>OJOE01000001.1_pt1 | contig 570135 bp, 525 predicted proteins | sample 1598191 | NCBI WGS metagenome assembly OJOE01 (sample SAMN03922463, study PRJEB24848) | human gut metagenome | isolation source: stool sample | host: Homo sapiens | place: Germany | collected 2009-11
CCTTTTATCATATATTCCTTTAAGCGTTCGGTTGCCCAACGACGAAATTGAGTAGCAGTAATTGATTTGATTCGGTAACCAAGTGAAATAATCATATCGAGATTATAATATGAAACGTTATAATTTTTACCGTCACTCGCAGTTGTTCGGAATTTCCGAACAACTGAATTTTCTTCAAGTTCGCCCTCTTCAAAAATATTTTTAATATGCTCACTTACATTTGATTTGCTCGTTTGGTAAAGTTCACATAATTGTGCCTGCGTCAACCATACCATTTCATCAACAAATCGAACATCTATTTTTGTATCACCGTCATCAGTTTGATAAATAACTATTTCGCCTTGATTGTTATCTTTATTCATTTCTTTAAGATCAATTTTCTGTTCTTTCATAGCGATTTATCCTCCTTTTATCATGGTACCATAATCGGCTTTTATATACAACATTTTCTTGTCAGTACAATCTGGGGCAGTTCGTTTTTAGATGAGCTTAATAAATTAAGTAATAAAAAAATGAGCTGAGAGGGGATACCTCATGGCTCATTTTTTGTGAACACACAACACTTTTTTAAATTTTGATGATTATTTTATACTTTATTGAATTGGCTTTTCATTGAAAAACGCTTGAAACCCTTGAAAACAGTGGGTTTTTACCGTAAGCCTCAATCATTATATGATTATGATACATAGGTGCTTACGAGGGTTGTTTTTTCCTAAACCGCTATGCAAAATTCGTATGTAATCGGCTGAAGTTGGTTATTTTTAGCCCAATTTGTACGCTGAAATTGCACAGTTCGTACAGGACACATTACATTAACCATCTGGCCGCCTACGGAACCAGCCTGCTTAGAAGTCAGGTCGCCGTTGTAGCCCTGCTTCAGATTTACGCCCACTTCAGAAGCAGCCTCCATCTTAAAACGGTTCAGGGCTTCCTTAGCCTCGGGCACAACACTCTTGTTGCTTGCCATTGCGAATACACTCCTTTTTCGTAAACTTGCGTTTGCACCAATAGTGTATGTGTCGCAAAGACAAATAAAACTGAAAAATTTTTACAGTTGGCTGGCAACGAAGTGTTTCGTTTTGCCATCTGTTTTTTAATTTTTGTACAAATGACGTAGTCGCGCATTCGCCGGGAAGCATTTGCTGCAATCCCCGCCGGAGAGCGGCCGGAAGGGATAACCCACCGCGTTCTCGCTTAAATGCCCGCGGCGCTACGGCAAGTGCACGGTGCTAAAGTCGATGATGTGCTTATGAAATGCACGCGGCGGAGTCAAAAGACTCCGCCGCCATATTGTTCGCATTCTTTTTTCCGTTTATCTGATTACTGCACTTCCTGCACGGTGGTCTCCGGCTTCGTTGTGCTTTCCGGCTCCGTGGTGGTCTGTTCAGCGTCGTACACCTGAAGCACCACCTCGCTGCCCACGGCAGCAGTGCTTTTGGCATCCGGGGTCATACCATACACACTCTTCACGGTACCCTCTTTATAGCTGCCGTCATTATAGACAGTCACGGTGGTCACCTTAAAGCCTTTTGCCTCCAACTGCTTCTTGGCCTCTGCCACATCCAGACCGCCTACATCCGGCACTTCCTCTGTCTGAATCCCCTTGCTCACCGTCAACACAATCTGCGTGCCCTGGGCCACACTCTCGCCCTTCTTCACGCTTTGCGCGATGATCACACCTTCCGCTGCTTTGTCTGAATACTGGGCGTCATAGGTGATGGAAAACTGCTTGTTCCATGCACCGTTGTTCTTAATGTCACTCTGGGTGTACCCGGCAGACACAAAGTCCGGCACAGTATAATTTACAGAGGAGGCAGCCTGCGTGGTATTCTCTCTGCCATCCACCAGGCCGGAAAACTTTACCACATAAATACCCGCTGCCACGGCAGCCACAATCAACACCACCAAAATAATAATGACAGCCTTATTTTTGCCGCCCTTGGGCTTCTCTGTCGGAGGGGCGCTGTGGCGCACATCCGGCTGGGGTGCAGGTTGAGGCTTTGGCTCCGGCTGGGGCGGCTGGGCTGCTTCCGCTGCTTGAGCCACCACAGAAGGTGCCGCATTCAGCAGCTCCCGCAGACGTGCTGCGCTCTGTGCCCGGTTCTCCGGGTAGATCTGCAACCCGGCGCCAAGAGCACGAATCACATGGGTGGGAATACTCTCTGCGATCTTGTTGGGAATCATCAACTTGTCATTGGTCTCTCTGGACGGAGCATCCGGCGGATTGCTACCCACCAGTGCCCGATAAATACAGGCGGAAAAGGCATAAATATCCGTAGCCGGGCACATTTTGCGGTCATTGTCGTACTGCTCAATGGCGGTGTAGCCCTCGTTCAAATTAAATTCCAGATCCGACTGCACCGTATTGCACTGGGCGATACAAAAGCCCTTGAGACGCACCTTACCGTCCGGGCACAGCAGCAGATTGTCCGGCGTAATGGAACCATGGACCACGCCCCGGTCATGGAGTGCCTCCAGGGTGGTGAGCACCGGCATAAACATAATACGCGCCTGCTCCCAAGAAATGTAGCCCTCCGGGGTGCGCAGCAAAAATTCCCGCAAGGGCACGCCATCCACCGGCTGAGACACGGCATACACCGTCTCGTTGGCAGGGAACACATCATACACCGGCAGTGCCGCAGCCAGGGTGCGCAGCTGCATCATGGTCTGCCACAAAGTGGTAAAAGACCGCTTATAGCCGTCAAAATTCTTACGAAAACGCTCCCGCACATGCACCTCCCGGTTGCCCTCCAACCGATTGGCAATGCCCTTGGGCAGGAACTCCCGCACCACACAAGGCGCCTGCAAGGTACGATCATAGGCGGCATACACCGCAGCGTCGCTCTCCCAAGCCTGCACATGGCCCAGCACATACCGGTCCTGAAGCACCGTGCGCAGGGGCAGAAAGCTGGTGTCGTTCTCCTGATCGTTATCAAACCCGCAACCGGGGCAAACGCTGCCTGCGGTCAGGGGCGCAAAACAATTCATACACAGTCGATCTGTATTTTCCAAAAAAGATCCCTCCAAATCAAGACCTTATACTATAGCAGTTTTATAATAACAGCCGGTTGATTTTTTGTCAACCGCACTTTCGTAAACAATCGGTAAACATCCCCTACCCCGCCGGTTGAAACCGCGCATCTTTTCGTGTATAATGAGGGATACAGAACAAATGAACCGAAGGAGTTTTTGAATATGAATTTTAAGCAGTTGCCAAACGGCATGTGCGAGGGCTTTGCCCTACTGAAAAAATGCGATGTAAAAAAGACCAAAAACGGCGCCGCCTACCTGGATCTTGTACTGGGAGACAAAAGTGATGAGTTGCCTGCCAAGCTGTGGGACTATACGGACAACGGCCTGTTTGCCCCGGATATGGTGGTCAAGGTGCGGGGCACTGTGGAGCAGTATAACGGTCGGGATCAGTTCCGCATTTCTCAGATCCGCCCGGCAGCGGACAGCGACAACTACAACCTGTCCGATCTGGTGCCCGCCAGCGAGGTGGGCGGCGCCCAGATCTATGATATGCTGATGCGCCGGGTAAATGCCTTTCAGGACGCGGATTTTAAGGCCATTGTATCCGGCATTATGGAGGACCATAAGGAGGCACTGGTGCGCTATCCTGCCGCCCTGCGGCTGCATCACGCCATAGTGGGCGGGTTGATGCTGCACACCGTGTCCATCGTGCGTCTGGCCGAATCCCTGTGCCAGATTTACCCCAATGTGGATAAAGAGCTGCTGCTCTCCGGTGCCATTCTCCACGATGTGGCCAAGACATGGGAACTGGAGGCGAACAACCTGGGGTTGGTCAAGGGCTATACCACCGAGGGTGAACTGATCGGTCACTTGGTCAAGGGCGCTATGTATATTGATGAAAAGGCACGCGACCTGGGCGTGGCACCGGAAAAGGCGGCACTGCTGGAACACATGCTATTGTCCCACCACGGTCAGCCGGAGTACGGCTCCCCCGTGCGGCCCATGTTCCTGGAGGCGGAGATTCTCTCTCAGCTGGACGCACTGGACGCCACAATTTTTGAAATTCACGCTGCCACCTCCAAGGTGGAGCCGGGCAAATTTACCGACCGGCAGTGGGCGCTGGACAATCGCAAGCTGTTTAACCACGGCCGCACCACCACCGAGCACAAGGTTAACTTAGGAGAATAACACAATGGAAGTAACGCAAGAAAAGTGGACAGAGATCACCGTCACCGTGGATACAAAAGACATTGAGACCGCCGGCAACATTGCCAATATGGTAGTGCCTTACGGCATTTATATTGAGGATTACTCTGCTCTGGAAGAGGAGACCATGGAGATCGCCCATATTGATCTGATTGAGGCGTCTCTGCTGCAAAAGGACCGCACCAAGGGCATTATCCACATTTATATCAGCCCGGAGGAGAACCCGGCAGAGGCCGTTTCTTTCTTAGAGGAGCGGCTGCAAAGCGCCGGTATCGCCTACACCCTGGGCACGGACCTGTGCGCCATGGAGGACTGGGTAAACAACTGGAAAAAATATTTTCACCCTATGCCGGTAGGCGACAAGCTGCTGATCCGCCCCACCTGGGAGGACGCAGACCCCACAGACGGCCGCAAGGTACTGCACATTGAGCCGGGCCTGGCCTTTGGCACCGGGTCGCACCCCACCACCCGCCTGTGTCTGGAAACGCTGGAAAAGGTGGTCACCCCCGGCGCTACAGTACTGGACATCGGCTGCGGCAGCGGTATTCTTTCCATTGCCGCCCTACTGCTGGGTGCGCAAACTGCCTTTGGCGTAGATATTGACAAACTGGCGGTCAAGACTGCCAACGCCAATGCGCTGGAGAACGGCTTTGGCCCGGATCGGTTCACAGCCGTGGAGGGCAATCTGTCCGACAAAGTCAACGGGCAGTACGATATTATTGTAGCCAATATTGTGGCAGACATTATTATGCAGTTCAATCCCCAGGTGGCGCAGTTCTTAAAGCCCGGCGGCACCTACATTACCGGCGGTATTATCGATGTGCGGGAGGACGAGGTGCTGGCCTCTTTCGCCGCCAACGGCTTTACCGTGCAGCAGCGCTTTGAAGACAAAGGCTGGCTGGTATTTGTATTAAAGCACGAATAAGTTCGGCCTCCACTGACCGAAAAAGCAGCCATCGGCAGTTGCAGACCCTACCGACTCTCTACGCTATCCGATTACATCACACGCAAAAACGCCCTGTACAAGCTGTACAGGGCGTTTGCGTTGCCGTTTTTTATTTTGCCTTGGTGGCGATCTCCTCGGTAATGCGGGCGATAAAGTCCTCCAGGCTGGAGGCACCCTCGTCGCCGTCCTTCCTGGAACGAACGGACACGGTGCCGGCCTCAATATCCTTGTCGCCGGCCACCAGCATATAGGGCACCTTCTCCATCTGCGCAGAGCGGATCTTAAAGCCGATCTTCTCGCTGCGGTCATCCACCTCGCAGCGAATACCGGCAGCCTCCAGCTTTGCCTTCACGGTATTCAAATAGTCAATATGACGGTCCGCGATGGGCAGCAGCTTCACCTGCACCGGCGCCAGCCAGGTGGGGAACGCACCGGCAAAGTGCTCGGTCAAAATACCGATAAACCGCTCAATACTGCCGAATACCACACGGTGGATCATAATGGGACGGTGCTTCTCACCGTCCGCGCCCACATATTCCAACTCAAACCGCTCCGGCAGCTGGAAGTCCAGCTGAATGGTGCCGCACTGCCAGGTACGACCCAAGCAATCGGTCAGGTGGAAGTCCAGCTTGGGGCCGTAGAATGCGCCGTCGCCCTCGTTGACCTCAAAGTCATAGCCAAGCTCGGTAATGGCGTCCCGCAGGGCCTGGGTAGCAATGTCCCAGTCCTCCTTGGCGCCCATAGAGTCCTCCGGCTGGGTGGACAGTTCAATGTGATACTTAAAGCCAAAAGTGCTGTACACACTGTCGATCAGCTGTACCACGCCCTTGATTTCGTCCTTAATCTGCTCCCGGGTCATAAAGATGTGGGCATCGTCCTGGGTAAAGCAACGCACCCGCATCAACCCATGCAGTGCGCCGGACAGCTCATGCCGGTGTACAATACCCAGCTCGCCCATACGCAGCGGCAGATCCTTGTAGGAGTGCATTTTGTTCTTATACACCAAAATACCGCCGGGGCAGTTCATAGGCTTAATGGCAAAGTCCTCATCGTCAATAACGGTGGTGTACATATTCTCTTTATAGTGGTCCCAGTGACCGCTGCGCTCCCACAGCTTGCGGCTGAGGATAATGGGGGTAGAGATCTCCTGATACCCGGCAGCCGTGTGGATCTGGCGCCAGTAGTCGATCAACTGGTTCTTGAGGATCATACCCTTGGGCAGGAAGAACGGGAACCCGGGGCCTTCCTCCATAATAGTAAACAGCTCCAGCTCCTTGCCCAGCTTGCGATGATCCCGCTTCTTGGCCTCCTCCAGCATTTGCAGGTGGGCCTCCAGCATAGACGCTTTGGGGAATGCAGTACCGTACACGCGGCAGAGCATTTTATTCTGGGCGTCGCCCCGCCAGTAAGCGCCGGTGGTGTTGGTTAACTTAAAGGCCTTTACGGCGGCAATGCTCATCAGATGAGGACCGGCGCACAGCTCGGTAAACTCACCCTGCTTGTAAAAGCTAATGTGCTCGCCCTTGCCGGCGTGCTCGGCGATCAGTTCTACCTTATACGGCTCGCCTTTCTCCTCCATCAGCGCCGTGGCCTCCGCCGGGGGCAGCTCAAAGCGCTCGATCTCCGGATTTTCCTTCACAATCTTCTTCATTTCCGCCTCGATCTTAACCAGATCGTCGGTGGTAAAGGGCGTGTCACCGCAGTCGAAGTCATAATAAAAGCCGTTCTCAATGGCCGGGCCGATGGTCAGCTTCACCTGGGGATACAGACGCTTAACCGCCTGGGCCATAATATGAGAGGCGGTGTGGTTAAAGGTGCGGCGGCCGTCCTCCTCATCAAAGGTCAGCACTTCAAAGGCGCATTCGTCGCTGACGGTGGTGCGCAAGTCCCGCACCTGGCCGTCGATCCGGCAGCAGCAGGCTGCACGGTACAGACCCATAGAAATGTCCTTGGTAATGTCCGCCGCCGTCATGGGTGCGTCATACACCTTAACGGAGCCGTCCTTTAGTGTAATGTTCATAACAATTCCTCCAAAAAATAAAAAATCACCCTGCATACACAGGGTGAATGAAGATCCACGGTTCCACCTGAATTGCACAGCAAGATGCTGTACCTCAAGGCCCGGATAACGGCAGGCGACCGGCCGGTATTGGCGGCGCTCCGGGGTGGTAAGCGACAGCTGCACCGTGTGCCCTTGCAGCGTACAGGCACTCTCTGAAAAACGGCGAAAAAGCGGCGCTCTTGTCCCCATCAAAGCTTTCTCTACTTCTTATGGCTTATAGTAGCACCTTTTACCGTCCCTGTCAACCGAAACGGCCGAATTTTTTGCCTTTTCCTCCGCCTCCGGCGCAAACAAAAACTTGACAGATACCATATATAGGTGTATTATTATACAGAAGTTTTACATTTTGTTATGTAAGGCTTCTTTACAGAAATGCGTTAAAATGTAATTAAACTGTACCTTTTCTGATGATATTCGATTCGAGAGTTCCATCTCAAAAACGAGAAATTTATGCAGAAGGAGGTGCTGTTGATTATGAGTAATGTTGTGATTCCGGTGATCGTAGGCGCGGTTTGCGCCGCTGTTTTTGCCGTTTTAGGTTTCGTTTTGGGTGTGGCGCATCGCCGCAAGACCGCAGAGAAAGAAATCGGTTCTGCCACCCAAGAAGCCACCAAGATCATCAATAACGCTTTGGCCGAGGCAGAAGCTTCTAAGAAAGAAAAAGTATTGGAAGCCAAGGACGAAGTGCACAAGCTCCGCTCCGACGCAGACCGGGATATCCGCGAGCGCAGGAACGAAGTGCAAAGACAGGAAAAACGCCTGAACCAGAGAGAAGAATATCTGGACAAAAAAGCGGATTCCCTGGAAGCAAAAAATGATAAAATCAGCGAAAAGCAAAAAGAACTTGAAAACAAATTACTCGAAGTCGATGGCATCAAGAAAAGCCAGTTTGATATGCTGGAGCGTATTTCAGGTCTGACCCAGGAGGAAGCAAAAAATCAACTGCTGGCCTCTCTGGAAGAAGAACTGGACACGGAAAAGAGCAAAAAAATCCTCGAATACGAGCAGATGACCCGGGACCAGAGCGAAGTGCTGGCGCGGGAGATCATCGGCACCGCCATTCAGCGCTGCGCCGCCGATCACACGGCAGAGACCACCGTCTCCGTTGTGGCACTGCCCAATGACGAGATGAAAGGCCGCATCATCGGCCGTGAGGGGCGCAACATCCGCTCCATTGAGTCCATTACCGGCGTTGAATTGATCATTGACGACACGCCGGAAGCCATCACCATCAGCGCCTTTGACCCGGTGCGCAGAGAGATTGCCCGCCTGACCTTGGAGCGACTGATCCAGGACGGCCGCATTCACCCCACCCGCATTGAAGAGCTGTACGAGAAGGCCAAGCGTGAGGTAAATGCCACCATTAAGCAGGAGGGCGAGAAGGCTGTACTGAAAGCCAACTGCGGTTCCATTCACCCGGAGCTGGTGCGCCTGCTTGGTAAATTGAAATACCGTACTTCCTACGGACAGAGTGTGCTCAAGCACAGCCTGGAAGTGAGTTATATTGCCGGGCTGATGGCCGCGGAACTGGGTGCTGATGAGCGACTGGCCCGCCGCGCAGGTCTGCTGCACGACATCGGCAAGGCTTTGGATCACGAGATGGAAGGCAGCCATATTGCCCTGGGCGTGGAATTTGCCCGCAAGTATAAAGAGAGCGAAGCCGTTGTGCATGCCATTGAGGCACATCACGGTGATGTAGAGTGCAAGACCGTGGTCGCCTGCCTGGTTCAGGCGGCAGACGCCGTATCTGCCTCCCGTCCCGGCGCCCGCCGTGAGAATGTGGAGAACTACATTAAGCGCCTGCAACAGCTGGAGGAGATCTCTTGCAGCTTTGAGGGCGTGGAGCGCGCTTACGCCATACAGGCCGGCCGTGAGGTCCGCGTGATGGTAAAACCGGAAGTGGTATCCGACAGCCGTATGCCTTTTGTGGCCCACGAGATTGCCAAGAAGATCGAGTCCGAGATGGAATACCCCGGCCAGATCAAGGTCAATATTATTCGTGAGTCCCGTGCTTCCGATGTGGCAAAATAACAACAAAAGGGACGGTCTTTCCGTCCCTTATTTTTTTGGGAGGAATCGCAATGATCAAACATATTGTATGCTTCAAGCTGGCTGACCCCACTCCGGCAAATTGCCAAAAGGCAGCGGAAGTGCTCCGCTCCATGGACGGCAATGTACCGCTGCTGCGTGGGATTGAAGTGGGGGTCGATGAGCTGCGCTCCGGGCGCTCCTACGATGTGATCCTGCAGGTACTGTTGGACGATATGGCCGCTTTGGACGCCTATCAGCAGGACCCGTACCACTGCGGCGTGGTCAAGAAACACATGCACGCCGTGGCAGAAAACAGCATTGCCATGGATTACACGGTGGAATAAAAGCAAGATCACCGCACCGGCAGATAGTCACTATAGGACTATCTGCCATTTTTTGCCTTTTTTTATCGTGGAAATAGACAAAAAATAAGTGCCATTTTTGCCGCTTTGCCGAAAATACGTCGCTGTCCCCGCCTTGCATTGACACGACCCCTCCAAAATGATAAAATGAATGTATCTATATAATTTATATATAAAAGAGGAGCAAATTATGGACCAAACCAAGGAAATTGACATTGATCTGAAAAAGATCTTCTTGATGATGCGCAAGAAGGTCGTTTACATTCTGCTGTTCACCCTGCTGGGGGGCATTGTCGCCGGTTGCTTTACCGAGTTCTTTATAGACCAAAAGTACACCGCCAAAATCTCCCTGTATGTGTACAGTGATATGAATCAACTAAGCACCCAAAGTTCCATCAGTTACAACGACTACACTGCCTCCACCGCTTTGGTAAAAAGCTACCTTGCCGTGCTGGAGAGCGACGCAGTGCTGGACAAGGTAGCGGAGAAAGTAGGGCTGACGGACGGCAGCACCATTAAGAACAGCATTACCACTTCCCAGGACGAGGACACCAATGTTTTTTATGTGTCCGTCACCACGACCAATCCCAAAACCAGTCAATCCATTGCCAACGCCGTAGCGGAGGTGGCTCCCGGTGAGATTGCCCGGATCATCAAAGCCGGCGGCGCCAACGTGATCGACTATGCCAAGGAGCCAAAGAGCCCCTCCTCCCCCAATATAAAGAGAAATATCTTTCTGGGGCTGTTAATTGCCTTTGCCGTCTCCTTCGTTTACTTCTTTGTGCGCGAGGCGTTTAACGCCACCATCACCTCTGTAAAGGATCTGGAGCGTGAATTCCAAATTCCGGTACTGGGCACCATTCCCCGCCTGGTGGCCACCCGCGACAAGCAGGCACCGCCTACAGACAGCGGCCAAATTGCCCCGCCGGAACCCCCTGTATCCATGAAAGGAGATGCGTAACCATGGCACTGAGACGCAATAAGAAAAACCCGGACGAGCGCGGGTTCAGCCGTAACGATCAAAAGAAAATGCTGGCAGCAGACACCCCCTTTATGATCAAAGAGGCCTACAATACCATCCGTACCAGCCTGCTGTTTACCCAAAAGGGTGAAAGTTGTCCGGTATTCGTGGTCACCAGTCCGGACGCCAACAACGGCAAAACCATCAACACCATTAACCTGGCGATCAGCTTTGCCCAAATGGGCAAGCGCACCCTGATCATTGACTCAGATATGCGCAACCCCACCGTTCATCGTATGTTCAATATTCCGGTGACCAACGGCCTGTCTGAAATATTGGCCGGGCTGACAGACAACATCACTGTATCCAAGACCAATGTGGAAAACTTATCCATTCTCTCCTCCGGCAAAATCCCGCCCAATCCGGCAGAGTTGCTGGCCAGCTCCAGAATGGATCTGCTACTGAGTTTTGTCAAGGGGCATTACGACTGCGTGTTTATCGACACCCCGCCGATTAACCTGGTAACGGACGCCAGCGCCTTTGCAGGCAAGGTCACCGGCTATGTGATGATCGTTAAGGCCGGCAATACGGACATTCCCGAGGTGCGATCCGCCGTTGACGCGCTAGAAAGCATCGGCGCGGAGGTGGTGGGCTTCATCCTCAATGACGCCACCCCGGACCGAAAGAAATACTACTCCTACTACAATAAATATGGCCGAAAGTACAAATACGGCTACGATTACGGTTACAGCTACAACTACAAATAAACACAGGAATGATCAAACTTGAAAAAGTGGCAAAAAGTTCAGCAAACAAGTGAATATTTCGTCGATGGGATTGCACTGGTGCTGGCGACCCTGATCACCTATCTGGTATTTGGCAAAGGGCTGCACCGCATTTTGCTCTACACCGCGGACGAGTGGAAATCCTACTGCTTTATGCTGTTTGTGGCCTACTCGGCCATCGCGGTCGGCTTTGCCTCCTCCATTGATCTGGCCAAGCGGCAGCGGGTAATGGAGCTGCTCGCTGTATTGCGTAACTGCTCGCTAACCTACATGAGTTTTGCGGTACTGTTGCTGGTGTTTAAGAATCCGATGATCGACTCCCGTTACCTGTTTATCGGTTCCTACCTGTTGTTCATCCTATTCTCTTGCCTGGGACGCTATGTGCTCAAGCGCGTGCTGACCAACAACTTTTCCAATTCCCGCAATGCCACGCTGGTGGGTGTGGTCACTACCCCGGACCGGGCAGAGCAGTTTGTGCAATCGCTGCAAGAGGACTGGACCAAACGGGTAGACGGCGTTACGATCCTACATGCCGATGCCTTTGCTGCCACAGCCTCCGTAGGTAACCCGGGCGCATATCGGGCCATGCACAGCCGCACGGTGGAGAAGCGCTGCTGCGGCGTGGCAGTTCTGCCGGATCTGAGCAGCTTTTTAAGCTGGGTGCGCCTGTCCTCCATTGACGAGGTGTACATCAACTTCTCCGGTAAGGAGGCCAACTGGTCCACGGAGAATCTGAATGCCTTTATTGAAGAACTGGAAGATATGGGTGTGCTGGTGCACATCAACATCCCCACCCTGGAGCAGTTTGTAGAAGAAAGTAAGTTTAACCACATGCGCTGCGATATTGTGGCCGGCTACCCAATGGTGGGCGTATCTGCCGCCGTGCAAAATTCCAAGATGCTGGGACTGAAGCGATTTATAGACATTATAGGCGCCATTGTGGGGCTGATCGTTTCTGCTCCCATTATTTTGCTGGTGGCCGTTCCCCTGCTGTTGGAAAGCCGAGGCGGCTTGTTCTTTAAGCAGCAGCGGGTGGGCAGAAACGGCCGTCTGTTCTATATGTATAAGCTGCGCTCCATGTACGCAAACGCAGAGCAACGCAAAAAAGAATTTGAAGAAAAAAACCATATGCAAGGCCTGATGTTCAAGATGGACAATGACCCGCGGATTACCAAAGTGGGCCGCTTTATCCGCAAGTTCAGCATCGACGAGCTGCCCCAGTTCTACAATGTACTGCGGGGAGATATGAGCCTGGTTGGCACCCGCCCGCCCACGCTGGATGAATTTGAGCAGTACAGCTCCCACCACAAGCGGCGGCTGTCCATGCGACCGGGCATTACCGGTCTGTGGCAGGTTAGCGGCCGATCCCAGATTGAGGACTTTGAAGAAGTGGTGCGCTTGGACTGCCAGTACATAGACAACTGGTCCCCCAGCCTGGATATTAAGATCCTGTTCAAGACCCTGGGCGTGGTGTTTACCGGCCACGGGGCACAGTAAGGAGGGCGATCATGAAAATCGCAATGATCGGTCACAAGCGCATTCCCTCCCGAGAGGGCGGCGTTGAGATTGTGGTAGAAGCCCTGTCCCGCCGTATGGTACAACGGGGCCACCGGGTTACCGTTTATAATCGCAAAAGCCGCCATGTGGCCGGAACCGCCTTTGATGATCACAGCCACTTGCACAACCTGGACGGGGTACAGATCCGCTGGGTGCCCACCCCCAACAGCAAAAAGCTCAATGCCATTGTGTACAGCTTTTTTGCCACAGTGCAGGCGTTGTTCGGTGGGTACGACATCATTCACTTCCACGCAGAGGGTCCGGCGGCTATGGTGCCCTTAGCCAAGTGCTTTGGCAAAAAATGCGTGGTCACCATTCATGGCTTGGACTGGCAGCGAGCCAAGTGGGGCGGCTTTGCCACCCGCTTTCTCCGCTTTGGCGAGCGTATGGCCGCCAAGTATGCAGACGAGATCATCGTGCTGTCTGCCAGTATGCAGCAGTATTTTGCTGACACCTATCACCGCCAGACCGTGCGGATTGAAAACGGCATTGACCCACCGGAGACGGCGGACCTGTCCCTTCTGTCCCGCTTTGGACTGGAAAAGGACAGCTATATCCTGTTTCTCGGTCGCATTGTCCCGGAGAAGGGCATCCACTATTTAATCGACGCCTACCAAAGGCTGCAAACAGATAAGAAGCTGGTGATCGCCGGTGGTGCCAGCCACTCAGAGGAATATTTCAATCAGCTGAAAGCCAAGGCTGCCGGAGATGCGCGTATCGTCTTTACGGACTTTGTGCAGGGCGCGCCTCTGGCTGCGCTGTACGCCGGTGCCTATCTCTACTGCCTGCCCTCGGACTTAGAGGGTATGCCCATCAGTCTGCTGGAGGCCATGAGCTACGGCAACTGCTGCGTCACCTCGGACATACCCGAGTGCACGGAAGTATGCGGCGACCACGGCTTTGCCTTCCAAAAAGGCAACACGGCAGACTTAAAACGACTGCTGGAGCAGCTGCTATCTCAGCCAGACTTGGTGAAGTGCTGCAAGGCCACTGCCGCAGACTATATTTTACAAAAATACAACTGGGACCAAGTCACCGAGAGGACGCTGGAACTGTATGAACAGGTTAAAAGCGCAAAATAAAACCCACTTGCAATGGGTAGACCACACCAAGCTGCTGGCCTGCGAGGGAGCCATGAGATGAACATTCTCTTTATTAACAAATTTCTGTACCCCAAAGGAGGAACAGAAACCTATATGATGGGGCTGGGGGCGGAGCTGAGCCACCGAGGCCACCGGGTAGAATACTTTGGTATGGAGCACAGGGGCAATTGCGTGGGCAACCGCGTCGGAGCCTACACTAAAGATACCGACTACCACACCGCCAACCCTGTAAAAAAAGTGAGCTACGCTCTGCGCACGGTATACTCCACCCACGCCCGGCGGCAGCTGCGCCGGGTGCTGGAGGATCTGCAGCCCCAAGTGGTACACCTGAACAACTTTAACTACCAATTGACCCCTGCGGTGATCTTGGAAGTACGCGCCTGGGACAAAGCCACCGGACGACACACCAAGATCCTGTACACCGCCCACGACTACCAACTGCTGTGCCCCAACCACATGCTCAATCGACCGGACACCATGGAGAACTGCACCGCCTGCTTGGGCGGCAAGTACACGCCGTGCGTGCAACACCGGTGCATGCACGGCTCACGGGCTAAGAGCCTGCTGGGCGCAGCCGAGGCTACCCTGTACCGCAAGGCGCATACTTACAAAGAGATCGACCGCGTGATCTGCTGCTCTGCCTTTATGCAAAGCCAGATAGAAAAACATCCGGATCTGGCCGGGCGCACCCGGGTGCTGCACAACTTCTGCACCGTGCCGCCCCGCCCGCAGGTGAAAAAAGAAGACTATGTGCTCTACTTTGGCCGCTATGACAAAGAAAAGGGCATTGATACCCTTTTGGCCGCCGCCAAGGCGCTGCCTCAGCTGCACTTTGTGTTCGCCGGCAGCGGTACCATGGCAGAGGAAATTCAGCAACTGCCCAATGCCACAGATGTAGGCTTTTGCACCGGGGACGACCTATACCGCCGCATTGCCGCAGCCAAATGCAGCATTTATCCCAGCGTATGGTATGAGAATTGCCCCTACTCCGTGATGGAGAGCATTGCGCTGGGCACGCCGGTGCTGGGCACCAATATCGGCGGCATACCGGAGCTGATTGAGGACGGCAAAACCGGCGTGCTGCTGCCCCCCGGCGACACCAAGGCCCTGGGCGCGGCGCTGTGCCGCCTGGACCTGGAGCCGGAGCGACTGGCGGCCATGACCGCCGCCTGCCGGGCAGACGCCTTCCTCTCCGTACAGGATTATACGGACAAGTTACTGTCAGACTATAACGCATAAAATCAAACTGAAGAAAGAAGATCAGTATGGCTAAACGAACTCTATACGGCACTGTGATTGTTACCTATCGGTGCAACGCCCACTGCAATATGTGCGACTGCTTTAAGGACCCCACCCGCCCGGAGGAAGAGATCACCCTGGATGATATTCGCCTGCTGCCGGAAATGGCCTTTACCAACATCACCGGCGGCGAGCCCTTTATTCGCAAGGACATTGGCGATATTGTGGAGGCGCTGTACAAAAAGAGCAACCGCATTGTGATCTCCACCAATGGGTATTTTACGGACCGTATCTTAGAGCTTTGCCGCCGATTTCCAAAAGTGGGCATTCGCATTTCCATTGAGGGGCTGCAACAGACCAACGACACCATTCGTGGCATTCCGGACGGCTTTAATCGGGGCTACTCCACCTTAAAAAAACTGGTGGAAATGGGGCACCCGGATGTAGGGTTCGGCATGACGGTGCAGGACCTGAACTGTGAGGACCTGGTGCCGCTTTACAAGATCTCCGATGAACTGGGCATGGAATTTGCCACCGCCACCCTGCACAATTCTTTCTACTTCCGCAAGACGGACAATAAAATTGACGACAAATACAAAGTGGCCCAAAATTTTGAAGCGCTCATTAACGAGCTGCTGCACAGCCACAGCCCAAAAAAGTGGTTTCGTGCCTACTTTAATCACGGGCTGATCAACTACATATACGGCAACAAACGACTGCTGCCCTGCGATATGAGCAAGGACGCTTTCTTTATCGATCCATTCTGCGATGTGATCCCCTGCAACGGCATGGCAAAGAAAGCCGTCATGGGCAATCTGCATGATATTGGCGACTGGGACACCTTGTGGAACAGCGACCAAGCCAAGGCCGTGCGAGCCGCCACCAAGCAGTGCGACCGCAACTGCTGGATGATCGGCTCCGTCTCTCCCGCCATGCACAAGTACATTTGGGTGCCCACCTGGTGGGTGGTCAAGCACAAGTTCCTAAAAGGCGGCAAATACACCCTCAGCGAAAACGCCTTTATCCCGGAAGCGCAAAAGGAGTGACCGTCATGCAAGTGGTACTCATTCTCGGCGGCGGTATTGGCAAGCGCTTTGGCACCGTCCTGCCCAAACAATATAATCTTATCGACGGCAAGCCGGTGATAGACTATGTGATCGAGGCTGCCCTGCAAGCCCGCCAAACGGATCGAATCGTGGTGGTCTGTGATCCACAATACAGTAACCATTCTCGCTATATGAACCAAGGACAAGTAGAGATCGTGCCCGGCGGTGCCGAGCGTTACGATTCTCTGCAAAATGGGCTGAACTACATTGAACGGCACTACGATTGCCAAAAGCTGTGTATTTTGGACGCAGTAGCGCCCTTTGTATACCCGGAACTGATTGACGATTATTTTGAACGACTGGATGCAGCAGACGCCGTGATCACCTGCCAAAAAATCACCGGCTCCTTGGGGAATTATGCCTTTGATCCGCTGGATCGGGAGGACTACTATATTACGCAATCTCCGGAGGCCTTTCGCTTTCCGCTGCTGCTGGCACATTTTGACCCGCATTTTCCCTCAACGGAACTGGCCTGGCAACTACCAAAGGACAGCAAAAAATATTTAAACTTCAACTTTCCACAAAACACAAAAATCACATACGACTTTGATTTGGAATACGCTGCTCGTATGCTGCCCCATTACCAAAAGCAACGCAACTCCGATGACCAATTGCCGCCGGGTGAACGGGTACTACAGGCGGTGCAAGCCCATATTGTGGATAATAGTGCTGCACCAAACGCGGACTGGCTGCAACAACTGCCTCACCTGTATGACAAGTTAGCCAAACAATGGGGGCTACAGTCCTTTGATGTCTATCACATCAGCACCTATGGGCTGGTGCTGGAGACGCAAAGCACAATCTATGGTGATGTGGTGCTGAAAATGATACCGCCTTACACTGCGCGCTACCCGCGCGAAAAAGCAGCCTATCAACAACTGGCCGGGGACTATATGTGCCCGTTGTTAGCCACCGATGATGCCTGTTGTGCTCTGTTGCTGCGCCGCATTGCACCGGGCAAATACGCAGACTTTGACGACAATATCTGCCTGACCGACTTTTTCAATCGCGTGGTATGCACGGCCAAAGAAACGGTACGCCATCCGGTGTTTCCCGCTTACCGCGTAGACTTGGAAGCAGCACTGCAGCGCAGCCGGACCGCGCCGTTTTTGACCGGATCACTGGAACAGGAGGTGCGAAGCGCCCTGGCACTTTATGATACGCAGTTCAAAAACAGCAAAACTTATTTGCTCCATGGTGATCTGCACCATTATAATTTGCTGCGCACCGCGGAAGGCTATCGTGCCATTGACCCCATCGGCTGCCTAGCGCCTATTGAATTTGAATTCACCCGCTTCATACGCAACGATATTTTACAACACCCGGGATTTGATCCAAGGGAAAGACTACAACTTTTGCTGCGGTACTTCTCTCGCTGGGCAGAACCGAAACGGATACAGGCAGCACTGCAAATTGATTTGAGTCTAACCGCCGTAAACGCCACTTATGAGAGCACAGAGCCGGCTGCCGCAGAAACACAGCTGGCACTGTTGCAAATTGCAAAGGCAGGAACAAAATGAAGCCCATTCCAAAAGAAGATATACAGTCCTTAGAGCGTGACATTCTCTTTCAGGTACTGGACTTTTTTGAACAATACCACATTACTTACTTTACCAGCGGCGGCACTACCCTGGGCGCAGTGCGCCACGAGGGGTTTATCCCCTGGGATGATGATATTGACCTGTATATTCCCAGAGCGGATTACAACAGAATGCTGCAACTGGCAACCAATCGCACCATCGGTAAAAACATCCGTATCTACAAGCCGGGAGACAAAAACTATATTTATCCATTTGCCAAGGCGTGCAATATCAATACGCGCTTAAACGAGCAAAATGTGCGCCACAGAGAGCAGGACATCGGCATATTTATTGATCTGTTTCCGCTGGACAAATTCTATGACGATCCGGTGCGCCGCAATCTGCTGATCTTACATAGCAAGTGGCTGAACAGTCTGCTGGCCTCCGCCTCTGACCAAGTAAATTTAAGCCGCAAGGGCAGCTTACGCCGCCTGGCAAAAGATACGCTGCGTACGCTACAAAAGCCCCTTGCAAAAGCCATCGGCATTTCCAGACTGACCCGCCGCATTGACGCCCTGGGGCGGCACACTGCTAAAGCGGACTGCCACCTGGTAGGCGACCTGGTCTGGTGCAACGGCGGCCGCGACTTTTACCCGGCAGAACATTTTGCCGCCGGCGTGCCCGGCACCTTTGAGGGACGCACCATTCAAAACCCGATCGGCTACCACTCTTATTTACAAAAACTCTACGGCGACTATATGCAGCTGCCGCCGGAGGATCAGCGGGTCATGCATGGCTTTACCGGCTGGTATCTGGATGAAACAGGAGAAACCGAATGACCAAAATTGCTGTTATCCTTTGCTATTTTGGCAAGTTGCCGGAGAACTTTTCCCTGTTTGCGGAAAGCTGTCGGCGCAATGCTACCATAGATTTTTTGCTATTTACGGACGACACACCGACCCACCTGCCGGAGAATATGCACCTGCACCCCACCACCTTTGCGGCGCTGCAACGCCGTGTGGCCGGGTGCTTTGACTTTGCCATTACTCTGCACACCCCCTATAAGCTGTGTGACTACAAGCCCGCCTACGGCGAAATTTTTGCGCCGGAGCTTTCCGGCTACGACTTTTGGGGCTACGGGGATATGGATCTGGTATTCGGCGACCTGCGAGCGTATTTTACAGAAGATAAGCTGCGAAAGTATGACAAGTTCTACGCCTTTGGCCATCTGTCCCTCTACCGCAACACGCCGGAGAATAATGCCGTTTACCGCCAACCGGTAGGTATGGATTACCGCAAGGCATTCACCACAAGAGAAATTGCCGTTTTTGACGAAATCAACGGCATCAGCGCCAAGTATAAGGCACTGGGGCTGCCCTTTTACGACCGGCAGGACTATGCGGACATCACCAAGGCCAGCGACCGACTGGCAATCACCGATGTGGGGATTACGGCAGATAATCAGCTGCACCCCAACTATACGGAGCAGATTTTTTACTACGACCACGGTCGGGTCTTTCGAGACGCTTACTGCAACGGCCAGTGGCTGACGGACGAATTTATTTATATTCATATCAGCTCTCGCCGTCTGCCGCTGCATATTGACCCGGCGGCAGACACCTATTTTATCGGCAAAACCGGCTATGAGCCAAAAACCGGGGTCACCACCCGGGCAGACATTGCCCGCTACAACGCTTTAGACCCGGCGGCGGACGAAAAGCAGCGCCGCCATCGGCAGCGGCTGGATCTGCGCCGCAAAATCAAAAAAGGTTTTATCCGTATAAAGGAACGCATTTGCAAATGAACATCTTACACCTGCAACTCAGCGGCGGTCCCGGCGGCATTGTCAGCCTGTGCCGGGATATTAACAAGCACTCTGCCCATCACAATTTCTTTTACTTTCTTTTTGAAGGCGGTTCTATTGCCGATGAAATTGCCGCCCAGGGGGGCACAGTACAAGTGGCCACCGGCGCCAAGAACCACCCGCTGAAGGCGGCGACCGACCTGGTGCGCTACTGCAAAGAACAGCAAATGGATGTGATCGTGGATCATTCCGGCTCGCCCTACACACGCTTTGTGCATATTTACGCCGCCTTTCGGCTGAAAAAGGTACGCTTTTTGCTGTATTTGCATTCTAACGCCGCAGACAGTATCGGTAAGGGTTTCAAAAACCGATTGTATAAATTGCTTATGCACAGCGCCGCCAGGCACTCTGCGCATATTGTTGCCATCTCTAACTCAGTGGCAGAAAGCTATGTACGGCTGTTCCAACTGCCGAAAGAGAAAATCACCGTCGTCTATAACGGCACGGATTTGGCTCGATTCACCCCTCATTCGGCGCATACAAATGACATTCTTCGACTGATTTATGTGGGACGCATTTTTAGCAGCAAGGGCATTGACCTGCTGCTGGAGGCGCTGGCTGCCTGTCCGACAGACACACCCATTACCCTTACGCTGGTAGGCTCCGATCACGGCGGCTATACAGAGCAAATGCAAGCCCTGACCGCCCGGCTGCACCTGGAAGATAAAGTGCAGTTCCTGGGCAGACGCACCGATGTACCCCAACTGCTGCAACAAGCGGATTTATTTGTCCACCCGGCGGTGTGGGAGGAGGGATTTGGCATTACGCTGATCGAGGCTATGGCCAGCGGCGTGCCCTGCCTGGCCTTCCCCAAAGGTGCCATACCGGAAATCATCGGACCGGAGATCGACGGCTTTTTGACCGAAGAAGTCAGTGCCGCCGCCCTGACTGCGGGGATCAACCGGGCGCTGGAGCTGTTTACCAAAGCGCCGCACCACTGGCACACCCTGTGCAAAAACGCCCGGCAAAAGGCAGAACTTTTTTCCATCGAACGAACGGTAGCGCAGTTGGAAGCGCTGTACCAAGAACAGTAAAATTATGGACAAAATCGGAATTTTAACCTTTCATCGAAGTGAAAATTACGGCTCCGTGCTCCAAGCCTGGGCACTATGTCAACAGATCAATACCCTGCCCGGCTGCCAAGCGGAACTGATCGACTATTCCAACCGAGCGCAGCAGGACCTGTACGCCCTGTTTCTGCCGCCTAAATCCGTTAAAAATATCGCCAAAAACCTGCGGGCCTGTTTGCTGCTGCCCTATCTGCTACGGCGCAAGGCGGCCTTTCGGGACTTTATCGGTGCCCTGCCCAAGAGCGCGCCCATGCAAACCGAGGCGGATTTTGCCGCCCATCGGGCGGACTACCGGGCGGTGGTCTGCGGCTCCGACCAGATTTGGAACCCCGGATCTCTGGATTTTTCCACCCACTTTTTTGCCCCGGACTTTGCGGCACAAAAAATCAGCTACGCCCCCAGCCTGCGCAGCGCCACTGCTGCCGCATTTGCCGATATAGACTTAAAAGGTCTGCTGGCGGACTTTGCCGCTGTGTCTGTGCGGGAGCAGGAAAGCGTGGCAGTGATTGAACAGTTGACCGGCCGCACCCCAAAGGTGGTGCTGGACCCTACCCTGCTGCCTGCGACACAGGACTTTGCCCCCATTCTGGGCACGGCGCCCCAGGGTGATTACCTGTTTTTCTATTCCATTGATTACCCGCCGGAGGTGTGCCGCACCGTGCAGCAGACCGCCCGACGGCTGCACCTGCCGGTGTACATCCTCTTTACCGGCAACAAAACCTACCGTGCCCTGCCCTACGGCTTTCGCCTGGCACGGCACCAAACCCCCGGCGACTTTTTGGCGCTGGTCAAAGGGGCCAAGCTGGTGCTAAGCACCTCTTTCCACGGCACCGTATTTGCCCTGCGCTTTGGCACCCCCTTTTATGCGCTGAAGGCCAAGCGAGGCGCCGCCTACTACACAGACCCCCGCATTGCCACCTTACTGCAAACGGCAGGTGTGGCAGAGCGTTACCTGCCCTGTGATCGGGCGGGAGAGATTCACACCGCGCCCCTGCACCGGGATCCGGCCCTCCTGGACCGTGCCGTGGCAGAGAGCCGCGCATTCTTACAGGAAGGACTGACTGCCCGATGACCATCTGCCCGGAAGAGCGCTGCACCGGCTGCGGCGCCTGCCAAAGCGCCTGCCCGGCAGACTGCATTACCCTGGCACTGAACCGTGCCGGTGACCGGGTGGCGGTGATCGACGAGAGCCGCTGCACCCGCTGCGGCAAGTGCAGCCGCATTTGCCCGGTGCTTCACCCGCCCGTGCTACGCGAAAGCCGCACGGCGCTGGCTGCCTACGCAGTAGAAGCGCAGGTGCGCCAAAGCTCCGCCTCCGGCGGTGCGGCAGCTGTGCTGGCGCGGCAAGTGGTGGAAAGCGGCGGCTGTGCCTACGGTGCGGCCTTTACCGCCCCCACCACGGTAAAACTGGTGCGGGTAGATGCACCGGCACAGCTGTCCCGACTGCAAGGCAGCAAATATGTGCACGCGGCCACCGGCAGCGCCTACCGCAAGGTGCAATCAGACCTGAAAGCCGGGCGGCAAGTGCTCTTTACCGGCACCCCCTGCCAGGTGGCAGGGCTGTACGCCTACCTGGGCAGCGACCCACCGGGGCTGACCACCTGCGATCTGGTGTGCCACGGCGTACCGGAGGCAGATACCTTAAATGCCTACCTGCAAACAGAGCTAAACCCGGCAGCCATCGCCCGCCTGACTTTCCGTGACGGAGACGGCTGGGTAATGAAAGCCTATGGCCGGGACGGCGGCGTGCTGCGCCGCTTGGATTTGAAAAACAGCCTGTACTATAACGGCTTTATGGAGGGCTATCTGTACCGCAGCGGCTGCTACACCTGCCCCTACGCCACGGAAAAGCGGGTGGCCGACCTGACTCTGGGCGACTTTTGGGGCATTGGGGAGGAAACGCCCTATCCAAATGCCGCCGCAGAGCTGAAAAAGGGTCTGTCCCTGATCTTAGTCCATACAGATAAAGGACAAGCCCTGCTGAACGCCTGCACCCCGGCGCTGGTAACGACCCTGCGCACCCCGGCGGAAGCAGTCAAAAAAAATCATCAGTTGCGCCACCCAACCCCAGGCAGTCCCGCGGCCCGACGATTCCACAACTTGTACGGCAAAAAGGGCGCAGCCTATGCCATTGCCCACTGCAATGAGAAAAAGCGGCGCACCCTGCGCCTGCGCCACATCATTCGGCAGTGTCCGCCACTGCTGGCCCTGTGCCGCAAAATTCCCAAACTGCGAGATAAGCTATGATCGGTATTCTCATCCTCAACTACAAAAAATACCAGGTTACCGCCGACTGTATTCGCTCTGTGCTGGATACCGGAGACGGTCTGGACTACCATATCTATGTGCTGGATAACGGCTCCGGCAATGACTCTGTTGCCTGCCTACAAGCCCAATTTCCAAACAATCCCCGCATCACCTGGATGGAAAGCGCGGAGAACACCGGCTATGCCCGGGGCAACAACCAAATGCTTTCCCGCGCCCGCAAAGACGGCTGCACCGCTGCGGTGATCACCAACAGCGATATTGTCTTTTTGCCCGGCACCTTGCAGCAGCTGGCTGCGGACATCGCCGAAGGGCACCCCATTGTAGGTCCTCGGCTGCAATACCCCAACGGACAGCGGCAAAACAGCGTCAAGCTGCGCCCCTACACCTACCGGGAATACCTGTGGACGGAAACTTATTTGCGCAATCTGGTGTCCAAGGCCAAATTGCAGGCGCTGCGCCGCCAGCCCGCTGCCCCGGGAGAGGTCTACTGGCTCTCCGGTGCGGTCTTTGCCGTAGACACAGCGGTCTTTCACCGGCTGGGTGATTTTGACCCTTATACCTTTTTATATTATGAGGAGTACATACTCTCTGCGCGGTGCAAGGCACAGAACATTGCCCTGTGGTTTGATCCTACGGTCACGGCGCTTCACTGCCACGGCGCCTCTGCCGGCGGTGCTGCAAACCTATTTACCCGATTGGAGAACCTGCGCTCCGAGTTATACTTCCTCCACCGCTACCGGCACTGGAGCCGACACCGACTGGCCACCGTGCGCCGGGTGCGCTGTTTGGAAGTGCTGTTTACCTTTGGCAAGGCGCACAAATGGGCGGATGCCTGCACCTACCTGCGCAAAAGCAAAATCCTGCTGAAAAAGGAACGAACGAATGAAACTTAAAGTCTCCACCAGTCCTTATACTTACTTTCTGTTGCTGATGACCATCATGGACACCGGCTACTTTGTGTTGCTGAATATTCCCGGCCTGCGAGACACCGGCTATATGCGTATCGGTTTTTTGCTCATCGCTACGTTGCTGGCCATGAACTGCTATATCAACAAAAACATCTACCGTACCCTACAACCCTACTACAACTACCTAAATGTCTTTATCCTGTATTTGGTCGTATTTTATTTAGCCCATTTTATCTACGGTATGGTGCATTATACCCAACAGATCACATCCATTATCAATGTGTCCAACTACCTGGGTATGTTCCTGCTGATCTATCTGTTCCTCTATGTGTTCCAAATGGACGGCGGATATGATCGGCTGATAAAATCCCTGAGCTGGATCACCTACCCCTATATGCTGGTCATCACCCTGCGTGCGGCAATCTATAACTTTACCGGTCGGGATCTGATGCCCTATCTGGGTCACATCACGCGCTCCGGACGCCTGCGTTACGGCATTCCTGCCCTGTGCGGTGTGCTATTTCTCTATTATTTTTACAAACTGCTGCAAAAAGACACCCTGATGAAACACAAGATGCTCTATACAGGGCTGTTGCTTTTTACCGCTTTTTACCTTTACTATATCTGTATGACCCGTATGTATGTGATTGCCTTTTTTCTGTCGGCACTGGTGATCTTCCTGTGCAAAAAGCGACCGAAAAACAAGCAGATCGTGATGGTCTGCGTGGCGATCATCTTGCTGGCAGTGCTGTACTTCTCCGGTTTGATTCCTCGGTTCCTGGCCACATTTACAGAGACTTCCGGAGAATATGGCGGCTCCACTCTGGCCCGGCAATATTCTGCCCGGTACTTCTCCGGCGTGGCAAAGGACCAGCCCATCTTCGGTCTGGGCTTTCTCTCACCCAAGCGGTATGAAAACTTCTGGATCTACTTTGGGCCCTCCGGCACCGCCTATCTGGACGATCTGGGTATTCGCAATATGTTCTACCACTACGGGGTACTGGGCATCGGTCTGGTGGCGCTGTCTCTGGGGCGTATAATATACCTGGTGCTGCGACTGCTCACCTGCCGAAACTATCCTCGCAAGGCGCTGATGCTGGGACTGACGGCGTTTTTGGGCTGTCTGTGCGTGTCCCTGTGTCCTTTTGATACGGTGCGCCTGCTGGGGCTGATCTTCACCTGGTCCATGGCGGAGTACGACGCCCGCCTTTACTGCTACCTACCCCGCAAAGCGGCGACAGAGACGGGGGGCGATACGCGGTGAAGACCCTGTCCGACAATAAACAAACCACCATCAACCTGATTACCAGCCTGGCAGCCTTTGTGATCAATGCCGGGATCAGCTTTGTACTGACTCCGTATATACTGGAGAAGCTGGGCAACGAAGCTTACGGCTTTATCGGTCTTGCCTACGACTTTGTCAATTATGCCGGCATCCTTACTCTGGCACTGAACAGTATGTCCTGCCGGTTCGTCAGCTACGAGTACCACCGGGGCAATAAAGAAAAGGCAGATATTTATGTAAACTCCATTTTGGGTGCCAATCTGATCCTGGCCGGTGCCATTACGCTTTGCGCCGTGTTTATGGTTTGGAAGCTGGAGTACATACTCACCATTCCCAAAGCGTTGATGTTCGATGTAAAGCTGACCTTTGCCATCGTCTTTATCAACTACATTTTTGGCATCTGCTTCTCTGTCTTTAACAGCGGCACCTTTGTAAAGAACCGGATGGATCTGTACTACCTGCGCAACCTGTTCTCCTATGTGCTCAAGCTGGTGCTGACCATTCTGATCTTCACCTTGTTTGATGTGCGCATCTTCTTCATTGCGCTGACCACCCTCATTTGCAACGCTTATATGAATGTGGCCACTTATATTTTAATGCGCAAGCTGCTGCCGGACTTAAAGCTGAATCTGCGCAAATTCAAGTGGAAAACCCTGTCCGAAGTGCTGCGCTCCGGGGTATGGAACTCGGTGCAGAGCCTGTCCGATCTGATGATCTCCGGGCTGAATTCCCTGCTGACCAACCGATTTATCGGCACCGCTGCCGGCGGGTATCTGCAATCCTCCAAGACCATTCCCAATTACATATTACAACTGGGGCAGCAACTGGCCCAAGTGTTCTCGCCGAAATTCACCATTCTGTACGCCCAGGGCGACTATGATCGACTGGTCAAGGAGGCCAAGCGCTCCATGCGACTGGTGGGCTTTATCATCTCCACCCCGGTGGCCGGGTTTATCGTCTTTGGCTACCAGTTCTATGCCCTGTGGCTGCAAAACTATTCCCCGGCGGAATTGCAGATCGTACAGACTGTGTCCGTGATTACCACCATACCATACCTGTTTAGCTGCGTGGCGTTCCCGCTGATTCAGATCAACACTGCCTGCAACAAGGTGCGTACCCCGGTTCTGGTGGCGCTGGCCGCCGGTATTGCCAATATTTTAGTGGTGTTCCCCCTGGGCAAAGCCGACGCCCTAACCCTGAATGTGCTGGCCTGCTGCACCGCCGCCTTTACCATTCTGCGCTACGGCGTATTCCAGCCCTACTATGCGGCCAAAATACTGGCCCGCAACCGTCTGTTCTTCTACGGCACGCTGCTGCGCAATGTGCTGGCCACCGCCGTCATCGGCGTGGTGCTGTATGCTGCCAAGGGGCTGTTCACTTACGGCAGCTGGGGTCACTTTTTCATCGCCATTGCTCTGTGCGGAGCAGTGGGATATGTGCTGGCTTTCTTCCTTTTGTTCAACCCCGGAGAGTACAAAGAGATCGTCCACATGTTTCTATCAAAAATGAAGAAAAAAACCGCATAAATGCAAACAGTGCCTGAGCCAAAGCTCAGGCACTCAGACTGTCGATAAAGCGGCTAAACCGCGCCAGTTATAAAGAATATAATAAATGTTTCGTAGGGCAGGGGCTTGCTCCTGCCGCGAGTATTTGGTATCGCTATTGATTTGAAAAAGCGGCTTGAACACCCAGTTCAAGCCGCTTTTGGCGCTTTTCGTCTTTTACTCGGGAGAGTGAATTGCGCGTAGCGCAAGAGACACGAGGCTCCAAATGCGTTAGCATTTGGGAGAAACAGTCCGGTGGACTGTTTCGTAGCGAGTGAAATTAACGGCACCCGCTCGCAAAAAACGAAATTTATCTCGCTTTCTCTCGGTCTGTCAGCGTGTTTATAACTAGACTTCTCTACACACTGAGCGTTTATTTGTTTTGAATGTAGGCGTCAATAGACTTGGCGGCGATTTTGCCGGCGCCCATGGCCTTAATCACGGTGGCGGCACCGGTAACCGTATCGCCCCCGGCGAATACGCCGTCCCGAGAGGTGCAGCCGTTTTCATCTGCCACAATTCCGCCCCGGGCATTTACCTCCAGCCCACCGGTGGTGGACTTGATCAGCGGGTTGGGGGAAGTACCAATGGCCATAATCACGCAGTCCGCGTCGATCACAAAATCTGAGTCCGGCACCGGCACCGGGCGGCGTCTGCCGGTGGCGTCCGGCTCGCCCAGCTCCATCCGGATGCACCGCACGCCGGTTACATTGCCGTCGTCGCTGCCCAAAATCTCTACCGGGTTGGTCAGGGTTTGGAACCGGATTTGCTCCTCCTGGGCGTGCTGCACTTCCTCCTGCCGGGCAGGGATCTCTTCAAAGGAGCGACGGTAGAGCACATACACTTCCTCCGCACCCAGCCGAATGGCAGAGCGAGCCGCATCCATGGCCACATTGCCGCCGCCTACCACGGCCACCTTGCGGGCGTGGTAAATGGGGGTGGTGCTGCCGGGCTGATACGCTTTCATCAGGTTTACCCGCGTCAGGTACTCATTGGCAGAGTACACCTCTTTCAGGCTCTCGCCGGGAATACCCATAAACCGGGGCAAACCGGCACCGGAGCCGATATACACCGCCTCAAAGCCATCGTCAAACAGATCGTCAATGCTCATGGAGCGACCGATCACCACATTGGTAACAATCTTCACACCCAGCGCCTTTAAGCCGTTCACTTCCAGCTCCACGATCTTCTTGGGCAGTCGGAACTCCGGAATGCCGTACACCAGCACACCGCCGGCAATATGCAGCGCCTCAAACACCGTTACATCATAACCCAACCGGGCCAGATCGCCGGCGCAGGTCAATCCGCTGGGACCACTGCCGATCACGGCTACTTTGTGCCCGTTTCGTTCCGGTACGGCGGGCCATACTTTGCAGTGGCTGTTGTGCCAGTCTGCCACAAAGCGCTCCAGACGACCGATGCTCACCGCGTCGCCCTTAATGCCCCGCACGCACTTACTCTCGCACTGGCGCTCCTGGGGGCACACCCGGCCGCAGACTGCCGGCAGGGAGCTGCTTTCGCTGATGATCTGATAGGCGGCCTCAAAGTCGCCCTCTGCCACCTTGGCGATAAAATCCGGAATATGAATCTGCACCGGGCAGCCGGAAATGCAGGGCTTGTGCTTGCAGTGCAGGCAGCGCAGCGCCTCGTCCATGGCTGTCTGCGCATCGTAGCCGGTGGCTACCTCTAAAAAGTTCTTGTTGCGCATCAGTGGCTCCTGATGCGGCATTTCATTGGCCTTTAAGGGATTCATCAGTCCTGCACCTCCTGTCGCAGCAGGTTGCAGTCCGCTTCCCGCTCAAAGTCTTTATACAGCGCAGCCCGTTCCATAGCCGCGTCAAAATCCACCAAATGGCCGTCAAACTCCGGCCCGTCCACACAGGCGAACTTGGTCTCACCGCCCACCAGCAGACGGCAGCCGCCGCACATACCGGTGCCGTCGATCATAATGGGGTTCATAGACACAACGGTGTGGATCCCGTACTTCTCCGTGGTCTTGCACACAAACTTCATCATCACCAGCGGGCCGATAGCAATCACCAAATCGTATTGCTCACCGCTTTGAATCAGGCTTTCCAGGGCATTGGTCACCAGCCCCTTTTCACCTACGGAGCCGTCGTCGCTCATGAGCACATACCGGTCGCTGACCTTCTCAAACTCCTGCTGCAAGATCACCAGATCCTTGGTACGGAAGCCCACAATGCTGTGCACCTGGGCGCCGTTCTCATGCAGCGCCTTGGCCACCGGGTACGCAATGGCGCAGCCCACGCCGCCGCCAACCACAGCCACCTTGCGGTAGCCGGTCACCTTGGTGGGATTGCCCAGAGGGCCTACAAAGTCCTGCAAGCTGTCGCCCACCTCCAGCCGTGCCAACTGCTTGGTGGTCGCGCCCACCAGCTGGAAGATAATGGTCACCGTACCGGCTGTGCGGTTATAGTCCGCCACCGTCAGGGGGATCCGCTCGCCCCGATCGTCCACCCGCAGGATCACAAACTGACCGGCCTGGGCTTTCTTTGCCACATAAGGCGCCTGAATTTCCATACGCACAACAGTCGGGTTCAGCACCTGCTTGGCAACGATTTTATACATAGAATCACCTACTTGAAATTAGACATTTTTCAGAAAAAACGCCGCATAACCCGTATGCAGCGTTTTTGATATTATACCAATTCCCGCTTATAAGTCAACATTTATCAGCCGGAAATCGGAATTTTTAAGAATTGTTAATAAATCTGCATTATTTTGGATGGGTTTTTTGGTGATAATTCCGCCCCTTGCCAAATGCTCCGGGGTGTGAAAGTCGGAGCCGGAAACCATCAGCTTGCCGTTCTCTTTGGCCCACGCCAGCGCCTGGGCGTTGCGCCGATCGTCCGTCTTGCCGTTATACACCTCTACCCCGTCAATATTCTTCGGGTCCGTACGGCGAATACCCACACGGAAAGGGTGCGCCTGGTAAATGAGAAAGCCGTTTTGCTCGCACAGAGCCTTGACCCCCGGCTCCCACACATTCATCAAATTGCCGGCGTTCTTGACAAAATCCTCCGTCACGCCGTAGATCAGGTAGTCGTTGGCGGTCCAGTAGTGGCGCAGCTCCATACCCAGCAGCACAGTAAAACCCTCCGGGGCCGCCGCTTGCATCCGCCGATAACCGGACAGGTAAAAATCCGCCGCCTTTTGGGGGCACGCCAGCCGGTGAATAGGAAAGGTCATGGGGCTGTAATGGTCCGTAACCACAATGCCGTTGTACCCGGCCTCCACATACATCTCCACAATCTTTTCCGGCTCCACCCGCCCGCAGCGGCTGACAGCGCCGGTGTGGCAGTGAAGCTCATATTTGTATTCCATAACCGTGCCTCCCCTCCATATCTAAAAAATATTATATGCCCTTTTGCCTCTGCCGTCAATCGTGCCGTCTTTACAAAAATAAAGGAATATGTTATACTTCTTTTAACTATTTTGGTAAGAAAAAGGGGTAAAAATGAATAAAGAGAAGAAGAACGACTTTCTGTTCTCCGTAGTGATACCGGTATACAAGGTGGAGGACTATATAGAGGAGACCATTCAGTCCGTTTTGCAACAGACCATCGGGTTTGAAAAGCACATTCAAATGATCTTGGTCAACGACGGCTCGCCGGACAACAGCGGCGCCGTGGCCGCCATTTGGCCGCACTGGACGCAGACTGTGCGTTGCAAGCGCCCTACACCGATCGGGTGGCGCACTTCTATGCCTACCACGACGACCAAAACGCTCGGCGTATTTATGACGCAGTGCGCAGCGACCAAGCCAAAAAATAAAGCAAAAAGAAAAGACCTGAAAGGGCATACGCCTTTTCAGGCCTTTTTTGTGTATCAATAGCCGTTGGATTTTAAGAACTGGTAAATTCGGCGGCTGTTGTCGTTATCACGGAACATAAAATACTGCTCCGCCATTTCGCGATACCGGGGCTTCATTTCGAAGCCCGATGCCGCATAGCCGTCCAAACAAGGCACCAAATCCTTGGCGTCGGTAAGCCGGTCGCCGGGCAACTGGGTAGTCATATCCAAATACGAGCCGTGCACCTGGTTATACAGGTCATAGTCAAACTGGTAATACACCACCGGCTTATTTTGGTACAGCACATCCCAGCACACGCTGGAATAGTCCGTCACCAGCAACTTGCAGCGCATCATCAGTTCATTCAGCGGCTGCTGGCCAAAAGGAATACAGGTGACCCGGGGACTGATCTTGTCCTTAAAATTATCCATATACCCGGCAAATTTGGGGTGCAGATAAAACACCAGACGGGTATGATTGCGCCGGAGCATCTCGTCCAGCGCCGGGTCCGTCAACAAAGCAGAATAATTTTTGTAGTAATCGCTTTGCAGGAAGGTCTCGTTATCTACTTCTTCCAGCCAAGAGCGCCAAGTGGGCATCATCAGAATAAACGGATCGTCCGGTGTGGACTTGTCCTTCAGCACATCCCAGCGGGCAAAGCCGGTTACCGGTACATTCTGCGGTGCATAGCCAAACTCTCGTACCACAATGTCGTGCTCCGGGCGGGAGCAGGTGACAAAGTAGGTCATGGGGCTGCTGCCCTTTTTGCCAAACAGCTGGTGCACCTGCTTCATTGCCGTTACGCCATGCTGCAAAAACAGTTCTTTCTTTTTCTTAATTGTACGCCGCACAATACTGGGCTTGGATCGCCACACATACAGATGCGAGGTAGAATCGGAAGAAATGCAAATCTTCATAGACAGGCTCAGCAGCATGTGCTTGAGACTCATAAAGGGCACCACCTGACGGCCGTACTGCGCCACATTTTGGTAATCCGACTCTCTGGGGTCAATAATGTAGTAGATATGCTTGCGCTCATTCTTAGGCAAGTTCTCCATACAAAACTTGAAAAAATAATAGCTGTTATCTTGGGCGGTTTTGCAAAATTTTTCAAACACCACCCAATTTTTTTGCCGTTCCCAAAACGGTCGAAACAGGCGATACAAGCCGTAAGCCAAAATCTCACGCCGACGCACCGCCGCCGTGTCATATTCGCTCAAGGGGCGATAGCAGTAGCACAAGGCGCCTTTTTTGCCGAAATAGGGGAAAAGAATATGGTCATTCCCTGCATCTGCCTGACAATTTGTAAAAAACAGTTTAAGCTTCAGCTTACTGTTATTGCAATATACCCTTAGCCGATAAGGCTTGCCGAACTGCTCAATCTGCACATACGCATCCCAATACAGTTCCTTTAAGGGCATATCGTCTTGCAATTGCACCTTTAAGTACAACTCACAACCGCTGTGTGTGGGCTTTGTTTTCATTTGAAAAGGAATGGCAATCTGCTCGGTTTTGGAACGGAATTCCAAAGTACTGCCCAAAATCTGCTTAGGCTCTACACCCTCTAAGAACAGGTGCATTGCACATTCTCTGCCCTTACATTCCAGCGCCTGCAAGGCTGCACCGCGCCACAAGCGATTCATCGCCGTATCCGGCGTAGTCAGCCACACCATCAGACACCGCGGCGCTTTTTTCTTTCTGGTCAAGAACGGCAGCAGCACCAAAGGTATCGACTGCTTCTCCGGTGAAAGTTCTGCCAATGCAGCACTCGGATTCTCCAGCTTGTTGTTTTTTGCCGTGCGGCGAAATGCCGGAGTGTTATAGGCCGCAGAAACCGTGTACTCCTGCGTGTCTATGCCGTAATAATACGGTGCATTGTTCCAAGCATTGGCTCGTTCCTTGGCGCGCAGACGCTTTTTGTCATCATCAAAAAGCAGCAAAACCGATTGATCGGTCTGCCTATCCCGGGCAATCAACGCCGGAATACATCCGGTCTGCACATACAAACGGGCATCCTCAATCATTCCGTTTAAGTCATAGCTTGCCGCAGCGGCAGCGTCCGATTGGGCGTCCCAAGCTGCCATAATACAGCCCTTTTGGCTGACCAAAGCCTGCTGCAGCACTTGATACTGCGCAGAAACATCGGCATATTCCAGCTGCAAAACGCCCTTTTCAACAGTACATTGCTTCAGCTGCACACGCACGGCTGCCCCCATATTGGCAGTACAGCCCGCTTCCAGCAAAAAAGTATCCCGTTGATAGCCACCCTCAATCTTCAAATTGGGGAAGGTGCGCTGCATATCTCGCTGCAACAACCGTTTTTGCACACGTCGTACACCTAAATATGCCAAATACGCTTCCAAATAGGTGCGCGGCACGGTTTTGGTGGTAATAACATAGGGAAACGCGTGATTATAATGATCATACAGAGCCGGACTCATACCGCCCTTAAACCACTTCTTTTCCATCAGCACCACAGATTGCGCATCCGCCAAACGGGCAAGGGTGCGAAAATCCGAAATTTGATTCATCATTTCCGGATATAGCACCTTCCACGTTTTTTCTGTATTCTTAGCATAATCCACAATCTCAAAATCGCCGGTATCGCCGGTAAAGGCCAGCTTTAACAGCTTTTCGCTTACATCCGGGCTATCGTACTTAGAGAATGTATGATAATACTCCGTATCGCTGTAATCATCTTGCAAGCAAGCGCCGCTGCGCAGGCATTCCACCAGCTCGTCCGTCTTGTAGATCTGGCGAAACGGCAGGGAGCGCACATCCATATACAAACCACGGTCTGCCAAATAGGTATCGTAGTCATACATAAACAGGATAATGGGCTTCTTGGTTAAGGAGAAGTCAAAGAACACACTGGAATAATCTGTAATCAGTGCGTCGGCACAATTCAAAAATTCGTAGTTGCTAACCTCTGTAGGAAACGGCAGAATATGCTGATACGCATCCAACTGCACCGCCCCGTGCAAAATCGGATGAAAATTCACATACAGCACCTGGTCGTCCTTTAAGCCGCTGTCCACCTGCTGCATAATTTTTTTGACCTGTGCCGCATATTCCAGCACATCCACACTGTGATTGCTCTGGCCCCGCCAGGTAGGCATATAGGCATAAACGGTCTTGTCCTCCAGCCCCAGCTGCCGGCGCAGGGCAACGCCCTTCTCTGGCTCCATAAACACCTTGTTGCGGGGATAACCGGCCATTACCACCTTGCCGGTGTACAACGGCTCCAAATTGTAATCCCGTAGGATCACATCCCGGGTAAAGGCGTTGGGCTGGGTCAGGTAATCCGCTTGCAGAAAATTGTGCTGCACATTATACATGGACTCAATGCCCATGCGCATTTGCTTACCCAGGGTCTTCAGCGGGGTGCCGTGCCAAGTCTGCATATACACCTGCCCGGGTCGCTTAATGAAGTAAATGGGCAGCGACGCATTGGAAAAAATATGCTGGGCGCAAGCCAAAATGTGGGTGTAGCGGAAGGTGGCCACATCCACCAGCTCCACTTGCAGTCCCGCCGCGTCCACAAAAGCTTGGTGCTTCTTTTTATCCTCTGTGGCATAGAACACCCGGTACTGCCCCGGATAAAGCCGCGCGATCTCTTGAGCCAGCACCAGCCCGGAGTCGGACACCGTTTGGCCATGGAAGGACTCGATGAGCACCCACTTTGGACGCAGACGGCAGTATTTTGAAAAAAAGCCATAATAAAACTTGCGCTTGGGGGTTTTGCTTACCAAGCGCAGCAAACGCTTTTTCAGAGCCTTGGTTTTTGCTTTCCATTTTTTGCGAATCTTGCGAATTTTTCCAATCATTTTTCTGGTTTTCTCCCTCTTCTAAAAGCCACAAAACCCCGCCGAAAATCGGCAGGGTATATAATCAAGTCTGTTATTTTTTTTGATCCCGACCGGGGGCGCCATCCGGCTCGTCCGGCAGCTGATCTACGCCACCCACCGCCTCTTGCAGGCCCAGGTCCTCTTTGATCTGAGAAGTGGAAATACCCGGTGTGCGATCCAAAAACACCAGCTCACAGTAGTCCTTCAAATAATCGAACTTGTCGCTGCCTTTCCAGTCGCCGCCCATGACCACCGTATCAATATGGTATTCCTGCACATCGTGGATCTTTTGCTCCCAGCTGTTCTCCGGGATCACCAGATCCACATAGCGAATGGCCTCCAGCATCTTCTTGCGGGTCTCATAGGTGTGGTAAGCCTTTTTGCCCTTTTCGGCGTTAAATTCATCTGTAGAAAGCGCCACCACCAGGTAATCGCCCATAGCCTTTGCCCGCTGCAACAGCCGAATATGACCGTAATGGAGCAAATCAAAAGTGCCGTATGTTAAAATCCGTTTCATCTGATTCTCCCGTCTTTTCTAAAAAATAATCTTTTTTTATTATTAAACCACATCTGCACCGTCTCTGTCAAGCACCACACGCTCCACCACACGCTGTGCGGCGTGGCCGTCGTCCAAATAATTAAAGCGGGCGTTAAAGGCAGCATACTTCTCCGCATATCGGGACTTGTCCGCCTCTACGGCGTGCAGCGCCCGATGCAGATCCGCCTGCGTTTCCACAATCGGGCCTGGCAAACAATCCAAATCAATATAAAATCCGCGAATTTCACCTGCATAACTGGCCAGATCGTACATATAAAATAGCATAGGCCGGTGCAGATTCGCATAGTCAAAAAACACAGAGCTGTAATCGGTAATGAGCACATTTGCCACCACATACAGCCGGTTAATATCCGTCACGCCGCAGGCGTCGTATACAAAGCCCTTGTATTTCTTAAAATCAAAAGAATTGGCCACCAAATAGTGGGCACGGAACAAGATCACATAATCGTCACCGAATTCCCGGCGTAGGGCGTCAAAATCCATGTGGGTGCGGTACACATAGCCCAATTTGGCATCATGCTGATTGTCCCGCCATGTGGGAGCATAGAGAATGACTTTTTTATCCATCGGCAGTCCCAATTCCCTTTTGATTTGCGTCTCATCCTCCGGCGTATGGTTAATCAAAAAGTCATTGCGCGGATAGCCCGCCTCCAGCACCGTGTCCGCCTTGCCCACCGCCTGCAAATTCCAGGCGGAAATGAACTTCTCCGCCGCAAAGGCAGAGGGTGCCAAAATATACTTAAACTTCTCTGCATCCACCTTGTATTTTTGGCGAATTTCCTCTTTGGAATTCATGGCATTGTCAGAAATGGAAATATCGTATCCTAAGCGCTTTAAGGGCGTACCGTGCCAAAGCTGCACATACACCTGGTCCTCCTTGGGATAAATATGGTCTGCAATCCGATAGTTAAAGAACCAATACTTTGCCCGGGCGCAAGCTTCCTCATAAGCCGGGGTGTTTACGGTAACCATATAAGTGTTGGGGTGATCCAGCACATACGTGAATTTTTTCGGTTCCCGAAAAGCCCACACAAAAGTGTAATCCGCAAAGCGAGGATCGCTGCACATATATTCATAAATGGCCTTGGGGCTGTCGCTGTACCCCCTGCCGTCAAAGGTAGAAAAAAGCACCACCTTGGGATCCGTTGCAATATGTGCCGTGCGCTTTTGGTAACCGCCCATACGCTCATCCAGCAAAATTCGACGGCTGGCCTTGCGAAAAACATCGCTGCGCTTGGCCACGTCAATGGCCACTTTTTTGATTTTTTTGAACGCTTCTGCACGCCAATCACGCTTATGGGGCGCATACAGCAGTTCTAAATTGTCCGTGTTATACCAAGCCATGGCTTCCTCTTCACTTTCACAGAGTCTATATACAATATTATAAATAGATAGCGGATAATGTCAATATTCTTTCTGAAAAAGGCAAATCCTGCGCCGGCGAATATAGACAAATTATGCAGTTTATGCTACTATAAAGAGCAGAGATTTTTTGCAACTTCCACATAGGCGGAGAAAAATATGACCAAACCCACTGTTACAATTGAACGCTGCCAACAGATCGGCCATCAGCTGAAGCTGCAAGTGACCCTCACCTGTCCGGTGCCCCCGGTGTATCCCAAACTCAGCGTCGTCTTTACCTGCGGCGAACGCACCCGGATCATTCCCATGGCATTTACCGACAGCGACGGCACCACGCTGCGCGCCCAAAAAACCGTGGAGCTGGCCTATGTGTTTTACGAGCCGCCGGTGGGGCAGCCCATGGGCATCACTTTTCTTTATACCGACGGCGTTCACGGCTATCAGCCGGTGGAACCGGACCAACCGTACCAAGTGACCTGTCCGCCCCGCCGGGCGCTGCGCCACTTTATCCACAGCAGCAAAAAAGAGAAGTTGAAGCAGTTGGCAGGGGCTTGCTTCTCGCTGCTGGCTCTGCCCTATCGACACTGCAAGGTGCAGCCCAAGCAAGTGACGTTCCTTTCCAACCGCTCCGATCGATTGTCCGGCAATATTAAATCCGTCTTTTTGGAGATGACCAAGGTACCGGGCGTGGAGATCACCGTCCTGTGCCACAAGGGCAACCTGCTTCACAGCCTGCCGGTGCTGCGCCAATTTCTGCGCCTGTATGCCACGTCGCAGGTGGTGTTTGTAGACGACTATTATCACCTGCTGTCTTATGTAAAGAAAAAACCGGAGGTGCAGCTGGTGCAATTGTGGCACGCCTGCGGTGCCTTTAAGACCTTTGGCTACTCCCGCCAGGGTGAGCAGGCACTGCCCCAAGGCTCGCCCAATCACCGGCAGTACGACTACGCGATTGTCAGCTCTCAACAGGTATGCCCCTGCTATGCAGAAGGCTTTGGCATTGATTTGCAAAAGGTATTGCCCCTGGGCTCACCTCGGTGCGACCGCTTTGCCGATGACCGATACAAGGCGGCCTTTACCAAGCGCTTTTATGCGGAAAATCCCCAATTAGCAGACAAAAAGATCGTGTTGTTCGCGCCCACCTTTCGAGGCGGCGGTCAAGGCAACTGCTACTATCCGCTGGAGAAATTCCGCCCGGACGATCTGCTGGATGCCCTGCCGGAGGACACGGTGCTGGCAACGAAAATGCACCCTTATCTAACCGAACGCCCCACCTGCCAAAGGGCAGAGCACGCCAACCGGTTTATTGATCTGACAGATCGGTACGATGTGAACGACCTGCTGTTTGTCAGCAGCGTACTCATCACCGACTATTCCAGCGTGGTGTACGAGGCGTCTATTTTGAATCTACCCATGTTGTTCTATGCCTTCGATTTGGAAAGCTATTGCAAGGAGCGGGACTTTTACTGCGACTACGCCTCCTTTGTGCCCGGGCGCATTGTGCGCACCATGGAGGAACTGACCCACGCCCTACAAACGGAGGATTACCAGCAAGAGAAAGTGGCGCCCTTCTACACCCGCAATTTTGACGATACCGCCGGAAAAGCCACCCAAAATGTGGTGCACTTTGCCAAAGAGCTGCTGCATATTCCCACGGATCACCTACCCCTATAAATTCCCAGTAACGGAGACTGTTCATGTTTAACTGCAAAATGATTATCAACCGCCTGCATATTGAGGACGCTCGTATGGAGATCGGGGTGGCCATCAACTGTCCCTTTGATGTGGATGTTTCCTCTCCCAAAGCACGAATCCTGTTTGAATGTGACGGACAGACCCGCCGCCTGCCCCTGCGGGTGGTCAACTACTTTCGCCAAAAGCAGGAGGGGAGCTGCATTGTGGTATGCAACTATACCTATCTGCTGGACCAGATCTTTTACCGCTTCCAGCCGGAAAGCCCGGTGACCGTCACCATTGACTTTGAGTACGGCCGCCACACGGTGCAAGCGCTGCCCTTTACCGTGTCTACCAATGTGCTCCACGAGAACCCGGGTTTGGAACTGCCGGAGGAATACATGGAGTACGAGTGCTTTGACGGCGCAGCGGTATTTGACGCACCGGACAATGAGTATGTTCCCCCGGCGCAAACCGGAAACCGCACCTACACCTTCGACTTTGACTGCGAAAACAGCGCCATTCTCCTTTTCTCGAAAGAAAAGAAAAACGGAGATCGACCCTTTGTGCAGCGCAGCCGTGTGCTGGTGCCCCTGTTGCGGTTTATCGACTTTGCCCTGCGGTGCCTGCTTGCCCTGCTTTTGCTGCCGCTGTTTCTGTTTGACGGCATTTTGGCCGGGCTGGATATTGTGCCCCGGCGCAAAACCGCACCCATTGAGGGCGTGGGCAAAAACATTTTTGTGCAGTTTAAGATCAATGTGTCTTCCTTTATTAAAACCAGCTTTAAGCGTGCCAATTTTGTAGAGAACATTCGCCGCCCGGTGTATGCCTTCTACAACGCCTACTATAAGCTGCTGTGCAAAAAGGAAGTCGTGCCCAATCGGGTCACCTTTATGTCCGGCCGACGGGACACCCTGGGCGGCAACCCGGAGTTCGTCTATAACCAAATCAAAGACGACCCGAATATTGATTTTCAGTTTTTGCTGTTCTCCGACCCCAACGGCCACTATAAAGCTAAAAATATGTTCCGCTTTGTCAAATTGTATGCCTCCTCCAAGGTGGTGATCGTGGACGATTACTTCCGCCTGCTGAATATGGTGGACAAGCGCCCGGAAGTGAAGCTGATGCAGTTGTGGCACGCCTGCGGCGCCTTTAAGACCTTTGGCTTTACCCGCCTGGGCAAGGCAGGCGGCCCCAAGCAAACGGACCCCAACCACCGCATGTACGATGTGGCCATTGTCTCCTCTGCGGAGATCGCCAAGCATTACGCCGAGGGCTTCGGCCTGTCCGATGACAAGGTGTTGGCCACCGGCATTCCCAGAACAGATATATTTATGGACCCACAATATGCCCAAACGGTGCAGGATGGGTTCTATGCCAAGTATCCCCAGCTGCGGGACAAGCGCATCATCCTCTTTGCCCCCACCTTTCGAGGCAACGGCCAAATGAGCGCCTACTACCCGGCAGACGCCTTCCATGTGGACGAGTTTATGGAAGCTTTGCCGGCAGATACGGCACTGCTGATCAAGTACCACCCCTTCTGCCCGGAGCGCCCGGTGATCCCGGAAGACTACAAGGATCGGGTGCTGGATCTGTCCGACGAGGACGAGCTCAACGACCTGCTGTTCGTCACCGATCTGCTCATCACCGACTACTCCAGCGTGGTGTTTGAGGCATCGCTGCTGGATATTCCCATGCTGTTTTATGCTTTCGATCTGTTTGACTACATCAGCAAGCGGGATTTCTATTATGATTTTGAGAGCTTTGTGCCCGGCAAAATCGTCTTTTCTCAGCGGGAATTGACAGAGGCCATCGTCGCCGGTGACTTTGAGAGCGAGAAAGTACCGCCATTTAAGACCAAGTTCTTTGACCACCTGGACGGCCGCTCCAGCCGCCGCGTGGCAGACCTGATCCTGCGCTTCATCGGTGAGGAAGCGTAAAAAGCATACGATTTTATCCCCGGCTGTACAGCCGGGGATTTTTTTGCCGTAAATTGGAAAAAAAGGTGGTACAAAACTTGGGTATTGCACGGCAAAACAAGTACAGAATAATAGGGAGATATTAACAACAAAGGAGATTAAAATATGAAAGCAACCGGTATCGTAAGAAGAATTGACGACTTGGGGCGCATTGTGATTCCCAAGGAGATCCGCCGCTCGTTCCGCATCAAGGAGGGCGACCCACTGGAGATCTTTACCAACGCCGACGGCGAGGTGATCTTTAAGAAATACTCGCCCATCGGAGAGCTGTCCCAATTTGCCGGGCAATACGCCGAGGTGCTCCACAAGAACGGCTGCTCCCCGGTGGTGATCACGGACAACGACCACGTGGTGGCCGCTGCCGGGGTCAGCAAGCGAGAAGTGATGGAGCGCCGGGTGACCAAGGCGCTGGAGGATGTGATGGACGCCCGCACTCCACGGATCGCCAAGGCACCCGGCGAATGCCTGCAAGCCATTGAGGGCTACGACCGCCCCGCAGAGGTAGCCTACCCCATTGTGTACGGCGGCGATGTGTCCGGCACAGTACTGCTGCTGCAAGGGGAGGACGGCAACCTGCCGGACGAAGCACAAATCCGGCTGATCCAGGTGGGTGCCGCCTTTTTGGGGCGGCAAATGGAGTAAATCGAATTGTGCAACTTGCACAAAAAGTAAATGCGTTTTTAGTGCATAGTAGCCAATACGCAGAAATGGCCAAAAAAGCCTTGCATTTTTGAAAATCGGGTCTATAATGTGTCACGAAAAGAGAAAAACGGACCCGAGGTACAAGCAATGAAGAAACTTAGAAACAACGCACGCGGTTATATCCTGGATATGTTTGCACAGCACCATATGGTGAAGCGCACCGTACTGTCTTTTCTGAGCATTGTGATTATGGGGTTTGGTACGGCTCTTTTCAATGTTTCCGGTTTCGGCGTAGACCCGTTCACCTCTATGAATATGAGCGTGGCCGCCGTTTTGGGGGTCAGCTTTGGTACCTACCAGCTGATCATCAACGCAGTGATCCTGCTGTATGTAGTTATCGTTGCGCACCGGGGACTGGTCGGTGTAGGCACCGTGTTCAACATGGCCGGCGTCGGTTACAGCTGTGAGTTATTCAGCAGCCTGCTGATGCCGATGGTAAAGCAGAACGACACTCTGTCAATTAGAATCCCCCTTCTCCTTGCCGGTATCCTCGTTCTCTGCTTTGCCTGTAGCCTGTTCTTCACGGCCAACATCGGCGTCGGTCCTTATGACGCCCTGGGCTTTATGCTCAGCCGCTTCGCCAAGCTGCCGTACAAATGGGTGCGGGTGCTGACGGATGTGACCGTGGTGTCCATCGGACTGCTGGTCAGCGGCGGCTTTACCGCCATTGCCCACGGCGACTTTGCCAGTATTCAAAATATCGGCATCGGCACCGTCATTACGGCCTTTTGTATGGGCCCGCTGATCAACTTCTTTAACAAAACCCTTTCCGCAAAAATCTTCAATGTAGACTATGCCCAGATCAGCAAGGATGTGGCGTTCTTTATGATCAAAGGCGCAATGCGGAAAAATTCTCTGGGTGCCGTTCCTGGCAACAACACCCAGTTATACAGTCAGGCTTACAGTCTGACTGATAAGTAAGATGCCAAGAAGGTTGCCTTCTCTCCCCCTTTCCGGGCAGCCTTTTGACATATATAATTTATGGCTTTTGCATAAATTTTTACCCCCCTTAAAAGAAGCGACACCGAATGCTATGTTCGGCGTCGCTTCTTTTTATACATCTTATCATACATACTGTACGCAGATAGCATATAGACTTTTCTCCGTTTGAGGTATATGATGGAAGTACAAGCCTAACTTGGATTTGCATTCTCATAACGGAGGAACTTCAAATGAAAAAAATACTGGCTGCATGTTTGTCCTTTATTATCCTACTTAGCGTAGTTACGGGGTCCGAATGCTGCACTTATGCAAAAACTATTCATTCTCAAGAAGATGCGGTGGCCTGGGCAAAATCCAAAGTGGGTTACCAAGTTGGCAGCGGCGAATGCGTTGCGCTGACTAAAGCATATTATGAATACCTCGGCGTTGCTTCAGTAAAAGGTAACGGTTGCGACTATGCATGGAATACATGCCCCAGCGGTTGGCAACGAATTCCCTATTATTCCGGCTTTGTGGCGCAACCCGGTGATATTGCTGTCTGGACATATCTTACAACCAACTATGGTCATGTTGCCATTGTTATCTCGGCTGACGCAAATGGAATGAATGTAGTCGATCAAGGCAGAAGTTATAATTACAAATGCCATAGTGGCAAGTTTTCATATGCCAAGGGGACCTTCTATGGTGTTATCCGACCTGATTTTGATTCTAAACCGCCGGTCATTTCGAATGTACAAATCACTTCTCTAAATAAAAAAGGATACCAAATCACCTGCACAGCCACAGATAACACCTCTATATCTACAGTCAAGTTTGAGACCTACAACAGCGATGGACTGGTAGATAGTGGATGTGGAACTTCAAACAACAATGTATGGTCCTACACCTTTTCAAAAGCCGCGTTAAGCGGATCTTATTATACGAAAATTACCGCTGTGGATACTTCTAATAACACGGCAAGCACAAACACAAAATATGTTACCATCAAATGCCAGGTTGCAACCCCAACTATATCCGCCTCCAATGTCTCCGGCGGCAAAAAGATCAGTATCAACTGTACTACGCCAAGGGCAAATATCTACTATAAAACGGACAATGGAAAGTACAAAAAATACACGGGTGCATTCAAACTGACTGCCAGCAAAAAAATATCCGCTTATGCAGAAAAGTCAAACTACTATAAAAGCAGTACCGGTGTAAAACAAGTGAACATCGGCAAGGTATCCGCACCGACCATCGGTACAAAGGGCTACATTGGCGGTAAAACAATATCCATCAAAAGCAAAACCAAAGACGCGGTAATTTACTATAAAACTGCCAAAAAAGCGGACTACAAGAAATACACTAAGCCTTTCAATATCAGTTCGACCAAAACCGTCTATGCCTATGCTAAGAAGTCCGGTTATAAAAACAGTAAAGTTATAAAAAAATCCGTTTCTATTTTTGCAACCGCCAAGCCGCAAAGCGTCCGTGCAACAGCGAAAAGTGCTTCTTCCGTTAAGGTCAGCTGGAATCAAGTAAAAGGCGCTTCCGGTTATTACATTTATCAGTCCACCAAAAAATCTGGAAAATATAAAAAAGCAGCGACGGTTAAAGGCAGCTCTTCCACCGCAAAAACAATTTCTTCTCTTTCTCCAAATAAAACCTACTATTTTAAGGTGCGTGCCTACACAAACGGTAAAAAAACAAGTGCTTACAGCAGCGTTGTCAGTGCTAAAACAAAAAAGTACACCGTACCGGATAGCAAGCTCAAGGGCGAATGGAAAATTCTAAGCAACGCTATATCCGGCGACGGCAGCGATTCCTATACTTTTACATTTGACGGCAAAGGGAACGTTAAAATTCATGTTACCGGCTCTAAGAAGGACAAGTCAAAAAAAGTAAAATACAAAAAGAGCGGAAATACGGTCACTTTCAGCGCATACGGTATTTCTTACAAGGTTGTTTACAAAGCGAATTCCAAAGTTCTCGGTTTTCAGCAAAACGGCAAATCCGCCGTTGAAGCCTATGCAAGTATACTTGTTAAAAGTTCAACGAAACTTTATGGAGAACAAAACGAATTCAACAGTACCGATGAATTTCAAAGCACGATCCAGTACTTAAATCACACACAATGGAATTCAAAGTTCTTGGCCAATAAGTATCCGAAGTATAATCCTGTTCTTTTTGTCCTGACCTACCACCTGAATGATTGGGGCAACTACTACAACTTGGAGTATCGCAGCGGTTCGCCATATACAAACAATGGATATGAAGGGCTATGCGTTGTAAACAATGATTTATTTATCGCCGATTTTTATGATGGTGACCGAAAGATCCTCGTCTTTTTGGAAAAGCAAAGTTCAAATAAAATGAACGCCTTTATCAACAACAAAGGCAAACTGGTGACAGACACTTGGACAAAAAAATAAATAAAACAAACACGGCAGTGCGCTCCGCTTGGAGCGCACTGCCGTGTTTTTATTTATGATATTTAGAATGGTTGTTGATGGCGCAAGCCCGGTAGATCTGCTCCAGAAGCACCAGGCGGGCCAACTGGTGCGGCAAAGTCATTTTGCCAAAGGACAGCTGCAAGTCGCCTGCGGCCTTTACACGAGGCGACAGGCCATACGAACCGCCGATGACAAATACCAGATGGGAGCTTTGCTGGCTAAAGTCCGCCACCCGGGCCGCCAGCTGCGCGCTGGACAGCTCTCGTCCCTCGATACAAAGGGGGATCACCCGAGCGCCTTTGGGAATTTTTGCCAATATGCTGTCGCCCTCCTGCTCCAGCACTCGTTGGATCTCTGCCGGAGACGGATCTGCCGGGCAGCGGCTCTCCGGCAATTCCACCACCTGCACCTTGGAAAAGGCGGACAGCCGCTTTAAATACTCGTCGCAGCCCTCGCGAAGATATTTTTCTTTTAGCTTGCCCACCGTCAGAACGGTTATGCGGATCATAACACCAGGCACCCGCCTTCCTGTTCCGGTGCAGCCACCTGCAAGCGATAGTCTACCTCCGGCCGGGCACCCAACGCCGTCAGAGCCGCCACGGTGGTCTGGTATGCCAAAGAAGGCATATTGTTCTCCCGGCTCAGGTGAGACAGCACAAAGCGGGTGGTGCCGCTGCGCAGCAATTCCCCGGCAAAGGCGGCGCAGTCCGTATTGGACAAATGACCGGTATCGGACAAAATGCGCTGTTGCAGCGGATAGGGATATGACCCGGCACGCACCATAGACGGCTCGTGATTGCTCTCCAGAAATACCAAATCTGTGCCCGGCAAAGCCGCTTTCGCCGCCGAGGTTATGTAGCCGGTATCCGTGCACACGGCAATGTGCCGCCCGTCCGGCATCGTAAACTTATATCCCTGGCACGCCACGCTGTCATGGCTTAGGGCAAAAGGCAACACTTGCAGATCCATAAAATCCCCAACCTCTGCAAAGGGGCGGGCGTCCACCTTCTCATTCAAATTGCCCTGGCGCGCCATCTGCTCCAGCACCGCCGGATGGGCAAACACCGGAATATGATACCGTGCGGCAAACACCCGCACACCGGCCGCATGGTCTGCATGCTCATGGGTAACAAAAATGCCCTTGATCTCCGCCGGGTCCGCGCCCACCTGGCGCAGCTTTTGCTCGCACCGCCTGGCAGACACACCGATGTCCACTAAAATTTGATTGTCGCCGCAGCCCACATAAATACTGTTGCCGCTGCTGCCGGAAAAAAGAGAACACGCCTTGCTCATTTTGTCTCCTAATCTGCTTTTATTTTATCCAAAAAAGAAAGGGTGGAACCCGGTCCACCCGTACTTTGTTTTTTTATCCTGCGTTTGCCGTGGCAGCACCGTCGTCGCCGTCGTCACAGGGCACCCGCCGAATATCGGCACCCAGGGCAGAGAACTTCTCTACCACATCTTCGTACCCACGGTCCACATACTGGATATTGGTCACCCGAGTCTCGCCTCGCGCCACCATACCGGCAATGATCATGGCCGCACCGGCGCGCAGGTCCGTAGCCTTTACGGTAACGCCGGTCAACGCCGGCACACCCTCGATGACAGCCACCTTGCCGTCCACCTGGATATTGGCGCCCATACGGCTCAACTCGCCTACATACTGGAAGCGATTGTCCCACACGCCCTCGGTGAGAATACTGGTACCCTCTGCCACAGACAGAAGCACCGCCATCTGGGGCTGCATATCCGTGGGGAAGCCCGGGTGGGGCATGGTCTTTACATTGCAGCGGGTCAAGGGCTTAAAGCGGGTGATCCGCACCGCGTCGTCATACTCAATGATCTCCGCACCGGCCTCCTCCAGCTTAGCGCTAATGGACTCCAAATGCTTGGGAATCACATTCTTCACCAGCACATCGCCGCCACAGGCAGCAGCCGCCACCATATAGGTGCCCGCCTCGATCTGGTCCGGGATAATGGAGTAGGTGCAGCCGTGCATCTTCTCCACCCCGCGAATTTTAATTACGTCTGTGCCGGCGCCGCGCACATCGGCACCCATAGAGTTTAAGAAGTTGGCCAGATCTACGATATGCGGCTCCTTAGCTGCATTCTCGATCACCGTCAAACCGCGAGCCAGCACAGCTGCCAGCATCACATTGATGGTAGCGCCAACGGACACCTGGTCCATATAAATAGAAGCGCCGATCAGCTTGTCCGCCCGGGCGCAAACCATACCCTCAACGGTATTCACCTGGGCACCCAGCAGTTCAAAGCCCTTAATATGCAGGTCAATGGGCCGCACACCGAAGTTGCAGCCGCCGGGCATAGCCACCTGCGCCTGCTTAAACCGACCCAACATAGCACCAATCAGGTAATAACTGGCGCGAAAACAGGAGGTCAACTCATAGGGCACGCTCTGGCATTTTAAGGAGCGGGAGTCCACCTCAATGGTGTTTTTATTGATCATTTTGATCCCGGCGCCCATACTGTCCAAAATCTTAATGATCAGACTAACATCGCTAATGGCGGGAATGTTTTCAATCCGCACCACGTCGTCCGCTAAAATGGCCGCAGGAATAATGGCCACAGCTGCATTCTTGGCGCCGCTGATATTCACCTCGCCAAACAGCTCGTGACCGCCTTCAATTATAAAATTATCCAAAAGGTGTCCACCTCTTTATATCTCTATCCAAAAGTAATGTTTGCAAAAACTAAAATCTTTATAAGTTCCAATTCATTGCAGATATTATAACAAAATCCGTAAAGAATAGAAACAAAAAGCACCGTATTTTATCCAAAATGTAACTTTTACAAAAAGGCCATATCTGTAACGCCTGTAAAAATCATCTACCACATCTTGTTAAAACGGCAAAATTCGTTGAAACAGCGCAAAATCTTGCGCCCTCATTAGGTAACAAAAGGGTAACATAAAGGCCGCCGCTTGTCAAGGGGGCAAGCGGTCGTTTTCCGCTTCAGCAAGACAAAAAAAGCGCCCTGCCGCGGTAAAAAACGGCAGAGCGCCAAAGGCACTTATAAAATCGACTGCTGGTGATCGCCGGCACCGCCGGTTAAAATAGCATCGCAGGCAAAGATCAGCTTTTTCATATCCATATTGCCCGGCAGCAAATGGGCGGGAATCTCTATGACAGACAGCACCAACCGGTAAGCAGCGCTATCCCTGCCCACCGGATGGGCAGAGCCGTCCATAAATTGCAGCAGGATCCACTCCAAATAGGGCAAAATCGGCCGATCCGCCAGTTCTGCCGCTGCCCGGGCATCCACATACCGACCCAGCCCTAAACGCCGCAGCGTTCGTTGCAAGTCCCTCACCGTGCCGGTGCGCAGCAAACGAAACAACGGCTTTACCAATGGATACAGAGGCAGCAGCTTGCGCCCGGGCAGCTGCAAGGCGTCCAGCTTCTGGGCAAAATCCGCCGGGGACCCGGCAGACAGCAGCCGCCGCAGCAAATTGCAAGCATGGTCCCGGGTGTAAGCCACCGCGTCCACCGGGCGGCCGTACCAGTCAAAAGTCGCCAGGTGCTCCACCTGCATTTGCACCTGCAAATCATCCGTCACCGTCACCTGTACCATAGGCACCGGGTAGCCGGACAGGGCGCCGACATTCACCTCGGTCAATTCGTTTCCAGCCGGAGAGCGGTAGCGATCCGTACGCTGCAAATGGCTGTGACCCACAAACATATAGCGCAGCCCTGCGTCTGCCAGCCGGGCGGTCACCGCCTCCCGATCCCCTACGCAGCAGCCGCCGGTAAGCAGCGGGTGCACGTGAGGCAGCAGCAAATGGTGCTGCATACCCAGCACCAAACAGCCCTGTTCCTTGGCGCGGCGCAGCTGTTCCTCAATCCACTGAAAATGCGGTTCCGTATAACCGGCCTTGCCCCGACCGTTTTGGTCGTCACACAGCGCCAGCAGCCAAATTTTCTCTGCCAAAGGGATCACATAAGAGCTGATTCCCAAATGGGTGCGGTACTCGGCAATGGCCTGCCGCCCGCCGAAATCGTAATAAAAATCGTGAATCCCCGTGTGGGGCATGGTGGGCACATCATGGGTGACTCGGGCACCGGTAAAGCGCCGCGGGTTGCCGTCACAACACCAGTCGTGGGTGTTGGTGATCAGGTACACCGGCTTTTTCTCTGCCAAGGCGTACAGCTTCTCCCGCAGCTCCCGGTGGCACACCATTTCACCGTCATTGGTCAAATCTCCCGCCAGCAGCACCGCCCGGGTGTCCGACCGGGCCAAATGGTCAAAAGCGGCGTCAATGATGGCGCCGCTCTCTGCCAGGCACTTTTGGTCCGAGCCGCTGCGCAGTTCATACGCCCGGCCGGAAGTGCCCAAAGTCTTGGAATAATAATGTAAATCTGCAAGAAAGGTGAATTTGTACATCTGACTTCCCCGTCTGTTTAGCCCTCTTTGGCCTCTGCCGCTACAGCCTCCTGGGCTGCTGCCTCGCCTGCCTGGGCGCGACGAGCCATAATGTCCTTAATCATCCGGCGGTGGCTGTCGCCGGTAATGTTATAAAAGTGCATGGGAATGAGCATCAGCGCATAGCCCACCATGGGGAACACGGTGGTCATCAGGAACAGCCCCAGCAGAGTGGAATGGTTCTGTAAGGTGGACACATCGGTGGTGTGCTCCACATAGCCGGTGCGGGCCAGTACCTGCAAGCAGATAAAGGAGGACAGCGTACCCTCCAGCTTGCCGGTAAAGCTCATAATGGACAGCATGGTGCCCTCTACCCGCTTGCCGGTTTTCCACTCCACATAGTCCACCGTCTCCGCTTCCATTTCTTTTTGCATCAGGTTTTTAAACTCCAGCGGGAAAGTAACCACGGCAGAAAAGACAATAACCATCAATCCGGTAAGCAGGGACACGGACTGACCGGCACCCTTGTTCATAATGCCGTTATAGGTGCACAGGGCAAACAGACCGTTGAGCACAATACCCATCACGCAGCACACCTGGTAAAACTTCTTAGAGTCCGCCTTGCGGCCCAGCCGCTCAATAATAATGGGTACAAAGATACCTGCCAAAAACGAGCCGGGTGCCTTGGCAATGTCCAAAAAGCCGTTATACTTGGCGTTAAACAACGCGTCATAGGCAAAGTAGAAGGACGCCTGCTCAGACACCTTGATGATCACAAAGAAAATATTGCCCAGAAAGAGCATCAGCAGCGGCCGGTTGGTTACCAGCAGGTGCAAGCATTCTTTTAAGCTGGGAGCCTCCTCGTGGTGCTCCAACCGCTCTGTGGTGTTCTTAAAGGTAAAACGGGTAAAAAGAATAATAAAGAACGCGGAAAAGACAGCGGCTGCCAGATACGCCTTGTCCAAATTCTGGTTAAAGTACGGCAGCCAGGCGGCAAAGGCCACCAGCCCGGCAGGAATGGCCCCCAGGATCATACGCCCGATGGAGGCAACACCGTAAAGCTTTGTGCGTTCCGTGCCGTTTGACGTCATACTGAACGCCAACGCCCCCATAGGCACATCAAAGGCGGTGTAGGTCACATCCAGCCCTACAAAGGCAAACACCGTCAGGGCAATCTTTGCCCCATAAGACAGGCTGTCGTTGCCAATAAAAAACAGCAGCATAAACAGCGACACAAAGTACGGCGCAAACTTGATATACGGCCGCATTTTGCCGTACTTGGTGCGGGTCTTATCTACAATCACGCCCATGATCGGGTCATTGATGGCGTCAAAAATACCGCAGTACAGGCGAATATTGGAGGCATGGCGCGCCTTAATATGCAGCACATCGGTAATAAAGAAGTTTACATACTTTGAGGCGGTCATGGAGGTGCTCATACCCTGGGCGCCACGACCCATGGCATAGGACAGCGCCTCTCGCCAGGTAATGTAGGTCTCCTCCCCCACATCTTTGGTCACGATCTTTCGATCGAGGAATGATTTGATCTTGTTCATTTTTACAGGCAGACGCCACGGCGCCGCCCCATCACCTCCGTTCCCGGCAAATACCGAGGATTATTTAATTTGTTCGATTTTGTCGCCTCGCACAAAGAACACATGATCGGCAAGGTCCATCATCGGTTTATCATTCATGGAGTCGGTATAGAAGTTGTCAATATGCGCATTCGGGTACAACTCACGAAAGATTTTCACCTTGTTGTCCAAAAAACACAGGCGAATGAACTTGCCGGTGTTTTTATCAATAGAAGAGCCCACATAGTGCTTGACCCCCAGCCGGTGCATCACCTCGTCCAGCAAAAAGTCCGTGGTGCCGCTGACAATAATATCGTCCTCCCGCTGCACCTTGGCGTACCAGGGCTTAATCTTGTGCATGTGGCTGTCCCAAAACTTCACCACATCTTCCTCAATGTGCTCTACCTTAACATAATATCCTTCCAGGAAGGAAGCATAAGCCTCCAGCGCTTGGGCCACGGTAAACAGGTGAAAGGCATCCTTAAAGGCGATCACCAGCAGTTTTGGCACATAGCGCCAAATCCGCGGGTCTGTGCGCACATAGTAGAGGATAAAGTCTACCAGCGTCTCGCCGTCGTAGATGGTATTATCAAAATCGTACACATTCATAAGCATATACCCTTTTGGTAAAGAACAGATACCGTTTTTGTTAAACCCGTGTAAAATAGGTGACAGGTGTCAACATGGGTTACATCTGTATTTTATCACAGATGAAAAGCAAGTTCAATCTTGACAAATAGCGCTGTTCGTTATATATTGGAATAAGTATAGCTAAAAAAAGAAAACAGTTATACAAATTCCAGAAAGAAGGCGCCGCTGGCAACGAAAAAGCGGCAAAAATCACTATGAAAAACAGAAGTTACATTCACACAGACATTGTGATCGTCGGCAGCGGCGTGGCGGGCCTGTTTGCAGCCCTCTGCCTACCGGAAAGCAAGAAGATTTTAATGATCACCAAAGAGGATCTGAAAGAGTGCGACTCTTACCTGGCCCAGGGCGGCGTATGCGTGCTGAAGAGTCTGGACGACTTTAAGTGCTTTTATGAAGACACTATGAAGGCTGGTCATTATGAGAACAACCCGGAGTCTGTGCGGGTCATGATCGAAAGTTCGCCGGATGTGATCGGCACGCTGATTAAGCTGGGCGCGGACTTTGACACCAAAAAAGACGGCGACTTTGACTACACCCGTGAGGGCGCCCACCGCAACAACCGCATTCTTCACCACAAGGACGAGACCGGCAAGGAGATCACCACCACCCTGCTGTCCATTGCCAAGAACCGACGCAACATAACTTTTATTCCTCAAACCACTATGATCGACCTGATTGAGAGGGACAACACTTGCTACGGCATTGTGTGCGAGGATGAGTTTGGCGAGCGGGGTTGCATTTTGGCCCAGGACATTATCCTGGCAACCGGTGGCATCGGCGGGCTGTTTAAGAGCTCTACCAACTATCCCCACATTACCGGCGACAGCTTTGCACTGGCTATCAAGCACGGTGTCGCCTTGCAGGATATGAGCTATATTCAGATCCACCCCACCACCCTGTACAGTAAAAAGAGCGGGCGCCGCTTTCTCATCAGCGAATCCGTGCGGGGCGAGGGCGCTATTCTGCTTAACGAGAACGGCGAGCGCTTTACCGACGAGCTACAGCCCCGGGATGTAGTGACCGAGGCCATTGTCAAAGAAGAAAAGAAATTCGGCACCGACCATGTGTACCTGACCCTGCCCAATATGACCAGCGAGGAGGCCCACAAGCGCTTTCCCAACATTTTTGAGGCCTGCATGGACGAGGGTTACGATATGACCAAAGACAAGGTCCCTGTGACCCCGGCCCAGCACTACATGATGGGCGGGATTCAGACGGATATTAATGGCTGCACCTCCATGCGCCACTTGTACGCCGCCGGCGAAACCGCCTGCAACGGGGTGCACGGCAAGAACCGACTGGCCAGCAACAGCCTGCTGGAGAGCATGGTCTTTGCCAAGCGGGCAGCGGATTTGATCGCCAAGGACAAGGAGGAGAAGCCTGCCTTTGATCCCCAGATCGACCTGGCGTCTTATCCGGACAAGGCCGGACGGCAAAAGGAATTCAAGGACCTGATTTTAGGTGAAATTAAGCGAAAGGACAAGGCTTTCTATGATAAATGGTGTAACGATGAAAATATGCGTTGATGATTACATTCTGCGCACCTTAAAAGAGGATATTAACGACGAGGATGTGTCCACCAACGCGGTGATGCCGGTGAACAAGCAGGGCAGCGCGCAGCTGATCTGTAAGGACGACGGCGTGATCTGCGGGCTGGATGTGTTCTTCCGCACCTTCCGTCTGTTGGACGATACCGCCCGCTTTGACTGCGCGGTGCAGGACGGCGACCGGGTGCAAAAGGGCCAGCTGCTGGGCACCCTGTACGGCGACATTAAGGCCATTCTCTCCGGCGAGCGCACGGCGCTGAACTACCTCCAGCGTATGAGCGGCATTGCCACCATCACCAGAGAATATATGGACGAGCTGACAGGCTACGATACCGTGCTGCTAGACACCCGCAAGACCACACCCAATATGCGCCCCTTTGAGAAGTACGCCGTTAAGGTAGGCGGCGCTACCAACCACCGTTACAATTTGTCCGACGGGGTACTGCTCAAGGACAACCACATCGGCGCCGCCGGCAGCGTCACCAAAGCCATTCAAATGGCTAAGGCCTACGCTCCCTTTGTGCGCAAGATCGAGATTGAGACGGAGACATTAGATCAGGTGCAAGAGGCAGTAGACGCCGGCGCGGATATTATTATGCTGGACAATATGGACACCGCCACCATGAAACAGGCGCTCCAAATCATTGACGGCCGTGCCCAGACCGAGTGCAGCGGCAATGTGACCAAGGCCCGGCTGAGAGAGATCGCCGAAACCGGCGTAGACTTTGTCTCCTGCGGTGCCCTCACCCACTCCGCTCCCATTCTGGACCTGAGTCTGAAAAACCTGGCCCCAATCGAATAAACCAATACCTCCCACCCCAAGCCCTGGCTTTGGGGTGGGATTTTTTATACCTTGTGGCAATCTGCCGCCCCGGTACATACAAAAAAGGCGTGGCCCGAAATGGGTCACGCCTTTTGATATGGGCAGGGATCAATAATTCTCCGCCTTCAGTTCAAAATAGGCCTTGGGATGGGCGCATACCGGGCACACCTCCGGTGCGGACTTACCCACCACGATGTGGCCGCAATTGGAACACTTCCAAATCCGGTCGCCATCCCGGCTGAACACCAAGCCCTGCTCCACATTCTCCAGCAACTTCAAATACCGCTGCTCGTGCTCCTGCTCGATCTTAGCCACGGCCTCAAACAGGCGGGCAATCTCCTCAAAGCCCTCCTCCCGTGCCTCACGGGCAAACTGGGGATACATCTCCGTCCACTCGTAGTTCTCTCCGGTGGCAGCGTCCTGCAAATTGGTGGCTGTGTCCGGCACAGAACCGTTATGCAACAGCTTAAACCAAATCTTGGCGTGTTCCTTCTCGTTGTTGGCCGTCTCGGTAAACAACTGCGAGATCTGCACAAAGCCGTCTTTCTTGGCCTTAGAAGCATAATACGTGTACTTGTTGCGGGCCTCGCTCTCGCCGGCAAATGCCGCCATCAGGTTGGCCTGCGTCTTGGTGCCTTCTAAATTCATAACTGTATTCCTCCTAAAAATGTTTAAATATCCAGCCGTTTGAGTCGCGTGATCAGCAGCACAAACAGGCTCCATACCCCTTGGAAAATCAAAATATTCAGTGTGGTCAGCTGACTGTAACCGCCAATCACCGCCAGAAGCGCTACCACGGCAAAGCCGATGACGCAGCCAAAGGAGATCAGCACTGCCAGGACGGTCTGCATATCCTCTAAAGTCTCCGCTCCGCGCATCACGCTGATAAAGCCAAGAGCCGAGCCGTCGTGCACCGCGTCTGCCGGTGACTTCTCCACATGCAGGTCGCTGTACTTCTCAAACACCCGACCGCTGGCGGAATTCATCACCCGCACATACCCGGCTGGCAAGTGGAACAGCTCTGCCACGCTGTCCTCATTGATATACGGATCGCAGCTGTGGAGTAAAATGGTCATGCCGCTTTTTTCAAGTTTCTTCAGTGCGTGCTCCATCTTAGTATTGCCGGAATAGCTGACGATAAACATGGCCATGATTTTGCCGGCCACTGCCAAATACAGCGCCTTGCGCCCTTTGCGGGTGTATTTCTCCTCGTACGCCTGCTTGGGCACCGCAATATCGTGATTGATCAGCAGATCTCGATTGCCTACCAAAATTTTCTTTTTATAAATCCAGGCGGAGGTGCCCATTTTGTCCTCATACAGCACCCCGTCCACCTCCGGCAAAATGGACTGCTTGCCTACGATCGCATCGTCAAACACATACGCCAGCGGGCTTTTCGTCTTAATGATCACCGCGGCGGTCTGCAAAATCACATCGTCGATCTTGGCACCGTTAAACAGCTTTACTCCATGAAGGGAGCAGCTTTTGGGTCCAAACAGATCGTTGGCCTCCATCACCAACGCCCCGGCGTCATTCACCGTACCGGCACCGGCAAAGCCGTTGACCATGGCCTTGCGCTTAGCCAGCGCCCGGGATACGCCCTGCACCGTTGTATTACTGGCCAGCAACGACACCGCCGGCAGGGAAATACAAAGGGCGCAGGCACCGGCGTTCACGCCCATGCCCCAATTCTTGGTCAGCAGGGACACTGCCACCAGCAACGCGCCGCTAAGCCCCAGCATAATGCAGCCGGTCGTAGCGGCAATCCGATCCGCCGGGTCCTTGCTGCACCCGATCTCTAAATAATCCGTGGGAAAGTCTGTGCGCACGCTGCTCTTGAGCACCGGGTCGCCCTGAAGCAGTCCGCGGCTGATAATGGTGGCGTCCACCACATTGCGAATAGTCTCTACCGTGTACTTCTCCTGCCCGTCCGTGATAAACTCAAAATTCTCGATCAACCGGATCAACAGCGCCCGGCGACCCATACCGCTGAGAAACAACGACAAGGTCACCGCACTGGGCAGGATCGCACCGCCGTCTACCAGCAGATCCGGGTTCAAATACAGCAGTACCGTATGGGCGGCAACAAGAATGGCCGCCACGGCAATGGGAAAGTCGTAGCGCACGCCGTTCTTAAAGGAAAAGCCCTGTATCAGATTGGGAATATTGGCCGCCAGCACCACACCGTACAACACCAGCACCGCAATAAAGTACGCGGTGTTGGACGCCAAAAAGGACGGCAGGTACGCCGTATCCCGCAGCAGGGTCACGAAGAGCAACAGCCCCCCGGACAGCACGGTAAATACAATGCCGGTCTGCACAGCGGTCTTTTGGGCAAACAGGCGCTCCAAAATGGCGGTGCGCTCGTCCGCGTTGCGAAAATCGCTCTTGACAATACGCCGCGGCCCCTCCTGGGCCTGCCCCTCTTCCGGGGCAAACAGGCGGAATTTGTTGACCTTGTCCCGGCGGCGCTCCTCTAAGATCCGCTCCGCCACATTCTCATCAATATTGGGCACATTCTCGATCTGGTCGTCAAAGCCCTCCAGGCGAATTTGGGCGCTCTCCTCCACCGCTTCCGTCTCCGGCTCCTCTTGCCGGGGCGTAGGCGGATTTTGGCCCAAAATACGGGTGTGCTCCAGTTCCTCCACCGCCAAAATGGTGGGGATCTCCTGCAGATCGGAGGTTTTGTCAAACTTGGATCGGCTTTTGATGGTGGCCGGTTTTTCTATGATCTCCGGCGGCTCCTTGGAATACACCCGCTCGCTGCCGGTGGTGCCGAAGAAGCTGCGCTTGCTGCCCAGGTTAGGCACCACGCCGGTCTTTTCCGTCAGGCGTACCGGGCGGGTCTTGTCTCCCACCGGGGGCACCGCCGTGGTTTTGGCGGTAGCCGAAGGTGCTGCCGGGATCACCGGGGTGCCTACCCGGGTCTTGTCGTCCACAGCCGGGCGCACTTGCGTTTTGTCCGTCACCGGTGCCGTCACCCGGGTCTTATCGTCTACGCCGGGTGCCGCCGTAACCGTCGGTTCTTTCGGCTGCGGCTCCAGCGGCGTTTGGGTAGCGTGGATCTTGTCGATGGCCGCCTCCGCCTTGCGTGCGGTTTTTTTGCGTATCTCTTCCGCCTGGCGCAGGATCTCATCTATGGTTAAATTCTCGCTCATACGCTCACTTTCCAATCAGCCCCAGGCGCTGCCGGGTCACTTCATATATCAAAATGCCTGCCGCCACAGAGGCGTTCAGAGAGTTGACCTTGCCCTGCATGGGCAGACTGACCACTGCGTCGCAATTCTTCTTCACCAAAGCGCTGACGCCGCTACCTTCGCTGCCGATCACCAGCGCCACACCGCCGTCAAAATTCGTTTGGCACCAGGGCGTGCCGTCCATATCCGCCGCATACACCCAAATGCCCCGCTTTTTCAGCAGTTCAATGGTTTGATTCAGGTTACTGACCCGAGCCACCGGCAGGTACTCCAGTGCACCGCAGGCGGTCTTAGCCACCGTGTAGTTCAGCCCCACGCTGCGCCGCTTGGGGATCACCACCCCGTGCGCGCCGCCGGCCTCTGCGGAGCGGATAATGGCTCCCAAATTATGACCGTCCTCAATTCCATCACACAGCACCAAAAAAGGCGCCTCACCCTTTTCTTCCGCCCGGTCCAGAATGGTCTCCAGCGGTACATAATCGTGGGCAGACGCCACTGCCACAATGCCCTGATGATTGGCGTGGTCACACATGGCGTCCAGCTTTCGCCGGTCCACATACTTGACCACCACGCCCTGCTTTTTGCACTTAGCGACCAGTGGCACAATGGAGCCGGTGCGCTCGCCGTTTGCCACCAGCACATGCTCAATCTCGCGGCCACCGGCCAGCAGCTCTGCCACTGCATTGCGCCCGATCACCAGGCCGTCTGTTGTCTGTTCTGTCTCCATTGCCATTTTGTCTCTCCGTTCTCGCTGTTTTTCTACAAACATTGTACCATTTTTGCGCCCGGGGCGCAACAGGCAAAAAGCGGGCGTGCACTTTGCAAAAGCACACGCCCGGACTGTATCTTCTTTATAACCGCACCGGCACGCCCCTGGCGTTCAAATACGCTTTCAACTCCGGGATCGGCAGTTCGTTAAAGTGGAACAGGCTGGCGGCCAGCACCGCGTCTGCCTTACCGTCGGTAAAAGCGTCTAAAAAGTGCTCCGCCTTGCCTGCACCGCCGCTGGCGATCACCGGCACGCCCACAGCCTCACTGACCGCCCGAGTCAGCTCCAAGTCGTAACCGGTCTTTTGACCGTCGCAGTCCATGGAGGTCAGGAGAATTTCGCCCGCGCCGCGGCGCTCCGCTTCTTTGGCCCAAGCCACAGCATCCAGCCCGGTGGGGATACGCCCGCCGTTTAAGTACACTTCCCATCCTTGATCCCGGCGCTTGGCGTCAATAGCGCATACCACACACTGGGCGCCGAACTTTGCCGAGGCCTTACTGATCAGCTCCGGATCCCGCACCGCCGCGGAATTGACAGAAATTTTGTCCGCCCCGGCACGCAGCAGCCGGGTAAAATCCTCCACGCTGGCAATGCCGCCGCCAACGGTGAAGGGAATGAACACGGTTTCCGCCACCCGGCGCACGATCTCTGTCATGGTGCCCCGCCCCTCGTGGGTGGCGGTAATATCCAGCAACACCAGCTCGTCCGCCCCCTGGGCGTCATAAGCCGCCGCGCAGGCCACCGGATTCCCGGCATCTACCAGATCTACAAAAGAAACACCCTTGACCACTCGGCCGTTTTTTACATCCAGGCAGGGAATAATTCGCTTTGCATACACCTTATTTTTCCTCCCCGCTGATAAAATTCTTCAGCAGCTGTAAGCCCGCTGCACCGCTCTTTTCCGGGTGGAACTGCGTGGCAGCCACCTTACCCCGCTGCACCGCGCACTGAATGGGTACGCCGTACCGGGTCACTCCGGCCACTTCTTCCGGCTTAGCACCGTCCAAATAAAAGGAATGAACAAAGTAGAAGTAGCTGTTCTGGGCAACACCGCGAAAAATGCCGTTTGTTTGCGTCAGCTGTACATCGTTCCAGCCGATGTGGGGCACCTTCAGTCCCGGCCCGCCGGGAATGCGGCGAATGCCCCCGTCAAAAATACCCAGACCCGCAACGCCGGGGCTTTCTTCACTCTCGGCAAACAGCAATTGCAGCCCCAGGCAAATACCCAAAAACGGTCGGCTGCCATCTGCCGCCGCCCGCACCGTGTCTACCAACCCGCGACTGCGCATGGCAGCCATAGCGTCGCCAAAGGCGCCTACCCCGGGCAGGATCACCCGATCTGCCGCCAGAATCTCTGCCGGATCGGCCGTAATGCGATTGTCTGCGCCCAGAAAGTTCAGCGCCTTTTGCACGCTGGACAAATTCCCGGCGCCGTAGTCAATAATTGCAATCATACCTTGCGCTCCCATCTAAAACTACTTTTATTTTACCATACCCGCGCCCCCGGCGCAACCGCTCCCCGGCGCCGCCCACCCGATTGCCGCCAAAATTCCGCCGCCAAATTCGCAAAAATGCGCCCATTTTGCACAAAAGAGAATTGACAAATCCGCCCCGGAATGCTACTATTGTACAGCAAAACAAAATACGGAGTGGTACCGAAGAGGTCATAACGGCATGGACTCGAAATCCATCGTGCGATTCGTTCGCCCGTGGGTTCAAATCCCACCCACTCCGCCAAAAGCCCGGCAGCCCCCAAGCTTTCCGGGCTTTCTTATTGCTGCGGAAAGTCTCGTTCAAATCAACAAAATGCACATTCCTGACGCACACGGTCTTTTATGAAAGAGGATTTGAAAAACGCTTTCAGGCATTGTATAATTCAAATCGGTATAATCGCGGATGGAAACATTCGGATAAGAAACGAAAAAATATTTAAGCACTTACTCAACTTGATCTATTGCTTGGTAACGCATAATGGCAAATCATACTGTACGGCGGAATTACCATCGGCCTTATTCTCATTATGCTTGCCATTCTGCTGTTTATATTTCAAGGCAGTTTGACCGGATTTTGATCTGTTTAGCCCCTGCTTTGCCCGGTGCAAGGCGGGGTTTTTGTTCGTTATTTCAAATCGAGAAGATCGGAATGAACGCTTGTGCCAAAAGCGTTGATTTGGCCGCAAAAAGAGCAAGTCAAACAGACTTGCTCTTTTTCATTTCTATATTGTTGAATTGGCTTTTACCCCTCCCGGCGCAGCGCTTTCAGCTCCGTGCGCAGATCGTAAGGCGCGTCATAGCAGCCAAAGGTCTCCGTAGACTTGCCGCCGGCAATATTGGCCAGCTGAATGCACTCTGCCACAGAGCAGCCGTGGTACACGCCAAACACCAGCCCGGCCAGGAAATTATCCCCTGCCCCGGTCTTATCCACCGGCGTGGCTTCCCCTGCCGGGAAGTGCTCCGTCTTGCCGTGAATGCGGGTAATACAGCCGTCCTTACCCACCTTAACAATGGGCTGGGCGGTGTAGTTGCACAAGGCGTCCAGCGCCGCCTGGGGGCTGTCCGTGCCGGTTAGGAGCATGGCCTCTTTATCGTTGGGGGTGAAGAAATCCGCCAACCGCAAAATGGGCAGGTGGTCCTCCAGGGTCTGCCCCTCCTCCCAGTGGGTATCGTACACAATTTTGGTGCCCTCCCGGGCCAATTTCTTCACTACATCCGGCCGCCGAGGCGCAAAGCACACATCCGCACCGTGGAGAAAGTCATACACCTGGGCGTCCGTAAGCAAATTCTCGCCCAGCCCAGCGTCAAAGGTCATAATGGACCGATCGGAGGGAAAAGAGAACACGGAACTGAAGATCACCGGCTCCCCGTCGCCGTCATAAAAATTGTGCAGGTTCTGCACCTTGTACTTTTGCAACAGGGTCTCCGCCGTTTTGCTGAGCAAGCCCTGACCCAAAAAGGTGCCGTACCGCACCGGGACGCCCATATTCCCCAGCCGCACCGGGGTCACGCAGGCACCCCCGCCCAGGGTCATGGAGAACCGATCCGTATAAAGCTCCTCCCCCGCTCCCGGGAACCCGGCCATGCCGGAGAAAATACAATCAATGGTCACCCGGTCAATGACAGCCACACCGTTCATCCCAAACACTCCTTTACGCACTTTTCTCTATTATACCGAACCCCAGGCCGGATTGCAAGCGCCGCCCACCCGACGGTACAAAATCCAATGCAGTGGCACCAAAGGACACAGAATGGGCGCCTTGCCCCCTATAAGCATACAAAAAAGGCACACGCCGATCCGCGTGTGCCTTTGCAATTTTGATATGGCTTACTCAGCCTTGGCCTCTGCCTTATTGTCCTTAGTGGACTTTACATCCGCAGCGGACTGCTTGGAGAAGTCGTAGTCCTTGCCGGGGAAGATGGCGTTCAGGATAATACCGGCCAGCGCAGCCACAGCCAGCGCAGACAGGTTAATGTCGAACTGCCCGATATGGAAGCTTACACCGTCACCCAAGCCCAGTGCGCACACCAGGATTACAGCGGCGATGATGGTGTTTCTCGGCTTGGAGAAGTCCACCTTATTCTCTACCACATTACGGATACCGATGGCGGAGATCATGCCGTACAGCACAAAGGAGATACCGCCAACGATAGCTGCGGGCATAGAGTCAATCAGCGCAGCAAACTTGGGAGAGAAGGAGAACAGAATGGCGAAGTACGCAGCGATACGAATGACTCTGGGGTCATACACTTTAGACAGCGCCAGCACGCCGGTGTTCTCACCGTAAGTGGTATTGGCGGGACCGCCGAACAACGCAGACATGGTGGTGGCCAAGCCGTCACCGGCCAAAGAACGGTGCAGACCGGGATCGGCAATATAATTCTTGCCGCAGGTGGCGCCGATGGCGGAAATATCACCGATGTGTTCCATCATGGTTGCCAGTGCGATAGGCATAATGGCAATGATGGCAGTTACGGCCTTACCGGTATCATGCACACCGCCGAACACGGTAGAGCTCCAGTGAATGGGCAGACCCACCCAGGCTGCTTCCTTAACAGAAGAAAAGTCAATAGCAAAGCTTTCTACGCCAAAGCCGTTACCGACGATACCGGCCACTGCATAGGCGCCGAGAATACCAATGAGAATGGGAATAATCTTGGCCATGCCCTTACCGAACACATTCACCACGATCACAATACCCAAAGCAATCAGTGCCAGCCACCAGTTATTTTTGCAGTTGGAAATAGCGGTGGGTGCCAGACCCAAACCGATAGCCACAATGATGGGGCCGGTTACAACCGGCGGGAAGAAGCGCATCACCTTATTGATGCCGATAATCTTGATGATGGTGGCCAACACCAGATACAACAAACCGGCGCAAGCCACGCCCACGCAGGCATAGGGCAGCATTTCCGTGTTGGCAATGGTCAGCTCGCCGTTGGCATCCGGCAGTTTGGGTGCTACCGTGGCATAACCGCCAAGGAACGCAAAGGAGCTGCCCAGGAAAGCAGGCACCTTAAATTTGGTGAACACATGGAACAGCAGGGTACCCAGACCGGCCATCAGCAAGGTGGTGGCAATATCCAACCCGGTAATCAACGGCACCAGCACGGTGGCGCCGAACATAGCAAACATGTGCTGGAAGCCCAGCAGCAGCATCCGCGGCGTACCCAGCTGGCGCGCATCGTAAATGCCCTTAGAAAAATCGACTTTGTTTTTTGACATAGAAATTAAATTCCCTTCTTTTCAACAGATCACTTCTTATTTGGTGCCGAAGATACGGTCGCCGGCATCGCCCAAACCGGGAACAATGTAGCCGTTCTTGTTCAGATGATCGTCCATACCTGCGCAGAAAATATCCACATCCGGATGCGCCTTCTTCAGGGCCTCCAGACCCTCCGGCGCAGCGATAATGCACAGGAACTTTACACTGCGGGGGTGACGCTTTTTGATCTGGCCGATGGCATCAATGGCGCTGCCGCCGGTTGCCAGCATGGGATCCAGTACAAACACATCTCGCTGACCGATGTCGCCCGGCAGCTTGCAGTAATACTCTACCGGCTCCAGAGTCTCCTCGTTACGATACAGACCGATGTGGCCCACACGAGCGGCGGGCACCAGGCGCAAAGCACCGTCTACCATACCCAGACCGGCACGGAGAATGGGCACAAACGCCAGCTTACGACCGGCAAGCACCTTACAGTCGGCCACGCCGCAGGGGGTGGTCACCTGCTTGTCCTCCAAAGGCAGATCACGGGTGGCGTCATACATCATCAGCATGGCGATCTCGTTGACCAGCTCACGGAACTCCATGGTGCTGGTGTCCACATCACGCAGAATGCTCAACTTGTGCTGGATCAGCGGGTGATCCATAATGACTACTTTTCTGTCCATTGCGATTCCTCCTAAAAATATAATAAATTATTTTTCGTAAACAGAGCGTTTCAACTGACCGATATACGGCAAGTTGCGGTAGCGCTGGTCAAAATCCAGGCCGTAGCCCACCACAAACTCGTCCGGCACGCTGGTGCCCACATAATCCGCCTTTAAGTCTACCACGCGGCGCTCCGGCTTATCCAGCAAAGTAGCCACGCGAATGCTGGCCGGATGGCGGGTACGCAGCATATCGCAAACATAGGAGAGGGTGCGCCCGCTGTCCAGAATATCCTCTACCAGCAGCACATCGTAGTCCTCCAATTCAATATCAATGTCCTTCACAATCTTTACCACGCCGCTGGAGCGGGTGTCGCCGCCGTAGCTGGACACGGCTAAAAAGTCCAGCTTACAAGGCAGCTGTATCTCACGGATCAGGTCCGCCATAAACAGCACGGAGCCTTTCAAAATACCCACCACCAACAGATTTTTGCCGGCGTAGTCCGCAGTAATCTGGGCGCCCAGACGGGCATTGATTTGGTGCAGCTCTTCTTCAGACACCAGCACCCGTTCAATATTCTCGTGCATCAGCGTTCCTCCCGGAAATAGGACAGACCAAGGGCGGCCGGTCCCTGATTTTCTTTCTTCTTGCGCATAGAGGTAACGATCAATACCAGGATCGTCACCACATAGGGCAGCATCTTAAACAGCTCCTGCTTGCTCAGATCCAGGCCGGGGATAAACAGATACACAATATACAGGAACCCGAACAGGATAGAGCCGAAGATAGCCAGGTTGGGTCGCCAAATGGCGAAAATCACCAAAGCGATGGCCAGCCAGCCACGGTCACCGAAGCCGTCGTTGGACCACACGCCGCAGGCGTAGTCCATTACATAATACAGACCGCCCAGCCCGGCGATCATACTGCCGATGCAGGTAGCCATATACTTGGAGCGCTCCACATTGATACCCGCAGCGTCTGCGGTGGCCGGGTTTTCGCCCACGGCACGCAGGTGCAGGCCGCCCCGAGTGCGCTTTAAGAACACGGCGCACACAATGGCGATCACAATGGAAACATAGGCGAGAAAACCGTAGCTCAAGAACATCTCGCCAAAGGCGCCCATTTTTTCTGCAATAGGCAGATGGGCGCGGAAGTAGGTGCTGGTGCGGGTCAGGGCAACAGACGGGATGTCACTGCCGGTGAGCTGCACCATAGAGGCACCGAAAAAGTTACCGAATCCAACGCCAAAGGTGGTGATGGCCAAACCGGTTACATTCTGGTTGGCCCGCAGGGTCACGGTCAAGAAACAATACAGCAGCCCCATCAGCAGGGAGCCGAAGAGCGTACAGATCAACGGGATCAGCACAGCCAAAAACGGATTAAGCTCCGTTACATGCTGCTCATACAGAAACGAGCCAATCACGCCGCTGATACCGCCCACATACATAATACCGGGAATACCCAGGTTCAGGTTGCCGGATTTCTCCGTCAAGATCTCGCCGGTGGCGCCGAACAGAATCGGCACGCCCTGCATCACGGCACGCTGGAACAGCGTGACCCAAGTCGCTAAACTAAACATCAGGCGGCCTCCTTCCGATTGCGGCGGAACTTCAGCTCATAATTGATAAAGAACTCGCTGCCGATAATAAAAAACAGGATAATACCCGTAATAATTTCTGAGAACGATTGGTCCAGCATAAAAACGGTAGAGATCTCGTCTGCGCCCTTTTGCAGGAACACCAGCAGGAACGAGGTGAGGATCATATACGCCGGGCTGAACTTGGCCAGCCAAGACACCATAATGGCAGTAAAGCCCCGGTTGTCTGCGGTGGTGGTGGTAATGGTGTGATCCGTGCCGCCCACCAGCAGCAGGCCGGCAATGCCGCACACGGCGCCGGACAGGGCCATGGTGCGCAGAATCACTTTCTTTACATTGATACCGATATAGCGGGCGGTGTTTACACTCTCGCCCACCACGGAGATCTCATAACCGTGCTTGCTGTACTTTAAGTAAATCGACATAAAGACGGTCAGCGCCAGCACAATGAGAATATTCAGCAAATAGTCGTGCTCGCCGAGCACCGGCAGCCAACCGGCACGGGTGGTCTGGTTGATAATACCGATCTTGCCGGAGCCCTTGGGCACCTCCCAGCGAATGACGAAATACGCCACCAGCTGAATGGCCACATAGTTCATCATCAGGGTGAATAAGGTCTCGTTGGTATTATACTGCGCCTTAAAAAATGCGGGAATCAGCGCCCAAATGGCACCGGCCAGCATACTGGCTACGATCATCGTCAATATCAGCAGCGCATTAGGGATCTTGCCACCCAGGCAGATCATACACGCCGCCGTTGCCAAACCGCCGATCAGCACCTGACCCTCGCCGCCGATGTTCCAAAACCGCATTTTGAACGCAGGGGTCAACGCCAGGGACACGCACAGCAGCATAGCCAAACTTTGCAGCAGGTTCCATATCCGGCGGGGGGTGCTAAAGGCACCACGAAACATGGTGGCATACACCTGGAACGGATTTTCATGGGTCAAAAACACAGTCAGCGCCGCACATGCCACCAGCGCCAGTACAATGGCACCGATGCGAATGGCCCAGGACAGATACCAGGGCAGTGCCGCCCGCTTGGCAATGTGAAAGAGCGGCTCTTTGGTCTTGTTCTTATGCATGGGTCTCGCCCTCCTCTTTCACACGCTTGGTCATCAGGATACCCAGCTCCTCCTTGGTGGCGGACGGACCGTCCACAATGCCGGTAATCCGGCCGGAGTTCAGTACCATAATGCGGTCACACAGTTCCACCAGCACATCCAGATCCTCGCCCACGAAGATCACGGACACACCGCTTTCCTTCTGCTTTTGCAGCAGATTATAGATCATATAAGAGGAGTTGATGTCCAACCCACGCACGGGATAGGCCACCATCAGCACCGTGGGGTGCTGGGCGATCTCTCGGCCCACCAACACCTTTTGCACATTACCGCCGGACAGGCGACGCACCGGGGTGTTGGCATCCGGGGTAACAATCTCCAGACTTTTAATAATATTCTCCGCCAGGTCCTTAGGACGCTTGCGCTCCAAAAAAGCCGTATGGCCGCGCTTGTAGCTGCGCAACATCATGTTGTCCACAATATCCATATTGCCTACCAGGCCCATACCCAGTCGGTCCTCCGGCACAAAGGACAAAGCGATGCCCAAGCTACGAATGGCCTTGGGGCTCTTGCCTACCAGGTTCACCGCCTGGCCGTCTGACGGCTTATACACAATGCTGGAGCCTTTTTCGCTGGCTTGTAAACCGGCAATGGCCTCCAGCAGCTCCTTTTGGCCGCAGCCGGAGATACCGGCTATGCCCAGGATCTCGCCGCCGTTGGCGGTAAAGTTCACATCCTCCAGCACATGGGAACCCTCTTTGTTGCGCACGGTCAGGTGCTCCACTCGCAGCCGCTCCTGTGGGTCCTTGGGCGCGGTGCGCTCAATGTGCAAATCGATTTTTTCGCCCACCATCATTTCGGTCAAGGACTGCTCCGTGGCGTCCTTGGTAGCTACATTGCCCACATTCTTGCCCTTGCGCAAAATCACCACCCGGTCGGAAATTTCCAATACCTCATGAAGTTTATGGGTGATGATGATAATGGACTTGCCGTCCTCCCGCATACGCCGCAACACATCAAACAGTCGCCGGGTCTCCTGCGGGGTCAATACAGCGGTGGGCTCGTCCAAAATCAGAATATTGGCGCCGCGATACAGCACCTTTATAATCTCGACCGTCTGCTTCTCAGAAACAGACATCTCGTATATTTTCTTTTTCAAATCCACGGCAAAGCCGTAACGCTCGGTGATCTGCCGCACTTTTTTCTCAGCCTCAGCCAAGTTAAATTTTTCTTCATCGTGCATGCCCAGCACGATATTTTCCGTGGCCGTAAACACATCCACAAGCTTAAAATGCTGGTGGATCATACCAATATTGTACTTAAATGCGTCTTTGGGAGAGCGGATCACCACTTCTTCCCCGTTGACAAAGATCTGCCCGGCATCCGGAAAATAAATACCGGCCAGCATATTCATTAAGGTGGTCTTGCCGCTGCCGTTCTCACCCAGTACAGAGAGGATCTCGCCCTTCTCTACCGTCAGGGAGCAGTCGGAATTGGCAACGATGGAGCCGAATGTTTTGGTAATTCCCTTCAGCTCAACAGCAGGTACGCCCATGGTCTACCTCCGCAAAATAAAGTTCCTATATACAACACTACCGTGACCGCAAAAATTGCGGTCACGGGTGTTTGTAAACTGTGCTGTTTTAGATTACTGCTTCTTGTCCAGCAGCTTGATGCCGTCGATCTGCACATCAAAGTAGGGGGCAGAACGAGCGGTAGACTCAGCGAAGTAGCCGTCCTTAACGACCTCGGTGTCCGGGGTATACTTGGCATCGGTGTCTACATCCGCCTTATAGGAATCCAGCTTCTTGCCGTTTACGGTGAAGGCAGAGGTGTCAAACACATGAAGAGAACCGTCTTCCAGCTTCTTCTTGGCGGCGTCAATGGCCTCCTGGGTGCCGGCAGCGGCAGCCTTGGTGTTTACGTCGGTCAGTTCCACAGAGCCGGTGGACAGAGTACCAGTCCAGTCCGCATCAATGGTCTTGCCCTCAGCCACGCATTTGATGGCATACTCATAGTACGGCTCCCAGTTGATGCGGGAAGATACGATGAAGGTGTTGGGGCAAGCGGAGATGGTGCTGCCGTTGTAAGACACATTGGGAACACCGGCGGACTCACAAGCAGTGGGTGCGCCCATAGAGTCGGCGTGCTGGCTGATCAGCTTGCAGCCGTCCTTAATCAGCTTGTTGGCAGCTTCCTTCTCGGCAGCCTCGTCGTACCAAGAACCGGTAAAGGTAACTTCCATGGTAACGGAGGGGCATACGGAGCGTGCGCCCAGGAAGAAGGAGGTGTAGCCGGAGATCACTTCGGCATAGGTGAAGGCGCCTACATAGCCCATCTTGGCCTCGTCCTTTTTGAACTCGCCCTTCTCGATCATCTCATTGAGCTTCATACCGGCGGCAATACCTGCCAGGTAACGGCCCTCATAGATGGAGGCAAAAGCGTTGTGGTAGTTGGCCAAGCTCTCGGTGTGAGCTCTGGTGCCGGTGGAGTGGCAGAACTGCACATTGGGGTACTTCTTGGCAGCCTCAATGATGTAAGGCTCGTGACCGAAGCTGTCTGCAAAGATAATGTTGCAGCCCTGCTCCGCCAGGTCTACTGCTGCGTCATAAGCTTCCTGACCCTCCGGGATCTGGGTCTTGTACAGCTTCTGCGCGCCGGTGATGCCCAGCTTCTCGCAGGCAGCATCCGCAGCCTTAATAAAGTTCAGGTCATAGGTAGAGTTTTTGTCGTGCAGGAAGATGAAGCCAACCTTCAATTTGCTGGTTGCAGAATTGGTGGTGTCTTCTTTCTTCTTGGTGTCGCCGCTGTTAGAAGAGCAGGCGGTGAATACGCCTACAACGAACAGGACACTGAGAAGAACTGCAAGTACTTTTTTTGCCATTTTCATTCTCGATTCCTCCGAAAAAAATATTTATTATCAGAGCGCACGCTCAAATAACCGCTTTAATCCCGAAAACAGATCTGCCCGGTGGTGTGGTCCATGGACTCCACGATGGCCAGGGACTCCACCCGAACACCCTCGGCACGCAACTGATCGCCGCCGTGCTGGTAGCCCTTCTCGATCACGGTGCCGCAGCCCACCAGGGTGGCGCCGCTTTGGTGCACCAGGTCGATGAGCCCCCGCAGGGCATTGCCCACCGCCAGGAAGTCGTCTACGATCAGCACCCGATCCTCCGGGGTCAAAAACCGCTTGGACACCATCACATCATAGGTTGTGCCATGGGTAAAGGACGCCACCTGGGTCTTATACACATCGCCGGCAATGTTCTTGGTCTTGCTCTTTTTGGCAAACACCAAGGGGCAGGCGAACTCCAGCGCTACCACGCTGCCCACAGCAATGCCGGAGGCCTCAATGGTGAGAATTTTGTTCACCCCGGCGTCCTTATAAAGACGGTGGAACTCCCGCCCCACCTCTTTCATAAACGGAAAATCGATCTGGTGGTTCAAAAAGCAATCCACCTTAAGAATATTACCTTCATAGACCTCGCCCTCGGCGAGAATTTTCTTTTTTAATGCTTCCATCCTAAAATCCTTGTCGAAACAGAAATAAAATGATAGAATTATGATAATACGAAAGCCCCCGATTTGCAAGGTTGATTTATATGTTGACACCAAATTTTAACTTTTTTTGCAAATCGGCGAATTTATGCTATAATTATTTAGTAAATTTCAACAAGGGAATAGGCGTTTGCCTGCAATTTTATGAGAAAAAAAGAAAAATCTACCTTTCGCAAAATCGAACATCACCGCACAGAGACCTTCTTCCTCATTGTGCGCGGGCTGGAAGTGGGCGTGGTTGCCGGTTTGGTGTCCGCTCTCTACCGCTTCCTGCTGAGCAAAGCGGAAAGCGCCAACCATGCGGTACTCACCGCCATTGCCGGCAAGCCGCTGTACATTGCACTGTTCTTAGCGGCACTGGCGGGAATCGGCTACCTGGTCTCTCAGCTGGTGCGATGGCAGCCTCTGTCGTCCTCCAGCGGTATTCCCCAAATCACCGGGGAAATTCGCGGTCACCTGGACGCCCCCTGGTGGCAAGTGCTGTTGGCGAAGATCGCCGGCGGCACCCTGTCTATTCTCAGCGGACTGAGTCTGGGGCGCGAAGGTCCCAGTATTCAGCTGGGTGGTATGGCGGCCAAAGGGATTGCCAAAGTTACCAAGGCGGACAAAACCACGCAGCTGCGCATGATCAGCTGCGGCGGCGGTGCCGGACTGGCAGCGGCATTTAACGCCCCACTGGCAGGCATGATGTTCACCCTGGAGGAGATTCATAAAACCCTGGACGGCAACATTCTGTGCATGGGCATTGTGTCTACCATTACGGCAGACTATATCTCCAAGCTGTTTTTCGGCCAAAACACGGTGTTCCACTACACCACCGCCGACATTCCGCTAAAGAGCTACTGGATCCTGCTGCTATTAGGGATCGTGCTGGGGCTGGCCGGCGTGGGCTACAATGCCCTCATGCTGCTGGGCCAAAAATGGATCGGCAAGATCAAAGCACCGGTGCGTATGATGCTGGTTTTCGTTTGCAGCGGCGTGCTGGGGCTGTTCGTGCCCCAACTGCTGGGCGGCGGCCACACCATGGTGACCCTGCTGCTGCAAGAGCACCCTACCATTAAAATCCTGATTTTACTGCTGCTGGGCAAATTTCTATTTTCCCTGCTGTCCTTTGCCTCCGGCGCACCGGGCGGCATCTTCTTCCCGCTGCTGATTCTGGGGACTTACCTGGGCGCCATCTATGCCGAGGCGGCCATTGCCTGGTTTGGGCTGGCGCCGGAGCTGTGGCAGGAGCTGGTGGTGGTGTCTATGGCTGGGTTCTTTGCCGCCATTGTGCGTGCGCCCATGACCGGCATTATCCTGGTATTTGAAATGACCGGCAACCTGGACAGTCTGCTGCCGCTGGCAGTGGTGAGCCTGACCAGCTACACGCTGGCAGATCTGCTGGGCAGCACGCCCATTTACACGGCGCTGCTGGAAAATCTGCTGCGCCCGGAGGACAAGGCGGCAGCGCGCCGCAACCGTCCCGGCGAAAAGGTGCTCAAGACCTATGTGCTCCCCCTGGGCAGTGCTCTGGACGGCAAGTGCATTAAAGATATTGACTGGGGCCGCCACTGCCTGATCGTCAGCATTGAGCGGGGTGACACTGCCGTGACCCCTAAGGGCGACACCACTCTCCACGCCGGCGACACGCTGGTGGTGATGGTGAGCCAACGGCGCTTTGCCCGGGACAATGACCGGCTGGAAGCGCTGATCGATCCCAAATCGTAACCCCATCGGCCGGTGCCGACAGATAAATTGCATCTAAGAACGCATACAGGAGTGAACATTATGGAAAACCGCATTTGGCTCAAAGGCGACACCCACCTGCACACCTGCAACAGCGATGGCAAGCTGACCCCCGGTCAGCTGGTAGAAGCGTGCCAGCAGGCAGGACTGGACTACGCCATTATCACCGACCACAACTACAACACCGTAAAGGCCAGCTATACGGACAAAAATTTGCTGGTCATGCAAGGGCAGGAGATCACCGACGACCTGGGCCACATCAATGTTTGGGGCAAAAAGGTGCCCCAGGATCCGCCGTATATCTTAAAAACCACAGAGGACTATGACGCGGTGCTGGCGCCTTGCCGGGAGGCAGGGGCCACCATCTCCGTCAATCACCCGTTTTGCTCTATGTGCGGGTTCCACATGGATTTGGAGCACTTCCACTTTGACTGCGTGGAAGTGTGGAACACCATTCAGCACTCGGATAATATTAAAAATATGAACTGGTGGCACAACCAGCTGCTGCAAGGCAACCACATTGCAGCGGTGGGCGGCTCCGACTTTCACAAGGACATTGGCCCGCTGAAGCTGCTGGCCAACCCCACCACCATTGTGCACACCACAGCCAAAACAGAGGAAGCTGTTTTGCAGGCACTGCGAGAGGGGCGCTCCGTGGTAACCAACAAACCGAGCACCAGTATGATCTACCTGACCGTAGGGGACGCCAATGTGGGCGACACGGTGTCCTACGCGCCCGGCCTAACCGGCAAGGTGGCGGTAACAAAGTTCAAAAAAGGCCACACCATCAAGGTATTTAACAACAACGATGTGATCCTGGAACACACCGCCGCACAAAACAGCGACCGGATGGAACTGGATTTTGAAATTCGGCAGCCGGGCTTTATTCGGGCAGAAATCGACTACACCTTCCGCCCGGTCATGCGGGCACTGTACCACACGGTGGAGGAAAAATATCTCCACGCGGATGTGGCCGATCTGCCGCCATTTTTCTGGGCGTTCACCAACCCCATTTGGATCCGCTGATGGAGGGCGTGCATATTACCCGCTCCCGGCGCAAAAGCATAGAGTTGTCCATTGACGATAATCTGCAAATCGCCGTAAAAGCGCCCCTGTGGGTCACGGATCGAGCCATTGATCACTTTATCGCCCAAAAGGCGGACTGGATCAGCCGACAAAAAGCCGCCAAGGCCGCCTACTTACAGGCACATCCGCCCTTAACGGAAGCGGAAGTGGAAGCGCTGCGCCGCCGAGCCAAGGCGGAACTGCCGCCTCGGGTGGCCTATTACAGCCAAATTCTGGGCGTAACCCCCACCGGGATCAAGATAACAAGTGCAAAAAAGCGCTTTGGCTCCTGCAACAGGAAGAACAGCATCTGCTTTTCCCTCTACCTGATGCAGTACCCACAGGCAGCCATAGACTATGTGGTGGTGCACGAGTTGTGTCACATTCGCCACCACGACCACTCCCCTGCCTTTTACCGGCTGGTGGAAAGCGTGCTGCCGGACTACAAAGAGCGGGAGCGCCTGCTGCGCCGCTAAAAACAAAGAAGCACCGTAACGAAAGCCGTTACGGTGCCTTTTTATTCTGTATAAATGGGAGAAGTGATGGCCAGGGCCTGCTTTTCGCCCCCAACGGCACCCCACAATTCGCAAATGTACCAGTGTCCCGGCTCCAGGGTCAGCCGGGCGTGGCGCTCGGTGACCGCCGTCTCCAGCACACACTTGTTGCCATTCGTAATAATGCGAATGGTGTCGTAGCTTACCGGCTCGTCGCTCTCGTCCTTACGCCGGGCGTGCAGATCCGTAAAAAAGCTGAAGATTACCCGCCCCCGCTTGAGGGTGTCGCCAATGCCGTAAGTTTCGCCCCAACGGTGCACCCGAAAGAAGAATTTGGCGCCGAAGCTAACCACCGTGCGCCCGGCGCGGATGGCCTCCAACGCACAGGCTGCCGTGGGTTCTTCCATATTCAAATAGGTAACCCCAAAGTGCCGATCCGACTGGCGATGCCAGTCCCGACCGTAGGTGATGGGCAGATGATAGCCCTTGTCCAGCAAGGACTTCCACAGCTCCGTTGCCGGGACGTTTTCGCCGTTGTCCGGGCCAAAAGCATCGTGCCATACCTCCAGGTAATCCACCCGGTTCCAGTCCTGCACATCAAAGGCCCAGCGCCCGCCGGTACAGATAGGCGAGCCCAACTGAAACGGATGGGCCACGCCGCACAGGCCGCCGGCCGCGTGCACCTGATCGATCTTGTCGTCTATATTGGCAGGCACTGCGTCCCGCCAGTCCACAAAGTCCCTGGCGCCCAGCACCAGCATGTGGCCAAAAAAGGTGGTCCACTCAATGCCCGGCACAGCGGGGGTAATGCTGTCATCCAGCTTCCCGTGGCCGGAGACAGTGTTGTGGTCGGTCAAAGCGATCAACGCCAAGTGGTCATCATACGCACGGCGCAGCAGTTCCGCCACAGAAAAGCTTCCATCGGAATGGACGCTGTGGCAGTGAAGTTCGCAAGGCAAATAACTCATTCCGTTTCCTCCCCGATCACACGCACACGGCAAGTCACCGGACACAGCACACAATGGGCGCTGAGTACGGCCTGCCACTGCCCCGGGCGCAATTCGCCGGGCAAAAAGCCGGGCGACGCACTCTCTGCCGTCAGTCGATGGCACTGCTCGGTGGCTCGCCGATGGGCAGCGCCTCGATAGCCCGCCGGGTCATCCAAAGACAAGGTGACTAAATTATACACCGGCAAATAGGCATACGGATCCTTTTGCACCACCGCCCGCGCATACCGGGCCAGCGCAGCCTTTACCGCCTCTACCGCCACCGGCTCCGGTGGGGTGGGCGGATCGTAAGTAAATTCCACCTGCAAGGCCGTCAGCCCGGGCGGAACGGAAAAAGACAAAGCCACATTGGTCTTGTCCGCCTGCGGGTTCAACACCCGCGTCTCATCAAAAAGCACCATATACAGCGCCCCCTCTTCCCCTTGATTATAACCGATACCGCAGAAATTTGCAATTCCTGTCAAAAGATGTTAAAATAAAGGCGGTGATAACAATGGGAATTGATCTAAAAAATTGGATGCAGAACCTGCCGGACGGCAGCGATCTACTGGCGCTGAACCTGTGCGGCACCCACGACTGCGTGACCCAGCACATTCGACTGCCCCACTTCTTTTGCTGCCAAGACCTAACCGTCTATGAGCAGCTGCTTCTGGGGGTGCGGGCACTGGATATCCGCGTGCGGGCGGACGGCAAGTGCCTAACCATGGTGCACGGCATATTCCCCGCCTACAACCACTCCTGCCACCGGGCCAACCTGATGGATATGGGCGATGTGCTGTCCCAGTGCTACCGCTTTTTAGACGAATGCCCGGGCGAGGCGGTGGTGTTCCAGTTTAAAAACGACAACGGCAAAGAGAACGAGCAGTGCTTCGACAACCTGTTTTATACCTATATCAAGGGCAAAGAACCTTATTGGTACTTAGAGGATCAGGTACCCACCTTGGGTGCCGCCCGCGGCAAGCTGGTGCTGATCCGTCGGTGCAAAATGGAGCCTAAGCCGGACTTTACCCGCCACAACACCGGCATTGACTTTTCCACATGGGTGGAACAGCCGGAGGTGGTTCCCACGGCACTGCCCCTGTGTACCGGCACGGCAGATTTTATTATACAGGATCGGTTCAAATACAAGCCCAAGCCCCGCTGGGCCCAGGTGATCCGGCCGTTCTTAGAGCAGCGCACGGCCTTTGGCGGGCAGTATGTAATCAACTACCTGTCCACCGCCGGTGGGCTGAAAGGACCACGGCGCAATGCCAAATATATCAACGCCAAATTTATGGACTATCCGCTGAAAAAGGGCGTGTACTACGGCACCACCTATGTGGACTTTCCCTCCCGGGAGCAGGTGCTGAAGATCGTAGAAACCAATTTTGAATAAGCGCACACAAAAGCGCACGACCATACAGGGTCGTGCGCTTTTTCATTTTTTGTTCTCTTTTATTTCTCCGTAGGCAGGGGCAGGTTTTGCAGCTTTTGCACCTCGCCGTCCGTTTTGCCCTCCGGGGTGTCCCGATAATACTGGGTAAAGGGCTGGAAGCGGCTTTTCTCCTCCCAAATACGCTTGGCAGTGGGCGCCCAGGCGGCAGCATAAGCATCGCACTTGGCACACAGCGCCTCGGCGCTCTCCGGAGCCAGGAAGTTGGTGGACTTGGCGCCGGTTTGGCTAACGATCCGCCGCAGAGCCGCCGGGTTTTCCAGCATGGGACAGGGCCGCAGCATATTGTTATTAAATGGCTGACCCTTGTAATATTCGTAAAACAGCGGCGACTGCAAGCATTCTTTAATGCTCTTTTGCCGAATGTTGGAGTCGCTGTAATGAATAAACACACAAGGCTCCGCGTCACCCTCGGAATTGATGTGAAAGTAGTTGCGCCCACCGGCAATACAACCGCCTACAAACTCCGCGTCGTTTTGGAAATCCACGGTAAAGATAGGCTTGCCGTTCTTGCCGTCCCGCTTCTCTCGAATGGTGCGGTACACATGCTCCCGCTGCTCCGGGGAGAGCAGCAAATTCTGATCTGCGTCGCTGCCCACCGGCATATAGTGGAAGTACCAGGCATAGCGGGCACCGGCCTCAATAAGGGTGTCATAAAAGGCGTCGGAAGTGACCGCTTCGCAGTTTTGCGATGTGTAGCAGACGGACACGCCAAACAGGCAGCCGTGCTTTTTAAGCAGTGCCATGGCCGCCATCGTGTCCCGATAGGAGCCTGCGCCCCGGCGGGCATCCGTGGTCTCTTCGCTGCCCTCTACGGACAGAGCCAGTGCCAAATTGCCGCAGGCCTTCATATCCTCACAAAAGGCATCATCCACCAGCGTGCCGTTGGTGAAAGTCAAAAACAGGCAGTCCGGGTTCTCCTTGGCTACCGTTATAATATCCGCCTTGCGGATCAGCGGCTCGCCGCCGGTGTACATAAAGAAATGGGTACCCAGTGCCTTGCACTCCCGCACAATGCGACGCATTTCGTCCAAGGTCAGGTTGGACTTATGGCCGTATTCCGCCGCCCAGCAGCCCTTGCAATGGCGATTGCAGGCACTGGTGGGATCCATCAGCACCACCCAGGGAATGTTGCAGTGCTCCTTCTCCCGGTTGGCACGCAGAGCCTTGGTGCCAAAGTAGCCCAGATCAATGGCAAAGGTCAGCGCAATGCGGCGAAACAGAGCCGGGTCCACCTCATCCAGCCCGCGAAACAGGAATTGGTGCCACACATTGTCCTCATCCTCAATAATCTCAATGGGCTTGGTAAAAGTGCTGGGGGGGAACATTTTGCCGGCCACCAGCTTGCCAACCTTTACCAGCTTCACCAAATTGCGGCGGGGGTTCTTGTACACATAGCGCAGCAGACGGTCGCCCACTGCGTATAAAATTTTTCTGTTCATAGCTTCACCTCAAGCGCCGCTTACATACGCTCCGGCACGCTGATCTTCAGCATAGTAAGTACATTGCGAATGGTATTCTTTACGGCGGTACACAGATACAGCCGTGCCTGCATCAGCCCCTCATCCTCTACCATGACCCGCTGGGCATTGTAGAATTTGTGGAACAGGGTGGCCAGGTCGATCACATAGTGGGTAATCTTGGCCGGGTCGTAGGTCTTGGCGGCCGTGACCACATCGTCGGTGAGGGCGGCCAAGTGGCGGATCAGTTCCCGCTCCTCCGGCGCCGTCAGCTGCTCCAGCTCCGCGGTAGTGGGGGTGCGCAGGGTCACGCCTTCCTCTGCCGCCTTGCGCAAAATAGAGCAAATGCGGGCATGGGCGTACTGCACATAGTACACCGGGTTCTCATTAGAAGTGCTGGCTGCCAGCTCCAGGTCAAAATCGAAGTGGGAGTTTGGCTCCCGCAGGTTAAAGAAGAAGCGGGCCGCGTCAATGGGCACTTCCTCCAGCAAGGTATTCAAAGTAATCGCCTTGCCGGAACGCTTAGACAGCTTAATGGTCTCGCCGTCCCGCACCAGGCGCACCATCTGCATAATCACACAATCCAAACGGTTGGCGTCCAGACCCAGGGCGGTAAGTGCCGCCTTCATCCGCGGCACATAGCCATGGTGATCCGCACCCAGCACATCCACGGCCTTATCATAGCCGCGGGTCACCAGCTTATTATAATGATAAGCAATATCCGGCACAATATAAGTGGGAATGCCGTTGGCACGCACCAGCACAATGTCCTTGTCGTTGCCGAATGCACTGGCCTTGAACCACAAGGCGCCGTCCTGCTCATAGGTAACGCCCTTTTCTTTCAATGCGTCAATCACCCGCTGCACAGAGCCGTCCTCATGGAGGGAGGACTCCTTGAACCAGCGGTCATACTGAATGCGGTAGGCGCCCAGGTCCCGCTCCAGCCCGGCAATGTTCTTAGGCAGAGCGTAATCCACCAGTGCCTTGCGCCGCTCCTCTGCGGGCGCGCTCACATACCGGTCGCCGTATTCCTTGATGAAATTCTCGGCGTGCTCCACAATATCCATGCCCTTGTAGGCATCCTCCGGCAGCTCCACCGCCGGGTCATAATGCTGCAAATAGCGCACTTCCAGGGAAGTGGCGAACTTCTCAATCTGATTGCCGGCGTCGTTCACATAAAACTCCCGCTGCACATCATATCCGGCCCAATCCATCACCGCTGCCAGACAGTCGCCGATCGCGCCGCCCCGGGCGTTGCCGATGTGCATAGGCCCGGTGGGATTGGCAGAGACGAACTCCACCAGCACACGCTTGCCCTTGCCGTAATCCGAGCGGCCGTAATTCTCGCCCTGCGCCATCAAATCCTCCAGCACAGCGGCATAAAACCGGTTGCCCAGGAAGAAATTGATAAAGCCGGGACCGGCGATCTCTGCCCGGTCAAACACAGTGTCTGCCAGATCCAGTCGATCCACAATGGCCTGGGCGATCACCCGGGGCGCCTTATGGAATGCCTTGGCACCGGCCATGGCCACATTGGTGGAGTAGTCGCCGTTTTGGCGCTCCTTGGGCACTTCGATAATAAAGGCAGGCAGGGGTGCCTCGTCCAACACACCGTCCGCCACGGCACGACCCAAAGCGTCCATAATTTTCTCTTTTAGTTCCAATTCCGTTTGCTTAACCAATTTAGACATGGCTCATTCTCCTTGCGACCCGGTGATCCGGTAGTCAATTTTCAGTTGATTTTTAGAGGCCAAAGTGCCGTTAATGTCAATTTCATAACGCAGCTGCACCCGGCCGTCGTCGGCATTCTCCTGAATCTCCACCGCCTTGCCGTAAATGCCCATGAGCACATCGCCGTAAGGCGTGCCATAGCGGCACAAATTCCGCTGCCCTCTGGCAATGGTCAGACAAGAGCCATAGGCGCCGGTACGCAAAATCTCCGCCTCCGTTTGATCCCGGCGCAGGCGCACCTGCACATAAATAGGCTCCTCCGGCGGCTCCTGCTGCTCCGTGTAGCGAAACACCAGCGTCTCCGGCTCTGTTTGCAGCGTACCCACGGTGGTCAGCTCAATCTTGTCGCTGTCGCCGTTCAGCCGCTGGGTGCCCACGATCTCCAGTACCACATCCCGGGTGTCCGTCTGCTTCTCCGTCATACGGCACCCCGTTCCAGCGCGTAGGCCACCAGCCGATCAATCAGCTCGCTGTACGGCACACCCACCGCCTCAAACAGCTTGGGGTACATACTGATAGGGGTTTGACCGGGAATGGTGTTGATCTCATTGAGCAGCACCTGCTCCCCGTCGTAAGTAACAAAGAAATCCACACGGCTCAGGCCCTCACAGCCCATGGCTCCGTAGGCACGCAAAGCAGCCGCACGCACTTCTTCCAGCTTTTCCGGACTTAGATCCGCCGGAATGTGCAGCTCACTTTGGGGATTATTATACTTGGCGTCAAAATCATAAAAGTCCGCAGCTGCCACAATCTCGCCTACCTGGGCAGCAATGGGGGTATCGTTGCCCATGACGGCACACTCTACCTCGTGGCCTATAATACACGCTTCCAGCACTGCTTTTTTATCCTCAGCAAAGGCCACTTCCATACCACGCATCAGGCTCTCCCGATCCGTAGCCTTGGTAATGCCCACAGAGGAACCGGCGTTGGCAGGCTTTACAAAAATCGGATAGCCCAGCTTCTCCTCCGCCGCTTGCAGGCAGCCCTCTCGGTCGCTGTCGTAAGCAAAGCGGGTGTAGGCGCACCACTTGGCCTGGGCAATGCCCACCGCGTCTGCCACGGCGTTGGTCACCGCCTTATCCATACACACACCGGAAGCGGTCGCATCGCACCCTACAAAGGGAATGCCCGCCAGTTGCAGCAGTCCCTGAACGGTGCCGTCCTCGCCGTTCTTGCCGTGGAGCACCGGGAACACTGCGTCCAAACGAATGGTATCGCCCTTAGCGGTTACCACACCGTGCACGCTTCGATCCGGGCTGATCCAGGCAGGCACCAAGCTGGGGGAAGTGAGCCACTGGTCCTCCGGCAGCAAGTCAATATCATCATCAAACAGGAACCAACGCCCCTCTTTGGTGATCCCCAGCAAAACCAGGTTATATTTTTCTTTGTCAATGGCAGAGAGAATGCCCTTTGCCGATACGGTGCTGATGTCGTGCTCGGAGGATACGCCGCCGAACAACACACCCAATGTAATTTTATTCATGCAAAACTGCTCCTAAGTCAAAATTGATTATAATATTGTACCACAGAAGATACGCCGGCGCAACCGTCATCTTCTATTAAAATCTATGCCTTTTTAGAAAAAATATCGGCAAAACCAACCACCCTCTACCCAACTTCATAAAAAAGCGTGACAAAGGGGGCAAAAAATGCTATAATACTTTGCACCAAGTAAAAATGACCGAGTAAGGAGTGCCCATATGGAACTGAACCAGGCTTTTGCAACGCTGGAAAAGCAGCTTGCCGCCATCAATACCGAATTGCACTTTAACCGCGAGGCAGGCGCGGAGGACGCCCTGACCTTTGCCGGTGATAACGGGCTGTACCGCCTGCATTATATAGCAGACAAGCAGCTGCTGGAATTTGACTGCGCCTATGAGAAAGAAAACCCCCAGTGGAGCACCGTCTCCCGTTCGCTGTTTGAGCTGGACGCATTGGACGACCGCGATGTAAAGTCCGTAGCCAACGAGGTAAGTGAGGAAGTGCGCTCCCTCTTTGCTAAGAAGAAAAAGGCAGACCTGGACAAGATCAAAATGCCCAAGGCTGTGTCCCGCTCCAAGGCCAAGAACGGTGTTGTCAGCTACGATGTGGACTCTCTGGCCAACCGCTTTGGCGTGCTGTACCCGGATATGAAAGACGAGATCAAGCGCAATATTGCCACCTACGGCGAGTTTCTGCCGGAGACCTTCTTTACCGAATACGGTACGCCCCGGGTGCTGAAAGTGATGCGCTCCGGCCGGGAAGCAGATATTAAAAAGCTGTTTAAGGCGCTGGGCGAGATCTACGAGGACGGTACCAACGAGGTGCAGGACATTATCGGCGTAACCATTTTGGGCGAGATGAAGAATGATCCGCAGCTGATGGAGATCGCCGACCGGTATATGACCGAGTATATGGCCGGCCCGGTGCACGAGATCAACAAGCTCACCGCCAAAAGCAACCGCTGGACCAAGAAGCTGAAGAACCCGCCCCCCTATAAGCCGAAAAAGCAGAACAATATGCTGCAAAACGCCCTGAACCAGCAGCAGAAATAAAGAATCATTCATGAGAGCACCTGCATGGTGCTCTTTTTTGTGTTTACATTACGGTGCGGCGGGAGCAAGCCCCCGCCCTACGAATTTATCACAGATCCGCCACAGGCAATATGGAGTCAGCGTCAACGATGTAGGGGCCGATGCCCATATCGGGTCGCACACTTTTATCTGCCCGCATTTTAGAATACGCCTGCCAAATACTGCACACCTGTCCTGCAATTCTGCCAACATTGGCTGCAATTTGCACAATATTGTTAATAGCTTGTCAATCTATCGGCTTTTTTTACAAAAATCAGCGGTTTCGCTTGACAAAAAGATGAACAGCCGTATAATGGTATGTACACGATTTGAAATCCAAAGGAGATATTGACTATGGCAAGAGTATGGAATTTTAGCGCAGGGCCGTCCACCCTGCCGGAGCAGGTGTTACAAACCGCAGCCGCCGAAATGATGGACTACCGGGGCAGCGGCCAATCCGTTATGGAGATGAGCCACCGCTCTAAAACTTTTGATAAAATTATCAAAGACGCCGAGGCACTGATGCGGGAGCTATACCAGGTGCCGGACAACTACAAGGTGCTCTTTTTGCAGGGCGGCGCTTCCGCCCAATTCTCTGCCATTCCGCTGAACTTTATGAACGGCAGCGGCAAGGCGGACTATATCATCACCGGCCAGTGGGCCAAGAAAGCCTATCAGGAGGCTCAGAAGTACGGCGATGTGCAGGCCGTAGCCTCCTCTGCGGACAAAACCTTTAGCTATATTCCCAAGACCGCAGCCGCCGACTTCCGGGACGATGTGGACTATGTGTATATTTGTATGAACAACACCATTTACGGCACGGTATATAAGGAGCTGCCGCCGGTGGGCGACAAGGTGCTCATCGCCGATGTGTCCTCCTGTGCTCTGTCCCAGCCGCTGGACATCAGCAAATTCGGCATGGTGTACTTCGGCGCCCAAAAGAATGTGGCGCCTGCCGGACTGGTGGTGGCCATTATCCGGGAGGATCTGCTGGGCAACGCACGCCCCACCACCCCGGTGATGATGAACTATAAAGTCCAGGCAGACGCGGACTCTCTTTACAACACGCCCCCCTGCTGGTGCATTTATATCTGCAAACTGGTACTGGAGTGGATCAAAGCGCTGGGCGGCCTGGAAGCGATGGAAAAGCGCAACCGGGAAAAGGCAAAACTGCTGTATGACTTTCTGGATAACTCCAAGCTGTTCCACGGCACCGTGGTGCCGGAGGACCGCTCCCTGATGAATGTGCCCTTTGTCACCGGCAACGCCGATCTGGACGCCAAATTTGTTAAAGAAGCGGAAGCCGCCGGGCTGGTAAATCTGAAAGGGCACCGTACCGTGGGCGGTATGCGCGCCTCTATCTATAACGCCATGCCTTTAGAGGGCGTACAGGCGCTGGTGACCTTCATGCAAAAGTTTGAGGAGGAGAACTGCTGATGTTTCATATTCAGACCTTAAATAAAATTTCGCCGGTGGGGCTGAACAAATTTGACCCTGCCAACTACACCGTGGACGCACCGGAAACGACGCCGGACGCCATTATGGTGCGCTCCGCCTCCATGCACGATATGGAAATGCCGGAAAGCCTGCTGGCCATCGCCAGAGCCGGTGCCGGGGTCAACAACATTCCTGTGGCCGACTGCGCCCAAAAGGGCATTGTGGTGTTCAACACCCCCGGCGCCAACGCCAACGCGGTAAAAGAACTGGTGCTGTGCGGTATGCTCCTGGCCAGCCGCAAGGTAACCCGCGCCATCGACTGGTGCAAGACCATTAAGGACGAGGGCGAAAATGTACCCAAAACGGTGGAAAAAGGCAAGTCCGCCTTTGCCGGTCCGGAGCTGAAGGGCAAGACCTTGGCAGTGATCGGCCTGGGCGCCATCGGCCGCCTGGTGGCCAACGCCGCCGTGGATCTGGGTATGCAGGTGATCGGCTACGACCCGTTCTTAAAGGACACCTCTGTACTCAAGCCGGGCGTAACCGTCAACAATGATCTGGATCAGGTGTTCCCCCTGGCAGACTATATCACCGTGCATGTGCCGCTGACCCCGGACACCAAGGAGCTGATTTGTGCCGAAAGCATTGCCAAAATGAAAGATACGGTGCGCGTGATGAACTTTGCCCGTGGCGACCTGGCCAATGCGGACGATGTGGTCGAGGCTTTGGAAGAGGGCAAAATGGCCGCGTATGTTACCGACTTCCCCAGCGCTAAGCTGATTGATGTGGACGGCGTGATCGCCATTCCCCACCTGGGTGCCTCCACCCCGGAGAGCGAGGAGAACTGCGCCTCTATGGGTGCCGAAGAGCTGATTGACTTTTTGGAGCACGGCAATATTCAAAACAGCGTAAACCTGCCCACAGTGCGTATGGATCCCAACGGCGCTGCGCGCATGACCGTGGTGCACAAGAACCAGCCAAACATGATCGCCACCATTACGGACACCATCAGCAAGGACGGTATGAACATTGCCGCCTTTACCGATAAGAACCGGGGCGAGATCGCTTACAGTATTATTGATACAGACACCGCTTACAGCGCCAGCGTGGTGGCGGATATTGAAAAGATCGACGGTGTGATCCGGGTGCGCGTGATCCAGGATTGACAAAAACCCGGCGCCGCCGTATAATAGAGTTGTTCAAATCAATAAGTCAGGGGTGCCGCAAGGCTGAGATCATACCCTTTGAACCGTACGCTAGCACGCACGGCAGAGACGAATGCTTAGATATTTGCAACTGTGCCCCATTCTGCGTGAATGGGGCTTTTCTTTTGACTTATTGCCACCCACCCCGGCGGGCAACCGCCAAAACACTTGGAAGGAGAGTATTTTTTATGAAAGCAAGTGTTGCCATTCAGGTTCTGCCAAAGGCAGACAACGACCAGGAACTGGTGCGTATCGTAGACGAAGTGATCGCCTACATCAAGAGCACAGGCCTGCACTGCTCCGTAGGTCCCTTTGAGACCACCATTGAGGGCGAAAGCTACGATCAGCTGATGGAGATCGTAACACAGTGCCAAAAAGTGGCCGTTAAAGCCGGTGCGCCCAGCGTATCCGCTTATGTCAAGATCGTGTACAACCCGGAAGGGGAGGTTTTGACCATTGACCAAAAAATTACAAAGCACCACCAATAAGCTGGCGCCCATTTTGGCGCTGGCAGTGATCTTAGGCATTTGGTACGCCTGCGCCGGGTTTGAAGTGGTGCCCGCCTACATGCTGCCCTCCCCTACGGATGTGTGGCTGGCGTTTGTGCACAACTTCTCCGTGATGATGTCCCAGGCCAAGGTGACCCTGCAAGAGGCGCTGTACGGACTGGGGATCGGCGTGGCGCTGGCATTTATTCTGTCGGCGCTGATGGATCGCTTTCACTTTTTGTATCAAGCCATCTATCCCATTCTCATCATTACCCAGACCATACCCACCATTGCCATTGCGCCGCTGCTGGTACTGTGGATGGGCTTCGGTATGGCGCCGAAGATCACACTGGTGGTGATCACCACCTTCTTCCCCATCTCCATCGGACTCTTAGACGGCTACCGCAGTGCGGATCCGGACGAGGTCAACCTGCTGCGGGCGATGGGTGCCAATCGACTGCAAGTGTTTTGGCACATCAAGCTGCCCTCCGCCACCGGCTCCTTTTTCTCCGGGCTGCGCATCTCCGCCTCCTATGCGGTGGTGGGCGCGGTGATCTCCGAGTGGTTAGGCGGTTTTGAGGGACTGGGGGTCTATATGACCCGGGTAAAGAAAGCTTATGCCTTTGACAAAATGTTTGCTGTCATTGTGTTCATCTCCGTCATCAGCCTGCTGCTGATGGCACTGGTGGCACTGGCGCAGCGGCTGGCAATGCCCTGGGCAAACAAAGGAACAACGAAAGGAAAAGAATAAGATGAATAAAGCAAAAAAGATTTTTGCCGGTATGCTGGCCGGCGTAATGGCACTGTCCTTTGCCGCCTGCTCCGGCGGTAAAGCAGCGGACAAAACGGACACCACCGCCGCACCGGCACAGAAGACGGACATTACCGTCTGCCTGGACTGGACCCCTAACACCAACCACACCGGTATGTTCGTAGCCAAGGAAAAAGGCTACTACGAGGCCGCCGGGCTGAATGTGAGCATTGTGCAGCCGCCGGACAACAGCACCGCCACCCAGCTGTGCAGCTCCAACAAAGCGCAATTTTCCGTTGACGCACAGGACACCCTGGCGCCTGCCTTTACTTCTGACACCCCCATGGATGTGACTGCCGTAGCAGCGCTGCTACAGCACAACTCCTCCGGCATTATCTCCAAGGCCGGGCAGGGTATGGACCGTCCCAAGGGCCTGACAGGCAACACCTACCTGACCTGGGACTCCCCCATTGAAAAGGCTATGCTGGAAAATATTGTCAACAAGGACGGCGGCAACTGGAGCAAGGTTAAGCAGATCCCCAACAAGGTGACCGCCGAGGCCCAGGATGTGCAGCAGAACCCGGACCACGCCATTTGGGTATTCTACGGCTGGGCCGGTATTAACGCCAAGGTCAACAAAATCGATGTAGACTTCTTCTACATTAAGGACCTGAACGCCACCTTTGACTACTACACCCCGGTGCTCATCGCCAACAACACTTTCTTAAAGGAAAATCCGCAGGCTGCCAAGGCATTCCTGGCTGCCACTGCCAAGGGCTATCAGTACGCCATTGACCACCCGGAGGAGGCTGCGGACATTCTCATTAAGAGCGACGATACCGGCTCTCTGAACGGCAGCGAAGAACTGGTTAAGGAAAGCCAAAAGTGGATGGCCGGTCAGTATATCAGCGACGCCAAAAAATGGGGCTACATTGACCCGGCCCGTTGGAACAACTTCTACAAGTGGCTGACGGACAACAAGCTGGTGGAGAAAGACATCAGCAGCAATGTAGGCTTTACCAACGATTACCTGGCATAAGAGATGGACATTTTATCCGCAGAAAACATTAAAAAAAGCTTTGACGAAAAGGTGATTTTGGACGGCGTAAACCTGACTTTGCGGCAGGGAGAGTTAATCTCCTTGCTGGGGGTCAGCGGCGCCGGCAAGACCACCCTGTTCAACTGCATCAGCGGCATTGACCGACCGGACAGCGGCCGGGTGGTGCTGGGCGGGCAGGACATTACCGGCCAGCCGGGCCATATCAGCTATATGCTGCAAAAGGACCTGCTGCTGCCCTACAAGAAGATCATTGACAATGTGTCCCTACCGCTGCTGCTCTCCGGCAAATCCAAAAAGGAAGCCCGGGCAGAAGCCGGCAGTCACTTTGCCCAGTTTGGTCTGGAGGGCACCCAGCAGCAGTACCCGGCGGAATTGTCCGGCGGTATGCGCCAGCGGGCAGCCCTGCTGCGCACCTACCTGGCCGGTGACCGCGTAGCGCTGCTGGACGAACCGTTCAGCGCTCTGGACACCATCACCAAATCCGCCATGCACCGGTGGTATCTGTCCGTGATGGAAGAGATCAAGCTGTCAACCATCTTTATCACCCATGATATTGACGAGGCGGTGCTGCTCAGCGACCGCATCCTCATTCTCAGCGGGCGACCGGGCAAGATCACCCACCAGATCACCATTGCGGAGCCGAAGCCCCGGCGGCGGGACTTTAACCTGACCCCGGAATTTTTGGATTACAAAAAGCAGGTGATTGACGCCTTGGGTGTGGTGTTATAATGCGGCGGAAGCCACCACTTGCGTAAACGGAATCAATCCATAAAAAAGAAAAACGGCATTGCAACCAAAATTGCAATGCCGTTTGTTTTATTTTGCGATCCCCAGGATGGTCTCCGCCTGCTGCACCTGCTCCGGTGTGGGCACAGGTACGCCCTCCAGCGGGTACTCGATCCCCAGGTTTTGCCACTTAAAGAGCCCCAGCGTATGGTACGGCAGGATCTCCACCTTCTCCACAGAAGAAAGGCTGTCGATAAAGTCTTTCAACTGCTGCAACTCTGCCGGGTCATCGGTCAGACCGGGCACCAGCACACGCCGGATCCACATGGGCTTGCGGATCTCCGACAAATAGCGAGCCATATCCAAAATATTGGCGTTGTCCCGCCCGGTGAGTTCCTTGTGCTTTTCGCTGTCCGTCTGCTTTAAGTCCAGCATCACCAGGTCCGTCACTTCCATCAGCTTTTGGAACTTAGAGAAGAACGGCTCCTTGCGGCTGAATGCGGAACCGCAACTGTCCAGCGTGGTATGCACCCCGTGGGCCTTGGCAATGGAGAAGAACTCCGTTACAAAGTCGATCTGGAGCAGCGGCTCGCCCCCGCTAACGGTGATACCGCCGTTGGGCTGGCCTTTCTTGGTCCAGTAATTGCGATAACGATAAGCCTTATCAAACATCTGCTGTGGGGACAGGCTCATCTTTTCCGCCGCCGGATCCCAAGTCTCCGGGTTGTGGCAATATTTGCAGCGCATATTGCAGCCCTGCAAAAAGAGCACATAGCGCACCCCCGGGCCGTCTACCAGCCCGAAGGTCTCTATGGAATGAATTTTACCGATCATAAGCGATCAGCCGCTTACATTCTGTCGTGGCAGGTACGGGCAATAACATCCATCTGCTGCTCACGGGTCAGATCAATAAACTTCACGGCGTAACCGGATACACGGATGGTGAAGTTTGCATACTCTTCCTTCTCCGGGTGCTCCATAGCGTCGATCAGCTTCTCTTTACCGAACACATTCACATTCAGGTGATGTGCGCCCTGATCGAAGTAGCCATCCATCACCTGTACCAGGTTGTTGATGCGCTCCTGCTCGTCATGGCCGATAGCGTCCGGGTTGATGGTCTGGGTGTTGGAGATACCGTCCAGTGCCCACTCATAAGGCAGCTTAGCAACGGAGTTCAGAGAGGCCAGCAGGCCGTTCTGCTCTGCGCCGTAAGCCGGGTTTGCACCGGGAGACAGCGGCTCGCCGGCCTTACGGCCGTCAGGCATAGCACCGGTTGCCTTACCATATACCACATTGGAGGTAATGGTCAGGATAGAGGTGGTGGGCTCGGAGTTACGATAGGTGTGGTGCTTCTTGATCTTAGTCAGGAAGGTCTTCAGCAGCCATACAGCGATCTCGTCTGCACGGTCGTCATCGTTGCCGTAGCGGGGGAAGTCGCCGGTGGTCTCGTAGTCAACCACAATGCCGTCCTCGTTGCGGATGGTCTTAACCTTAGCGTACTTGATGGCGCTCAGGGAGTCTACCACGTGGGAGAAGCCGGCAATACCGGTGGCAAAGGTTCTGCGTACATCGGTATCGATCAGAGCCATCTCGGCAGCTTCGTAGTAATACTTATCATGCATGTACTGGATCAGGTTCAGCACATTCACATACAGATCAGCCAGCCAGTCCATCATGCGGTCATACTTCTCAATGACCTCATCATAGTCCAGATACTCGGAAGTGATCGGCTTGTACTCGGGACCAACCTGCTGGCCGGTCTTTACATCCACACCGCCGTTGATGGCGTACAGCAGGCACTTAGCCAGGTTGGCTCTTGCGCCGAAGAACTGCATCTCTTTACCGGTCTGGGTAGCGGATACGCAGCAGCAGATGCTGTAATCGTCGCCCCATACCGGCTTCATCACATCGTCGTTCTCATACTGGATGGAGCTGGTGCGGATAGAAATGTCTGCCGCGTACTTCTTAAAGTTCTCAGGCAGAGCGGAGGAATACAGAACAGTCAGGTTCGGCTCCGGAGAGGGACCCATATTCTCCAAAGTGTGCAGGAAACGGTAGTCGTTCTTGGTAACCATGGAACGGCCGTCTACGCCGATACCACCAACTTCCAGGGTAGCCCATACCGGGTCGCCGGAAAACAGCTGGTTGTAAGAGGGAATACGGGCGAACTTCACCATACGGAACTTCATAACCAAGTGGTCGATCAATTCCTGTGCCTCGCTCTCGGTCAAAGTGCCGGCTTCCAGATCTCTCTCAATGTAGATATCCAGGAAAGTGGACACACGACCAACGCTCATCGCAGCACCGTTCTGGGTCTTGATGGCAGCCAGGTAGCCGAAGTACAGCCACTGCACAGCCTCTTTTGCATTCTTTGCAGGCTGAGAAATATCAAAGCCATACTTCTCGGCCATGACTTTCATCTCGCCCAGAGCCTTAATCTGCATAGCCAGCTCTTCTCTCTGACGGATGATGTCGTCAGTCATAGAACCGCTGCCGCAGTTGGCAAAGTCTTCCTTCTTCTGCTCGATCAGGAAGTCGATACCGTACAGAGCCACACGGCGATAATCGCCGACGATACGGCCACGGCCGTAAGTATCCGGCAGACCGGTAATGATCTTGTTGTGGCGAGCCTTCTTCATCTCGGGCGTATATGCGTCAAACACGCCCTGGTTATGCGTCTTGCAATACTCGGTGAAGATCTTGTGCAGCTCCGGATCCGGCTCATAGCCGTAAGTGGAGCAAGCCTGCTCCGCCATCTTGATACCGCCATAGGGCATAAAGGCACGCTTCAGGGGCTTGTCGGTCTGCAGACCAACCACAGCCTCCAGATCCTTCAGATCCTCACTGATGTAGCCCGGCTCATGGGCAGTAATGCCGGACACGATCTTCGTGTCCATATCCAAAACGCCGCCCTTGGCGCGCTCTTCTTTTTGCAGACCCTGCAACACGCCCCACAGCTTGTTGGTAGCGTCCGTGGGTCCTGCCAGGAAATGCTCATCTCCATCATAGGGCTTGTAGTTCTTCTGGATGAAGTCTCTTACATTGACTTCCTCTTTCCAGAGGGAACCGTCAAAGCCATTCCATTGTTCAAAATTGACCATCGTATTACCTCCTACAGTATTTGTTTGCTAAATATGAAAACTAATGACTGGCATAGTTAGAATTGCGAAAACAGACGCAATTTGGCACACCTGTCCGCAAATCGCTAATAATATACAACAAATCGTCTTGAATTTCAACCCAAATTGTATAAGTATTTTGCCCATTCCGGCTAAAGTTTTTGGGAATTTTGACCATTTGTTGTAATCATTACCAACTTGTACTCATTACAATTTGAATTATAAACGGAAAACGACCTTTTGTCAAGGGGTTTTTTCTGTTTTTTGCAGAACATACCTTGCGGCGGGGATCGCCTTTCTTTGATACTATTTTAACACAATTTGCTATATTTTCCAAAATTTTTGCACGCTGTTGCGCAATTCTGCACATAGTGTAAATTATTTATGAATTCCGCCGCTGTCAGATTGACAAAAATTTATCAATTTGCTATACTGAACTTGCAAGCGGCGAAAAAAAGCCGCCGAAATTTCAATGAAAAGAGGTAATTTGTTATGGCAAACAGATTTGTATTGAATGAGACCAGTTACCACGGCCCCGGTGCGATCCAGGAGATCGCCGGTGAAGTGAAAGGCCGCGGGTTCAAAAAGTGCTTTGTGTGCTCTGACCCGGACCTGATTAAATTTAATGTAACGAAGAAAGTGACCGATGTGCTGGAGAATGCCGGCATTGACTATGAAATCTACAGCAAAATCAAGGCCAACCCCACGGTGGAGAATGTGCAGACCGGTGTGGCCGCCTTTAAGGCCAGCGGCGCAGACTGCATTATTGCCATTGGCGGCGGCTCCTCTATGGACACCGCCAAAGCCATCGGTATTATCATTGAGAACCCGGAATTCAGCGATGTAATCTCCCTGGAGGGCGTGGCGCCCACCACCAAGAAAGCCGTGCCGATCATCGCCGTTCCCACCACTGCCGGTACAGCCGCCGAGGTCACCATCAACTATGTGATCACCGACACGGAGAAAAACCGCAAAATGGTGTGTGTAGATGTGCACGACATTCCCGTAGTGGCCGTTGTGGACCCGGAGATGATGGCATCCATGCCCAAGGGGCTGACCGCCGCCACCGGTATGGACGCACTGACCCACGCCATTGAGGGCTACATTACCAAGGCCGCCTGGGAAATGAGCGATATGTTCCACCTGAAAGCCATTGAGATCATCAGCAAGAACCTGCGCGGTGCCGTAGCCAACACCCCGGAGGGCCGCGAGGGTATGGCACTGGGTCAGTACATTGCCGGTATGGGCTTTTCCAATGTGGGCCTGGGCATTGTGCACTCCATGGCGCACCCGCTGGGCGCTGTGTATGACACCCCCCACGGCGTAGCCAACGCCATTATCCTGCCCACCGTGATGGCCTACAATGCACCTGCCACCGGTGAGAAATACCGGGATATTGCCAAGGCCATGGGCGTTAAGGGCGTGGACGATATGACTCTGGACCAGGCGCGTGCCGCTGCCGTGGACGCTGTAAAGCAGCTGTCCCAGGATGTAGGTATCCCCGCCGACCTGAAAGACATTGTAAAGCCGGAGGATGTGGACTTCCTGGCGCAGAGCGCTTATGACGACGCCTGCCGTCCCGGCAATCCCAGAGACACCAGCGTAGAGGAAATCAAACAGTTGTATCTCTCCCTGATGTAAATCTTTTTTGCAAGACAGCCGCACCGCTTCGCCATGAGCAGTGCGGCTTTTTTTGCGCCCCGGCATTGTATTTCCCGATCATTTATGCTATGCTAAAGGCAATGTGAGGAAGAAAGGTGATCTACATTGACCATTTCTGACGCAATTCGCTATGTTGGCGTCAACGATACAGACATTGATTTGTTTGAAAGCCAGTACCCGGTGCCCCACGGCGTATCCTACAACAGCTATCTGCTGCTGGACGACAAGATTGCCCTGCTGGACACGGTGGACAAACGCAAATATGACGACTGGGCCGCAAAGGTGGACGCTGTTCTGGACGGGCGCACCCCGGACTACATTGTGGTGCACCACTTAGAGCCGGACCACGCCGGCAGTCTGCAAATGACCATAGAGAAATATCCCGAAGCCACCCTGGTGCTCAGCGCCAAGGCGCTGGCTATGCTGTCCCAGTTTTTTGACCTGCCGGCAGGCACCAAGACCCTGTCGGTGAAAGAGGGCGATACGCTGGAGCTGGGTCACCACACCCTGACCTTTGTGATGGCACCCATGGTGCACTGGCCGGAGGTGATGGTCAGCTACGAACAAACGGAAAAGGTGCTCTTTAGCGCAGACGCCTTTGGTAAATTCGGCGCCGTGGGCACGGACGAGCCTTGGCCGGAGGAAGCCCGCCGCTACTTTATCAATATCGTGGGCAAATACGGTGCGCCGGTACAGACCCTGCTGAAGAAAGCCGCCGCCCTGGATATTGCCACCATTTGCCCGCTGCACGGCCCGGTACTGCAAGGGGACCTGACCCCCTATCTGCACCTGTATAACACTTGGAGCAGCTATCAGCCGGAAACCCGGGGTGTGTTCATTGCCTATGCCTCCATTTACGGCAACACGAAGGCGGCTGCTCTGCTACTGGCGGAGGAACTGAAAAACCGTGACGTAACGGTAGAAATCGCGGACTTAAGCCGCACGGATTTGGCACAGGCAGTAGCAAAAGCATTTCAGTACAGCCAAATGGTATGCGCCGCCCCCAGCTATGACGGCGGGGTGTTCCCGGTAATGGCGGACTTCTTGCACCACTTAAAGAGCAAAAGTTACCAAAATCGCACCGTGGCCTTGATTGAAAACGGCAGCTGGGCGCCCAGCGCTGCCCGCACCATGACCGCCCAGTTGGAGGAGATGAAAGCCATCACCCTGCTGTCGGGCACCGTCACCGTGCGCGCCGCCTTAAAGGACGCAGACCGCACCGCGCTGGCCGCACTGGCAGACGCGCTGGCGCAGTAAGGAGCAGACCATGGTTGTATATACAAACGCAGATTTTATCTCCCTGAATGAGGAGAATCTCACTTACAGTGTACTGGTAGAGGACAAGGGCAAGATTGCCTATATCGGCTACAATACGCCCCTGTGTTACCGAGACGCCAAGGTGGTAGACCTGGAGGGCAAGGCGGTACTGCCGGCAGTAAACGACCTGATCCCGGTGGACTGCAAGGACGCCGGCTGCGCCGTACTGGCTGTGGGCGAAAGTGCCGACTTTGCCGTCTTGGACAAAAACATTCTCAAGGACCCTACCGCCTCGGTGGAAGCCGTGTACCTGAAAGGCCGCGACACCAGCAAAAGCCGCTTTCCGTTTTTTCATATTTAAAGCGTTACAGTAAAAGGCGCACACCAAAACCGGTGTGCGCCTTTTGTTTTCCATATTTGGCTATTCGCTTCCTTTACAAGGGAGCCTTATTTTTTGTCTTTTTACCGCTTTTACTTATTATTTCCCCTGCTTTTTCTTCTTATAGTGTATCAGCAGCACCACGGCTGCAAACACAGCGGCAGCGCCGAAAACTGCGCCAAAAGCAATGCCCGCAGTAGCCGGAGGCAGATACAACTTACCACCGTCCGACAAAGTGGGGGTCGCCTTTTCCGGCAATTTATACAAATCCGCACCGCTGTTTTTGCCATAGGCCACCTGCACCACGCTCACCTGGTACTTGCTCAGCTCCACCTGGAGGTCCGTGCCGGGAGTCAGCTCCGTTTGGGTAGGCGCAGTGGTATTGCTGTCCAGTTCATTGCAGGCGGACTTAAATTTGCCTTGCAGGCTTTGGACGGAAACCGCATTCGGTTTGTAGCCGTCCAGCTGCACATTCACCGTCCGATCCTTGCCGGAGGTATTCACCAGCTTAATATACAGCACCTGGTTCTCCGGGTCGCAGGTAACGGACTGGTACACCCCATCCTGTACGGTACTGCCGCCGTCAAAAGTGGCGTGCACATACTGCGTACCCACATTGTTGGCAAAAAGCATTTGCACATAATAAGAGGGAGTGAGCACCGTTTGGCGGCTGTCAAACCAAATGAGATTCACATTCCAGCTTTGGGCATTGACCTTGGCAAAGGTGGGGGCGTAGGACGCCATATCCACCACATCGCCGTTGCGTTCCAAGCCGGTCAGGTAGCTGGCTTCTTCCACCGCTTCCCAAATGTTGCTCTTGGTCTCTATGGTGCCGATCCCGGCAGAGGTGGCGGCGTACTCGCCCACAAACACATGGGCACCGGAGCGGTCAAAGCGGTCGTAGCGATCGTTGTGGTCAAACAGGTAGCCGTCATAGGTATAATAATGCTCGTCCACCACCGTGTCCTTAAATTCCCGGTCAATCCACGCCATATTGCCGTCGTAAGCGTCCCCCTCCAGATAAGTACCGGCAGAGGAGATCACAGTGATCTGCGGGTATTTCTCTTTTACCGCCTTGTAAAGCGCCTTGAAGTTGCGTTCATACACGGCGCCCCAGTTCTCATTTCCCAGACCGATATATTGCAGATGAAAGGGCTTGGCGTGGCCGTTGGCCGCCCGCAGAGCGCCCCAGTAGCTGGTGGTGGCGTCGCCGTTGGCGTACTCAATCAGATCCAGTACATCCTGCACATAATTGTCCCACGCATCCGTGCCCGGGCGCAGAGCAATGGTGTCCAAATACGCCTCCCAGTCGGCGGCGCTGTTGATGTTCAGCTTTTTGATTTTGTCCGTATATTCCTTGCGGGCGTCGGTATCCTTTTCGTCCAGACCCACCTTTTCCGTCAAATACGCCTCCCACTGCGCGTCGGTCATGCTCAGCTTAGCATACGCTGCCGCGTGGTCATCATAGGCCGCCCGCGGCTGGCAGCTGAGCCCCACATTCACAATGGGCAGCGCCAACGCGTTCAGATCCGCGCACAGCTGAAAATACTCGTGGTAACCCATGGCGTTGGTGTTGTTATAGTCCCGGCCGTTGTCGTCCTTCCACAGGTTCTCACTTTGCTTGCGCTCCTCCAAGGGGCCGATGGTATCTTTCCAATTGTACAGCTGATCCAGACTGCCGCCCTCTGCCAGGCACCCGCCGGGAAAGCGGATAAACCGCGGGTGCAGATTTTGCAGCGCTGCAAACAGGTCGCTGCGCAGAGTGGTATATTTCCAGCTGTCGCTGCCGTAACCGTAGCTGCCCTGGGGCACCAGGGTGACGAAATCCAGGTATAAAGTCCCCTTACCTTCCAGCTGAAATACCAGGGCGCCGTCCTTGCTGGCACTGGCGGTCAGCGGTACAGTCAGCTTGTTCCAGGCGCCGCCGGTTTTGCTCAAGTCCAGCTGCACCGCCGTCTGCTTGCCGTCGCCGCAGTCCAAATACACCTGCGCGGTGCCGGTAAAGCCGCCGGAGCGCACATAGCAGCTGAAATCATACACCTGGTCCGCCACAAAGCCCATATCCGCCGTGTTGGCTTTCTTTTTATCATATTTATCCGTCTTGTATTTATAAATCTCCGTAAAGCCCAGGTTCGTCAGGCTGCCCTTGCCGTCCACCGTCACCTTGGCGTAGGTGGGATTGTTCTTATTTAGGGGCAGGTTGCCCTCGGTGGTCAGCTCCAACCCATCCGCTACCCAGCCGGTGGTAGGCGCAGAGGCGTACTCAAAGCTGTCGTTATTCACCAAGTTGGACACCAAGCCCCCGTCGCAGGCGTAGCTGATGTCCTCAATAAACGCACCGTACAAATGATCCGAGATGGTGGTTTGCTTGGCGTCTGCCGCCACACGCAGCACTGCCTTATCCGCTGCCTGTACCGGCAAGGCGGCGCCCAAGGTCAGTGCACCGGCCAGCAGTGCGCAAAAAATCCGTTTCATATATAGAACCCCCTCTATTTTATACCTTTATTATAGCATACTGCCCTGCCCCGGCGCAACTAAAAAAGGCCGTGCCTGCACGCAGTGTGCAATATTTTTTGTTATAATTTTATCGAACTTTTTAATGCACTTTGTCAGTATAGAACATATTAAGATTTTGTCTATTTTTCAAGCCGGTTGACAGCGCCGAACCCTTGCCGTATAATAAATCTATTAAAAAGGTAGGTATTCGCTATGGAACAGGCATTTTCCAGAACAGAATTACTCTTGGGCGGCAGCGCTCTGGAGCGGCTGGCCGCCTCGCGGGTGGCGGTATTCGGCATTGGCGGCGTAGGTGGCTATGTGTGCGAGGCTTTGGCCCGTACCGGCGTGGGGCACCTGGATCTGATCGACAGCGACACAGTGGCCGTGTCCAACATCAACCGCCAGATCATCGCCACCACCAAAACCGTGGGGCAGTACAAGACGGACGCTATGGAGGCTCGAATCTTAGACATCAATCCGGCGGCCAAGATCACCAAGCACAACTGCTTCTTTTTGCCGGAAACGGCGGCGGATTTTCCCTTTAACCAATACGATTATGTGGTGGACGCAGTAGACACCATGAGCGCCAAGCTGGCGCTGGTGACCCATTGCCACGCCGCCGGCGTGCCCATCATCTGCGCCATGGGCGCCGGGAATAAGCTGGACCCCACCGGCTTTCAGGTGGCAGACCTGGCTAAAACGAAAATGGATCCGCTGGCCCGGGTCATGCGCCGGGAGCTGAAAAAGCGGGGCATTCACCACCTAAAGGTGGTCTACTCCGAGGAACCGCCTATTCCCACCGCCGGCGCCGGACAGGAGGATCCGGATCACCCCGGCCGCCGCAGCACACCCGGCAGCGTGGCCTTTGTGCCCTCCGTGATGGGCCTGATCCTAGCCGGCGAAGTAATCAAGGATCTGATTAAAGCGGAAAAATGAGCAAGCAAAAAGCCAACCGAGCAAGACGCCCGATTGGCTTTTTTCTGTTTTGGCAACACGCCATTTATGCAGAGATTGTCGGTCACTGGCACCGGCAGTCAACAAAGAACTTCACTTTCACTACTCACAGGGTCATTTTTGGTACAGTGAAACGACCCGGAACAGATTTTCATTGCATTTTACCGTGGAGCGTGGTACAGTAGGCTTGTAAGGCGGGTGGCCGTCTTGCATATAGGCTTATCATTATACATTTTGTACTCCTATTTTCATTTTTTTACTTCCTTGTGTTATTTTCCTTTCTGCGGCTCGGGCAGCCACCTACCCGGGCAGCCCACATCCATGGCGGGCGGCCACCCGCCATCTACTTTTCTTACTTAGGAGCGAAGCGCTTCTAAGATTTCGATTGCGTCGTCCGGTGTTTTGCATTTCTTCAAGGCACCGGACACAAATTCAATCTACCTAACCCACAGGCCTGACCGAGCAGATCAAAACTGCCCGGCTTTTTTATACCTCGCATGACCAAGTACTGCAATAAGTACTGCAACGCCAAAAGTTTTTTATTTTCTCTCATTTTTTGTAAAAGCGAAAATTTGGCTTATCCAAGCCAAAAATGGGAACATGAAGAAATAAAGGACGGCTAAAAAAGCCGTCCTTTTGGGTCGAGGTGACAAGAATACAGGCGTAAAATTTGGCTTAGCAGCGGGATTTTTGTCGTTTTGTACTGCAACAGTATTGCAACGCCGTTACTGCTGCAAGAACTGCTCGATCGCCTGCTTGATAATCTGTGCCTGCGCAATGCCATCGGCAGCGCATTTCTCACGAAAAGCGGAAGCCAGTTCCTTGGGGACACGCACGGAAATAGTATCATACACCTTTTGGTTATATCTTGCTTTCACCTGGGTGGATGTTTTGGTCTTTCTTTTCGCTTCACTCATGACACAGCCTCCATACTTTACGGATCACATTGCACAAGATCACAAGCGCACAGCCGCCAATGGCCACCCGCAGTGGAATACTCATTCCGGCACTGACAGACACCACTAGGAGCACGCACAAAATGGTCATCCAAAGACTATTCTTTTCCACTTGAAAAACTCCTTTCTTTACAATATAATGAATATGCCAATCCTCGCAAGGGGGAGGGGCTTTCGCCCCTCTTTGGTGCCTACCACCATTTGATTGCTGTTATTAGGGCTGCGATTGCAGTGGCCGCCTCAATAACAAGCTGTACAATCTCAAATGTGGTAGGCTTTTATTTTTGCCCATTTCACATCCTCATCATATCCGAATACATCAATTTCTACAACAATCACCGTATTCAAACTAAAAAGGAAGCAGGACATTCCGGTTGCTCCACCGGCAGAAAGGAGTAATCAAGCACAGAAACATAAGGCACTCGCTGCGAAACAGTCCCCCGGACTGTTTCTGCCAAATGCTTCGCATTTGGAGCCTCGTGTCGCAAGTTCAAATCTTGCAAATAAACAAAAAAAGGAAGCAGGACATTCTAAAGAATGTCCTGCTTCCTTTTGGTCGAGGTGACAAGAATATAGGCGTAAAATTTGGCTTAGCAGCGGGCTTTCTGCCATTCTGTACTGCAACAGTACTGCAACGCCGTTACTGCTGCAAGAACTGCTCGATCGACTGCTTGATAATCTGTGCCTGTGCAATACCATCAGCAGCGCATTTCTCACGAAAAGCGGAAGCCATTTCCTTGGGGGCACTTATCTTTTCTTATTTATATCTGTGCAGCACTTTTCTGTGGAGCATTCGGGGTAAGCTGCTGGATATAGGCGTCTGCTGCCTCTGTGTACTTTTGTTCGTAGTCGGAGAATACATCACAGTAGGTGTTCAGCGTTGTTTCTATATTGGCGTGGCCAAGGCGCTTTTGCAACACCTTCGCTGGCATTCCGCTCTCAATGCAGCGGGTGGCGTATGTATGCCGCAGGCTGTGCAAGGATACAACGCCGGGTATGGACGGATCCAGCACATTGTATTTTTTTAAGATACGCTGAAATTGCAAATTCACTTGGCTGGTGGTCAGTACCTTGTGACCCTTGAAGTCGTAGAACAGCAGATCCAAGCGGTTGGGCTGCCACCGTTCCATATATTCGGATAAAATGCGGTATGGGGCGTCTGTCAGGCTCAAAAGCCGCTGCCCGGCATAGGTCTTGGTTTTTGTGCCTATAACAGCGTGGTCCGTCTGATCCTTGGTCACCGTGCGTCGCACATTCACGGTGCGGAATGTCAAATTGACATCGTGCACATCCAAGGCGTTGATCTCGCCCATACGCATTCCTGTGCTGAGCATTAACATCATCTGCTCCCAGTATCGGCAGCCACGCTCTTGGTCGTTCATGACCTGCACAAACCTGGTCTGCTCCTCTACGGTCAAAGCACGCACCTTGCGGGTGGCCTTGTTGCTCTTTGGCTTTTTCATGCCACGCATAGGATCCTTGCGGATCAGATCGTTATCAAGAGCCGTGCGGAAGCAGCGGGCCAGCAGGGCGTAGTCCTTGGCGATTACCGAATTGGAACAGCTGGTGATCTCTATTAGGTATTGGGTTACCTGTGGTGGCCTTACGGATTGCAGCGGGCAGTCGCCTATGGAACTGGCGGCGATCCGTTTACAGCTGGCCAGCTTGCGCAGGTAGGTATTGTCCCCTATCTGGTTTAGCGCCCGGTCTGTCTCGACAAGTGATAAGATATACTGGGCAACGGTGATCTTGTCCGGCTCAATTACAGAGCCGGTGGAAAGTTCATTTTTCAAAGCGTCCAGCTTTGCCCGCACATCTGCCTGTCGCTTACCGTACACAGTTTTGCGCTTGGGCCGGCCGTTGGCGTCCACGCCTATAGTCAGCTGGGCAGCCCATAGGCCTTTGCTTTCCATCTTATAGATGGTTCCGTCACCATTCCCTCTTTTTCTTGGCATTGTACACACTTCTCCTTTGCATATAGCAGCGGGCAGCACCTAAAAAAGGGCGCAAAAATGCCCTGCTTGATTTTTTTGCAGGGCTGTGATACAATAACCAGTGTTGGGTGGGTATTGTATTACACAATCCTACTTATCGGCTCTATCCTGTTGGCGCAGGGTAGGGCTTTTTTTATTTGTTATTATGTCGGCGTCAAAAAACGATTTTATACCTGCTCGCTTTCAAGAAGCCTTACTGTCTGACGGTATTCCTCCGCTTTGGCAACGGCGGTAAAAGTGACCGTAGCATTATGGTTTTCTTTCACTACCTTTTCAACTTCAGAAAGCGAAACGCGGAAGAATTCTTTTCGGCTGTTTACAAGATTTATACGCCGATCATCAAACTGCCGGTGCAAAGCCGTCTCCAACGCCGGCGCGTCCTCAGAGAAAATCATAGCGTGAACATCAAATTCAAATGGTACGGAAGCGCTGCTGAGTTCTTTTATACGGTCCATAGGCTCTAACCGTCGTGTCATTCCAATTTTATATACATTCTCTCCAAAAGAGCCGATATTGGATATTACATAGACGAAGCCGGCGCGCGTATTCTGCTCCCGATCGAGTACATTTTTTCCGTCCTGCTCTAACAGGCCGAGTTTTGACTCCAGCTCTTTTATCTTGTCAACATAAAGCTGCTTTTCAATATCATCCGCTTTATGTAGATAAGTCATGAGTTTCTGAATTTCATTTTTGAACTGCCGTTCTTCCTTATCGAGCTTTGCTTTTTCGCGTTCAATTTCGCGGCGCACTTTTTCTTCTTCGAGCATTTGCTCTCGGATCGCGCGTTGTTCTTCCTTTTCGCGCTCTGCCATCACCTGATTGCCGTACATACAGTTGAGCTGTTCCAGTTTAATCTCCAGCAGCGGGCGGTTGAGTTCCACTCCGTCCGGTGCAAAAATTCTGTTAAGCATCTCAAAGGACTTGATGATTTTAGAGCGCGCACCGTCAATGTTCCGAGTAGTAACATTCTTAATAATAGCCGCCGCTTCCGAATTAAAGCAACGCAGGATCTGTTTCACATTTGCATTTATAACAGACTTTGGCGCGTCAGAATGTACAGAGACGGCATTATTTGAGGAAATGCATTCCTTTTCATTAAGTTGTGCAAGAGCAAATTTGTCTTTATATTCTGCAGACGATATATCATAGTCTACCGGGACGGAAGAAGAAACGGCAATCGCTTCTTGCTGTGCCACTTCAATTTCAGCTTTAAGATTGTGGATTTCGATATTCAACTGAGAAATGCATTTCCGTTTTTGCGTCAGTTCACGCTCAACAGCTTGAATTTTTTGAGTACAACTGTCCTCTGTTTCTTTTCGCATTTTTTCCGTAGCCGCTTTGGCGTCCTGCACGCGTTGATCTGCATTGGCATTCGTAAACGCCGCGTATTCGTCGGCATTTTTAATTATTTTTAGGCTTGAAAATGATTTCTGCAAAATATAATAGTACAGCACGAGAAACGCTACATCAGCCAAAGCAAACAGCGGTACTCCTACTGTAGCCAAGATAGAAATCGCAATAATAAACGGATATGCATACAAAAGGATTTTATATTCTTTTTTCATTTCTTTTTTCCTCTTATTAAGTTATTACATCTATAATCACGGCGTGCCGTGAATTATGACATTCCACATTCAAAGTAGAATTCAATGGCCTTGTGTATATAGTTCTCGGTCACATTGAAATACTCGGCCAACTCGTAAGGCTCCAGCCCCTGGCGCAGCTGCGTCTCCAACTCGTCCTTGGGGATCAACTTTTTCACCGCCCATTTGTCTGCCCGGCGTTCGTGCTTACTGCGCCGGTCCAGCGGTGCGTATAGGTTGTAAAACGACCCGGTTATGCAGTGCCCGGCTTCATGTGCCAGGCGGCAGCGGGCCTCTGCGGTGCTCTCCAGGCTCTGCTCGTCAAGTGCTATGTAATAATCATCGCCGATATTGGCAGACGCAGACTTGGCAGCGGGCATACTGCCCAGATACACCTCTATGTTGTTTTGCTCGATGAGATCGAGCAGGGACTCAGTTGTTGTCATTCTCTCTCTTTCTCTTATCCTTTATAAACTCAACAAATCCTTTAACTTCGTTCCACATCTCATCGGTGACTTCACCATCACCACCAAATAGTGCCACTTTGGCTATCTCCTCCGGACTTTGTTGGTCCGGGGGATTTTTTATGTCCGTTTTTCCAGTTAAGTAGTCAATAGACACACCGAAATACTCACTAATGCTCTTAAGTATCTCCAGTTTGGGTTCTACATCTTCTCCATTCTCATATTTTTTCTTCCAAAAGGAGACACTGCCTTTATTAAAGCCACATTCTATAGCGGCTCGTGAAGGCGAGATACCGGCCTCATTGCATATATGTTGAAAGCGGTCATAAAACACAAAAAATGCCTCCTTGTTTTGTGCAAATTACACAAAGTTTAACAAATTAGACTTTTTGTGTTGCAAAGTTGAACGAATTGGCTTATAATGCAAGTGTGGTTGAATTCGTTAAACTATTTCAACAGCGTTAGCAACTTTGTGTTTAATTCTTTGGACAAGATGAGTATAGCACACAGGTTTAATAAATTCAACCACTTTTTAAAAAAATCTGGGAGGAGGTATATTTTTTGGACAGTTGGATTGAAACAGCAATAGGAAAAATGCACATGAACAAGATCACGCAGCGTGACCTTGCCAGGAAACTCAACTGGTCTCCGCAATATCTTTGTAATGTGCTCGGCGGAAAGCGAAAATCAAAAAGCGGAGAAGAGCGCATCCTCGGCGCAATCAACGAGATCATCGCCGAGCGCAACAACTAAATACACGGCCAGCCTTTAGATAAGCAGCAGGCAGTTAAAGCGAGGTGAATAAAAGTGATTGTTGTATTGGTTCTTGCCGCCTTAGCAGCGCTCAGTGCTCTGATGGAGCATTGGAAGCTGCGTGCGGTTCTGTATTTTCTGGCACACAAGAACATCCAATTCACCGAAGCGGATATGGAGAAGTGCCTGCGCCAGGTGCTGGAACACCAATTCAAACGGTAGGTGGATTAAGCAACATTGATGATAAGACACTGGTTGCGACGGATGAGAGAACATTCAGAGAAGCAGAGGCAAATTTGGAAGCAATTTTCTTTGTTTTTCTCCATACATTGTCATCTCGGATGTTATCCAGCAGATCGTGACCTGGCATGAGGATGGATTCCACAAAATATGTTGGTGTGGTGCATAGATCTGCAACCGAGACGGCCTTTATGTATCTGGCCTCTGACAGCAAGCTGATTGTATACAAGATTTCTTCAGAAGTGTATGGGTCTATTTGAATGGTAGAGGCGTCTAAGTGGTCATTGTAACCAAGGTGCTCTTCAAGGTAGATCAGTACCTCTCTTACACAGTCTTTGTTTAATTTCATCTGATTTCGTCCTTTCGTCATAATAACATCATTATAGCAACAATTTACAACCAATGCCAGCCTTTTGGGCGGCGGCAGAGATACGCAGGCAGCGGGACCTTTTTTCATTTCTTCTCTTTCTTCTTTTCTTTTTTGTCAAATTTACCCATTATATTCCTGCTTCCGGTGCCCGCCCCACCCAACATCACATTTATCGCCAACGGCACTTTTGCCGTGCAGCGGGCAGCTTGCGGCTCTGCCGCTTGCCCAAAGGGCTGGCCTAATCAAGAAAGGAGAAATAACAATGAAAGTACCCATCAACAAGGACAGCCCCTTGGCAATGGACGACTTCGACGCCGCCGTGCAGCAGCGTATGGAGCGCCTGCAAAGCTATATTGACCTGATCCGCACCGCCGAAGCTGTAGAGGAAGAGGTCAAGGTCAAGGGTACAAAACTGTATCTTGGTCCGGAAGATGTGGCGGCATACCTGAACTGTAGCATACCAACGGCGCGGCAGTATATGCACCGCCCGGGCTTCCCTCTCATTCAGTTGGGTGAGAACGGCACAAAGTTGGCTGTGTTCGCCCCGGCGTTCCACGCCTATAATGCAGGCAAATATTGATTTTGCAGTCAACTGCAAAGAAAGGACAAACCAATGACGAAACGAGAAAAGGCAGGCGTGGTCCTGGTGATTACCGGCTTTTTGCTGGTGCTGCTTGGCTGCTGCCTGGTGGCGGACAACCCCTATTGGTGGGTGTCTGTGGCAAGCAGCGGAACCGGATGTGGGCTGATCGCCCTGGCAGTGTTCGTGCTGCCCAAGGACGAGGACGAGCCGCAGCAGGATAAACGGCTGGTGATTGAGGACGAAAACCACAAGGTGGTGCTGGTAGCACCGCTGACAGACTTTGAATTGGCGTATCTGCACGCCATTCAACTTGGAAAGGATGATGAAAATGGAAGATTACATTGATTTGGTAATTGCTAAACTGGACGAGGACCACATTGTCCTGCGGGCGCCGTGGAACACCGTCAGAGCCGGCGATACCGTGTATGTGCGTGGCGACGGCAACTACGAGGCGCTGGAAGTCATCGCAGAGCGGAAAACCAAGGCTCTGATGGAATTGCCGAAAGTGACAGCCATTATGCTGCCGCTGGAGTATGGCGACGAACAAAGCGGCGGGCAAAAAGAAAAAGCCGACTGAGCGACCAGTCGACTTGAACACAGGCGGCGAAAAGAAAGTAAAACGCCTGCGCTAATTACATTATATATCAAGGACCGCAGAGAAGTCAAGGACAAGCCGTGCGGCAAGGGCGAAAAAAGGGGTCTGTGCTCCTTTTTTGCTCCTCGTTCAAAGTATTATTTTTAGGCGCAAAACCCCAACGGCAAAAATATATATCGCTTGGCATTCTTCAGCGGGTTCAGGCGCAGGCAGGAGACCGGCGGCAACAGGGTGTGCACCCGCGCCGCATAATGAGGAGCTGTGCTCTGTGGGAATGTGGAACACGCCGGTGAACCGGTGGGAAACTTGCTTTTCCACCCGGGAGCCGATCAGCGTTTTCCAGCATTTCCATAGAGTGCCGGTCCGTCCAGAAAGGAGCAAACCAAAATGCCATGGGTGCAAAAGACCGTCCATGCGGGAAGATGTATCTATATCCAGCGCCACTACTCCTCGCGCTATGGCAGCAAACACAAATGCACCAGAGGGAGCAACTACGGCAAAACAAGTGAGGCCCAGGCCATTGTAAACAATCGCCAGGCGTGCCTACAGCAAGAGATGATTTTTAACGCCAATTTTGGTCCAGGTGATCTGACCGCTACCTTTACATTCCGTAAGGCGGACAGACCCAAGAATTTGCAAGAGATCAAGAAACTGTGGGCGGCATATATGGTCAAACTGCGATATGCCTACAAAAAGGCAGGTGTGGAGTTCAAATGGATGAGGGCCATTGAGACCCCGGACAAGAACCCGCATATTCACATGGCGCTGTCCGGCATCGACATAGCCAAGCTGCCTCGGTGGCCGTATGGGCGGGTGGACTTTGTGCCGGTTGATGACAGAGACCACCACACCTACGGTGGGTACCTGCGTGAGGAAACACATATCAAGCAAGGGCACAAAGGTAAGTACAACACGGCCAAAGCAAAGGTATGCTACAGCCGCAGTCGCAACCTGACCGTACCGGAGCCGGAGTACAAAATCATTTATAATGACCACTGGGCGGACGAGCCAAAGGCACCAAAGGGCTATTATGTTGTCCGGGACACCCTGAACAACTGGGAGGACGAAGTCACCGGGTTCAAGTACCAGTCCTATGTGCTTTGCCCGATCTCAAAGAACCAACCGCACCGGCGGTGTTAGGAGGGCGACAATGACATACATACAGCAATGGGAACAAATGCGGGACAAGGTGCGAAACTTGGAACAGGAACGCCAAACCCAGCTGATCTTGGCACCGCACAACGCCTACGGCTTCAAGCTAAACATCAACCACCCGCTGATCCGGCCTAAGTGGGACGCCTTTAAGAGCACCAAGGGCCTGGGCCAGTATGGCATGACGGACGATCTGCGCCGGGAATTTGAGGAGGCAGTGCTGGCCAGTAAGTACATGCAAAAGTGCATGGAGCAGGAACAAAGGAAGATTGGCGCCGTCGAGCACCAATTCATCCGTATGGCCTACTCCGTAGAGAAACAGGCAGCGGGCTAATGGGTACCCAAGAACACTGGACTGCTGCCCAGTACCAGGAGTATCTCCGGCAGCGGGCCAAAGGCGGGAACAAATACCACGCAGTAAAAGCCCAAATGGACGGCCGCACCTATGACAGTCGGAGCGAGTGCAAGCGGGCAAAGGAGCTGCAACTGTTGGAACGGCACGGCCTGGTGCGCAACCTGCGGGAGCAGGTCCCTTATGAGTTGATCCCGGCAGGGGTCGGCGAACACCGAAAAGAGCGCCCGGTGATTTATAAAGCGGACTTTGTATATGAGGTCTGCCAGCCGGACGGCACCTGGAAATGGGTGGTAGAGGACACCAAGGGCGCCAAAACAAAGGAATACATCATCAAAAGAAAGCTGATGCTGTACATTCACGGCATCAGCATAAAGGAGACGGAAAAATGAATTTCAAAAAATTGCTATCCATTTGCAAACGAAGCAAGGCCTATTTTCTATATGACCTGCCTGACGGCGAGCAAATGCTCAGTAATGGCAGCTGCGGTTACATCCTGTACGGCCACCCTGAATACACGCCGGAGACGCTGCGCATGGTCGCTGACTTGGCAGAGGATGACAGCGTGATCATGACAAGAATGCCAAAAGCGGATCTGCCGCTGGCAGACCAATGCCCCAATGAAGAATATGCCGCCCCGCTGGACACCTGCATTGTAGCCGCAGGCGCTGTATGGCAACCGCTGATTGTAGGTGCGGGCATGACATTCATCAACAGAAGAGCGTTGCAACCTATCGAAAAGGAAGAAGAGGGATATTACCTGTACAAGCGCGGGGACCTGGTGGTAGTTAAGTCCGGCCTGATCGTGCAGGGCGTGATCAGCACAATGGATCTGTCCAAAGCAGAAGCTGTATGCCGGGATCTGATCAACCTGGGCACCGTGGCCGGTATGGCCTTTGAGGAGCGCAACAATGAAGAATGAGAACGAAAAAACTACTATTGCAATCTTGGCGACGATATGCCGAGATGTGTGTATCTATGGCTCAATCAATAACCGGTGCGGCCTGGACAAGCCGGAACTGGACGAGCACTGCCAGCGTTGCGCGCTGGCGCAGATCAAGGAGGTAACGCTGAAATGACCGAGAAAATCCAAAAAGCCATTGATAAGATCGACCAGGAGGCGGAGAAGATGGGCAGCGCCACAGTGCGCCTGCTGTGTTCCCACATTATTGACCACAACCTGGTGAATGACGAAAATGCGGATAAGGTGTTGGCTGAGGGCAAGAGTCTGAAAGGCTGCTAGGATCACATCACAAGCAACGCACGAAAACAAGCAGAAGGCAACTGCACAGCCGTGCCAGACGACACCGTATACGAATGGGCAGCGGGCTATTACGGCTTTACTGCCGAAGAGACCAAGGCGGAGATCATCGACCTGCTGGATCTGCTGTGAGGTGTCGATATGGGAAAGAAACTGAACACGCTTACGCAGGAACAGGCTCGGAAGATTTGGAACGGCCGCCCGAAACTGCCGGAGAAAAAGATCAAGAAGTTTGCCCACGAAGAGGTATTCGTCAATGAGCAATACTTTTTCAAGTACAAAGAATGCGATCACAGGTATGGCTATTGTACCGCTTGCGGCAAGGATGTGCAGATCGATATTGAGAACATGCGACTATGGACGGACAAGCACGCAGCCTGCCGCTCTGCACGGCATAACGACACCGTATGCTGCCCGGTCTGCGGGCACGAAGTTCAAGTCAAAGACGCCGGGCGTGGCCGTAGTCAGTTGATAAACACGGCAGTGGTGGCGGTAACACAGCGAACACGGAACGGCGGTATATTGCTTTCTTTCGTTCGAGTGTATGAGGATTATACGCGCAACTATAAAGCCGCGCCGGAAAGGGGCACACTGCTGTACGCTGCATACTTCAATCTCGGCCAGCACTTTGTAGCCGAACAAACATACGGTGGAGGGCTGTACATAAGCATAAAGCAAAAGCCAACACTCCGACTGCCATGCACGGTGGAGCCGGTTAAGCTGGATCACAACAGCTGGAAATGTACAGAGGGAGAGGGAGCAAAGCTGCTTGGCTTTGAAGAGGCGCTGGAGAGGAGCAATCTGCGCTATCTTCCATGGGAAGCATACCACGAGTGTGCCCAGCAGCTTTATCGAAGCACAATAACAAACTATCCTGTTAACCTGCTTGGGTTACTTTATCAATACAGCCGGTACCCGGTGCTTACAGAGCGTCTAATAAAAGAGGGCAACGGTGACCTGGTAGCCGAACAAGTGGAGTGGGACTGCACAACCGGTATGGACTACAAGCAAGTGGTGCCATACAAGGCCATGCGACTAACCAAGCAGGAGTACCGCAAATTAAAAACGCAAGACAACATTTGCTGTTCAACACTCAAAGCAACCAAGGCATTGAAAAAATACGGCTGCAAAATGACAGATAAAAATATTCTCTTTTTTCTTGCTTTCCAATACACATGGAGTCAGCGAAAATGCTACAAGGCGCTTGATGTTTTGCGGCAGCACCTATCTCCGCAAAAGGCAATAAACTGGGTAAACCGGCAGGCAGCGGGAGGATATGGAACGCCAACAAATGTGCTGTCAGATTACAGCGACTATCTGGATCAGTGCAGGCGGTTGGGCCTGGATGTTAACCGTAAAGAGGTAGCCGTACCGCAGAACCTGCGAGATCTGCACCGGCAGTATTCCGAAGAATTGACTCACCGAGCCAACGAAAAGAAAGCAAAAGAGCAAGCCGAGCGGGCAAAGAAGTTAGCTAAGGATCTGCCAAAGCTGAAACGAAAATAAACATACGCCAGCAGCGGACTGTTCATTCGGCCGGCCGAGGGGCCGGAGGATCTGCTAAAAGAGGGCTGTGCCCAACACAACTGTGTGTACTCCTGTTACACGGAACAATACCTTGACAGAAAGACGGATATACTTTTCGTCCGCAAGCAGTCGGACCCGGATCAATCCTATGTGACCGTTGAGTTCAAAAACGGCGCCGTTATTCAATGCAGAGCCGATCACAACCGACCTGCACCGCCGGATGTGCAGGAGTTTATGCAAGCCTGGCTTGCCTATCTAAAGTCAAACAGAAAAGCAAAAACAGTCAGTTAAGGAGGACTTATGGATAACCAAATCACTACAATGCAAGAAGTAACGCCCGCAACCCAGAAAGCCTACGACACCCACGCGAGGATCCTGGCCAACGGCCAGGTAATGGCCAGAGCACTGGTAGATGTGTGTCACGATCTTAAGACCATGCGGGATGAGGGCCTATACACGGAGCTGGGCTATGACACATTCGAAGAGTACGCCGAGCAAGCCTGCGGCATTAAGCAGCGGCAAGCCTATTCCTACATATCAGCCTATGAAAAGCTGGGTCAGAAGTATATGGCCGACCACGCCGACCTGGGGATCACCAAGCTGGAGCTGATCTCTCAAATCAGCAGTTACGAGCGGGAAGGGTTCACGGCGGATGTGGACCTGGAGAGCGCAACAGTCCGTGAACTGAAAGCTGAGGTGGAACGGTACAAGAAGCAGACGGAACAGCTAACCTTTGATCTTGGGCAGGCACAGAGCGAATTAAGCGAAGCACCGGAGCCGGTGGACACGGACGCACTCCGTTCTTCCATTGAGCAGGAAGTAAAATCCAAGTACAGAGCCCAGCTGGAAGAATTGCAGCAGCGGGCCGATGCAGCGCCGGACCCGGAGGCGATCCGAAAGGAAGCGGAAAGGGAAGCCGCAAAGGAATACAAAGCTAAGTTGGCAACGGCAAAGGCAGACGCCGAGAAGAAAGCCAAAGCCGCTGTAGAAAAGCTGGAGCAGGAAAAGGCAGACCTGAAACGGCAGTTGGACAGCAGTGCCACCAAACTGGACGCCGCTGTTCGGCAAGCCAAGGCAGCGGGTGCAGACACGGATGTAGCCGCCTGCCGGGTGTACTTCACCGAGCTGCAACAAACCGCCGCAAAGGTACAGGAACTGATCGGCAAGATCAATGCCAAGGATCCGGCCACCGGAGCCAAGCTCTCCGCCGCCGTTATTTCCGTTTTGCAGTCGACTGCAAAGAATTTGGAGGTGGCACAATGACCTGCGAGCAATGTTACCACTGCGATGTGTGTTTTCGCCGCATGACCGTTTACGGCCCATACGCCCTAATGGGAATGAACCATGACCACATGGAAGAGTGGTGCACCAAATGTAAGCCAAAGACACAGATCATAGAACTGTCAACGCAAATTCCACAGTCGCTTCATGATGAACTGGCAAGGTACTGTACGGAAATAGCATACGATGAGGAGCGACAAGCATGAAAATGATTAGAAAGCACCTGTGGAATAAGAAAAGAACAGAAACGCTCAAGGTGGCAGACCTGCAAGGCTACCTTGCCCAGTTTGAGCCGTCCGCAGAAGTTCAGCTCGGTGTTGTCCAAATGAGAGGTGCCGCAATGTGGCACCTGCCCGATTTGGGTAAACTTAAAATCTGTGCTAATTGATGTTCAAGAGGTGAAAGAATGAACATCCAACTGGACAAGCTGGCAGAAACAGAACGCGGCGCCGTCGGTTTCGGGAGTACAGGGAGGTGAGCAGGATGTGTATAGCAGCACAAATCATTCTTGTGGCCGGGGCGGTCATTGTTGCATTTTTCGGCGTGATCGGCTTTGGTCCGAACTTTAAGAAATGAGCGGAATAAAAAGCAGGAGGAAAAATGACGAACAACGAAAAGAAGGAATGGCTGCAACGCTATCGGGAGTGCTGGGCGGAGGTTGAGATTACACAACAGGAGATCGAAGAACTGAACAGCCGGGCGCAAAAGATCACGGCTTCCCTCTCTCCCACGCCGGGAGGCGGGCAGCGGGCAGATTTTACCTTGACGGTAGATCGCATTATAGAACTGAAAGAGAAGCTGGACCAACAAGTCCGGCTTGCTCTGTTGCAGCGGGCAGAAATTGAGACTGCTATTGAGCAGGTACGCAGCCCATTGCACCGGCGTGTGTTGCGTCGGCGGTATTTGAACGGTGACACTTTTGAGAAGATTGCCGTAGACGAAGATATTACATACAATCACCTGGTCTCTCGCATTCACCCGCAGTCCCTGGATATGCTGGAATGTGAAAAATAAAAAACCACTATGCAATGCATGTTGATGTTATAGTATGCAGGTTGCCGTCTGTGTTATAGTATAAACTGCCAAACAGATTGAAAGAGCGCTCCAAACGGTGCGCTCTTTGGCTTTTGCTTTTGTGCTTTTCCTTTCTTAAATGCGGTTACTACGAGGCCCATTTTCAGATGTGCTATAATTATGGTGAGCAGAAAGGGGGGAAAACAAATACATGTGTAAACGCTCTAAAAAACCTTTAGGCAAGCAGCAGAAGAAGAAACGGAAAAATCGTAAAGTTCGAGAGTATGAAAAGATCAAGATGGAACTGACTAACCTTTCTCCGGCGGAACGCCGACGCGAACGCATTTTAGCAGAGGCCGAAGAGAAAACCGCGATAAACACTACTCCTTTGACGATTTCTGTAATATCGATGATATTTTCGTGGTTTGCAGTCTTTCAAAGTAAGATTTACGAAATCCTCAAAGATTGGTTTCAAACATTGCTCGAAGAATATTCAAATCATGCTGAAATAATTCAAAAGATACAACAGAAGATGAGTGACATCCAGAATAGTCATATTGAGATATTCGGCGTGGTTGTAGTTGCTTCAGCAATAGCAATAACAATTATACGGGTTCATCAGTTGCGTCTCGAGAAAGCAGCCCGCAAAAATAGAATTCGGCTCGAAATACTGGATGAATTTTTCCCAAATAGCAGACAGAAAAAATAACAGCATATAATCCGCAATTATTACAAAGGAGGTGAGCAGCGTGGGTAAAGAGACCTTAACACCTAAACAAAGGCTGTTCTGTTATGAATATGTGCTCGACCATAACGGGAAACGGTCTTACCAGGCTGCTTACCCGAATTGTAAGGCACCCGGGAGCGCAGAAAGCCAAGCAAGCCGATTGCTAAGAAATGATAAGGTAAAAAAATTTATCGCTGAGCTGGAAAAGCGAAAGCTGGACAAGTTGGATTTCACCGCAACGGATGTGCTGAACGCACTGTGCTCCATCGGGTTTGCAGAGACGGCAAAGCCGCCGAATACCTCTGATCGGGTGAAAGCCCTGGCAGAGCTTCTGCGTCACTTTGAATTGGCCCGAGGGCATGAAGATGAGCAGACGGACGATGGCTTTCTGGAGGCCTTGGAGCAGAAAGCGGGTGAACAGGCATGGGAAGAATAAGCACCTTTCATTTTCAGCCATTCTCCGCCAAGCAGCTCCAGGTGCTCACCTGGTGGTGCAAAACATCACCTGTGAGCGACAAAAACGGAATAATTGCAGACGGCGCTATACGATCCGGTAAGACGGTGAGTATGGCGCTTAGCTATATTCTGTGGGCTATGAGTACCTACAGCGGCATGAATTTTGCCATGTGCGGTAAGACGATCAGCTCCTTTCGCCGGAATGTGCTTTCTTTTCTGCCTGCAATGCTGCAAAGTCGCGGGTATCAGGTAAAATACAGCCGTAGCGACAATGTGCTTGTGGTGACGCGGGGTGGTACGGAAAACGCATTTTACATTTTCGGGGGCAAGGACGAAAGCAGCCAGGATCTGATCCAGGGTATGACTTTGGCCGGTGTGTTCTTTGACGAGGTGGCTTTAATGCCCCAGTCCTTTGTACAGCAGGCCACCGCCCGGTGCTCTGTCAGTGGTGCAAAATTCTGGTTCAACTGCAACCCGGATAACCCACATCACTGGTTTTATGAAGAATGGATCCTGCCGGAGAAGCGGCAAGAAAAGCGAATACTCTACCTCCACTTTACGATGGACGATAATTTGTCCTTGACAGAGGAGGTTAAAGCCCGGTACAGAACGATGTATGCGGGCGTTTTTTATGCCCGGTACATTCTGGGCGAATGGAAAGTGGCAGAGGGCCTGATCTACGATATGTTTGACGAAAGTCGGCACTGTATTCCGCTGCCGCCGGATAACGAACTGCAAGGTCCTGCCTATATCAGTGTGGACTACGGTACGCTAAACCCTACGGTGTTCCTGATGTGGCGCAAATACCACGGCAAATGGCTATGCACCAAGGAGTATTACTATTCCGGGCGAGAGAACCATAAACAAAGGACGGACGCAGAGTATGCGGACGAGATGATGGCCTTTATCGGCGATACGCCCTATACCTGCGTAGTGGTTGACCCTTCGGCGGCCTCTTTCATTACAGAGCTGCAAAGGCGGGGGCTAAAGGTGTTAAAGGCGGATAACGCGGTGCTGGATGGAATCCGTACCGTATGTACGCTATTGCAGCGGGCGGATCTGCTGTTTTGCAAGGACTGCACCCGCACCATTGCAGAGTTTTACGCCTACCGTTGGTATGACAAAGCGGCTCAGGCAGGCCGGGATGAGCCGGTCAAACAGGACGACCACGCTATGGACGCCATGCGCTATTTTGTAAGCACGGCGCTGGGGCGGATCGTAACAAGGAGGACTTGAATATGATACTTTACATGAACCGGCGGGATGTGCCGGAGGCGGAACAGGGCGTACTGTCGTCTGCCGTGATTGATTATGTGGTCGGTCGGGCACACGAATATGAGCGGCGCTGCCGTGCCCTCTATGGCCGATATATTGGCGTGCCGCAAATCCACCGAGGAGAGGACGAGAACGATGTGCGGGCCGAGGCTAACTATGCCAAGTACATTGTGGATATTATCCGTGGCTATTTCCTGAGCGAGCCGGTAAAGTACGACTGTAACGACAAGGACAAGAAAGACAGCCAGGCCAAGCTGTCCCTGGTGTCTACGGTGGAGGCCAAGCTGGATCGGCAAAGCGGCAACCTGATCCGGCATAACGCTGTGGACGAAAACAAAGACGGCCTGTGCGATCTGTGCGGCAAGGAAATTGACATTTCTGCCGTTATGGCTGCCTATCACAGTCAGAATATTGCTACGATAGATCAGCGGATTGGCAAGGCCATGGGCATATACGGTGAAAGCTGCGAGCTGCTATATGCCAGCACAGAGGAGCAACCACGCCCGCGATCCGCAGTGTATGCGCCGGATCAGATCGTGCTGGTGCAAGATGATACTGTAGAGCACAAGGATCTGTTTGCGCTGTGGTTTGAGCAGCGGGAACGCACAGATCGCAGCCGGTACTATGCGGTAACAGTCTATACGGCTACCCAGTATCAGCAGTACGAAAGCACCTCGCTGGATAAAGAAAACTATGTGTACAACCCGGTGGGTGCACCGGTGCCACACTTCTTTGATGAGGTGCCGGTGGTGTGTTATGAGAACAACGAGGAGAGACAAGGCGACTTTGAACAGGTGGCCAACCTGATAGACGCCCGCAATGAGCTGCTGTCTGATCGGCTTACAGATAAGCGTAAGTTTGTCAATTCCATCTTGGCAGCATTCGGCGCGGTTCTGCCCCAGGAAACCATGGAGGCAGCCAAGCGAGACCGGCTCATTGACGGCATTCCCCAGGACGCCCGGTTGGAATACATACAAAAGACCTTTGACGAAAACTCCATGAAGGTGCTGGACGATACCTTGGTATCGGACATTCACAAGATGACCCTAACCCCGGATATGACAGACCAGGCCTTTGCCGGTAATGCCAGCGGCGTGGCGTTAAAGCTCAAGCTGCTTGCCCTGCACCTGCTGGTAAAAAGCAAGATGAGCGCCATGGAGGCGGGGCTGAAAAAGCGCTGGACCTTATACAACAACTGGCTGGCCCATAACGGTATAGACCCGGTGTCCGTAGATGATGTGGATATGGTGTTTACTGTGGCGCTGCCCATTGATGAGGCGCAGATTGTCTCTATGGTGTGCACCTTGAAGAATGCCGGGCTGGTGGACGATCAGACGCTGTTGTCCCTGCTATGGTTCGTTAAGGACCCGGCGGAAGCTGTGGAGAACATGAAACAGCAAAAGCAGGAGAACCAGCAGCAATATATGGACAGCTTTGCCGCCAAGGCGGAGGACAAAGCTGATGAAAAGGGACAGTCGGCAGATCAGGAACAGCAAGACAAAGAAAAGGACGTTTAACCTATGAAAGCAGCAGAGTATTGGAAAAGGCGAACGGTTGACCTGGAACACCTGCTGCAAGCGCGTACCACCGCCACCATGGTGGAGGTCAACCGTATGTATGCCCAGGGCGTGGAGCAGATCAATGCACAAATTGAGCGCATTCTCCGCCGGTATGTAAAGAATGGCCAAATCAGCCAAGCCTATGCCTTGCAGCTGCTCAGCGCAGGACAAACCGCACAGGAGCGGGAGCGGCTGCTGGAACAGCTGCAGAAGACCAAGGAGCCACAGGCACGGCGGGAGTTGATCGCTATGCTGGACGCACCGGCCTATGCGGACCGGATTAGCCGCCTGCAGGCGCTGCAAAACGCCATTCGGGCGGAAGCTGTTGCCATGGGTGTGCGAGAGGAGCGACTGGCCAAAGCCAGGCTGACGGATACATTCAAGCAAGCCTATTACCGCACTATATTTAACGACCAAAAGCGTAATGGTCTATATGACTTTCGCTTGATCAGTGACCGCCGTGTACAGGCCGCACTTACCCATAAGTGGAGCGGCAAAAACTATTCCGATCGTGTGTGGAAGAACAACGCCGCCTTTTGCAAGCGCTTGCAGCGCACGATCGAGGTGGGTTGTATGACGGGTATGACCCTGCACGATATGGAGGAGCGGTTGCTGGAGGACTGCATAGGTGCAGACAGCGACAGCGGGCAACGCTATTGTGCCAGCCGCCTGATCCGTACAGAGGTCAATCACTTCTCCAATCAGGGCTTTTTAGAGGGCTATAAAGCAGCGGGCATTATCCGGTATCGGTTTATGGCTACTCTGGATTTGCGCACCTCCGCCGTGTGCCGTCAGCTGGACGGCAAGACCTTTTTGGTAGAGGATGCGCAGCCGGGCAAAAATGTGCCGCCTATGCACCCTTTCTGCCGCAGTATTACCGTGCCGGTGGTGAGTAACCGCCCCGGCACCCGGTGGGCCAGGGATCCGGTAACCGGCAAGTCCATGACCGTACCGGCAGATATGACCTACGCCCAGTGGTATGAGAAGTATGTGGAGAAGAGAGACCCGGGTTTGACAGAAGAGGAAGAATACGCAATCAACAGCTGGGTGTCCAGTGACTTTTACCCGATTAACGAGAAACTGCGGCAAGGTATAGAGTTGACAAACGAGGAGAAAAGGGCTATAACTAACTTAGACCGTGCACTTGAGAAATTCCCCAGGTATGCCGGATCGGTAAAACGCTCTTTGGTTATATCCGATCCAACGGAACTGCAAAGGTTTGTAAACACGCATACGGTCGGCAACACGGTTACTTACAACGAGTACATAGCTGCAACCTGCGGAAAGACCTATAACCCGGACGCAGAGGTGCAAATCTATATTCCGCAGTGTAAGAACGGACGAGATATTCGATCTTTTAATGCAGGTGAGCAAGAGATATTGTATGTGCGTGGTAGTAGCTTTGTTGTTGGTGAGTTGCTTCAAAACAACTCTGTTACAAAAATTATTCTGTATGAGAAATAGGGACTGAATTATGAAAAAAGAAAAGCTATTTACCGCTCCCAGATGGAATGATCCACCTGTAGCAAGAGTAACAGGGCACAGAGAAATCAGCGCAGAGGAAAGAAAAAGAGCGATACAAGATGTTATTGACAAATTTTACGATGGAAAGTGTCCAGAGGATTGGCTGGATGCGATAAAAAAATACCAATAACATGAAGAAAGCAGAGCTGCAATGCAGCCCTGCTCTTTTTATACCCATTTTCAGGCTATGCCTGTGGGAATATATCATTTAACGAACCGGCAGCGTACGGTTTGGGAAAGGAGTCAGCAATGACAAAACAGTATGCCGAGATGGAAAACAGCAGAGAACAGAGCCGGGTGTGCGCACGCCTGCCGCTGAACCTCCAGCTGTTTGCCGAAGACACCGGCGAAAATGGAGCAGACACCAACACAGAGGGGGCAGCGGGCGACACCGGCGCCAACTCCGATGGGGGCAACGACACTCCAACATTTGACGACCTGCTGAAAGACAAGAAATTCCAAAGCGAGTTTGACAGCCGGGTCAGCAAGGCGCTTGCCACGGCCAGAGCCAAGTGGGAGGAAAGCGCCAAGGAACAGGCGGACGAAGCAAAGAAGCTGTCCAACATGAACAAGGAGGAGCGGGAGCGGTACAACCTGGACAAGGACCGCCAAGCCTTTGAGCAGGAAAAAGCGGCCTTTGCCAAAAAGCAGCTGGAAACAGCTGTGGCGGCAGAGCTGCTCCAGCGCAAGCTGCCTGCGCAGTTTGCGGCATTCTTGACCGGGAGTGACGCGGAAGCCTCTCAAAAGAATTTGGAAGCCTTTGACACCGCATTTCAAGAGGCAGTACAGGCCGCAACCACGGCCAACCTGCGGGGCAAGAACCCGCCCCCGGCAGGTAAGGGCGCAGCGGGCGACAATGTACCGCCCACAGACTTCCACGCCTATGAAGCGTGGAGAAAAAACAACGGCTAAGGAGGAATAAGAAATGCCGAACACGATTTTAACCCCCAATGTCATTGCCAATGAGGCACTGATGGTACTGAAAAACAACTTGGTGATGGCCAACCTGGTGCACCGGGACTATGAAAAAGAATTTGTTAAGGTTGGCGATACGGTAACCGCACGCCGTCCCAGCAAGTTTGCGGCCAAGAACTTTACCGGCGCAGTGGATCCCCAGGAGCTGAACGAAGGCGGCGTGCCTGTAAAGATGGATCGTCTGCGTGATGTGACCGTACAGATCACCTCTAAGGAGATGAGCCTGGACCTGCGGGACTTCTCTGCACAGGTCATTGAACCGGCTATGACGGCCATTGCCAACGCAGTGGACGCGGATGTGCTGGCTACCGCCGTAGAGGGCGCATGCCGCACAGTGACCGCTTCCGGCGAGGACGCAGCAAAGCCCATCAAAGATATTGCCAAGGTGGGCAGCCTGCTGGACTTTGCCGGTGTGCCGGTACAGAACCGCCGCCTGGTGCTGAACCCCTCTCACAAGGTGCTCTATGCAACGGACGACAATATGTCCAAGGTATCCTATGCCGGCGATGGTACCGCCCTGCGTGAGGCAGAGCTGGGCAAGGTGTACACCATGGATACCTATATGAGCCAGAATGCACCGTATCCCTTTGGTTATTTGGATAATGCCGTAGGCACCGCCAAGTCCTTTAAGGTTAGCGGTACTGCAGGTGCCAGCACTGTGGCGCTGTCTTCCGTGACCGCAGCCTCTGCGACCGTGAAGAAGGGCGACTGCTTTATTGTGGACGGCTATGTGTATCACTTTGCAGCAGACGCAACGGCCTCCACCGGTGCGATCGCCAGCGTAGTCATTGACCAGCCGCTCCATGCCGCGCTGACCAACAAAGACGCTACGGTGATTTCTGCACCCACTTCCGTAGGGTTCCACCGCAACGGCGTGGCACTGGTGACCCGTCCTATGGATCTGCCGATGGGCAACAAGAACGCCTATGTGGCTTCTGCGGACGGTCTGGGTGTGCGTGTGGTCTTTGACTACGACAGCACCCACAAGATCGACACCGTGTCCTTTGATATTCTGTACGGCGTGACCACGCTGGACAAGAATATGATCGTCAAGGTGCAGGGCTAAGCCCAGGGAGGTACAAATGGAAAAGGTAACCGTTGTACAGGGCAAGACCCAAGTGGTCATTGATCGGAGTTGTCTGCCGGCTTATTTGAATGCCGGTTGGCAGCTGCAAGAAAAAGAGGATACAAAAAAGGGCGCCAAATAAGGCGCCTTTTCTTATGGGGGTGATATGTTTGACTGATGAGATGAAAAGCAAGGCTCTGCGGCTGCTGCGGGCCGCTGCCGGGCGTTACGACAAGATATGCGAGGCCTGGTACGCACACGCCGGTGAAGAGCTGGATTTGCAGCTGTTTTTGGATATGGCAGAGGACGATTGCCTGACCTATTTGGGCACGCAAGAGCTGCCGCCGGTGGTAACGGCCACCACACTGGCCAAACTGGCTTTTGTGCACCTGAACTGCTTTATACAGGATCGGGATTACGGTGTAAAGAGTACGTCCTATACAGAGGGCAGCGTATCTATGAGCGAGACCTATACCACCCCTGCGGAGCAGGAGACAGCCATTGCCGACCTGCTCCAGCCGTACAACAGATACAGGGAGGTGCGCACCGGTGAAAGCAAAAACGCCTAAGTCGTGGACTGTAAAATCACGGATTTTCTCCGCACAGACGATCAGAGACAGTGCTTACGACTTTGAGCAGAACACATACAGTGCTACACCTGCCATTTTGTATTTGTGCTGGCAGCCGGTATCTGCTTCTGCCCCTATTGAGGAGCGGGGGCGGGTGCTGTCTGCCGGGTATCAAGCCGTGTTGTATGACCCTGTGGGCGTGCGGCCCGGCGACCTGGTACAGGCGGATGGTATTGGCTGGCTGGAGGTGGAGACCGTGCAGCAGTTCCTGCATTATCGTTTGTTGACAGCGAATGCCACAGAGAGGAGAGCACCCGGTGGAAACGAACATTGAGATTGAAAAGCTGAGTGCCTATGCCAAGACGCTGCAACGCACCGCAGATCATCTGCTGGACAACTTGGAGCGGCAAATGCTGCAGGACGCAGAGGATATGGCCGGCCGTCAGCGCAGCAACTGCCCGGAGGACACCGGACTGCTGCGGGAGTCCATCGCCGCCTTTTGCGAGCGTGACGGTGATCAGGTGACCGCAGGCAGCCGTACCAATATGCAGTATGCGGCCTATGTGGAATTCGGAACCGGGCCTGTGGGTGACGAAAAGGGTACACCGCTGGACAGTGAGCTGGGTATTGTGCGCAAGCACGAGCCTTGGACTGCGTATATACCAGGTTACGGTTTTCGCAGACTAAAAGGTCGCTTGCCGGCGCTCTTTATGTATAACGGCATGCAGGAAATGCAGCCGGTGATTGCAGAGCATTATGGTACGGCTATACAGGAGGCGATCAAGTGAAAAACTACCGTGCAGTGATCCGGGATACCTTAAAATCCGTACAGTCGGACATTCCCTATGACATTAAGATGGCATTTCCGGAGAGCAAACCGGCAGGTAACCTGATCACATTTTATGAGATCACCAATACAGGCACGGAACTGGCGTGCGTAGATGTGATCGCCTATCAGGTGGATCTGTGGTTTATGACCTTGCCGGACCTGTTGGAATTGACGGAAAAGGTAGACGAGGCTTTGACCTCGCTGGGCCTGATCCGGCAATTTGCATCCTCGGACGCGCTTTTACACGACCCCAGCGGTTATTTGCGCAAATCATTGCGTTACGGTCGTCGGGTAGACACAAGAACCAATCGATTGATTGATTAAGGAGGATTTTATATGAACGAAACAAAGCCGGAACGCGGCCTTGCGTCCAAAGGCATTGAGGTATATCCCAACTATACCGGCCCCACAGCCAAGTGCCTGAACTACGCCACCCAAATCGGCGATCTGACCAAGGGCGAACGGGAAGAACTGGACGCCACTTGCTATGACGATGATGTGGAACACAGCATTACCGGTATTCGCAAGAAAGCAGACGCCTTTGAGGTGACTTTTCTGTACAACGCAAAGGACGCCACATCGGATTATCGGGTGCTGGCAGCTTTGGAGGACGCCGGTGTGTCCGTACCCATTATGGTTAAGCTGCCGGACGGCACCAAGTTTAACAACTCTGGTGTGCCCAGCCTGACGATTAAGGGACCGGGCGTAAACAGACTGATGGAGGCTACTGTCTCTTACAAGCTGGACGGCGACTGGAGCAGAGAGTTCCCCGCCGCGTAAATCGACTATTCGGGAGGCGGGCGACTGCCTCCCCGCTTTTTAGGAGGAAATGACAATGAACGAATCCCATATTGTAACCAGAACATACGATTTGCAGCTGAATGGCGGCAAGACTGTGCACCTGCGTTTGACTGTAGCTGCTCAGCTGCGACTGAAAAATAAATTCAACGAGGACGCCCTGGATGTGATCCTCAGCGCTTCCAGTGATCCGGAGCGGCTCCTGGCTGTACTGGATGAGGCCCTGCATTTTAACGATGATCCCAACGGCGATCTGACCGGTGAGGCGTTGTATGACGCGCTGGTGGACAGCGGCGTTAGCGGCGTGGACGCATTTTCAAGCATTCTCTTTCAGCTGGCCAATGTGTCCGGTCTACTGAGCGATACGCAGGCCGAGAAGCTCTCCGCCGGCATTGAAAAGATGGTCAACGCTGCGTTTGACGGCGTGGAGAAGTCCACAGAGAGTGAGGACAAGCCGTCCACTTCCTTTCGGGAGTAATTACTGCACAACGGAGGATATGATCCTGGAGGCCAACGCTTATGGCTTGTCGTTCTCCGTTATTCTCGCCATGACCTATGGAGAACTAAAGCGTTACATCCTGTTCCATCGTGATTTTGAGAAAAGGCAGTATCAAAACCTGTCACAAATCGCTTATATCCAAGCCGGGGTTATCGCCGCTGCGGTTGCCGGGGAGGATGTGGGCGCAGTGTATGACCTTTTCCCATATTGGACAAAGGATGATGTGCTGGATATTCAAGCGGCCAAAGCAATGGCCTACTTTGATCAGTTTTAACGATTGAAAAACAAGAAAAGGAGGTGATTTTGTGGATCAGGAATTGGTAACACGATTTACTGCGGATATTAGCCAGTACAAAAAGAGCATGGCCTCTCTCCAAGCCGAGCTGAAGCAGCTGTCCGGCGTGACGGATAAAATTAAGACGGTGACTGCCAAGGCAATGTCTTCCGCCTCTTCTGATACAAGGAAGATGGGAAAGCAGGTGGATACGCTTATTAAGAGCCAAGAGCGCAATGTGCAGGCCGCTATGAGTAGTGCTGCGAAAATATCCGAGTATACGGCAAAAGCCAGACAGCTGAAAGATCAGCTGCACAGTCAGGACGAAACATACAAGCAGTTGTCCAGCCGCTTAAAAGAGGTAACAGCCACTTACCGGGCACAGCAGGAGTTTTTGAAGTCCTATAAGAACGGCATCGCCGGTGTAAGCAGTCAGTATCAGGAGATGGTAGACTGGATCCACAAAATGGAAACAGCGTCGACCAGCGGCATGACGATCAATCAGATTGAACAGCAGCGGGCGGCTATCAATCGTATAAAGAACGATTTAGAAGTCTTTGACAGCGAGCTGAAAGAGGTTGGCCTGAATCCGAATAATTTAAAAACGGATACGCTGGACAAGCTGAAAAATGAAATCCGCAAAACCTCTTCGCAGATTCTCAAAGCGAAGAGTGCAATGGCACAGACCACGGGACAGATCAACAAAACCAATGCGGATATAGCAACGGAAAGCAACCGCTTTTCCAACTTGAAATCGTCCATATCCAGAAATGCTCCTGCGCTTAAGAGTATGAGCAAGCAGCTCAAGCAAACCGGTGATGTTTCCGCAGCAGGGAAACTGAAAAAGGGCTTCTCCGGGTTAAAGGGCATATTTGGAAATATCGGATCTGCAGCGGGCGCCGCTTTCGGCAAGGTGCATAGTCACCTGAAAAATATGCGTGCTTCTTCCGGTACGGCCAGCAAGTCCCTGTTGAATGTGGTCAAGTCTATCCGCCGTATAGGTGTGGTATCGTTGGGGCTGAAAGTGTGTAAAAACATTTTCGGCGAGCTGCGCTCGGTGATCACCGGATATTTAAGTCAGAACGAGGCTCTGAATAACCGTGTAGAAGCCTTGAAAAATGCTTTTGCAAATGCTTTGGCACCGGCCATCAATGTGGTTGTGGGGCTGTTTGAAAAGCTCATGCCCTATGCCATGAGTGTTGCCAATGCCATTAGTGGGTTGCTTTCATCTGTGGGGATCGCTTCGCAGGTAAATGCCACGGCCACCGCTGTGGGCAAGACCACAAAAGAGACGAAAAAGCTGTCTCAAGCGCAGAAAGAACTGTACGGATTTGACCAAATCACTAAGGTTAGTGATGATCAGCAAGACAGTAGTTCGTCCGGTGCGTCTACAGCCAATACGCCGGCAGCGTCCGACAAGTTCTCCGCTTATTTGGAGAAAATCAAGAACCTGTGGAAAAGCTGCGACTTTGAGGGAATCGGCGAACAAATCGCCGGTTCTTGTAATAAGATTATTAGCAAGATCAATGCACTGGACTGGAAAGGCATACAGGACAAAGTCAACGGCGCTGTCAGCGGTATTGCCAAGAGCCTAAACGGCTTCATCCGTGACTTCGACTGGGAGGGTGCCGGACAAATTGTTGGTAACGGTGTGAACACCGTCTTTGGTGCACTGGACACCTTCCTGACCACATTCGATTTTGCAGCTCTTGGCGCAGGCTTTGCTAAAAACCTGAACGGTATATTCAACACCATTGACTGGGGACAGGTGGCAAAGACTCTGTCCGATGCAATCAGCGGTGTATTCAAGGCCATTGCAGGCTTTCTGGAAAATTTGGACTGGCGAGGGCTGGCTACGGCGCTGGAAAACTTCATAGGCGGTATTGATTTTGGTGGAATGGCAAGCGCTCTGTTTGAATCGCTTGGTGCAGCTTTAGGCGGCCTGTGTGCATTCCTGGGACAGCTTATCTCTGACGCTGTGTCCGGTATACAGTCCTATTTTGGCGACAAGATCAAAGAAGCCGGCGGCAATGTGGCCCAGGGCATTTGGGACGGCATCATTGACGGCATTGGAGATGCATGGAAGTGGGTTAAGGAACACATTTTCCAACCGTTTATCAATGGTTTCCAAAAAGCGTTTGAGATCAAATCGCCGTCTAAGGTTATGAAAAAGCAGGGCGGCTTTATTTCCCAAGGTCTGTTTGACGGTATCGGCGATCTGTGGAAAAAGGTCAGCCAAAAATTCAAAGGATTTAAGGACGGCGTTGTTAATTTCTTTACCGGGAAAAATGGCGTTGTATCAAAAGTCACCGGCCTTGGCGGTAAGATCGTGACCGGCTTAAAGAACGGCCTGAAGAATTTGAAAGCCACCTTTACCAATGCGTTCAAAGGCCCCTTAAACGGTGTGATCAAACTGGTCAACAACATGATCGACAAAATCAACGACAAGCTGAACATCAGCGTTGGCAGCACACTGTCTAATGTGCTTAGCGCCCTGGGCGTGAGCGTGACCAACGGCCAGTACCAGTTGTTCTCTATACCCACTATCCCAGAGCTGGAAAAGGGCGGCGTGCTGAAAAAAGGCCAGGTCGGTCTGCTGGAAGGTAAAGGCGCCGAGGCTGTTGTGCCTTTGGAGCGAAACACCCAGTGGATCAGCAAGGTAGCCGCAATGATGGTGCAAATGCTGGGTAGCAGCGGGCAGGCGGTCAATGTAACGATCCCGGTATATGTGGGCGGTAAGCATTTAAGCACGGTGGTGCTGGACGATGTGAACCAAACAGAAAAGAAAGGCCGTGACCCGGTTGCGGCTACAGCGTAAGGAGGGACGGTATGCCACTATATATTGACGGCACAAAAATGCCAAACCCATCATTCAATGCCATATCCTGTTCAGATGAAAAGGTGTGGTCCTCTAACACAGGCCGCTCCAAGTCGGCTTATATGAACGGCAGTATCGTTCAGGTCAAAAAAACAAGGCAGTTGTCCTTTCCGCCATTGACCCGGGCGGAGTTGGACAAGCTAAACGGCGTGATCAACAATGCGAGTAAGCCCTGGCATTCTATTAAGCTGGAGGATACCTCCGGGAATACGGTGTTTTCTTTCAGCTGCTACTTTGGCACGCCCAGTTGGACGGCTTATTCCGGTGCCAGGGATTGCCGGTATTTCATCAACTACAAAGTAGACGCCATTGAGCGCTAAAGGAGTATTTTATGTACAAGACAAGCACTGATTTTAACCAGGCCATCAAAAACGGGGAACGGATCTATGTGAAGGTTAAATGTGGCAATTTCATTTTTGGCTACAACGATGAGACGGATCCTACAAGCCCAAATGAGCAAAATAACATTATGGAGCTGAATATTGACCGCAGTATCAGCCATGACGATTACGCGCTGGCAAAGTCCTACGCTTGTGGGTGTAACTGCGTTCTGTGGGCTGTGCCTGCCGGTGCCGTGCTTCGCGGGCAGAAAACCGTGGTGTACTTTGGCTGTATGGTCAACGGTGCAGTGGAGTGGGTGCCAATGGGCGTGTTTTATCCGGAAAAGGTCACTCGGTCCGGCGAATGTACCACTTTGGAAATGTACGACCACATGTATGATCTTTCTATGCCGTATTCTGCCGCCATCAGCGGTCAGCAGACCCCTTTGGCAATCTTAAAAGACCTGGCACGCCAGGGTAACTTTGAGTTGGCTGCCGGCGTGGAGAGCAAGGTCTCCGGCTTTGGCACGGTAGATGTTTCTTTGCTCTGCGGTACGGAAACAGACGAGGACGGCAAGCAGCAGGTCACTGCCTATAATGTGAATGATGCCATCGGTTATGTGGCTGGGTTCTGCGGCTGTGCTGCCGTCTTTGATCGAGAAGGCAAGTTGCGAGTAGATACTTTCGCCCAGGTATATGATGGTACGGCAGAATACGCGGTGACAGATGACACGGTCACAGAGGTTTCACTGGCAGAGACGGACAAAACCTACCTGGGGATCAGTTGCAACAATGGGAATAAGAATATTCTTGCACCAGATAGTCTGTCGGTCAACAGCGAGGTGCTGTATTTCGACAACCCACTGATCACCACCCAGGCCCAAGCGGAAAAAGTATTTAACGCTGTATCTGATATGATCTACATAGATGATGGCGACCAGGGTGAGACTGTATTTGACCTGGGCATACAGTACCGACCGGGAAGTATGACATTGCTCACGGCCAATCCGGCGTTGGATAGTTTCGATGTGATCACTTACCGGGACGATACCGGCGATCACCATATCCCTTTGATGGGTGTGGAGTATGATTATGATGGCTCCGTCACTATGGAAGTGACCGCCCATGCCCGTTCAGAACAGGAGGGCAGCTCTGCCGGAAGCATTCTTTCCCGCATGATCTCTAAGGCTATGCAGCAGGTCACAGCGCCGTTGGCACAGCGCATTCAGGATGCTACGGATTCTATCACGAACGCAGTGGGCGGTTACGCTGCTTTGATCGACCGGGACGGCGATGGTGTGTCAGACGCGCTTTATATCGGAGAGTACCCGGCAGCGGAGGGCAAGACCAAAGGCCGCTGCCTGCTGCTGAATAAGAACGGCATGGCTGTTTCTACCACCGGACTGCAAGGCCCCTTTAAGGACTTTGCGGTGTACTACAACAAAAAAACCAACCAGTATTACCTGAATGCTACGGACATTTCAGCCGGTAGACTCTCCGGTATTGAGATCCTTGCGGATAAAGGCACGATCGCCGGGTGGAACATCACCGACCGAGAACTGTATGCGGATTTGGGTAGTTATCGTGCATACATTCAAAAGCCAACTACCAAAGGCTCTTGGGTGTTTTCTGCACAAAAAAAGAACAGCAACGGTTCATATACTGGTACATGGTATGTAACGATGGGCGGCGATATGGTATGCAATGGTTCGGTAGATGTAAGCGGGGCCCTATCGGTGGAAGGGAAAACCAAATTTGATGCCGATGTACAATTCTACAAAAAAATATATGATCTTGCCGGATATGAAATCATTAATGCTGCATCTGGTGGTAACAGCCTTGTAATTGGATACGGTCAGTATGAGCACGGAGCCAAAACATATTTAGAAGGCGGAGATATTTGCTTAAGAATGCAGCAGAATGGCAACTTGTGTATACAAGCGGGATCGAAAGATTCGGTTGAAACCAGATTTGTACTGTCTAAAGTGAGTTGGACGCTTAGCGGAAGCACTGCGTACCGTGATACGATTGAATCAAAAGGCGGGTTTGTGCTTAGTGCGAATGGTGGCGATAATGTTTTATACCTTGTCGGGAAGAGTATATGGATTGATAACGCCACGACAATCAGAGGCAAACTGACGGTACAAGACGATATTAGACTGAGTTTTAAATCTTCAAGCGGAACCATTCCACTGGTTGTAAACACAAGCGGCGTTATTACAACCGCAAACTCATCAAAACGATACAAAGAGAATATCAAACCGGTAGAAGACGCTGTGCTGGATCCAAACGGTCTTTACGATGTACAGGTGTGCCAGTACAATTACAAGCCAGAATACAAGGACAACGAATTGGTCAGCGGGACGCAGATCGGCGTTATTGCAGAGGATCTGGACAAGCATTACCCCAACGCAGTGATCTATGACAGTGAAGGGAGACCTGAAAGCTGGCAAGATCGTATCATGATACCGGCAATGCTTAAGTTGATCCAAGATCAAAAGAAGCAACTGGACGCTTTGCAGGCAGAAGTGGACGCGCTGAAAGCAAAATTGCAATAAACAGCAAAGCGGCTGCTCCGCACTGGAACAGCCGCTTTAGAGTTATTAGTCAATATATATTCTTGGAGTGGATTTATCGCCCTTTTTGAAATAGAAATGCCTGCCGCTTTCATCGACATATATTTCTTCTAACGGATCGTCTCGAGAAGAAGCTGTGTCCCAGTAATATCCATCGTCAGAAGGTATGGGATCAAAGTGCGCGTCAGCAGGACGCTTCGGCACCGTTGATTCGGTTGTTTCTCTTATTGCGGCTGGGGCTACTGTGCCATTCCTTTCGGTGCGATACACTACTTGCGGTTGCGTGGTAGTATGCTTCTTCTTTTTCTTCTTAGTGGTTGTGGGCTTTGTAGTTGTTGTGGTTGCGGTCGCCTCTGTGGCTGCCGGTTCTGTAGTGGTCTCTGTGGGCTGTGTAGTAACACCAGCCAGTGCACTGGATACAGCGTGATCTACCAGACTGGCTGTCTCCTGATCATGCACTCGATCATAGTGCACCCACACACCGATACCGACCCCCACCGCCACTACAACGGTCACAACAAGGATCCACACTTTGGCCTTAGACTTCATCTTCATCTCTCCTTTCACTCCCCACCATACCACACTTCCCCGCAGATTGCAAGAAAACAGGAGGTGATTCCCATGTAAAATACAAATTGCAGTCAACTGCAAACGGCGGCTTAGGCACGCTGTTTTTTTATGTCAAAAAGGAGGATTTTATGCAGACATTAAATATTAAGGTCACCCAGCAGGCGGTGATCTTACAAAACAAAGACCCGGTGACAGCTGAGAATGTCAATCAGATCCGCTGTGTGGTAGAGCTGGATCCGGCATACGCCGATCTGGTCGTGCGGGTGTGCATGAATGGCCAGTTTGCCACTGTGGTGGATGGACAGTGTTTCGCCCCGCCGCTGCAAGAGGGAATGTGCCGCCTGGGCGTTTACGGCTATGCCGTGGATGGCGAGCAGTTGGTGCAGCGTATAAGCCCGGAGCCGTGCGTGTTTTATGTGCGCCCTGGTTCTTATGACCCGGCAGCTGTGGAGACGGACGCACCGGATCCAACGGAGTTGGAGTCTTATTACGCCAAGGTGCAGGCACTGCTCAAGGATATTGGTAAGGGTGTGAATGGCACCACTTATACGCCCAGCGTGTCCGTAGCGGGCGAGATCAGCTGGACCAATGACGGCGGGAAGGACAACCCGGAACCGGTGAACATTAAAGGCCCAAAGGGTGACACGGGTCCCCAGGGCGCTTCTGGTAAAGATGGAGAGCGAGGACCGCAGGGCGAACCGGGAAAAGATGGTGCAGTGGGCCCACAGGGTGTTCCTGGCACGGACGGCAAAGACGGAGCGCCAGGCGCAGATGGTGCGCCCGGTAAAGATGGTACGGACGGTCGCGGTATCAATACCGCGTGGGTGAATGACAATGGAGAGCTGCAACTGGAGTATTCTGACGGCGAAGAGGATAACTTGGGTAATGTTAAGGGACCGCGTGGTGCAAAGGGCGTAAAGGGCGACACCGGTGCACAAGGACCTGCCGGTGCGGATGGCATTGGTATCACCGATGCACAAATCACAGAAGCCGGAGAGCTACAGATCACTTACACAGACGGTACGACTGTACTTCTGGGTGAGGTCGTAGGCCCCAAGGGCGATACAGGTGCCGCAGGCAAAGACGGCGTGAACGGTAATGATGGTGCCAAAGGCGACAAGGGAGATAAGGGGGATCCCGGTGAACCCGGCGCATCTGGTGTTGAAACCTGGGAGATCGTGTTCACAAAAACATTCGATGAAGACACCACGGCCAACCAGCAGTGGGACCTTGCCAATCCCTGCCGCAAGATCAGACTGCGCATGGCGGTGGCGGGCAGTGCTTCTAATTCAGCGGCCGGTGATACCACTGTGTATCTGAATTCCTACACCTCCAAGTGCTTCCTGCCGAATGTGTTCCGGTATGAGACGGACGCGGCGAAAGGCTCTCTTGCGGTGGCGGAAGTTGATATCACCGGCAACATGGTGCGCGTGCAAACGAATAAGACGAACATATCCAGTAACTTCAACGCGACCAATGTCCTGGCAGGGAACGCAATATGGAACGCAAGCGGGATCACCTTCAACATTATGAGAGATGTGGAAAACCATGGTGCGATCAAAGCCCTGTCGTTTCCAACGAACGGCAAGACGATTGGCAGCGGCACACAAGTTGAAATACTGGGGGTGGCAAAATGAGCATTGAAACAGAAAGCCGCATTGCGTTTTTAAAGTCCGAGTTGGCGGAGACGGATTACCTCTGTCTGAAGTACACGGACGGCGCTTTGTCTGAGGATGAATATGCGCCGATCCGCAAGCAGCGGGCAGCATACCGGGCAGAGATCAACGCCCTGCAAGGGGGTGAGACCGATGTATAGCGCATTCGTCACGGCCGCCCTGACCGCTGCCGTGTCAACGGTGGTGGGCAGCGCCGTGTCCGCTGTGATTGCTTCATTGATTGCAAGAAAAAAGAGCAAAAAAGCAATTGACGAAGTCACCACAGCCCGGTACATAGCCATCGAAAACGGCTTGCAGTCCATTTTGCGCGCCGAGATCATACGGCAGCACGACAAGCACACAGAGCGGGGCTACTGCCCCCTGTACGCCAAGGAAGCCATGGTCAAGGTGTATGACGCATACCACGCCCTGGGCGGCAATGGTATGATGACCAGATTTTATAATGAGATTATTGCGCTCCCGGAGGAGCCACAAAAGGAGGATTAACTATGAAAGTAAACGCAGGAACCATTGCGAGAACCGCTGTGCTGGCGGTATCGCTGCTGAATGTACTCTTGAATGCCTTTGGCAAGAACCCGCTTCCGTTCAGCGATGATGAAGTCTACACCACTGTGTCAACAGTGGTAGCCGTGGTGGCTTCCCTGGCCGCATGGTGGAAGAACAACAGCTTTACAAAAGCTGCTTTGAAAGCAGATGAGACGCTGGCGCTGGAACGGACGGAGACAGCAGAGAGCGAGGCTGTACACCATGAGTAAGCTGTATTACTGCCGGCAGACAACCGAAAAATGTAAAAGCATTCGCTATCCAAGTAAGCCCCATCCGTACAAGTATGGAACCTCCGGCTGCATTTACACCAGCGGCTGCGGGGTATGCGCAAGCCTTATGGTGCTCCATAACTTCGGCTTTACCGGCTTGGATACGGCAGCCTGGACACAGAAGTGCCTACTGATGGGCGCACGGTCCGCAGATGGCACCGATATGGACACGGTGGCAGTGTACCTGGAGAAGCATTACTCCATCGTAAGCAAGCGGGCAAAGACCGTTGCTGACCTGAAGAACCACCTGAAAGCCGGTGGCAAAGCTATAGTGTGCGTCAGTGGTGGCGGCAAACAGCTATTCTCCGACGGCGGCCACTATGTGTATGTGGGCGGACTGGACAAGAGCGGTAACCTGATCGTGCTGGATCCCTACTGGTACGACGGTAAGTTTACCTTGACGACCAACCGCCGGAAGTACACAAAGGTCAAGAATGGCCGGGAGGTGTATGTGCAGCCTGCGGCGCTTGCCTCTGATTTGAGCGGCATTTGGCTGTTCACCAACGCCAAAGGCGGCAAGGCGGTGTATGCGGAAAGCGATGTCAACTACAAAAAGGCGGCGCCCAAGGCACCGACGGTTAAGCCGGGTACATACATCACCACCGCAGTGCGGGGAATTTACAAGGGCGCAGGTGCTGCTGCCGGACGCAAGAAGGTCAAGGATCTGACCACGGACGGCCGGCGACACGCAACCAGCAGCAAGTCGAAAGCAGACGCTATGTTCCGGGCAGGCACCACCATCACCGTGCTGGAGACAAAGCTGCTCTCCACCGGCAACCTGTGGGCGCGCTGCCCCTCCGGCTGGCTGTGTGTATGGGAAAAGGATATTGACCGTAAATTCATCAAGTAAAGCAGAAAGCCCACCGAGTAATCGGTGGGCTTCTTTTGTTTTTTATCAAAAAATATGACAAAAAGATAAAAAAATTCATGTTTTTATTGAATTTCACATACTCTTATGATAGAATGCAACTGCAAATTAGTTGCAAAGAGGTGGGAAAGATTGAGCCAGTTTGAAAAGCTCTGGGAACGGTTTTTGTTAGTTCCAAGTGATTTTACCTATGAGGAATTAAGAAAAATCATGAAACATTACGGTTATAGTGAGAATAATAAAGGGAAAACATCTGGTTCTCGAGTAGGATTTATAAAGAGGGATGATGTAGAAAAAACGACAATATTTCTTCACAAACCTCATGGATCCGATGCGTATGTTAGAAAAGCTGCGATTAGAAGCATAATTGCTGCTATGGAAAGGAATGGTGATATTAAATGAGCAATGTTATTCAGTACAAAGGGTATTTTACGAATGTGGAATATAGCCAAGAAGACCAAATCCTTTTCGGCAAAATAGAGGGCATTCGTGATTTAGTCACATTTGAGTGCGAAAACGCAGGCGAGGTGGAACAAGCTTTCAAAGAGGCGGTGGACGATTATTTGGAATTTTGCGAAGAGGAGGGCAAAGATCCAAACAAAAGCTTTAGCGGCTCATTCAATGTAAGAGTAAGTCCGGAATTGCACAGGGATATATGGGCGGCAGCAACCAAACGCGATATGACATTAAATGCGTATGTGAATGAGGCATTGCGAGCCTCATTGAAAAAAACGACTGATCCAATGGTTGTTTTTCTTGTCCCATCAAGGCTGTCTCGGACAGAGCATGCTCCACAATTTTCCATTGATAAAGATGCCTATAAATCAGGCGAAGATGGATTTTCTTATGGCATAAATAGAAATCTAATTACGAGCGGAGGGGTAAATCAATGAACTATAATTTGAAATTGCAAGCATACAAAATAAGTCAAATTGCAGTTGATACTAAGTTGATTAAGGATGGAAAAGAAGAATTGGCAATAGAGTGCTTTGTTTCACCCAAATTCCCATTGAATGGGGATGATGATACTCTACTGCTGGCTTTTAATGCGTCTGTGTATGAAAAGGATAAGAAGGACGCTGAAAAAATCGTAAGCGCAACTGCGGAATTTATTTATGAATGTAATATGCATCCGGAGGATACAAAAGAGCTAAGAGATTATATTCTTGATCATTGCCTTGATGAAATACAGGACATAGCTTTCGAGCATATTAACAGGATTTTTGAAGCTATGAACTTTACTGGGCTAAAAATAGAGGCAAGTGAGTAAGTTGCAATTTTTACCAAGTTCAATGAAAAACGCTTGACAACACATCTTCCTTTGTAGTATAACAAAAAACAAAGGAGGAATGAAAAATGATTGTGGAAGATACCAAAGATTTGGTTGAAACTGCGGACTATGTGATCATCGAAGCTGTTTTAGTGGATGATGGATTGCGTTACAAACAACTTTCTGTTGGCATTAAAGCCAAAAATGGTGACATTATCCGCATAATTCCAATATCGACAATGCTGATGTAAAAAAAGGCCGGGTAGTTCAGTAACTGCCCGGTCTTTTTCTATACCTCGCATTACCAAGTACTGCAACGAGTACTGCAACGCCAAAAGTTTTTTATTTTCTCTCATTTTTTACACAAGCGGAAATTTGGCTTAACTAAGCCAAAAATGGAAACAGGAAGAAATAAAGGACGGCTAAAAAAGCCGTCCTTTTTGGTCGAGGTGACAAGATTTGAACTTGCGACCCCCACGTCCCGAACGTGGTGCTCTACCAAACTGAGCCACACCTCGATTTATTGCTACAATAGGATAACACAAAATGCGCCCGGTTGCAAGTGTTTTTTACAGAAATTTGTTTTGCGACGGGTCATAGGTCATGCCGATGGCAGCCAACTGGGCCTCCAGCGCCGCCCGGTCCACCTGCAAGTCTGCACACAGAGCATCCAGGCTGGGATAAAAATCCCGCAATTTGGTATTGATTACGCTAAACAAAATAAACGGGTCCTTGGGTAATGCAGCCACCTTTTTTGCCTCCCGGTGCAGATTTGATTTTAATTTACCATAAAAAGCGGGAGAATTCAAGAAAAATCCCGCCTTTTATATTGATTATTTTCTATTTATATGTCATAATAGGCTGTAATTTTATATCCGGCGCAAAACGGCGCTATCGCCCGTTGGCCGGAACAGTAGGTGAAATCATGACGGAAAATGAAAAAATCGCAGCGCTGCTCTTTCCCCATATTACCATGACCCCGGCGGATTACGAAGCCAAATACCCGCCCCGGCAGCTGAAAGAGGGCGCCAGAGTTAGCCGCTTTTCGCCCAGCCCAACAGGCTTTTTGCACTTTGGCAATCTGTTTTCCTGCGCGGCGGCATACCGTACTGCCCGCTGCACCGACGGCGTGTTCTATGTGCGAGTGGAAGATACGGATCAAAAGCGCAAGGTAGAGGGCGCGGTGGAGACCATGCTCTCTGCGCTGCAAATCTACGGCATTACACCGGACGAAGGCGTGATGGGCGACGGAAGCGAAAGCGGCGCCTACGGCCCTTACACCCAAAGTCTGCGCAAAGACATTTACCAGTGCTACGGCAAATTTCTGGTGGAGGAAGGGCTGGCTTACCCCTGCTTTTGCACCCCGGAGGAGCTGGAAGACCTGCACGCCCGACAGGAGAACGAGGACATTAAAGGCTACTGGGGTCCCTACGCCCACTGTCGGAATCTGACCTACGACCAAATCAAGGCCAATATAGACGCCGGCAAGCCCTGGACCCTGCGCCTGCGCTCCCCCGGCAAGCCGGAGGGCAAGGTGCGCTTTGACGATCTGATCAAAGGCAAAATCGAAATGCAGGAGAATGTGATTGATGTGGTGCTGCTGAAAACCGACGGCATTCCCACCTATCACTTTGCCCACGCGGTGGACGACCACCTGATGCGAACCACCCATGTGGTGCGAGGTGACGAATGGATCGCCTCTGTGCCCCTGCACCTGCAGCTGTTCAAGCTCTTAGGCTTCCGCCCGGTGAAATACGCCCATATTGCCCCCATTCTTAAGGAAGAAAACGGCGGCAAGCGCAAGCTCTCTAAGCGCAAGGATCCGGAAGCGGCCGTTACCTACTACGACCAAATGGGTATTCCGGCGGCAGCGGTCAACGAATATATGATGACCATTGCCAACTCCAACTTTGAGGACTGGCGGCGTGCCAACCCCACAGCAGACCTGGCAGACTTTCCCTTTAACTTAAAGAAAATGAGCGTGTCCGGCGCCCTGTTTGATATGGCCAAGCTGACGGATGTGTCCAAGACCGTCATCAGCAAAATGACTGCACAGGAAGTGTTTGACCTGGCCCACGACTGGGCCGATCGGCACCAGCCGGAACTGGCCGCGCTGTTTGACAGCGATCCGGCCTATGCGGTGGCAGTGCTCAGCATTGACCGGGGCGGCAAAAAGCCCCGCAAGGACATTGCCAAATGGAGCGATCTGGCGGACTACATCAGCTATTTCTACGACCAAACCTTTACCCCCTGCTACGACCTGACCGGCAATGCGAATCCGGCACTGGCAGTACAGGTGCTGGAGCAGTACAAAGACCTGGTGGACACCGCAGACGACAAAGACACCTGGTTTGCCAAGATCAAGGCGTTGTGCCCGCAGGTGGGCTGCACCCCCAATGTGAAAGAATACAAGCAGGACCCTACAGCGTTCAAGGGCCATGTAGGCGATGTGTCTACCGTGATCCGGGTGGCGCTCACCGGGCGCACCAACACCCCGGACCTGCACGCTATACTGGCTTTGCTGGGGCAAGAAACCGCACAAGCCAGACTAAACGCCGCACTGGCGCACTACAAGGAGGAGCACCATGGCTGAGGAGATCAGAGAAAACTCTAATTTTATTCACGATTTTATTGATAAAGACCTGGAGGACGGGGTGTATAGCAGCATACAGACCCGCTTTCCCCCGGAGCCAAACGGCTACCTGCACATTGGCCACGCCAAGGCCATTTGCATCAATTTTGGGGTAAAGGAAAAGTACAAGGGCGTGTGCAATCTGCGCTTGGACGACACCAACCCCACCAAAGAGGACACCGAGTATGTAGACGCCATCAAAGAGGACATTCAATGGCTGGGCTTTCAGTGGGACAACCTGTACTACGCCTCCGACTACTTTGACTTTCTCTTTGACTGCGCCATCAAGCTGATCAAGAAAGGCAAGGCCTTTGTTTGCGAGCTGACGCCGGAGGAAATGCGCGCCTACCGTGGCACCCTCACCGAGCCGGGCAAGGAGAGCCCCTATCGCAACCGCTCCGTGGAGGAAAACCTGGACCTGTTTATGCGCATGAGCAAGGGCGAGTTTCCGGAGGGCAGCAAGGTGCTGCGTGCCAAAATCGATATGAGCTCCCCCAACCTGAATATGCGGGACCCGATCATTTATCGCATTATGTACGCCCACCATCACCGCACCGGTGACAAATGGTGCGTGTATCCCATGTATGACTTTGCCCATCCCCTGTCGGACGCCAGAGAGGGCGTGACCCACTCTCTGTGTTCTCTGGAATTTGAAAACCACCGCCCGCTGTACAACTGGTTTGTGGACGAGCTGATCGAAGGGCAAAAGCCCCGACAGATCGAGTTTGCCCGGCTGAACCTGAACTACACCCTCACCAGCAAGCGCAAGTGCTTAAAGCTGGTGCAGGACGGCATTGTCAGCGGCTGGGATGATCCCCGTATGGCCACCCTCAGCGGTATGCGCCGCCGGGGCTATCCGCCGGAGGCGGTACGGGACTTCTGCGAGCGCATCGGCGTGTCCAAGGCGTACAGCGTGGTGGACTTTGCCCTGCTGGAGGCCTGCGTACGGGAGCACCTGAACACCTCCGCTCCCCGAGCCATGGCGGTGCTGGACCCCATTAAGCTGGTGATCGACAACTACCCGGAGGACAAGACCGAGGCCCTGGAAGTGGAGTATCACCCGGACCACCCGGAATACGGCAAGCGCACCGTGCCCTTTGGCCGGGAGCTGTACATTGAGCGGGACGACTTTATGGCCGAGCCCATCAAGAAATACCGCCGTCTGTACCCGGGCAACGAGGTACGGCTGTACAAGGCCTACCTGGTGACCTGCACCGGTTATGACACAGACGAAAATGGCAATGTGACCTGCGTGCACGCCACCTACGACCCGGCCACCTTTGGCGGCGACGCCCCGGATGGGCGCAAGGTACGAGGCACCATTCACTGGGTCAGCGCCAAAGAAAACACCCCCCTGACCGCCCGGATCTATGACCGGCTGTTTAATGTGGAGAACCCCAGCGACGACAGCGGCGTCAGCTCCTTTGAGGAGAACCTAAATCCGGACAGTCTGACCGAGAAGCAAGGCTACGGCGAGGTGGCACTGGCCACGGCCAAGGCCGGCGATCGGTTCCAGTTTATGCGGGACGGCTACTTTTGTATGGACAAGGACTCTGCCCCCGGCGCACCGGTGTTTAACCGCACCGTTGCTCTGCGAGACAGCTTTAATATCAAAAAGAATAAATAAGAATTCGGGTGAGCACTTTGAGTACAAGAAAAGATATAAAAAACATTGCAATCATTGCCCATGTTGACCACGGCAAAACCACTCTGGTGGACGAAATGCTGCGCCAAAGTGGCACTTTCCGCCAAAATGAAGTGGTGGAAGAGCGGGTCATGGACAGCAACGACCTGGAGCGTGAGCGGGGCATTACCATTATGTCCAAGAACACCTCCATTCACTATAACAACACCAAGATCAACATTGTAGACACGCCCGGCCATGCGGACTTTGGCGGCGAGGTAGAGCGTATTCTTACCATGGTAGACGGCGTTCTGCTGCTGGTAGACGCGTTTGAGGGCTGTATGCCCCAGACCCGCTTTGTGCTGAAAAAGGCGCTGGGTCTGCACAAGACGCCGCTGGTGGTAGTCAACAAGATTGACCGGGACGGCGCCCGCCCTGCCGAGGTGGTAGACGAGGTACTGGACCTGTTTATTGAGCTGGGCGCAGACGATGACCAAATCGACTTCCCGGTGATCTACGCCTCCGCCAAGGACGGCTACGCCGGCACAGAGCCGGATGTGCGCAGCGGCGATATGCGCCCGCTGCTGGACGCCATCTTAAAGTACATTCCTTCTCCCCAGGGCGACCCTGAGGGTCCCACCCAGGTACTGTTCTCCTCTTTGGAGTATGACGACTATGTGGGCCGCATCGGCGTGGGCCGTGTGGAGCGCGGCAGCGTAAAAGTCAACGCACCCTATGTGCTGTGCCGCCGGGATGATACCCGGGAAAACATCCGGGTCACCAAGCTGTACCAATTTGAGGGGCTGAAGCGGGTGCCGGTAGAGGAAGCGGTCATGGGCGACCTGATTTGCGTGGCCGGTATTGCGGACCTGAACATCGGCGAGACCTTGTGCGCCCCGGAGTGCGTGGAGCCGCTGCCCTTTGTAAAGATTGATGAGCCCACCATCAGCATGAACTTTATGGTCAACGATTCTCCCTTTGCCGGGCGTGAGGGCAAGTATGTCACCTCCCGCAACCTGCGGGACCGCCTGTTTAAGGAAGTGGAGACCAACGTGTCCATGCGGGTGGAAGAAACGGACAGTATGGACACCTTTAAGGTATCCGGCCGAGGTGAGCTGCACCTGTCCATTCTCATTGAAACCATGCGGCGAGAGAACTATGAATTCGCCGTCAGCCGTCCCCAGGTCATTCTGAAAAAGGATCCCCAGACCGGCAAGACCCTGGAGCCTATGGAGCTGGCCATCATTGAAGTGCCGGAGGCCTATGTAGGCGCTGTGATGGAGAAGCTGTGCTCCCGCAAAGGCGAGATTGAGAACATGGACACCCGCTCCACCGGCATGACCCACCTGGAAATCAAGATTCCCGCCCGTGGGCTGATCGGCTACCGCAGCGAGTTCTTGACGGACACCAACGGCAACGGCATTATGAACCAGCTGTTTGGCGGGTATGAGCCCTACAAGGGTGAGATCGCCACCCGCACCCACGGCTCCATCGTGGTGCACGAGACCGGCACCACCAGCGGCTACGGCCTGTGGAACACCCAGGACCGGGGGCGGCTGTTCGTTGGTCCCGGTGTAGAGGTGTACGAGGGCATGATCGTGGGCGAATGCGCCAAGGACGAGGACATTGTGTGCAATGTGTGCAAGAAGAAGCATGTAACCAACACCCGAGCCAGCGGCTCCGACGAGGCGCTGAAACTGGTGCCCCCCACCACTCTGTCTCTGGAACAGAGCATGGAATTCCTGGCAGACGATGAGCTGCTGGAAGTGACCCCCAAGAGCATTCGTCTGCGCAAGATGATCTTGGACAAATCCCTGCGACTGAAAGCGGAAAGCCGCAGAAAATAAATCAAAAATGAACGCAAAAAGGAGTGTGAAGTATGGCCGCAGGTCTTTATATTCATATTCCTTTTTGTTTTTCCAAGTGCCCGTACTGCGATTTTTACAGCACCAAGTACACCCCGACAGCCGCCGACGCTTTTGCCGAGAAGCTGGGAGGGCAAATGCAAGACTATACCGGCAGTTTTGACACCGTGTACTTTGGCGGCGGCACCCCCTCCATCCTGGAGCCACAGGTGCTCACCGGCATTTTGCAGGCGGTGCGGGATCACTTTGCCATTGACCCGGCGGCGGAGATCACCGTAGAGTGCAACCCCTCCAAGGACCTGACCGGGGATATGGAGCAGTACGCAGCAGCGGGGATCAACCGGGTGAGCATCGGTATGCAAAGCGCCGTGGATCGGGAACGGTTCGCCCTGGGGCGCCGTGCCGGCAGCGGGGAAGTGGCCCGCACCGTAGCGGCAGCCAAGGCGGCAGGCATTACCAATATTAGCCTGGATGTGATGCTGGGCACCCCCAAACAGACCCCGGACAGCTTGGAGGAAACCTTTGCCTTTATTGCGCGTATGCAGGTGACCCACATCAGCGCCTATCTGCTGAAGATCGAACCGGGCACCCCCTTTGACCGCCTGCAAGCCAAGCTGGCGCTGCCGGAGGAGGACACCGTGTGCCAAATGTACCTGCAAACGGTGGAGCGGCTGGGACAACTGGGCTTTGCCCAGTACGAGATCAGCAACTTTGCCCGCCCGGGGTACGAGAGCCGCCACAACTTGAAATACTGGCTGCTGGAGCCGTACTTGGGGCTGGGACCCAGCGCCCACTCCCTGTGGAACGGTAGGCGCTTCTACTTTGACCGGGACTGGATCTGGCAGGACGAAGGCCCCGGCGGCGACCGAGAGGAGCAAATTCTCTTAGGCTTACGACTGAACCGAGGCATACCGGCGGACTGGCTCACCCGCGATCCGGCGCCGTACATTGCCGGAGGATTTATGCGCCGCACCAATGGTCGCATTGCCCTAACCCCCCGGGGTATGCTGGTATCGAACACCATTTTGGCAGAATTACTGGACTAAGGAGGAGCCTATGTTAACCGGACTGGCAGGCGGCGCCCTTTGGGCGCTGGACACGGTCATACTGGGCATGGCTCTGGCGCTGCCGGTGTTTACCGGCGACCCCAGAGCAGCAATACTGGCGCCCTTTGCCAGCACCTTTTTGCACGACCTGTGTTCTTCCCTGTGGATGCTGGGCTATACTGGGCTGCGCCGCCAATACAAGGCAGTATGGCAAGCGCTACGCACCCGGGGTGGCCGCTTTGTGGCACTGGGCGCACTGCTGGGCGGCCCGGTGGGTATGACCGGCTATGTGTTGGCCATCAACGCCATCGGCCCGGCATACACCGCCATCATCTCCGCACTGTACCCGGCACTGGGCACGGTGCTGGCACACTTTTTCTTAAAGGAAAAATTGCGCCCTACCGGCCTGATCGGTCTGGCACTGAGTATTGGCGGGGTGATCGCTCTGGGCTATACCCCCGGCGCGGCGCTGCCAAAGGGACATCTACTGGGCTTTGGCTGCGCGCTGCTGTGCTGTATCGGCTGGGCAGCAGAGGGGGTCATCTGTACCTACGGACTGCAAAGCAGCACCGTCACCAACGCCCAGGCGCTGCAAATCCGCCAGCCGGTGTCGGCGCTGACCTATGCCATTGTTTTGCTGCCGGCCTGCAAGGGCTGGGGCTTTACCGCCGGGCTGTTTGGCACGCGGGCACTGTGGATCATCGCCCTGTCCGCCCTGTGCGGCACCGCCTCTTATCTTTGCTACTACAAGGCGCTGGGCAAGCTGGGCACCGGCAAGGCCATGCCCCTGAACATTACTTACGCCGCCTGGTCGCTGCCGTTCTCTTACCTGCTTTTGCACCAGGTTCCCGGCACAAAGGACATACTCTGCGCCCTGGTAGTGCTCCTTGGTGCGCTGCTGGCCGCTTACGAAAAGCCACAAAAATTGGAAAAATCAAACAACCAATGAGCGCAAAAAACGGGCATACTAAAACCGAAGGAGGTTTTCAGTATGCCCGATTTATTTCATTTAACGCCGGAGATGAACCAATACTTTAACGCCCTGCCGGAGAGCGTAAAAGAGAATATCATTCAATCCGGCGCCAAGATCAATTCCCTGGAGGACCTAAAGGCCGTGGCGGCACAGCTGTGCAACCATGCAGAATAACCGCCACTTTCCCCAAACGGAAAATAGCCTGAATAACTGGGACGCGCCGGTGCGCCACGCACCCGGCCGTTACCGGGATTATCGCGAGAAGTACGCCCTGACCACCGGCGAGGTCACCGCCCGCTACTGCGAAAATATTACCAACCCCACCGTCCAGCCGGACGGCAAAACAGAAATGCACACCCCCATTCCGGATGTGGCCCATGTGGAGCAAAGCAAAGCCTATCAAGAAGAAAATCAGTTGTAACCAAATCAGCGGACGGCAGTTTTCTGCCGTCTATTTTTATACCTTTTCATCGAATTTTGTAAATTTTTGCCGCTATTTTGGCGTATTTTCCCATTTTGCCACACTATATTATAGAAGGAACTTTTCAATTTGCATGGAAAGGAACGGAAAGGACGGATCCCATGAAAAAATGCTTGCGCTATCAAATGCGGCTGCTGGTGCGGTCGCCGGGATTTTGGGTCTCTATGGCCTTTGGGGTGTTGTATGCCGTGGGCTACTTTGTGGCCATGTGCCTACGCAACATTCACCTGGATGCCATTGCCCAGCCCACGCCGTACAGTGCGTATTCTACTCACGGATTAAGTTTTACCACACCGTACTTTATGTATCTGTTCCCGATTTTGGCCTGCATTTCTTTTTCAGACAGTTCTCTGTATGAGCGCAACAATCACCTACTGGCGCCGCTGCTGGGCAAAATGGGCATTGGCCGTTACTATCGCTCCAAACTGGTCGCCGTCTTTTGCGGCGGCTTTTTACCTATATTTGCCACCCAGGCGCTGAATATGGGGCTGTGCCTGATCGCCTTTCCCTTAAACGGCACCCAGCGCTACGGCTGGGATCTGTTTCAAGACTATACATACTGGTATAATGTCAGTGATCCGCACTTCTTTTTCCAGCATCTGTATCTGTACTCGCCTTATCTGTACTATCTGCTTTATATGCTGCTGTCCGCCCTGGTCGCCGGGTTGTTTGCGGTGGCAGCCTGGCAATTTTCCTTTTTCGTTCGCAACCGCATTTTTACCTATACCATCATGTTTTTGGTGGTACAGGGCATTGAATATCTGCTGATCTTAACGCCGGATTGGCCGCTGAATATTCTCAGCTATCTATACGGGATGAACCCCACCGTCCCGACCCCTGGCGGTTTTGCCATCTGTATGGCCTTTTACCTGGCGCTGGCATTCCTACCGGCGCTGATCGTACCAAAGAAATTGAGGAACTGCTTATGAAGCGCACCCTTGCCTACAACCGATACCCGCTGGTCATCTGTGCACTGGGGTTGTTGCTGGGCGGACTGCACAGTCTGTTCCAGCTGCACCAGACCCCTGCGGATACCTGGACTGCGGCCTATCTGACCGCCCGGGAGGGAACGGAGCTGATGCTGACGGAGAACAGCACCGATCCCCAAGTGCTGCGCAGTCTGCTGCACCTGCTCATCGGTGTGCCCCTGCTGGGCGGGCTGTTCAGTCGGGAATACCAAGTAAAAGGGGTATTCATCGCCACCCGCCGGGGGCGTTATCTGCGCTTTTACCGAGCAGAAATGGGGCGACTGCTGACAGTGACTCTGCTGTATAACCTGCTGTATTGCGGTGCCCAGGCGCTGTGTGCCACGGTGGCCGTCCACGCCCTGCCTGCCGCTGCCGCAGTTCGACTAATAGGGATCAGCCTGTTTAGCGACACGCTGGTGCTCTTTGGCTTTGCGGTGCTGTGCGCCGGTCTGTGCGTGACCCGGGGCGAAAAAGCCGGCGTGCTGCTGGGTGCCGCCGCCTTTTTGCTGGCGGTGATGGCGCTGTTTTTGCTGCCGGTACCGCTGCGCCAATACAATCCGGTGCTTTGGTGCCTGTGCAGTGCATTTCCCACGGACGAAACGCTCTTTGCCTATCCCCTGTGGGGCTACTACGCCGCAGGCAGCGCACTGCTGGCGGTGTGGGTGCTGCTTTGGGGGCGGGTGCTAAAGACAAAAGATATTTTGTGAGGTGGACTATGCCAAAAATCATATTGCAAGACTATACCAAGACTCTGCGTGGCAAGACCGTACTGGACCACATAGACCTGACGCTGGAAAGCGGCGGCATTTACGGCCTGGCCGGGCAAAACGGCTGTGGCAAGACCATGCTGCTACGGGCCATTGCCGGGCTGATGACCCCCACCGCCGGCACAGTCACCGTAGGCGGCACCCGGGTGGGCAACGGGGTCTATGCGCCCCATGTGGGGCTGGTGATCGAGAATGTATTTCTCTACGAATACCTAAGCGGCCGCCACAACCTGCAAATGCTCAACGACCTGTCCGATCACAAGATCAGTGACGGCGAACTGGACGGCTGGCTCACCCGCTTTGGGCTGGACCCGGCGGACCGGCGCCCCATGAAAAAATACTCCCTGGGTATGTGCCAAAAGGTCAGCCTGATCCAGGCGCTGATGAACCAACCGGAATTGGTGCTGCTGGACGAACCCACAAACGCGCTGGACGATGACAGCGTACAGGTGCTGGAGGCAGAGATTCTCCGTATGAACCGGGAGGCAGGCACCACCTTTGTGATCGCCAGCCACGACCGGGCCACTTTAGAGCACCTGTGCACCAAAATACTGCGAATGGAGGCGGGGCACCTTGCGTAAAAAACAACTGACCATGCAGCAGGGACTGGCGCTGGGCTGCCTGATTCTGGTGGTGTGCGCCGTACTGTTCGGCATTGTGCTGCGGGCCACCCGCGCCCACGACTTAGAGGACCCGGAAAAGGTGGCGGCAGCTGTTTGCGACTTGCCCACAGACAACCGGGCCGATTATGATGCGGCAGCCGAAATGTTAGACATAAGCGTAGCGGTGGAGCAGCTGCAAGACCGGATCCCCCTGCAAGTGGAAATCACCGGTATGCAGCCCACCTACAACAACCTGCGGTACACCGCCAAGGTGCTAAAGGCCACCGATCGGGAGCAGGCAGGCAACACGGTGGTGCTGTATCTACTCATGTCCATGGAAAAAATGAGCGACGGCAAGCTGCACTGCGACACCGGCACCGCTCTGCCGTTGGCTGTAGGGCACAAATACCTGCTGTTTGTCCGTCCTATGGAATACATGGACCTGTACCAACACACCCTACCCTGCCGAGAATACCAGGCCACCACCAACGCCACGGACGCCACGCTGTACAGCTTTTGCCTGGATCGCACACAAACCCGCCCACTGCCAACCACGCCGCTGACCTTTCAGCAGGTTACAGAATACGATTACCTGGTCTATTCCCAAGAGGCGTTGGACCACGCCAAAAAATTCACTGCCGACATACGGAAGCACTACGGCGTAACTGCAAAATAACATAAAAAGCCCCATTGCCAAGGGTTGGCAATGGGGTTTATTCATTCCCTTTACAGGTGGAAGATCAGCTTGTCGCTACACTTATTAAAGACGAACAGCCCGACAGCCAGGGTGACCAGCGACACCACCGAGGCATACAGCAGCAAATTCCAGGTCATCATTTGGCCGTACAGAATACACTGGCGGAACAGCTCGATCATCGAATATAGTGGGTTGATCTTAATAAGCACCACGATCCAGTCGGAGGTAATGCGGTGCAGAGGATAAATGATGGGCACCATATAAAACAGCAGGTGACACAGCACATCCCAAATATACTCCACATCCCGGAAATAAACGGACAGCACGGACAGGATCATACCCACGCCGGTGCAGAACACCAACAGAATGAACATGGGTACAAAGAACAGCACCGCGTAGCCGTTTAGGTGCAGGGCGTGGCCGTTGCTGATTCCGGTAAGCTTAAAGAAGATCCACACGCTCACCAGGCAAAGCAGCGAGATAGCGAAGGTTACATAGCAAGAGAGAATGGAGCTAAGCGGGTACATATACTTGGGCACATAGACCTTCTTGATGATCCCCGCATTGCGGCGGAAGGAGGTCATCGCCTGTTTGGTGGAAGATGTAAAGAAATCAAACATCAACCGGCCGGTAAACAGGAATACCGGGTAGCAAATCACGCCCTTGTTGCTGCGGCCAAAGATTCCGCTGAACACCACGGAAAGCACAATCATGTTCAGCAGCGGCTGCAAAAAGCTCCACAAAATACCGATCCAGGAGTCCCGGTACTTTAACTTGATATTCTTACGGGTCAGCTCCATTAGCAGGTTTCGATACTTTTGGAACACCCGTGTATCGTGCGCAAGCGCGCGCTTTAATTTTTTTACCTTCGGCATAGATACACCTCGATCCGCTCAGGGCGGCAATAATTTTGCGCTGCCTAACGCAGCCAAACACCGGATATAACTAAGGCATTATAACACACGCCGCCGCATTTTTCAACTTAAAGTGCGAATTTGGTACAAAATACACCCTTTAGCGAAACAGATTGGCAATGGTCAGCGCTGTTTTGCGGGCAGAGGCGTCGCCGTCCACCGCATAATCTGCCGCTGCACGATACTTGGCCTGGCGGGCGTCATACAGCGCCTTGGCCTGCACCGGATCCTGAAATAAAGGGCGGTTGGCGCCGTTGCCCACCCGCTGACAGATCACATCAAAAGACGCGTCCAGCAGCACGATCTTGCCGGTGGTGCGCAGGGTCCGTACATTCTCGTCAAAGGTCAGTGCCCCGCCGCCGGTGGAGATCACGCAGTTGGGAATCTCTGCCGCCTCTGCGCAGGCTGCACGCTCCAGCTCTCGAAAATAGTCTTCCCCGTGCACCTGAAAAATAGCCGGAATAGACACGCCGCTGCGCGCCTCCACCAGCTGATCCGTATCCACAAACCGGCGACCCATAATTTTGGCCAGCTCTTTGCCCACCACAGTCTTGCCGCTGCCCATAAAGCCGCAAAGCACAATATTCATTACAGCAGTTCCTCCATTTGCTCGATCACCCGCTGCACCTGGGCAGGGGTGTAGGTCACATCATTCCAAATCTCCTGGGCTACCGCTGCCTGCCACACCAGCATGGGCAGACCGTTTACCACCTTGGCGCCGTTTTGCCGAGCCAGGCGCAGCAGCCGGGTTTCCATTGGATTATAAATGGCGTCAAATACCGCAGCCGTGTGGGCCAGCACACCCGGCTCCAGCGGGCAAGCGTCCACCTTGGGGAACATACCCACCGGGGTGCCGTTGACGATCAGATCCCAGTCACCGGTCACGCTATTAAAATCCGTCACCGTCACCGCGCGGCCGCATTTTTCGGCAATTTCTGCCGCCAAGGCACAACCTTTCGACGGTGTGCGGGCAGCCAGGGTCACCGCTGCACCTGCCAGCACCGCCTCAAAGGCAAACATACGAGCCACGCCGCCGGTGCCCAGCACCAGCACCCGTCCGGCCAGCGGAATGCCCGCTGCGGACAAGGAGCGCAAAAAGCCGTAGCAGTCCGTATTGTAGCCGTAGAATTTGCCGTCCCGCACTGCCACCGTATTCACCGCCCCAAAGAGCGCCGCCTTTTCGTCCAGTTCTGCCATAGCCGACAGCACCGCTTGCTTGTGGGGAATGGTAACATTAAATCCACGCAGCGTTTGCAGTTCCGGCAGCCGGTTCGCCAGATCCTCCGGTGCAATATCCAACAACCGGTAGTCCCCCTCCAGGTGGGCGGCAGCCAGCAGCGCCCGGTGAATTTGGGGAGAGAGAGAATGACCCAGCGGGTGACCGATCAGTGCATAGTGCGTCATGATTTTGCCCTTTCCGCTCCCGGCCCAAAAAAATATTGCCGAAAGCATTGACTTTTTTATAGGAATTATATAATATGATAGCATATAAGACTTGTATTAACAACAGTTTTTTGGAGATGAGCAGTTATGGTACTGGATAAAATGAAGGACATTTTGGTGGAGCAGCTGGAGTGCGACCCGGAGGACATCACCATGGAGAGCCTGCTGGTAGACGACCTGGGGGCCGACAGTCTGGACGCCATCGACATCGTGATGAGTGTGGAAGATACGTTCAAGGTTGAAGTACCGGACGAGATCATTGAGAAGATCGAGACTGTGGGCGACATTGTCAACTACATTGAGGATCACATCTGATTTGCATTTTTCACCATTTGTCAATTCCTGTCAAAAATTGCGGCAAAAAGTGTGGGTTTTTTATCAAAGTTGCCCTGTTTGAATTGACAATTCACTTAAATTCAAGTAAAATAGAAAGGCAGATGATCGTGCATCTGCCTTTCCGCTTTTTTAGGGGAAAAAGCGTCGGCGATGCACGGTCTTACCGACATGGAGAGGGGAATCTTTATGGCAAAGAAGTATATCTTGGCCCTGGACCAGGGAACCACAAGTTCCAGAGCCATCATTTTCAACAAAAAGGGTGAGATCGTCGCCAAGGCGCAAAACGAATTCACCCAGCACTATCCGGAGAACGGCTGGGTAGAGCACGACCCGATGGAAATTCTGTTTAGCCAGATCAGCGCCATACTGACCGTGCTGCGCAAGGAAGCGGTGGATCCCAAGGAGATCGCCGCCATCGGCATTACCAATCAGAGAGAGACCACCGTGGTGTGGGAAAAGGAGACCGGTCGTCCCATTTATAACGCCATCGTGTGGCAGTGCCGCCGCACGGCGGACCTGTGCGAGGAATTGAAGGCACAGGGACTGAACGATTATGTAAAGAGCACCACCGGTCTGCTGATCGACGCCTACTTCAGCGGCACCAAGATCAAATGGATCCTGGACCATGTGGAGGGCGCCCGGGAGCAGGCGGAGCGGGGTGAGTTGCTGTTCGGCACCATTGACAGCTGGCTGATCTGGAACCTGACCAACGGCAAAGTGCATGTGACCGATTACTCCAATGCCTGCCGCACCATGCTCTTTGACATTGACAAGCTATGTTGGGACCCGTTTTTATGTGAAAAGCTGGGCATTCCCATGTCCATGCTGCCGGAGGTAAAGCCGTCCAGCTGCATTTACGGCGAAGTGGCTAAGATCACCGGCATTGAGGACATTGCCGGTGTGCCCATTGCAGGCGCCATCGGCGACCAGCCGGGTGCACTCTTCGGCCAGGGCTGCTTTGAGTCCGGCCAGGCCAAGAATACATACGGCACCGGCTGCTTTTTGCTGATGAACACCGGCGAAAAGCGGGTAGACTCTCGCTCCAACCTGCTTTCCGGCATTGCCTGGGGACTGGACGGCAAGATCACCTATGCGCTGGAAGGCTCCGCCTTTAACGCCGGCAGTGTGATCAAGTGGCTGCGCGATGAGCTGGGGCTGATTGAGAACGCGCCCCAGTGCGACAAATTCGCCGCCATGGTGCCGGATTCCGGCGGACTGTACTTTGTGCCGGCCTTTACCGGGCTGGGCGCTCCCTACTGGGATATGTATGCCCGCGGGGTCATGATTGGTCTGTCCCGTGGGATCAACAAATTCCATATATGCCGCGCGGTACTGGAAAGCATTACTTACCAAATGACCGACCTGCTGGAAGCCATGATGAAGGATTCCGACATTATCCTCAAGGACCTTCGGGTGGACGGTGGCGCTTCCGTCAGCGATATTATGATGCAGATGCAAGCAGATATGACCGGCGTAAATGTGAATCGACCCAAGAATGTGGAGACCACAGCCCTGGGCGCTGCCTACTGTGCCGGGCTGGCTACCGGTGTGTGGAAAGACACGGCGGAGATCGAGGCCAACCGCCAAGTAGACAAGATTTTTGTACCCTCCATGGAAGAGGGGCTACGCAACCGGAAGTACACCGACTGGAAGCGGGCGGTAGAGCGCTCCAGAAACTGGGAACGCTAAACATACCGATTTATACAGAAGTTAATCAGGGGGGGACAAAGCGCGCGGCAACGGGTGCTTTGTTCCTCTTTTTATTTTGCGGCAAAACCGCACCCAAATTCTATTTCACAACAAGGAGAACCCATTATGTCAAAAGTCATTGTACCCTGGGATCTGATCACCAATTTTGTGACAGACGCTTTCATCGGCTACGGCATTCCCGCAGAGGACGCTAAGATCTGCACGGATGTTTTGCTGGAGTCCGACCGCCGCGGGATTGAAAGCCACGGCTGCAACCGGTTTAAGCCCATTTACCTGGATCGGATCAAAGCCGGGATCCAAAATCCGGTGACCCAGTTTGAGATCTTAAAGGAAACCCCCACCACCGCCGTGGTAGACGGCCACAACGGCATGGGTCAGGTGATCGGCCATCGGGCCATGCAGATGGCCATTGATAAGGCCAAGGAATACGGTATGGGCATGGTGGCCGTGCGCAACAGCTGCCACTACGGTATTGCCGGTTATTACGCCACCATGGCCACCAAGGCCGGCTGCATCGGCATCACCGGCACCAACGCCCGCCCCTCCGTGGCGCCCACCTTTGGTGTGGAGGGTATGTTCGGCACCAATCCGCTGACCGTCGGCATTCCCACCGATGAGGACTTTGACTTTCTCATCGACTGCGCCACCTCCATCACCCAAAACGGCAAGATCGAATATTACGCCCGCATTGGCGAGGACGTGCATCCGGGCACGGTAATCGGTCGGGACGGCCAGCCCATCTCCGGCGACAGCGGCGAGGCGCTGAAGAAGATTCGCAGCGGCGACGCGGCACTGACCACCCTGGGCGGCATTGGCGAAGCCCTGGGCGGCTACAAAGGCTACGGCTACGCCATGGTGATCGAGCTACTCTCCGCCGTACTGCAAGACGGTGCCTACGGCAAAGATCTGGACGGCAAGGACGAGAACGGCAACATTCGCCCCTATCACCTGGGCCACTTCTTCATTGCCATTGACACCGACCACTTCCTGGGTCAGGAACTGACCCGTAAAAAAGCCGGCGAAATCCTCCGCAGTGTGCGTGCCTCTCAAAAAGCGCCTGGCGCCGACCGCATTTTCACCGCCGGCGAAAAAGAGTGGGAGATCTGGCAGCAGCGCAAGGACAGCGGCGTGCCCATCAACGACTCTGTGCAGAAAGAAATTTTGGAAGTTCGGGACGAACTGGGTCTGACCCAGTACAAGTTCCCCTGGGAATAAGCGAGGTAACTATGGATTACAGAAAAGAATCATTAAGACTCCACGGTGAGTGGAAAGGCAAAGTGGAAGTAGTGGCACGGGCCAAGGTGGACAACAAGGACGCCCTGTCCCTGGCCTACACCCCCGGTGTGGCCGAGCCCTGCCTGGCGATTCAGGCAGATTACAACAAAAGCTGGGAGCTGACCCGCCGCTGGAATATGGTGGCGGTGATCACCGACGGCTCTGCGGTACTGGGTCTGGGCGACATTGGCCCGGAGGCCGGTATGCCCGTTATGGAGGGCAAATGCGTGCTGTTTAAGGAATTCGGCGGCGTAGACGCCTTCCCCCTGTGTGTGCGCACCAAGGACGTGGACGAATTTGTAGAGACGGTGTATAATATCAGCGGTTCCTTTGGCGGGATCAACCTGGAGGATATTGCCGCGCCCCGCTGCTTTGAGATCGAGCAGAAGCTGAAAGAACGCTGCGATATTCCGATTTTCCACGACGACCAGCACGGCACCGCCGTTGTGGTCTCTGCCGCATTGATCAATGCCACAAAGATCACCGGCAAGCCCCTTGACCAGTGCAAGGCCGTGATCAATGGCAGCGGCGCTGCGGGCATTGCCATTGCCAAGCTGCTGCTGACCCTGGGTCTGGGCGATGTGATCCTGTGTGACCGCACCGGCGCCATCTACGAAGGCCGCGATAAGTTAAATGCCAGCAAGGCAGAGATCGCCGCCGTGTCCAATAAAGGCAAGGTACAGGGCACCCTGGCAGAAGCGGTAAAGGGCACGGACATCTTCATCGGCGTGTCTGCACCCGGTGTGCTGACCCAGGAGATGATCCGCACCATGAACCCGGATCCCATTGTGCTGGCCATGGCCAACCCCACGCCGGAGATTCTGCCGGATGAGGCAGCCGCTGCCGGTGCCAAAATTGTAGGCACCGGGCGCTCCGACTTCCCCAACCAGATCAACAATGTGGTCGCATTCCCCGGTATCTTCCGCGGGGCGTTAGATGTGCGCGCCGCTGCCATTACGGAAAATATGAAGATTGCCGCCGCGTATGCCATCGCCTCCCTGGTCAGCGATGCAGAGTTAAAACCGGAGTATATTCTGCCCCACGCCTTTGATCCCCGGATCAAGGACACCGTGGCCGCCGCTGTGGCAGAAGCTGCACGGAAGGACGGCGTAGCCCGCATTTAACGGCCAAGCCTATTATAATGTTATAAGTTATATATTATAATAAAGCAAAATGAACACACAGGCGCTCTCCCCTGCCGCTCCCCGGCGGCAGAACGGAGGGCGCCGGTTTTTTGTCCCATTTTATGCAACTTAAGAACAGTATTAGACAGGTGTTGCGATACTAAGGCGGTTTTGTCAAGGGAAAAGGGGCAAGTTTGTGGAAGTTGCTTAATTATTACAGAATGGTTACAAATTCGTTGTATAGATTTACCATAGATTAAAAAGTTACAAATGTGTTACAATCCTCACCGTTGTTGCGGCATAAGCCCAACAAAGGGAGGTTTTTGATGAAAAAGGCAATCATAGCCCTTATTTCTCTGCTTATTTTTTGCATCGTATTCCCGTCTACCGTGTCGGCAGAGTCCGCAAGGAGCCATTACAAGCCCCGGCTGACCGCCCCCACCTCAGACAACGCCTATTATAACAGCAAGCTGAACCGTTACAGCCAGACCGGCTACGGTATGCCCAACTGCGTGGCCTACGCCTACGGCCGGGTGTACGAGATGAACGGCAAAGCCCCCAAGATCACCCACGGCAACGCCGGCGAGTGGTGGAGCATTAACAAGCAGGGCGGCTATTACAAGTACGGCAGCAAGCCCAAGGTGGGCGCAGTGGTGGTTTGGAGCAACCATGTGGCCGTGGTGGAGCAGATCCACAAGAACGGCAGCATTACCATTTCCGAGTCCCACTACGGCGGCACCTATTTTGACACCAAGACCGTCACCGACTACACCTACCATTACGGCCAGACTTTTTACGGCTTCATCTACACCTATCAGGGCAGTGCCAAGAAAAAAAGCAAGCCCAAGCCCAAGCAGTACACCGCCGCCAAAACCGCAGTAACTGCACCGGAAGAACAGGAACAGGTATTCCGTATACTGGAGATCGACGACAGCAAGGCTGCCACGCAGGAGATCGTGCAAAACGATAAGCTGCTGCAAGCTTCCGCCGCCAGCCACTCCACCAAGAAGGCAGATACGGAAAAACGCGCCGCTGCACAAAAAGCAGCCATGCAAACTGCGGAAAAGTCCGTTGCTGCATAACACTTAAAGAGAATCCGCACAAGGAGCACCCTATGGGTGCTCTTTTTTTATATCAATAAGAATAAAAAGACGGCAGGCGGATCTTACCCATAAACAAAAAATGAAAAAGCCGTGAATTTTTTGAGATTTTGCAAAAAAGGTGTTGACAAAACGGCAAAATGGATATAATATAAAGACAGTTAGCACTCAGACACATAGAGTGCTAACGCAGTAAAGGACGGTGAAAGGAATGCTTGGTGAACGCAGAGCCGCCATACTCCGCCTGATTATTGAGTATTACATCAAGACAGGCGAGCCTATCGGTTCCAAGACCCTGTGCAACCTTTTGCCTTACGCTGTGTCCAGCGCCACCATTCGCAACGAAATGGCGCACCTGAGCAACCTGGGCTACCTGGAGCAGCGCCACACCAGCGGCGGCCGTGTGCCGGGCAAGAATGCCTACCGCTTTTATGTGGATCACCTCATGGAGCCTAAGGCGCTGTCCCCTTATGAGACAGCCAAGATTGACGAACGCCTGTCCGTCAACGCCGGAGACGCCCAGCGCCTGTTGGCTGACGCGGCGGATCTGCTGGCAGACGCCACCCAGTGCGCCGCCTTTAGCTGCGCACTGGCAGACGCCGGCGATGTGATTCAGGGCGTACAGTTGATCCCTGCCGGAGGCGGCCGCGCCATGTTGGTCATGCTTACCGCCGGTGGGCGTATCAAATCTTCGATTTGCCGACTCAGTTGCCCGGCGGACGACGGATTTATGGCCGCCTTTTACGATGTGATGCACAGCACATTCATCGGCACCCGGCTCAGCGATGTAAGCATCGCCACAGTGCAAAGCACAGCCGTAACCCTGGGCAGCCGCATTTTTGATATGCTGCCGGTGCTCAGCAGTCTGTGCGCCCTGTGCGCGGAAACGCGGCAGGACAGCCTGCTCTTTGCCGGTGAGACCAATTTACTCTCTCACGAGGAACTGGGCAACGAGGTATATAAGCTGCTGACCTTTCTCACCAACCGGCCACGCTTTTTGACCCTGGCTAAGCAATTTGCCGACGCCCCGGCGCGCAGCGCTCTGTTTATCGGTGAGGAGAACCCGTACTTTGAGCTGAAAAACACAGCCACCATGCTGTGCAGTCTGCACTACAACAGCCAACAGCGCGCGGTCCTGGGCGTGATCGGCTCCACCCGCATGGACTACGCCACCATTGTGCCCCGGGCACAATATATTATGAATAAAACCACAGATCTTCTTGCTGAAGGAGGTATAACCAATGGCTAAAAAGAAGCAGGCAGAGGAAAAGCCAAACACCCAGGCTGCCGCTGCCGAAACAGAAACCGAAACCACACCGCCACAGGCGGAAGAAAACAACCAGACCCAAACAGACGACCCTACGGCGGCGCTGGAAAAGGAGCTGGCAGACACAAAAGATCAGCTGCTGCGGCTGACGGCGGAATACGCCAACTTCCGCAAGCGCAGCGATAAAGAAAAAGGCGACACTTACGCCTACGCCACCGGCAAGACCGTGGAGGCATTTCTCCCGGTGTTTGACAATCTGGAGCGGGCGCTGGGCGCCACCCAGCAGGACTTTGAGGGCCTGCAAAAGGGCGTGCAAATGACCTTTGACGGTCTGACTGCCACCCTGGAGAAGCTGGGCGTCACCGCTTACGGCGCCCCGGGCGAAACCTTTGACCCCAACCTGCACCATGCAGTGATGCATGTGGAGGATGAGAACCTGGATGAAAATGTCATAACCGATGTTTTCCAACGGGGATATAAAATGGATGATCGGATCATCCGACCGGCAATGGTCAAAACAGCAAATTAACAATAAGCAGGAGGTATTCCATTATGTCTAAGATTATTGGTATTGATTTAGGTACAACAAACAGCTGCGTCAGCGTGATTGAGGGCGGCGAAGCCGTAGTGATCCCCAACGCAGAGGGTGCCCGCACCACCCCGTCCGTGGTGGCGTTCAGCAAGGACGGCGAGCGCATGGTGGGCAACGTGGCAAAGCGCCAGGCCATCACCAATCCGGAGCGTACCATCGCTTCCATCAAGCGCCACATGGGCTCCGACTACAAAGTCAACATTGACGGCAAGGCCTACACCCCCCAGGAGATCAGCGCTATCATTCTGCAAAAGCTGAAGAGCGACGCAGAGAGCTACCTGGGCGACAAGGTAACGGAAGCGGTCATCACCGTGCCCGCTTACTTTACGGACGCACAGCGCCAGGCTACCAAGGACGCCGGTAAGATCGCCGGTATGGAAGTAAAGCGAATCATCAACGAGCCCACCGCTGCGGCGCTGGCCTTTGGTATCGACCAGGAAAATGACCAGAAAGTGATGGTCTACGACCTGGGCGGCGGTACATTCGATGTATCCATCATTGAGATGGGCGACGGCGTACAGGAAGTACTGGCAACAGCCGGTAACAACCACCTGGGCGGCGATGACTTTGATAAGAAGATCATGGACTGGCTGGTTGCCGAGTTTAAGAAAGAACAGGGCATTGACCTGTCCGGCGACAAAATGGCTATGCAGCGCATTAAGGAAGCTGCAGAGAAAGCCAAGATCGACCTGTCCGGTATGACCACGGCGCAGATCTCTCTGCCCTTCATCACCGCAGACGCTACCGGCCCCAAGCACATGGAGACCACCCTGTCCAGAGCCAAGTTTAACGAAATGACCGCAGACCTGGTAGAGGCTACCATGGGCCCGGTTCGCCAGGCCATGAGCGACTCTGGCCTGACCATGAACGACATTGACAAGATCCTGCTGGTAGGCGGTTCCACCCGTATTCCCGCCGTACAGGAAGCCATTAAGAAGTTCAGCGGCAAAGAGCCGTTTAAGGGCATTAACCCGGATGAGTGCGTAGCTATGGGCGCTGCCCTGCAAGGCGGCGTACTGGGCGGCGATGTAAAGGGCCTGCTGTTGCTGGATGTGACGCCCCTGTCCCTGGGTATTGAGACCATGGGCGGCGTGAACACCGTGATCATTGAGCGCAACACCACCATCCCCACCAAGAAGAGCCAGATCTTCTCCACCGCAGCCGACAATCAGACCTCCGTGGAGGTGCACGTGCTGCAAGGTGAGCGTGAGTTTGCCAAGGACAACAAGACCCTGGGTATGTTCCACCTGGACGGCATTATGCCCGCCCGCCGCGGTGTGCCCCAGATCGAAGTGACTTTTGATATTGACTCCAACGGCATTGTGCATGTAAGCGCCAAGGACCTGGGCACCGGCAAGGAGCAGCACATCAGCATTACCGCCTCCTCCAACATGAGCAAGGACGACATCGACAAGGCAGTGAAGGAAGCAGAGCAGTTCGCCGCCGAGGATAAGAAAAAGAGAGAGGCCGTAGACCTGCGCAACAACGCAGACCAGATGGTTTACCAGACCGAGAAGCTGCTCAGCGAGAACGGCGACAAGTTCAGTGATGACGATAAGAGCGCGCTGAACACCAAGCTGGACGCGCTGAAGGAAGCACTGAAGGGCGACAACACAGACGCCATTAAGAGCGCCGAAGAGGACCTGACTAACAAGTTCTACGAGGTGTCTCAAAAAATCTATGAAGCCACCCAGGGCGCGCAGGGTCCCCAGCCCGGCGCAGCACCCGGTGCAGATGCAGCACAGGGCGGCAATGACGCCGGTTACACCGACGCAGACTACACCGAGGTGGACGATAACTAATCCCCTCTCAGGAACGGCGGCAGGCGGTAATACACCAGTATTGCCGCCTGCCTATACCGTTATCTATACTGAAATCTAAACGACGGAGGCTACTATGCCTGAAGAAAAACGAGATTACTACGAGGTGCTGGGCATAAGCAAAGGCGCCTCGGAGGATGAGATCAAAAAAGCATACCGCAAAACCGCCAAGAAGTACCACCCGGACCTGCACCCGGACGACCCGGTGGCCGAGGCCAAATTCAAGGAATGCAACGAGGCCTACGAGGTGCTGGGCGATCCCCAAAAGAAAGCCCGATACGACCAATTCGGCTTTGCCGGGGTTGACCCTAACTACGGCGCCGGACAGGGCGGCTACGGCGGCGGTGGCTTTGGCTTTGACGGCGGCGACATTGACCTGGGCGATATCTTCTCCTCCATCTTTGGCGGTGGAGGCGGCGGCTTCGGCTTTGGCGGGCGCAACCCCAATGCGCCGGCGCGCGGTCGGGATGTGCGGGCGTCTGTGACCCTGACCTTTGAAGAAGCAGCCAAGGGCTGCAAAAAGACCGTCAGCACCCAGCGAGTCGAGGATTGCTCTGCGTGCGGCGGCACCGGTGCGGCTAAAGGCACCAGTCCCAAGACCTGCCCGGACTGCCAAGGACGCGGCGTAGTCAATGTGCAGCAGCGCACCGCCTTCGGTGTAATGAACAGCCAGCACACCTGCTCCCGCTGCGGCGGCCGGGGCAAAATCGTAGACGACCCCTGCAAAAAGTGCGGCGGCAAGGGCAAGGTGCGTGCCGCGCGGCAAATTGAAATCAACATTCCCGCCGGGATTGATGACGGCCAGGTTGTGACCGTGCGCGGTAACGGCGACGCCGGTATGAACGGCGGCCCTGCCGGTGATCTGCACATTGAAGTGCGGATCAAGAAGCACAAGGACTTTACCCGGGACGGCTATAATGTATGGTACAACAAGCATGTGAGCATTACCGAGGCCACCCTGGGCGCAGAATTACAGGTACCCACCCTGGACGGCAATGTGAAGTACAATATGCCTGCCGGTACACAGCCGGGCGCCGTGTTTAAGCTGAAGGGTAAAGGTATTCAGCGGCTGAACAGTGTGGGCAAAGGCGACGAATATGTACAGATCATTGTAGATATTCCCACCGGTCTGACTCACGAGCAAAAGGAGCTGCTGCGTACCTTTGATAAAAGCTACACGCCCCCCAAGAACCCGCCTAAAGAAGGCTTTTTTGACAAGTTCAAGAAGAAATAAGTACAAAGAGAAAAGCGCATTGCAAGGCTTGCAATGCGCTTTTTTGCACTTTACAGATCGTCCGCATCCTGTACCGGCTCTGCGGGAATGTCCTCATAATACGTTTCCCGCGGCACGCCGGTGTAGCTGCCGTCCACATCTGCCTGCAACATCTCCGGGCTGATATAGGAGGTCAGGTCAATGACTTCCTTGCCCTTTCTCTGCCGTTTTTCCTTTTTGTTCTTCTTCGCCATAAAAAATCACCCCTGTGCAATCGGTGCCGCAGCACCGGTAATAGTTTGCACAGGGGTGCTGTATTTACTCACAGCTTGGCTACATCCACGGCGGCAATTTTTTCCATAAAATCCTTGGGCGAAATCACCGTTCCCATATCCAAGAACTCGTCCATATTCATATTAAAATTATTCACATACACCGGCACTTGCTTGTATTCAATATCAATATGCAATCGGGCAGCGTCCGCCTTCACCACAGCCGGGTCATAGCCGTTTGCATCATAATACCGGCTGACGATTACCTCGTTGTTCTTCACATACAGCAGCGCCAGATTGCGCCCGGATTTGGAGATGCTCACATAGCTTTCGTCTGTCTTGGAGAGGGCTTGTCCCATTTTCATCTGCGCCACTGCCTTACAGGCGTCGGAATTGAGGAACAGCTCGTTGATAAAAATAGACTCCAACGCGGTGGTATCATCCGGCACCAGGATTGCCAAAATGTTTTTGGACAGCTTTTTGCCGTACATACTCTTGATGAATTCCTTAAAATAATGCTGGGTCTCGCTGATCTTGGCGGCATAATGATGATAAAAAGGAATATTGGCCACCACCGGCGTGCCCGGCAGGGAGAAAGTCTTAAAATCGTCCGTGTCCCGATCCTTCACCAAAATGTCCGAATTCGTAATGATCATAGGGATTGTTTTTGCCATAAAAATGTCCCTCCGTGGCTCCTATTTTACTATAATGCCCGTGCCAAATCAATAAAAATCAAAAAATATAGTGAAATCCGACGGCAGTTATGGTAAAATAAGGTGACAACATTGTTGTGAGAGGAGGAGTTTTATGCATGATTCCGATGAGCTGGATGATATTCTGAACGAAATTCGGAACCGCCAAAACCCGCACACAGAGGATGCGCCCCCAGAGCCGGAGCCGCCTCAGACCGTAGATATGCCGCTGTTTGACCAGGCAGACGCTCCCGCGCCTGCGCCGAAAGATTTGCCGGAGAATCCCGTCCTGCCCACAGAGGCCGCAGAGGAAACACCGGCCGCCCCCGCTATGCCGGAGGCCACACCCACCGCAGACGGCAGAGAAGATGTATATACCAATGTATTTTCCGGCACGGAGGAGACCCGGGCAGAGGCAACCTACACGCCCCCGACCCGACCCCTTGGTGACGATGAATATCCGGAGGAAGAAATGAAGAAGAACGATAAGCAAAAGAAAATCATTATTGCCGTTGTGGCTGTTGTGGTTGTGATTGCCGTGGCCCTGGGCATTTACTTTGGCGTGGTGCGCGGCAAAAACGAGGAGCCAACCTCCGGCGTGACCAATGCCGCTACCGAAGCCGCCACCCAGGCACCGGTGGCCGTGGTGAACCCCTTTACCGGTGAGAACGACTACAATGAGGACGCGGTAGGCAAGCGCCCGGTGGCCCTGGTGGTAGAGAACGCCCAGGCTGCCCGTCCCCAGTGGGGGATCAATTCCCCGGACATTATCGTAGAGGGCGAAGTGGAAGGCGGCGAGACCCGTATGCTGTGGCTCTTTGCCGACTACACCTCTGTGCCGGACAAGATCGGCCCTATGCGCAGCGCCCGCCCGCCGTATATTCGCTTTTCCGAGATGTTTGACGCCGTCTTTATCCACTGGGGTCAGAGCAAGAGTAAAGGCAGCTATGTAGGCGCCAACACCGTGTTTGACCAGGACAATGTGGACCACATTAACCAGATGACTTACAGTGGCAAGGTGGATCTGTTTACCAGAGACCAAACCCGCAATGTAGCCAGCGAGCACACCGGTGTGCTGCGCGGCAAAAAAATTGCCTCTGCCCTGAAAGAGCAGAAGATTCGCACCAAGGTCAACGAGGCCAAGTTTACCACCTTCGACTTTAACAAAAAGGCAACTGCCGTGGGTGATGATCCCTGCAACGCACTGGCGCTGACCTTCTCTAATCGCACCCGCACCCGCGACTGGACCTATAAAAACGATGACAAAATGTACCACAGCACCGATTATGAAACGGATGTAAAGATGAAGAACCTGATCGTGCTGTTTGACAACACCTCTTACACCACCAAGGCCAATTACAAAGGCAGCGGTAAGGGCGAGACCTACTGCAACTACGATCTGGCCGGCGGCAAGGGTGTGTTGGCTTCTCAGGGCACCTACACCGAGATCAAGTGGAGCAAAAAGGACGGCAAGCTGTCCCTGACCACCACCGACGGTCAGCCCTTAAAGCTGAACCCCGGTCGCAGCTGGATCGGCTACGCCTCTGCCAACAACGGCGGTAAAGTCGTGGAAAAGTAAAAATTGGAATCAATAAAAGACCGTCTCGGATCATCCGGGGCGGTCTTTTGTATGTGGATGTGCATAAATACCGGCGGGAGCAAGTCCCCACCCTACAGGAATTTTATAACCGATATAATATTATAAAACACCGCAAGCACATAAAAAAGGACCGATACACCGTGTATCGGTCCTTTGATTTGCCAAACGATTACAGCAGGCCGGCCACCAAGTCGCCCATTTGGGCGGTGGTCACCGGACGGAAGCCCTCCTCGTAAATATCCGGGGTACGGGCCTGGGTCAGTGCCTGATCCACCGCGTCCTCAATGGCCTGGGCAGCCTCCATCTCGCCAAAGGTGTAGCGCAGCATCATGGCGCCGGACAAAATGGTTGCCAGCGGATTGGCCTTGCCCTGACCGGCAATATCCGGTGCGGAACCGTGGATAGGCTCGTACAAGCCAAAGGTGCCCTCTGCCAGAGAAGCAGACGCCAGCATACCGATAGAGCCGGAGATCATAGACGCCTCGTCAGACAGAATATCGCCAAAGATATTGGAAGTGACAATCACATCAAACTGGTTGGGATTGCGCACCAGCTGCATAGCGCAGTTGTCCACATACATATAGGACACCTCCACCTGGGGGTAATCCGCCTTGGTCTCCTCTACGATCTTACGCCACAGGCGGGAGCTGTCCAGCACATTGGCCTTGTCCACGCAGGTCAGCCGCTTGTCCCGCTTCATCGCGTACTCAAAACCGGCCTTGACAATGCGCTTGATCTCCGGGTAAGTGTAGCGCTCCGTATCATACGCGCCCACCACGCCGTTCTCCTCATAAGTGCCGCGGTCGCCGAAGTAAATGCCGCCGGTCAGCTCGCGCACAATAAGAATGTCCAGCCCGTCGCCGATGATCTCCTCCTTAATGGGAGAAGCACTCTTCAGCGGGGCAAAGATCTTGGCCGGGCGCAGGTTGGCAAACAGACCCAGATCCTCACGAATGGCCAGCAGACCCTTTTCCGGTCGATTGCTGCCCGGCTGGTCGTCCCACTTAGGGCCGCCCACAGCGCCCAACAGCACCGCGTCAGATGCTTTGCAGGCTGCCGCCGTTTCTGCCGGATAGGGCACGCCGGTGGCGTCAATGGCGCAGCCACCCAGCAGCTGGTCATTGTAGTCAAAAGAGAAGCCAAACTTCTCCCCTGCCTTGTCCAGCACCTTGATACATTCGTTCACGATCTCCGGCCCAATGCCGTCACCGCGCAACACGGTGATTTTGTAATTTTTCATGTTCTTGCCCTTTCTGTCTTAGCAAACCTCAAAAATGCCGGGCATGGTATCGTCCCGCATGGTGTCTGCCTGGTCCCGGTTGATGGCGCAGATAATGCCCTTCATGGACGCATAACCGATATTATGGCTGACGCCGATACCGAAAATGTCCTTCCCCTGTGGATTCTTTAAGTGAATATAGCTGATGGCCTTGGAGTCGGAGCCCACGGAGATGGCGTGCTCGCTGTAATCCACAAACTGGTAGCTGGCCACCTCGGTTTGGTTCATAGCGTCGCAGAACGCAGCCACCGGGCCGTTGCCGTTGCCCTCAATCTGCACCGGCGCATTGCCCTTGTATTTCAGCTCGCCGGAGAAATGCACATGGGTCAGATCGTCCTGCTCGTTCTTCTCCTCGCTGATCTTGTAGTTCACCAGGCGGTAGGGGCCGCACACATTGCGATACTCCTGCTGGAACAGGTCAAAGACCTCCTCCGCTTTCAGTTCCTTACCCTTCTCGTCGCAGGCTTTTTGTACCACAGCGCTAAACTCCGGGTGCATGGACTTGGGCATCTTGATGCCATAGTTGTTGGCCAAAATAAAGGCAGTGCCGCCCTTGCCGGACTGAGAATTGATCCGAATGATGGGCTCATACTCTCGGCCCACATCTGCCGGGTCGATAGGCAGGTACGGGATCTCCCAATAAGGGGTGCCGCTTTCTTCCATATAGATCTTGCCCTTGTTGATGGCATCCTGATGAGAGCCGGAGAATGCGGTAAACACCAACTCGCCGGCATAAGGCTGGCGGGGCGGCACCTGCATCTTGGTGCAGCGCTCATACACTTCCTTAATTTCATTGATGTTGTGGAAATCCAGCTTCGGATCTACCCCCTGGGTCCACATATTCAGCGCCAAAGTCACCACATCCACATTGCCGGTACGCTCGCCGTTGCCAAACAGGGTGCCCTCTACACGATCGGCACCGGCCATCAGCGCCAGCTCCGTAGCAGCCACGCCCTCGCCCCGGTCATTGTGGGGGTGCAGGGAGATAATGGCCGCGTTCCGGTTGGGCAGGTGACGGCAGAAATACTCGATCTGGTCTGCATAACCGTTGGGAGAGGAGCCCTCCACAGTGGATGGCAGGTTCAGGATAATGGGGTTCTCCTTGGTAATATGCAGCTCCTCCATCACCCGACGGCAGATCTCTACCGCATTGTCCATCTCCGTACCGGTAAAGGACTCCGGCGAATACTCAAAGCGAATGTTCATCTCCGGGTGGCGCTTTTTCTCCTCCTCGGTGAGTGCATAGATCAGGCGAGCGCCGTCCACGGCGATCTGAATCACGCCGTCCATATCCGTCTTAAACACCACCTTGCGCTGCAAAGTGGAAGTGGAATTGTAAAAATGCACGATCACATTCTTGGCGCCGTCAATGGCCTCAAAGGTCTTTTTGATCAGGTGAGGGCGCGCCTGCACCAACACCTGAATGGTCACATCGTCCGGGATATAGTGGCCGTCGATCAGCGTGCGCAGGATCTCATACTCCGTCTCGCTGGCAGAGGGAAAGCCCACCTCGATCTCCTTAAACCCAACCGCAATCAGGGTCTTAAAATATTCCAGCTTTTCCTCCAAATTCATCGGGTCCACCAGCGCCTGGTTGCCGTCACGCAGATCTACCGAGCACCAAATGGGCGCGTGGTCGATCACGCGGTTGGGCCACTGGCGGTCCGGCAAATCAATGGGGGTAAAGGGCTTATACTTCTTGTAGCCTTGGTTCATCATCACAGTTTCTCCTTTCTCTGTTGGGGAGGCACAAACAAAAACTGCGCCCCCAATGGATAGGGACGCAGTATCTATGCGTGGTACCACCCTACTTCAGCAGAAAAAATCTGCCCTTTGGCATCAAGCAATGCCTCAACCGATAACGAGGTTAAACGGCTCTTCCTATTGATTTCTATTCAGAAGAGCAACTCCGCAGAGAGCTATGCACCTATGTTCCCTGTGCGGCTTGCACCGTCCGCCGCCTCTCTGTGCAGGAAAACGCAGGTCTTTTTCTGCTTCACAGTCTTTTGTGGGTACTGTATATTCAGTAAGATTATTATAACACGCGCGCCGATTTTGTCAACCCAAATTTTACAGTTTGGAGTAGCCGTAGCCGTTCATAATGGCGTCTACCGGCTGACCGGCCTTGCACATGGGGCAGTCCTTGGCGGCTGTATAAGAATAATTGGGCAGATCCTCCGGGGTAAACAGGGTATTGACCTCCAGCCCGCACAGTTCCTTGGCTGCACTGAACACGGAAGAAATGCCAATCACATTGCCGCCGTAATACCGGGCGCTCTGTACCGCCCGCTCCACCGTGCGGCCGCTGGTGATACAGGAGATGAGCACCACCACATTCTTGCCCTGGATCATCCGGCGCAAATTGTCCCGAAAAATCATATTGCCCTGGGTGTCATACTCCGGACCCAGCACATAAACCTGTAAGTCCGGGTTGGGCGCCAGCATACTGGGGCTTGCCAGTTCCTGGGCCATATAAGCACCCAGCGCCTGGGTCTCATACAGGCACAGCACCGTGTCCACATCCATATTCCGCACGCTGTAATACTCGGCCAGCAGCTTGGCAGCCTCCACAGACACCACCCGATTATGCTTAATATCCGAGGTGCCCACATAGTAATTCAGGTGGGCGGAAGCGGTTACATAATGGCCGGGAATCGCGTGGATAAACACATCTTCATTTCTGTTACAAGGTATTGTATAAATCTGGCTCATTGGCACACATCCTTTCTATCCTTATTGTATCTGATTTTGCCCCGCCTTGCAACAAAAAAATAAAATCCGGGGAAGATTACACCACAAAAGGTCAAATTGGTTGCACAAATAAAACAAACGGCAAGGACTCCCCTGCCGTTTTGTGTGCTATTGATAAATTTGATCTTACCAAACCTGCCGGGCGACGGTGCGTACCAGGTTCAGCTTGGCCCACTGCTCATCATCCGTCAGCTTGTTGCCGATCTCACAAGAGGCAAAGCCGCACTGGGGGCTTAGGCACAGGTTTTCCAGGGGCACCAGCTCCGCTGCCTGGGCGATCCGCGCTTTTACCGCCTCCGGATCCTCCAGCACCGGGGACTTGGTGGTCACCAGGCCCAGCACAACTTTTTTGCCCGGGGCAACAAACTGCAGCGGTGCAAAATCGCCGGAACGGGCGTCATCAAACTCCAGATAAAAGCCGTCCACATGCGCCTTGGCAAACAGAATGGGTGCAATAGGCGCATAGCCGCCGGAGCTGGCCCAGGTGGAGTGATAATTGCCGCGGCATACATGGGTGGTCACCACCAGGTCCGCCGGCTTGCCCTCCAGGGCAGCGTTGTTGAGTTGCAGGTACTTCTCTGCCTGGTCCTCCAGCTTCGCGCCGGTACTTGCCAGGAACTGCTGATACCCGGCGTCGCAGAACATACCCCAGGTGCAGTCGTCCAACTGCACATTGCGGCAACCGGCGGCATACAGATCGGCGATCACCTGGCGATAAGCGGCGGCAATATCGGAAAGCAGCGCGTCATCGTCCGGATAAACCGCGCGGGTGGCCTTGCCGTTATCCTCCCGGAACAGCTCTGCATATAGCTGCGCCGGTGCGGGAATGGTCTGGCGGGCAACGGTATTGTCATCTTCAAACTGCTTTACAAATTTAAAATGCTCCACAAAGGGGTGATTCTCGCCGCTGATCTTGCCCACCACCTGCACAGAGCCGGGGGTGGTCTCCTCCCCGTGGAAAATATAGCCGTGGTCCAGGGTGATCTCCTGCAGTCCTTGCAATCCCCACATAAAGTCCAGGTGCCAATAGCTGCGACGGAACTCGCCGTCGGTAATGGTGTGATACCCAGCGGCTTTTTGGCGAGAGATCAGCTTGCGGATCTCCCGGTCCTCCACTTCTTTCAGCCCGGCAGCGTCCAGCTCACCGGCGGCGAAAGCGGCGCGGGCGGCCTTAATGGGCGCCGGGCGCAAAAAGCTGCCTACAAAATCATAGCGAAAAGGTGCGTTCTTGCTGTACATATTTTTGTCCTCCGTTTGGTCGTTGTTGTTGCTTATAGTATAACGGAGGTTGTCGCTATTGTAAAATACGGATATTCAGTTGTTTGCCATAGCTTCAGTCTATAGGCACATACTGCTTCAAATTTTCAATATACGCCCGGCACAGGCTGCCCGGCTGCACGCCGGCAGGCAAAATATAGCCGATCTCCATAGGCGCCACGCCGATGAGGGGCACGGCCACAATATTCTCGCCGTTCAGCTTGCTATCGATCACGCCACTGCACACGGTGTAGCCCTGCAAGCCGATCAGCAAATTAAACAGGGTGGCGCGGTCCCGCACCCGGATATTTTTGCTGCGCACTGCCGGGCTGAAAATCTCTTCCGAAAAATAAAAGGAATTATGATCCCCCTGCTCAAAGGACAAATAAGGATACGGCGCCAAATCGTCAAAAGACACTGCCCGGGCACCGGAGAGCGGGTGATCGCTGCTGAGAAACACATGGGCGTGGGCGGTAAACAGGGGCGTAAAATCCAAATCGGCTCCCCGCAGCAGCTTTTGCAGCGCCGTGCGATTAAAGTCATTGAGATACAACAGGCCGATCTCGCTTTTGCGCTGTGCCACATCCTCAATGATCTCGTAGGTTTGCGTCTCTCGCAAAGAGAAATCGTAGCGGTCGCCGCCCCGCTCCCGGATCAGGTCCACAAAGGCGTTCACCGCAAAGGAATAGTGCTGGGTAGACACACAAAAGGCCTGCTTGCGCACCGGGTCGCCCTTGTAGCGGCTTTCCAGCAGCGCCGTCTGCTCCAAAATTTGGCGAGCGTAAGACAGGAACACCTCGCCTTCTTTGGTCACGATCACGCCCTTATTGGTGCGGTGGAACAGGGTCAGGTGCATTTCGCTCTCCAACTCCTGAATGGCGGCACTCAGGCTGGGCTGGGCCACAAACAGCGCCTTGGCCGCCCCGCTGACGGTACCGCACTCCGCCACCTTGACCACATATTCCAGTTGTTTTAATGTCATAACGATCTCCCCTTTGCCATTATTATACGCCATTCGGCACCCGGGTGTAAAGGTTAAATCTATGGCAAAGCGATTCAATGTTCCCGGTTGCAGCAACCCTTCGTGGCTAACCATTTGTAAAACGAAAAAGCAGCGGTGCAAGTGCACCGCCGCCAAAGGGACTTAAAATTACTCTACAATGGAGGTACCGGTCATTTCTGCCGGCTGGGGCAGACCCATCACCTTGAGCATGGTGGGCGCAATGTCGCACAGCTTGCCGCCCTCACGCAGGGTGCAGGGGTAGTTCACCACGATAAAGGGCACCGGGTTGGTGGTGTGGGCCGTGAACGGCTCGTCGTTCTCGTCCAGCATCTTGTCTGCATTGCCGTGATCGGCAGTTACAAACAGCACGCCGTCCATATCCTTGACCGCCTGAACCAAGCTGCCAACGCAGGCGTCCACCGTCTCCACAGCTTTTACAGCGGCGGGGATAATGCCGGTGTGACCTACCATATCACAGTTGGCGAAGTTGACGATCACCACATCGTACTTGCCGCTGCGCACGGCCTCGTTCAGCTTTTCAGACACCTGGGGCGCGCTCATCTCCGGCATCAGGTCAAAGGTTGAGATCTTGGGAGAGGGCACCAAAATGCGATCCTCGCCCGGATACGGTTCCTCTGCGCCGCCGTTGAAGAAGAAGGTCACATGGGCATACTTCTGGGTCTCGGCGATGCGCAGCTGGGTCTTGCCCTGCTTGGACAGGTACTCGCCAAAGGTGTTCTCCAGGCTCTCCGGACCAAAGGCCACATGCACGCAAGGCATCTCCGCATCATACTGGGTCATGCACACAAAATAGGGGTTCAAGGCGCCACCCTTGCGGTCAAAGCCGGTGAATGCCGGATCCACAAAAGCGCGGGTAATCTCCCGGGCACGGTCCGGCCGGAAGTTAAAAAAGATCACGCTTTCGCCGCTGTGCACACGGCCCTCGTTGCCAACAACGGTGGGCAGCACAAACTCATCGGTCAGGTGCTTTCCGTCCTCGTCCACCGTCTCATAAGACGCACGCACAGCCGCCACCGCGTCCGTAGCCTGCACGCCCTCGCCGTACACCATAGCGGCATAGGCTTTCTCCACACGGTCCCAAATATTATCACGGTCCATGGCGTAGAAACGACCCATCACAGAGGCGATCTTACCAACGCCCAGTTCGTTCATCTTGGCCTGGAGCTGTTCCAAATCCTCTGCTGCAGAAGCAGGGGGCACATCACGGCCGTCCAGAAAAGCGTGCACATACACCTTGGAAACGCCCTGTTCCTTGGCCATCTCCAGCAGATTATACAGGTGGGTCATATGGCTGTGTACGCCACCGGGAGACACAAGACCCATCAGGTGCAGGGCCTTGTCCTTGGCATTCTCCATAGCGCCAACCAGCACTTCATTCTTATAGGCCTCGCCGTCGGCAAACGCCTTGGAAATGCGGGTCAAATCCTGGTACACCACGCGGCCGGCGCCCATATTGGTGTGGCCCACCTCGCTGTTGCCCATCTGGCCGTCCGGCAGACCCACATCCATACCGGAAGCGCCGATATAGGTATAAGGGCACTCGGCCATCAGCTTATCCAAATTGGGCTTCTTGGCCATGGCAATGGCATTGCCATGCTGGGACGGGTTCTTGCCGAAGCCGTCCATAATGCAAAGCACATAAGGTTTCTTAGACATAGTAATAACTTCCTTTCAAGGATAAAGTGACAAAGCAAGAGGGAGCAGCGACCGTCGCCGCAACTCCCCCCAGCCATTGATTTTTTATTTAGAAGCAGCCTTCACGATCACGGAGAAGTCCTTGGCCTTCAAAGAAGCGCCGCCGATCAGTCCGCCGTCTACATGCTCCTTCGCCAGCAGCTCTTCTGCGTTGCCGGCATTCATAGAACCGCCGTACTGCACCACAAAAGCATCTGCAGCAGCCTGGCCGTACAGCTGAGCGATAACGGAACGGATGTAACCGTTCACCTCGTTAGCCTGATCCGCCGTAGCGGTCTTGCCGGTGCCGATGGCCCATACCGGCTCATAAGCGATGATCACATTCTTCAGCTCTTCCTCGCTGACGCCCTGCAAAGCGATCTTGGTCTGCATGCCGACCACCTCAAAGGTGACACCCTGCTCGCGCTCCTCCAGCACCTCACCAACGCAAAGGATCACTTTCAGTCCATTGTCCAGGGCAGCGCGCACACGCTTGTTCACGGTCTCGTTGGTCTCGCCAAAATACTGGCGGCGCTCACTGTGGCCGATGATCACATAGGGCACGCCCATGGCCTTCAGCATGGGAGCGGACACCTCAGCAGTGAAAGCACCTTTCTCTGCCCAGTGGCAGTTCTCGGCGCCCACCTGAATGTTGGAGCCTTTGGTGGCGTCCAGGGCAGCCTGCAGATCCACAAAGGGTGCACAGATGATTACATCGCAATCCGCGTCTGCCACCAGGGGTTTCATCTCCTCCAGCAGAGCAGTGGTCTCTGCGGGGGTGTTGTTCATTTTCCAGTTGCCGGCAATGACGGCCTTACGAAGTGCTTTGTTCATAATTCACTTACCTCTTTTATAGAAAAAATAGATTTAGCAATTAGTCCTTATCCTGCAATGCAGCGATACCGGGCAGCTCCTTGCCCTCCAGGAATTCCAAAGAAGCGCCACCGCCGGTAGAAATGTGGCTCATCTGATCGGCAAAGCCCAGCTTGGTCACAGCAGCCACAGAATCGCCGCCGCCGATAATGGAGATGGCACCGCTGTCTGCAATAGCCTTAGCCACAGCGATGGTGCCGCTGGCGAAATTGTCCCACTCGGACACACCCATGGGGCCGTTCCAAATCACAGTGCCTGCGCCGTCAATGGCGTCAGCAAACAGCTTCTCGGTCTTGGGACCGATGTCCAGGCCCATCCAGCCGTCCGGAATATCGTCGGACTTGCAAACCAAAACCTCGGTATCCTCTTTATACTCTTTGCCGCAGCGATTGTCTATGGGGATCAGGAACTTCACGCCCTTATCCTTGGCAGTCTGCATCATCTCGCCGGCCTTGTCCACCCAGTCAGCCTCCAGCAGTGAGGTGCCGATGTTGTGGCCCAGGTACTTCATAAAGGTATAAGCCATACCGCCGCCGATGATGATGGTATCGCACTTGTCGATCAAATTAGAAATCACACCAATCTTGTCAGACACCTTAGCGCCGCCCAGAATGGCAACCAGCGGGCGCTTGGGATCTGCCAGTGCGCCACCCATAAACCGGATCTCCTTTTGGATCAAATAACCGCAGGCAGCCGGCAGGTAAGAAGCCACACCGGTGGTGGAGCAGTGGGCACGGTGTGCAGTGCCGAATGCATCGTTCACAAACAGGTCTGCCAAAGAAGCCAGCTCCTTGGAGAAGTTCTCCTCGTTCTTGGTCTCCTCTGCACGGTAACGCACATTCTCCAGCAGCATCACCTGGCCGTCCTGCAAGTCGGCAGCCATCTTCTTAGCATTTTCACCAACCACATTCTCGTCCTCAGCCAGCGGCACATCCACGCCCAGGTACTCGCTCAGACGCTTGGCCACGGGAGCCAGGCTGAACTCAGGCTTATACTCGCCCTTGGGTCTGCCCAGGTGGGAGCACAAAATCACCTTGGCACCCTGCTCCATCAGGTACTTAATGGTGGGCAGTGCAGCCACAATACGCTTGTCATTGGTGATCTCGCCGTCTTTCAGCGGAACATTAAAGTCGCAGCGTACCAGTACGCGCTTGCCTTTAACATCCAAATCTTCAACGGATTTTTTGTTCAGTGCGTTCATAAAATAACAACTCCTTCAAGTTAATCTGTCTTCTTAGAAAAGTCTGATATTTTTACCGATACAATTATAGCCGATTTGCCCCTATATTGCAAGAAAAAATTGGTCTCTGTCTGCAGATTTGTTATATTATTCACAACTTGCCCGCCGCTATGCAAAATCTTGTGCAAGGTGCAACAGACCGGCGGAGAAAATCCGCCGGTTTTTCTTATTTCTTGGTGGTCACGCTCTTGGCCTTACTCCACCCGGAGTAGAGCTTTACATTTTTGCCGTTCACCTTGACGGTCTTATAGGTGCGCACGCGCACATAATATTTCTTCTTGGCGGACAGCTTACCGACACTCTTAGAAGTCGTCTTATTCTTGCTGATCGTCACCGTCTTGGCTTTCTTAAACTTACTGCTGGTGCTGTACTGCACCTGGTAGCCGGTAGTTTGCGTCGCCTGCTTTTTCCAAGTGACCTTAAAACCTTTCTTGGCAGCTTTCACCTTAGACACGCTGGTGCCCTTGGGATTGATGTTATAAGTCATGGACTTACTGCCGCTATAGTTGTCCTTTAGAGTCACTTTTACGGTGTATTTGCCCACATTCTTCATGCCCTTGGGATAGCTGATTTTGTAATCCGTACCATTCTTCAGAGTCTTGCCCTTGCTGTCTTTTACAGTCACAGACGGTTTTTGCACCTTGCCGTTGTAGGTATAGGTAGTGGCAGACAGCTTCACCCCGGTGACATGGGCAATGGTGCGGCTATCCTCCAGCACCCAGTGGCAGCGTATGCAATAGGTCATCACCGAGCCGTCATACTGAAAATCAGCCGGGTACAGCGCCTGCACCGGCTGGTGGCCCAAGGGCTGTATGGTCTCCGTCTTGGTGGCACTGCAAGCGGTGCAGGTATAAGTCTTGCTTCCGGCGTTCTCGCAGGTGGCCGGGTCGGTAGAAGTCAAAGCAAAGCTGTGGGTATGATTATAAAGAATATTATTGGCCGCCGCATAATCAGCAAGCGCGCCGGTAGCAGGACCGTACAGCACAAAGTCCGAGGCCATATAGGCAAACACCCGCTCGCCCAGGGTCTGCACGCTGGCAGGCAGGGTCAGGGACTTTAACTTGCGGCAACCGGCAAAGGCCTCTCGCTGGATCTCCGTCAGCGCCGTACCCTGCACCTTCACCGTTTGCAGGTCCGTGCAACCGGCAAAAGCGTCCTTACCGATGGACTGCAAACCGACAGGCAAGGTAACAGACTGCAACTGCTCGCCGTAGTAAAAAGCATGGTCGCCAATGCGGGTCACGGTAGAGGGCACGGTCATTGACACCGCCCCCGGCGCATACAGCAACGCCGTGCGGTCTGCGTTATAAATCACGCCATTTTCCGCCGGGAATGCGGCGGAGCGGCTGGTGATCCGGGTCAACTTGGGGCACCGGGTAAAGGCGTACGCCCCCAGCGTGCCCAGCATGGCGGGCAAATTCAGCTGCCGCAGCTGGCTGCAACTGTTAAAGGCGCCGTCGCCAATGGAAGTGACTGTCTCTGGCAGCACCACCCGGGTCACACTGTCCGCATTGCGCAAAAAGCCGTCGCCGATCCCCACCACTGTTTTGCCGTCCACCGTGTCCGGCACAATGAGGGTAGTGGGCATGGTCTTGCCGTCATACTGATACACCGTCGCCCCTGCAGCAGAGGAGCGATAGCTAAACAGAGAGGTCCGGGACTTGATCTCATAAGGGCGCGGCGCCGTAGCGTCAAAACCGGCCTCAATTTGGTAATAAGTGCCGTTTGCGCACTGCGCCAATGTGTTCACATGGCCACTGCCTGCGCCGGCGTCTTTGTTGCCGTTGCGAGTCCAGGCGGGCAGCCCCATCAGGCTGCACATACGATTGACCGCCCCGGTACTGGCCCAGCAATCGCCGCCGCCCAAAATCACCATGGACAAATAGCTACTGTAATTGGCGCTGTATTCATACTGAGCAGCAAACTTGGCCGCCGTCTCTGCTTTATTGTAATCGGTGGGATTGGCAGGCAGGTTCTTGGCAATATAGTCCTGCATCACGCTGTCCACATACACCTGGGCATAGCTCTGCACATGCACCGTCACGCGAAAGGTCTTGCCCCCGGCAGTCACCTGCACGGTGCTGTCCCCGGCGGTGTAAGACTCGGTCACCCGGTCCGGCGTCTTTCCCGGGGTAGGTGCGGTGCTGCCCACATTGCCGTACCAGTAGTAACGGGTGCACAGCGGCTCCACCAGTCCGGTACTGCTGACCGTGGCGGACTCCCCTGCCGTTACCCGGTAAGCGGCCTTGTCAGCGCCGGTGACCTTCAGCTGAAAGCTGGCGGGGTACGCTGCCGGTTGGCTGATCTTTTCTCGGAACTCCTGGTTCAAAAAATATACCGTTACCGTCGTGGCATTCACGCTCACCCCAGCGGCCATGGCCGTCGGCGCGCCGGTAAACACCGTTGCCAGCAGCAAAAGTGCCGCCAGCAGTGCACTACTGATCTTTTTCATAATCTCACCTTCCGCCCTCATTTTACCAAATCCCACAGTGGATTGCAAGAAAGAGCAAAGGGCTGCCCTGTGATTGTTTGAATTCCTTATGCGGTGCGATGAAAACATCGCGCCCTACGAAATTCAATTTATTTTATCCCCTCTGTCGCTGCGCGACATCTCCCCGCACTGCGGGGAGTCACCCTTTATAAGGGAGGCAAATCGGTTTACAAACGCAAAAAGAACGGATACCGAAGTACCCGTTCTTTTGATTGATCATCGGAACTTATTTCTCCAGGTTGGCTTTTACGGTAGCCAGCTCGTCGGCCAGTTCCTTAGGCAGATGATCGCCGAACTTTGCGTACAGCTCCTCAACGCCCTTCAGTTCTTCTTCCCAAGCGTCCTTATCCACATCCAGGATCTTGTCCAGCTGCTCCTCGGTCATATCCAGGCCGTCCAGGTTGATATCCTTGGCATAAGGCAGGTAGCCGATTGCAGTCTCCTGCGCATCCACCTTACCCTCGCAACGGTCAACGATCCAGTCCAGAACGCGCATATTGTCGCCAAAGCCGGGCCACAGGAAATTGCCCTCATCGTCCTTACGGAACCAGTTTACATTGAAGATCTTGGGAGCCTTATCGGGATCCAGGGTCTGGCCGATCTCGATCCAGTGCTTCCAATAATCGCCCATGTTGTAGCCGCAGAAGGGCAGCATAGCCATGGGGTCACGACGAATCACACCAACAGCGCCGGTAGCGGCAGCGGTGGTCTCAGAGCCCATAACGGAGCCAACGAACACGCCGTGGTTCCAGCTCTTGGACTGGTACACCAGAGGAGTCAGCTTTGCACGACGACCGCCGAAGATGAAAGCGGAGATCGGCACGCCCTGCGGGTTCTCAAACTCGGGAGAAATGCAGGGGCAGTTCTTTGCAGGCGCGGTAAAGCGGCTGTTGGGGTGTGCGCCCTTCTCGTCGCTGGTCTGGCCGTTCCAGGGGTTGCCCTTCCAGTCAATGGCATTGGTAGGCGGATTCTTATCCAGGCCTTCCCACCACACGGTGTTGTTGTCCATATTGTGGCAAACATTGGTGAAGATCGTGCCGCTCATGGTGGACTTCAGTGCGTTGGGGTTAGACTTCATATTGGTGCCGGGAGCCACGCCGAAGAAGCCGTTCTCCGGGTTGATGGCATACAGGCGGCCGTCCGGGCCCTTGCGGATCCAAGCGATATCGTCGCCAACGGTCCAGATCTTGTAGCCCTTCTTCTGATAGCCTTCCGGCGGAATCAGCATAGCCAGATTGGTCTTGCCGCAAGCAGACGGGAAAGCAGCACACAGGTATTTGATCTCGCCTGAGGGCTTTTGCAGACCCAGGATCAGCATATGCTCAGCCTGCCACATCTCGTTCTTACCCAGGTAAGAAGCGATACGCAGAGCGAAGCACTTTTTGCCCAGCAGCACATTGCCGCCGTAAGCAGAGTTCACGGAAATGATGGTGTTGTCCTCCGGGAACTGGCAGATCCAGCGCTTCTCCGGATCCACATTGCACTTGCAGTGCATACCGCGCACCCAGTCGTTAGAGTCGCCCAGTACATCCAGAACAGCCTTGCCCACTCTGGTCATGATGTTCATGTTCAGCACAACGTAGATAGAATCGGTGATCTCGATACCGATCTTGGAGAAGGGAGAACCAACGGGACCCATGGAATAGGGAATAATATACATGGTTCTGCCCTCGTAAGCACCGGCAGCGATGTCATAGAGCATTTTATAAGCCTTAGAGGGCTCCATCCAGTGGTTGGTGGGGCCGGCATCCTCTTCTTTTTTGGAGCAGATCAGAGTTCTGTCCTCCACACGGGCCACGTCGTTCTCTGCGGTTCTGTGCAGATAGCAGTCGGGCAGCAGCTCCTCATTGAGCTTGATCATCTCGCCGGTTTCCACAGCCTCCGCCTTCAGGGCGTCGATCTGTTCCTTAGAACCGTCGATCCAAACGATCTTAGAGGGCTTGGTCAGTTCCACTTTTTCGTCCAGCCACGCAAGCAGGGACTTGTTGGAAGTCAAAGTTGTTTCCATAACTCTATTCTCCTTTAAGTTATTTGCAAAAAATCCAAAAAATCAGTGCATTTTTTGTTACTATCATTATACCAAAAGCGGCAAAAAATTCAATAGATACGGCTTCTAATTAGAACTTTTTCACAATTTTTTCAAAAAGTCGGCCGATCAATTGGCATAGTTGCATAAGCGTTCAGATCCGGTTGTGCGCGCACGCCGGACACATACTCATAGTAGCCCTGGGCGCCTACCATGGCGCCGTTGTCACCGCAGTATTTCAGTGCCGGCAAATGCAGCTGCCAGCCCTTTTGGCGGCACAGGCGGTCCGTCTCTCGGCGCAGGCGGGAGTTGGCGGACACACCGCCGGCCAAGGCAATGGAAGTGTAGCCGTAGTCCGTGGCGGCCTTTTCCAACTTCTCCACCAGGCAATCGGTAACGCCCTTTTGGAACGAGGCAGCCAGGTCGGCCACCGGCAGGGTCTCCCCCTTCTGTTCCATCCGGTGCACGATGTTGATGACCGCAGTCTTTAGCCCGCTGAACGAGAAATCATAGGGCGTGTCCAGCCGCGGGTGGGGAAAGGCAAAGGCATTCTCGTCCCCGGTGGGGGCGATCTTGTCTATGCTGATCCCGCCGGGGTACGGCAGCCCCAAGGTGCGCCCGGCCTTGTCCAGTGCCTCGCCGGCAGCATCGTCTCGGGTCTTGCCCAGCACTTTATAAGTGGTGTAGTCCTCCACCGCTACAATGTGGCTGTGGCCGCCGCTGACTACCAGGCAAAGAAACGGCGGTTGCAGATCGCCGGTAATGTAATTGGCTGCCACATGGCTGCGTAGGTGGTGCACCGGCACCAGGGGCGTATTTGTAGCCATAGACAGCCCCTTGGCAAAGTTCACCCCCACCAGCAGGGCGCCGATGAGCCCGGGGGCATAGGTCACCGCAATGGCGTCAATCCCTGACATATCGCAATTGGCGTCCGCCAGCGCCAGGCGCACCACGCCACTGATACTCTCTGCATGGCGGCGGGAGGCAATCTCCGGCACCACGCCGCCGTACAGCTTATGCTCCTCCAGCGAGGTAGCGATCACATTGGACAGCACCTGCCGTCCGTCCTGCACCACGGCTGCCGCCGTTTCATCGCAGGAGCTTTCAATTCCTAAAATTCTCATTTTTTAATATCCTCTTGGGTCTTGACCGTCGGTATGGTCTGGCCGTTTTTCTCCGCAATAGCCAGCAGCTTTTTCTCCGTCGGGCCGCCGGGCACCAACTCGCCCACATAGTAGGAATGATCCTTGCCGTCCGAAATGGCGTATCCATTCTCCACCGGGGTGAATGTGCCGTCCTCGTCCGTCTCCCCCTCGACTCTGTAAACCCGCAGGTTCCGGTTTTCCACCTGCACCACTTGGAACAGACTGCCGTCCGGGGAATAGCGCACATATTCCCCACCAATGCCAAAATTATTGGTAGCCGCATACACAGACAGCAGCACCATTAAAAGCATACCTACAACAGCCTCTGCTACCTGTTTGCCGGTGCGGGCACTCTCATTCTCCCGGGCATAATAGGCCCGGCTTTTTTCGTCCTTGGGATAAAAGCGCTTCATCAAGGGCGTGCCCAGCAGCACCTTGCCGGCGCTATACACGCCCAGAGCGCTGATTAGTCCGAAAAGAACACACTTGGCCGTGCCCACGCTGATCTCCAGCGTACCGATGGGCAGCGTGTACTCCACCAGCCGGGTGCCCCGAAACAGCAGGGCACGCAGACCGAACACCAGCACCATGGCCACGATCAGCCCCACAACGGCAATAATCCCATTCACCTTGCGGGCGCAGCGCTTATACTGCCGCTCAAAATCCTGCTTGGCTTGCTCGGTTTGGTCCACCACCGTATTGCCCCGGCGCATATAGTCCAGCAGGCGGCGTTCATAGAGAGTGTCCAGCCGACCCTTGGCCTCCGCCTTTTCCAGGTGCCGCAGCAGCTTGGCACTGTCCGTTGCGCCGGACACGGCGGTGACCATTGGGTGCGTAGGCAATATGCCCAAGATCTCCTGCTCTTCCCCGTCCGGGTCATTTGGGTCAAAGTGCTTGCCCCGCACGGCTTTCATATCCGCCAGGCGATTGGCTTTCATCTGCGCCAAAAGCTGCGGTTCTGCCGCTCGGCGCAAGTCGTAATCGTATTTATGTACCGCCTCCAGCAGCTCCCGCACCAGACCCGGCACCTCGCCGGTGGTGGAAAAACCGCTGTGGTAATACTGGTTAAAGTCCTCGATCTCCAGCACATTGAACACATCATAGAGTGTAAAGCGCCCGGCGTCGCCGTAGTCCAGGTCTATGTCCAAAAAATTGTCGGTCAGCAGCATCACCGAGGGCAGATACCGCAGCCGCAGCCGGTATTCGCCGCAGTCAAACACGGCGGTTAAGCGGTAATCATCTGTCGTGTGACTCTCCTCAAAGCCCATAAACCGACCGTACAGCCCGGTGGCGGCGCAGTCCTCCACGGCGCTGCGCACAGCGGCGATCATCGCCTTGGTCTCCGGCTCTAATTTATAGAGCTTGTCTTTCTTTTTACCCATCCGGTTCCTCTTTCTTAAAGGTTTTTGTCAGCAGCAGCGCGTCCTCCGTCGGGTCCGTATAGAAGTCCCGGCGCCGCCCCACCGGCTGAAAGCCCAGTTTCCGGTACAGTGCCAGCGCCGCCGCATTGGACGGCCGCACCTCCAAAGTCAAAAAATCCAGTTCCCCGGCGGCAAAGCAAGCGCCGAACAGCGCCCGTGCAATACCCCGACGGCGATAGGTGGGATCCACCGCCACATTGGTGACGCTGCCCTCACCGCAGACCACCTGCACCCCCAGGTAGCCTACCACTTTATCTCCCAGCACCGCCACTAAAAAGCGGGCGCAGGGGTTCGTCAGCTGGGCCTCTAAATCCGCCCGCTGCCAGGGGTGGGCAAAGCACAGCTGCTCCAGCCGCTCCACCCCGTCCAGATGCGCCGGGGCAAAGGGCAAAATTTGCAGCTGGTGGTCTTTAATGTGCATCATACCAAGTTTGGCCGATCTTGCCGTCGGCCCGCAGCAGCACCGCCATATCGCAGGCGTGCTCCATCTCCTCCGTTACAATTTGCAGTGCCCGGTCGGCCTCTGCCTCCGGCGCCTCTACGATCAATTCATCGTGCACCTGGAGGATCAGGCGGCTCTCCATTCTCTCGGCGTACAGCCGCCGATCCACCCGCACCATGGCAATCTTAATAATATCAGCCGCAGTGCCCTGGATCGGCATATTCCGCGCCACCCGCTCTCCAAAGGCACGGAGCATGTGGTTGCTGGCAGCCAGCTCCGGCAGATACCGCCGCCGACCGAACAGCGTGGTGGCATAGCCGGTGTCCTTGGCGGCGTCAATCATCCGCTGCATATAGGCTGCCACGCCCTGATAGGTGTGCATATAGGAGTCAATATATTCCTTGGCCTCTTTGTTGCTGACCCCAATATCCTTGGCCAGCGAAAAGGCGCCGATGCCGTAAACAATGCCAAAGTTCACCGCCTTGGCGCGACTGCGCAGCTGGGGGGTGATCATCTCCGGCGGCAGACCAAACACCTGCGCCGCCGTGGCGGTGTGAATATCCGCACCGCTGTTAAAGGCATCAATCATCGTCTGATCTTCAGCCATGGACGCCAGCACCCGCAGTTCAATTTGGGAATAGTCCGCGTCCACCAGTCGGCACCCGGGGGCGGCGATGAAAAACTTGCGCATTTCCCGCCCCAGATCCGTGCGAATGGGAATGTTCTGCAAATTAGGCTCCAAAGAGGAGATCCGCCCGGTGCGGGTCTCCACCTGATTAAAGCGGGTGTGGATCCGCCCGTCCGTATCAATCACTTTCAGCAAGCCGTCGCAGTAAGTGCTTTTCAGCTTAGTCAGTGTGCGATATTCCATGATTTTTTCCACCACCGGGTGGGCAGAGCGCAGACCCTCCAGCACCTCGGCATTGGTGGAATAACCGCTTTTTGTCTTTTTCTTACAAGGCAGACCCAGATCCTCAAACAGGGCAACGCCCAACTGCTTTGGCGAGTTGATATTAAACTCGTGACCCACCGCCTCAAAGATCTCATCCGTCAAGGTGGAAATGCGGGTGCTCAGCTTCTTGGAGAACGCCTCGATTCCCGCCTTGTCCACATCAAATCCGGCGCACTCCATGCGTGCCAGCACACCGGCCAGGGGCAGTTCGATTTCCGTCAACAGTTTGCGCTGCCCGGCATCGTCGATCAAAGCGTCCGTCTTGGCAAACAGCTCCGGCAAGATCACCGCCAGCGCCACCGCCGGTTCCTCCTGATCCAGGCTGTTGCGGTACGCCGGCACCGGCACATTGTATTCCAGCGCCAGCTGGGCCAAATCGTACTTGGCGTCCGATGGGCGCAGCAGATAGGCAGATAGTTGCAAATCGCCGCAGATATTCTCGCACCGCACCCCTTGCTTTTGTGCCAGGCGGTGCAGTTCCTTGGTGTTGTAGCCAAAAATGCGCACTGTATCCTCTGCCAGCAGCGTGCGCACAAAATAGCCGAATTCCGGTGTGTCTGCCGGCATTACGAACACCGTGTCCCCCAGGGGGAAGAACAGATCCGTTACCGTGCCCTCTGCCATCTGAGGCACCACATACACATCCCCCGCCTTACGCAAGCGGGTCAGCAGATCGTCCGCGTCCACACAGGTGAGCCGCTCCGGCTGGTGGGCAGGAGCAGGGGCTTCCGTCTCCCCGCCGGGCACCAGATCCCGATCCAAATTGAATTTATCAATGAGAGAAAACAGTTCCAATTTGCGAAACAGGGCTACCGCTGCCGCCGGGTCGCCGCCGGTAACGGCATAATGGGCAGGGGCAGCATCAATAGGCGCATTGGTGCGAATGGTGCCCAGATCCAGAGAAAGATATGCCTTATCCTTGTCCCGCCGCAGCTTTTCCCGCACGCCGGGTTTAATATCCAGCGTGTCTAAATCCTTGTAAATGGCGTCCAGCGTGCCAAAGCGCTGCACCAGATCAAGCGCCGTCTTGGCGCCCACCCCGGCCACACCGGGAATATTGTCCGAGCTGTCCCCTTGCAGGGCTTTTACCTGGATCAGCGCCTGGGGGGTAATGCCATACTCGGCGGCAATGGCCGACTCATCGTACACATCGGTCACTGCCTGACCCATTTTGGTACGCGCCAGCAGCACCTTCACCCCGCCGTGGGCCAGCTGCAAAGCGTCCCGATCCCCGGTGGCGATAAAGCAGGTGTCGCCGCTGTCTCGGCAAGCGGCAGCCAAAGTACCCAAAACATCGTCTGCCTCCCAGCCGGGGCACTCCACGGTGGTGTAGCCCAAAGCGGTAAGCAGCTCCTTAAGCACAGGCATTTGGGCCCGCAGCTCCTGAGGCATGGGCTTACGCCCGGCCTTATAGTCCGCATACTGCTTGTGGCGGAAAGTAGGCTCATGCACATCAAAGGCCACTGCCACACCGTCCGGGTGGCAAGTGTCCTGCAACTTAAGCAGAATATTCAAAAAGCCGTAAATGGCGTTGGTATAATAGCCGCTCTTGGTGGTCAGCAGCTTAATGCCGTAGAAGGCACGGTTGACGATACTGTTCCCGTCCAGCACCAAAAGATTCATGAAAGCCCTCCTAAAAATCGCGCTGTGGCCCCGGTCAAACGCCCGGGCGCACTCTGTTTTTTATTTTATCACAGTTTGATTTGAATTACAATTCCTTATGTGGTATATTAGTAAGACAGAAAAGGCAGGAGATACCATGGACTTTACAAATTTACCGCCCGACAGCAAGGCGTTTTTGGCCCCTATGGCAGGGGTAGCCGACCGGGCGTTTCGCGAGATCTGCCGGGACTTTGGCGCCGCCTACACGGTCACGGAGATGGTCAGCGCCAAGGGGCTGGTGATGGGCGACCGGAAAAGCCAGGAGTTGATGACCCTGGGCAGCGACCGCCCCGCCGCCATTCAGCTGTTTGGCACGGAGCCACAGGTGATGGCGCAGGCGGCCAAGCTGTGCCTGGAATTTGAGCCCCAGGCCATTGACATCAATATGGGCTGCCCGGCGCCCAAGGTCGCAAACAACGGCGCAGGCTCCGCTTTGATGAAAGACCCGCAACTGGCAGGTGAGATCATCTACGCAGTGGCAGAGGCCGTTGACCTGCCGGTAACGGTGAAGCTGCGCAAGGGCTGGGACAAGGCGCACCCCAATGTGGTGGAGCTGGCCCAAATCGCGGAGCAAAACGGTGCTGCCGCCGTGGCGGTACACGGCCGCACAAGAGAAGAAATGTACAGCGGCCACGCAGACTGGGACTGTATTCGCCGGGTAAAAGCGGCGGTACACATTCCGGTAATCGGCAACGGCGATGTAACCGATGTGCAAAGCGCTGCCCTGCTGCTGGAACAGACCGGCTGCGACGCCATTATGATTGGACGGGGCGCCATGGGCAATCCCTGGCTGTTCCGCCAAATTAACGCCTATTTAACAGACACAAGGGTGCTGCCGGAGCCGGGCATTCACGAGCGCATGGCCGTCATGCTGCGCCATATTGACCGCACCATTCAATATAAAGGCGAGCGCACCGCCATGATGGAGGCGCGCCACCATGCCGCCTACTACACCAAGGGACTGCGGGGTGGCGCCGGGTTCCGCCGCCGCATTTGCCAAATGAGCCACTTTGAGGAGCTGGCAAAGCTGGCTGCGGAAATTGCCAAGGAGAATGCAGAATGATTTTTAAGAATGTGACCTTTTATAACGAAGTGTTCCAAAAAGATGTGGCGGATATTCAGGTGGAAAACGGCCGCATTACCGCCATCGGTGTGCTGGAGCAGGAGGGTCGGGATATGCAGGGTTACACCCTGCTGCCGGGCTTTGTAGACATTCATATACACGGCCGCGGGGGCGGCGATTTTTCCGACGGCACGGTAAGCAGTATGGATCGGATCAGTGCCTCCCTGGCTAAGTGCGGGGTCACCGCCTTTTGCGGTACCACCATGACCCTGCCCAGAGAAAAGCTGACAGATATTCTCACCACCGCCCGTGACTATATGGGTAAGGAGGCCGGCGCCCGCCTGCTGGGCGTGAACCTGGAGGGGCCGTTTATTGCCCCTGCCAAAAAAGGCGCTCAAAACGGCGACTACATTCGCCCGGGCACCGCGGAGGAATGGAACGCCCTGTTTGACGCCTCTGGCCGCAGTGTAAAGCTGATTACCCTGGCGCCGGAAGCCTTTGACAGCACCGACCTGATCCGCCAGATCAGCGGCTGCTGCCGGGTGTCCCTGGGGCACAGCTGTGCTACCGCAGAGGAAGCAAACGCCGCCTTTGACGCCGGGGCGGGCCATGTGACCCACCTGTTTAACGCCATGCCGCCCATGAGCCACCGGGCGCCGGGGCTGCCGGGGGCTGCACTGGATCGGTCGGAAGTCACCTGCGAGCTGATCTGCGATGGGGGTCACATTGATCCCATTATGCTGCGCAACGCCTTTCGCCTGCTGGGGCAGGACCGAGCCTGCGTCATCAGCGACAGCATGCGCGCCGCCGGGCTGGGGCCGGGCACCTACGAGTTGGGCGGCCAGACTGTGTATGTAAAAGAGAACGGCCGCTATGCGGTGCTGGAGGACGGTACCATTGCCGCCTCCATTACCGACCTGTTTACGGAATTTAAGAATTTGCTGCGCTTTGGCATTGATTTTGAAACCGCCTTGCGCAGCTGCACCATCAACCCGGCGCGTGCCATCGGTATGGACGATCAGATCGGTTCCATTGCCACCGGCAAGTACGCCGATCTGTTGTTTGTTGATAAAGATCTGAATGTAGCGGAGGTATATGTAGATGGAATACAGGCTTAACATTGCGCTCATCGAGCCGGAAATTCCCCAAAACACCGGCAACATCGCCCGCACCTGCGCTGCCACCGGCGCACGGCTGCACCTGGTAGGACCCATGGGCTTTACCATTACGGACAAGCAGGTCAAGCGCGCTGGGCTGGATTACTGGGACAAGCTGGACATTACCTACTACAACAGCCAAGAGGAATTCTTTGAACAGAACGCCGGGGCAGAATTCTTTTACTTCTCCACCAAGGCGGAGATCGCCCACAGCGATATGCAGTACCCAAACGGCGCCTTTTTGGTGTTCGGCAAAGAGACCAAGGGGCTGCCGGAGGAGCTGCTGAGAGCCAACCACGACCGGTGCGTGCGGCTGCCCATGCGAGGCATGATCCGCAGTCTAAACCTTTCTAACGCCGTGGCGGTGGGCACCTACGAGGTGCTGCGCCAATGGGGCTACCCGGCACTGACCTCCAAAGGCCACCTGACCAAATACCACTGGTAAAAGCAAATCTAAAAACACGCGGGACGACTCAAACAGCCGTCCCGCTTCTTTTATCTCCCGCTCTATAAATTGCATAAAAAAGAACCTCAAGCAAAAAACTTGAGGTTCTGCTGTACTGCAATTAGTCAGCGGTATAAGGCATAATGGCGATCTGACGCGCTCTCTTGATAGCGGTGGTCAGCTCACGCTGATGCTTTGCGCAGGTGCCGGTCACACGACGAGGCAGGATCTTGGCGCGCTCAGAGGTGAATTTCTTCAATCTGGTCACATCCTTGTAGTCGATCTCGTCTACCTTTTCTACGCAGAAAACGCACACCTTTTTGCGCCCTTTGCGAGCGCCGCCTTTATTGTAAGCCATGCTTGGTTTCCTCCTTCGTTAAAATGGTAAATCGTCGTCGTCATCCACGATCTCTTCAAAATCGCTGTTATCTGCGCTGGCGTAGCTGGGCGCCGGTTGCGCAAAAGCGGGATTGGAGTTTGCGCCGGTAGTGCCGCTCTCTGCCTTAGAGCCGCAGAAGGACACATTGCTGGCAACGACCTGTACACTCTTTCTCTTGTTTCCGTCCTTATCGGTGAAGTTATCCGTCTGGATAGAGCCCTCCACAGCGATCATGGAGCCTTTGCGGAAATACTTAGATACGAATTCCGCAGTTTGGCGCCAGGCGGTCACATCAATGAAGTCTGCCTTGCGCTCCTCGCCGGCCCGCTGAAAGTTGCGGTCCACAGCTACCTGAAAACGCACGACAGAAACGCCTGTGGGCGTTGTTCTCAGTTCCGGATCATAGGTCAGGCGACCCATGATAGCCACTACATTGATCATGTGCTCCCCCTTACTCGCCCTTAGCGACGATCAGAGAACGCAGCACGCCGTCAGTAATGTTGATCACACGATCCAGCTCTGCCGGGAAAGACTCCTCACTGCTGAACTGCGCGATCACATAGTAACCCTCGGTCTCGTAGTTGATCGGATAAGCCAGCTTGCGCTTGCCCCATTCCTCAACTTCGCCAAGAGTGCCATGCTTGCTGATGAGATCCGTAAACTTGGTCTTGAGCGCCTGAGCAGCCTCCTCACCCTTGGACAGGGAGAAAACCAATACGATTTCATAGTTCTTCAATGCCATTCTAAAGCACCTCCTTCTGGTCTTTTGGCCGTACATCCTGTGCACGGCAAGGATTGCTGTTCCACGGAACAGCCTATGTAGTATAACAGAAAGCGCCGCCCCTGTCAAGCAAAACTTGCACACCGGGCGGCGTTCTTTCATCTATTTCTACATATAGTGGAGGCAATTGGCATTACACATATTGCAGCACATCGCTGACCTTCCCGATCACCGGCACATCCGCGCGCAGGGCTTGGTCCTTAAACCAGCCCCAGTTCATCCGCACCGCCTGCATACCCGCAGACAGGGCACCGGCAATGTCGTTTACCGGGTGGTCGCCTACATACATACAGTCCGCCGGAGGCAGATGCACTTTGTCACAGGCGTAGAGGAACAGCGCCGGATCCGGCTTGTGAACCCCCACGTCGCCGCTGACCACCACCAAATCAAGATAAGGCCGCAGGCCGCTTTCGTCCATCTTGTGATTTTGCAAATACGACGGGCCGTTGGTGATAACGCCGGTCACAATGCCTTTCTTCCGCAGTGCCTGCAACATAGGCACCGCGTCCGGGAAGATCACGCAGCAGTCGCCGAAGGTGCGGTCATAATGTTCCGCCAGCGCTTCTGCCGCAGGGGCGTCCGTCCAGTGCCAAAGGGCAATCAGCCCTTTGTACCACTCTACCCGGTCCACATAGCCGCCGTTGCCGCTTTGGCGCATTTGGTGCTTTTTCTTCTCCAGTTCCCCACCGGTCACACCGGGAAAGAACCGGGCAAAAAAGCCGTCCATATATCGCTCAAAGGCCGCCGTACGGTCCTGCAAAGTCTCGTCAAAATCAAAGAATACTGCTTTTATCATGATCCAGTTGCTCCCGCAGCGCCCCGATGGAAGAAAACTTCTGTTCCGGGCGCAAATAACGCACCAGCTCTACCTGCACCGTTTGACCGTACAGGTCGCCGTTGTAGTCAAAAATATGAGTCTCTGCCAAGGGGGTCTCTACCTGCCAGGTGGGGCGCACGCCAATGTTCGTAAAGCCCCGATACCAAGTGTCCCCCACCAAAATGCGGCTCTCATACACACCGAACTTGGGCAGCACCAATCCATCCGGGTACTGCTGGTTGATGGTAGGATAGCCGATGGTGCGACCCCGAGCGTCGCCGTGGAGCACCGGGTTCTCAAAAGTAAAGTTGTAGCCCAGCATGGCCGCCGCCTGCTCCATCTCGCCTGCCTGCACCGCCGCCCGAATACGGGTAGAACTGATCGGCGCGCCCTGGTAGTCCTGGTGCTCCAAGATACGCACCCAAATGCCCCGATCCTCCAGGTACGCCCGCAGACGCATTGCATCCCAGGCAGCGTTCTTGCCAAAGCGGAAATTAAACCCGCACAGCACCATACCGGCGCCAAATCGACCGATAAGCACATCCTCCACAAACTGCCGACCTTCCATATTGCGAATGGCATTAAAATCCGCAAACACCGCCGTCGGATAGCGACGCTGGAAAATGCTTTTTTGCAGCAGGGAAAAGCGGTTGTGCACGCAGTAGATGATCACCCGCTCCGCGCCGGTGCACACAATATTGTGTGCCCGGTGCATACCGTCAAAATCCCCGATGGCCACCGCCGTTATTCTCTTTTGGTTCTCACACTCTTGCATACAAATTTATCTCATTACCATCACGCGCACCACTTGCAGCTGGCTGCCGTCTGCCGACGGACTGCCCAGTCCCAGGAACACACCCGCCGGGTCATATACCCGGTAATAGGGCTCCGTCAGCTGCCGGTGCAGCCGCACCGCATCCAGCGCACCACCGTTGCCAAACCGCCGGGCCTGAGGCGCCGTTACCTGCAAGGCCGGATACGCTGCCAGCAGTTCGTCCACCGGGCGCAAGCAGGGGGCAAAATCACCGCCGCTGTCTCGCAGGGCTTGCAGCTGCTCTAAAGTTACGCAATCCGCCAGCGCCAAACCCATGGCGCAGGTGCGCTGCAAGCCGGTCATCACCGCACCGCAGCCCAAAGCCTGTCCCAGATCGTGGATCAAGGTCCGAATATAGGTGCCCTTGGTGCAGGTTACATCTATGGTATAGGTATTTTTTTCTTCTTCCGCTGCCGTCAGGCGCAGATCCAAAATGGTCACCGGACGGGCTGCCCGCTCCACGGTCTTACCCTGGCGGGCCAGTTCGTACAATCGCTGACCGTCCACGCTCACCGCCGAATACATGGGCGGCACCTGCATGATCTCGCCCCGAAAGGCAGAAAGCGCCGCCTCAACAGCCGCCCGATCCGCAGTGACCGGCCGGCGGGTAAGCACCGTGCCGGTACAATCCTGGGTGTCCGTTGTCTCTCCCAGGCGGAAGGTGGCCAGGTAGCGCTTGTTGCTGTCCGGCAAATAATCAAGGAAGCGGGTGGCGCCGCCCAACAGCACCGGCAGCACGCCGGTAGCCATGGGATCCAGCGTACCGGTATGACCCGCCTTGCGCTCCCGGGTGATCCCCCGCACCTTAGCCACCACGCCAAAAGAGGTGATCTCCGCCGGCTTGCAAATACACAGAACGCCGGTCATACCAGCAGTTCCCCGCATTTCTCCACCAGCTTGGCGCGCGCGGTCTTTACATCCATATCCAGGTTGCAAGCTGCCGCCTGGGGATGACCGCCGCCGCCAAAGGCCTTGGCGATCTCCGCCGCGTTCACGCTCTCAAAGGTGCGCAGAGAGGCTTTACATGTGCCGTCCGGCTTCTCCCGAATGGTAATGCCCACTTCCACGCCCTCAATCTGGCGGGTCAGGGGAGCCAACCCCTCTGTCTCCTGCTCGTTGGAGCCGGTTAAGTGGTACATCTCCTGGGTCACGGTGATAATGGCTACCCGCTCGTCCAGGTAAAAACGCATAGACTCCAGTGCCAGCCGTTCCAGCCGGGCATAGGTCTTGGTCTTGGTCTCAAACATAACTCGATTGATCCGGCCGTTATCTGCCCCGGCTTCAATCAAATCCGCTGCAATGCGGTAGCTCTCCGCCGTGGCGGAGGCGTAGCGAAAACAGCCGGTGTCCGTAGAAATGCCGGTATACAGGCAGTTGGCCATGCCTTTATCCAGGGGCACGCCCATCTCCCGGATCACCTTGTAGATGATCTCGCTGGCAGCAGCGGCACCGTCGTCCAGCAGCAGCCGATCCGCATAATCCGTGTTGGTGCCGTGGTGGTCAATACACAGATCAATATGGTACTTGCCCTGAATGGCACCCAGCAGCCCCTCGGTAGCCACATCCACCGCCACCACAAACCGGGGGGTGAACTTCATAGGCACAATATCGTCAAAAAGATAATTGTACTTGGGGGGAATGTCTGCCTCGTTCTTCACATAGGCAAACTTGCCCTTTTGCAGCAGCGCCCGGCAAAGGGCAAAGCCACAACCCAAAGTGTCTCCGTCCGGGTGGGCATGGGTCAGAATTAAAATGTCGTCCTGCTCCAGCAACAGCCGGGCACATTCCTTTACATCAATCCTCATGTTCCAGTTCCTTCAGCTTATCCCAAAGGGCAAAGCCCTTTTCAATGGAGTCGTCGGCAATAAAGCGCAGCTCCGGGCACTTGCGCAGGTGCAGCCGCCGGCCCAGCTCGTGGCGAATATAGCCCTGGGCGGCGGTCAGGCCCTTAACGGACGCCTTGGCCGCCTCCATGCCCTCCATGGCGCTTACATACACCTTGGCATAGCTAAGATCGTTGGTAACGCTCACCTTTACTACCGTAAGCATACCGCTGATCCGCGGGTCTTTTAGTTCCCGCAGGATTGCCACGATCTCCCGCTTAATATCCTCTGTAATTCTGTCAATATGATAACCGGGCATTTTGCACTCCTACTCAGTCTCTGTACTCCTCGACCACATAGCACTCCAGCACATCGCCGGGCTGAATATCATCCCAGCCCTCCAGGCTGATGCCGCACTCATAGCCGGAAGATACATCCTTTACATCGTCCTTAAACCGCTTTAAGCCCTTCAGCGGCACATCGGCCAGCTGCTTGCCGTCACGCACCAAACGCACTTTGCCCTCCCGGCGGATATTACCGCTGGTGACCAAAGAGCCTGCAATGGTGCCGGCAGACGAGATCTTGTACACCTCGCGCACTTCGGCGGTGCCGGTGTCCACATCTCTGTACTTGGGGGCGCGCATACCGCGCATAGCCGCCTCAATCTCCTCAATGGCATCATAAATAATATTGTAGCTGCGGATCTCCACGCCGTCCCGGTCTGCGTTCTCCTTGGCCACCGGGTCTACGCCGGTGTTGAACGCTACGATAATGGCATTGGAGGCAGCGGCCAGCATCACGTCGCTCTCGCTGACGGAGCCCACGGCGCCGTGGATCACATGAACCCGCACTTCGTCGTTTTCAATCTTCAGCAGGGACTGCTTTACAGCCTCGACAGAGCCTTGAACATCGGCCTTGATAACCACATTAAAGGCCTTCAGCTCGCCGGCCTGCAAGGTGTCAAACAGGGTGTCCAGCGTCACCTTATGGAAGGCGTTGAATTCTTCTTCCTTGGCAGCTTCCTTACGCTGCTCCACCAACTGGCGGGCCAGCCGCTCGTCGGACACGGCGTTAAATCCGTCGCCGCTCATAGGCGCACTGTCCAGGCCCATAATCTCCACCGGCACGCTGGGTCCGGCCGAATTCACCTTACGACCGCGATAATCGGTCATGGCGCGCACCTTACCCACTGCCATACCGGCTACAATCACATCGCCGGCATGGAGCGTACCGTTCTGCACCAGCAAGGTCGCAATGGGACCACGGCCCTTATCCAGCTTGGCCTCGATCACCGTACCCTTGGCGGAACGGTCCGGGTTGGCCTTCAGCTCCTGCATTTCCGCTACCAGCAAAATGGTCTCCAGCAATTTGTCAATGCCCATCTTCGTCTTGGCAGACACAGGCACGCAAATCACATTGCCGCCCCATTCCTCCGGCACCAGTTCGTGCTCGGTAAGCTGCTGCAGCACTCGATCCGGGTTGGCGCCTTCTTTATCCATCTTGTTAATGGCAACGATAATTTCAACGCCCGCTGCCTTGGCGTGGTTAATGGCCTCAATGGTCTGGGGCATAATGCCGTCGTCCGCAGCCACAACCAGCACGGCAATATCCGTAGCCATGGCACCGCGGGCACGCATGGCGGTAAAGGCCGCGTGGCCGGGGGTGTCCAGGAAGGTGATCTTTTCGCCGTTCGCTTCTACCTGATAAGCGCCGATGTGCTGGGTAATGCCGCCGGCCTCGGTAGAGGTCACATCCGTATGACGAATGGCGTCCAAAATGGAGGTCTTACCATGGTCAACATGGCCCATCACGCAAACCACCGGCGGGCGCTTCACGGCATTCTCGTCGTTTTCGTCGTCCTCTTCAATGATCTGCTCCTCAATGGAGACCACAACCTGCTTTTCTACCTTGGCACCCAGTTCGGTAGCCACGATCTCTGCAGTATCGTAGTCGATCACTTCGTTCACGCTGGCCATCACGCCCAGGCTCATCAATTTTTTAATCACTTCGGTAGCCGTCATACGCAACAGACTTGCCAGTTCACCCACGGTGATCTCCTCCGGCACCTTAATGGTGATCTGCTGCTTTTTACGCTGCTCCGCAATGCGGGCCAGGCGCTGGGCCTCCGTCTCTCTCTTGGAGCGGGCGCGCATACCCTGGGGCCGCTTTTTGCGGTACTGCTTGCTCTTTTGGTTGAGCTTCTGCTTCTTCTGGTAATCGCCCATGTTGGAAGCGGGGGCAATATCCTCGTACTTCTGATTGTACTTTTCCAGATCCACATTGTTCACTCGGGTGTCCACATGGCGAGTCTCGCCTTTGGTGCGCGCCTGGGGCGTCTGATTGGCCTTCTTCTTGGCCTTTTCCTCAGCCCGCTTAGCCGCCTGCTCCGCCATCTGCAAAATAGCAGCCTGGCTCTGGCGCTTCTTGTCCTTCTCCGTATTACCGGCGGACTGGGGCTTCTTCTCCTTTTTCTGCTGCGGCGCCTGGCTCTTAGGCTTATTGGACCGCAGCGCATAGAACTTGTCAAAATTCTCTACGCTGTGAGTCTTGGTAATGCGATCAAAGAGGGCGTTCAGCTCCCCCTCCTCCAGCACAGTGGACGGCGACTTCTTGGCCGCGCCGCACTGGGCCAGCAGATCCAAAACTTCTTTATTCTGTACGCCGAAACCGGCAGCGACATCGGATACTTTTACTTTTATGACCATTCCTTTTCCTCCTGTTGCAATAATTCTTCAATGCGTGCTGCAAAGCCTGCATCCTCCACCGTAAGTACCCCTGCCCGATAACCCAGGGCAAAGTGTATCTCGTCTATGGTGCAGGGCAGGGCACGCATGCGGGGGGCTTTGGCACGCTTTTGACCGGCGGTCTCAAACTCGCGGACCAGCCGGGGCGACGCATTCCGCGCCGTCAGCACCAGCTGCGCCTTGCCGTCGCGTACGCTCTGCAAAGCCAGGTCGTGCCCCATAGCCAGCTTGCCTGCACGGCGGGCAAGCCCCAACATAGAAAGCCACTTGGCGTTATTCATCTTTCAGCTCCGCCTCCATACGGTCATAGACCGCGTCAGAGATGGTCACCTCCAGCGCCCGCTCAAAGGCCCGCTTCTTCCGCGCCTTCTGCAGGCAGGCAGGATCGTGGCACACATAGGCGCCCCGCCCGGCCATCTTGCCGGTGAGATCCAGCTGCACATCCCCCTGAGGGGTGCGCACCACCCGCACCAGGTCGCGCTTGTCAAACCGTCCGCCGCAACCGGCGCACATACGCACAGGCACTTTCTTTGCTTTCATCTTTCCGCCTCCCTGTTTGCAGGCAGCCGCTTACTGCTGCGTGCCGTCGTAAAAGCTGGACTCCGGCTTAATATCAATTTTCCAGCCGGTGAGTTTGGCAGCCAGGCGCACATTCTGCCCCTTGTTGCCGATGGCCAGGCTCAGCTGATCATCCGGCACAGTGGCACGGCAGCTTCTGGCTTCCTCATCCAAGATCTCTACCCCAACCACATCAGCCGGCGCCAAAGCGGCAGCAATGTAAGTGGGCACATCGTCGTTATACTTTACAATGTCGATCTTCTCGCCGCCCAAAGCGTCCACAATATTGGACACACGCTGGCCGCGAGGACCGATGCAGGCACCTACCGGATCCACATCTTCCTCTTTGCTGAATACGGCGATCTTGGTACGGGATCCGGCCTCACGAGAGACAGACTTAATCTCAATGGTACCGTCAAAGATCTCCGGCACCTCCTGCTCAAACAGGCGGCGCACCAGACCCGGGTGGGTACGGCTGATCATAATCTTGGGACCCTTGCTGCCATCTTTTACATCCACAACAAAAATCTTGATCAGACTGTTCTCTACCAACTCTTCGCCGGGCACCTGCTCGGCCTTGGGCAGCACAGCCTCATTCTTGCCGATCTCCAAGGTGGCATTGCCGGTGACCGGGTCTACCCGCAGCACCTTGGCAGAGATCAGCTCCTGATTCTTGCTCTGGAACTCCTCCATCAGCTTGCCCCGCTCCGCCTCGCGAATACCCTGGCGGATCACATGCTTGGCAGTCTGCGCGATAATGCGGCCGAACTCCTTGGTCTTCAGCGGAATGTCAATGGTCTTGCCCACCTTGGCGCTCTTCTTGATGGCCTGGGCCTCTTCCAAAGTCAGATCCGTGTCCGGGTCCTCCACTTCCTCAACCACATTCTTGGTCACATACACCTTAAAGCGCTGCTTCTCCGGGTCAATGTCGCAATGGACAATGTCCTTGCCGTTGTAGTCGTGCTTGGCAGCCACCACGATGGCGGCAGAAATTTTTTCATACAGGTAATCCTCCGGGATTCCCTTCTCCTGCGCCAGCATTTGCACTGCATCAAATAATTCCTTACTCATTTTCCGATCACCTTTCCTTTATCCCTGAAAATCCTGTTCAAAATCTGCTATATCAAAATCGTCCAACTTCACAAAGGCTGTATCCTTCTTTTGTACACACAGCGCTTTGCCGGAAGTTAAGCGAACGGTTATCTCGCCGTTATTATACTGCTCCAGCGTGCCGGAGAAATCCCGCGCCCCGTCAACCGGGCGAATGGTGCGCACCAGTACCGGCGCGCCGATATACTGCAAAAAGTGGCTGTCCTGCACCAGCTCCCGCTCAATACCGGGAGAGCTGACCTCCAAGGTGTAGGCCTCCTTAATGGGATCTTCCTGATCCAGCGGCTCCTGGAGCGCCCGGCTCATAGCCACGCAGTCATCCATACTCACACCGCCGTCCTTGTCAATAAACACCCGCAGATAGTGCTGCGTGCCCTCCTTTACGAACCGCACATCCCAGAGCGAAAGCCCCAGATCGGCCGCAATGGGGGCGCACAACGCCTGCACACGGGATACCACATTTCCCTTGCCTGCCAATGAAAAACCTCCCTACAAAAACAGGAGAGCGGTCCCCGGGGACCACTCTCACTGAATAACTTACAACTTACCGATAACTATAATAGCATATTATAATCAAATGTCAAGCCTTTTTTCCGTCTGTGGAGAGCGAATGCACAAACAAACCGCTGAGCAGCTTAGGCTCAAACCAGGTGGACTTAGGGGGCATCATGCGCCCGGCGTCCGCCACCGCCATCAGTTCCGCAATGGTGGTGGGATAGAGCGAGAACGCCAGCTTCATATCCGTTTTGGCCCGCTTCTCCAGCGCCCGCACACCGTAAATCCCGCCTACAAAATCAATACGCGGATCTGTCTTTGGGTCTTTAATACCCAAAATGGGCGACAGCAAATTGTCTTGCAGCAGCGACACATCCAAAGCACCTACCGGATCGTCCGGCACCAGCGCCGGCTTGATTTGCAAGGTGTACCACTCCCGATCCACCACCATACCGAAGGTGCCCTTTTGCTCCGGTTCTACCGGCTCATCACTGTGCTTTACGATAAACCGCTGCTCGATTTGGGAAATCAGTGCGTCCGGTGACAGACCGTTCAAGTCACGCACCACCCGGTTGTAAGGCAAAATTTCCAGCTCGCTGTCCGGGAACGCCACCGCCAAGAAAAAATTAAATTCTTCCTGCCCGGTATAATCCGGTTTTTCTTCCCGCCGCTTGAGCCCCACTTTTACTGCGGAGGCGCAGCGATGGTGGCCGTCGGCAATATACAGCGCCGGGATGGCGGCAAACAGCCCTTGCAGTTTTTGGCACAGGGGCGCGCTATCCACCACCCACACCGTTTGCTGCACATCATCCTGCACAAAATCATACACCGGGGTGTGTTCGCTCATCCAAGTAGAAAGCGCCAACTCCACCGCCGGGGAACGGCGATAAGTCAGGAAAATGGGACCGGTATTGGCGTCGCAGGTGTCCACATGGCGGATTCGGTCCGCCTCCTTGGCGGCCAGAGTGTGCTCGTGCTGTTTGATCACGCCGTTTAAGTAATCGTCCACCCCGGCGCAGCCTACCAGCCCCACCTGGGCACGGCCGTTCATCACCTGCTTGTAAATATAAAAGCAAGGCGCCGGATCCTGCACCAGCGCGCCGGTATGCTCCAGCGCCAGCAGGTTCTCCCGGGCTTTCTCATACACCGCCGGACTGTACGGATCCGTCTCCGGCGGCAGGTCAATCTCTGCCTTATCTACATGTAAAAAGGACAGCGAATTGCCCGCTGCCCGATCCCGCGCTCCGGCGGTAGTGAGCACATCATATGGCGGCGCCGGGATCAGTGCCTGATAATCCGGCAGCGGACGAAATGCCCGAAACGGACGAAATACAGCCATAATGCCCCTCCTTTAGGTTCTTTTTTTCCAATATATTGTATGCAGTTTCATGTAAAAAGCGCACAGGTCGCCCTGTGCGCCGTTTTTATTTCTGATTTTTTTGGTACACGATACGCAGACCGTCCAGCAGCAGATCCCGATCCACCACAGCGTCCACGGTACAGTATTTGGCAATAGCCGCACCCAGCCCGCCGGTGATCACCACCTTAGCCGGTTGACCCAGCTCTTGCTGAAAGCGCGCCACCATGCCGTCAATCATGGCAGCCGTGCCGTACACGGTGCCGGAGCGCATACAATCCACCGTGTTGGTGGAAATGGCGCTGGCCGGCGCTGCAATATCAATCTGCGGCAGTTGGGCCGTACCGGTGGCAAGGGCGCTCAGGGCGGTCTTGACTCCGCACAGAATCGCCCCGCCGATAAAGCTGCCGTTCTTGTCAATGACAGAGGCAGTTGTGGCCGTGCCCAGATCAAAAAGGATAATAGGTGCCGGGTATTTGGCAATGGCAGCCACAGCGCCCACGACCATATCCGCACCCAGCTCGCCCGGGTTATCGGTCTTGATATTCAGTCCGGTCTTGACTCCGGGACCCACTAAAATCGGCGCTTTGCCGGTAACCAACACCACAGCCTTAGAGATGGTGCGAGCCAGGGGCGGCACCACCGTAGCCAGTACGGCGCCCTCCAGCGCAGACGGCTCCAGATGCATCAGATCCAGCACACTGTGCAGCTTGATGGCATACTCCTCCGCCGTCTCATTACTGTTGGTAGACAGGCGATATTTGTCCACAATGGTATCGCCTTCGATAAAGCCCATGACTATATTGGTATTGCCCACATCAATGGCCAGAATCATAGCCGCACCTTCTTTCTCTTAACTTAACTGCTTTTTGCTGATATTCACCAGCCGCACAATCACAGGACTGAGTACCACATTCACAGCCAATTCTACCACGAAATTCAGCCCTACAAAGCCGGTGATCATAAAAATGAACGCATTGGCGCCGCCTGCATTCTGCAAGATCCAGTCAAAGAAAAACAACCGACAACCCAGCAGGAAGATCCCGGTATTCACCACCGGGCACACCACAGCGGCACACACCACACCGGCGTACTTATGCTTCTTGCTTAGTACCCGATACACCAGTCCGGACAATGCCCCGGCCAAAATGCCCTTGAGCATCACCGTTAAAATGGTGCCAAAAATGCTCATGTTGAGGAACAGCGCCGTATCCGGCTGGCACAGCACCACCACGGAGAACACACCGCCCAGCCAAGCGCCGGCACCTACACCGTAAAGGGCAGCACCCACCACAATGGGAATGAGCACCAGGGAGATAGACACGGTGCCGAACTTAATAAATGAGCCCAGCAGCTGCAATACCACCACCAGGGCCGTGAGCAGACCTACGCCTGCGATCTTTTTTGCGTTCACTTTCATATTCAATTTTCCTTTCTGCTACTGTTCCAAGCCGCGCACCACGCAAACCGTGCGCCGCCCCGAGAAAGTTCGTTTTTTCTCTACGGATACAATGCGCCCTCATTATAGCCTATTCCCCGGCAAATGTAAAGAGACTTTTTGTACAGGAAATTGCCGAAGAAAAGCGGCACCAACCTGCCGCTTGCCAATTCTAGAGGTAGTAAGACGATTGCGGCGAACCTCCCTTGCGGCTACGCCGCCGGGCATTGACAAAAGATTGTCCTATAGCAACCGCAAACCCACAAAAAGCGCACACGGCAGAAACCGCATGCGCTTTGCTGTACCGATTTACTTGTTCTTCTCCTGCACCACGCGGGTGATAATCTCCACGCAGCCCTCCGGGGTCAGGCGGCCAGAGTCCAGGGACAGATCGTAATTGTGCACATCGCCCCACGCCCGGCCGGTATAATGCCGGTAATTCAGCGCGCGCTTTTTGTCCTTCTCCGCCAGGCGCTTGGCCGGCGGCTTATCCGTCTCGCCGTAAAGCAGCACAATGCGCTTGGCCCGGTAGTCCTTACCGGCGTGCACAAACACATTGAGCACATCGTCCCGGTCCTCCAGAATATAATCCGCGCAGCGGCCCACGATCACGCAGTTGCCTTTTTCTGCCAAATCCAGAATCACCTTGCGCTGCACCGTCCACAAATAATCAGACGCAGACAGGCCGTTCATCACCTCCGGCGAACCAACGGACGAAAAGGCGTAGGCCAAGCGGCTCTTGCTGGCGGAATACTCGCCGGTCTCCTCAATATAGCGCTCGGCAAAACCGGTTTTCTCCGCCACATGGCGCACCAGCTCCTGGTCATAATAATCCCAGCCCAGCGCCGCAGCAACAGCCTTGCCCACGGAGCGCCCGCCGGAGCCGAACTCTCGACCAACGGTAATTACTTTTACAGACATGGTAAAGCCCCCTTGCCCGGCGCTGCAAAATTGGGTACACCGCACCGAGTCTATATTCAGTATAGCACACCTTCACCAAAAAAGAAAGGGGATCTTTACCGAAAAAACAAGACGGCATAGGTGGTGCCGTTCTGATTTAGGCAGGCATACTCCTGGCCGGTCACCGGCGACACGGACTGGTTCACCGTCAAACTGGTGTCATCCAGCGTCATGCCGATGGTGCCGCGGGTCTGGCTGGCAAAGGCCACATAGTGGTAGTTGGCGCTACTGGAGAATTTGCACACAGAGGGCGCCATACCGTCTGCAAAGACAATGGCAAAGCGAGGGCGGAAGGGGCTGGGGATCTCCACGGTGCGTGTGGCCTTGCCGTTACCGAAATAGTTGTAATAGTAGAACGGCAGCCCCCACAGGTCCCGCTCCGCCTGGGTGATATGCACCGTGGTGTTGCCGGTGTGGTCGCCAATGGCCTTATCAATCCGCTGATTATCCGCGTTAAAATCCTCTCGCTGAGGCACATCGGTACCCACCCAGTCATTCAGTTTTAAGTTGGTGGTTTTGTTGGTACTGCTCATGTTAATCCTCCGTATCTAAAATATCAAAGGGCAGCGCTGCCCGGTCAAAAACGGCATAAGGCACCGCGTCTGCGTCCAACGCATTCCAGGTGCGCCCGCTGCCCGACAAATGGGCATAGAGAAAGGGCGGCACCCAATCTCGCAGCAGGCGACCCAAATTGGCCCGCCCGGCGGCAGGGATCACCAGTTCCAGATTGCCGTCCGTGCAATGATAAGTTGCCCCCGCGCCGCACAGATCGCTGAGTGCCTGTTGAAAGCCCGCTAAAGAAAAATCGCCCCAGGGCATTTGCCGCCGTGCCAGCAGCTTTTGGCGGGTCTCTTGTAGGGTATCCCCCGGCAGCAAACCGCGAACCGTCAGCCAGCGCCAAAGATTTTCTTCGGCAGCAGTGGCGGCAAAGGCGCCCTCCCGGGCGTCCGTCAACTGATCATAGACCAACGCGATCCCCGCCGCGTAGGCTCGCAGCTCGCCGTTGATCACCGTACCCGGTTGCGGGTCAAAGCCCTCTGCCTGCGCCAGTGCCTGCAAACGATCCAGCACCGTCTCAAACATAGCAGGTCACCTCCACCGCCGTCACCTCTAGGTACGCGCCGGTGCTGCAAGGGATCACGCCGCCTTTTTCGCCTGCCGCATGCACCTCCGGGGTGCCGCACAGGCCGTCCGTTTGCAGCGCTGCCGCCAGGGCGGAGGGATGCAAGCTGCCGCCAATCACCCGAGCGGAGCACAGTTCTTTCAGCTGATTTTCCAGAGCAGAGCGCACCGTTGCCGGGTCCGCTCCTGCTAAAATTTGCGCCGAGCACACCAGCTGTACCGGTTGCTTTTTTGCCTCCTGCACATCAATAAAGCACCCGGCCAGCGTGAGAATATCCAACTTTTCCGTCACCGCCAGGCGCAGTTCGTCGTCCACCTGACCCTGACGGCTGCGCACATATACCGTGACGATATAGTCGGAACCGCCGGGGCACACTTTGCACGACAGCACCCGATCCAGCTGCTCCACCGCTGCGGCCAAGCAGGCGGTGTTCACCCCATTGGGCGGCACCTGTTGCACCTGACAGATTCTTTGGCGCAGGGCGGTATCCGTTTCTACCGCCGCGCCGCCCGAAAACCGATTGGCGTTGGTCACCCCGCGGATGCCCGCCGGGGGATTGACCATCACGGTAATGCACCCCGGCTCCACGTTATGGGCAGTGGTCTTGCCCAGAGAAACGGCCGGCACATCCACCGTCCATTCTCCGGCAGGAATGGTAGCTGCCTTGGTGGTGGCAAACTGCAAATAGGGCTGCCCGGCCACAGAACACACCGTGTCTGCCGGTACGGTCACCGCCGCCTCTGCTGCTTGCGCCAACGAAAATGTCAGCACCCCGGCGGCGGCAGAAGCACCCTTGCGCTGCAAGCCCACGTCCGCCGCGTGCCGATCCAGGTCCGCACCCCGTGCCGTATCGGCAAACACCTGGCTCTGCACATGATCGCCAAACACCGACAGGGCATACAGCTCCGTTGCCACACTGCGAAAGCGGGTGTCCAGCTCCGGCAGATCCTCCGGCTTTTCGCCGCAAGCGTCGAAAAATGCCGCCCGCATTTTGTCCGTTATTTCTTGATAGGTCGCTCTCATAGGGCAACCGTCACCTCCCGTTCTTCCTCACGCACCCACAGGCGAAAGACCGCGCTGCCGTCTGCGGTGCGCACCCCCAGCACCAGCACGCCGGGCACATCACAGACAGCCCGGCGACCCAGCGCCAGCAGTTCGTCCGGCAACAGATCTGCCCCGCAGCCGCCCACCCCGCCTACCGGCCGAGGATAATAGCCCTGCCGGGGCAGCATCAGCAGCAGGCGCAAAGACTGCACCAGATTCTCCGGTGCGTCCAGGCGCCGAGGGACATGATCCGTAACCGCATAATCGCCGTTTTCCACTGCATAGATCAAGGTTCGATCTCTCCTTTTTCATTGATGACCAGACCGTTTATCCGCACCGTACCGTCCCGGCACAGGCGCACCACCGCGCCGCCGGGGCCGCGCAGTTCCACCTCGCCGGGCGCCAGATCGGCGTTGCCCATACGAGCGCCGGCAACCACTGCGCCGTCCTCTCCGCCGGAGAGCAGCAGCACCTGGGCACCGGCAGGCACATTGGCCGCATAGCCGTAAGGGGCATACACCGGGGTCTCCCGCAAATGGGCAGAGGCCACCGTCTCCACCTGACTGCCGCCCAAGGTCACCCCGGCGCACTCATATCCGGCGCCGCCGGTTTGGCGGGCACGCTCATTCAGCCACATAGTACATCGCCTCCAATTTCGGTTGGCAGCACAGCACCAACCGGGTCTGTACCTGCCGAGCGGTGCCGGTGATCTCCCGCTGAAAAATGCGGAACCCGGCGCTGTCCGGCACACCGTCCTTTGGCACCACCGGGGCATACAGCGGCAGCCGATGGGCACCGGTGAGCACCACCTCCAACCGCCGATACCGGGCAGCCGCCTGCTCCAGCTTGCGCAGCAGCACCTGCTGGCGCTGCTCCGGCGGATAGGCCGCCACATTTACATAGCGGCGACGACTGATCTTTTTGTCCGCAAAATACCCGGCCTCCAATCGGCGGCAGTACGGTTCCGCGCTGGCAATTTTATAGGCATATACCCCCGGCGCTTCTCCCCGCTCGGTCACCGCCGTAATTGAGGTGATTTGGTCCCCGGGCAAAGTCACCGGTGTCTCACTGCCGTAAACACACAGCCGGTTCTCCGGATCGACAAAAACGCCCTTGGCGCCCAGCACCTGCATAAAGCCCTGCAAGGCGCCAAAGCAGCTGGTGCCCTTCTCCACCGTATATTGCCCCGGGGCGGTGCCGGCAGGCAAAGCCGCCGTAAAGCCAAAGGGTGCCGCGTAATGGTGGACCATTTGGTCCACATTGGGTGCGTTTAGGCTAATGGGCAGCGCCTCATTGTCCAGCAGCAGACAGGCTGAGGAGCGGGCATACACAAAACCCCGCCGTTGCCCGGGGGTTACCGTCAGCTTTTGCTGGTCCGCATAGCCAAAGAAGCAGCACGCACCGTCCGGCGCAAAGCCCCGCACCCGGTACACCTCCGGCAGATCGCCGTCCCACAAAAAGTGCAGTCGCAGTCCGTCGCAGCCGGCAGTCACATCGCCGCTCCAGCGGTAAGACAGCAGCTGCCGGGGCACCGCCCGCTTGCCGTCCAAAAACTCCAGTTCAAAGGTCACGCCAACACCACCTTTTCCCCGGGGGCCAGATCAAAGGGCGAGGCCAAGCGGTTCCGTGCCACAATGGTGTCTACCGACACACCGGTGCGCGCCGCAATGTCAAAGGCGTTTTCCCCCTGCCGCACCCGGGTGCTGCCGTAAGGAGCATACCGGGGCGCACGGTCACAATCCTCCGTAAAAGTAAAGCTGTACTGCACCCCGTCCCGGGCGGTGGTGCAAGTGTAATCAAACCGGGTCAAATACGCCCGCATAGGCTCCGCCCCGGGGGCGAACAGCCAGTGAGCCTGTCCGGGCAAAAGCAGCCGCCGCAGCACCTGGGCCATCTCCAGCGCACGGCCGCCGTACCACCAGCCCTTGCCGGTGATCACCGTGGCCCGGCGCCCGGCCGGGGTCACGCAGACCCCGCCGGACAGCAGCCGTTCCTCCTGTTGCAGCGCCCGATTCTCCACCTGAAGCTGGGCGGGATTTTGCAAAAAGGTGTACGGCCCAAAGCGCATACGCATCAGTGCCTGCATATCTACACCTCCCCGCCGTCATACCGGCGGGCGTCCAGGCGCAGATACTCGCTGAGCGCCTCAATATAGGCATTATCCTGTTCGTTCATACTCTCCGTCTCCATCTTCTAAATCCTCCCGATAGGTCAAGGTGGCTCGCAGGTGCAGGCAGCCGGTGTACGTGTCCGCCTGGGGCGCACCGGCCGACACCGCACACACCCGCCGATCCAGCAGCGTGCGGCAAATGCCGGAGAGCACCTGTTGCAGTGCCCCAGTACCGGCAGCCGGTGGCGCATACAGATCAAAGCACAGAGCGATCTGACCGGCCCGGCTCTCCTCACCCACTGCGTCGCTGGTGCCGTCCATCTCCGCCAGGCGCACCGCCACCACCGGGCGCAACAGGCGGCTGGGCTTCATTTGGTTCGGATACGCCCGGCAAAAGTCCACCCCTTGCAGGGCAGCGCTATCCCGCAGCTTCGCCAGTACCTGCGTCACCGGATCCGTTGTCCACTTCATAACTCCCCTCCTGCAAGCGCTTCATCACGCCGGTATAATACAGCAGCTGGCCGCCCATACAGACCGCCTCCCGCTTGATGAAATAATAAGATCGGTCACCGGTCTCCAGCACCGCGTCCTCCGGCAGTTCCAGGATATTCCGATCAAAGGGGCCGATGTACAGGTAAAAATCCTTGTCCACCCGCCCGATGGGCGTTTGCCGATCCGTAAAATTGGACTTGTTCTTCCGCCAGGTCTGTTGCAGAGTACAGAAAAACGGAAGGGATCGACCCGCCCCGGTGACCAGGCAGGCGCTGTTGCCTGCCCGGGTCAACTGATTTTTAATGATATGTGCAGCCGGTGTCATACGCTGAGAAAGGCAAAGGCGTCGTCCCGCAGCAGGCCTCTGCATGCCTGCTCCGCGTCCTCCAGCATCAGGGCAGATGCCTTGTGCTGACCGCTTTGCTGCACTGTTACATCGCCGGCGGTAAAGGCGGTCACATCGTCGCCGCTTTGGAACCACCGGGACTGCTCCAGCATACGAAGCGCTTTCACCGCTGCCAGGTGGATCAGTCGCTCGTCCGCCGGATCTGTCGCATCAAACATACGCAGCTCCACCATGCGCACCGCCGAGGCGATCACCGGCGTCCACTGGGTCAGCTGCTCCGCCGTCTCTCCGGAGAGCAGCTGCAACCGCTCTGTGACCGCCTGTATATCCATACAGTTTGGCTTAGGCATGGGTCAGCATCTGAACGGCGCCGGAGAAGATGGGCGAGAACCCGGCAATGGCGGTGATGGACGCCCGCTCCAGCTGGCGATCGATCAGCTTGTCAAAGTCGGTGACCACATCACCGGCCTGCACCTTTTCCAGTGCGCAGGTACGATCCAGCGCCAAAATGGTATTGTCGGGGAACATCTTGTGCTTGATCAGCTCCGCGCCCAGCGGAGTCACCACTCGACCGGTGGCGTGGAAGTCGTTGCCGGCGATGGCATCCTGCATTTCGGTCATTTTCAAAATGGAGGCGGTATCCCGGGCACTTACCAGCAGGGTGGTCATATTGAAGCCCTCAAAAGCGTTCCACAGATCCACCAGCCCGGCATAAGTCAGACCGCCCTCCAAAGTAATGCCGCTATCATGCACGCCGATCAGCGCCGCATAAGCATCCAGCAGCTGCCCTTCTGCAATGCAGTTGCCGATTTGGCGCAGGGTCACGGTAAACAGATCCAGCTTTTGAAACTTTACCGCCTCATAAGAGGCCACCAGCATACGGCCTCGCTTGTGCATCTCCGTGAGCGTATCCTTCACCTGCACCGTGGTGGTAGGCAGGGACGCACCCTCCGCCACCTCGGCGGCAGTCAACCGCTCGCCGTTTTCCACGCTCTCAATGGCGCGGTAGTCCATACCGTCAATCACCGTGGTGGTGGCCACGATCTTTTGCAGCACATCTGCCTGCTCCATACCCTGGCGCACCGCTCGGCTCACATACTCCGGAAACAGCGCCGCAGAGTCCGAGGTCTGGAAGAATTTGGACACCGTGTCGGAGCCGATGCCACTGACTTTAATGTCAAAGCGCTTAAGCTGGCGCTGATAAGCGTCCAGCCCCTCCAGCGGGGTGCCTGCGTAATTTTCCGAAGGGTCGATCTGTTCCAGTGCCTGGGTAAAGCTTTTGCCGGTGGTGTACAGTCCCTTTTCCAGTTTCAGATTATCATAAGCCATCTTACATTACCTCCTGTATTAAAGAATAAAACCGACCATGCCGGTGGTGGCGTCTGCCCAAAGGACCAGGCGCTTGATTGCCGCCTTTTCCTCGTCCACTTTTACGCCGCCGCTGCCGTCGGCAATCAGGCCGCAGTAGCCGGGCGTGGGCGCGATACCGGTAAACTTGCACTCCACGTAGCCGCCCAGCTGCACGCCCACCAGGTTGCCCTGCACATTGCGTACAAAGCCCATAAAGTTGGGGCTTTTGCTGTCGCACTCTTTTACATATTTATTGGCCACCGGGTATGCCAGCATACCCACCCGGCCGGACTCGCTGTAAAAGCTAAGCATCTTGTCGTCAAATCCGTCAAAATAAATTGCCATGGTTTCTTCCTCCTTAAATTACAAAAGCCTGGTTGTTGCTCTTTTTTTCGCCGCCGGACGCCAGCTGGGGCGACGGCATATTGGCACGGCGATCGGCAGCCTCAAAGGCGGCCTTAAAGGCCTGCAACTCCTTGGCAGTCATCACCCGGGCCACGCCCTCAAACACGCCCAGTTCCATCTGAGGCAGCACCCCGGCGCACAGACGTACCACCTGGGAAGCCAGCTCCTGCTTGTAGCTTTTGCCCAACTGGGCCTCCTGCTCCAGGGTGTCCAGCTGTCGCGCCAACGCTCGCGCTTGGTCGCAGGTGAGGGTCACAGCGCCTTTGCTGTTTTGCAGGGTCTTGCGTACATCGTTCTCTGTCACAGTCTTGTCTCCTTTGCTGCTGTCATAGTGCTTGACCACACCGGCCTCTCGCTGGGCAGGCACGGCCACAAAGCTCCATTCGTAAGCGTCCGTGGCGTCGGACAGCACGGTAAAGGCCACCTTGCCGTCATAGCTTCTGCCGGGCACATGGCTGCACCCGCCGCTGCGCCGATCCGCACCGCACAGAGAGCACACAGCGCTGCCCATGGCACAGGACACGCTCACTTCCTTTTTGATCCCGCCGTCGATCTGGGTAATCAGCTCCGCATTGCCGGGGGTGCGCACCATATAGGCCTTAGCCTGTAAGGTCACCAGACCCTCGCCGTCCGCAGTCTTGCGTCCGGGCACCGGCACCACCGCCGTGGCATAAATGCGCGCTGCCTGGTCGCCGCTTTTCATAGAGTGGTCAAAGATCCCGGTCTTGCCCACAAACAGGGCGCCCAATTCCTCCAGCGCCCGACGGGTAAACTTTTCATGATCCCGATCCACATCGTTGTTGCACAGCACCACGGAGAACACATACAGCTCCTCCGGCGCAAACGCGCGGCGGGTAAAGGCACCGATGGCCTCTAAATCCGCCGGTGCCGGTGCAAAGCTCTTTTCTACATAACCGCCGGTCATAATTTCTCCGTCTCCTTTTTGATTTTCTCCGCCTGGGCCTCATACAAATGGGCCTGGGCCGTATCCGTCTGGTCTTGCAGGGTAATATCCTGCCACACCACCTGGAAGGGGGCGCCGCTGCCGCAGCACTGCAAGTAGGTGCGCCCGATCTTCTCGATCACCGGGGTTAAAATACGCCGATAATTCTTCAGCTCCGTGGTGAGCAGGTCCGCCTGTTGGCGGCTCATCCGCTCGGTGGTAGACCAGGACAGACCGAACATAAAGGGCGGCAGCCCGGTTTTGGCCACGATCTGCTCCAGCATTTGGCGCACGGGAATCTCGCTCTCCAGCACCTGATTGTCGGCGCCGATCACCTTTACATCCACATCGCCCACCGCCACAAAGTCCTTTACGGACGAAGCGTCCATCGCCTCCTGCCAAGAGCGAGCCATGGTCTGTGCCCGCTGCCCTGCATAGGCACGGTCCGCCGCGTCGTTGCCCGGTCGGTACACCACCGCATAGCGCAGATTACCGGCATGGCTCCAGTTTTGGCCAATGGTGTTGTAAATTTGCAACAAGATCCGGCTTACAAAGGGCAGTCCCCGCAGCAGACTGGTGCCTGCCACCGCCCCCGGCTCCGGGTTCAGCACGGAGTAGAGCAGCAGCTCCGGCCGGGGCAGCGGCTCTCCGCCGCTGAAAAAGCACAGATCCAGCCCGTTCCCCGCGCGGCGCACTTCCAAATTGCGGGTGTCGCCGTTATACAGAGCATACAGTTCCCGCCCATCGGTGATCATCTCGCCCACGGCGCTGCCGTAGGTAAGCAGCTGATCCAGATAGGTGGCGATAAAAGCCTCAATCCCCTGCTGATTGCCGCCTACATTGATCCCGGACAGATCCCGGTTTAACTGCGCATTCAGCCCATCACTGCCGGTGTCCAGGCTGAACCCGCCGGTCAGACGCACCAGCTTGCCGATGGCCGCGTCCAAAATGGGAATGTTCTCTCGCAGATTGCGATAGAGCGCAGCGTCCGCCGTCACCGCTCCGTAGGACTGCCAGCTGCAAAAGGGCTGACCCGCCGGGTGCCCGGTCTGCACCGCACAGCAGTCCCCTGCTCCTTTTTTGGCGCCCGCTTTGGAACGAAAGCGTCCCAAAACATCACTTCCTTTCTACCGCAAGGGCGCATACGCCGCCGGGCTCCTCACCGTTCAATACGGTAGAAACAAAGTAGCGAATGTCGTCCATTGCATGGTCGTTTTCTTTTTTCGGTGCGTCCCGGCGCAGACTGTTGTCCCACTGGTACAGGGAGAACTCCCGCAATGCGTCCTTGCACCCGGGGGCAATCTTGATCTGCGCCTGTTGCAGTGCCCGGCTCACCCGATGAATGCCCGCCACCACATCGTTATCCGCCTTCAGTACCGGATAGCGGCCGTGGCGCAGCACCGTCTCTGCAAAGCTGGCGGCGGAGGGGTCAATGATCAGCGCCGCAATGGGCCGATCTCCCGCCAATTCGCACAGGTGGGCATAGTATTCCTCATCAGTAAGCTGCACCCCGGTGGCTCGACCGGAGTGGTAATACTCCGCCACCCGGCACCAGGCATCTCCGTCTCGGCACCACAGCCCCAGGGAAAAGGGATTGACCGTGCCGTAGTCGCAAGAGAGATACCAGGGCCCGGCAGGCGATGCCGGCGCCCCCACATGCCGCTTGGGGTCAAACATGGGGTACACCAGTCCGTCTGCCGCCACCCAGCGCCCCTCTACGAACCGGCGGTAAAAGGTGCCGCTGTACAGTCGCTTGTACCGCCGCAGCACCGCCGGGGACAGAGAGGGATTGTCCGTCATCTGAAAGTGCAGGTACAACACCTGCTTTTCCGCCGCTTTTTGGATCCACTCTTTATAGAACCAATGATAGGGGTGCTCCGGATTGCAGTTAAACCAATAGGTGGCCCCCTCCAGAGAGCACCTGGCCAGCGCCTGCTCCACAAAGGAGCGGGGCATTAAGGCCACCTCGTCCAGCAGCACGCCGCCCAGGGTCATACCCTGGATCAAAGCGGCAGAGCTTTCGTCTCGCCCGCCAAACAGATAAAAGCGGTTTTCCCGTCCGTCCCGGCGCACCGTCAGCTCGCTGCGGCTGATCTTAAAAGTGCAGGTAAAGCCCAGCGCCGTCAGCTGCTCCGTCAGCGGGGTGAGCACATTCCGTCTTAGAGAAGCGACCGTCTTGCCGCACAGGGCAAAGGCTGTGTCGCGGAAGCGATAAAACGCCCAACTGACAAAGGAAAGGCTCATGCACAGGGTCTTGCCGCTGCGCACGGCGCCGTCGCAGATAATGCCGCTTTTGCCGCTGTGGGGCGACCCCGGGCACCACCAGGTCAGCGCCTGCATCTGCTTGGGGGAAAAGGGCTTAAACGCTGTCACGATCCCCGGCGCCCCCTTCCTGCCAAACGCACTTGGCACCGGCCTCCAGTGCCTGGTAAAAGGCAGCCGCCGTGTTGCCCTCTGCCGCCTCCAGGGCTTGCAGCTTCTCCAGCGCCTTGAGCCGATCAAAGAATTTGATCTCCATACCGCCGCCCTTAGGGCGCTTGATCTCGCTGATGTTAAAGAGATCCATCTCCCCCAGCGCCGGCAAGATCTGCTCCTCCGGGGCATACAGCAGCCGTACCGCATCCTGTATTTCGCCAAAGGCAAGGTGCCTTAAACCCTCGGTGTATTCCTGCCGTATGCTCTTTTTCTTTCGTCTGCCCATCGGCTCACCTCCTGCAAAAGGGCGCCGCACCGAAAAAGCGCCCTTCACCTATACCCATGAAAACCGCCGGGTTATAGACGAAAGGCTCTATAAAAAGAAAAAAGCCGGTAAAAAATACCGACTTTTTCTGCTTCCTTATTCCGTTTTATCAGTCCTTGGTCTTGCTCATCACCTTCAGCGGATCCACCGTCTCCTTGTTCATGGTGGTAATCAAGTGCAGGTGGGGCGCCTCTTCCGCCTCAAAAGGTACGGTGCCCAGGGTGCCCAAATCCTGACCCAGAGTCACATAATTTCCGGCAGACACATGCACCACATCCATACCACAGTATTGGGCCACCAGGTTGCCCCCGTGGTCAATGGTGATGACCTTGCCCAGCAGGGCGTCCGTCTTAACGGACAGCACCAGGCCGTCGTTGATGGCGGTCACCTTGGCACCCTTGTTGGCCTTAAAGTCCACTGCCGCATGGGCACGGTAGTCCCCCATGGTGCGGTTAAAAGTCAGCTCCTCATTGTAGCTTTGCTGCACGCTCTCGGACACCGGATATTTGTAAAAACTCTTGTAAGGCATATTGGTGTCCGACTGCTGCATGGACGCCGGCTCCGTCGTGGTGGTGCCCCGGGTGGTAGCCGCCGTGGTGCCTGCCGTAGTGGCGGGGGCGGTCTCCGTTACACCCTCTACCCGGTGCTGCACCGCAGCCGCCGAAGTGGTCTCCGTCACGGAAGTAGGCTCGCCCACCGGGGTCTTGCCGCTGCCTTGGGAGGAGAAATACACAATCAGCCCCAGAGCGATGATGGACAGGCAGATCACCGAGAACAGGGTCCGCAGATTTTTGCTTTCATTTTTATCCTTTTTTGATGTAGCCATAAAAATAACACCTCGGCAGTAGTATGCGCCAAGGTGTTTTGTTTTATACAAAGGGGTTATTCTGTTTTTGCCGCTTTGGCCCCCCGGCTCTCTGCCTCCATGATTTCCATGGCGGTGCGTAGGGTGTCTACCACCGACTCCTGGGGCAGCGGTTTTAAGGCGATATAGGGCTTTTTGCCCGCAGACAGCAGCACCCGGCCGTACATACCCTTGTTCAGCGCCGGGATCCATGCCGGTTCCAGCTGACTGAAATACAACAGCACCGCGCCGTTTTTTTGGCTGATTTCCGTTAAGCCTAACGCCAGCGCCCGATTGCGCAGCAGGGCGATCTCTACCAGACCGTACACACTTTGGGGCGGCTTGCCGTACCGGTCCGTCAACTCGTCGTACACATCGTTGGCATCTGCGTCGCCGGCAATATCTGCAATGCGCTTATACATGGCGATCCGCTGATTGGTGGCAGGGATATACGCCTCGGGAATATTGGCATCCACCGGCAGGTCGATCAGGCACTCCTGCTCCTCGTTTTGGGCAGGCGCCTCGCCTTTCTCCAGCGCCACGGCCTCCTCCAACAGCTTTAAGTACATATCGTACCCGACCGCCTCCATGTGGCCGTGCTGGCGGTTGCCCAAAAGAGAACCGGCACCGCGGATCTCCAGGTCCCGCATAGCGATCTTAAACCCGGAGCCGAACTCCGTGTATTCCCGAATGGCCTCCAGCCGCTTGGTAGCAATATCCGTCAGCTCCCGCCCACGGGTGTAAGTAAAGTAGGCAAACGCTCGGCGAGAGGAACGCCCTACCCGGCCGCGAATTTGGTGCAGCTGGGCCAGTCCCATGCGGTCCGCGTGCTCAATAATCAGGGTGTTTACATTGGGAATATCCACTCCGGTTTCTATAATGGTGGTGCACACCAAAACATCCAACTGGGCGTCTAAAAGCTGCTGCCAAACGGAACTGAGCTGCTCCTCGGTCATACGACCGTGGGCAATGCCCACCCGCGCGCCGGGCAGTGCCTTTTGGATTTGCACCGCCGTGTGCTCAATGGTATCAATATTGTTGTGCAGATAGTAGCACTGACCGCCCCGGGCCAGTTCCTTTTCCATAGCCTCCGTCAGCACCCCAAAGTCGTACTCCATCACATAGGTCTGCACCGGGTGCCGGTCGCCGGGAGCCTCCTCCAGCACACTCATATCCCGTATGCCGCTCATAGCCATATTCAGGGTGCGGGGAATGGGGGTGGCAGACAGGGTCAGCACATCTACCGCCGGGAATTTCTCTTTGATCTTCTCTTTTTGTGCCACGCCAAAGCGCTGCTCCTCATCCACAATCAGCAGCCCCAGATCCTTAAAGCGAATGTCCTTACTGATAATCCGGTGCGTACCTACCAGCAGATCCACCCCGCCGTGCGCCAGATCCTCCAATATCTGCTTTTGCTTGGTGGGAGACACAAAGCGGGAGAGCATCTCCACCCGCACCGGAAACGGCTCCATTCGGCGCATAGCCGTTTGGTAATGCTGCATAGCCAACACCGTGGTGGGCACCAAAATGGCGCACTGCTTACCGTCTGCAATGCACTTAAAGGCGCTGCGCAAAGCTACCTCTGTTTTGCCAAAGCCCACATCGCCGCACAGCAGCCGGTCCATAGGCGACGGCCGCTCCATATCCGCCTTGATCTCCGCCGCGCTTTGCAGCTGATCGTCGGTCTCATCATAGGCAAAGCGCAACTCAAAGTCCCGCTGCATATCCCCGTCCGGGCTAAAGGCGTAGCCGGGGGTACTCATCCGCTTGGCATACAGAGCAATCAGCTCCTTGGCCATATCCCGCACAGAGGCGCGCACCTTGGCCTTGGTCTTTTGCCAGTCGCCGGAGCCAAGACGGTTGATCTTCACCTTCGTATCTTCCTTAGGCCCAATGTACTTGGACACCAAATCCAACTGGGTCACCGGCACATACAGGGTGTCGCCCTTGGCGTAGCTGATTTTAATATAATCCTTTTTCACCCCGCTGAGCTCCAAGGAGTGAATGCCCTCAAACACGCCGATGCCATGCACATTGTGCACAATATAGTCGCCTTTTTGCAGTTCGTCCAGGGAGTGAATGGCGTTTTTGCCCCGAGCACGCTTGTGCTTCTTTTTACTTTGCCCGGTGCGGGCGTGGGTAAACAGGGCAAAGCGAATATCCGAAATTTGCACCCCGCCGCTGAGGCTGCCCGGGCATACATGCACCGTGCCGGTCTGGAATTGCTCCGGCAAGCGCGGGTAGAATTCTGCGGAAAAGCCCTCACTTTGCAGGTCCGTGGCCAAGGCGCGCCCGGCCCGCTCCGTACCTGCCAGCAGGCAGACGGTGTACTTTTTCTCCGCCAAGGGGCGCAGCTCCTCCGTCAGCTGGGCCATGGTGCCGCTCCATACCCCCAGGGTTTGCAGCCGGAAGTCGGACAAATGCCCCACCGGGGTGTCAAAGCTGCCCCGAGGCATGGAGTCCAAATACAGCGCTTTCTTCTCTGTATAAATTTCCGTCAGCGTGTCAAAATCAACCGTATACCGGTCCAGCCCCTTGCACAGGCTGCCCTGCTCCACCAGCCACTTCATATCCTCTTGCAGCAGCCGGTTGGCGTTATTGCACTTCTCTTTCACTTTTGCCGAGTCGCACACCGCCAGCAGACCGTTGCAATAATCAAACAATCCGTTTGACTGATACACAAGGGGTAAATATTTATCTTTACAAGGCAGGGTGCCGGTTTTGCGCAGGGTGTCTGCGTCTGCGAGCAACTTTTCCCGGGCTTTGGTGGCCTTGCCCCGCAGCCCGGCAGCCAGCGCTTCTATTGCCTTGGCGGTCTTTTCCGCATCGGAAAAGAGCACCTCTGTCGATGGGGTGATCCGCAGGCTGTTCAGTGCCTCCGTCCGCCGTTGGGTAGCCAGGTCAAAGGCGGTCATACTCTCAATGGTATCGCCCCAGAATTCCAGCCGCACCGGTTCTGTGCGCCCGGGCGGGAAAACATCTAAAATACCGCCACGCAGAGCAAACTGGCTGGTGCCGTCCACCTGGTCGTACCGGACATAGCCCGCTGCCACCAACGCCTGTACCAGCTGGCCGGGGGGCACATCATCCCCCACCTTTACCGTGCGGGTGCGCCCCAGCAGCTCCGCCGGGGGCATAGTCAGCTGGCAGGCAGCTGCCACCGGCGCCACCACGGCCGTGTACGCCCCCGCAGCCATGCGGGACAGCACATCCAGCCGCAGCAGCTCGTACTCATGGCTGGCACCTGCCACCTGCACAAAGTTCATCTCCCGCGCCGGGTACAACAACACATCCCCTTGCAGGGTGCGCAGATCCTCCGTCAATTTAACGGCAGAGGCCTCGTCCGGAGTAAGCACCAGTAGGGGCTTTTTTTGTTGTTCATACAGTGCGTGGAGCACCAGCGCTTTACCGGTCTCCGAAAGACCAACGGCCCCAACTGGTCGGGACCCGGTGGTCCACGCCCGATTGAGGCTGGCAAACGCATCACTTTGATTCAGTACACCTGAAAAGCAAGACATTCTTTCATTCCTATTCTGCCCCGCAGGGCTTTTGCTATCAGCGGTTATACAAGTTCATGGCCTCATCCGTTTTGCCCTCCACCAGCAGCCGCACCGCCGCCGTGGCGTGCTCCAGCGCCGTCTTCAGCGCCGGCTCCTGCTCTTTGGGAAAACGGCCCAGCACCCAGTCCGCCAGGTCATACGCCGGGGTGGGTTTTTGCCCCACGCCGATCTTCACCCGGGGGAAGTCCTGGCTGCCCAACCGGGCAATAATACTCTTTATGCCGTTGTGTCCCCCGGCGCTGCCCTTACGGCGCACCCGGGTACGACCCACATCCAGACTGATGTCGTCAAACAGCACCAGTACCCGCTCCGGCGGGATTTTATAAAAATTCGCCGCCTCGGCCACTGCGTCGCCGCTTAGGTTCATCATGGTTTGCGGCTTCATCAGCAAGCACCGCTCTCCGCCCAGGCGCACATCGCCCACCAGGGCGTGGAACTTTAATTTCTTAATATCCACATGCTCCTGGAGCGCCAGCAGATCCACCGCCAAAAAGCCCGCGTTGTGGCGGGTCATCTCGTACTTAGGTCCGGGATTGCCCAGCCCTACAATCAAATACGAATAAGTGCCGCCAAACTCTTTTTTTCTTGAAAAAAGCATACTCTTCCTATCTTCTTATGGCAAAAATCGGGCACGCCGCCACCGTACCTCTACAGTACAGCGTGCGTCGCGCCCGTTCTGATTATGCCTCGGTTTTTTCAAACTCCTGGAATTCCCGCTCGTCGTCGGATTTCTCGAAGTTGTACATATTCTCGTCCTTCACATGCTTGGCAATGAACTTGTCACGGTCAAACAGCTCGTCTGCCTTCACCTTCCAGGCCTTGGCAGCGCCGATGGTCTTGTCGTACAGCTCGTTGGCCGACTCCGGGTGCTGCATCTCGGTGGAATAAGCACCGGTCTCTGCCACCATTTTGCTGATAGCGCCGGGATTATCCAGCACCGGGCAGGGGCGCAGCATATTGTTGGAGAAGGGCTGGTTGCGCTTGTACGCCATAAACAGCGGACTTTGCAGCGCGTCCAACACGGAGCATTCCTTAATATTCACATTGGAGTAATGCACAAAGGCGCAAGGCTCGCAGTCGCCGTTGGAGTTAATGTGGAAATAGTGGCGGCCGCCGGCAATACAGCCCTGCACATACTCGCCGTCGTTCCAGAAGTCCAGCGCAAAAATGGGCTTGGTGTGGCGCCACTCGTGCATCTTCTTATACATCAGCGCACGCTGCTCCGGGCTAACCATCAGATCGGTTACCGCGCCGTTGCCGGTGGGCATATAGGTAAAGAACCAGGCAAACTTAACGCCCTGGTCGATGAGCCAGTCCATATACTCGTCAGAGGCCAGCACATCGGTGTTTTTGCTGGTGTAGCACAGGGAGGCGCCAAAGGGCACGCCCCGATCCTTCAGCCGCTTCATAGCAGCCGTGCACTTTTGGAAAGTGCCGGCGCCGCGACGGAAGTCGTTCTCCTCTTCGTAGCCCTCAATAGAGAAGGCCGGGTAGAAGTTGCCTACTTCGCGGATCTCATCGGCAAAGCTGTCGTCGATCAGCGTACCGTTGGTAAAGCTCAAAAATGCGCAGTCCGGGTTCTCTCTGCAAATACGCATCAGATCCTTGCGGCGCATGGTAGGCTCACCGCCGGTGTACAGATACATATATGTACCCAGCTCCTTGCCCTGGGTGATAATACGGGTCAGGTCATCATAAGACAGAGAGCTGGTATGGCCGTACTCGGCAGCCCAGCAGCCGGTGCACTTCAGGTTGCAGGCAGCGGTGGGATCCATCAGGATCGCCCACGGCACATTGCAGCCGTACTTCTCAATGGCAGCCATACGCTTGGTGTAGCTGTTAATGGCTACATTCATCAGCGGCTGAACCAGCTGATTGAGCACATGCTCATCTGTATTGCAAACCAAATCTCTGGCAAAGCGCATCCAGTTGTTATCCGGGTCATCCAGCACCTTGTGCAAACCGGCATAGGTGGAACGATTAACCTTCTTTACATCCGCCATCTCCATCAGGCTGAGAATGCGGGGTGCGTTCTTATCAAAATCCTTACGCGCATACTTGATCGCGTTTTTTACGACAACAGCTGTCACTGTTTCTTTGAAAGCCATAATACTTAACCTCTCTATACGCAGTATGCCACCAAAAGGCAGCAGTTCCTGCAATTTCAGTCAAATTCTGTGTATCAAATATAATACTAAGGAATCAAAAAGTCAAGCCATAAGTTTAATAAAGGGCGTAATGTCCTGTAAAACTTTATCTTTTCTTAAGAATCGGCCGATTACTGGTGATTAAAACCGGATCTGGAACTTTAAGCGATAGGTCTTATCCGTCTTGTTCTTGTATTTCTCATTGCAGTGGGCGCCCCAGCTGTCGTAGCCGCCTACGCCCTGCTGCCGGGCAATGCAGCGCACCACGGTCTTGGTCACCGGTGGCAGATCCTTGCCGTGCCAGGTATTCTCAATCTCCTTGGGCAGCCAGTGGCTTACATTCAGCTCCATCACCGGCTCCGCCACCAGGCTAAACACCTTCTTCTGCCCCACCAGGGTGGCGTAGCGCACACCGGTGCGATTGCCGCACTCCTGGGGTTTCAGATAATCGGTATAAAGGTCGGTAACCGTGGTGTTGTACAGCCCGATCTGCGTCGCGTTGCACCGATCAATATAGTTTTCCTCCGGCCCGGCACCCAGGTAAGTCAGATTTTCAAAATCCGGCGGCAGCTCAAACAGCAGCCCCACCTCCGGGATCTCCGGCAAAGCGTCGTTGGGGAAGAATTGCATATCCACTTCCATACCCTTGGAGGTAATGGTGTAGACCACCTGGCCCTTGCACTCCGGCTGGGTGCACACAGTAGCGCCGCTGACCACAACCACCTTTTTGCCGCCGTCCAAAATTTTGTAATTCTCAATAGACCACTTGGTGTTGTTGTAAATCCCGGGGGTGTCGCCGGCGTCTCGCCAGCAGCCCAGCCGAGAACCGGCCCGAGTGCCTCGGTCATTATCCGTCAGCGCCCGCCAGAAGTTAAAGCGCATAGGTCCTTGCAGCAGTTCCTCGCCGCCCACCTTAATACTCACCAGCTGGTTGCGCTCCCGGCGCTCAAAGCGAATGTTTACATCATCGCTCATCACCCGCAGAGAGCCGTAGGTATCGTCCACCAGCAGCGGTGCGTCCGCCACCAATTCATCGTATGTGTTGGCAAAGGCGTCAATGACAAACTGCTCTTTGGCCACCGCAAAGCCCGCCGGGCACCACAGGGTCTTTTCCTTGGTGCGCAGCTCCAAATTCAAATAGAATTCCGTATTGCAGGGGCGACCCAGTTCCAGGTCCAGCACCTTCTTCTCACCGGGCGCAAGCTGCACTTCCACAACCCCGTCCCGGAACACGCCTTTATCACTGCACTGACACCAGTACAGTTCAAAATCAGCCAAATCCGTAAACAGGTATTTATTTTTGATCTCCACTTGGCCCCGCACCGGGTCCACGGCACAGAAGTCTACATATTGATACAGCTTTTGAATTTCGTAATACTTGGGGGTGATCCGCCGATCACCAAACAGCAGTCCGTTGCCGCAGAAATGGCCGTCGTTGGGCTCGTCCCCAAAATCGCCGCCGTAGGCCAGGTATTCCCGTCCCTGGTCGTCCTTGGTGAGAATGCTCTGATCCACCCAGTCCCACACAAAGCCGCCTTGCAGGCATGGATATTTATCCCACAGGGTGGTATATTCGTCCGTAGAACCACAAGAATTGCCCATGGCGTGGGTGTACTCGCAAAGCAGGTACGGCCGACCGTCCCGCCGGGTCAAAGCATATTCTTCACATTCCTGGGGTTTGGCATACATTTTGCTCTGCACATCGGACAGGCTCTGCTCCTCCGGATCGCCGTGGCACTCAAAGTGCACAAAGCGGGTGTCATCCACATTTTTCAAATAGCGGTACATTTTCTTAGGCGTCTCGCCGCCCAGGCTCTCATTGCCCATGGACCAGCACACCACGCAGGTGCAGTTCTTGTCCCGCTCATACAGCGCCTGAATCCGATCCATACACGCCTTTTCCCACTCCGGTCGGGAGTCCGGAATCTGGGGGCAGCCAATGATGGTGGAGCGGTTGGTGCCGTGGCTTTCCATATTGTTCTCATCGATCACATAAATACCGTACTCGTCGCACAGCTCCATCCACCGGGGACAGTTGGGATAATGGGAAGTGCGCACTGCGTTCATATTGGCCCGCTTCATCTTCTCCAGATCGTCCCGCATCACTTCCTCGGTGATATACCGACCGGTGCGGCAGTCAAACTCGTGGCGGTTGGTGCCCTTAAACACCACCCGCCGGTCGTTAATACGGATCACGCCGTCCAGGATCTCCACCTTGCGAAAGCCGAATTTGGTAGAAATATATTCAATAGGCGCGCCGTTGTTCTTTAAGGTCAGCACCAGGGTGTAAAGCGTCGGGTGCTCGCTGCTCCACAAATCTGCCCCGGCCACAATGGCCCGCAGCACCGTGCGGTGATCCTCATTGGCGTACTGGCAATCCAGCGCCACGGTGTTGCCCGCTGCGTCCAGCACGCTCATATCCAGCGACAGCCCCTCGTAGGCGCCGTTGGTCTTCACCAGCACCTCCACAAAGCCGTCTTTCATCTCGCCGTCCGGCTGGGCTTTCAGCACAAAGTCCCGAATGTACTCCCGCTCGGTGGTATAAAGATACACATCCCGAAAGATACCGCCCAGACGCCACATATCCTGGCACTCCAGCCAGGAGCCGGTGCACCAACGGTACACCTCCACGCCGATCACATTGGATCCCTCTTGCAGATAATGGGTCACATCAAACTCAGCCCGATTAAAACTGGACTCACTGTAGCCCACCCGCTGGCCGTTCACATAGAGATAAAAAGCGCTCTCCACACCCTCAAAGCACAGCACTACCCGCTTTTGCAGCAGATCGGCGCCTACATGGATACGCTTAACATAGCAGCCCACCGGGTTGTGCTTGGTGGGGGCTGCCGGAGGGCAAATATCCTCGTGCCCCTCCCAGGGATAACGCACATTGCAATACTGGCTTTGGTCGTAGCCCTGCATTTGCCAGGAGCCGGGCACCTGCACCGTGTCCCAGTTGTGGGTGTCGTAATGCACCTGGGCAAAGTCCGACGGCCGGTACGCATAGTTTTTATAGAGCTTAAACTTCCACTTGCCGTTTAGCACCTTGCACCGAGAGGAGGCATAGCGTTCTGCCTTTTGGGCCTCCTCAAAGCTGGCGTAGGGCATAAAGGTAGCGTGCTGGGGCAGCCGGTTTACCCCGGTGATCTCCGGGTTGGCCTGCCACTCTACATAACCGTCAACAAAATTTCTTTCCATATCCGTATCTCCGCTCCTGGAATGTTAATACTTTCTTTGCCTTATCGGCGATGATAGGTGCCCTCGTGGAACCCCTCTTGCTTAACCACTGCGCCCACGGAGCGCAGCAAAATGATCAGGTCCAGTTTCAGGCTCCAGTTGTCACAGTATTCCTTGTCCAGCTTCATCTTGCGCAACAGGGAAATGCTGTCACGCCCGTTGATCTGGGCCCAGCCGGTGAGCCCGGGCCGAAAGCGATACACCCCGTATTCCAGTCGTAGCCGGTGGGCGCGCATTTCGCTGGAGATCAGCGGCCGCGGCCCCACAAAACTCATATCCCCTTTGAGGATATTCCACAGCTGGGGCAACTCGTCCAAACTGGTCTTGCGCAGGAATTTGCCGAATTTTGTAATGTACTGTTCCGGGTTCTCCAACTCGCCGGTGGCACAGTTGGGGGTGTTGTTCTTCATGGTCTGGAACTTGTAAATGGTAAAGGGCTTGCCCCGCCGTCCCCGCCGCTCATGACTAAAGAACACAGAGCACTCCGGGGTAAACAGGTTTACAATACAGATCACCAAAAACAGCGGCGACAGCACCACCAGCGCCAAAAAAGAGGCGCAAATATCAAACAGCCGCTTGATCTTGGTGGGACCAAACCACTTTTTTTTGCTTTTTCTATCCATAAGATCCGCTCTCACTTTGATTATCAAAATCCGCGCTGCCACCGGAGAAAAAACGCCCCGGTGCGCAACATGGAGTGTATTTATTTGTAGATTATACCATATATGCTTTCAATATGCAATATTTGCGTTAAAGTTCCCATTCTCGACTTTCGCCGGTGTTTGAACGGGGTGTAAACACTGCGCTCCGGCTCTTGCAAAAGGCGGCGGCATTCTGTATAATATTATAAGCAATTTGAAAGGAACATCGCCATGAAAAAATTACTTTCCCTGGTGCTGGCGCTGCTGCTGGCCCTCTCCTTTGCCGGCTGCTCCGGTTCCACCGCCATGACGGAAAAGAATGTGACCGCCACTGTGGACCAAGCGTTTTCAGCGTTGAAAGATTTTAATACCAAAAAGCTGGAAAAATATGTAGACTCTAAGACCCTGTCCGTGATCATCTCCTATGCCAACAAGCATGACCAATTTGCGGACCTGGGCAAGGCTCTGTTCAAGAACCTGGAATATAACATTGAGAGCATAGACCTGGACGCCAAGACCGTCACCGTCAGCGTGCGCAACAAGGACTTAAAAGACACTGCGTCGGCATTTACCAAGGCGCTGGTAAGCAAGTATTCTGCGCTGCAAATGCTGGGGCTGCTGAATAACGAGACCTGGCTGAACACCTCCCTAAAAAGCCTGACGGACAGCATTGCCATTGCCAAGATGCAGTCCGCCCCGGTAAGGGTGACCCTGACCGTTACCGCCGGCAAAAAGAACCTGATGCTGGGCTTTGATGACGCAGCGGAGAACGCCGTCTCCGGCGGTGCGCTGCAAGCGGTCAAGTCCCTGACCTCCGGACTCACCGGCAGTAAGAGCACCACAGAGAGCACAAGCAACTGACCCTTGGCGCCGTAATTATTATATAAAAATAATATTTTTAGTGACAATCTTGCCAAATTGTGGTACAATGATTGTTAACGCCTGCAAAAATCAGGCACCGTTTCAAAATCATTTTTGGAAAATACATCAATAAGGTGGAAAAATAAATGGCAAACAAATTCATTACTGCCCTGTTTGGCGATTACTCTAAAAAGGAAGTCAAGCGCCTGGGCAAAACCAAGCAGAAAGTGCTGGACCTGGAGGAGAAGTACCAGGCCATGGACGACAAAGAGCTGACCGCACAGACCGCCGTCTTAAAGACCCGGTTGGCGGACGGCGAGACTTTGGACGACATTTTGCCGGACGCATTTGCCGTCTGCCGTGAGGCTGCCTGGCGTGTGCTGGGTATGAAGCACTTCCCCGTCCAGATCGTCGGCGGCATTGTACTGCATCAGGGCCGTATTGCGGAAATGAAGACCGGTGAAGGTAAAACCCTTGTGGCGACCCTGCCCGCTTATCTGAACGCGTTGACCGGCCGCGGCGTACACATTGTCACCGTCAACGACTACCTGGCCAAGCGTGACTCCGAGTGGATGGGCAAGCTGTACCGGTTCTTGGGGCTGAGCGTAGGTCTGATTATTCACGAAAAGACCAATGAGGAGCGCCAGGAGGCCTACAACTGCGACATCACCTACGGCACCAACAACGAGATGGGCTTTGACTACCTGCGAGACAATATGGTCCAGTACAAGGAGCAAAAAGTGCAGCGCGGCCATGTGTTTGCCATCGTAGATGAGGTAGACTCCATCTTGATCGATGAGGCCCGTACCCCCCTGATCATCAGCGGTAAGGGCGAGCAGTCCACCGACCTGTATCGCCAGGCCAACGCCTTTGCCCGCACCTTGAAGATGGTGAAGGTTGCCAAAATGGACGAGAAGCAGGACACGGAGGCCACCTATGACGGCGACTTTATCGTAGACGAAAAAGCCCGTACCGCCACCCTGACCCAGGACGGCGTAAAGAAAGCAGAGGCCTACTTCCATGTAGACAACCTGATGGATATTGAGAACACCACCCTGCTGCACCATATTGACCAGGCCATCAAGGCCATCGGCGTCATGCGCCGGGATATTGACTATGTGGTCAAAGACGGTCAGGTGCTGATCGTAGACGAGTTCACCGGCCGTATTATGCTGGGCCGTCGCTATAACGAGGGTCTGCACCAGGCGATTGAGGCCAAAGAAGGCGTCAAGGTGGAGCACGAGAGCAAGACGCTTGCCACCATTACCTTCCAAAATTACTTCCGTCTGTATGAGAAGCTGTCCGGTATGACCGGTACGGCTTCCACCGAGTCTGCCGAGTTCAGCGAGATCTACAAGCTGGATGTGGTGGAGATCCCCACCAACAAACCGCTGATCCGTGTGGACCATCCGGATGTGATCTTCCAGACCGAGGCGGGCAAGTTCCGTGCCGTGATCAAGCAGATTAAGGCCTGCCACGAAAAGGGCCAGCCGGTGCTGGTGGGTACCATTAGCATTGAGAAGAGCGAGCAGCTGTCCAAGCTGCTGAAGAAAGAGCATATCCAGCACAATGTGCTTAACGCCAAGAACCACGAGCGCGAGGCAGAGATTATTGCCCAGGCCGGTAAATTCGGCGCGGTGACCATCTCCACCAATATGGCCGGTCGTGGTACGGATATTATGCTGGGCGGTAACGCCGAGTTCCTGGCCAAGGCAGAGATGAAGCGGATGCAGTTCAGCGATGAGCTGATTGCAGAGGCTACCGGCTTTGCCGAGACGGACAATCAGGAGATCCTGAACGCCCGCAAGACTTTCCAGGATCTGGAAAAGAAGTATAAAGAAGAAATTCAGGAAGAAGCGGACAAAGTGCGCGAAGCCGGCGGCCTGTACATTCTGGGCACCGAGCGCCACGATTCCCGCCGTATCGACAACCAGCTGCGCGGCCGTTCCGGTCGTCAGGGTGATCCCGGTGAGAGCCAGTTCTACCTGTCCTTGGAGGACGATTTGATGCGTCTCTTTGGCGGCGAGCGTATGCAGGCCATGATGAGCCGGCTCACCGACGATGAGGATATGCCCATTGAGTCCAAGATGATCTCCCGCACCGTAGAGTCTTCCCAAAAGAAGGTAGAGGGCCGCAACTTTGGTATTCGTAAGAACACCTTGCAGTACGACGATGTAATGAACCGCCAGCGTGAGCTGATCTACAAGCAGCGCGACCAGGTACTGGACGGCATTGACCTGACGGAGAAGATCCGCGGTATGCTGGAAACCAACATTGCCGAGAATGTGGGCAACTACTGCTCCGGCGAGACCCAGGCAGACTGGAATATCGCCGGACTGAAAGAGAAGTACAAGGGCTGGCTCACCACCGACGAGGATTTCCAGAATGTGGATGAGCTGACCGTGGACGATGTGGTGAATACCTTGACCCAGCGGGGTCTGAAGCGGCTGGAAGAAAAGCGGGAGCTGATCGGCGACGAGATGTTCACCGAGTTCCAGCGCATGGTGCTGCTGCGCAATGTAGATGTGCTGTGGATGGACCACATTGACGCCATGGACGACCTGAAGCAGGGCATTCACCTGCGGGCTTACGCCCAGCGTGACCCGGTGGTGGAATTCCGTTTGCAGAGCTACGATATGTTTGACGAGATGACCGCCGCCATTCGGGAGAACACCGTGCGCATGCTGCTGACCCTGGTGCCCCGTCGCCGGGAAGATGTAGAGCGCAAGGCCGTGGCTAAGGTCACTGCCACCTCTGCCGGTGGGGACGATACCGCCACCCACACCACCGTGCGTAAGGGCAAGAAGGTAGGCCCCAACGATCCCTGCCCCTGCGGCAGCGGCAAGAAGTACAAAAAGTGCTGCGGCGCGCCGGGTAAAGAAAAGCCCACCCAGGAATAATACCTAAATCACAAACCGGCCGAGACCATCAGGTCCCGACCGGTTTTTTGTTGCTTTTATTGGTCTATAGAATCGTAGGGGCGGCAATTTTCGTCCGTTGATCTCTCTGCGGTTGCATTCGTATACAGCCTATTACCTTATTCAAAGTTCTTTTTCGCAAAAATCAGCCGCAGCAAGCCCCGACTTACCGGTCCGGCTGCAAACAGATTCCAGAGCAGCGCCATGGGAAAGTTTTTCAACACAGTACCTACCCACATGGCCGGCAACTGCACCACCGGTTGATGGCCCAAAATGACTTGAAATAACACAGTCGCCACAAGGCTCATTGTAGGGCACATAACCAGTACCGTACAGCAGGAACGGGCCAGCATTTGCAAAAACGGGCTGTCTTGGGGGCTGACCAGTTTGTCAGCCAGCTTGGAACCCAGCCGATTCCCCCAAAGGTTAGAAAATAAAAACACAAAGAGCCACATAAAGGACGCTTCCTTCAGCGCACCTAAAAACACGGTATTGCGCATATCGCTGAAGCCGCCCACATGCTGCAAAACGCCGCTTTTCAGCGCTACATTGTACACTTCCATTCCGTAGGCCATGGTTACGGACATCAAAATTCCAAACACCAAACCCTGCCCTTTTGTTTTTGGCATAAATCATTACCTCCTTTGCCAAAATCAGCAAACAAAAAAAGCGCAAGTCCGATCCGGACTTACGCTTTTTTGCTACTCGATGGTGCTTATTTTAGCAAATTCAATTGCCCTTGTCAAGAATGAACTTTGACAAAGAAAAAAGGAAACGCCTGCACCAAACGGAACAGGCGTTCTCTCTTATATGATATGTATAGACTTACTGCTTGGCACCGTTATCAAACATCTCCAGCGCCTTTACGCTGACGGCAAAGCAGCCGGCCAGACCCTCTTTGTTCATATTGTCGTAGGTGTCCCGGCGGGTGTGGTAATAGTCCTCCAGCTTGTGGTTCAAACCGGTAACGCCGGTGGCACGGAACCCGGCCTGGGCAAAGGCCGCAGAGTCGGTAGCGCCGCCCAGCGGGGGCACCCAGCCCTTCTTACAGGGCACATGAATGGCGGCGGCCGCCTCCATAAACAGGTCGGACACATCTTTATCTGCCTTCACGGTACCGTTCAGATCCCGATAGTTGGTCATCAGGAACTTGGGATCGTGAATGGTGTCGTAAGAGAAAATGAAGGTGGGCACATCGTCAAACTCGCCCTTGTGCTGCTCGCACCATGCCTTAGCGCCCCGCAGACCGGCCTCCTCGGAGCCGGACAGGATCACGCCCACTTCCGTGTTCTCCAGGGTAATACCGGCGTCCTGCAACGCCTTCATCACGGCAATGCCCATATAGCAGCCGGACAAATTATCGTTGGCGCCGTCTACAATGCGGTTCTTGTTCCACATCCAGTACAGTCCCACTAAGAACGGCACAAACAGCAGCCCCCACATGGCTGCCTTAAACAGGCTGGAATGGGGATCAATGGCGGAGAAGGTCAGGCCATTCTGTGCCATATACATAATGGACAGCACCAAATAGTACACAGCGCCTACGCCGCAGATGATGGCGTGACCCTCAAAGCCAACGCCGCCCAGCTTGTAGTTCACCGGCCACTCCCAGGCCGCGTCCGGGTGACCGTTAAAGAAAATGCGACGCTTCACTTCGCCGGTGCACTGCTTCACAGCCGTTACATTATGGCCGGTCTTTTCCGGGAAGCAGCGGTCAACCAGCTTTTTGTACAGACCAAACTGCATAAATACAATGAACAGACCCACAACAATCAGTACCGCAGACAACAGTGGGCAGAAGAAAAAGCAAACAATGGCCGCCAACACAAAGGTGATGGTAAAGTAAATCCAACCAAAGAACGAGCCGGGGTTCTCCTTAAAGGACTCCACATCTGCCCGCTGGCAGCCGCAGTCTTTCTTCAGCACCTGGGCCATGTATTCACAGGCCTGCTGCTCACCCTTAGAGCCAGGCTCACGCTTTTCAAAATCCCGGCAAATGTGGGTGATCTCATCCACCATGTAGTCCGCATAGTGGTCTTTTTGATCGATAATGTGTTTTAGATCCATAAAAATACCCCTTTCCTATAGCGCATCGGTCCACAGCGGCACGCCGCTACCCTCTCCCAAAGGCAGCCTATCCTGCACAGCAAAATTTATGCAGCAACAGGCATGCAAAGACCAATTTGCCCTCGCATAATACGATACTTTAACTTTACCATAGGAACGATGTCTATTTTTGTCTAATTCGTTAACAATCTATGAATAAAATGTAAACACGCGATTTAAGGTTCCCTTTGTTCCGCCACGCCCTTGCGAATGACTCGATGAAGGGAGGTGAAATACAGCACCACCGCCAGCAGACAGGTGAGCACATCTGCCACCGGCTGGGTAACAATTACTCCATCATAGCCCCAAATGCTGCTCAGTGCCCAAATGACAAGACCGTAGATCACGCCCTGACCGCTGATGGACAGCACGAAGGCGCCCACTGCCTTGCCGGTGGCCTGGAAAGCACAGGTGGTCACCAGGGTAAAGGCATAAAATGCAGTGCCCAGCAACAACCGCCGCAGCATGGCAACTCCCAGGTCGTACACGCTGCCGTCCTGCATAAACAGGCGGATCAGCAGTGGCGCAGCAGCAAAGACAATCACAGTTAGCACCAAACCCAGCCCAATCGTAAACTGGTAAGAAAAGCGCAGCACCTGGCGCAGCCGCCGGTAATTCTGGGCGCCGTAATTGTAGCCGACCAGCGGCTGCACCCCAAAAGCAAAGCCGATGAGCACCAGCACGGCGATCATACTCACCTTCAGCGCAATGCCCATGGCCGCCACCTTATCCGTACCGTAAGGCACCAAAAACCGGTTGGTGATCAGCACACAAAAGCTCTGGGCAATATTGGTAATGGAAGCCGGAATACCGATGGCAAACACCTGACCCACCTCCCGGCGGCTCACTCGCAGCAGCCGAATATTCACAGACAAATGGCGGCTGCGCCGTACCAGGAACCACACATAGTATAGATCCGTAAACACATAGCCGATCACCGTGGCAATGGCCGCGCCGGCAGCCCCCAGTTTGCAGCCAAAGATCAACACCGGATCCAGCACAATATTCACCACAGCGCCCAAAACAGAGCCGATCATGGACGCGTTGGCAAATCCCTCGGTACGCAGCTGGTTACACGGGGTGAAGGACAAAATGATAAACGGCGCGCCGACGGCGATCCAAGTATAATAATCCCGGGCGTACTGCACCGTGTCTGCCTGGGCGCCCAGCGCCGTCAGCAGCGGCGTGCGCAAAAGCAACAGCAGCGCCGTAATGCCCACGCCGGTAAACAACGCACCGTAAAAGCAAAACACGCTCAGTCGCTTGCCGTCCTGGTCCCGCTTTTGGCCAAACAAGCGGGAGATAAACGAACTGCCACCCAGGCCGAAAATATCGCCCACGGCGATCATCAGGGTAAACACCGGCGAACCCAGCGCCACACCGGCCACCAGGTGGGCATTGCCGGTTTTGGCGATAAAATAGGTGTCCACCATATTGTACACCAGCGACACCACCATACTCAGCACCACCGGCAGCGCCAGCTTAAAGAAAGCCTTACGCACCGGCATTTGCTCAAACAGGGCGTTCTTTTGCTCCATATCCGCGTCTCCTTTTTTATTACCATATTATACACAACATCCGTTTGTCCGGGTATGGTAGCACACCGGGCGGCCAATGTCAACCCTGCGCCAACTGTACACGGAATTTTTCTGTATTTTGTATATTGAAAAGAGGTCACCCCGGTCGTAAAATAGACACATCTTAAAAGAAAAGGAGACTTTGTATGCAACAGTCTAAAAAAGTCAATGTCCGTTACATCACCTTTACCGCCGTGATGGCCGCACTGGTGTTTGTATTCACATTCACCTTCAAGATTCCCCTGGGTACCGGCTACACCCACCTGGGCGATATGATGATCTTCCTGGCCGCCTGGCTGCTGGGTGGCAAAAAGGCAGCCCCTGCTGCCGGTTTGGGCGCCTGCCTGGCCGATCTGGCCCTGGGCTATGCCGCCTGGATGGCTCCCACCTTTATCATCAAGTTCCTGGCCGTGGCCATCTGCTGCCTGATCGCAGAAAAAGCCATGCACCGCAGCCTGCTGGGCTACGGCGTAGGTGCCGTTGCGGGCGGTGCGTTCCAGATCGGCGCATACACCCTGGCAAAGGTGCTGATGTATGACAAGACCTACGCACTGACCACCCTGCCGGAACTGGCGATCCAGACCGCCGTAGGCATTGCGGTTGCCGGTGTACTGGTCGTGATTTTAACCAAGAGCGGCGCAGGCGCCAAATTGCAGCGTATGGCCGGCGGCGCAGGTAAGGAGGCCAAAGCGGCATGAAGAAGATAGACGCACATTCTCATATCGGTTCCTTTGGCGGCTGGGCCGGCGTGGCCTTTACCGCAGAGAAGCTGTTGGAACAAATGGACGAGTACGAAATTGAAAAGACCTTTCTCACCGGCGCGTCCTTCCGGGACAACGACACGGTGGCCAAGGCGTTCCACAAATACCCGGACAAGATCGTGCCCTTTGTATGGGTCAATCCCCTGCTGGACAATGTACCGGAGAAGCTGCACCACTATGTGTGCGACGAGGGCTTTATGGGCATTAAAATGCAGCCCCTGTTTGACAGCTTTGTGGCTGACGATCCGGTGGTGTACCCGGTAATGGACTTTGCCCGGGAGCACAAGATCCCGGTGTTTATCCACTGCGGCCACCCGCCTTATTCTCTGCCTTGGAGCATTGCCCTGCTGGCCGAGCAATACCCGGATGTGCCGGTAACCATGATCCACATGGGTCACGGACACGGGGTGTATATCGACGCCTCCATTAAGATGGCCAAACGCTATCCCAACCTGTATCTGGAAATGAGCGGTATGCCCATGGGCTGCAAGATTGCCGAGGCCTACAAAACCGTAGGCACCGATCGCATTATGTTCGGCATTGACTCCCCCTTCCACCACCCCTCGGTGGAGATCCAAAAGGTGCTGACCAGCGGCCTGACGGAGAAGGAGCAGGAGGATGTATTCTACAACAACGCCAAAAAACTGCTGAAGCTGTAAAATCATAGAAAACGGCGGTGCTCATGGGAGCGCCGCTTTTCTTTTTCACCGCCTTTCCCTTGCATAAAACGGACTTTATGCTATAATATAAATGAGGTGTAATTTTATGGCAATGAAAGAAATTGATATTCGCGAAGTAAAAGAGAATCTGGTCCACCTGCTGGCTGACGAATGGGCGCTGGTCACCGCCGGGCGCGGCGATGCGCTGGGCACCATGACCGTCAGCTGGGGCGGTATCGGCGAGCTGTGGGGCAAGGATATGGCCACCATTTATATTCGACCCCAGCGCTATACAAAGAAGTTTTTGGACGAGAACAACTACTTTACCCTGAGTTTTTACCCGGAGCAGTACAAGGACGCCCTGCGTCTGTGCGGCAGCAAAAGCGGGCGGGAGATCAACAAGGTAGAGGCCACCGGCCTGACCCCCTGCTATTACGAAAAAGCCCCTTACTTTGAGGAGGCCAAGCTGGTGTTGGTGTGCCGCAAGGTGGCAGTCAGCGCGTTTGAGCCGTCCCAGTTCCTGGACTCCGGCATTATGCAGAACTATGCGCAAAACGATTTTCACGCCATTTATTACGGCGCGATCGAAAAGGTATTGATTTCAGAGTAGATCTGTGCTATACTGTAATGCACAAAAGGCAGAGCACTGCCCATAGTTTATAATGTAGCGTATGGGCCCTGTGCGACGGGATGCTACGAACCTTGTCAGGCGGGGAACCGAGCAGCAATAAGTGGATGTTTCTGTGCGCCGCAGACCAGTCTGTACGTTACATTATACCCTATGGCGGCTCTGCCTTTTTCATTATTCAGGAGGTCCCTATGTACCAGGTTTTATATCGTAAATACCGCCCGCGGGTCTTTGCCGATGTGTACGGCCAGGACCATGTGACCTCCACGCTGAAAAACGAGATCAAAGAGGGTCGCATTTCCCACGCCTATCTGTTTACCGGCTCCCGCGGCACCGGCAAAACCACCTGCGCCAAAATCTTGGCCAAGGCGGTGAACTGCCCCAACGCTGTGGACGGCGAGCCTTGCAACGCATGCGAGATCTGTAAAGGGCTGGACAGCGGCACCATCTACGATGTGGTAGAGATCGACGCCGCCTCCAACAACGGCGTAGACAATATCCGCGACCTGCGGGAGGAGGTCAACTACACCCCCACCCGCGGCAAGTACCGGGTCTACATTATCGACGAGGTGCACATGCTCTCCACCGGGGCATTCAATGCCCTGCTCAAGACGCTGGAGGAGCCGCCTGCGCATGTGATCTTTATTTTAGCCACCACAGAGGTGCACAAGCTGCCTGCCACCATTCTCAGCCGGTGCCAGCGCTTTGACTTTAAGCGTATTCAACCGGAGACTATGGCGGTGCGCTTGCAGCAGGTGGCCGGACTGGAGGGCATGGAACTGGCGCCGGATGCTGCCACCCTGATCGCCCGCATTGCAGACGGTGCCCTGCGAGACGGCCTGTCCATTTTGGATCAATGCGCCGGGCGCAGCAAGCAGATCACTGCCCAGCTGGTCAGCGAAGTGGCCGGTTTGGCCGGGCGCGAGGCGCTCTATCGCCTGTCTGACGCCGTACTGGCCCGGGACAGCAGCGCCGCTGTGGAGGAGCTGGCTCAGCTCCATGAGAACAGCTATGATATGGAACGGCTGTGCGTGGAGATGATCAATCACTTCCGCAACTTTATGATGGTCAAAACGGTGAAGAAAAGCCGCGAGCTGATCATCTGTACCGATGACGAATACAAGCATATTGAGGCGAGCGCCGGGCAGTTTACCCTGGCCCAAATCCTCCGTGGGCTGGACCTGTTCCAGTCTACTTTGGTAAAGATCAAGGGCGGCGCCACCCCGCGGATTGAGATGGAAATGGCCTTTGTCCGCCTGTGCGAGCCCAAGTTGGAGACAGACCCGGACGCTATCAACCAGCGCCTGTCCGCTTTGGAGCGAGCGGTGCAAAACGGCGTGCCTGCCGCACCGGTCAAGACCGTGCAGTCCCCCGCTTCGGCGGCGCACCCTGCACCGGCACAACCGACTGTGCCACCCACCCCGCAGCCCACGCCCGCAGCGGCAGCACCTGCGCCGGAGCCGGAGCCAGTGGCACCTGCCGAGCCTACGCCTACACAAACACCGATGGCAGAGCCTACGCCTACACAAACACCGATGGCAGAGCCTGCGCCTGTACAGCCTGAACCGCCTGTCCCTCTGGAACCGGCAGCCGCAGCACCTTCCCCCGCCCCCGCAGCGGACAGCGAGCAGAAACTGTTTATGCAGTGGGCGGATTTGATGGAAATTCTACACCGCACAGACATTGCCCTGTTTGGCGTGCTCAGTGGCTCCCAGGGTTACACCCGGGGCGAGTTTTTCCTGATTGACAGTCCCAATCCCACCATCAAGGAGTTCATCAAGATCTCCACCCACGCCAAGGCCATTCGCGCGGCTCTCCACGAGCTCACCGGCCACAACTACAAGCTGGGTTTGTTTAAGAAAAAATCCACCGAGCAAGCGCCCCGGCGGGACCCGTTAGAGGACCTGCTGAGCAAAGCACGGGAAAATCATATTCAAATCGAAGAACATTAAAGGAGCATACTATGAAAGCAAGACTTCCCCAGGGTATGGGCGGCGGACCGCAGAACATGCAGTCCATGCTGCGCCAGGCCCAGAAGATGCAAGAGAACATTGAGGCCAAAAAGGCCGAACTGGAGGAGAAAGAATATGTGGTCTCTTCCGGCGGCGGCATGGTAGAAGTAACCGCCAACGGCAAGCACGAAATCAAAGCCATCGGCATCAACCCGGAAGTGGTAGACCCGGAGGATGTGGAAATGCTGGAGGATATGCTGCTGGCAGCCATTAACGAGGCCATGCGCAAGATCGACGAGGACTCGGAAAAAGAGCTGTCTGCCGTTACCGGCGGGCTGAACATTCCCGGTCTTTAATCGGTAAGCGGTATGCGATATAATTTAGCCGCACTGCAAAATCTGGTAGACCAGTTTGAGCGTATGCAGGGCATTGGTCACAAGACTGCCCAACGCATGGCATTCTATGTGCTGGGTTTGTCAGACGAAGAAACCCGGGCTTTTACCGACGCCATTACCGAAGCCCATACCAAGATCCACCAGTGCAAGATCTGCTGCAATCTGGCGGAGGAGGAGCTTTGCCCCATTTGCAAAAACCCGGCCCGGGACAAAAGCGTGGTCTGCGTGGTGGAGGATCCGCGGGATGTGGCCGCCATTGAGCGCACCCACGAGTATAACGGCACCTACCATGTACTCCACGGCGCCATCTCGCCTATGGACAATATCGGTCCGGACCAGATCCGCATTAAGGAGCTGCTGGCGCGACTGAACGACGGCACGGTGGAGGAGGTCATTATGGCCACCAATCCTACCGTAGAGGGCGAGGCCACCGCTATGTATATCAGCCGGCTGCTAAAGCCCATGGGCATTACTGTCAGCCGCCTGGCCTACGGCGTTCCGGTGGGCGCAGATTTGGAGTATGCCGACGAGGTTACCCTGTCCAGAGCCCTGGAGGGGCGCAGCCTGATTTAATCAAAAACAGAAAGGAGTGGGCGCTTTGGGAGAAGCAAAGCAAGTGATTGCCCGCAACAAAAAAGCGTTCCACGACTATTTTGTGCTGGACACTTACGAGACGGGGCTGGAGCTTTTCGGCACGGAGATTAAGTCCATTCGCCAGGGCAAAGTGAATTTGAAAGACAGCTGGTGCAGCATTGACGAGGGCCAAATGTATGCCGTGGGGGTGCATATTTCCCCTTACGACCACGGCAATATTTTCAACCGGGATCCTATGCGCCGTAAGCGGCTGCTGCTGCACAAGAAAGAGATCCTCCGCCTGGCTGCAGACAGCCAGCAGCAGGGGCTGTCTGTCATTCCCTTGCAGCTGTATATTATCAAGGGCCGCGCCAAATTGGAGATCGGCCTGTGCAAGGGTAAAAAGCTCTATGATAAGCGGGCAGTGGCTGCCAAAAAGGCCTCTCAGCGAGACATTGACCGTGCACTGAAGGATCGGCAGCGGGACTGAACCGCACCAAAATATAGATAAAAATGGGGATGAAAGGATTTCGACGGGTATAAAGAAGCACCGTAAGCGCATAGCGGAGTTGCACCGCTTAAAAAGTAACACCTTAAATTGAACTGACAATCATAAAACAGTAGCTCTGGCTGCTTAATTGCAGCCAGCGTTCTCGCTCTGAGGGCCACGGCAGGGATGAGAGCGTCGTTTAGTGGCGAACTTGCACGGAGGAGCGTTCCGGCCCCCGTCAGGAATTAGGAACTACCGTAGCGCCCAGTCTGTTTGCCGGCGAAGCGTGAGGGGAACCCCCAGCGACAAACTATATGCGTAGAAAGCGTTGCAGGCGTATATTCGGACGCGGTTTCGATTACCGCCATCTCCACCATAAAAGCAGCCCTCCGGGCTGCTTTTTATATTTTTTGTGTACCAATCCACATCACCCAAAAAGGCCAAATATGGACAATCTCAGGTGCTTATGGTATAGTAAAGCCAAGTACAGACAAAGGGGGCACAAAACGATGATCGTAAAAGTAACGAAAGCAGAGCAACTGCCGATTTGTTTAGATATCATTCACAAGGGCTTTCAGACTGTGGCGGAGGATCTGCATTTGACCCGGGAGAACTGCCCGGGGCACACAGCATTTATGCCGCCGGAAAAGCTGCGCGCCGCCTTTGATGGCGGGTGTTCCCTGTTTTTGTGCCGATACCAAAACACGTTTGCAGGCTGTTTTTCTTTGCACCCCACAGCGGACGGTGCAACGTTGGATCATTTGGCGGTTTTACCGCCTTACAGACACCTGGGACTCGGCAAAGAACTGGTGGCTTATGCCGCCGATTATGCAAAGGACCACTTGGGAGCACAAAAAATCCAAATCGGCATTGTAGAAGAAAACACGGTGCTGAAAGCCTGGTATCAGTCCCAGGGGTTCATCCACACAGGCACAAAACAATTTGACTATCTCCCCTTTACCGTGGGATTTATGGAGCTTAAATTTTAACTTTTGCGAAAATCCGATATTAGAAACAGACAGTAAAGCAGGCGCACCCGGCGGGTGCGCCTGCTTTGTATTTATTCTTTCGTAGCGCGTACATCCATTTCTCCGGCAGTGGCTGCCTTTACAACATGCAACAGCAAGCGGTGTTACCAGCTGCCGCCGCCTCCGCCGCCAACACCGCCGCCGGTAAAGCCACCGCCTCCGCTCACAAAGGAACCGGCTTTGCCGCCGGGCTGAGAAACCATACTGTCGTTGGCTGCCCGCAGGGTATCCCGCAACATACGATCAAAAAGCACATAGCTCCACACATCGGTCCCGTTATACCACTGAGGCGGCTGCATGGCGATGGACTCGAACTTCTTGATCCACTTGTCGCTGACGCCAAGGGCGTAAGTATAGGGCAGAATATGATAGAAATACTCCGGATCCTGCTCCACCAGCGCCTCTAACTTCTCTTTCTCCGCCGTTACCAAAAAGCTGCGAAAGCCCTCGATCTGTGCCAGGGTTTTAGCGCCCTCATCCGTGCGCCGCAGCATACAGCAAGCGGGGATCAGCCCCAGCGCCAAACACAAGGTGCCCGCCAGCATAGCATAGAGAATACTCGGCGCCAAAGTCAGAAAGTCGCCCAGCGCCCGGTGGCTGAAATAGGCGCCGCCGGCTGCGCTCAGCGCCAGCAGTACAAAGGACAACAGCTTCAAATAAATACTGGTTTTGTCAAAAAAGCGACTGCGGCTCTCCGTACTGTTCAGGTCTGCCCGTATGGTACCCACCGTTTCATAAAAATGGTTTTTCAGCTGTTTATTATCCGTGCGGGTGCGACCGTCGGGGAACAGACCGTCCATAAATACTGCCAAATTGGTATCTTGTCCCACATAGCCATGACATTTGGTGAGCACAAAGTCTCGCTTGCGCTTGCCGGGGTGAATCGCAATATGATTGCGCTGCGCCAGGTACACCAGCAGGGACAGCACCATCTCATTGGTGGCCTTGCCCTTGTACCACAGACCCACCTCTGCGCTGTTCAGTCCTTCCGGCGGATAAAACTCCACCGTGGGCGCATAGCGCTTATCCCGGCCGAACTTCAAAAACAGTACCAGCACGATCAGCGCTGCCAGCGCCGGCAAAACGGCGATCATAGCAATGGTCAGGTTATACTTGGTATTATCGAACTTAAAATACCCATCCGGCAGGATCAGGCGCAAGGTCAGCCCCTCACCCGGTGCCAGCGCCTGCGTAACCGTGCCGCTGATGGTACGGTCCTGCACGGTGTAGGTTACATTTTGGGTTCCGGCGGTGCCGTAGCTGCCGGTGCTCAGACCCAGCTTGGCCGGGTCAAAATCCTTCGGCATAGTCACAGAGAACTGCACCCGGCGGATATAGGTGTCCCACCCGGTGCCCACCAGATTATAATACAGCTCGTCCGCGTTCTTTACCGTGTCCAGCCCCAAGTCGTAGTTGTAGCGAATGGTATAGGTGTGGGGGCCGGTGATGGTCTCATCCTCGCTGCCCAGGCGCAGCACATACTTGTCGTTGCTGACCTCATGGCTGCATTCGTCCGCACCGGTGTCCACATGACTGACCCGGGCAGTGACCACGGCGGTAGAGCCGTCCGTACGGGTCAACTGGTTGCGCAGGGGCAGGTAGCGATAAATGCCGTGGCGTGCTTCATTAAAATACACCTGATAGGTCTCCGTTACCGCCAGCACATTGTACTTGCTGACCACCACTTGCATTTGGCAGTCGGTGACCACATAGGGCTCCTGGGCGTACCGAGACAAAAAATCGGACTCGTCCGGCGTGGCTGCCATGGCGTAAATCGGGGCGCACAGGGACAGCACCCATGCCAGCAGCAAAGTGATGATCTTCTTCATCAGAATTCTACCTTCACATTCTCCCGCTGGGCGGCGTCGTCCACCAGATACATACTGCGCTTTTCAAAACGGAACAGACCGGCCACAATATTGGACGGGAACATTTCAATTTTGTTGTTCAGCTGCTTGACCGTAGCGTTATAATACTTGCGGGCGTTGGCGATATCTGCCTCCACCTGGCGCAGCTGGTTTTGCAGATCCAAAAAATTTTGGTTGGCCTTTAAGTCCGGGTACTGCTCCACCACGGCAGAGAACCCGGCAATGGCGCCGGAAAGCTCTGCATTGGCTTTCAACTTCTCCTCCGTGGACAGGGCAGCATAGCTGCCTGCACGGGCGGCAACCACATTTTGCAGAGTCTGGGCCTCATGAGCGGCGTAGCCCTTTACAGTATTCACCAAATTCGGGATCAGATCCCACCGCTTTTTCAGGTACACATCCATGGTGGAGAACGCCTCCTCCACAGCGTTTTTCTTCTTCACTAAGCCGTTGTAAGTGCCTGCCAGCCACAGCACCAGCAGTACCACCACAACAAGAATCACGATGGCAAGTTTCATAAAAATTCCTCCTTATATGCCAAACTGCAATAACAGTATATGCCTGCAAGCTCATAGTAGCATAGAACCGCCCGTTTTGCAACAAAAAACCGCCTGCGGCTCGAGGTCGCAAGCGGTATTTTTGGATTCGATTTTATTTGACAAAGTCGGCAGCCACCTGGGCAATATGGTCGGCACACAAGCCAAACTGCACCAGCAGATCTGCACCGGGGCCGCTGTGGCCAAACTCGTCGTTAACGCCGATACGGCGCACAGGCGTGGGCAGCTGCTCGCTGAGCACGGAGCAAACGGCCTCGCCCAAACCGCCGATAATGCTGTGCTCCTCTACGGTGATGACCTTGCCGGTCTTCTTGGCAGTTGCCAAAACGGCAGCCTCGTCCAAGGGCTTAATGGTAGCCATATTGATCACCTCGGCAGAAATGCCCTTGGCGGCCAGCTGCTCTGCGGCAGCCATAGCCTCCGGCACCATCAGACCGCAGGCAATGATGGACACATCGCTGCCCGCACGGATCACCTCGGCCTTGCCGATCTCAAACTGATAATCCTCGTTGTGGAACACCTCAGTAGCCAGGCGGGCAAAGCGCATATACACCGGGCCCTCCATCTCATAGGCGGCCTTGACCACCTGCCGTGCCTCCACATCGTCTGCCGGACAAATCACGGTCATGCCGGGGATCACCCGCATTAGGGCAAAGTCCTCACAGCACTGGTGGGACGCGCCGTCCTCGCCAACGCTGATCCCGGCGTGGGTAGCACCAATCTTTACATTCAAATGGGGATAGCCAATACTGTTGCGCACCTGCTCAAAGGCACGACCGGCAGCGAACATGGCAAAGCTGGACGCAAAGGGTACCAGCCCCATGGTAGACAAACCGGCGGCCACGCTCATCATATCCGCCTCAGCAATGCCACAGTTAAAGTGGCGATCCGGATAGGCTTTCTTAAAAATGCCGGTCTTGGTTGCGCCGGCCAGGTCTGCGTCCAACACCACCAGGTTATCGGCGCCGCCTGCAGCCAGTTCCTTTAAGGCGTTGCCGTAGCTCTCGCGAGTTGCGATCTTCTTTACTTCTGCCATGGTTACGCCTCCAATTCCTGCAGCTTGGCAGTCAATTCTGCCATTGCCGTTTTGTATTCCTCCGGGTTGGTGGCCTTGCCGTGCCAACCGCACTCGTTCTCCATAAAGGACACGCCCTTGCCCTTCACCGTCTTCATCAAAATGCAGAAGGGCTTGGTGCTCTTATGGAAGGCATCAAAAGCGCTCTCCAGCTGGTCAAAATCATTGCCGTCAACGGTGACCACATCAAAGCCAAAGGCCTTTACTTTCTCATCAATCGGCTCGGCGCACATCACATCTTTGCACAGACCGTCGATCTGCAAGCCGTTCCAGTCAATGATCACGCACAGGTTATCCAGGTGGTACTGGTTGGCAAACATCATGGCCTCCCAAACCTGGCCCTCTTCGATCTCACCGTCGCCCAAAAGGGTGTACACCCGAATATCATCCTTGCCCAGGAACTTGGCGCCCTTGGCCATACCGCAGGCGGCGCTGATGCCCTGACCCAAAGAGCCGGTGCTCATATCCACGCCGGGCACCGTGTTCATATTGGGGTGACCCTGTAAATAAGAGCCAATATGGCGCAGGGTGGTCAGGTCCTCCGGCGGGAAAAAGCCCTTGTATGCCAGGGCGCTGTACAGACCGGGAGCGCAATGACCCTTAGACAAAACAAAGCGGTCACGATCCGCCCACTTGGGGTTCTTGGGATCCACACGCATTTCTTTGCCATACAAATATGCGAACACATCCGCGGAGGACAAACTGCCGCCGGGGTGCCCGGATTTGGCGCTGTTGGTGCTGTCTACAATGCCCAGACGAATCTTGGCGGCGTAGATCTGGAGCGCCTTTTTGGTTGCTTGGTCCATAATGATAACTCCTTCAAAAAGATTTCATCTGTATTTTAACACTTAAACGGCGGCTGTTCAATAGTTTTTCCAAATTTATAAGTGCCAAAAAGGGACCCTGTTCCACAGAGCCCCCACTTTTTCGACCTTAACGGATACGGGTGTAAAACACATCCAGCACCGTCTGCATTAAACTGTCTTTATCCGGGTAAAAACCGGCGTACACATAATCCTTGAATTCCTTATTTTCCACCGCTTTCATCTTCCCCTCCAAGGTATAGGACTGGAAGTCGGTAACGCCCTTTTGCAGCAGCAAAGAGCCAAGGTAAGTCACATTGGACACAGTCAGATCCGTGGTGCAATAATCGGAAGCGGTATTGTATAAATTGGTAATGACGCTAAAATCTGAGGTGACACTGCCTCGCACTTTGTCCGCAAAGGCGTTCAGGTACTGCACCTGGCGCTGGGTACGATTTAAGGAAGCGTTCAGGTTATCCATATCACGGGTACGCACATAGGCCTCGGTAAGGTCACCGGTCAAGTGCACGGTGTCGCCCTTCTTGACCCCGTAGTCCGGTAGATCGTAGAGGGACTGCACCTTCACCCCGCCAATAGAGTCGTTAATGGGCTGAATCCCGTTCAGATCCAAGGCAAAATATTTATCAATCGGCACATTGTAGAGAATACGGCTGATAGACTTGGTCACATTCTTGCAGGAGGTGCCGAAGCCGTCGCCGTAAGCATAGGCAATACAAAGCTCCATTTCCTTGGTCTTTTTGAAATTGCCGTCCTTGTCAAACACATCCACATCCACCATGGTGTCGCGGGGCACGGCGATCATAGAGGTTTTACCGCTGACCTTGTCAATGGCAACCACAATATCCGTATCCGCCATACCGTTTGTGGAAGTATGGTTCTCTGCCTTGCCCAGCTCTCGCTTGTCTACACCCAGGAACGCCATGGTCACCACATTCTCGTTATACACATAGGTGTGGCCCTTATACTCAATGGTCTCCTGGTAGTCGGTGGTGGCAGTCGTATTGGTCATCTTCTTCTCGCCGTCGTAGTTCAGGATCAGGAACGCACCCACCACAAGGGCAACGATAATCAGCAGTGCCACCAAAATGCCGATCACCACCCGGGCGCCCTTGGGCAGCCGATGGTGCCGGTGATGATGATGGTGATGGTGGTGCCGACGGTGCTTGCCGTGACGGCTGTGGCTATGGCTGTCGCTATGGTGATGATGGTGATGGTGTTCCTCACCGCCGGGTGCCGGTTCCACCGGCGCGCCTGTGGCCTCCGCCCGCTGGCGGTGGTTCTCCGAGGCGTGGTACTCGCCGGGGGTTGCGGCAGTCGAAGTCTCTTTCATTTCGAACTGAGGCGCGCGGTAACTTACGCCGGGGGTATCATCGCCACCGGTTAGGGAGAACACGCTGTCTTCAAAGCGCTCCAAATTGGGATCAATCGGTTTCTTCATTCTTCAGTAACACTCCGCTTACAAGGTATCTGCTGCTCCGCTGGCTGGTGCCGGTAAAGCAGGTGGACAGGATCACCACATGGCTGTCCTTATCCACAGTGGTCTTTAGGTCCGTGCGCACATTCTTCAAGGCAGAATCCGGATTTTGCAGCATGGCAAAGAAGTCACTGCGCACCGTCACATCTTGAAAAGAAAAGCTGTTCATAATATGCCGATCATCGTACTTAAAGGCAGAGATGATCTGGTAGGTCAGCTTGTGGCCGGGCATATAAATGTAAAAATACGGGTGGCTGTCAAAGAAAGACTTGTCCTCAAACTTATGCAGTGAGGTAAACATACTCTCGCTAAAGCCGTTATGACCGTACACCAGGGTCACCGAGTCGTTAAAGGTGGTTGTGTTCTGCGACTGGGTAAACACAGCACCGCTGGCCAGCCAGCTTTTATCATAGGCACTGTGGGTCAGGTAAAACTCATCGTCCACCGTGCTTTGCACAATGGGATAGTTCACCTCGGTACCGTCTACCTGGATCCAAGCGTAAATTTCGTCGTTTTGGCTTTGCAGCTTTTTGAAATTTACCGGATTGGTGGGCTTTTTGCTCTCGCCGGTGGTACTGGGCGCTTCCGTTACCATACTCTGGCTGCGCCGGTCCTCCTGGCGGGCGGTGTACTGCTGGTACAGATCCACACCGATATACGCCAGCCCGGCAATCAGGCACACCAAGGCAATGATCAGCAGTATGACCCGCCCGGTGTTGCGCTTCTCCTCTTTTTTCGGTTCTTTTTGATTATCCATTGCTTGGGTGTCGCTCCTTGGCATTGTCGCCGTATTTCATTAAAAAAAGCCTGTTTACCGTATGGCAAACAGGCTTTTGCAGTTCGTCTTATTCAGCGTCCTGTTTTTTCTTCATGGCAGCCAGAACTGCTGCACCTGCGCCGGCAAGTGCAAGGCCGGTAGCCATGGTCGCGCCGGTTTTGGGAGAACGGCTCTTTTTGTCCTTCCGGGGTGCCTTCTTGGTGGTGGTCTCACCCTGGAACTTTACGATGGCGTTACCAATTACATCGCCCTCATAGCCGTTGATCAGTTGAATGGTGATGGTGTTGCCGTCTACGGAGATCACCTTGTAGTCCTTGCCCTCTGTCATGCCCGGGAACTGCCAATTCTGGAAGTCGCCGTTGCCGGTGTAGGTAAAGCTGATCTTGGTGGGATCGGTAGGATCTACCTCATAGTCCACATCGTCGCTGACCTTACCGTTTACCTGGCCAATCTTGTCATTGTCTCTGGTGGTGTGCTCCGGGCTGGCCACGGTGTTAGACGCAGCGAAAGCCATCATGGAAGTGGCACCCAGTGCAGAGAACGCCAGCATAGCAGCCAGCAGGATGGAAAGAATCTTTTTCATTTTCATACACCTCTTTGAGAATATAGTTCTGCCATAGATATTCTAACTTCATTTCTAATTATATCATTTTGGTAACCGCTTGTAAAGCCTTTTTTCAAAATTCTTTGGCCCACAAAACCGTGCCACGCGCCATAGTTGCTATCCCTTGGGGCTGTAGGCGCACCGGGCTGCCACCGAGCACAAAATGTAGCCGCATTTGTGAACAAAAAAATTCTTACGCCTCCATTGGCGTTGCCTCCAGCGCCTGGGTAATACTGCCCTCAAACAACCGGCACAGAGCCTGCACATGGGCCACAATATCATAGACCATATTTTGATTGAGCCAGTTGGTCACCTGGCCAAACAGCTCGCACTGGCAAAAATCCACAAGAAGCGCCAGCTCCTCCTCCGGCAGGGTGCGCAGCAGGTCCACCGAGCGGCAGGCAATGTAGCGGCTGACCACATAATTGCACACCCGCATTAAATTCTGCTCATAAAACGCCCGATCCGGCGACGCCCAAATGTTGCGAATGGCCCGCTTGTTCTCCACCAGCCGCTCCAGCACCGTCGTCAGTCCCTCTTCCAGAGAAAAGCTCCCCGGTATGCGAGAGATGATCTCGTCCGCGCTTTCTATGATCACCGTTTCCAGCAGTTGGGGCAGGTCCTGAAAATGGTAGTAGAACGAATTGCGGTTGATACCGCAGTCCTCCACAATATCCTTAACCGTAATCTTGGTAATGGGCCTTTGGCTCAGAAGCCGCAGAAAGGACTGCTGAATGGCTATCTTGGTAAAATTCGGCATAACAAACCCCCTGTCCGCTCACTATACCATAATCAGTGGCAAAAAGTAAAGCACACAGGGGGTTATTTATTGTTATTTTACAAAGAGTGCCAACAGATCTTTGAAGCTCAACAGCTGCACAGACCAGTAGGCCGGCGCTTTCTTAAACACATTGATGCTCACCATCATAATGAGCCAGTCCACCAGAATCAGCGTCCCCAGCACATAGTCCAGCTGCACCGTGGTGCGGTAGGGAATACGCTGAATTTTCTTCATCAGTCCCTCAAAGAAGTTGCCCATAATGACAGCCACGCCCAGGCTCATGGCGGTGCAGGTAGGAATGCTGGTGTACTTGGTCACATGCAGGGGAATGCCGCTGTAATCCCACAGGGAGATGCCGGACACCTGCTCAAAAATGCTGCCCACCACGATCTCGCCGAAAAAGACAAACAGGAACACCACAGTAAAATAGTAGATCCGTGCCAATATTTTATCCCGGCGGGTGTTGCCCTCCAGTACCCGGTGGCTGAAGAAGCGCGGGTGATTGGTGGTGCCCAAAGCCAGGTACATGGCCCACATGGCAATGGTGTAGCAAAACAGGAAGGGCAGCAACTGGTTGCGGGAGTCCAAAACACCCTTAGACACCAGGCGAAACAGGTTCTCCACCCAGTAGCCGATATGGGCATACACCAGCCCCGCCAGCCACAAATGGGTCACATCGTAATCATATAGCCGCACGGTGCCGTTGTCTGCTTTGGTAAAGAATTTGTCCAGCACTTTGTTCATAGTGCCACTTCCTTTCTGCCCTCATTGTAGCACCGACACACGGTTTTCCAATAGCCGAACTCCACCCTTTGCCCAAATTTTTAACGAAATACGACAAATGTAAAAAAACAAGAGTGAATCCCACAGCCTTTACAAACAAAAAGGCTCCCCTTACAGGGGAGGCAGAAAGGTTAAATATTTGTAGGGTGCGATGAGTGAATTGCACGCAGTGCAAGAGACACGAGGCTCCAAATGCGTTAGCATTTGGGAGAAACAGTCCGGGGGACTGTTTCGTAGCGAGTGCAGTATCGCACCGCACCCTACCGAATGAAATTGTATTTAACTGAGCTTGGCCTTGCCGGTGCACAGCTGGTAATAGCGACCCTGCTGGGCCATCAAGGCGTTGTGGTCGCCCCGCTCGATAATGCGGCCGTCCTCCAGCACCATAATCGCGTTAGACTCCCGCACCGTGGAGAGCCGGTGGGCGATCACAAAGGTGGTCTTGCCGGCCATCAGCCGATCCATACCGTGCTCAATGTGCTTCTCTGTGCGCGTATCAATGGAGGAGGTGGCCTCGTCCAGTACCATCACCGGCGGGTCTGCCACTGCCGCCCGGGCAATCGCCAGCAGCTGGCGCTGACCCTGGCTCAGGTTGCCGCCGTCGCCGGTGAGCATGGTCTGATAGCCCTCCGGCAACCGCCGGATAAAGGAATGGGCAGAGGCCAGCTTGGCTGCGGCAATGCATTCCTCGTCGGTAGCATCCAGCCGACCGTAACGGATATTCTCCATCACCGTACCGGTAAACAGGTGGGTGTCTTGCAGCACCATCGCCAGGCTACGGCGCAAATCGTCCTTTTTGATCCGGCAAATGTCAATACCATCATAGGTGATGGTGCCCTCCTGAATATCGTAAAACCGATTGATCAGATTGGTAATGGTGGTCTTGCCTGCGCCGGTGGAGCCTACAAATGCGATCTTCTGCCCCTCTTTGGCGTACAGGCTAATATCATGGAGCACCACCTTCTCCGGCACATAGGCAAAGGTCACATGGTGGAACTCCACAGCCCCATGTACCGGCACCCGGCGGTCGCCGTCCTGCCAGTACCACCGTTTCTCCTCCCCGGCACCGGTTACCGTCAAAGTCACGGTGCCCTGGTCCTCTTCGGAGGCAGTGTCCATCATCTCAAACACCCGCTCCGCACCGGCCAGAGCGGAAAAGATGGTGTTCATCTGATTGGCGATCTGGTTAATGGGTTGCGTAAATTGCTTGGCATAGCTGAGAAAAGTAAAGAATGTGCCGATGTCCAGCCGCCCGGTCAGGGCCAGCAGCCCGCCGAACAAAGCGATCAGGGCATAACCGGCGTTGTTGATTCCGTTGGACACCGGGCCCATCAGCCCCGCATAAAAGTTGGCGTTGGTGGCCGCAGAGCGAAACGCCTCGTTGTACTGCTCAAAGCCCGCAATGGCCTGGTCCTCATGGTTAAATACCTTGATGACCCGCATGCCCTCAACGGACTCCTCAATATTGCCGTTCATTTGGCCCAAATTGGCCTGCTGCGCCTGAAAGTAATGCTTGCTCTTTTTTCCGATCTTAGATACCGTCACCAGCATAATAATCATAAACACCAGCGAAATACAAAACAGCGGCGGACTCAGGGCAATCATCATCACCACAATGCCCACAAAGGTAAAGGCGGAGGACACCAGCTGCACCATAGACTGCTCCAGCATCATCTGAATATTATCCACATCATTGGTGTAGCGGCTCATAATCTCGCCGTGGGTCTGGGTGTCAAAGAACCGCAGGGGCAGGGTCTGCATGTGGTCAAACAGCTCCTTGCGGATCAGGTTGGTGGTCTTGTAGGCGATCTTGACCATCACCTTGCTTTGAATGTACGTACAAAGGGACGCGCCAATATACAGCGCCGACACAATGGCCAGGTTACGCATTAGGCTTTGCACACCCACGGTGGCAAAATTGCCTGCCCGGATGGAGGCATCAATGTCGTTCAAAATAGGCTTTAGCCAGTAAGAGGCGCCTACGGAGCATACCGTGCTGGCAATGAGCATCACGAATACCGCCAGCAACATAAATTTGCTCTTGCCCGCATACTGCAAAATGCGGCCAAAGGTCTTTTTGGCATTCTTGGGTTTCTTAAAATCCGTTCTTCTGGGACCCGGCATTATTCGCTCACTCCTTTCGCCTGTGTGGTCACGATCTCCTTGTAGATCTCGTTGTCGGCCAGCAGCTGCTCATGGGTACCGATCCCCTTGATTTGGCCGTCGTCCAGCACCAGGATCTGGTCCGCAGCCTGCACAGAGCTGACCCGCTGGGCAATAATGAACACGGTGGTGTCCTTAAAATCTTTATAGAAGCTTTCCCGAATTTTGGCCTCCGTTGCCGTATCCACGGCGGAGGTGGAGTCATCCAGGATCAAAATTTTCGGGTGCTTGATCATGGCGCGGGCAATGCAAAGCCGCTGCTTTTGACCGCCGCTCAGATTCAGCCCGCCCTGGCTCAAATCCGTATCGTACCCCTTGGGCTGGGCCAGTACAAAGTCATGGGCCTGCGCCGCCTGACAAGCCGCCACAATCTCCTCATCCGTGGCGTCTTTCTTACCCCAGCGGATATTCTCCTTAATGGTGCCACTAAAAAGCACGTTCTTTTGCAGCACCACGCCAATCATCTCCCGCAAAGCGGTCAGGTCGTACTTACGCACATCCACCCCGTCAATAAGCACCTGCCCTTGGGTGGCGTCATACAGCCGGGGGATCAGGTTTACCAAACTGCTCTTGCCGCAGCCGGTGCCACCTACAATACCGATGATCTGGCCGGGCTTGGCGGTAAAGCTGATATGCTCCAAAATATCGTCCCCGTGGCCCTCCGTATTATACTTAAAGCTCACATCCCGGAACTCTACGCCCCCCTTGGGGTCCTCCGGCAAATAGGGGTTCTGCGGATTGGTAATGTCAATTTCTGTATCCAGCACCTCCACCACACGGTCGCCGCAGGCTTTACCACGAGCCAGCTGCAACAGCATCATGGAGATCATCATCAAATTCATCAGAATTTGAATCACATAAGAGGCAAAGACGGAGATTTGGCCCACTTCCATCACGCCGGCGTTGGCCTCTAAAGCGCCTTTGTAGTACACAAAGACCACTACGGCGTTGAGCATCAGCATCATCACCGGCATCACGGTCACAATCAGACCCGCTGCCTTGGCACCCTGGGCGGCCAAATCATCGGAGGCGTCATGAAATTTGTCTTTCTCCCGGTCCTCCCGCACATAGGCCTTGACCACACGCATACCGATTAGATTTTCCTGCACCACCCGGTTTACGTTGTCGATCTGCTTCTGCATTTTTTGGAACATAGGGAAGCCGAACTTCAAAATGCAGGCCACCACCACAATCAAAATCGGCAGCAAGATCAGCAGCATAGCGCTCATTCTGGGATTGATGGACACCGCAAAGCAGGCGGCCACCACCGCCAACGCAGGCACACGCACTAAAATCCGCAGGCACATCATCACCACATTCTGCAAGGTGGTCACATCGTTGGTCATACGGGTAGTCAGCGACGCAGTAGAAAACTGGTCAATGTTCTTAAAGGAAAAATGGCTGATCTTGCGGTACATATCCCCCCGCAGTCGGTAGGCAAACCGCTGGCTTACATTGGCGGAAGTCTTCATGGTCACCACGCCGCCAAAAAGGCCTAACAGTGCCAGCGCCAGCATGGCCAAGCCGCTGAGGATCACCGCAGTACGCACGCTCTCCGGCGAGGCGGCGGTGTCCACCTTTTGATAAATGCTGTTGGCAAGGGACGGCAGTGCCAGCTCGCAGATAGCCTCTACGATCATACCGGCGGCGCTGATGGCTGCCAGTCCCCACAGCCCTTTCATATATTTGGATAACTTCTTTAACATTCGGTTCTCCTTTCTGTTTTCTTCTCTATCTTTCACACTTACGGGTTTTCTTTGCCCACATTTTGCAGGGCACGCTCCAACAGGCCGGCCAGCGTCAGTACCTGCTCCTGGCTCATACCGGCGGTGAGCACCTGCTCCATGGCGTTCATTTTTTGGTGAATCTTTTTCGGCGCGTCCTCCGCCACCGGAGTGGGATACAGCCGCACAATCCGGGCGTCCTTTTCGTCCACCCGCTTTTCAATAAACCCGGCCTTTTCCATGCGCTTGACAGACACGGAGGCGGTAGCGCTGGCCACCCCCAGGGCACGGCTCAGCTGGCCCAGGGTCATACCCGGTTGCCGAATTAGCAGCAGCAATATATCCTGCTGACCGGAAAACAGGCCCTGCTCCGCTACGGCGGCATTAAAATTCTTGCGCAAATATTTAGAGAGTTCCATCACCCGAGGACCGATCTCATCCGGTCGCAGCGGACGGCGATGACAGGGTTTCAGCTCCATGCAGGCACTTCCTTTTTATTCATTTAGCCGCCTATCGTTAGGCGGCTTATGATGTATTTTAGCACACTTGCACAAAAAGTCAAGCATATTATTGTAAATTCTGCCGAAGTGTGGTAGAATAGGCAACCGTTAGAGGAGCGGTTGTATGGATTTATATGATTATAATACAATAAAGAGAATATTAACCCGTCACGGCTTCACTTTTTCCAAAGCGCTGGGGCAGAACTTTTTGATTGACCCCTCCGTGTGTCCCCGTATGGCAGCAGCACTGGAAGCGGACGACCATACCGGCGTGCTGGAAATCGGGCCGGGCATCGGCGTGCTCACCAAAGAGCTGTCCGCCGTGTGCGGTCGAGTAGCCGCCGTGGAGCTGGACCGCCGTCTGCCGGATGTGCTGGCCGAGACCCTGGCAGACTGCCCCAATGTGCAGGTGGTGCCCGGCGATGTGCTGCAAATGGACTTGCAGGCGCTGTTTGCCGACCGGTTCGCCGGCTGTGACCGCTTGCAGGTGTGCGCCAACCTGCCCTACTACATTACCACCCCGGTGCTGATGCGCCTGCTGGAAAGCGAGTTGCCTATTGAACGGCTGGTGGTGATGGTGCAACTGGAGGCGGCCAAGCGCCTGTGCGCTCCCCTGGGCACCCGGGACTGCGGTGCCGTATCCGCAGCGGTGGAATACTATACGCAGGCGGAGATCTTGTTTGAAGTGGGGCGAGAGAGCTTTTACCCCAGCCCCAATGTAGACTCTGCGGTGATCGCCTTGACCCGACGGCAGCAGCCCCCGGTGCAGGTGACGGACGAGGGCTACTTTTTCCGTGTGGTCAAGGGTGCCTTTTTGCAGCGGCGCAAGACCCTTGCCAACAGTTTGAACGCCGCCCTGGGCGTGCCCAAGGCAGAACTGACGGCGCTGTTCCAATCTTTAGGACTGAGTGCCACCGTGCGGGCCGAACAGCTGACCATGTCTCAAATGGCAGCCCTGGCTAACGCGCTCTATGAGAAGAAGGCATAAAAGATCAATGAAAGACAATACCCAAGTTTTTGAAAGTTACAGCGTGCCCCGGGCCGTGCGCACTTTGGCGCTGCCCAGCATGATGGGCATGCTGGTGAATATCGTTTATAACCTGGCAGACACATTCTTTGTGGGTCAGACCGGCAACGCCAATATGGTGGCCGCCGTGTCGGTGACCATGCCGCTGTTTTTGCTGTTTATCGCCTGCGGCAACCTGTTCGGTGTAGGCGGCTGCGCCTTTGTAAGCCGCTCTCTGGGCGAGGGAAAGGCAGAGAGGGTCAAGACCATCAGCAGCTTTTGCGTTTACAGTGCCATTGGCGTTGGGTTGGTGATGACCGTGCTGTTTTTGGTATTCCGCAAGCCGGTACTGTACGCAGTGGGCGCGTCAGACGCCACCTTTGCCTACGCCGCCGATTATCTGAAATATGTGGCCATCGGCTCTCCCTTTATTGTGTCCTCCGTGATGCTGGGCAACCTGGTGCGGGGCGAGGGCGCCGCGAGAGTATCTATGATCGGCAGCATTATCGGTCAGGTGGTCAATATTGTGCTGGACCCGATCTTTATTCTGAATAAAGGCGACAAGCTCTTTGGTCTGGCCATGCCCTTTGGCACCGGTCAGGGCGTAGCCGGCGCTGCCATTGCCACCGTCATCGGCAATGTGGTCAGCGTGGTATTCTTCCTGATTTACTTTTTGCGGGGCAAGTCCATTTTATCCATCAGCCCCGGCCGCTATCGGGTGCGGGGCGGCATTGCCCGCGGGGTCATTACCGTTGGACTGCCTGCTGCCATTAACAATTTGCTGATGAGCATTTCCAACATGCTGATCAATGTCTTCTTGCAGGCGTACGGCGACAACGCGGTAGCAGCCATGGGCATTACCATGAAGGCCAATATGCTGGTGGTGATGCTGCAACTGGGACTGGCGCAGGGCGTGCAGCCGCTGGTGGGCTACTGCTACGGGGCAAACAAACTGGACCGTATGCGCCACAGCATTCGCTTTTCCTGCGTTTGCAACATTGTGCTGGGCACAGTAATCACCGTGATATACTTTATCTTTACCCGCCAGGTGGTCAGCGTGTTTATCGACGACCCGGCTGTAATCGACTATGGGGTCAAAATGCTGCGTGCCTTGATGATCTCCGGCCCGGTGATCGGCTGTATGTTCGTGCTGAACTTCTCATTCCAGGGCATGGGCAAGGGCACCCAAAGTATGATCTTGTCCCTCAGCCGACAGGGATTGATTTATTTCCCGCTGCTGATTATAATGAATAAGACGGTTGGTCTGGATGGCATTATCTGGTCTCAGGCCGTGGCCGACCTGGTGTGCACCGTCATGAGCGTGGTGATGTTCCTGCTGGTGGTGCGCAAACTGCGCCGGCAGCATAGCCAAAAGACGGAAGCATAAGAAAGGGTGAGGAAAAATGGAGCTGTCCCATTGGGATAAAAAAGAACAAGCACCGCTGGTGGAGTTCTTAGGGGCGTCGCTGCTGTCGCACCCGCTGATGATGTATTATTGTCCGGATCGGGACAAGCGGGAAAAATTCATCACCCGCTATATGGAGCACAACCTGCCCCGCTGGATCCAAACCGGCACCGTGCTGGTCAGCGATCCGGCTCACGCAGTAGGCGTGCTGCTGCCCAAGAACGCACCGGAGTACCGCTCACCGTCCATGGGCACCCTGTCCATGCTCTCCGGCGACCGTTCCCGGCGGATCCAATCTCACCGGAATGTAACCCGCAATATCGTGGGCGTGATGATCCCCAGGGAAAAGCCGGTGCAGGTGCTCACGCTCTTTGGCAACGCCGCCGCCCAAAAGCAGGAGCTTTTGCAGCTGGCGTCCGAGGCCCAGGACCTGGCGGACGAAAAGCAGTTTGTCCTGGTGTACGACACCTTCTCCCGCCGCTTGGTAGACGCGCTGGAGAACCAGGGCTTCTCCACCGGCTACCAGCGTAATTTCCTTGATACCCACTTCATCCAAACCCTAATGACCTATAATATATAATGCATGATAATGCATGGCAAAAAGCAGCCCACCGGGCTGCTTTTTTATATTTAACTACAAACGACGGCAGAAAGGCAGGGGGTAATCCCTGCCTTATTTTTGTATTATTGCTTTTTAAAGTAGCAATTTTCGTTTTTACGCGTTTCGGGTAAAATGTAAAAAAACACCCGGAGGTAAATACAATGGAAGGACGAAGTTTAACGGCAGATATTATTGATGATTTCAGAAAAAATTTAGAGCTGCAAGAGAAAAGCACGGCAACGATTGAAAAATATATTCGTGATGTGAAAGCGTTTTCGGTTTATGCACAAGGCGAGGTCATTACAAAAGAAATTGTTATCGCCTACAAAAATCATTTGCAGGAAAACTATGCTGTACGCAGTGTGAACTCCATGCTTGCAAGTATCAACAGCTTGTTTGCATTTTTGAATTGGTTTGATTTGAGAGTGAAATCGCTAAAATTGCAACAACAAGTATTTTGCTCGGAAGAAAAAGAATTGACAAGGGCGGAATACAAATGCTTGTGTCAAGCGGCAAAGCAAAAGAAAAACGAACGATTGAATTTAATTATTCAAACGATTTGTGCAACAGGTATTCGTGTCAGCGAGTTGCAATATATCACGATTGAAGCGGCAAAGTGCGGCGAGGCAATTGTAAACTGCAAGGCAAAGACACGCTCGGTTTTTATCGTGAAAGAATTGAAACAAAAATTGCTCCGCTATGCAGCAGAGCAAGGAATAAAAAGCGGTATGATTTTTGTAACGAAAAGCGGCAAACCCATAAACCGCACGAATATCTGGCGAGAAATGAAAACTTTGTGCAAAGATGCAAATATAAATCCGCAAAAGGTGTTTCCGCATAATTTACGCCACCTATTTGCACGCACATTTTATGGGATTGAAAAAGACATTGCGAAACTTGCGGATATTCTCGGTCACAGCAGTATCAATACAACTCGAATTTATATCATTTCCACCGGCACGGAACACCGCAAAAGAATGGAAAATATGCACTTGATCATATAGAAAAAGCCACCGGATTCGGCGACTTGCTACATAATCTGCATTATGTTGTTTTAAATTTCTTTTTAGCACAGAAAACACAACTGTACACATAAAATATAGCATAATATTGACGAATTGTAAAGTATTGGCAAATACAATAAACATGACAACAAAGCCCTTTCGCTCATATCTTTTTTAACAATAAGGAGAAGGCTTAATTTGTTGTGCTAAATTTTTTATTTTTAAGGTTTAATCGGCTCTTTATGTAGTCTAGATACAACATAATGCAGATTATGTTGTATCTAGAGGTGATTAGATCATGCCTAAAATAGCAGAAGTAATCAAATACGAGGGTGACAACAGTACATTCATCTGGAAGCACCCGCTTGAAGATTTCAACTCGCTTACTCAGCTCATTGTTCATGAGTCGCAGGAAGCAATATTTATGATGAACGGACAGGCTCTTGATTTGTTCGGCCCGGGCAGATATACGCTTGAAACGCAGAATATTCCGCTCATTTCAAAGTACATAAATAAGACTACGGGCGACAAAACACCGTTCCACTGCGAAGTATATTTCATTAACAAAACCGAGCAAATGGCAATTAAATGGGGCACGGACAGCAAGGTTCAGTTTATGGAGCCTACATATAATTTCCCTATTTCTATCGGTGCAAGCGGTGAAATGAGCCTGCGTGCAGAGGATTCAAGAAAACTGCTTGTTAAGCTTGTTGGCACTGAAAACTTCCTGGGTCAGGATAATCTTGTTAGGTATTTCCGTGCATTTCTCATGACTAAGGTCAAGTCATATATTGCGCAGGTTATCCGTGAGCAAAAAATCAGCATTTTTGAAATTGATGAGCGTATAAACGATATGTCAGCCGCTCTTTTAAAAATGTTAAAACCCGATTTTGAGGACTATGGCATTTCACTTGAAAGATTTTTTGTAACCACGATAGTTAAGCCTGACGGTGAATCGACTTACGAAAAATTCAAATCACTTCATTTCAGACAGTATGCAGACATTGCCGAGGCTAAAATCCGTCAGCAAACGGCGGTTATTGATGCCGAAACACAGGCACAGCGTACTGTGATTGAATCACAGGCTATGGCAACCAAGCGTCAGCAAGAGGGCTATACCTATCAGCAAGAGCGTGGTTTTGATGTTGCACAGGATGTGGCACAAAACGAGGCAGTCGGTCAATTTACTAATATGGGCGTAGGTTTTGGCACTATGGCAGGTGTAGGCGGTGCAATCGGCGGAGTTGTCGGCAATGCCGTAAGCAGTGCTCTCGATAGCGCAAACCAACCGCAACAGCCGGCACAACCGCAGGACGATATGGCACAGTTCCAGGCAAAGATACAAAAACTTCAAATGATGAAAGATTCGGGAATGTTAACCGATGAAGAATATGCAAATATGAAGCAACAGCTTTTGTCATCTATTATGTAGGAGGGAAAAATGAAAAAAGGCATTAAATTTTATGCGCCTTGTTGGGCAATCGCACTTGCAGTATTTAATGTAATCACATTTGCCGTGCCGATTACGGTTAATGTTAATAAATTCACACCATCGTTTTGGATAGGTTACGCATTTATTACGCTGATGTTTATCGCTCAGCTTGTATGCAGTATTTTGTTTTTTAAGCAGGACAGCAAAGAAAAGAGATTTCTCAATATTCCTATTATCAGCTTGAGTTATACGGCACTTATTGTATCAATAATTGTAGGCGCTGTTGCAATGGTTGTACCGCTTATACCTTATTGGGTAGGCATTATTCTTGATGTGTTGATAGTCGCTTTTTACGCCATCGCAATTATTTCATCAAAAGCGGCGGCAGATACAATAGAAAATATTGATAAAAAAGTCAAAGCACAAACATTTTTTATTAAGTCGCTCACAGTAGATGCCGAAAGCCTTGTATCTCGTGCTAAATCGAACGAAACAAAAGCAATAGCAAAAAAGGTTTATGAGGCAATCCGCTACAGCGACCCTATTTCAAACGAGGCGCTCTCGTCTGTCGAGTCCCAAATTACAATTAAATTCAACAAATTTTCAAATGCAGTGATTGCGGATAATAAGTCCCTCGCCGAATCCATCGGCAATGAACTGATTATTCTTGTAAATGACAGAAATAAGAAATGCAGATTATCGAAATAAGGGGAGAAGAAAAATGAAGCAATTAACATGCGAGATGTGCGGCAGCACAGATCTTATCAAACAAGATGGTGTTTTCGTCTGTCAAACTTGCGGTTGCAAATATTCAGTCGAAGAAGCAAAGAAAATGATGATAGAGGGTAATGTTGATGTATCGGGAAGTACAGTAAAGATTGACAACAGTGCAGAAATTGAATATTTGAACGATAAATTAAATAGAAGTGTTGAAATAAAAGATTATGATAGTATGTTAAGAATAAGCGATGAACTATTAAGAATTAACAAAGATAATCCCGACGCTTTATTTATTTACGGATATGCTTTAGCCTGTATTGATGAAACAAGTATTAACGAGACGGTTGTTTATGCTCGAGAAGCATTAACAACGCAATATAGAGTTGTTGGCGAAAATGAGAAATTTTATGATTTCGCAACAACTGTGTTTACAAAATTGTATAAATTAATTAATGTTTGTTATAAAGATTATGTTGATGGCACATATTCTCAAAGCTATCAAGTGAATCAAGAAAAAAGTAAACAGGAAGCAATAGAAGAATATGCGAGAACAGGAAAAAAGCAGGATGCTACTCTGATTGAAATTGCAGGAAATGCCTTGATGGCAAAAATTGATTCCAAGGCAGCTGCTTCAAACTTTAATAATGTCGTTGCAACAGAATTGATTAAACTTATTGACTCGATGTATAATTTGAAGTTGGAAGGATTTTATAATGCAAAGCATGAATTTCTGCTGGCTTTTTTGAATATTTTAAAAATGAAAAATGAACTTGATACTAGTTTGTTAACTAAAGAAAGTATTCAAAGAGATATTCAAGCATTAGAAACAATAAATATAAATAACACTGAAGTTATTAACTTAAAGGGGATAATTTTAAGTGAATTGAATCAAATGAACACTGAAATTGAAAGGACAGGCAAAGTTAAATCAAATAAAAATAAAAAGGGTGATTTGTCAGCAGGTTTAGGCTGGGGTGTAGGATTTGGATTTATAATGCTTCTTTTGGGCGGAGTATTTGATACCGGATTTATGGTGATTATAGGTTTATTGTCTATGATTTTATCAGTAATAAGAATTATTATAGCGTGTATACCAAATAAAAAAGCACCTAAAGTCAATGATGTATCAACAAATAAAACTATTGATTTAGATGAGATAAAAAGACTGGCTGCTACGGATAAAATTCAAGCAATAATAGCATATAGTGAACTATGTAATGTTCCTTTAGCTGAAGCAGAAAAAGCTGTTGAAAAAATGATCAACCAATAATCTGGAGGATAATTATGGAATTATGCAAACCAAAAATAATCGGCCTTTGGGGTAAAGGATCAAGAGGTAAAACCCATACATTAAATTTGGTTGCCGTTTTATTAAAAAATCGTGGTGCAACTATTATTCAGGGTGAAATACCTGCCGATTTTAGCAAGGACGGTATATACATAGTAGAATATCATAATAAGAAAATCGGTATTGTAACTTACGGTGATGACGGTAAAACGCTTTCTAAGGCTTTTGGCGATATTGAAAACGATTGTGATTTGTATATCTGTGCCACAAGGACAAAAGACAGTTCGGTTGAATTTGTCAGGAGCGGATATTTCAATATTGTTTGGGTTGAAAGATGGAGCATTACTACAGAAAACTGCCAGCTCAATCACATGGATGAACTCCGCCAAAAGGCAAACGAACTTCAAGCTATGGGTATAATTGATATTATTGATGCCATATGATAAAAGAGCAGCCCCCGGGCTGCTTTTTATTTTACCGGCGGTGGGGCGAAAATCGCAGTATTTCTAACAAACCCGCCGGCTTTTCTGAAGTCCGGCCGGTATGCGCGCGGTATAGTAAAACTGTGTGCCGGGCAACGAGAACCGGATATAGACAATCGCCGCCGGGCGTAACCCTGTAAAAAGCGCAAAAAAGGCGGAACCACTCTACATGGTTCCGTCTTTTGTTTTGCTTGATGGGCTTACTCCCCCGCCTCGGTAGAGAGCAGCACCCGGTCGTTGTCAAACTCCTCACCGGAGGTAACCTTAAACTTATCCAACAAATCCTTGGTGGTCAGTTTCTTCTTCTCCTCACCGCTTACATCATAGATAATCTTGCCCTCGTTCATCATAATCAGCCGGTTGCCGATGGCAATGGCGTCCTTCATATTGTGGGTGATCATAATGGTGGTCAGGTGATCTCGGGCCACGATCTTCTCCGTCAGATCCAGCACCTTCTTGGCGGTTTTTGGATCCAGCGCTGCGGTGTGCTCATCCAGCAGCAGCACCTTGGGCTTCTTCAAAGTGGCCATCAACAGGGTCACCGCCTGGCGCTGACCGCCGCTGAGCAGACCCACCTTGGAGGTCAGGCGGGTATCCAGCCCCAGATCCAGCTCCTTGAGCATCTCTGCATACTGAACCTTTTCTTTTTTACTAACGCCGGAACGCAGGGTTCGCCCCTTGCCGCGGCGAGCGGCGATGGCCAAATTCTCGGCGATCTGCATATCCGCAGCAGTGCCGGTCATGGGGTCCTGGAACACACGGCCAATGAACTTGGCGCGCTTGTATTCCGGCAGCTTGGTCACATCCTTGCCGTCGATCACAATGGAACCGCAGTCCACCGGGTACACACCGGCGATCATATTCAGCATCGTGGATTTGCCGGCGCCGTTGCCGCCGATCACCGTTACAAAATCGCCCTCGTTCAAGGTCAGATCAATGCCACAAAGGGCCTTTTTCTCATTGATGGTGCCGGGGTTAAATGTCTTTTGTACACCTGTGATTTTAAGCATTGTCCTTGCCCCCCTTATTCGTCTTTACATGCTTGGCGCTCAGCTGCCCTTTCCAGTACGGCACGCCCAGGAACAGCGCCACCACCAAAGCGGAGAACAGCTTCAGGTCGTTGGCGTTCAGGCCCATTTGCAGCACCAACTGAATGACAATATAGTAGATCACGCCGCCCAGCACCGCTGCCAGCAGGCGCAGAGCAAAGTTCTTGAACAGCTTGCCAAAGATCACGTCACCGATGATCACGGCCGCCAGGCCGATAACGATAGCGCCGCGGCCCATGTTAATATCCGCAAAGCCCTGATACTGGGCCAGCAGACCGCCGGACAATGCCACAATGCCGTTGGAGAGCACCAGTCCCAGCACCTTGTTGAACCCGGTGTTGATGCCGTTGGCGCGGGCCATGGCCTCATTGCACCCGGTGGCGCGCACGCCGGCGCCCAACTCCGTGCCGAAGAACCAGTACAGTAACCCAATGATCACCAGCGCAAAAGCACCGCCGACGAGAATGGATTTGGGAATATACCGCAGGGATACCAAGATCCCGTATTCATCAATATTCAGCGCCACATTGGCACGACCGCTCATAATCCGCAGATTTACGGAATACAGCGCCAGTTGGGTCAAAATACCTGCCAAGATCGCCGGTATGCCAAACTTGGTATGCAAAATACCGGTAACCAGTCCGGCAATACACCCGGCCAAGAACGCCAACAGCATGGCCAGCCAAATGTTCATCCCTGCAATGGTACACACCACCAGCACGGCGCCGCCGGTGCCAAAGCTGCCGTCCACCGTCAAGTCGGCCAAATCAAGAACCTTAAAGGTCAAATACACGCCCACTGCCATGATACCCCAGATGATACCCTGGGCACAAGCACCGGGCAAAGAAGCTAAAAATCCGCTCATTGCACAATCTCCTTCAATTTAAAGTGCTAAATTCGCAAAGCGTAGTCCTATCTTACCAAATCCGCCGTAAAAAATCAAGTAGAGGACGCCAATCTCTTCACCACCGAACCACACGCCGAATCAACCACACAAAAAACCGGGCAGCATTTCTGCTGCCCGGCATCGTGGCAATGTTTAACCTTCGATTGCCTTGTAGCCGTCTACCACCTTCACGCCCAGTGCCTTGCAGCGGGCGGCGTCATATTCCTTGGTCAACTTGTCTTCCGGCACAAACTCAATGTCCATGGTTGCCGGGTCTTTGCCGTTAACCAGAATGTCATAAGCCATTTCGCCGGCCTTGTAGCCGATGTCGTAATAGCTGATGGACAGAGTGGCTATACCGCAGCCGGAGCAAATGCCCTCCTCACCGGCAATAATGGGTACGCCGGCAGGCTTTGCAATGTTGTCAATGGTCTTGGCGCTGGAGGCCATGGTGTTGTCTGTGGGAACATACAGCACATCGCTGTTCTGGCAAGCCAGCTTGGTCACAGAAGCGATCTCATTGGAGTCCGCAGCGGTGTATTCCTTCACTTCCAGGCCCATTTCCTTCAGCTTTGCGCCTACAACTGTGGCCTGGTACTTGGAGTTCTTCTCCGCAGAGCAGTACAGAATACCCACTTTCTTGGCATTCGGCACCCACTCTTTAACCATGGCGGCCTGCTTATCCAGCGGCGCAAGGTCGGCGGTACCGGTCACATTGATCCCGGTCTTGGTGGCAGTCTCATCCTTCAGGCCCAGAGCCACACCGTAGCTGGTAACGGAGGTGCCCACAATCGGAATGGTGTTGGTTGCCGTGCGGGCAGCCACCAGTGCGTCCGTAGCGTTGGCCATGATCAGGTCCACATTTTGAGACACATACTGGTTAACAATGGTGGAGCACAGGGTGGAATCGCCGGCGGCGTTCTGCTCTTTGAAAGTCACCTTGTCGCCCAGCTTGTCCGTCAGCGCCTTCTTAAAGCCCTCGGTAGCCTTGTCCAGTGCCGGATGCTGCATGGACTGGCAGATACCTACGGTATAAGTGTCCTTGGCACTGCCGCCGGAACAACCGGCAAATACAGAAGCCACCAGCAGCCCGGACAGCGCCACGGCAGCGATCTTCTTCACAACCTTATTCATTGTAATAACCCCTTTTCTCGGTAAATTTATGATGATTTTAGTTTAGCACATAAAAGCGTTAAAGTCAACACCTTTTTTCTTGCATAAATGCCTGCCCGGGTGTATAGTGAAGTTATCCTAACGAAAAGGGGATATTCCTATGCAACTGAACCCGTACCAGGATCTGCCCTGGGAACAGCTGATGCCCACCGCCCGGCGGAAGCTGCTGTGCAGCGACAAAGACTATATGTTCGTCTTAATGGAGTGCAAGGCCGGCACTGCCCAGCCGCCCCACAGCCATCCCCACACCCAGGTGGATTACCTACTGGAGGGCGAGATTGATATGCAGGTGGGTGACGAAGTGCGCCGTATGCACGCCGGCGACATTGTGCAGGTACCCGGCAATGTGCCCCACGCCTTTTGCCGGGTCTACCAGGATACCCGATGGCTGGAATTCTTCACCCCCGCCCGAGAAGACATTTTGCCCCGGGAAGAACAGAAAGAAAAAGAATAATTCAAACCCTTTGGCGCCCCTTGTTGCAAGGGGCGCTTTTTGTTTTGCTTGTTCCAATAAATAGGTAAGGGCGGCAATCTGCCACCCTTACCGAAAATTACAAACAACATCACACCACCTACAAAGCCCGACGCTTCCTTTTTCCTGTCTGCCGAATATAAAGCGCCCCGCAAAATGCGGCGCAAACAGCGGCAGCAATAGGCACGGCCCACCAAACAGCCCCGGTGCCCAGGGGTGCCGCCAGGCACACACCTACGCACAGGCACAACGGCAGCGCACCGGCAGTAACCAGCGCCGATTTGGCTCGGTTTACCGACTGGAAATAGGCACTCACCGTCAGTACCGGCGGCAAGAACAAAAGAGCCGGTACCAACCGCCGCAAGCAGTAGACACCAAATTGCACGATCGCCGGATCGCGGGTAAAAATACCCAGCAGCGCTCCGCTCAAAGCATAACACACTGCCACAGCAACCACCGCATACACCAGTCCCAACTGCACCGTGCGCACCACCGTTTGGCGCACCCGGCTATGCAGACCGGCGCCGTAGCTGCTGCCGATGATCGGCGCTGCCGCCAAGCAAAGGGCGGAGAACGGCGCCAAGGCAAATTCTGCCAACCGACTCACATAGCCAAAGGCCGCCACACCCACCGTACCTGCCCGAGGGGCTAACAAACCGTTCATCACCACCAGCACAACAGACAGACTGCCCATTTGCACCAAGGTGGGCAACCCCAGAGTCAAGATTCGCCCCACGGTGGCGCGATCCGCCCGCACGCCACGGAATTGCTGACAAGAAAACCGGGTAAAAAACAATACGCTCATACAAAAGCTCGCCGCCTGGGCGATCACCGTGGCCCAGGCCGCACCGGCAATGCCCAGGTGCAGCCGATAAATCAGCAACCAATCCAGCAGCAAGTTCACCCCGGTAGGCAGCAGCCAGATCCAAAGGCTGTAATCCATACGCCCCTCCGCCCGTATAATGGACGAAAACCCGGTGGAGAACACATTGCCCGCTGCCAAAATGGTAAAATAGGTGCGGGCATAAGGCAAAATCTCTGCCGTGGCACCGAACAGCCGCAGCAGCGGCGTGCGAAACAACAAGCAAATGCAGGTAATCCCCAGCGCTGTGGTGTAAAAGAACGCCATGGCGCTTTTTGTGACCCGGCCTGCCGCCCGGTAGTCCTTTTGCCCCAAACAGGGCGACACCAGCGCCCCGGCACCGGCGCCAACCATTTGGGCAATAGCACCCTGCAAAACCGTCAGGGGAAAGACCACGCTAATACCCGCAGCCGCCAGGTCGCCTACCCCGTGGCTGACAAACAACGTGTCCGCCACATTATAAAAGGCACTAAAGAGCAGCGAAGCCAGAGTGTACGGCAGGTGCCGCAGCAGACGGCCGGTCACCGGCGCAGTGGTCAGTGCCTGCGCCTTGTCCTGCGCCTTTTGGCGCCCGCCCTTACCCACGGCGCAAAGTGGCAAAGGCCGCCTTGTAAGCCACAGAAGCACCACCTATATCCACCATCCAGCCCTGGCTCAAGGGCGTAAAGCGATAATATTTTTCCACTTCCTGGATCAACGCCAGCAGGCCCTGAGCAAAGGCGTAGCGCAGCCGGGTCTCTTGGTTGACTTGCACCGGTATCCGGCAAAGGGCATTGTGGGCTGCCAAGGACAAAGTCTTTTTGTCCAGCGGCGCAGTAAAGGACTCCAGCGGCAAAAAGTCCAGCACCGGGTCGCCCCACAGGCTGCGCTCCGGGTCGATCCAGGCAAACCGGGTTTTTCCGTCCACCGTATGGCACAGGATATTGCTGCTCCACAGATCAAAATTCACCATCACGCAAGGTGCCGCCGCCAGCACCGCCCAATACTGCCGGGCATACGCCAGCAGGCGCTGCCCGCGGCGGCTGGTCTTGCCCATACGCCGGGCATCTGCCAGCAGGTTCTCGATCATGGAAATGTAAGCGTCCGCCCAGTTCTCATACAGCCCATTTTGCACATAACCGTAGCCCGTGCCGGACACATTATGGATCTGCGCCACCATCTCCGCCGTGCGCCGGTGTTTCTCCGCACTGGGCAGCGGGCACTTGTCTCGGTGCACCCCGGGCAGTCGCTCCATCACCACCCAGGGCGCGCCGCACAGGTTGCCCGCCAGGTCACTATACAGAATATCCGGCACAGTAATCTCCGTGTGCTGCCGGATCTGATCGTACCAGTACAGCTCGGTGGCCAGCATATCCCGCTCATAGGTCATCACCGGCACCTGGGGTCGGGGCGCAATCTTCATCACCACCGGCGGGTTTGTCTCCGCTGCAAAAACGGCGTTGAACATACCGTCTCCCAGCAGCCGAAATTGCACCCCCGCGCTGTTCAGTCCGGCTTGTTTCAGCATATCCCGTAGCACCGAGTCGGTAGGCAGGGTCTTGGTCTTACTTTTCATATTTGGGTCACTCCTTTCCAACGCTATCATAGCACAACCCCCCATTTTGTCTACCAAAAAGCCGCGAAAATACAACAAATCCCCATCGACTTGCGCCGCCCCGGTTGACGGACAGCCTCCGGGCAGCTATACTGCACATAGGGGGAATTCAAATGGATAGTGCATCTTTAATGAGTATTCGGGTGATCCCGAAAAGCGTCAAGGAAGAAACCGGACACCACACGCTGGAGCGACTGCACCATACCCCATACCGGGACGAGGTGCGCCTGTTCTCCTGCCTGCAACGGGGTGATCTGAAAAAGCTGATCTACGAACTGGGGCAGATCGGCATACAAAATATTACCGTAGGCCAAATGTCGGAGAACGACTTGCAGCAGCAAAAATATATGGCTGTCAGCTTTATCACCCTGGCCACCCGCTACGCCATTCAAGGAGGTCTGGGCGAAAGCGATGCCTATGCGTATTCGGACGATTTTATTCGCCGCATTGACGCAGCCAGCGCCAAGCGCACCGTGCACGCCGCCATTGTGGACGGCGCCATTGAACTGACCAATATGGTCAGCCGGGCGCAAAAGGACCTGACCTACTCGCCCCATGTGCGCCGCTGCATTGCCTATATCAACAAAAACCCGGACCGCAAGCTGACGGTGGCTGCCGTGGCCGCCCACTGCGGCCTGTCGCCGGACTATCTCTCCCATCTGTTCAAATGCGAATTGGGCGTAAACCTGAGCACCTATATGACCGCCCAAAAGCTGGAGTTAGCCAAAACCCTGCTGTGGGAGGGCTGCACCGCCGAGCAGGTGTGTTACAGCCTGGGCTTCTCCTCCCAATCCCATTTTATCGCCCTGTTTAAGCGCCGATTCGGTATGACCCCACGGGAATACACCGCCCTGCTGGGCACGGAAAAGTGAAGGTATAATAACATCGCCCCTTGATTTGCAAGGGGCGTTTTTTTGTTTTACTTGCCGTAGGGCGGGGGCTTGCTCCCGCCGTCCAATCCCTCCGTCTGCTCGCAAGCTCGCAGCCACCTCCCTTTGCAAGGGAGGCAAATCGGTTACAACACCTTAGGCTCCCTTGTAAAGGGTGACTCCCCGCAGTGCGGGGAGATGTGGCGCAGCGACAAAGGGGACGGGCGCCAATTAGGCGCTGTCAGCGCAGCTGACTGAGGGATTTGCGGGCGGCAGATTGCCGCCCCTACCAAGCATCAAATCAAATACGGTACGATAGACAAAAGACGCAAGCACGCGCTGCAAATCCCCACGCCGCCTCATTTCACCCTTGATTCTTCCGCAAAAGGTGGTATAATCGTTGTGCACATTTTATGTATGCGGAGAGGAAATTATGAAATATAACAAAAGCGCGACTTTGCGCTTTGCGTTCAAGCAATCACTGCCGGTGCTGTTCGGCTACTTGTTTTTAGGCGCAGCGTTCGGTATTATGCTGTTTAAGGCCGGCTACAATTGGGTGTGGGCAGCACTGATCTCGCTGCTGGTGTATGCCGGGTCCGGCCAGTTTCTGCTGGTGTCGTTGATCTCCTCCGGCGCCGGGCTGGCCACCACCGCACTGATGACGCTGTTTATCAACACCCGCCACATGTTCTATGGCCTGTCTTATATTGAAAAGTTCAAGGCCGGCGGCTGGCGCTATCCTTTTATGATCTTTACTTTAACGGACGAAACCTACTCGGTAAACGCCTCCATCCTGTCTGTGCCGGATGGAGTAGACGAGCCTCGGGCGCGCTTTCTCATCGGCGAGCTTGACCATGTGTACTGGATCATCGGCTCCGTGCTGGGCTCTCTGCTCAGTGCCGCCCTGCCCATGGACTTTACCGGCATTGATTTCTCTATGACCGCCCTGTTTGTGGTGATTTTTATTGACCTGATCCGCAACCAAAAGGGTCGCGCCGGGCTGATCGGCGCTCTGGGGCTGTGCACCGGCATTCTGTGCCTGCTGATCTTCGGGGCAGACAAATTCCTGCTTCCCTCCCTGGTGCTGACCGTGGCGGTGCTGTCCGCCGGGCGCCCCTTCTTTGATCCGGAACGGAGGGCTGCCAAATGACCAACACCCATTTGCTGGTCATGGTGCTGGTAGCTGGCGCCTGTACCTTTGCCACCCGCCTGTTTCCCTTTGCCCTGTTTGGGGGCAAAAAGCAGGTGCCCAAGTTCGTGCAGTACCTGGGCAATGTGCTGCCGGTAGCGATCCTGGGCATTCTCATCGTCTATTGTCTTAAGGATTTTGAGCAGGGCAATGTGAACTACATTGTGCCCCAGCTGATCGCCGTGGCGCTTACCGCCGGGGTGCATCTGTGGCGCAAAAATACCCTCCTGAGCATCGCCGTGGGCACCATCGGCTATATGCTCCTGATCCACTTTGTGTTTGTGTGACAAAAACAAAAAAATACAAAAATGACCGCACCGGGAATGGTGCGGTCGTTCTTTATCTCAATAATTTTTTAGTTGCAAACGCAGCAGATTCATGGTACAATAGCCTTGCGACACAAGTGAATATTTTTTCTGCATACAGGACATGCTTTTTTTATCTCTCGATAAAAATGCGTGGGATTTTCGCATGCCTTATGCAGAATCACTTGTGTCGCAGCAAACCATGCGTTTTTTGTGCGTGGCTTTGCTACGCACTTTTTATTTTTAGGGGGATAATTTTATGGAAACTGCTGCGTACACCATTTCTTTCATTCTTACAGTCTTTATTTGCTTTGGTATTCCTCTACTGCTGATCGTTTGGCTGATTTACCAAAGCGTGTATTACAAAAGCCAAAAATTTCTATCCATTAAAGAGCGCATTTCCAGCTACACCAATGATTGCAATGCGCTAAACGAACATATCGAAACGCTGAAAGATTGCTATTCAGAAATACAACATATAGACTACGGTCAGGCAACTTTTGTAAACAACAGCAAATGGAATTACCGTCGCCCAGCGTTCAATGCCCGCAAACAATCCAAATTTGTATATAACTGCTCTCGCCAGGTTTGCAGCAATGCACAAAATCAGCCGTTCAAGTATTTGTGCAAATACTTCAATATTAAGCCGAACGAAAACACTTTGGAAATGTTTGAGTCCGTCTTAAACAAATTTTCCGCCGTTGAGCAAGGTAAGCAACTACTGGTACAGCAGCGAAATGATATACTCGCACAAATTCAAAATGACATTCCGAAAATCATTATGAAATTTTCGCGCAGACGGCTATTGCGCAAACTGGGTTTTCAGGACATTGACTTGAGCAACATGTACTTTCCCAAGTACACATTTCAATACACCAGCTCTGGCGGCAACAGTTCTTTTGCCTATGACATTGTTATGGATATTCCAAATTTGGAGAAATTTGTACAATATTTGTCTGATACCATCAAGTTCAAAAAGTCTGCCGCAGGGCAGCGTGCATTGATGACTCCGGCGTTGCGTGAATCCATTAAACAGCGTGACCATTATACTTGTCAAAAATGTGGCGTCAGTGTTGAGGAAGAGCCACACTTGCTGCTGGAGATCGACCATATCGTCCCCATCTCAAAAGGCGGTATGACCAGTGTAGACAACTTGCAAACTTTATGCTGGAAATGCAATCGCTCCAAGGGAGCCAAACTGTTAGACTAATACCAAACACCCCTGAACCAACACTTCGGTTCAGGGGTGTTTGGTTTATTCATCTACACCGCAGCGGGGACAAAGCGATAGCCACGACCCCACACTGTATGAATCAGATCCAAATTAGAATCCAGCTCCTTGAATTTGTCTCGAATCCGGTTTACATGAACGGTGACGGTAGAGGTCTCGCCCAAGCTGTTGTACTGCCAAATCCGGTCAAACAGCTGTTCCTTGCTAAAGACTTCGTCCGGGTGGCCGGCCAAAAAATACAGTAGCTCAAACTCCTTATTGGTCAACGCCACCTCCTGCTCCCGAAACCAGGCACGGCGGGTGGCAGGATCCAATCGCAGGGCACCGCTCTCCAGCACTGCGTCCTTGATCGGCGGGTGCGCAGCGCCGTCGCCGGTGAGCCGCTCATACCGGCTGATATGCGCCAGCACCCGGGCCACCAACTCGCCGGGGGAAAAGGGCTTAACCACATAGTCGTCCGCACCAACGCCCAGGCCCTTGATCTTGTCCAAATCCTCTTTCTTGGCACTGACTAAGATAATCGGTACATTCTGCTCCCGGCGAATGGAGCGGCAAACCTCCAGTCCATCCATTCCCGGCAACATAATATCCAGCAAAATCAGGTCAAACCGACCATCCAACGCCGTGCGCAGTCCGGAGGGGCCGTCCGCTGCCACCGATGCCTGTAAGCCTGCCGCCTCCAGATAATCCCGCTCCAGCCCGGCAATGCGTGGGTCGTCCTCAATAATCAATATCTGCTTCATCTGCAACACGCTCCCTTTTGGGTAACGAAATAAAAATCGACAGCCCCGCGTCCGTATGACTGCGGGCCCAAATGGAGCCGCCGTTCTGCTCTACAATTTGCTTGCACACCGCCAGCCCCAGTCCGCTGCCCTGGCTCACCTGGCTGCGGGCCGGATCCGTGCGGTACATGGCGTCAAAAATCTTGCGCAGCTGATCCTTATCCACGCCGATGCCGTTGTCTGCAAATTCCAGAATCACCACCCGATCATAGGCGGTGGCCGTCAATGCCAACCGACCGGGTACACCCGGACGGGCATACTTAACCGCATTGCCCAGAATGTTCAAAAACACCCGGCGAAAAGCGTCCGTGTCGATCTCAATCTGCGTATCTGCCGGGCAGTGATTTTCCAGCGCAAAGGTACAGCCGCGGTCCTCCATAAAAGCCGTCAGCTCCGGCGCAGCATCATCCAGCACCGCTTGTAGCTGCACAATGGAGCGATCGTTGCCTGTGCTGCCCAGCTCCAGCTTGGACAGCGCCAGCAAATCATCAAGAATTTTCTCTGTCTGCACAGCGGAGTCGTAAATGGTCTGCAAATACCGCTGCTGCTTCTCCGGCGTGTTGGCAATGCCGTCCCGCAGCCCCTCGGCGTAGCCCTTAATGCTGGTGAGCGGGGTGCGCAGATCATGGGCAAAGCCGGCGGTCATCTCCCGCCGCAGTTGCTCGCTTTTTTCGCGGCTCTCAATGGTCTCTTTCAGCCGCAGGCGCATGGCGTTAAAGCTCTCCACCGTTTGGCCCAACTCATTGGTAGAGTCATAGTCGATCTGATAATCCAGATTGCCGCCGGCAATGGCGTCCGCGCCCCGGGCAATCTTCTGAATGGGGCGCACAATGGTGCGGCTGGTAAAGAAAGAGAACGCCGCCACCGCAGCGGCAAAAATCAGCACAATGGCCAGCACCACCAATCCGGTACGCCCCATCAACAGACGCGACAGCGTGCCCCGCGCCGCCGGCTCCGTTTGATCCGCCACCGTATAGCCGGTGCCGGTGAGCACCAGGCGGCAGCGCTGATCCCCGGTCCGCACATGACTGACGATCACCAGCCCGTCCTGACCGAAGTGGTACACATTTTTTTCCGAATCAAAGGCCACGATCTGCCGAGCACGCCCCAGCACATCCTTGCACCCGGCGCTTCGATAAAATACCTCGTTACCCCGTCGAATTTCCAACGCCACGCCCCGCTTCTCCAGCGGTGCGGCGTAGGCGGTAATATCCGCCAGCTTTTCTGCGTCCGTATCTTTGGTGCGCAGCAACACATCAGACAGGTTGCTCACCGTCTGATTCCAGCCGATCTGGTTGACCAGGCTGTACCTGTCCGCCGTCTCCGCCGCCAACTGAAAGGTGTTGGAGGTGCTGTGCAGCAGTCCCAGGCACACCAGCGCCACCAGCACCAGCGGTATGGCGATGGCCAGCACGGTGGTGAGCACAATGCGGGTGTTGATCTTTAAGTTCTTGGAAGAACGCTTTGGCTTTTTGCCGGACATATCAATAGCTCTCCCGGGGAACCCGTCCGTGCTTTACATCCTTGCTGTGACGAATAATCTCCAAAATGGAGCCCAGATGAATCCGGGCAAAATTGTACGCCTCGGTTTGTATATCCATATCATCATGGGTCACCCAGTATCGAATAACCCCTTTCATACCGGTAATAATATATTCAATGCTCAGGTCACTGATCCCCTCAATGTCCCCTTTGATCAGGTCCAACGCCGTGCGAATGGTTTTCTCGATCTTTTCAGAGAACACCACGGTGCCCGGATCCGTCAACAGCAACCGATACAAATCCCGATCCTCGTCGATCACCCGTTGAATACTGATCAGCAGCGCGGCGGTGCAATCAATGGTAAAGTCCAGATCCTTGATCTTGATCAAATCTTTGCTCACCCGCCAATACACTTTGCGCATCAGCTCATTGCTGATTTTGTTAAGCAGATCAAACTTGTCCTCATAATGCAAATAAAAGGTATTCCGGCTGATCAGCGCCCGGTCGGTAATATCCTTGACTGTAACGGAATCAAATCCGTTTTCGTCAATCAATTCAAAAAAGGCATCCCGAATGGACTTTTTGGTGCGCCGAATACGCAGATCTGTTTTTTCCTCCGGATTATTCCCGGAATTCCGCTTGGACATACGATACCCCTTTTCACGTGCCCGCAAAACGAGCGTGTTTGTTATGATACAGTGCTAAATAACTAACACCTGTACTTATAACAGTACACGAAAACGGAATCAATGTCAATAAATCGCCCCTTTTTTCCCGTTTTTGACATTTTTTTGCAGAAAAAAGCACCTTCCCGGTGGGAAGGTGTCGTGTTAAAAATACAGCGGCGGGGGGCAAGCCCGCACCGCATAATCCCTGCGCGTTTGCCTGCGGCAAACCCACATTCCTTTGAAAACAAAAAGGATTATCTTAGGCGTGGCAACCTGCTGCTCGCAATTTCTCATTCCGCCAGCAAATCATTCTCCCGCAGCAGCGCGGCAAAATGCGCCACATCCGCGGCAGCACGCTGCCGTTCCACTTCATACTCATGCATCAGCGCCTCAACTACCTGCGCTTCGGTGGTGGGCTGCAAAAAGCAGTTCCAAAGAAAAGCCCCGGTATCGTTCAGGGTAATCATACCGTTAAAATCCGACGAGGCGGCGCCCACAGGCACCACGATGTTGCTGCCGGCGATCTTGCGCATGGCAAAGCCCGGTTTGATCTGCATAAAAAGTCACCTCAAAGTCATTCTTTTACCTATACTATACTGTATTGGGGCAAAACTTTCAACAACTTGCTTAAAACATTCTTACAAATAGCGACATTTTTTTATAGTTTTAGTCTTGAAGCGCAGCAAAAAAATGGTTATAATAACCTTGGTAATTTTGATAAATTATTAAGTATTGTTGGAAGGAGTAAATCATCATGACTTATTCAAATGAAGTTGAGCAGATGTGTACCGTTAAAAAGGGTCCGCATCACGGTCCGGCTCCCATTCCTGAAGAAGGCAAGTGGGTCAAGAGCTACCAGATCAGCGACATCTCCGGTTTCTCTCACGGTATCGGTTGGTGCGCACCCCAGCAGGGCGCCTGCAAGCTGAGCCTGAATGTGAAGAACGGTATCGTAGAGGAGGCTCTGGTGGAGACTGTGGGCTGCTCCGGTATGACCCATTCCGCCGCTATGGCCGCAGAGATTCTGCCCGGCAAGACCTTGCTGGAGTGCCTGAACACCGACCTGGTGTGCGACGCCATCAATGTGGCTATGCGCGAGATCTTTAAGCAGCTGGCTTACGGTCGTTCTCAGTCCGCATTCTCTGAGGACGGTCTGGTTGTCGGCGCTGCTCTGGAGGACCTGGGCAAGGGCCTGCGCAGCCAGGTGGGCACCATGTTCTCCACCAAGCTGAAGGGCGTGCGCTACATGGAGATGGCTGAGGGTTATGTGACCCGCATGGCTCTGGACGAAGAGGGCGAGGTCATCGGCTATGAGTTCGTAAAGCTGGGCAAAATGCTGGAGGATATTCGTCACGGCAAGAGCCCCAACGAGGCTTACGAGGCAAACATTGGCAACTACGGTCGCTTTGCTAACGCTGCAAAGTACATTGACCCCAGAGAAGAATAAGAGAAGGAGGACAATACCATGGCAAATGATGTAAAGTTTGAAGGCAAGGAAAGAAGACTTGCCAAGATCGAAAAGTGCCTTGCCGAGTACGGTCTCTCCAGCCTGGAGGAGGCAAGAGATCTTTGCCTGTCCAAGGGCATTGATGTAGACGGTATCGTAAAGGGCGTGCAGCCCATCGCTTTTGATAACGCCAGCTGGGCATACACCCTGGGTGTGGCCGTTGCACTGAAAAAAGGTGTGGCCACCGCTTCCGAGGCTGCCGCAGCCATCGGTATCGGACTGCAGGCATTCTGCATTCCCGGTTCCGTTGCCGAGCAGCGTAATGTAGGTCTGGGCCACGGTAACCTGGGCGCCCGCCTGCTGCACGAGGACACCAAGTGCTTCGCTTTCCTGGCCGGCCACGAGAGCTTTGCTGCCGCTGAGGGCGCAATCGGCATTGCCCGTACCGCCAACAAGGTTCGCAAAGAGCCCCTGAAGGTCATCCTGAACGGCCTGGGCAAGGACGCTGCTTATATCATCTCCCGCGTTAACGGCTTCACCTATGTAAAGACCGATTATGATTTTTACACCGGCGAGCTGAAGATTGAGGAAGAAAAGGCATTCTCCGACGGCGAGCGCGCTGCCGTAAAGTGCTACGGCGCCAACGATGTGCTTGAGGGCGTTGCCATTATGAAGCACGAGGGCGTAGATGTTTCCATCACCGGTAACTCTACCAACCCCACCCGCTTCCAGCACCTGGTTGCCGGCACTTACAAGAAGTGGTGCCTGGAGAACGGCAAAAAGTACTTCTCCGTGGCTTCCGGCGGCGGCACCGGCCGTACCCTGCACCCGGACAATATGGCTGCCGGTCCCGCTTCCTACGGTCTGACCGACTCTATGGGTCGTATGCATGGCGACGCACAGTTCGCCGGCTCCTCCTCCGTTCCCGCTCACGTTGAGATGATGGGCCTGATCGGTATGGGTAACAACCCCATGGTCGGCGCTACCGTGGCTTGTGCCGTGGCTGTGGAAGAAGCCACCAAATAAGCCAAAAACGGCATAAAATCACCCCCGCACGCCCGGCGTGTGGGGGTTTCTTTTCGCGTTATATTATGAGGGCGCTCCCTCAGTTGACCGTAGGGCGGGGGCTTGCTCCCGCCGCAAACTCGGTGAATCGTAGGGTGGAGAGCCATTCCCTGCCGCAAACATCACGCCTCGGCAGCCACCTTGGCGGCGCGGGCAATGTGGGTGCGAATTACGGTGCAGGTCTCCTCAAACGCCTGCTGCTCCGCAGCGTTCAAGGGAAGCTCGATAATATCCTCAATGCCGTCCCTGCCGATGACACAGGGCACACCGGCGTGCAGATCTTGCTGACCGTACTCCCCTTGCAACAGCACGGAAGCGGGCAGCACCCGGTGCTCGTCCCGAAGAATGCACTTGACCATATCCGCCAGCGCTGCGCCGATGCCGAACTCCGTGGAGCCTTTGCCCTCAATGATCTCGTTGCCGATCTGGCGGGTGCGCTCCAAAATCAGATCCTCATCCAGCTTGCCGTAGCGCACCGGATCCTGCCGGCGCAGGGCGGTATAATCCCGACCGCCGATGGTGGTGGAGGAGAAGGGAATCAGCGAGGAATTGCCGTGCTCGCCCAAGGAGCAGGTAGTCAGGCTGCGGCGATCCACACCGGCGAGCTCGCTGATGGTGCGCTTCAGCCGGGCGGTATCCAAAAGCGTGCCGGTAGAGAAGCACCGCTCCCGGGGCAGCCCCAGGGATTTGCGGGTAAAATCCGCAATGATATCCGCCGGGTTCGTAATGGTAATCACAATGCCCTGATAATCCAGCGGCTTTAAGTGGCTGCACACATCCCGGAGCATACGCACCGAGTCGTCCAGCATGTCCAGCCGCGTTTGGCCGGGCTTGCGGGGCTGACCCACGGAAATAACAATAATATCCGCCGTTTTGCAGTCATCATAATTTCCCACATGCACAGTGCAACTGCCGGGCGTGAACAGGCAGGCGTCTGCCACATCCATGGCGTTGGCGCGGGCTTTCTCCAAATCCGTATCCAGCAGCACGATCTCCTCGCACACGCCGCCAAAGGCCAAAGCCATGGCGCAGTGGGAGCCTACATGCCCGGCGCCGATGATCACAACTTTTCGCTTATTCATAACGCTCACCTCGAACAAATTCTTTATCTATTGTACTCCCCGCCCGGTCATTTGTAAAGCCCGCTTGTAACCAGGCGGTATTTGTGCCATAATAAAAGCGGTGATCCTATGACAAAACAAAAAATCCTGGTGATCGGCACCGGCGGCACCATCGGCGCCAAGACCGGTTCCACCATTACGGCGGACGCACCGCTGAAGATTCTAAACCTATATACGCCCCCGGCGGGGATAGATCTGATCGGCCGAGCGGCCTTTGACCGCTTTTCCGAGCATGCCGACCTGGCGTACCTGGAGCAACTTTGCACCTATATGCAGGGGATCGATTACAGCGCTTACCGGGGCGTGGTGCTGCTCCACGGCAGCGACACCCTCACCTACACAGCCGCGCTGCTGGCCCACCTGCTGCCGGACAAGCCGCTGGTGCTGGTGGCTGCGGGCACCCCGCCGGAGGCACCGGGCAGCAACGCCCTGCCCAACCTGGACCTGGCGGTGCAATATTTACTAAGCGGCGCCAAAGACGGTGTGCAAATTGCCTACGACGGACTGCATCCGGCCTGGGCCACCACCGAGGCGGACTGCAACGATCGGCTCCACCACGCATCGGTGCCCTTTGTGCCGGTCCAGGCTCCGGCGTTCCACCGGCGCCGCATTTTGCAAATCACGCCCCACCCGGGCATAGACTACGGTGCCTTTGATCTGACCGGCGTGGATGCGGTGCTCCACCGCATGTACCACAGTGCCACCGTACCGAAGCCGGCGACCGCATTTGCCCATCGCTGCAAGAAAGCTGGCGTACCCTGTCTCTTTGTGACCCCAAAGCCTGCTGTCGCCTATGTAACCGCCGCTCACCTGCCGGGCATCTGGACAAGCACCACCCCGGAGAGCGCCTTTGCAAAATTGTTATTGACAAACGGGCAGGACTTTGATACAATGACTCTACAAGTGAATGAAAACCGATGAGGCGGAGATAAAAATGCACCGTGCGCCCACAGAGAGCCCCTGTTGCTGGGAATGGGGTGGAAATGCAGCGCATTAAATGGACCGCTGAGGGCACGGTGAACGGCAATTTGCCCAGTATTCCGTGACGAGATGGCCTGCGTCAGTGGCCGGAGATATGATGGTATCTCGCAGAGCGTATGCGTGCTTTTGCACCGTAAACCAAGGTGGCACCGCGAATCAAGTTATTCGTCCTTGGCAGTCTTTTTGACTGCCAAGGTTTTTTTATTTTCTACCGGCTCTGTGAACGCCGAAAGGAGCAGTAGAATGGAACTGAAACCCTCGAAAGCGCAGATTTTGTGGTTGGCCGAGAAGTACAACACCGTGCCCTTGAGCACCACCCTGCCGGCCACGGTAACCCCCACGCAGGTGCTGCAAAAGCTAAAGACCGTCAGCCGCCACTGCTATATGCTGGAGTCCTGCGAAGACAAGGAAAGCTCCGGGCGGTACACCTTCCTGGGCTTTGATCCCCAGGCGGAGATCCACTGCAAGGACGGCAAAGGCACCGTCATTGACGAGAACGGCTCACGCACCTTTACCGGCAGTCCAAAGCCCCATATTGCTGCCCTGCTGGAGCGGCACAAAAGCCCCCGACTGCGGGAGCTGCCCACCTTTACCGGCGGGCTGGTGGGCTACTTTGCCTACGACTACGCCAAATACAGCGAGCCGCGACTGGAGCTGACCGCCGCAGAGGACGGCAACTTTAACGACGTGGATCTGATGCTTTTTGACAAGGTCATTGCCTTTGACCATGTGAAAGAGGAAATCATTCTCATTTTCAATATGAATACCCGTGATCCGGAGGCCGGGTATCGCAGAGGGCAAAAGGAGCTGGAGATCATGCGCCGCCTGGTCACAGACAGTCCGTCAGCCCCCTGCCCGCCGAAAGCACGGCTGCAAGCGGACTTTGCCCCCCAGTTTGACCAGGCCGCTTACACCGCGATGGTGGAGAAAGCCAAGGTCTACATCCGGGAGGGCGATATTTTCCAGGTGGTGCTGTCGAACAGCCTAAGCGCCAAAATGGAGGGCAGCCTGTTTGACGCCTACCAAATTCTGCGGCGGCAAAATCCCTCTCCCTATATGTTCTACTTTTCGTCCGACGATATTGAGATCGCCGGCGCCTCGCCGGAAACACTGGTCAAGCTCACCGACGGCAAGCTGTTTACCTACCCGCTGGCCGGCACCCGCCCACGGGGCAAGACCCCCGCAGAGGACGCGGCGCTGGAGGCCGGACTGCTGCAAGACAAAAAGGAACTAAGCGAGCACAATATGCTGGTGGACCTGGGGCGCAACGACCTGGGCAGGGTCAGCGCCTTTGGCTCCGTCAAAGTCAGCGCTTACCACAGAATACTGAAATTCAGCCATGTGATGCACATCGGATCTGAGGTGGAGGGGCAGCTGGCGCCGGGCAAGACCGCGCTGGACGCCATTGAGGCGGTGCTCCCTGCCGGAACCCTTAGCGGGGCGCCCAAGTTCCGCGCCATGCAGATTATTGATGAGCTGGAGGGCAGCAAGCGGGGCATTTACGGCGGCGCCATCGGCTACATTGACCTGACCGGTAATATGGACACCTGTATCTCCATTCGCATTGCCTATAAGAAGAACGGGACCGTGTACATTCGCTCCGGTGCCGGGATCGTGGCCGACTCCGTGCCGGAGAAAGAACACACCGAGTGTATCAACAAGGCCATGGCTGTGGTACAGGCGGTACGAGAAAGCGCAGGTAACGCCCAATGACCCTACTGATTGATAATTACGACTCCTTTGCCTACAATCTGTATCAATATGTAGGCAGCCTGGACCCGCAGGTGCAGGTGATCCGCAACGACGACTTAACAGTAGCGGAAATTGAGGCGCTGCACCCCACAGCGGTGATCCTCTCCCCCGGACCGGGCCGACCGGCAGACGCCGGGGTGTGCGAGGCATTGATCCTGGCCCTGGCAGGCAAGTGCAAAATGCTGGGGGTATGCCTGGGGCACCAGGCCATTTGCGAGGCCTTTGGCGGGCGCATTACCTACGCCAAGGAACTGATGCACGGCCGGGAATGTAGCATGACGATCACCTGCCCCGACGGCCTGTTTGCCGGACTCAGCAGTCCCATGACCGTGGCCCGCTACCACAGCCTGGCAGCCACGGACCTGCCGGACTGCCTGGAAGTGACCGCTGCGGCGCCGGACGGCGAAATTATGGCGGTGCAGCATAAAGAATATGAAATTTACGGTGTGCAGTTCCACCCGGAGTCGGTGATGACCCCGGACGGCCTGCAACTGATCCGCAATTTTTTGGAGGGATAAACATGATCAAAGAAGCCATTGAAAAGCTGATGCAGGCAGAAAACCTAACCTACGACCAGGTGAAAGAAAGCGTAGACGAAATTATGACCGGTCAGGCCAGCCCGGCGCTGATCGCCTCCTTCCTCACCGCCCTGTCCATCAAGGGTGAAACGGACGAAGAAATCGCCGGAGCCGCCGAGTCCATGCGCTCCAAGGCGCTGCCCCTGGACAGCGACGGTGACATTCTGGACATTGTAGGCACCGGCGGCGACAAATCCGGCAGCTTCAACATCTCCACCACCGCCGGCATTATTGCCGCAGCCGCCGGGGTGCGCATTGCTAAGCACGGCAACCGGGCCGCCTCCTCGAGGAGCGGCGCTGCTGACTGTCTGGAGGCGCTGGGCGTCAACATCAACGCCAGCAAAGAGACGATGGAGCGTGCCCTGCGGGAGGAGAACATCTGCTTCATGTTCGCCCAAAAGTACCACAGCGCCATGAAATATGTGGCGCCGGTACGCCGGGAACTGGGCATTCGCACCATTTTTAATGTGCTGGGTCCGCTGACCAACCCGGCCCACGCCACCCGCATGGTGCTGGGCGTGTTCAACGCCGATTATGTAGACAAAATCGCCGCCGCTTTGAACCAGCTGGGGGTTACCGACGCCCTGGTGGTCTTTGGCGAGGACGGACTGGATGAGATCTCCGCCTGCGGCGAGACCGAGGTGGCGGAGCTGCGCCACGGCAAGGTGGAGCGCTACACCGTAAAGCCGGAGGACTTTGGCCTGACCCGCTGCACCAAGGCCGACCTGGTAGGCGGCACCGCACTGGAGAACGCAGAAATCACCAAGAATATTTTGCTGGGCAACTCCACCCCCGCCCAGCGCACCGCCGCCGTGCTAAACGCCGGTGCGGCCATCTATGTGGCCATTGACGGCCTGAGCCTGAAAGACGCTATGCAAAAGGCACAGGATGTGATCGACGACGGCAGTGCTTACAAAAAGCTGCAAGCCTTTATCCGCATAACCAATGAAGAGGACGACCAATGATCTTAGACCGACTGGCAGACGCCACCCGGGCACGCTATGCCCGGCGGATGGCCGATACGCCGTTAGACATTGTAAAAAGCCGTGCCCTGGCGCTGCCCAAAGGGAACTTTGCCTTTGAGCGGGCGCTGGAGACACCGGGGGTCAGCCTGATCTGTGAAGTGAAAAAGGCCAGCCCCTCCAAGGGCCTCATCAGCCCGGACTTCCCCTACCTGGACATTGCCCGGGACTACGCAGCCGCCGGGGCTGCTGCCATCAGTTGCCTGACGGAGCCGGACTACTTTCTGGGAGACGACCGCTACCTGCAAGAGATTGCAGCGGCAGTGCCCATTCCCGTGCTGCGTAAGGACTTTACCCTTTATGATTACCAGATCTACGAGGCCAAGGTGCTGGGCGCCGGGGCGGTGCTGCTGATCTGTGCCCTGCTGGACACGGACACCCTGCGCCGCTATATTGAAATTTGCGACACCCTGGGGCTGTCCGCCCTGGTGGAGGCCCACGACCACCGAGAAATCGCCGGCGCGCTGGCTGCCGGCGCCCGGGTGATTGGGGTCAACAATCGAAACTTAAAGGACTTTACCGTAGATGTGCACAACAGCAGCCGCTACCGTGCACTGGTGCCGGCGGGGATTCGCTTTGTGTCCGAAAGCGGCATTACCACCCCGGCGGATATAGAAGTGCTGCGCCAAAACGGCACGGACGCCGCTCTGATCGGCGAGGCGCTGATGCGCGCCCCGAACCGACGGGCAGCGGTGGAGGCCCTGCTGAGATGACCAGGATCAAAATTTGCGGCCTGCGCACCCCGGCAGACATTGCCGCCGCCAACGAGAGCCGTCCGGACTATATCGGCTTTATCCTCTCTCCCGGCTATCGCCGCAGCATAACCAAAGAACAGGCGCTGGCTCTGCGGAAGCAGCTGGACCCGGGCATTGTGCCGGTGGGGGTGTTTGTCAACGCAACGCCGGCATACATGCAAGCCTGCGTAGACTGCGGGGCCATCGATGCAGTCCAGTTTCACGGCCAGGAAAGTCCGGCAGACTGCGCCGCCATCCACGGGGCGAAAAAAATCAAGGTCTTTGTCACCGGCGAGGACCAACCGGCGCCACCGGGCAGCTATCCGGTGGACTACCTGCTGTTTGACAGCGGGCGGGGCGATGGCATTGCCCCCAAAGACCGACAGATTCCCCCTTGTGACCGACCGTTTTTCCTGGCCGGGGGGCTAAACACAGAAAACATGGCAGAAACCATTGCCGCCTTTTCTCCCTACGGCGTAGATCTTAGCTCCGCCGCAGAGACAAACGGCGTGAAAGATAAAAACAAAATGCAAAAACTGGTAAGGAGCGTACACCATGAGTAAAGGCAGATACGGCATTCACGGCGGGCAATACATTCCCGAGACCCTGATGCACGAGATCGAAAATTTAGAAAAAGCATACGAGCATTACAAAAACGATCCGGACTTTTGCGCCGAGCTGGACACCCTGAACCGGGAATACGCCGGTCGCCCCAGCCTGCTGTACTATGCAGAGAAAATGACAAAGGACCTGGGCGGTGCCAAGATCTACTTAAAGCGCGAGGACCTGAACCACACCGGCTCCCACAAAATCAACAATGTACTGGGTCAGTGCCTGCTGGCCAAGCGCTTGGGCAAAACCCGGGTGATCGCCGAGACCGGCGCCGGGCAGCACGGCGTAGCCACCGCCACCGCCGCTGCGCTGATGGGGCTGGAGTGCGAGGTCTTTATGGGCGAGGAGGACACGATTCGTCAGGCGCTGAACTGCTACCGTATGGAGCTGCTGGGGGCTAAAGTGCACCCGGTAAAAAGCGGCACCCGCACCTTAAAGGACGCAGTAAACGAGGCCATGCGGGAGTGGGTCAACCGGGTAGACGATACGCTGTATGTGCTGGGCTCCGTGATGGGTCCCCACCCCTATCCCATGATCGTCCGTGACTTCCAGAGCGTCATCGGCAGAGAAGCACGCCAGCAAATTTTGGAAAAAGAGGGGCGTCTGCCGGACGCGGTGCTGGCCTGCGTAGGCGGCGGCTCCAATGCCATGGGTATCTTCCACGAGTTCATCCCGGACGAGGGTGTGCAGCTGATCGGCTGCGAGGCTGCCGGTAAGGGGGTGGACACTGCCATGAACGCCGCCACCATGACCTGCGGCAGTGAGGGTGTGTTCCACGGTATGAAGTCCTACTTCTGCCAAAACGAATTTGGCCAGATTGCGCCGGTATACTCCATCAGCGCCGGGCTGGACTACCCGGGTGTTGGGCCGGAGCACGCCTACCTGCACGACATTGGCCGTGCCCAATATGTGCCTGTCACCGACGACCAAGCGGTAGATGCCTTTGAGTACATTGCCCGCACCGAGGGCATTATCTGCGCCATTGAGTCCGCCCACGCGGTGGCCTACGCCATGGAGCTGGCGCCTAAGATGGATAAGGACCAGATTATGATCGTGAATTTGTCCGGCCGCGGCGATAAGGATGTGGCCGCCATTGCAAGATACAGGGGGATCGATTTACATGAATAAGAATATTGCGTCTGCATTTGAAAACAAAAAGGCATTTATCGGTTTTGTCACCGCCGGTGACCCGGACCTGGACACCAGCCGCCAAATTCTCTTAGAAATGGCAAAGAACGGCTGCGATCTGATCGAGGTGGGCATTCCATTCTCCGATCCCATTGCCGAGGGGCCGGTGATCCAGGAGGCCAACATTCGCGCCCTGGCCCAGGGGGTCACCACAGACAAGGTATTTGACCTGGTGGCAGAGGTATCTGCCCAAATGGACATTCCCTTGGTGTTTATGACCTACCTGAATGTGCTGTTCCGGTATGGCTACGATCGGTTTTGCCGGCGGGCAGCGGACAGCGGAATCTCCGGTGTGATCGTGCCGGATCTGCCGTATGAAGAAAAGCACGAGCTGTCCGATGTTGCCAAAAAGTACGGCATTGCTGTGATCTCTTTGGTAGCGCCCACCAGCCACGAGCGGGTGATGATGATCGCCAAGGAGGCAGAGGGTTTCCTGTACCAGGTGTCCTCCATGGGTGTAACCGGCACCCGCAGCAAGATTGAGACCGATGTGGCCGCCGTAACGGAGCTGGCCCACCGGGTAAGCGATGTGCCGGTGGCCGTGGGCTTTGGCATTCACACCCCGGAGCAGGCCGCCCAAATGGGCCAATTTGCCGACGGGGTGATCGTCGGCTCCGGCATTGTGGAGCTGGTGGCCAAGTACGGCAAGGACGCCCCGGCAAAAGTGGGCGCCTATGTGGCAGAGATGAAAGCCGCCCTTGCGAAATAACAAAACCTATATGTAACACAGCAAAGGACGACCGCCGGTGCGCGGCCGTCCTTTTTGCTTGCAATTCCCGGCAAAATCCGCTACAATGAGGGCAAAGAGGAAATGAGGTGTGCATCTATGCAAAAATCCGCAAAATTCATTCTGCCCTTGCTGCTGACGGCCGCCCTGCTTTTCGGGTTTACCGGCTGCGCCGACAAAAGCGAAACACCCACAGACCCCACCACAGAGGCTGCCACGGCAGCGTCCACCGCTGCGCCCACCACGCCGGTCACCCTGCAAGCACCGGTGATGCAGACCCAGGACTGGGACGCCTACACCCCCACCAAATACCAAGACAAAGAACACCTGTCGGTAACCCTGAATCTAACGGCGGACCTGACCGCCCAAGACACCATCCTGTACCAAGACGGCAGCAAATATGCGGAGCTGGTCGGCGTAATCGTGCCTGCCAAAGACCAGACCGCCTTTGACAACCTGGAGCTGAACAAAGACTACAACGGCGTGGAATATAAAGAAAAAGGCACCGGCACGCTGCCGAGCGGCACCCGCTATACCTATATTATGAGCGACCTGCCCACGGAGACCGGCAGCTGGTATGCCTATTGCTACGCCCTGCCCGCCGGGGACAACCTGTTGCTGCTGACCCTGTATAAAACCGAAAAACAGGCCGCCCTTTCCCCCGCCGACGCCGCCCTGCTGCAAAGCGCCCGGGTGGGATAAGCCAAATACCGTACATTTTTCATAACAAAACACCGCGGGCGGCAGATTGCCGCCCCTACGATAAACCTTTTTGGGACCCCACAATACCGTAGGGGCGGATAGCATCCGCCCGCCTTTTTTATTCTCATGGCAAACACAACAATCCCTCCGTCAACGCCTAACGGCGTCGCCACCTCCCTTTACAAGGGAGGCATATCGGTTTCATCTTTTTAGGCTCCCTTGTAAAGGGTGACTCCCCGCAGTGCGGGGAGATGCCGCACAGCGACAGAGGGGACGGGCACCGGTTAGGTGCTGTCAGCGCAGCTGACTGAGGGATTATCACCCTCTCGCCACAAGATCTTGGGGCATTTTTTATGCCCACAGGTACCGGTTTGTAACCTTTTTTCGCATAACGGCGGGCGTTTTCGCCGTTTTTTGGACCCGTTTTGCGCCAATCGTCCAATATCTATATATCCGTATTTTGTGCCATATTGTCAAAATAAAACCCAATATATTGTGGTTTTGCATATTGACAAGCGCACCTAGGCGTGCTACAATAGAACCACGCTTGCGAACGAGATTTGTAATCTTTTTGTAATAAGTTTGAGAAAAGGGGATATGGTATGAAGATCATCAAGAGAAACGGCAGCGAAGTGGATTTTGACCTGAACAAAATCGTAGTAGCCGTCACCAAAGCCAATGCCGCCTGTGAGAAGCAGGAGCTGACCGCATCGCAAATTCAGGAGATCGCCGAGTATGTGGAATTCAAGACGGTAAAGGCCAACCGGGCCTTGTCCGTAGAGGAAATTCAGGACATTGTGGAGGACCAGATCATGGCACAGGGTGCCTTTGAGGTGGCCCGGCGCTATGTGCGCTACCGCTACACCCGCTCCCTGATCCGCAAGGCCAACACCACCGACAACCAGATTCTCTCCCTCATTGAGTGCAACAACGAGGAGGTCAAGCAGGAAAACTCCAACAAGAACCCCACCGTGAACAGCGTGCAGCGGGACTATATGGCCGGCGAGGTGTCTAAGGACATCACCAAGCGCATTTTGTTGCCCCAGGATATTGTAGAGGCCCACGAGGCGGGCATTATTCACTTCCATGACAGCGACTACTTTGCCCAGCATATGCACAACTGCGACCTGGTGAACCTGGAGGATATGCTGCAAAACGGTACCGTGATCAGCGGCACCATGATTGAGAAGCCCCACAGCTTCTCCACCGCCTGCAACATCGCCACCCAGATTATAGCCCAGGTAGCCTCCTCCCAGTACGGCGGCCAGTCCATCAGCCTGGCCCACCTGGCGCCCTTTGTGCAGATCAGTCGGGAAAAGATCCGCGCTTCTGTACAAAAAGAGGCTGAGGCCTTCGGCGCCACTGCCGATCAAGAACAGATCAACAAGATCGCCGAGGAGCGCCTGCGGGACGAAATCCGTCGTGGTGTGCAGACCATTCAGTACCAGGTGGTCACCCTGCTGACCACCAACGGCCAAGCACCCTTTGTGACCGTGTTTATGTACCTGGGCGAGGCCAAGAATGCCCAGGAAAAGGCCGACCTGGCCATGATCATTGAGGAGACGCTGCGCCAGCGGATCCAGGGCGTGAAGAACGAAAAGGGCGTGTGGATCACCCCCGCCTTCCCCAAGCTGATCTATGTGCTGGAGGAGGACAATATCCATGAGGGCGCCCCCTACTGGTACCTGACCGAGCTGGCCGCCAAGTGCACCGCCAAGCGCATGGTACCGGACTATATCAGCGAAAAGAAAATGCTGGAATATAAGGTGGATAAAAACGGAGAAGGCCACTGCTACACCTGCATGGGCTGCCGCAGCTTCCTGACCCCGTATATAGACCCCCAGACCAACAAGCCCAAATATTACGGCCGATTCAACCAGGGCGTTGTGACCCTGAACCTGGTAGACATTGCCTGCTCCTCCGGCGGGGATATGGACAAGTTTTGGAAGATCTTTGACGAGCGGCTGGAGCTGTGCTACCGGGCACTGATGTGCCGCCACAATCGACTGAAAGGCACCCTGTCCGACGCGGCGCCCATTCTGTGGCAGTACGGCGCACTGGCTCGCCTGGAAAAGGGCGAGAAGATCGACAAGCTGCTGTACGGCGGCTACTCCACCATCAGCCTGGGCTATGCGGGGCTGTATGAGTGCACCCGCTATATGACCGGCAAGAGTCATACAGACGATGAGGGCGGCGGCAAGGCCTTTGCCCTGTCCGTGATGCAGCACTTAAACGACGCCTGCGACAAGTGGAAAAAGCAGGAGAACATTGACTTCTCCATCTACGGCACCCCGCTGGAGTCCACCACTTACAAATTTGCCAAGTGCCTGCAAAAGCGCTTTGGTATCATCAAGGGCGTAACAGACAAGAATTACATCACCAACAGCTACCATGTGCATGTGTCCGAGCCCATCGACGCCTTTACCAAGCTGAAATTTGAAAGCGAATTCCAGCGGCTGTCCCCCGGCGGCGCCATCAGCTATGTGGAGGTGCCCAATATGCAGCAGAACATTCCGGCGGTGCTCCAGGTGATGCAGTATATCTATGACAATATTATGTACGCCGAGCTGAACACCAAGAGCGACTACTGCCAGTGCTGCGGCTACGACGGTGAAATCAAGATCGTAGAAAATGCGGACGGCAAGCTGATCTGGCAGTGCCCCAACTGCGGCAACACCGATCAGGACAAGATGAATGTGGCCCGCCGCACCTGCGGTTACATCGGCACCCAGTATTGGAACCAGGGCCGTACCCAGGAGATCAAGGACCGGGTCCTGCACTTATAAGATGAATTACGCAGAGATTAAAAAAAATGACATTGCAAACGGAGAGGGCGTGCGCACCTCTCTGTTTGTTTCCGGCTGTCGCAATCGGTGTAAAAACTGCTTTAACGCCGTCACCTGGGACTTTCTGTACGGCAAGCCCTTTGACCAAGCGGTGGAGGACGATATCATTGCGTCCACCCGTCCCCGCTGGATCAGCGGCCTGTCCCTGCTGGGGGGCGAGCCCTTTGAGCCGGAAAATCAAGCGCCGCTGCTGGCATTTCTTCGTCGGTTTCGCACAGCCTTACCGGGCAAGACCGTGTGGTGCTACACCGGCTTTACCTTAGAAGAACTGCTGGGCAAAAGCGGCGAATGCCGCGCCTGCACCCCCCATACCCGGGAGTTGCTGGGACTGATCGACATATTGGTGGACGGCCGATATGAGGAAGAACTGGCAGATATTACTCTGGCCTTTCGCGGGTCCAAAAACCAGCGTGTGCTGGACCTACCCGCTACCCTTACGACCGGCGAGCCGGTGCTGTATTTGGAATAAAGCGATTGGTATTCAAATCTGTATGAAGGGCAATCTACCGCCTGCATAATTCCCAAACAGGGATTATTCCCGCTCTACAGCTTTCAGCGCCAAATCAATAAACAAAACCGCCCCCGTGATCCGAAACGGACCGCAGGGGCGGTTTTTGTATTGCGTATTTTTATTTCTTCTTAGGCTTCTTCACATACACGGCCACCAGCCAGTAGTACACCGGAATGATTAGGAACAGCACCCAGGCCGGGTGCCACAACTTTGCACAAACACCCAGTACCAGAAACACGGTGACGATGACTTCCGGAATCGGCTGTGCCATCATAAAGGCCTTTTGGCTCTTGGTCATACAAGCGCCGGCAAAATGATAGTAAATGGGGATCAGCAGAAAGACCAGCCAGGTGGGGTGCCAGCCAACGGTCAGCCCCAGAGCCACATACACAATCGCCACCACTGCCGGGAACGGGAACTTAAACAGGCTCTTGCCCAGTTTACCGTGAAGGGCGTGGCGCTTCTCTTTCGTTTTCGGCTGCTCTGCCGGCTGCGCCACAGCAGCGGCCTGGCAGGGAGAAGGCTGCGGCGGCGTCAACAAAGACGGCTCGCCAGCTAACAACTGGTCCAGCGTCATGTGATACAACTCGGCCAATGCAATTAAATTGTCTGTATCCGGTGAGGACTCGCCACGCTCCCACTTGGAGATTGCCTGGCGGCTCAGCCCCAATTTCTCCGCCAAGGCGTCCTGGCTGTAACCGTTCTCCTTGCGCAGTTGTTGCAGACGATTTGCTGTTTTCAGATCCATGAGGCCGTACTCCTTCACTGTATTGTTCTGTTTATTTTACCAAAAATTCTACCCCTTTGCAAGACGGGTCATCTTTTTTTGTACACCGTCACCAAAAAGTCCAAGGTCACCGGCAGCTGCTCCACTTCGTCCAACCGCTGGCGCAGCGTCGGTGCGGTACGATAATAATAAGGGGTCATGGCAAACAGGGTTTGCAAATCCGGCGCGGGGATCTGCACTTCCTGCGCCACCCGGAATTGCCGTTCCATCTCCAGGAGCGGACTTTTCGGCACGATCTCGTCATTGGGATAAGGCCGATCGTACACCGTCTCTTTGATCTGCCACAAATGGTGCGCACCGGGGGTCACGCTGTACAGCCGCCCGCCGGGCGCCAACACCCGAGCAAACGCGCGATCGTGAAAGGGCGCAAACAAATGCAGTGCCGTATCAATGCTACCCTCTGCCACCGGCATACGAGCCAAATTCGCCACAAAGTATTGGCCGCCGTTCTTTCGCTTAGCCGCCAGGCGCACCATCGTCTTAGACAAATCAAAGCCATAAAGCGCACCGTCGGCAGGCACGCTGTCATAGTACCCCTCACCGCAGCAAATATCCAGTACATTGCCATGCAACAGCGGCGTCAGCGCCTCCTTCAGGCAGCCGTAGTACCCACGCTCCAAAAAGGCATGACGAGCAGCGGCGCTCTCTTTACTGTCGCCCATTTTATCCGCAGATTTAGAGGTGCAAAGCAGGTTCACATACCCCTCTTTGGCCACATCGAAGCTGTGGCCCGCCGGGCAAGTATACTGCCGCTCTGTACGCAAAAGTGCCCCGCCGCAGACGGGGCACACAAGCACTTGCTCTTTCATTAGTGATGGAACAGACGAATACCGGTCATGGCCATGGCCATACCGAAATCGTCACAGCAGGCGATCACATCGCCGTCCCGCACAGAGCCGCCGGGCTGGGCAATGTACTGCACGCCGCTCTCTGCCGCACGCTCAATGTTATCCTCAAAGGGGAAGAACGCGTCAGAGCCCAGGCTCACGCCGGTGAGTTCTTTGTGCCAAGCTGCCTTTTCCTCCGCAGTAAAGGGCGCCGGCTTCTCCGTAAAGTACCGCTGCCATACGCCGTCTGCCAGCAGCTTATCGCTCTCCGGGCTGATATACAGGTCAATGGCGTTGTCTGCCTCGCACTTGCGAATGCCGTCGATGAAGGGCAAAGTGCGCACTTTTTCACTATTTCGCAGCCACCAGTTGTCTGCCTTGTTGCCGGCCAGGCGGGTGCAGTGGATTCGGCTCTGCTGCCCGGCGCCAACGCCGATGGTCTGGCCGTCCTTGGCATAGCACACGCTGTTGGACTGGGTATATTTTAGGGTAATCATGCTGATGAGCAGATCGATCTTGGCGCTCTCCGGCAAGGTGTTCACCTTCGTGGGCAGTTCGTTGAACAGATCCATGGAGATCTTGGCGTCATTGCGCTTTTGCTCAAATTTAATACCAAACACCTGCTTGGTCTCCGTCTCCTGGGGCACATAGTCCGGGTCCATCTGGATGATCAGATAGTTGCCACGGCGCTTTTTCTTCAAAATCTCCAGTGCCTCGTCGCTGTAAGAAGGCGCGATAATGCCGTCGGACACTTCCTTTACCAGGAACCGGGCCACAGAGGCATCGCACTCGTCGCTAAGGGCGGCGAAGTCGCCAAAAGAGGACACCCGATCGCAGCCGCGGGCGCGCACATACGCCTGGGCAATGGGGCTCAGCTCCAGCCCCTCCGGCACAAAGCACACCTGGCGGTCCGCTGCCGTCAAGGGCTTCGCCACCGCCGCACCGGCGGGAGAAACATGCTTAAAGGAAGCGGCGCTGGGCAGCCCGGTGGCCGCCTTTAATTCCCGCACCAGCTGCCAAGAATTGAATGCGTCTAAAAGATTGATGTAGCCCGCTGCACCGTTCAGGATCTGAAAGGGCAGCGCCTGCCCGTCCATGTGAATGCGCGCAGGGTTTTGGTTCGGGTTGCAACCGTATTTCAGTTTGTACTCCGTCATAGCCATTCTCCTTTATACCCGGTCGTGCCGAGATGATAGCAATATTTTACACCCTTGCATTGCAAAAAGCAATGCTCAATGCTACAATATTACTGCCAATTTACCTATGGAGATGTAACAAAATGACGGGAATTTTAGCCATCAACGCCTTTTTGCACAGCGAAAAATATACCCAGCAGGACAAACTGCTGCTTGCCGGCGCCAAAGCCTGCGGGATCAATCTAAAAATCTACTCCAATTTGGAGCTGCGCCTGGCTGTGCCCAAAGCAGACTTTGTACTGTTTTGGGACAAGGATGTGTCGTTGGTCCACGCCTTGGAACAGCAGGGGCTGCCGGTGTTTAACAGCGCCAAGGCCATTGCCTTGTGCGACAACAAGGCGCTGACTTACCAAACCCTGCTTTGCACCGTGCCCCAGCCGGAGACCATGGTGGCACCCAAAACTTATTTTGAGGGCAGCAATTTTTCCCCGTTTATTGATGGGGCCATAGAGCACCTGGGGCTGCCGCTGGTGTTTAAGGAATGCTACGGCTCCTTTGGCGCCCAGGTGTTTCTGTGCCATAGCAAGGAAGAGATTGAGCGTCATATTACCGCCCGCCCCTTCCTGCTGCAAAAATTCTGCAAAGAGAGCGCCGGACACGACAAGCGGATCGAGGTGATCGGCGGCCGGTGCGTGGCCGCCATGGAGCGGTACAACCCGGCGGACTTCCGGGCCAATATTACCAACGGCGGCCAAATGCGTCCCTACACCCCCACCCGGGAGGAGGAAACGCTGGCGCTGGCCGCAACGGAAAAGCTGGGGCTGCTGTTCGGCGGGGTGGACCTGCTGGAGGACGGCACCGTGTGCGAGGTCAATTCCAACGCCCATTTGGTAAATTTGAAAAAGTGCACCGGCATTGACACAGCGCCCCTGCTGTTCCGGGCCATTCAGGAGGCGCTGCAATGAGCGGCGTGGTTCTGTATTCGCCGGAGGAGGCACGGCGCAACAAATTTTCTGTAACCAAATTCCACACGCTGCTGGGCGCGGAGCTGCACGCCCCGGATTACGACGGCCCGGCGGATTTTGTCATCAACCGCACCAATGACCCGGCGGTGGCGCGGCGATTTGAGGCGCAGGGCGTGCGGGTATTTAACCCGGCAGCCTTTTGCGCCCTGGCCAACGATAAGGACGCCTGCTACCGATTTATGGCGGCAAAGGGCGTGGAGATCTTACCCATCGACCAAACGGAGCCGCCTATGGTGGTGAAGCCAAAGGACGGCCACGGCGGGCAGGGCGTACGCCTGATCCGGTTCGGCGAGCCGGTGCCGCCACAGGACGGCAACCTGGTCTATCAGGCAGTGGCAGATACCCCGGGGCAGGACCTGCGGGTGTGGCTGCTGGGAGGCGAAATTTACGCCGCCTGCCTGCGTCGCTCCGCCACGGACTTTCGCTCCAATTATTGCCTGGGGGGCAGCGCTGCGGTCTATCCCCTCTCTCCGGCAGAACGGGCGCAGGTGAGCGACATCGCCGCCTTGGTGCAGGCAGATTACTACGCCATCGACTTTGTGCGCCACCAAGGCCGCTGGGTCTTTAATGAGCTGGAGGATACCGTGGGCGCCCGTATGCTCTACGACCTGACCTCCCTGGACCCCCTGGCCGATTATTGCCGCTATATCCAAAATTGCCTGTAACCCACAAAAGACCCCGCCACTGGCGAGGTCTTTGCTTTTCTATCCCAATCTGTGGGATTGATTTGTCGTTTTAAAAACGGATTATTTTGCCTTTACATTGCGCACATTAGACCAAGCACCGTAAATCTTGTTGCCGTTCACCGTCTTATAGGCGCGCACCTTCACATAATAGCGTTTGCCCTTGGTGAAGTTCTTGCCGGTATAGCTGGTTTTCTTCTGCCCGGACACGGTGGTCTTGGACACCACCTTCTTAAAGTTCTTGTCCTTGGCCCAATAGATTTGGTAGCCGCTGGCAGAACCGCCTACTTTCTTCCAGGTGGCCTTGATCTTATGGCCGCTCTTAATCGCACTCAAACCGGTCAAATTGGGGGTGGCCGGCTTGGTATAAGCGGTCATATACGCCCAACCGCTGTAATAATTCTTGCCGCCCACTGTGCGGTATGCCCGCACCCGGTAGGTGTAACCGGCACCGGCGGTCAGGCTCTTGTGGGTATAAGAAGTGCCTTTTACCGTTGCCAGGGTCTTATAGCTGTTGCCGCTCTTGCGCTGCAACTGGTAGCCGGTGGCACCGGCCGGTTTGTTCCACGCCAGTTTCAGCGAATTGCTGCCCCGACTGCTCACCCGGAATTTGCCCGGCTTGCCAACAGAGTAGTTCACCGTTACGCCATACTGGCGACCGCAAGCGGAATTACAACCAGAAACCTTTACAAAATAAGTACCGGCAGACAACCCTTGCGTTGGAAAAGTATAATTGCCATCGCTGACACAAACATCCTCATAAGCCAGTTGAGCGTATTCTCCACCGCCGTTGTATTTGTACAAATATACACCCCAATCTCCATCAGCGCTTGCCTTGGTATGTGTAAAAGCAACAGACACGCTGGCAGGGGAATTCAAAGTGAATTTATACCAATCGTCATCAGAACTTGTTGGATTAACGCCATAGCGCGTCGTTCCCATAGACAGAGGATCGGCAGAAGTATATTCATCGTTGAATTCAGTCTCCCAATTGGATACATAAGAACATTTAGGCGTTATGCTATACTGCCGACCGCAAGCAGAATTATAGCCATAAACTTTAACAAAATATGTACCGGCCGGCAATCCCAATGAAGAGAAAGTATAACTTCCGTCATACACATAAACATCTTCATAATCTAATGTTGAATAGTCGCCATTACCTTCATACTTGTACAAGTACACATACCAATCTCCATCTGCATCCGCACGATTAAAGGAGAACTGCACATTCACCTTGGCAGGAGAAGACAAGGTAAACTTGTACCAATCCGTATCACTATAACTATAATCTGAACACACACCATAAATGGTAGAATTCACCGGCACATAATCCGCAGAGGAATAGTCATCATTATCCTCCGTTTCATAATAGGTGTCCCCTGCATACGCCGTAAGGCCCAGTCCGCCGGTAATGCTCAAGAGCATCACCAGAGACAGGGCAAAGCTAAGCACTCTTTTCATATTCTTGACCTCCAACAGAAATAGTATTTTGCCCCTTTATTGTAGGCAAACACCCTATCAAAAGCAATACGCCGACAGCGTACACTTAACAAATTATTTGAAAAAAATGCAGACTTTTGCGTGTGCAAAACGCATCCTTTACGAAAAGATATAAAAAAGCCCTTGCTTTGCAGATGCGAAGCAAGGGCTTTTTGCTGATTTATGCTTTAATAATATCCGCCGGGGTGACAGGCAGAGCCTGTTGCAGGGCAGACAGGGGCAGCTCCACCTGGGCGCCCACGCGCCCGGCAGAGAAGAAGATGGTGTCATAATCCGCCGCCGTTTGGTGGATATAGGTGGGGAACTGCTTTTTCATCCCAATGGGCGAGCAGCCGCCGTGCACATAGCCGGTGCGGGGCAGCAGCTCTTTTTGGGGCAGCATTTCTACCGCCTTTTCGCCGCAGGCGCGAGCCGCCTTTTTCAGATCCAGTTCTTCTGCCACCGGCACCATAAACACAAAGAAGCCGCCGCTTTTGCCCCGGGTCACCAAGGTCTTAAACACTCGGTCCGGTTCCTGGCCCAGCAGCCGAGCCACCTCCACACCGTTCACGGTAGAATTGTCGTAGGCATAGTGATTATAGGCCAGCTTTTTGCTGTCCAGCACCCGCATTACATTGGTTTTCAGTTCCTTTTTTGCCATCTTCTGTCACTTTCTTAATACTTATTATGCACTTTCTCCGCAAAGCAAAGGAAGTCCTTCAGCACCACCTTGGTGCCATCGTCCAGCACGGCGGTGCCGCTCATGCGGCCAAACACCTGGTGCTGGTCGGAGCAGATCAGCTTCACATCCAGCAGCGCCGCCCGGTCGATAATGGGCACAAAGTCCATCTCAAACCGACCGTCCGAAGAAGTAAACTTCCAGGGGTCTGTGTAATTATCGCTGATCAGGAAGGTTACATCGTCCAGCTTATGCCCCACCCCGTCGTAGAACAAAATATTCTCCGAGGCGGCGGAGGTGTCGCCAAATCCGTAACCGATATTAAAGCCAAAACGGTGACCGTCCACCGTGCCGGAGCCGGAGCCCCAGTACCAGGTGTTATCATAGGTCCACACGCCGCGACCCCAGTCCAAAGCGCCGTAGTCCGTAGCCGGGTCAAAGGTATAAATTTTGCCATCAAACTCCACCTTGCCCCGGGCACGCATACAATTGATCTTTTGATTATAGTAGAACGCATGCGGGTCCTCCAGCCAGGGCGTGGCGATCACCATGGAGTCCTGGAGTGGGTCCTCTAAGAAGATCTGCGCCCGCAGGGGCTTGCCGTTATAGAAATTCTTAAAGTGGCACTTGATCTCCCGCTGCTCAAAATCCAAATTAAACTGCATACCCAGCTTTTTGTCGCAGTAGCGGATACTGCCGCCGGAGGACACGGTGGGCATGTGCAGCTTACCCATGGGAAAGGCGTTCAAAATGGTCTCCGTGTGCTCAAAGGCATGCTTAAAGTCCAAAAAAGTCACGGACTGTAAGCCAATGTACCCATCATCCGACAGGGTAAAGCACACGCCAAAGTCCCCGGAGGGCGACAGCACCGAATAGTAGTCCCACTCCTTAATGCGGGTGGGGCGCTTTTTAATATCCGCCCGACTGTACAGCTGCAACGGCCGCCGAGACCAACCCGGCTCCTGCAAAATCCCATCCGGTCCCAGCAGCGGCTGGGTGGTGGTTACCTCATGGTTGCGCATAAATGAATCCCCCTTCATAATGCAAAAAAGTGTATGGTTCGGTCAACAATATCATCCTACCACAAACGGCAGCCATTTGCAACGGGTATTCAGTATTCGATCCCCCGCCGTGCCGGCGCGCCGGTATCAAAGGGGTGGCGTTCCTTGGTCATACGGGTAACATAATCGCACAAGGGCGCCAAGTCCGCCGGCAGGCTGTGGCCGGTCAAGATGATTTCGCGGTCCTTGCCATGGCGCTGCAAAAGGTCCAGCACCGCTTGCCTTGGCAGCAGATCACCGGCAAAGGCGTCTGCCCCCTCGTCCAGCACCACCAAAAAGCAATCCGCTGCGACCGCGTCAATCTCCGTTAGCAGCCGGGCATAATCCGCTGCCAAGGCCGCCTGCTTCTCTGCCGTCACCGGGCAAAACATTTGGAACTGCTCCCGGGGGAACAGGCATTGCACCCCCAGCCGCTCCAGCGCCGCCACCTCGCACGAGGAGCCATCCTTATAAAACGATACAAAGAGCACCGACGCCCCGGCACCTGCCGCGCGCACTGCTGCGCCCACCGCCGCCGTGGTCTTGCCCTTGCCGTCACCGTAATAAAGCTGTACCATTTTGCCACCACCGTCTTTCTGTTACCAGTATAACCCGCACCCGGGACTATGTAAAGAAAAACCGCGGTATAAAGCCAAAAAAATTGCAGTTCCACGGAGCGTGGACAACTTCCACCGTCTGCCTGTTGCAAAGATTCTCCCTTTCTGCTACAATAAAACCGTAAACAAGGGAAAGGAGAGCGGGAACCACGGTCCCCGCACCGCAGATATGGACGCAAAAGAGATTGGGCGCACCATCAGCACCCACCGCAAGGCGCTGGGGCTGACCCAAATGCAACTGGCGGCCCAGTTGCAGGTTAGCAACCGCACCGTCTCCAAGTGGGAGAACGGCGACGGCTTTCCGGATATTTCGCTGCTGCCGGGACTGGCTGCCGCCCTGGACATCACCATTGACGAGCTGCTCACCGGGGAAGTACCGGCGCAGATTCAGCAAAGCGTCAGCGCCGCAGAATCCCGCCGTGCCCAAGGCCGCTACCAGGTGGCCAAGATCGTGGCCGGAGCGCTGTTGGTGGCGGGCAGCGTGATCGGGCTGATCACCGAGGTGCGGCTGTTTTGGGTCAAGCCATTTTATATGTTTATTGAGATTTACCTGCTGGTGCTGGCCTTTGTGCTGGTGGTGGTGGGAGCCATGGTTTTTCTCATCGGGCTGGTGCGCTACCGCACGGAGATGCAACACCTGAACACAGCCAACCGGATAGAGGTTCTGGCGGCGCTGGCAGGCGCCGGTCTGTTTCCCCTCTTTACCGTGCTGCGCTTTCTCCACGCTTACACCCGACCGGGCATGGCGGTATTCATCGTGCTGCTGGCGGTAGCTGTGGGGCTGTGGGTTTGGCGACTGGCGGTGGACTGCAAAAAGCTGCAGGCAGAAAAAAGCCATCCCATCGCAGAGAAAGACTGATTTTGTCAAAAAAATAGAACTGGCTATTGATTTGGCGGGCACTTTCCAGTATAATGTATAAGTACAGACGGTTGTACAGGCGTACAGCCGTTTTTCTTATTTTAATGTTCGCGCGTAAGTAGAGGGATTATGAAAAAAGTAGGTTTTGACAATCAAAAATATTTAGAGATGCAATCCGGCCGTATTCGGGAGCGGATTGCCGAATTCGGCGGCAAGCTGTATCTGGAATTCGGCGGCAAGCTATTTGACGACTACCACGCCAGCCGGGTACTGCCGGGCTTTCAGCCGGACAGCAAGCTGCAAATGCTGCTGCAGCTAAAGGACCAGGCGGAAATTGTCATTGTAGTCAGCGCCCAGGATATTGAGAAGGACAAGGTGCGTGGCGATCTGGGCATTACCTATGATATAGACACCCTGCGGCTGATCGAGGCGTTCCGTTCCAAGGGGCTGACCGTCAGCTCGGCGGTACTCACCAAGTACGCCCCCTCACCCAAGCTGGACGCCTTTGAGGCCCGGCTGCAGGCGGCAGGCGTGGCGGTGTACCACCACTATCTGATCGACGGCTACCCGGCCAGCATCAGCAAGATCGTCAGCGACGCCGGCTACGGCAAAAATGATTATATTGAGACCCGGCGCTCCCTGGTAATCATCACCGCCCCCGGTCCGGGCAGCGGCAAGATGGCCACCTGCCTGTCCCAGCTGTACCATGAGAATCGGCGGGGCATTAAGGCCGGGTACGCAAAATTTGAGACCTTCCCCATCTGGAACATTCCTCTGAACCACCCGGTGAACCTGGCCTATGAGGCTGCCACCGCGGACCTGGGGGATGTAAATATGATCGACCCCTGGCACCTGGAGGCCTACGGCCAGACCACGGTGAACTACAACCGGGATGTGGAGATCTTCCCGGTGCTGAAAGCCACATTTGAAAAGATCTACGGCACCTGCCCCTACCAGTCCCCCACGGATATGGGAGTCAATATGGCCGGCAACTGCATTGTGGATGACGATGCCGTCTGCACCGCCGCCAAAGAGGAAATCCTGCGCCGCTACTTTACCGCCTGCTGCAACGCGCTGCGCGGCAAGGAATGCAGCGACGAAATTTATAAATTAGAGCTGCTGCTGGGTCAGGCCGGACTGACTACCGACGATCGGGCCTGCGCGGCAGCTGCAACCCGGACTGCGGCAAACACCGGCACGCCCTGCGCCGCCATTGAACTGGAAAACGGCGATTTGATCACCGGCAAAACCACCGAGCTGCTGGGCTGCGCCAGCGCTATGCTGCTCAACGCCTTAAAGCACCTGGGCGGTATTCCGGACGAAACATTGCTGATCTCGCCGCAGGTGATCCGTCCCATCCAGGCGCTAAAGACCCGCCACCTGGGCAGCCACAACCCTCGGCTGCATACGGACGAGGTGCTCATTGCCCTGTCTATGTGCGCGGTGACGGACCCCAACGCCGCCCTGGCGCTGGAACAGCTGGGCAAGCTGCGGGACTGCGAAGTGCACTGTTCCGTGCTGCTGTCCTCCGTGGATGAGAACACGCTGAAAAAGCTGGGCGTGCACCTGACCTGCACGGCAAAAAGCGACAAAAAGGTCATTTACTGATCGACCCAATATCATTTTATATACAGACTACAACACAGAAAGGGTGATTTCATTGGGCAAAACCAAGTATATCTTCATTACCGGCGGCGTTGTCAGCGGGCTGGGCAAGGGCATTACCGCCGCTTCCCTGGGCCGACTGCTGAAGTCCAGAGGGCTAAAGGTCACCGCGCAGAAGCTGGACCCGTACCTGAATGTGGACCCGGGCACCATGAACCCGGTACAGCACGGCGAGGTATTCGTTACCGACGACGGTGCGGAAACGGACCTGGACCTGGGGCACTACGAGCGCTTTATTGACGAGTCCCTGAGCCAAAACTCCAACCTGACCTCCGGACGCGTGTACTGGAAAGTGATCACCGACGAGCGCAAGGGCGTATATGGCGGCCAGACCATTCAGATCATTCCCCATGTGACCAATGAGATCAAGCGTTCCATCGCACGCAACGCGGACACCGGCGCCGATGTGTGCCTGGTAGAAATCGGTGGCACCGTAGGCGATATTGAAAGCCAGCCGTTTTTGGAGGCCATTCGCCAATTTGCCGTGGAGGCCGGGCGAGAGAACTGCCTGTTTATCCATGTGACCTTGGTGCCCTACCTGGCAGCCTCCGATGAGCTGAAAAGCAAGCCCACCCAGCACAGTGTAAAGGAAATGCTTTCTATCGGCATCAATCCGGATATTATCGTTTGCCGCACGGAGCACCCGCTGACGGATGAGATCAAGCACAAGATCTCCCTGTTCTGCAATGTGGATCCGGAGTGCGTCATTGAAAATAACAACTGTGACATTCTCTATGCCGTGCCCATCATGCTCCACCAGCAGCACATGGACGATGTGGTAATCCGCAAGCTGGGCATTGACTGCCCCGGCGCGCCGGATCTTGCCGACTGGCAAGAAATGCTGGACGCACTGCGCCACCCGGTACAGACGGTCAAAATCGCTCTGGTGGGCAAATATGTGGAACTGCACGACAGCTATATCAGCGTTAACGAGGCGCTGAAGCACGGCGGCATTGCCACCCACAGCGCCGTGGATATTCACTGGATCGACTCGGAGACCCTGGAGGGCGATGATGTGGATCTGGACGCCATCTTGGGCGATATGGACGGCATTTTGGTACCCGGCGGCTTTGGCTCCCGTGGCATAGAAGGCAAAATCAACGCCTGCCGCTACGCCCGCACCCACGGAGTGCCCTACCTGGGAATCTGCCTGGGTATGCAGATTGCAATTATTGAATTTGCCCGGGATGTGCTAGGCATGGCAGACGCCAACTCGGCAGAGATCGACCCGTCCACTACCCACCCGGTGATCGACATTTTGCCGGAGCAAAAGGATGTAACGGACATGGGCGGCACCATGCGCCTGGGTCAGTACCCCTGCACCTTGAACCCGGAGTCCAAGGCCTATAGCCTGTACGGCGCCTCTATGATCTATGAGCGTCACCGCCACCGCTATGAGGTGAACAATGATTATCGCCCGGATCTGCTGAATGGGGGCATGATCTTTGCCGGTACTTCGCCGGATAACCACATTGTAGAGATGGTGGAAATCCCGGATCACCCCTGGTTTGTGGCCGGCCAGTTCCATCCGGAATTCAAGAGCCGTCCCAACCGCCCGCACCCGCTGTTCCGCGGTTTCGTTACCGCTGCCGCAGCGCGTATGAACAGCAAGAAATAAGCGCAATAAATATGCCAAACACCCCTATGACCCGCAAGAGCCATAGGGGTGTTTTTGCGTAAAAAGGAGCGGTGGGAGCAAGCACCCCGCCCTACGGTAGGGGCGGCAATCTGCCGCCCGCAAAAAACAGGGAACGGTACACACCGTTCCCTGTTTCCATTTTTATACCCATTTATCTGTTTATTTCTGCACGGCAGACACAACGCCCTCTGCCAAACCGGCAAGACCTTGAATTTCCGACGGAATGATGATCTTAGTGGCCTGACCGTCGGCAGCCTTGGAGAACGCCTCCAGCGCTTTCAGCTTAATCACCGCGTCACCGGCGTTGGCCTCATTGAGCAGGCGAATGGCGTCTGCGGTGGCCTTTTGCACCGCCTCAATGGCCGCAGCCTCACCCTCGGCCTCGCGAATTTTCGCTTCTTTCACAGCCTCGGCGTGAAGAATGGCCGCCTGCTTTTCTGCCTCTGCTTCCAGGATCTTGGACTCCTTGTGTCCCTCGGCCACCAAAATACGGCTCTGCTTCTCGCCCTCGGCGGTCAAGATGGCCTCGCGGCGCTGGCGCTCCGCTTTCATCTGCTTTTCCATGGCGTCCTGAATTTCCCGGGGCGGGATAATGTTTTTCAACTCCACCCGGTTCACCTTAATACCCCAGGGGTCCGTGGCCTCGTCCAAAATCACCCGGATCTTGGTGTTGATGGTGTCACGGGAAGTGAGGGTGCTGTCCAGCTCCATCTCGCCGATAATATTACGCAGCGTGGTGGCAGACAGATTCTCAATGGCAGAAATGGGGCTTTCCACGCCGTAGGTGTACAGCTTGGGGTCCGTGATCTGGAAGAACACCACCGTGTCGATCTGCATGGTCACATTGTCCTTGGTGATCACCGCCTGCGGCTTAAAGTCAACCACCTGCTCCTTAAGAGAAACGGTCTTGGCAATCCGGTCAATGAACGGAATTTTTACATGCAGACCGGTCTCCCAGGTGGCGTAGAAAGTGCCCAGCCGCTCCAAAACGAATGCCTTGGACTGGGGCACTATACGAATGTTGGCCAGCACCAGCGCAATCAGCGCTAGAATGACCACAGCTAAAATGATCCACTTTAACATACAAATTCTCCTTTTCTTTCATTCTATATAGATAAAAATGGATAACAAAATTAAACCTTGCCCACCGGAGTTTTGGCCGTGCGCACCATCAGTTTCACGCCCTCAATGCGATCCACCACCACCGTGGTTCCGGCGGCAATGGGCGCACCGTCCGTACTGCGGGCAGACCACACACTGCCGCACACTCTCACCTGTCCGGTGGCGGCTAAATTGTCAATATCTTCCAGAACCACGCCGGTTCGGCCAACGCAGCGGTCCGCGTTGGTGGCCTGAATACGGGGGCGCAGGTACTTCTTCACCAGCGGTTTGGTGGCCAGCAGCGCCACCACGGACACCGCCACAAACAGCACCCCCTGGAGCCAGACAGCCCCGCCGCAGGCTGCCGCAACAGCCGCAGCCACCGCGCCCAGCACAAACCAAATGGACACCAGTTGGGCGGTAATCCCCTCCAGCACGCCAAATACGACGGCGGCAAGAATCCATATATACAGCATTTGCATGGGCTGCAACCTCCTCTCGGCGCAAAAAGCGGTAAACCGCCCCGATTTTCTATTCTCAGTATAGCATACGCTACACCCCTTTGCAATACACATTCCATTTTAATCGACGCGTGCCCGGCAGGGGTATGCGGCGGGAGCAAGCCCCCTGCCCTACGGTTATTTTATCCCCTCAGTCGCAAAATGCGACAGCTCCCCTTGTTTCCAAGGGGAGCCGTAAAAGGGTACTATATTTACGCTTCTTCCTCGCTGATCGTCTTGCGGGTTTTCAGAATAGAAGCGGCAGACACGGAGAATTCATCCAGTCCCCACGCCAACAGATGGGGGATCAGCCGGGGGTCCGCTGCCCCCTCGCCGCACATACCCACCGGAATACCGGCGGCCTTGGCGGCCTTAATGGTCATTTCAATGGCAGAGAGCACTGCCGGCTGCATAGGATCGTACAGCCGCGCCACCGCCTGATTGCCACGATCCACCGCCATCACATAGCCGGTCAGATCATTGGTGCCGATGGAGAAGAAGTCCGCTTCCTTAGCCAGCTCCGCTGCAGTCAGCGCCGCAGCCGGGGTTTCTACCATAATACCCACCGGAACCGGGTGCACATCCTCGCCGGCTTCGATCAGCTCCCGCAGACACTGCTCAATCAGCTTTTTAGCTGCCAGGATCTCTTCCTTGCAGGTGATCAGAGGCAGCATCAGTTTTAAGTCGCCGAACTTGGCCGCCCGCAAAATGGCGCGAATTTGGTCGCAAAACAGATCCGGGTGGTCCAGGCAGTAGCGAATGGCTCGGTGTCCCAGGAACGGATTGTCCTCTTTTTCAATCTCTAAGTAGGGAATTTCCTTATCACCGCCAATGTCCAGAGTACGGATGATGACCTCCCGGCCGTTCATGGCCTTGGCCACCGTGGCGTAAGCCTCAAACTGCTCTGCCTCCGTGGGGCGGGACATCCGATCCATAAACAGGAATTCCGTGCGGAAAAGGCCGATACCCTCACCGCCGTTTTGTACCACCGCCTGCACATCCTCCGGCTTGCCGATATTGCCGTACACGGCCTTTTTCACGCCGTTCTTGGTGACGGTAGGCAGATTACAATAGCGGCTGAGCGCCTCTCGCTCTGCCAAATATTCCCGCTGCCGCCGCTTAAATTCCGCCGTCTGCTCCGGCGTAGGCTCCGGCAGCACTGTGCCGCGAAAGCCGTCCACCGCCACGCATTGGCCGGTGTGCAACGCCTCTACTGCACCGCTGACGGACAGTACCGCCGGAATGCCCATGGCTCGCGCCAAAATGGCACTGTGGGAGGTCATACCGCCCACCTCTGCCACAATGGCTGCCACATGCTCCCGGTTCATTTTGCCGGTCATAGAGGGGGTAAAGTCGTGGGCCACCAGTACCGTGCCCGGTTCAATGGCACCCAAATCCACCTGCTCCGCACCCAGCATAATACCCAGCAGATCCTCTCGCACATCGGCAATATCGCTGGCTCTCTGACGGGTCAGCTCGTCATCCATGCCGGAAAACATGGCGATAAATTGGTTGCACACCCCATCAGCCGCCGCTTCCGCCGTGGCGCCGCCGTCGATCATTTCCTCCATTTGGGAGAGCATAAACGGATCCCGCAGCATCTCCATGTGACCGTCTAAAATCTCTGCCTCTTTCTCTCCGGCAGAGGCTTGCAGACGATCCCGCAGCTGCTCCGTCTTTTGCATAAATGCGTTAATGGCTGCCCGAAGCCGCTCTTTTTCCTGCTGGGCGCCGCCAAAGACCACGCCGCTGTAATCCAGCGACCGGTGCTGAATGATCAAGGCCTTGCCGATGCCGCAGCCCTCGCTTACGCCTGTTCCTCTTAGCATGGTATCGCTCCCTCTCCTTGTTCAACTTAATAAACACAGCCAGGGAACTGCCCCAAAGAGCCGTTCCCTGTGTGCAAAATTTCTTATGCCTCGCCTAAGCCGGACTCAATCAGACTGACTGCCTTGGCCAGCGCCTCATTTTCGTCCGGACCGTCGGCCCGCACTTCCAGCTGGCTGCCGCACTTAATGCAGCCGGCCATAATGTTCATAATGCTCTTGGCGTTAATGTCCTTGCCGTTTAAGATCAGATGCACATCGCTCTGGAATGCAGTCATTTCCTTAACGAACATATTTGCCGGGCGCATATGGAAGCCCTCTTTATTGATCACCTTTGTTACCTGAGATACCATTATGCTCTCTCCTTCTCTGTTTTATTCTTTTTCAGCAGGGCCAGCATCAACGCACCGACCACAGAGCCTGCAACCAGAGCCACAATATAGCCCAGAGGATGATCCACAACTGCGAAAGTGAAAACACCGCCGTGGGGTGCCGGGCAAGCACAGCCAAACAGCGCGCAGACCAAACCGGCTACGGCAGAGCCAACCATACAGGACGGAATCACGCGCAGCGGATCAGACGCCGCATAAGGAATCGCGCCCTCTGTGATGAAGCACAGACCCATCGCATAATTGACCGGACCGCTTTTCAGTTCCTCTTTGGTCCACTTCTTCTTGTTAAAGGTGGTGGACAAAGCGATGGCGATAGGCGGCACCATACCACCGATCATCACCGCCGCCATGATCCAGGTATCGCCGGTGGCGACGGAAGCCGTACCGAACACATAAGCCGCCTTGTTGAACGGGCCGCCCATGTCAGTGGCCATCATAGCCGCCAGAACAACGGACAGGAGAATGCGGGAGGTTTCGCCCAGACTTTTCAGTCCGGCAGACAACGCCAAGTTGATATACCCCACGAAGGGATTGATCAGCAACATAAACAGACCGATCAACACAGTGCCGAACAGGGGATACAGGAACACCGGCTTAATGCCGTCCATGCTCTTGGGCATCCAGGAGAAGGCCTTTTTCAGTCCGTTGACCAACAGACCGGCCACAAAACCGGCCAGCAGCGCGCCCAAGAATCCGGACACAGCCTTGTCATCGCCGGTAGGCGACTGCAGCGTGGCGCCGATGGTGGCCAAATAACCGCCAACGATACCGGGCAGCAAACCGGGACGATCTGCAATGGACTGGGCAATATACCCGGCCAAAATGGGAATCATAAAGCTAAATGCCGCTTTACCGATCCAAAAGATCACCGCCGCTACCGGGTTGGTCTGGCCGAAGTTGCCGCCGGCATTGGCGTTACCGGCCAATGTATCAATCAAGAAGCCCAGAGCAATCAGCACGCCGCCGCCGACCACGAAAGGCAGCATATGGGATACGCCGTTCATCAGGTGTTTATACACCTTGTGGCCGAAGCTCTCTTTCTCATCGTCATCCCCGGCGGGGGCTGCGCCGCCCTCTGCGTGGTAAATGGGAGCCTTGCCGTCCAGCACCTTTTGGATTAACTCCTGCGGTTTGTTAATACCGGCAGAAACCGTGGTTTGCAATACCGGCTTGCCGTCAAAGCGGTCCATCTCTACATTTTTATCTGCTGCAATGATAATACCGTCACAGTCAGCGATCTCTCGGCGGGTGAGTACATTTTTAGCGCCGCCGGAGCCGTTGGTCTCTGCCTTTAAGGGGCAATTCATGGCCGCGCCGGCCTTTTCCAGCGCCTCGGCAGCCATATAGGTATGCGCAATGCCGGTGGGGCAGGCGGTCACCGCCAAAATACGATAGCCTTTCGGAGCCGCCTGTGCGGTTACCACCGTATCCTCCGGGGTCTCCTCCGGGTACTTGGCCCGCTCCTGGGCGTCAATAATTTCAATAAATTCCTCTGGCGTTTTGGCGCCACGAAGCCGATCGCAAAATTCCGGCTCCATAAGCATCACCATCAGGCGAGAGAGAATTTCCAAATGCACATCGCCGTCCGGCGGAGCCGCGATCATAAACAGCAGCGAACTGGGCTTGCCGTCCGGGGCGTCATAATCCACACCGCCGGGCACGGTCATCGCCGCCAGTGCCGCATGGGCCACGCTGTCGCTCTTCGCATGAGGTACCGCAATGCCCTCGCCGATGGCAGTGGTGCCCTGTCCCTCTCGCGCCAGGATCGCCGCCTTGTAGGCCGACGGGTCCGTTAGGTTGCCTGCTGCCGCGTGCAGCTCTACCAACGCGTCGATGGCTTGGCTTTTGCTTTCAGCCGGGGCGTTCAGCCGGATCGCCCGAGGAGACAGCAAATCTTTAATCTTCATAGAGAACCCTCCTTACACAGGGCGTCGCCCTGCACATTTAATTATTCTCCGACTGCTCTCAGTCGGCAAAATACTGTGTCTTATACCGGCGAATGGTATCGCCGTCTGCCACGCCCTCACAAAAGGCGGAGGCATTACCGGCGGCGGAAGCCCACTGGAGCGCCGTCTTGTAATCGCCGCTGTCTGCGTACCCGGCCAGGAACCCGGCCACCATTGAGTCGCCGCAGCCTACATTGTTCACCGGTTTGCCGGGCACCACGCCCACGGAGTGGGTGCTGCCGTCCTCTGCCAGCAGTGTGGCGCCGTACTTGCCACGACTCACCAGCACATTGCGTGCGCCTTTCTCTTGCAACTTGGCTGCAAAGAAGCGAATTTTCTCTTCATCGTCCGGGCGAATGTCCTCGCCGAAGATCTCGCCCAGCTCGTGGTGATTGGGCTTAATAAGAAACGGGTGGTAATCCAGCACCGCCAGCAACGCATCGCCGGTGGTATCTACCACAATATGCACGCCTTTATTTTGCAGCTTGGCGCAGATTTGCTCATAAATGGAGCCGGGCATTTGGCTGGGTACCGCCCCGGCCAGCACCAAAAAGTCGCCGGGCATCAGTCCCTCCAGCTTGTGGAACAGAGCCTCCACTTCCGCCTCTGCCGGCTGGGCGCCTGGGGCGTTAATATCCGTTTGCCGATCGGCAAAGATCTTAACATTGATTCGGGTGTTGCCCGCTGCCAGCGGCACAAAATCCGTTTGGATCCCCTGGGCCTGCAGCATCTGCTCCAGTGCCCGGCCGGTAAATCCGGCCACGAACCCCAGTGCCCGAGTGGGCACCTCCAGTCCGGACAGCACCATGGACACATTGATTCCCTTACCGCCGCACAGCAATTGGGCGCTGTCCGCCCGGTTTACATCCTCGCTGCTCAACCGGGGCAGGCGCAGAATGTAGTCCAGCGCCGGGTTTAACGTTACGGTATAGATCATAATAACGCAACCTCCTTTACCACCGTGCGTTCTCCGTACTCCGGGTCCGGCAGCCGATCGGTGATGATAGCCGCCTGATCCAGGGGCGCAAAGCTCACGGTAGATACTTTGTCAAACTTGCTGGCGTCCGCCAACACATAACTGACGAAACTGCGCTCCATGGCCGCCGCTTTTAAGTAGGCCTCGTCTGTGTCCGGCGTGGTAAATCCCTGACGAATGGCAATACCGTTGGTGCCGATGAAACACTTGGAAAAATTGTAGTTGTGCAAATTCTTGGCTGCCGCCAGACCGATGATGGCATCGGTGGTGTGCTTTAACTCGCCGCCCAGCACATAGGTTTTCATACCCTTGGCCACCAGCCGCTGGGCGTGGAGAAGACCGTTGGTCACAAAGGTGGCACCCGGCTGCAAGTGGTCGATCATTAACAGGGTGGAGCTGCCGGCGTCTAAATATACAAAATCCGTATCGTCCACCTGGGCAGCGGCGTAAGCGGCGATCATCTCTTTTTCGTCCATGTGCAGCTGCAGCTTTTCGTCCAGCTTCTCCTCCCGGCGAATAAAATCCCGCCGGGTCAAAGTGGCGCCGCCATGCACCTTGTGCAGCTTGCCCAGCCGATCCAGCGCAATCAGATCCCGGCGCACCGTGCTTTCGCTGGCGCCCAAAAGCTGGGTCAACTGCGCAACGGACACGGTCCCTTTTTCCTCTAACTGGGCCAAAATCTGCAAGTGTCTTTCCTGGGTAAGCATAGACGGTTCCTTTCTGAATTTTCCGGGCGTTTGTCGCCCTCGTCCTTACACCCAAAGTGTACCACGGTAAGCAAAAGCCGTCAAGTTCATTCCTTCATTTTCGTTCATTCCGCACAGTGAGCACCTGCTCTTTTGGGCAATTTATGCAAATGCAGCCCCTTTCTCTGCACGGTTTTGAACGGTTGTGGCAAATCGTGCACAAAATCCGTCATTTTACAGACGCACTTGTTTGCCAAAAAAGGCGCAAAAAAGCGCCGTATCCTCAGGATACGGCGCTTTTTTTATATTCTGGATTTATACCGCTTCTAAATATGCGGCTACGGTCTTGGGATCTTCCCCCCGCACAAAGGCAAACTCGTCGCTGATGATATGCAGCGCACTGCGCAGCGCCTTGGCGTCTGAAAGATACATTTTCTTGCCGATCTGCTTTTGGTGCTCCTCATGGCAGCGAAGTGTCTTAATCAACCGCAAAATGCGCTTATGATCCGAGCTGTGGAGGATCTCCTCCGTCTTGGCCTTACGCTCGTGGACGTTGCTCACCCACTCGTAGGGCTGGCAGGTCTTGGCATAGCCCATCAATTCCTCCACCATTGCCGGGGCAATGGCTGAGCGAATTTTGATCCGCTGGGGATCGTAATCCGTGGGCACGTAATACTTGGAGTTCCGGTCAAACACAGGCACCAGCACATAGTAGTCCTTGGTCTCGCTGGAGAACTTCATGGTTTCAATTTCGCGCACTTGGCAGATGCCCTTGGTACTGTAATGCACGAAAGTACCGATTTGCATGACACTCACCTTTCTTGATAATACAATAATACACGGTTTTTTCGCCTGTTTTTCTATTTGAACATCACTATTATAGCACAAATCGGTAAAAATTGACATAGGCAAAGTAAACAAATCCCCGCCCCGAATTCCTATCTCTGCGGCAGGAATTTTGTACAAAATGCAAGATTATCCCCATTTTCACGCATTTTCCTTAACAAACCTTAACAAATGAAAAAAATCTTTTACCTATCTTTTACCCGGCAGCGGGCGCGGTTTTAACATCATCCGGCTATACTAAAACCAGAGCAGCGAGCCAACGCTGCAAAAATCACACCAAGTGCGAAAAAGGAGAATGTATCATGACGAAACAAAAAAGAACCCATAAAACCGCAAAAGTTCTGCTAAGCCTGGCCGTAGCCGGGGCGCTGGTGGGCAGCGTATTCGCCGGCTGTTCCGCCGGAAAAAGTGACAAGGGAAACAAGAACGCCACCGCCGGCGTTACCGGCAGCATTACCGTTGTATCCCGAGAGGAAGGCTCCGGCACCCGGGGCGCCTTTGTAGAGCTGCTGGGGATCGAGGAAAAAGACGCAAACGGCAATAAGATAGACAAGACCACCACCGCAGCAGAGATCACCAACAGCACCGCCGTTATGCTCACCACCGTGGCCGGCAACAAGAACGCCATCGGCTATGTGTCCCTGGGCAGCCTGAACGACACGGTGCAGGCCCTGACCATTGACGGCACAGAGCCTACTGCCGAGAATGTAAAGAACGGCAGCTACAAGATCTCCCGCCCCTTTAACATCGTCACCAAAGACGATCTAAGCCCGGCAGCCAAGGATTTTATCAACTACATTCAAAGCGCCGACGGCCAAAAGATCATTGAGGATAACCACTATGTGAGCCGATCCAATACCGGTGCATTCAAAAGCAGCGGTGCCAAGGGCAAGGTGCTGGTGGCCGGTTCCTCCTCTGTTACCCCGGTAATGGAAAAATTGGCGGAGGCGTACCAAAAGATCAACGCCGGCACTACGATAGAGGTACAGCAAAGCGACTCCACCACCGGGATCACCGCCGCTGCCGACGGCACCTGTGACATCGGCATGGCCTCTCGGGAGCTGAAAGACACGGAAACCGCCAAGGGCGTAAACGCCACCGTGATCGCTATGGACGGCGTAGCGGTGATCGTCAACAAGGCCAATCCTCTTAAAGCCGCCACTGCGGACACCGTGCGCCAAATTTACACCGGTGCCGTTACGGACTGGACAGATGTAAAATAAAAGCAAAATCAAATCAAACGGGGCGCTGTGGCGCCCCAATTGCCATATATGCAAAGGATTTTTATGACTGCAAAAATCAAAGAAACGGCCATGCGCCTGGTGTTTGCCCTGGCTGCGGTACTGTCCGTACTGGCCGTGATCTTTATCTGTATTTTTCTGTTTGCCGGGGGCGCGCCCGCCTTTCGCCAAATTGGGGTTTTGCCCTTTCTCACCGGGCAGAACTGGCGCCCGCTGCAAAACGAATTCGGTATCTTCCCTATGATCATAGGCAGCATTTATGTAACCGCCGGAGCCATTGTGGTGGGCGTGCCTTTGGGTATCGGCACCGCCGTGTTTTTGGCTCGATTTTGCCCTGCGCCCCTGTACCGGGTGCTGAAGCCTGCGGTCAATCTGCTGGCGGGTATCCCCTCCATTGTGTACGGCTTTTTTGGCCTGACGGTACTGGTGCCGGCAGTGCAGGCACTGTTCGGCACTTCCGGTAAAGGGGTGCTGACCGCCTCCCTGGTGCTGGGCATTATGATCCTGCCCACCATCATCAATGTGTCCGAGTCTGCCCTGCGAGCGGTGCCTAACAGCTACTACGAAGGGGCGCTGGCTCTGGGCGCCACCAAGGAGCGGGCTGTGCTGGGCACCCTGCTGCCGGCAGCCAAAAGCGGCGTCAGCGCCGGGGTGATCCTGGGGATCGGCCGGGCCATCGGCGAGGCCATGGCCGTTAGTATGGTGGCCGGTAATCAACCGATCATCCCCAAGAGCCTTACCGACGGCGTGCGCACCCTCACCGCCAACATTGTGCTGGAAATGGCCTATGCCGCCGATCTGCACCGCCAAGCGCTGATCGCCACCGGGGTGGTGCTGTTTGTCTTTATTCTCATTATCAACCTGCTGTTTTCCATTCTAAAGCAAGGAGGGCGCCTATGGAAGCGAAATTAAAGCGCCGCAAAAACGCCCGCGCCGCACTGGTGCGGGCCGCCCTGTGGGCCTGTGTGCTGTTCACTGCCGGGGTATTCCTGCTGCTGGTGGCGTATGTGCTGGTACGGGGCGTGCCCCATCTGCGGCTGTCTATGTTCAGCCCCACTTATACCACGGAGAACCTGTCCATGCTGCCGGCCATTCTAAACACCCTGACCATGACCGGTGTGACCCTGCTGATTGCCGTGCCCCTGGGGGTGGGCGCCGCCATTTACCTGACGGAATATGCCAAGCCCGGCAACCGGCTGGTGCCGCCCATTCGCCTAACCACAGAGACCTTGGCAGGTATTCCCTCCATTGTGTACGGTCTGTTCGGCTACCTGGTGTTTGTAAAGGCATTGCACCTGCGTCTGTCGCTGCTGTCCGGAGCGCTGACCCTGGCCATTATGATCCTGCCCACCATTATGCGTACCACGGAGGAGGCTCTGCGCAGCATACCCCAAAGCTACCGGGAGGCCAGCTTTGGCCTGGGTGCCGGACGGCTGCGCACGGTGTTTGTAATTCTGCTGCCTACGGCGCTGCCGGGTATTCTCGGCGGCGTCCTGCTGTCCGTAGGCCGCATTGTGGGTGAGACCGCCGCCCTGATCTACACCGCCGGCACGGTAGCCAAAATCGCCGGGCTCACCGACGGCGGGCGCACCTTGGCGGTACACATGTACGCCCTCATCGGGGAGGGACTTTATACGGACGCCGCCTATGCCACTGCCGTGGTGTTGTTGGCGGTGGTCATATTGCTTAACGCCCTGTCCGATCTGCTACTGGGCAAACACAAGAAAGGAGACAGCCAATGACTGCATTCTCTGTGCAAAACTTAAACTTATATTACGGTGACTTCCAGGCGCTGAAAAGCATCACTCTGGAGATCCCGGCGCGGCAAATCACCGCCCTGATCGGCCCTTCCGGCTGCGGCAAATCCACCCTGCTGCGGTGTCTGAACCGCATGAACGATACCATCAACACCTGCCGCATAGACGGCAAAGTGCTGCTCCACGGCGCAGATATTTATGCCAAAAAGACAGATGTGAACCTGCTGCGCCGCCGGGTGGGTATGGTATTTCAAAAGCCAAACCCCTTTCCTCTGTCCGTCTATGACAACATCGCCTACGGCCCCCGCACCCACGGCAGGCGAAAAAAGCGGGAGCTGGACCAAATTGTGGAACAGGCGCTGCGCAGCGCCGCCATTTGGGACGAAGTGAAGGACAAACTGAAAAAAAGCGCCCTGGCCCTGTCCGGCGGGCAGCAGCAACGGCTGTGCATTGCCCGGGCACTGGCAGTGGAGCCGGATGTGCTGCTGATGGACGAACCCACCTCTGCCCTGGACCCTATTTCCACCGCCAAAATTGAGGAGCTGGCGCTGGAGCTGAAAAAGAAGTACACCATCGCCATTGTAACCCACAATATGCAGCAGGCTGCCCGGATCAGCGACCAAACCGCTTTTTTTCTGCTGGGAGAGATGGTGGAGTGCGCCCCGACCAAGACGCTGTTTGACACCCCCACCGACCCCCGCACCCGGGACTACATTACCGGTCGCTTCGGATAAAATCAAAAATCACAAAAGGCCGTATGTACCTTTTCGTACACACGGTCTTGTTTTTTATCCAATGATTATGCTTTTTGTTATGCCTTTTTCTTTTGGAACAGACGGGCAAAAACCTTAATGACCTCAGAAAGGACGATAACGGAGAATGCCAGAGCAAACAGCTTGCCCCACATGGTGATCCCCAGGGGTACGGTGCCAAAAAACGCACCGGCAAACTGGATGATCAGCACTTGCAGCACAAAGGTGCAGCCCACGACCAACAGCATCAGCTTGTTCTTAAACAGGTGGCAAAAGATACTCTCGCTGTGTAGTTCCCGGCAGTTAAAGGCATTAAACAGCTGAAACAGCACAAACAGGGTGAACAGCACGGTGGTCATCTCGCCCTGGGCAGCACCCAGGAAATTCAGCTTGTATTGCAGCAGGAACACCACGCTCATATACACGCCGGTAGCGGTGATCCGCGCCAGCATACCCTTGGAGATAATATTCTCGCTGCGGTTGGTGGGGCGGCGGCGCATCAGGTCACTGTATCCAGGCTCCAGTCCCAAGGTCAGGGCCGGCGGGCCGTCCATAATAATATTGATCCACAGCAGCTGCAAGGCGGTAAAGGGCGCCGGCAGCCCCATCAGAACAGACACAAATACGCAAATCACAGAGGCAATATTCACCGTCAGCTGGAAGCTGATGAATCGCTTAAAGTTCTCATAAATATTGCGGCCCCATTCCACGGCCTTAACGATGGTGGCAAAGGAGTCGTCCAACAGCACAATATCGCTGGCTTCCTTGGACACCTCCGTGCCGGAAATGCCCATGGCGATCCCCACATCGGCGTTCTTCAGCGCCGGTGCGTCGTTGATCCCGTCGCCGGTGACAGCCACCACTTCGCCCCGTGCTTTCAGCAGCTTCACCACCCGCATTTTCACCGTAGGGGTGCTGCGAGCAATCACGCTGATTTTGGGAAGCATTTTTTGCAGCCGGCGGTCGCTCATTTCTTCCACTTCTTTGGCTTCCAGCGCCACACAACCGTCCGCCAGCAGATCCAGTTCCTTGGCAATGGCGGTGGCGGTAACGATATTGTCGCCGGTAAGGATCTTCACCCCCACCCCGGCGCTGCGGCAGGCGGCCACAGCGTCGTACACATCGCTGCGCAGCGGGTCCGCAATGGCCACAAAGCCGTCAAAGACCATATCGCTTTCCATTCGGCGGTGGGCCTCCTTTGCAGAGAAGTCCTCCATCTCCGCCAACTCCTTATGGGCAAAGGCGATCACCCGCATGGCTTGCTCCTCTGCCTGCACCAGCACCTGGCACAGTTCCGCCAGACGGTCAGGTTGCAAGGCACACATATCCAGCACGCACTCCGGGCTGCCCTTTACATAAGAGAGAATGCGCCCGTCCACATTGGAAATGGTGGTCATGTGCTTGAGCTCGGACGAGAAAGGAAACGCGCACAGCCGGGTGTGGTCCTCCCGCTCCCGACGGTAGGTGTTGCCGGTGCCTGCCTGCTCAAAGAACCGCAGCATGGCGCACTCCGTGGGATTGCCGATAAAGCCGCCGTCCGGCGCCAAGTCTGCCGTGGTGTTCAGGCAGATATTATGGGTCAGGTATTCGTTTTGCAGCGCTGCCGCTTCTTTATGCCACCGGGTGTCATAAAAGGCACGCACGGTCATCTTGTTTTCCGTTAAAGTACCGGTCTTGTCCGAGCAGATCACACTGATACAGCCGATGGTCTCCGAGGCGATCATCTTCTTCACCAGGGCGTTTTGCTTACTTAGCTTGATAATATTGATAGACAGAGACACCGCCACAATGGTGGGCAGCCCCTCTGGCACCGCCGCCACAATCAGCACGATACTGGTGATGAACGCCTCCATCACCGCCTCCAAATGCAGGCCGCCGTGGAGGGCAAAGAAAATCAGCTGAGCTGCAAACACAATGCCCGCTGCAATCACGCCAAGCACGGTAATGGTCTTGCCCAGGCGGGCCAGCTTCTCCTGCAAGGGGGTGCTGCTTTTTTCTGCATTGCCCAGCTCGCCGGCGATCTTGCCAAATTCCGTAGCGTCGCCCACCGCCGTCACCAGCAGCCGTCCGTTTCCCTCGGTAACGAATGTGCCGCTATAAAGCATATTGGCCCGCTCCGCCAGGGGCGTTTTTTCGTCCGTAAGCACCAGTTCGCTGTCTTTCTTCACCGGAAAGCTCTCGCCGGTAAGGGCGGATTCATCCACACGCAGAGCGGTGCTCTCCAGCAGTCGTCCGTCCGCCGGCACCTTGTCTCCGGCAGACAGCAACACCACATCGCCCACCGCCAAAAGGGCGCTTTGCAAGGTAACGGTTTGGCCGTCCCGCACCGCGCGCACGGTCATATCCGCGTTGATTTTGGACAGGGCCTCAAACGCCTTGGCGCTGCGCCCCTCCATCACTACGCTGATCACCACGGACAAAGCAATGGCCACGAACACGCCCACACACTCCAAAAAGTCCGCCTCGCCGCCGGTAACCTGGCGCACAATGTTCACCGCCAGGGCGATCAGCCCGGCTGCAATAAGCATTAAGAGCATAGGCTCCGTGGCTGCATCCCAAAGGCGCTTCAGCAGCGAGTCCGGCTTGCGTCGGGTGAGGGCGTTCTCGCCGTACTGTTCTTTGTTTTTCTGTGCCTGCGCTTCTGTCAGCCCCCGGTTTGCGTCTGCACCGTAGGTTGCCAGCAGCTCCGTTTTTTCTGCGGTAAATGCCTGCATAGAAAGTCCTCCTGCTTCATTTTTTACAAAGAAAAAGACCTACCGCCGTTGTCGTGCGTTAGGTCTTTTTGGGTAAAAAATAAAAGACTGCTGCACGAAAAACAGGCGTGCAAGAGTCTCGTTCATTAAGACAAGCCAGACCCGGCACAGCGCCGCAGTCAGTTTGTTGACTTGCCACACGCCCACGGCGTGCAAACTACTCCCTCAAGCGGGTACTTCTTTTGTGACAAAAGCATACCACCCGGCCGCTCAGTTAGTCAAGAATAACCTTGAATGTTAGACAAAATCACCACCCGTCACCTAAAAACGCCAACCTCTTGCCATTTCTTCTCCGATATGGTATATAGAAGGTGAGACACGGCATATCAAATCGTATTTTCACCCCCAAGCCTCCCTTTACAAGGGCGGCAAAACAGAGGATTCTATTTTCCCATGGAGGTCACGGTATGAAAATCAAAAACACAAAAACGGATATTTTGTTAAACATAGCGGCGGTGGCCTGTCTGGCAGCCGTTACCCTGTACCTGCTGGTGCGCTGGTCGCAAATTCCCATGACCATTCCCGGGCACTATACTGCCGACGGCCAAATAGACAGCTGGACCGCCCGCACCACCCTGTGGCAGCTGCCGGTGCTGGGGTGGGTGCTGTATGTGCTGATCACGATTTTAGAGCAGTTCCCCGGGGTTTGGAACACCGGCGTGACCGTAACGGAGGAGAACCGCACCGCCGTCTACCGCACATTAAAGACCATGATCGGCTGGATAAAGCTGGCGGTGAGCGCCCTGCTCTCTTTGGTGGCGCTGGCCTCCCTGGGCAATGGTTATAAGATTTTTCTTGTACTGGCCGCCGTGGGTCTGCTGGCCACCTTTGGGCTGGTGATCTACTTTGTCCGCCGCCTGTTGCAGTTGAAGTAAGCAGCCTATTTTTACCGACAGATTGCAATACACAAAATCCCTCCGGCAATGCCTACGGCCAATCCCTCCGAGTTTGCCGCAGGCGGTGACGGAGGGATTGATGTACTCGCTACGAATACATATAACCCCCGCACACAAAAAGCACCCCCGTCGGGGTGCTTTTTCAATACCTATTATTTTATTCTTAATGCGCATCCGCCAGCACAGCGTGGGCGCACTTTATGCCATCCACGGCGGCAGACACAATGCCACCGGCGTAACCGGCGCCCTCACCGCAGGGGTACACCCCCCGCAGATTGCACTGGCAAAATTCGTCCCGCAAAATCCGCACGCTGCTGGAGGAGCGGGTTTCCGGCGCAGTAAGCACTGCGTCCGGCAGGGCAAAACCGTGGAGCCGCTTGTCCATCTCCGTAATGGCCGCCTGCATGGTGGTGCGCACCTTGTCCGGCAGACAGTACCGCAGGTTGGTAAGCGTGACCCCGGTGGGGCAGGTGGGCTGCACATTGCCCAGCGCCCGACTTTCCCGATCCGCTAAGAAATCGCCCACCAGCTGCGCCGGTGCACGGTAATCGCCCCCGCCCAGGGCAAAGGCGTTTTGCTCAATCTCTCGCTGATAATACATCCCCGCCAGCGGGTGCTCCGAGGGGAAGTCCACCGGGTCAATACCCACCAGCAGCGCCGAGTTGGCATTCTCGCCGTCCCGGGCCAGGGTGCTCATGCCGTTGACGATCACGCCGCCCTTTTCGCTGGCGGCGGCCACCACCGTGCCCCCCGGGCACATACAAAAGGTATACGCCCCTCGCTGGTGCAGACCGTGGCAGCTGAGTTTGTAATCCGCAGCCCCCAGCTTAGGGTGACCGGCAAAAGCGCCGTACTGGGCCTTGTCAATGAGCTTTTGCGGGTGCTCAATGCGGGCGCCCACACTAAAGGGCTTTTGGATAATTTGCGCGCCGTTTTTATAAAGCATTTCCACCGTGTCCCGGGCGCTGTGGCCGATGGCCAGGATCACCGCATCCGTCTCCATATCCACCGTTTGACCCAAATGGCTGTAAGTGACCCCATGGATAAAGCCGTTGGCTAAGATCAAATTCTCCAGCCGACATTCCAGGCGCACCTCGCCCCCCAGGCGCTCAATTTTTTTGCGAATATTCTGCACCACCACAGCCAGTCGGTCCGTGCCGATATGGGGCTTGGCGGCGTATAAAATCTCCTCCGGCGCACCGGCCTCATACAGCTCTTGCAGCACCTGGCGAATAAAGGGGCTTTTAATGCCGGTGGTCAACTTGCCGTCAGAAAAAGTACCGGCACCGCCCTCGCCGAACTGCACATTGCTCTCCTCGTTGAGAATATGCTGCTGCCAAAAGGCGTTCACATCCTGCTGGCGGCGCTGAATATCCTTGCCTCGCTCTAACACAATGGGGCGCAGTCCTGCCTCCGCCAAGATCAGGCCGGCAAACATACCCGCCGGACCGAAACCAACCACCACCGGGCGAAAAGCGGACTGCCGCCGGTTCACCGGCAGGGTGTACTTGTATTCTTCCGCCGCCTTGGCCTTCGGTGAGCGACAGCGGCGCAGCACCTGGGTTTCGTCCAGCCCCAGGGTCACATCTACCGTATAAGAGAAGTGCACATCGTCCTTTTTGCGGGCGTCCACACTCTTTTTAAAAATCGTCAGTTTTTCAATATATTTGGGATCGGTGCGCAGCACCTTGCCCGCTTTTTTGCGCAGCAGGCTCTCGTCCTCATCCAATTCCAGACGCAACTCACTTACTCGTATCATTCCGCTTCTCCACCATCTGCCCGGCGGCCGCCAGACCGCTGTAAAAGGCAAAATTCAAATTATAACCGCCGCAGGGCTGCTGCTCGTCCAGCACCTCGCCGACAATATACAGCCCGGGCACCCGCCGAGAGGCAAAGCCCTCCAATTCCGTTCGGGGCACACCGCCGCCGGTGATCTGGGCAAAGGCGTAGCCCTTGGTGCCGGTAACGATCAGCTGCCAGTGCTTGGCAATCTGCACCAGCCGAGCCGGGTCGCCCGCCGCCTGTTTTTCCAAAATCTCCGTCACCTCTGCGCTGAGGATCCCTCGCAGGGAGCCGAATTGCCGCAGGTAAGACAAGAGCTGATTTTCGCTCCACTCCGGGACCAAATCCAGCACTGCGCAGCACTTTTGCGGCCGAGGGCGGGCAAAGTTCTGCCCCACCGCCCAGCTTACATCCATCACCGCAATGCCGGACAAACCGTAATCGGTAAACAGCACCTCGCCCTGACTCTTCGCCACGGTTTCACCGTCCAAAGTGACGGCTACTGCCGCTCGGGTGCGCTGCCCCTTGAGCTTGCGAGGGTATTTGCTGGAGGAGGTCAGCTGCACCAGCGCCGGATACAGGGGCGTACAGCTGTGGCCCAGATCCTGCAGCAGGGCATAGCCGCTGCCATCGCTGCCCAGTGCCGGCTGTGCCTGCCCGCCGCAGGCCACCACCACCTTGTCGCCGGCAAAGGCGCCCTTATCCGTCTGCACCGTAAAGCCGGGGATGATCTTTTCCACCCGGCAGCCGGTAACCAAGCGCACGCCCAAGGTGCGGCAGGCGTCCAGCAGCAAATTTTGCACCGTGGCTGCCCGCAGGCTGTAAGGATATACACGCCCCAAATCCTCCTGCCGGGTCATCAAACCGAGAGAGGCAAAGAAATCCAGCACCGCCCGGCTGTGGGGCGCCTGCATATTGGTCAAATTGCACCGGCCGTTGCCGGTAGCCAGCAGCTTTTTGCCCGGCTGCTCCAGCCGCTCCAGCACCGTGACCTGCAGCGCTGGATCCAGTTGCCGCAGCCGTATGGCACAGCACAATCCCGCCGCGCCGCCGCCCACGATCAGTACCCGCATATCTTCGCCTCCCTTATATAGAATATACATATCATAATATATTCCGCCGCCAAATGCAAACAATTCTTGCGCCGTCTCGCATGAAAGCGGCTTTTATTTTGATTTTCCCCTTGACGAACGGGTGCGGTTGTGGTATAGTGTTTGTACCTCGGTAAGTGGGGTTTTATTTTTTGCCCATTTTTAGGTGCGCATTGCGTGGCGCAACGAGGGAGATTCACACACAATCGAAATACAACGGAGGTGCTTATTAATGAGAGTTAAGATTACCTTAGCTTGCACAGAGTGCAAACAGCGCAACTACAACACAATGAAGAACAAGAAGAATACGCCCGACAGACTTGAGATGAACAAGTACTGCCGTTTCTGCAAAAAGCATACCTTGCACAGAGAAACGAAATAACAGGAGGACTGACAATGGCTGACGAAAAGAAAGCGTCTGCAAAGCCGGAAAAGAGCAGCAAGCCTGCCAAAAAGTCCGACGCCAAGGCAGATAAGTCAAAGGCAAAAAAAGCCAAGAAAAATCCGTTCAAATCCATTGGTTCATTCTTCAAAAGCGTAAAATCAGAGGGTAAAAAAGTCGTTTGGTCAGACGGTAAAAACGTGCTCAAGAACACCTTGACCGTACTGGTAGTCGTGATCATCGTCGGCGTGTGCATTTATTTGGTAGACACCGGCCTGACCCTGGGTATGAAGGGCATTAAGAGCCTGAAGACCAACAGCGAGACCACCACCGCTGCCAGCGAAACCACCACCCAGAAAACCACTTCGGCGGCTTTGGCTGAGGCCACCACCGAACAGACCACCAAATAAAGACCCGAACGCACGCAGGGGCAGCGCCCCCATTCGGATCACAGCAATTTACGGAGGTTCTGTTTAGTATGGAAGAAGCAAAATGGTATGTTGCCCACACCTTTTCCGGTTATGAGAACAAGGTAGCCAGCAACATTGAGACCGTGGTAGAGAACCGCAACCTGCACGATTGGATTCAGGATGTGGTCGTTCCTACCGAGACGGTGGTAGAAATCAAAGATGACGGCACCAAGAAGGAAGTGGAGCGCAAGATCTTCCCCGGCTATGTGCTCATCAAAATGGTGATGACCGACGACAGCTGGTATGTGGTGCGCAACACCCGCGGCTGCACCGGCTTTGTAGGTCCGGAGAGCAAGCCTGTTCCCTTAACGGAGGAAGAGGTACGCAAGCTGGGCGTGGAGAAGGTCACCGTAGAGGTGCACTACGCCGTAGGCGATCTGGTCAATGTGATCGACGGCCCGCTGGAGGGCTTCTCCGGCACTGTGGACGCCATCGACATTCCCAACAACAGCGCGCAGGTCACCGTTTCCATGTTTGGGCGCGAAACATCAGTTGATTTTGAGCTTGACCAGCTTGAAAAGGTCAAAGACTAACATTTGGTAATACGCGGCTTGCCGCTGATTATCACCGCTTTTTGCGGTGCGTGGGAGGAGCGCACAGCGCCCCGCCAATGACCACAATTTAGGAGGAAAATTATTATGGCACAGAAGGTAGTAGGTTTAATTAAACTTCAGATCCCGGCCGGTAAGGCGACCCCTGCCCCCCCGGTTGGCCCGGCTCTCGGTCAGCACGGTGTAAACATCGTGGCTTTTACCAAGGACTTTAACGAGAGAACCAAGAACGACGCCGGCCTGATCATTCCCGTAGTGATCACCGTTTATGAGGATCGTTCTTTCACTTTCATCACCAAGACCCCGCCCGCAGCCGTTCTCATCAAGAAGGCTTGCGGCATTGACAAGGCTTCCGGCGTTCCCAACAAGAACAAGGTAGCCACCATCACCAAGGAGCAGGTCCAGAAGATCGCTGAGACCAAAATGCCCGACCTGAACGCAGCTTCTCTGGAGGCCGCTATGTCCATGATCGCCGGCACTGCTCGCAGCATGGGTATTGTAGTAGAAGACTGAGTCCCTTGTGGGAGGAAAGATCCGATTAACCACTGGAGGTAATTTGTAATGAAACACGGAAAGAAATATGTGGACGGCGCCAAGCTGGTAGACCGCTCCAATCTGTATGATAGCGCTGAGGCTCTTGACCTGGCTGTTAAGACCGCCACAGCTAAATTTGACGAAACCATTGAGGCTCACATTCGCCTGGGCGTTGACTCCCGTCACGCTGATCAGCAGGTGCGTGGCGCTGTGGTGCTGCCCAACGGCACCGGCAAAACCGTACGCGTGGCTGTATTTGCCAAGGGCGACCTGGCTAAGGCTGCTACCGAGGCCGGCGCTGACATCGTTGGCGACGCTGACCTGGTAGAAAAGATCCAGGGCGGCTGGATGGACTTTGATGTGGCCGTTGCCAGCCCGGATATGATGGGCTTCGTTGGTCGTTTGGGTAAAGTGCTGGGCCCCCGCGGTCTGATGCCCTCTCCCAAGGCCGGCACCGTAACCATGGATGTGGCTAAGGCTGTAACCGAGGCTAAGGCCGGTAAGATCGAGTACCGTCTGGACAAGACCAACATCATTCACTGCCCCATCGGCAAGGCTTCCTTTGGGCAGGAGAAGCTGCTGGAGAACTTCAACGCTCTGCTGGACGCCATCATCAAGGCAAAGCCGGCTGCACTGAAGGGTCAGTATATTAAGTCCGTTGCCGTGGCTTCCACCATGGGCCCCGGCGTGCGTATCAACCCCAACAAAGTTGGTACTGTTTCTGCTCAATAAGTTTTTGGGTATTGACAAGGCTTGTGCCTTGTGTTAAAATACTATCGCTGTTCAGCCAAAGACAGCAGGTGCCGTTTGGCGTAAGTTGATCGCCTGCCGAGGAATGAATGTGCATGGTTCGCACCCTGCGGTGCAATATCTATGTCATTTTGTGCATTCCGAGGTACATCGGAATGCACTTTTTGTTTTGCTAAACAGCCATAAAGACCGCATTTTGCGGCAAATACTTATGGAGGTTATGTTTTATGCCAAGTACAGCAGTTCTTGAAATGAAAAAGCAGCAGGTTGCCGCTCTTTCTGACCGGATCAAGAATTCCTGCGCCGGTGTAGTAGTTGACTACAAAGGCATCACCGTGTCCGATGACACGCAGTTGCGTCACGAGCTGCGTGAGGCCGGTGTGCACTACACTGTCGTAAAGAACACCCTTTTGGGCAGAGCAGCTGAGGCTGCCGGTCTGGAAGGCCTTGAGTCTGTGTTGGAAGGCACCACCGCCATCGCCACCTGTGACGATGACTATGTGGCATCTGCCCGCATTCTGCAAAAGTTTGCAGACGGCCACGACAATTTTGCCATTAAGTCCGGTTACCTGGACGGCAAAGTGATCGCTCTGGACGAGGTTATTGCGCTTTCCAAGCTGCCTTCCAGAGAGGCCATGCTGGCTCAGATCGCAAGTCTTGTTGTTGAGCCCATCGCCTGCATTGCCCGTGCCGTTGCAGCACTGGAAGAAAAGGGCGGTGCAACACCCGTCGCTGCAGAGGCCGAAGAGGCTCCCGCAGAGGCTGCTCCCGCTGAGGAAGCACCTGCTGAAGAAACAGCAGAATAATTTAATTTTTATTATAATTTACGGAGGTAATTATCATGGCAACCGAGAAAATCACTGCTATTGTAGATTCCATCGCAGAACTGAGCGTTCTGGAGCTTAAAGAGCTCAAGGAAACAATCGAAGAGACCTTTGGCGTTACTGCTGCCGCAGTCGCCGTTGCAGCTGCTCCCGCTGAGGGTGGCGCCGCTGCTGCTGACGAGAAGACCGAGTTTGATGTTGTGCTGACCGATGTTGGCGCCAACAAGATTCAGGTGATCAAGGCCGTTCGTGAGGCTACCGGCCTGGGTCTGAAGGAAGCTAAGGCTATCGTTGACGGCGCTCCCGCTACCGTTAAGGAAGCAATGCCCACCGCTGACGCTGAGGCTCTGAAGGCTAAGCTGACTGAGGTTGGCGCTACCGTTGAGCTGAAATAAGTTCACGCCAAGCAACCAACACGGACACTCCCTTGAGTGTCCGTGTTTTTTTGTCTTGGTGCAGCAAATGCGTTTTGTTTTTTGCTGTGTGCGATACACGCCGCTTTTTTGATTCCTATTGTAATTCTCGGCGGAATTTGCTATGATGGGCATAGATTTTCATAATGGAGGTACGGTTATGACCAACTGGGGATATAAGGCGGTGCGCAAAGTGCTGCAAACCTTTGGTGGGGCGGAGCTGGCGCAGCAGCAAAGCGGACGGATCACCGGTGAACCGGGCAATCCGGAGGTGGCGACGCTGGCCAGACGGGCCGGTGCGGAAAGCTGCGTGCTGCTGAAGAACAACAACCACGCCCTGCCCCTGGATCTGTCTGCGCCGGTGGCGCTGTTTGGCCGGGTGCAGAAGAACTATTTCTATGTAGGCAACGGCAGCGGCGGCGATGTTTCCGCCCCGTACAGTATCAACCTGGTGCAAGGGCTGGTCAACGCCGGTGTGCAGCTGGACAGCACCGTACTGGCCGCCTATGAAAGCTGGTGCACCGCCTCTGTCAACGACCCGGACCCGGGATTTTGGGGGCACTGGCCCCGCTATTATGCAGAAATGCCGGTGAAGCAAGACTGGGTACAAGCGGCTGCTAAGCGGTGCCAAACCGCCGTGGTGGTGATTGGCCGCAGCGCCGGTGAGGACCGGGAAAACACGCTGAAAAAAGGCAGCTTTTACCTGACGAATAAAGAAAAGGCCTTGCTGGACGCAGTGACCACCGCCTTTCAAAAAGTGGTGCTGGTGCTGAATATCGGCAGCATTATGGACTTTGCGGAAATCGACGCCTACGGCGACAAGATCAGCGCCATTTTGCTGGCCTGGCAGCTGGGTATGGAGAGCGGTAACGCGGTGGCGGATGTGCTCACCGGGCAGGTAAACCCAAGCGGCCACCTGACGGACACCATCGCCAAAACCTACGCCGACTACCCGGCGCAGAACTTTGGCAACAAGGCAGAAAACCGCTATACAGAAGATATTTTTGTGGGCTATCGGTACTTTGAGACCTTTGCGCCGGAGCGGGTGTTGTACCCCTTTGGTTACGGTCTGTCTTACACGGACTTTGCCTGTCAGGTGAAAAAAACAGAGATCAAGGACCAGACGGTCACCGTGCAGGTGCAGGTGGAGAACACCGGCGCGCTGCCCGGCAAGCAGGTGGTACAACTGTACGCCTGCTGTCCCTGCGGCGCGCTGGGAAAAGCCGCCAAGGTGCTCATCGCCTTTGGCAAAACCGAGGAACTGGCCCCCGGCAAGCACCAGACCCTGACCCTCACCGCCCCTTATCGGCACTTTGCCAGCTTTGACGACAGCGGCGCTGCCGGGCACAAAAACGCCTGGTTGCTGGAAGCGGGGGACTACACTTTTTGCTTAGGTACAGATGTGCGCAGCGCTGTCCCCTGCGGTGACCTGCACCTGGCGGATACGCTGGTGCTGGAGCAGTGCTGCCAGTTGCTGGCGCCCCCGGCGGACAGCGGCTTTGACCGACTCGCCGCCACAGTACAAAACGGCAAAGTGACCCGGACCTACGCCCCGGTGCCCACCGCCACCGTAGACTTAAAGCAGGCGATCCTGAATCATCTGCCCCCTGCCCTGCCGGTCACCGGCAACAAGGGCTTTGTGCTGGCAGATGTGGCCGAGGGCAGCGTCAGCCTGGACGACTTTGTGGCCCAGCTGTCTACCACAGAGATGGAGCTGCTCAGTCGCGGCGAGGGCATGATGGACAGCCCACTGGGTGCCTCCGGCAATGCGGGCGCCATGGCCGGGGTCAGCGACAGCCTGCGCCAAAAGGGCATACCCCCGGTAATCACCACCGACGGCCCCTCCGGGATTCGCCTGCGAGCCACCTGCTCCCTGCTGCCCAGCGGCACCGCCCTGGCCTGCAGCTGGAACCTGCCGCTGGTACAGGACCTGTACGCCGCCATGGGGCGGGAGATGGTAGACAAGGGCACCGATGTGCTACTGGCGCCGGGCATGAATATCCACCGCAATCCGCTGTGCGGGCGCAATTTTGAATACTTCTCCGAGGACCCGCTGGTCACCGGCAAGCTGGCCGCTGCGGTGGTACAGGGTCTGCAAAGCGCTCCGGTATCCGCCTGCCCCAAGCACTTTGCCTGCAACAATCAGGAATATAACCGCAACTACAACAATTCCGTAGTCAGCGCCCGCGCCCTGCGGGAGATCTATTTGCGGGGATTTGAGATCTGCGTAAAAGAAGCACATCCTAAGAACCTGATGACCAGCTACAACAAGATCAACGGCGTGTGGAGCCACTACAACTACCAGCTGTGCACCGCCCTGCTGCGGGAGGAATGGGGCTACACCGGCAATGTGATGACCGACTGGTGGATGCGCTACGCCGCCTCGCCGGAGTTCCCGGAGCTGCGGGACAACGGCTACCGGGTGCGGGCACAGGTTGATGTGCTGATGCCCGGCGCCAAAACCGCCATCAGCAAGTCCGCCCCCAACGACGGCAGTCTGCTGGCGACCCTGGGCAAGCCTGACGGCATCACCCTGGGCGAGCTGCAACGCACGGCAAAGAATGTGCTGCGCATGACCCTGCGCACAAAATTCGCCGGGCAGTATAAAGACTAAAAAAATCCCCCACGGTGGGTTGCTACTGCCCTGCCGCCGTGGTAAAATGAAAACATCAAGTAAGCGCCCAACGGCGCAATATCGGGAGGATAACCAAATGGCATGTTTCTTAGTACCGGCCGCTGAGGCCGTGGTGGTCACCGCTGTGGCGCTGACCCTGAAGAAAAAGGAAGAAAAGCTCACGCTGCCCGCCCATGAAGCTGTGGGCACCCGGGCACCTGCCCAGGAGAAGAAATTTACCTGGAGCCGCAAGCTGTTCTTGCTGTCCGGTCTGCTGTGGGGCGGCATTTTGCTGCTGGCCTTTGAGCATCTGTGGCACGGCGAGGTAACTCTGTTTGCACCGTTTCTAACGGCCATGAGCAACCCGGAGGACAAAGCGGTCATGCTCCACGAAATGGCTACTGTGGGTGTGACTATGAGCGCCGTTGTCACCGCTGTATGGGGCATAGCAGTCGCCGTGGTCAGCGCCAAGTTCAAAAAGCGCGCCAAAACGGCTGTACAGGAGGGTTAATATGTGCCTGCTGCTAACCTTGATGGCTGCCGTGGCGGCTACCGTGGCTTGGTACGCCTGCGAAAAGCGCAAAACCTACCGACTGGGCACGCTGTGCCTGATCTACTGGGGCGCCGGGCTGATGTGGCTGGTGGACTTCTTCTTTGAATACTTCAGCGAAGGGGCGGCGTATTTTCAGCAGAGCTTCAGCGAGATACTGAACGACAGTCTGCTGGGTCTCTCTGCCGTAACCTTAGGCGCCATCGCCTGGCTGGCGATCTTGCTGGTCAAGGATCCTAAGCATGTGTTCAAACAACAATAAATCAAAAAGGCGACTGCACCGCAGCCGCCCTTTTTCTTTGCCCGAAAAATCTTAGACGAATCCGGTTCCTTTTGCCGCATTACGCACAATATAGATGAATCCCATCACTTTCCATTGCATTTTTTTATAGAATATGTATAATAAAAAGAGATGTGCACACCGTACAAAATAGGAATTTGGAGGGAACCGATATGGATATGAGCACCAACAAACAACTGCGCCCCTTCGGTATGCGTGATAAGATCGGCTATGCCTTTGGCGACTTTGGATGCAATATGAGCTTTGCATTCATTAACAGCTACCTGATGCTGTTCTATGTCACCTGTATGAAGATTGATCCCAAGCACTTTGCCATTCTCATTCTGCTGGGCAAAATTTTTGACGCCATCAACGACCCCATCATCGGCGGTCTGTGCGATGCCACCAAACCCGGCAAGGACGGTAAATTTAAGCCCTGGATCAAGTGGGCCAGCCCGGTGCTGCTGCTGTCCAGCATTGCCCTGTTCATTTATGCACCCAGTGCGCCCTATGGGGTAAAGATCGCCATGTGCCTGGGCATTTACTGCCTGTGGAGCGTGGCGTACACCAGCGTGAATGTGCCCTACGGCTCCATGCAAAGCTGCATTACCAACGACCCGGCGGGCCGCTCCTCCCTGTCCCAGTGGCGGAGTATCGGCGCTATGTGTGCCCAGATCCCCATTATGATCCTGCTGCCCCTGCTGGTATATGACAAGAACGACAATCCCCGCGGTGAACTGTTCATCATCTTTGTGGGCGTGATGGGTGCCATCGGTTTGGTATCCTTCTACCTGCTGCGGCGCATGACTACCGAGCGCATTGCCGCTGCACAGCCCCTGGAGAAACAGAAGTTCAACTATTTTGCCACGCTTGGCTCTTTCTTTAAAAACAAACCCATGATGGGCGTGACCATCAGCACCGTGGCATACCTGGCGCTGATGATGACGGTGACCACCTCCATGCCCTATATCTTTATGTGTTATTTCCAGAACACCAAGCTGATCACCATTGCCACCATGCTGGCCGGATGTCCGGTGGCGCTGGGCATTTTGCTGGTAAAGCCCATGCTCAAGAAATTCACCAAAAAGCAATTGTGCACCTATCCCTTTGTCCTGTCGGCCGTCTCTGCCGGCGTGGCTGCCTTTGTGCGGATCCGTAACCCCTATGTTTGGATCGTACTCGTGGCCATCGCCATGTTTGGCTCTGCCTTTTACCTGACCTTGATGTGGGCGCTGGTAGCAGACTGCATCGACTACCAGGAGCGCCGGACCGGCCGCCGGGAGGAAAGCTCCATTTACGCCACCTATTCCCTGTTCCGCAAAATTGCCCAGGGTGTAGGCGCCGCCGTAGTCAGCTGGGCCATCGGTATGACCGGCTATGACCAAAAACTGGGCGCCCTGGAGCAGGCTGCCGGTGTACCGGAGAAGATCTATTTCGTCACTGCGTTCCTGCCCTTTATTGGCGCACTGATCAGCCTGATCAGCATGCATTTCCTGTATAATCTGGACGACAACGCCCAGGAAAAAGTAAAATAATCCACCCGGAGGCAACCCTATGCGACAAATCATCAACATAAACAAAGACTGGCGCTTTTCCAAAAAGCCCCAAAGCACCCCCACAGCCCTGCCCACAGACTGGGAGTCGGTGGACCTACCCCACACCTGGAACGGCACAGACGGCCAAGACGGCGGCAACGACTATTACAGAGGCAAGTGCGCCTACGCCAAGGCACTCACCGCCGATGAACTGGGCAGCGCCCCGGTGCATTACCTGCAATTCGACGGCGTAAACAGCAGCGCCCAGGTCTACTGGAACGGCAAGCAGATTGCCAAGCATGACGGCGGCTACTCCACCTTCCGTGCCAAGCTGCCGGAAATTTTGCCGGAGAACCTGCTGGTGGTCTATGCAGACAACAGCCCCAATGAAACGGTATATCCCCAGATGGCGGATTTCACCTTCTACGGCGGCATTTACCGGGATGTAACCGTGCTGGGCGTGGAAGAGAGCCACTTTGACCTGGACTACTACGGCGCTCCCGGCGTGCAAGTGGTGCCCACCATGCAAGGCACCGACGCCACGGTGGCTGCCACGGCGTATGTGACTGCACCGGCAGGCTGCACCGTGCATTTTTCCATCACCAATAGGAACGGCGACCCGGTGGCAGAAGCCGATGCGGACGCTGCCGATGCAAAGACCAACATCAAAATAGAAAACGCCCACCTGTGGCACGGCACGGAGGACCCGTACCTGTATACCCTGACGGTCACGTTGCTGCAAAACGGCAAAGCGGTAGACGAAATTGCCACCCGCTTTGGCTGCCGCAGCTTTGCTATTGATCCGCAAAAGGGCTTTATCTTAAACGGCAAACCTTATCCCCTGCGCGGCGTATCCCGCCACCAGGATCGGCCGGGGATCGGCAACGCCCTCACCGCCAAGGAGCACACGGAGGATATGGATCTGATCTGCGAGCTGGGCGCCAACACCATTCGCCTGGCCCATTACCAGCACAGCCAGACCTTTTATGACCTGTGCGACGAGCGAGGTATGGTCGTCTGGGCAGAAATCCCTTATATCTCCCGCCACATGCCCGGGGGCAAGGCCAACACCATCAGCCAAATGACGGAGTTGATCTGTCAAAACAGCAATCACCCCAGCATTGTGGTGTGGGGTCTGTCTAACGAAATCACCATGAACGGCGCGTCAGATCCTTCCCTTTTGGAGAACCACCGGGCGCTGAACGACCTGGTGCATAAAATGGACCCCACCCGCCCCACAACCATAGCGGTGCTGAGCATGTGCGATCCCGGAGAGGCGTATGTACAGATCGCCGATGTGCTGTCCTACAACCACTACTTTGGCTGGTACGGCGGCAAAACCGAGATGTACGGCCCCTGGTTTGACAAATTTCACAAGAAGTACCCGGATCGGGCGGTAGGCATGAGCGAGTACGGCTGTGAGGCGCTGAACTGGCACACCTCTGACCCCCAGCAGGGCGACTACACCGAGGAGTACCAGGCCAAGTATCACGAGGATGTAATCCGCCAAATCGCCGCGCGCCCCTGGATGTGGTCCACCCATGTGTGGAATATGTTTGACTTTGCCGCAGATGCCCGCAGCGAGGGCGGCGAGAATGGTATGAACCACAAGGGCTTGGTAACCTTTGACCGGCAGTATAAGAAAGACGCGTTCTATGCCTACAAGGCTTGGCTGTCCAAGGAGCCGTTCGTCCACATTTGCGGCAAGCGGTATGTGGACCGCACCGAGGATGTGACCAAGTTCACCGTCTACACCAATCAGCCCCAGGTAGAGCTGTTTGCCAACGGCAAGAGCCTGGGCGTGCAGCAAAAGGGCGAATATCCGTTTTTCTACTTTGATGTGCCAAACAGCGGCGAGACGACCCTGACCGCCAAGGCCGGAGACTGCACGGACGAGAGTCACCTGCGCCATGTGAATGAGCCAAACCGAGACTATGTGCTCCAAGAGGAGGGCGCCGTCATCAACTGGTTTGAGATCGAGACCCCGCCCGGCTATATGAGCATTAACGACACCATCGGCGATATTTTGGCCACCACCCGGGGCAAGCTGCTGGCCCTACGGATCGTGCAAATGGTGCGGGCCAATATGAAGAAGAACAAGGGCGGCTCCACCGGCGGCATGGCAGATATGGCCAAGGGCATGAAAATCAACAAGAGCTTGATTGACATGGGCAAGGGCTTCACCGTCAAGCGCGTGTGCATGATGGCCGGCGGCCTGTTTACCAAGGAGCAGATCCTGGAGATCAACGCCAAGCTGAATAAAATCAAGAAAAAGCAAAAGTAATTTTGCCACCGACTTCCCTTGCAGAGCCCTGCGAGGGAAGTTTTTTTGCCCCGCACCCGGCAGCGGATCGCCGCGCCGGAATTGGCACGATAAATTTTAATTTACCCCTTGCCCTGCCGCCCCCTGCGTGGTATAATAATAGCCACACGGGCGCGTAGCTCAGTTGGGAGAGTGCTGCATTCGCATTGCAGAGGTCGAGGGTTCGACTCCCTTCGTGTCCACCAAAAGTCCACCGTAATTTTGATAGAATTACGGTGGATTTTTTAATGTTATATTTCGTTTGAAAAAATGCGATTAGAAGAGGTGGTAAATCATGGCGCGAGCAAGGTATCAGGTCTTGGTCATTCCATATTGCATACAGGACGACCAAGTGCAATTCTGCTTATTTCGAAGAAGCGATATGGGCATTTGGCAATTCATAGCAGGCGGAGGAGAAGAGGAAGATCTTTCCATCATTGCGTCGGCAAAAAGAGAAGCCTTTGAAGAAGCCGGTATTTCTAAGTCCTGTGATTTTTTCAAGCTCAATACCTGCTGCAGCATACCGACCAACTGCTTTAAGAATGCAGAGACAATATGGGGTAAAGCGTGTTTCGTCATTCCGGAGTACGCATTTGCAGTGAGAGTAGAAAGCACAGTTTTGCAGCTGTCTCATGAGCATACAGAATATAATTGGCTAAATTATGCGGAAGCACACACACGACTTCAATACGACAGCAACAAAACCGCGCTGTGGGAACTGAACCGGCGCATTGCGCTTGGAATGTTGAATTGATAACTTCCGTTTTGTCGCAATTTTTCAATATCAACAACACGGTCATAATCCGCCAAATACATAAAGCCAACGGGCAAAACAAAAATCCCCCGTGCCGTTTTAAGGCATCGGGGGATTGGCATCCGTGGCAATATTTTCTATGGTATGCTTGGATACCGGATCAACTGCTTAAGGGTCAGGTTTTCTGCAAAGGATTTGGTTCGGTCGATTTGAGCCAGGTTAAATTGAATATCAAAGCGGGTGCTTGCCTGTGCACCGTCATAGACAATATAAGAGATGGACAAAATTTCATTTGTCCGTTGAAAAATATCGCCATGGGCAGAAAAGTCATACTTCAAAAGGTCGTTGTAAATCTTTTGGGTGATCTTAAACGCGGTTTCCGGCAATGCGCCCACATCTTTTTGCTGTGCCCGACACTCGATATTAAAATAGGGTATTTGCAAGCGGGAAATTCGAGTAACGGTATAGCCCGCAGGCGCAACATATTTCCGAACCATATTCTCTACCACATGATAATAAGTGTCAGAACTGACATCTAGGGTGGCTCTTTTTTGGGCGGTTGTATGTTTGGTTTGCTCCCGGCTGGAGGTTTCCCTATGCGAGACCTGTGCACAGACTGCCGTTATTGTGCGTTCTGCTTGCACCGTATGGGTTGTTGTGCATTCTGTTTGTGTTATATGCGTTGTGGGCGTACCACGGGGCACAAACGGACAAGTGAGCACAAGTAAGTAGGCGGCAGCGATAGCCATTGCATGAGCAGCGTTTTTCATAAATGGCATTTTTCCAAATATGCCGGCGTAAGGGTTAAATACCCGCGCTGGTTGGTCGCTATCCCTGCCCAGTCCAACACGGCGACCAGGACAAATACCGGGTCATAGGTGGACTCGCCATACTGCTTGCGAAAATACTTTACGGCAATGGCGCCCATTACTGTATCTTCGGTGCATTTGCCATAACCCACCTTGTCCGCTTTGCCATGACCGTTGCCTTTAGGCGCAGTATAGTTTTTGCTGTTTAGCAGCAGTTGGACAATGGTGTCAAACACCGTATATTCCATTGAGAATGTTTTTTGACTGAGTTTGTCGCTGACAAAGGTTTTGCCCTCCGGGTTAGCAATAATTTGACAAGGCTTTCCATCCAGCAGCGGTATTGTCACCGCACCGCCCGCTGCAAACAGCTTGTACCGCACGATCTCAGACGGAATATTGCTGTCTTGGTGAACAGGACCGAATGTCGCCGGGTCTAAATGCACAGGTTCCGGCTGGCTTTTTTCGGTCAGGTCCAAGGCGATCAACAGTTGATCCAGCCGTCGCTTGACCGTGGGATAGGAAATACCCAGTTCTTCCCCTACCGCCTTAATATTACCCTGATTTTTTAAGAAGCAATCTAAAAATGCGCACAGCGGTGCAGACAGTGTATCATACCGCGACAGCGGTTGAGTCACCGGAAATTCCGCCTTGCAATTTTCGCAAGCCACTTTTGCCGTATAGAGCACGCCGCCGCAAGCGGGGCATTTGTCAAACTGTAATGTATTCATACGATCCTCCCCTTTCAAGTAAAATATAGCATAATATTTACGCCTTGTCAATATAAGATATTAAAAATATTTATGTCTTAATGCAAGAGTCAAAAGTCAAGACCGGCGGGCGGCAGATCAGTAACTGCTTTGTAGGGTCGGTGCCTACATCGGCCCGCTTTTATTCAATACCCACCCCACCGCTGCCATGCGACGGACCGCAGGGGCTTGCAATTTTGCTCCGTTTTGTGTACCATGGTAGCAGAGAAACTGTACGAATTTGCAGCAAAGGAGATAGGAGCGGTCTATGCGCACGGTGAAAATTGCATACACGCCCCCGCAGCGGCGCTCCCTTGGGGAAAAGCTGCGCTACAAGCTGGCGGTGCGGCGCAAGGGCGGCCCGGTCTGGGCGCGCATTGGGGACACCCGGCAAATGGTCCGCCGCTATCCCGGGCACAACAGCCGCCGGGCTTTTGTGCAGGCAGTGCTGGCCTACGGTTGCTCCTCTTACCTGGCAGAGCGACTGCTGAATCCTCGCCGCCGGGAGGAAGTCCGCTTTGCGGTGCCCTACTGCCCGGCACCCGGTGATCGGCTGTACCACTGGGCGATACTGGACAATATGGCCGATATTCGCGCCCACGGGCTGCGCCCGACCAACCGAAGCGGCTATGTATACATCACCGACGACCCGGACTACATCGCAAACAGCAGCTATTTTTACTGGAAGGTGGGCCGTATCGGGCAAGACGCCACCTTTGTGCTGCTGGAAATTGACGCCTGTGCTTTGGCCCGTACCCAACCCATTATGCGGGTGCTGGAGCACCACGAATTTGCCGTATCTGCCGTGCCGCCGGAATTTATAAACTTTGCTTAGCAGCACACAACTTTTAACACAATAAAACAAAGGACCGGTTACTCATCAGTAGCCGGTCCTTACCTATATCTATATTATTTTGTGTCAATTGTCAAAACATCTGTTCGTTTTAACTCGTGCATATCCTTATCACAAATAGACAAAGAAAGCGAAACATCTTTCTTAGGCTTAGTACCGATGATCCATGCCTGGTTCATCTTCTTCCCGCCCTGCATCGTAGCAGGCACACCGCTGGTAAACTGTACCATTGTATCATCTACGGAAGAATCCATCGGTAAAACGGTAATCTCTTCATCAGTTTTGTTTTCCAATGTGACATTGAGCATAACAATACCCGACATTTCCGATATACCTTTATATGTTGCCTTCAATGTTTTGTCTTCATAAAATACGCTACTATTTTCCGCACTTGATTCTTTATTATCCACACTCTCCGAAGCCGAAGGCACAGTTGTCGCGTCTGAATCCGTTTTCTGCGTGGTGTCCCCACAAGCAGCAAAAAGGGTCACTATCGCCAACATACACACAAATATCCCTAACTTTTTCATTTTTTAATCCTCCTTTCTTCCAATATATCACAGAATTAGTATAGTTGCAACATAATATTTCCGCACATATAAATTCTAAATATAGATAGTACCTACATACCACACAAGACCGGCAAAAATGCGCCGTCGAAAACAGACAAGAACAACAAAATATTGACAGCGGCACAGGGAAATGCTACAATAAAAACAACCGGGGACGCAACGGAGCTGACTTATAAGCATTCCGCCGCGTCCTCTTTTTGGATTAAAAATCATTGACTGTAGGGGGAAATGCGATGCAATTCAAATCGGACGGCACCTTGAAAATCATGCAAATCACCGATATGCAAGAGATCCCGGCCATCTCACCGGACACCCTGGCACTGCTGGACGCGGCGGTGGAGGCAGAGCACCCGGATCTGGTCATCTACACCGGCGACCAAATCAAGGGCTACGGCGTGACCTATAAGGGCAAGACCAAAAAAGAGCTGGAGGCCGCTGTGGCCAAGACCATTACCGCCCTGCTGGAGCCGGTGACCCGGCGCCACATTCCCTTTGCCGTTACCTTTGGCAACCACGATCGGCAAGTGGGCATCAGCAACGCGGACCAATTTAACGACATTTACAAATCCCTGCCCGGCTGTATCGGAGAGCAAGCAGAGGGCATTCCCGGCGGCGGCACCTACGCAGTGCCCCTGACCGCCTCTGACGGCTCCGGGCGCACGGTGATGAACCTGTACCTGTTCGACACCGGCACCGACGCCAAGGGCGGCGGGTATGAGGCCTTTGATCCGGCCATTATCGACTGGTATCGCAAGACCCGGGACGCACTGAAGGCAGAAACCGGCCACTATGTGCCCTCTTTGGTATTCCAGCACATTCCCATGCCGGAGTATTACCATGTGCTGCGACGGGTGAAAAAAAGCGAGAAAGGCGCCATCCAAGCCTTCCGCACCCATAAAAACGAATTCTACAAGCTGGGCGACACCTGCCGTCCCGGCGATATGTTGGAGGAGCCGCCCTCCATTCCGGACATCAACAACGGCGAGTTTGACGCCCTGCACGAAAAGGGCGATATTCTGGGCGTGTTTGTCGGCCACGACCACAAAAACAGCTTTGTTGGCCGGTACAAGGAGATGGACCTGGGCTTTACCCAGTCCGCCGGCTTTAATGTGTACGGCAACCGCACCAAGCGCGGCGTGCGCTGCTTTGTTCTGCATGAGGACGACCCCACGCATTACGACACCTACACCCGCACCTATGAAGAATTGGTGGGCACCAAGGTGCACCGCCCGGTGTTTGATTACCTGTCCAGCAAGGCCCCGGCCACCATGGACGCAGCCATTCCCATGATCGTGAAGACCGTGGTGGGGTTGGCGGTAATCGTCGCCCTGATCATTCTACTGGCCAAACTACTGTAACGGAGAACCATTATGAGCGAAAAGAAAAAAGACAACGCCTTCGTCCGCTGGACAGAGAAGCACGCAGAAATCTGGAAATTCATTAAGTTTATGATTGCCGGCGGCGGCTCCTCGGCCGTAGAGTTGGTGGTACACATGGTACTGCTGGCAACGGTGTTTAAACCCTTTTTGGATCAGCCCATCACCAACGACGCGCTGAATATGATCGGCATTGAGTCCAAGGGCTATCTGTACACCTACCTAATCTCCACCACCGTGGGCTACGGCATCGCCTTTATCCTAAACCGAAAGATCACCTTTAAGGCAGATGTGAACCCCACACTTAGTATGATCCTCTATGCCATTATGGTGGTGTTTACCATCTTTGCCAACGGCTGGATCGGCTCTGCTATGACCACCTTTGCCCAAGGGCACAACCTAACCGGCGGCTTTTGGGACATGGTGATTAAGCTGATCGGTATGGCGATCCCCACGCTGTGGACCTATCCCTGTAACCGCTTTATCATTCACCGCAAGAAGAAACCACAGACCACTGCAACAGAGAAAGAAGAAGCATAATTTATGAGCAATACCACTGAAAAGAAAGAAAAGCAGAACTTTGGTCAATTTATCAAATTTGCCTTATTCTCCGCCTCCGCCGGCATTATCCAGGTGCTGACCTTTACCCTTCTGAGCGAGGTGATCGTGAAGCTGCCTGCCATTCAAAGCGCCATGGAGAGCAACGCTACCTTTGCCAGGATCATGCAAAATGAGTACGGCCCCATGTACCTGACCGCCCTGATCCTGTCTGTGGTGTGGAACTTCACCTTTAACCGCAAATTCACCTTTAAGTCCGCTGCCAATGTGCCGGTGGCCATGCTAAAGGTCTTTGCCTTTTACCTGGTGTTTACCCCCATTTCCACCCTGCTGGGCAATTACTTTACCGCCAAGTTTGCGGATGTGAGCGCCATCAACTACATTGTGCTGGGGCTGACGATGGCCACCAATATGATCACGGAATTCCTCTATGACAAATTCGTGGTGTTCCGCGGCCAGGAGAATACCGCCGTCAGCAAAAAGGACAAGAAAAAAGCATAATAAAATCGCAAAAAGACAAAGAAAAGCGACTGCGCAAAAAGTGCAGTCGCTTTTTATATGTTCCGTATCAGTCCAGCATTTGCAAAATCTCTGCCTTAGAGCGAACACCCACGGCACGATTAACCGTACGGCCGTCCCGAATCACCAGCAAAGTGGGAATACTGGCAATGCCAAAGGCCTGGGCCAGCTCCGGCTGCTCGTCCACATTCACCTTGCCCACCTTGGCGCCGGTAACCTCTGCGCCGATCTCATCCACAATGGGCGACACCATACGGCACGGGCCGCACCAGGTGGCCCAAAAATCCAACAGCACCGGGCACCCGGCCTGCATCACTTCTTCCTGAAAATTCTCTTTTGTAACGGTCATAACGGCCATTTTAGTCATCCTCCTCTGTTTTATAATACAACCGACAATGGCAAAACCCCGGCTCCTTTTGCTCTCGAAAGGCCTTACACATACACTTGGTGTCCGGCGAACGCTCCAGCATACAGGGGCAGTAGCCGCCGGTGCGCTTTAAGCCCTCTCGCACGGTTTTGACCATCTCTTTGTCCGGATTCAATTTGATCTTCACTGGGTTCCCTCCCTTTTTCTTTATTGTAACACACCTGTAAAGCCCTGGCAAGCGGGGGATTTTGACCGGCTTTGACAGACGATTCTCTTTATTTTGTCCGATATTTTGCCGCTTATACAGGTATACGCGACCGTAATTGCACACTTATGCGAATTGTGAACATTAAGTGAATTTTTCATAAAATGCCACAAATCTCCATATCTACTTGCTATAATAGACTGGGTTTTGTCTTTTCAAAATCCGCATTTTAGTCCTACCTATATGGCTAGGCACAATATGGAGGTACGCAATTATGTGCGGTATCGTAGGTTATATCGGCGGCCAAAAGGCCAGTCCGATTTTACTTAGTGGACTGATGAAGCTGGAGTACAGAGGATACGACTCTGCCGGCATTGCCACCCTGGAGGATGGCACTCCCACGGTGGTGAAAAACACCGGTCGGGTGCGTAATCTGTACCAGGATCCGCAGCTGGACGCCCTCACCGGTACCGTGGGCATTGCCCACACCCGCTGGGCCACCCACGGCAAGCCCAGCAAAGAGAACAGCCACCCTCACCTGGACAGTCGCGGGGTATTTACCGTGGTACACAACGGTATTATTGAGAATTATGAGGATCTGCGCAGTGAGCTGGAGCTGGAAGGCTGCACCTTCAAAAGCGAAACAGACACCGAGGTGATCCCCAACCTGATTTCCCACTACTATTTTGCAGACAAAGGACCGGCAGAGGAGCGCTTTCTGCGGGCTACCCAGCGGGCGTGCAAGCGGCTGGAGGGCAGCTATGCCATTGAGGTGCTGTGCAGCGAAACGCCCGACCAAATGATTGTGGTGCGCAAATCCAGCCCCTTGGTGATCGGCATTGGCTACAAAGAGAATTACATTGCCTCGGATATTCCGGCCATTCTCTCCTACACCAAGGATTTTTACCTGCTGAACGACCAGGAGTACGCAGTCATCACCCGAGAGAATATCACTTTCTATGACGAACAGCTGCACCCCTTTGAGAAGAAGTACCAGCGCATTGACTGGGATGCCACCGCGGCGGAGAAAAACGGCTACCCGGACTTTATGCTCAAGGAAATGTACGAGCAGCCCTCTACCGTACGGGAAACCATCGGCACCCGTGTAACCGCCGGTGCACCCACCCAAGTGGACGGACTGGACTTCACTGCGGCGCAGCTGCAAAATCTGCACCAAATTTACATTATCGGCTGCGGTACCGCCATGCACGCAGGGCTGGCGGCCAAGCCCATGTTTGAACATTTAACGCATATTCTCACCCAGGTGGATGTGGCCTCCGAGTTCCGCTATCGGGACCCGTTGGTAGATGACCGCACCCTGTGCATTTTTATCAGCCAAAGCGGCGAGACTGCCGATACCATTGCCGCCCTGCGGCTGGCAAAGGCTGCCGGTGCCGCCACCTTGGCCGTCAGCAATGTGATTGGCTCCTCCATTACACGAGAAGCGGATTACACCGTCTACACCCATGCCGGACCGGAAATCGCCGTGGCTTCTACCAAGGCCTATACTGCCCAGGTGGTGCTGCTGGCGGTGCTGGCCATTCACTTTGCCGAGCTGTTGGGTCTGGGCGCCGGTGTGGCAGCCGACCTAAAAACCGATCTGCTGGAGCTGCCGGCACTGATCGAAGAGACACTCAAGTGCGCTCCCCAAGTGAAAGCCTTTGCAGACAAGATCCATCGAGAGACCGATGTGTTCTTTATTGGGCGGGGCAGCGACTACACCACCAGCCTGGAGGCGTCGCTGAAGCTGAAAGAGATCTCCTATATCCACTCGGAGGCGTACCCCAGCGGCGAGCTGAAGCACGGGCCCATTGCCCTGATTGAAAAGGGCACCACCGTCATCGGCACCATTACGGACCCGGCGCTGGTGGACAAATCCGTCAGCAACCTGAAAGAGGTAATCACCCGAGGCGCCAAGGTTCTGGTGGTCACCAACCGAGATGTGCGGGCATCGGATATTGACACCCTGATCCGCGTACCGGAAACCCACCCGCTGCTGGCACCTGCCGTGTCCATTTTGCCCTACCAGCTGCTTAGCTACTATATCGCCAAGCAAAACGGTCTGGATGTAGATAAACCCCGGAATTTGGCCAAATCCGTAACGGTGGAATAACCAACGATGCGCCCTTGTCATGGGAGGCAAAAGGTAAATCAATATAAAATAGCCCTGCGGCACACATCGCAGGGCTATTTTTATACCGGGTACTTATTCGCCGAAATAGCGCTTTAACAAACCTTCAAAGGCCTTGCCGTGGCGGGCCTCGTCGCGAGCCATCTCGTGCACGGTGTCATGAATCGCATCCAGGTTGGCAGCCTTAGCCTTCTTAGCCAACTCAAACTTGCCCAGGGTAGCGCCGTTCTCGGCAGCCACACGCATCTCCAGGTTCTTCTTGGTAGAGGGGGTCACCACCTCGCCCAGCATCTCGGCGAACTTGGCAGCATGCTCTGCCTCTTCATAAGCGGCCTTTTCCCAATACAGACCGATCTCCGGGTAGCCCTCACGGTGTGCCACTCTGGCCATAGCCAGGTACATACCCACCTCGGAGCACTCGCCGTTAAAGTTGTCTCTCAGGCCCTGGACGATCTCCTCGTCCACGCCGTCGATAATGCCTACCTGGTGCTCGGCAGCCCAAGTGCGCTCCTCGTTCTCCCGCACGGCCATCTTAGCGCCGCAAATGGGGCAAACATCAATGGGGGTGTCGCTCTCATACCCGCATACCGGGCAATAATACTTTTTGCTCATAATCGTCTTTCTCCTTTTTAGATGATTTGGATAACACATTTATTGACAACAGCTGCAAATGCCGCTGAAGTACACATCTTTGTGGTGGACGGTAAAGCCGTCCAGTCCCTGAATACCTATCAGGTCCGGGATAAAGTCATAGATCCGCCCGCATTTTTCGCACCGGAAGTGCCCGTGGAAGCGGGTGTCCGCATCGTAGTGGATTCGGCCGCTGTCAATGGTCACCGGAATGATCAGACCGCAGGCGTCCAGGGCTTGCAGGGCATTGTACACTGTGGTCTTTGAGAAAGCGGGATTGTCCTCCAGCACTGCCCGGTACACGCTCTCCACATCCGGGTGGGTGCGGTGCTCGCACAGATACTTGTACACGGCAATGCGCTGGGGCGTTGCTTTGAACCCTCGATCCTTAAAGATTTGTACGATCTCTGCCGTTTCCGTTGGGATCACCTCTCTTTAGGTTGTAATTATTACTGGCTTGTAATGAGTACAACATAAATATACGCGATTTCTAACCGGATGTCAAGTCTTTTTTTGATTTTTTTGCACTTTTCTTTCCGGCGGGTACAAAAAGCCCCGGCGCCTACAAAGGGCGCCGGGGCAATTTTGCTTTTTATTTTATACAGATTTAATAGGTAATGCTGTCGGTGGTAATGTAGGTAACGCCCTTGTCTTTCAGGCTTTGCAGCGTGTCCATATCGTCAATGGTCCAGGCGCCCACTTCCAGCCCGGCATCCAGGCACTTTTGCACCACTTCCTTGGTGTTTTCGTCCTTGTTGCCGTTAAAGTCAATGCCGCACTCTCCGCCCAGAGCCTTGGCGTCTGCAATGGCCTGGTCGTCGATCTTCTGTACCAAATACCACACCGGCACATCCTGGGACAGCTTGCGGATCTGCTGCAAATTCTCCAAATGGAAGGAGATAAACAGCGGCTTGGCGCCGGTGTCCGCCACCAGTTTCAAGATCTCGTCATAATGCTCCGTGTTGTTCTTGCCTTTCAGCTCGATCACGGCGGTCATATTGTACTTGACGCAGGTCTTTAAGTAGTCCTCTAAGGCGCAAATTTTCAAATTGGGGTATTGGTCGATATTCACCCCATTGTCCGTATTGTAGGTGAGCAGCTCGTCGTAGGTCTTTTTTTCCACAAAGGCGTGCTGATCCATCATACGGTAGGTATGGCTGTCGTGGGAGATGACCCACACCCCGTCCTTGGTGCGATAGGTGTCGCACTCGGCGCCGGTAAATCCGGCCTTGCCGGCCTCCTCAAAGGCAGGCAGCGTATTCTCCGGTGCCACGGCACGGAACCCACGGTGGGCGATCAAGGTCACATCATGATTGCCCATAGCGGTGACGGTGTAGTCCTTCACCTGGCAGTAATTGTGCAGATAGATCAACCCGCCGCTGACTACGATCAGGATCAGCGCCAGCAGCACGCTGCACAGGATCACTGCCACCTTTTTGCCGGTGGACCACTTTTTCTTCTCTTTTTTCACTGCGGTTTCACTCATTTTCTTTTTCCCCCTCTGATTGCGTTGGGAATTTGATCACCTTATCGTCGGTGACGAACTCCCCTTTTTTGTTCCACTTGCCCTGCACACCCTTGTGGGCGGCGCCCAACTGAAAATGCAGCTGGGCAATACCAAAGTCCAGGCTCTTGTCCGAGTACGGCGCGTCCACCGAGGCAGAGATCTTGCCTTCCTCGTAGCGAAAGCGCACGCACCGCCGGTTGGTGGCAGACGGTGCCTTTTCCACCATCTGCATGGCAAACACATACGGCTCCGGCAGCGCCCGGTCACAGGCCTCCATCATCTTTTGGTAGGGCTTGTTGGTCTTATGGGTGGCGTTGTACATCATCTTCTCTTTCATGCTCTTGCCGGGCTTTACATTGCCGATGGTGATCACGCCGTACAGGCGCAGATCTCGGGGCAAATCCAGCATTTGGTAGAGCTTGTTCTCATTATATGTACCCGTTACCCAGCAGGTGCCCAGCCCGTGGTACACACACTGCAAAACAATACTTTCGCCAAAGTAGCCGCTTTGAATTCTGGCCCACTCCGTGTCCGGCCCGCACACAGCCACCAGCGCAAATTTGCCGGTAAACAGGGTAAAGGGGGCCGTGCCATCCGCCAACAGACGAAAGGAAAGCCCGCTTTGCCGATTGACGGCGTCCACCATCTCCTGCAAGATCTCCAGCACCCGGGGATCCGGCGGCGTGTGGCTGTAAGTACGGCGGGAACAGCGGGCGCCGATGGCCTCAATATATTCTGCATTGGTCAAATATACCACTTCCTCTCTACGGCAGGCACTGCCTACTGCACGCCCCCCGCCCGGCGCAAAACCGGGCAGGGGAACACAGCCTCAGTATAGCACAATCCCGGGAGAATTACAAGTCAAAGGTCACGCCGTAAGCCTGAACCCAGCCGTAGATCTGGACCACATACGCCACCACCTGTGCCCCGCGCATCAGCTGGCCGTACCAAGGCTCTTGCAGGGCGTCCGGATTTTGGCACAGAGCGACCACCGCGTCTCGGTTCAGCAGTTCATACAGCGGGCAGGCGGTGTCCGTCAGCACCGGCTCTGCCAGCGCCTTGACCCGGGCAAAATACGCCGGATTAAAGGTCTTGGGGTACGGGCTTTTTTTGCGCCAGGCAATCTGATCGGGCAGCTCCCCCTCAAAGGCCTTGCGCAGCACGCCCTTCTCCCGCCCCTCCGGCGACTTCAGCGCCCAAGGCATATTGTAGGCGTACTCTACCAGCCGCCAGTCGCAAAACGGCACACGCACCTCCAAGGCGCTGTGCATACTCATGGCGTCCTTGCGCATCAACAGTGTTTGCATAAACCAATCGGTGTTCAGCCGGAACATCTGGCGCATACGCTTTTCCAGCGGGCTGTCTGTGTCCAGCACCTCCGTGTCTGCCACCGTGCGGCGGTAGGCGGCCTGCACATAGTCCGCCCCCTCCGGCAACAGCCCCGGGCGCAGCAGACTTTGGCGCACGTCTACGCTGCGGGACCAGGGAAAAGTGTCCGCAAACAAGATCTCCTGCCGATGATACCAGGGATAGCCGCCAAAAATCTCGTCGGCGCATTCGCCGGACAGGCACACCTTAAAGTCCCGGTGCACCTGCCTGCAAAACAGCAACAAGCTGGAGTCCACATCGGTAAAGCCCGGCACGCCACGGGCCAGGGTGGCCTCCACCAGCGCCTCTGCCACATCCACATTATTCAGCACCACATTGCGGTGATCGGAGCCGATGGCCTCGGCCATTAGGCCGATATAATCGCTGTCTGCATTGGGCTGGAACAGACTCTTTTGGAAGTAGCGGTCGTTGTCCTCATAATCCACCGAGTAGGTGCACAGCCGCTCCCCCTGCGCCGCCATCTTCCGGGCGGCAATCTCGGAAATAATGGATGAGTCCAGCCCGCCGCTAAGAAAAGTACATACCGGCACATCGCTGACCAGCTGGCGCTCCACCGCGTCCGTCACCAGCTGATGGGTGCGCTCTATGGTGTCCGCCGGACTGTCCGTATGGGGCGCGGCGTGCAGCTTCCAGTACCGATGCACCTGCAAAGTGCCGTGGTCATAGGTCAGGTAGCAGGCCGGAGGCAGCTCCGCCAGATCCCGAAACACCGCGTGCCCCGGGGAGCGGGCAGGCCCCAGCATAAAGATCTCTGCCAACCCGCTGCGATCCACCACCGGCTCCACCTCCGGGAGCAGCAGCAAGGTAGGGATCCGGCTGGCAAAGGCAAACAGTCGTCCTTTTTTGCAGTAAAACAGGGGCTTTACCCCGATCCTGTCCCGGGCAGCAAACAGGGTGCCCCGGCGGGTGTCATACACCGCAAAAGCGAAAATGCCGTTGAGCTTTTCCAAACACCCGGCTTTCCACTTATGATAGGCCTTAAGCACCACTTCCGTATCACAGGTGGTCTCAAAGCTGTACCCGGCGCTTTCCAACAGATGGCGCACCTGCGCCGTGTTGTAGATTTCGCCATTATAGGCGATTACTAAATCGCCAAAGCGCATGGGCTGCCGCCCACCTGCCGGGTCAATAATCGCCAGCCGCCGGTGCAGCAGCGCCGCCCCCGGCTCTAAGTATCGCCCGCTGTCGTCCGGGCCACGGCTTCGCAGGCTGTCGCTCATTTGGCATAGCAGCTGCTCTTGCTCTCGCAGATCCACATCCTCACGCAGAATTCCTGCAATTCCGCACATAACATCACCTCACTTTTAGTCTATGCAGGCGCACGCCCTTTGCCAGTAACGGAATTTTTGGAAATTTGCAATTTGGGCTTGACTATCATTTTTTGTTGTGTTATAGTATTAAGGCGTTAAGAAATGCTGGTGTAGCTCAGTTGGTAGAGCAGCTGATTTGTAATCAGCAGGTCAGGGGTTCGAGTCCGTTCACCAGCTCCACGGCGGAGTTGGCAACGCCGTTCTCCGCATTTATATGGGTAGGTTCCCGAGTGGCCAAAGGGAGCAGACTGTAAATCTGCCGTCTACGACTTCGATGGTTCGAATCCATCCCTGCCCACCAAAGAAACGACAATTTTCTTCCGAAGATTGTCGTTTCTTTTTATTTTTGCACAAAAAGTAACCGGCAGGAAAGTTCCCTGCCGGTTTTTTTATGCCTGTTAAATCTGATACCACTTAATTTCGTTAGGCTCCAGGTGCAGGTCAAACCCGCTGCCGTCGCCCACATACACGGTGGTGTCTTGCGGCTCATAGGTGTTGTTGACCACGCAGTATTTGCCGTTCTTTACATAAGCGTGGACCTCCACATTGTAGTTGGTGGAGAACCACTTGTGCAGCTCCGCCTCTGCAGAAGCCGCCCACAGCACTGCACGGTACAGCACGCGGCTGTTCTTAAAGCTGTACGGCAGACCGCTGATATACACGCCGCGGCCTTTGCCGAATTCTTTGACCGCCATCTGCACCTCACAGCCGTTGCGCACCGCAAAGGGCAGCTCCGTTTCGTTCTGGAGCAGCACCCGAGCGCCCTCCAGAGCCACAATGTTCTTCTTGCCCTCGCCGAAGTCCACATCGCCGTTTGTATCCGCCAAGATAAAGTGATCCGGGTGGGCGGTGGTGTTGTAACGATCCGTGTTCAGGGCAAAGCCGTTTTCCTCTTCCACGCCCAGAATATCGTCCAGCTGGAAGAATTTGCCCTGCCACTGGTGGGCTGCCGGCTCACCCACGCCGATGAAGCCGCCGCCGTTATAGACAAAGGCCTTTACCCGGGTGACGATCTCCTCATCACACCAGTAGGCGCCGCCGGTCTGGGCGGTATCTGCGTCGCCCACATTCAGAATCACGTCAAACGAATCCAGGAAGTGAGGATCGCTCTTAATATCCTCAAAGCTGATAAACGCCACATCAAAGGGTGCACCGCTGAGCGCCTCAATGACACCGAAATAAGAATAATTCTGCCGATAATACAGACCGTGATGCACCATATGGTTGCCCCAGGCGCGCATTTTGCCCCAGCAGTTAAGCACGGCCACCTTCTTTACGCAATAGGGGGTCACGCCCTGAATATTGTCATACAGGGTGCGGAACTCGTCGCACACGGACTCAATGTAATCCACAAAGTCCGGGAACTGGAGCGCCAGTTTTAAGTAGCCACCGTAGCCGATCCGCTGAATGGGACTGCGCAGAATGGCACGCCGAGCGGTGACCCAGTTGGTCTTGGCCTCCATAATGGGATCGCCCCCTGCGTGGAACACATCCGGGAAGAAATAGGGCAGGAATCGACCCTCCGTGTACTTTACATTCTTAATATCGCTAAACAGCCGCAAGGTAGCGCCGTTGCCTACGCTGCCCACCACAGCGTCCAGCCCGATGGTGGCGAATTCCTCCATAAACGGCTCCATGCCGATCCAGTGGTCGCCCATAAACATCATAGCCTCTTTGCCGTAGCTGTGTACAATGTCTACCATCTCTTTGGCCAGCTTAGCCACCTCCCGGCGCTGGAACGCCTGGAAGTCCTTAAATTCTTTCGTGGGGATCCGGTAGCTGTTGTTCATATAGCCCTGGTCAATAATGAACTCCGGGCGGAACTTGTAGCCCACCTCCTGCTCAAACTGCTTTAAGATATAGGGGCTGACAGAGGCAGAATAGCCGAACCAATCCACCCACTTCTCCCGCGCCATCTCGTCAAATACCAAGGTAAACTGGTGGAAGAAGGTGGTAAAGCGGATCACATCCACATACGGGTGCTCGTCCAAAAACCGGCGCAGCCGCTCCATAGAGTGGGCGTGGGTCTTGGGCTGGCGCACATCAAAAGTGATCTGCGGCTCCGCATCTTTCCAGTCGTTGACTACCGCGTTATACATATTCACCGGGTCCCACATAATGTAGGTCAAAAAGCTGACGGTGTATTGGTGGAAGGGCACGGTGCGGATCACCACATTGCCGCTCTCCCCATCATAACGCCAGTCCTCTACCGGCACCGGCGCACCGGTGGTGCGGTCCATCACTTCCCACCAACGCTGAATATCATCATAGGTATTCACCTTCAGCATTGCCGGGTACAGGTGGTCCATCAGGTGGATCTCCAGCGTGTCCTTCACCGCCGTATGGAACGGGGTCATAATGTACATCTGCTGCACCTCGTCCGGGTTCGCCTTGGCCCAGGCGTTGTCCTTGCGGGTGGTGCAGTAGGTGGCGTAGATCTTGGCGCCGGTGTCTTTCAGCTCCTGGGGGAACTCTGTGCCGTCGCAGTCACGCAGGGCGTCTGCGCCCCAGCGCTCCATAATTTCTTTGGTCTGGGGCACCACATCCAGATCGGTGGGGATGGTGACTCTGCCCTTTCTGTTTGCCATAGTTTGTTACCTCAATCTTCCTTGCTGTCCGCCGGAACGACGGTGTTGTTCACCAGTTTCATCTTGCCGTGGTTGCGCTTGCGCCTCAAGGGCACGCCCGGCTCCATATAAAATGTGTTGCCCTCTACCAAACCGTCCGGGTTGCCGGAAGGCGACAGCACGCCCCCCAGATCCCGGTAGCTTACATTGTGGCGATAGGTGCTGTGCACCGCCTCGCCCAGGCAAAACATCATGGCTCCGCCCTCGTTGTAAGCGGAGTAATTGTATTCATACACGGTGCCGTCTCCGGAGTCTGCGTCATAGGCCATACCGTCCTGGTTCAGTTTGGTATCTGCCACATCGTTGTACCGCAGCAGGGCGTCCTTGCACTTCCAGGGCCAAATGGCCGCCGCCACCTTGCCCTGGCGCTTGCCCGGGTGTTTGTAATAGCGGTCGTTCATCTCAAAGGCACAGCTGTCCGCCGTGTTGTGCTCCACCAGCGGGCGCAGGGCGTACATGGGGGTAATTGCGTCGCCCCCGGCAGCCACCACATAATTGCCCCGCAGGGTAATATTTTCGTGACCGTATTTTAAGAAAGCGTCTTCTGCCAGCTCCTTAGCAGCAAAGTCCCGGTGCCGATAGCTGTAACCCACTGCAATACCCCAGCGGCTCACCTGCTGGACCATACAGTTCTCCACCGTTACACCGTCATACCGAGCCACGCCGGTCTTGGCCTCATCGGTCGGAGTCAGAGCGGTCATATAAATACCGCCGTTATTCATGTGCTTGTTGTACACATTGCCCTTCACATCATGGACAAACAGTCCGGTAAGCGTAATGCTGTGCAGGGTGCCCCGATCCCGGGCTACCACCGCCACGCCGGTGCGGTCCATCTTGTCTGCAGCGCAGTAGCTTTCCAGGTCGGTAAAGGGCGCATCGTTGGTGATCTCCAGATCCCGCAGCACAATATTTTCCACATCATAGAGCAGTACGGCGGAGGACACTTCTCCCCGATATACATGGCCGTCAAAATCCAGCGGCGTGCCGTAATCCTGGTACCATACACCGGTACCGTTTGCCGCAATACAAGGCAGGGCATCACCCGTACCGTAAGCGCCGATCTCTATGGGCGCGCCGGCAATATCGCCGCAGTTTTTCAGGTGCAAGACCTCGCCGGCAAACACGCTGCCCCGCTCTAAGAGCACCTTGTCTCCCGGCTGCAAAGAAAGGGCGCTGACCTGCGCCGGGTGCAAGAACGGCGTCTGCGGGGTAAGGCCGTCAAAATCGGCACTGCCGTGAAGAGAACTAACGTAATAAGTCTTGGACGGCACGGTCATACTCCTCCTCTCGCATTTTCTTACGAACCACCTGCTTCACTTCACGAAAACGGAATTTGTCCCCCATATAGCGCGTAAACAGGTCCTTGTTGGCCTTGTAATAGGCCTTTTCTTCCCGGGCGGTAATCGGCGCATAATTGTAACGCACCTGCTTGCGCTCCCCGGCGAATGCCAGCCGAAAGCGAGTGCATTCATATTGCAGATACGCCGGTAGCGGATAGGCAGTCACGCCGTACACCACTTCCCCGGCAGCCAGCTTTTCCCCACGGCGGGCATTCTCCCGACGGCAGCGTTCTTCTGCCGCCTCCAGACTGTCGTCGTCAATCAGTCCCAGCTGTTTTGCAAAAGTCAGGTTGGCGCAAATGCGCCGCAGCTCCTGCGGATCCTTTGCATATTTGTTCATCTTTTTACCCCATTGAATAGGCCGGCGCAAGCGCCCCGGCGCGATTTTTGTGATCCCCTATATCATACCGATTTTGGCTCTATATTGCAAGGGGATTTTCAGATTATCCCCCCAATTTCCGCCTTGGTCTTGCCCGGGGGTTGAAATTTTGCTATACTGGGGAGAGAAACAAAATGAGGTGGGCGTATGAAACAGGGCAAATTCATTGTATTTGAGGGACTGGACGGCAGCGGCAAGACCACCCAATTGGAGCGGCTGGGTGCTCGACTGACGGAAAAGCTGGGTACAAACGCCGTTTACTGTACCCGGGAGCCGGGCGACAGTGCCCCGGGGATACTGTGTCAACAGTTCAGCCAAAAAAAGCTGGCCTTGGCGCCGGAGACGGTAGCGCTGCTGTATGCCGCTGACCGGGTGGAGCATATTGCAAAGGACCTGCTGCCTCGACTGGAAGCCGGCCAAACGGTGCTGTGCGATCGGTACTATTTTTCCAATTTCGCCTACCAGACCCTCACCTCTGATTTAGAGGATCTGCTGCGATACAACGCCTTTGCCCGGCGCACCCTGCGCCCGGACGCCGTAGTGTTTGTCGATGTGGACCCGGAGGAATGTGCCCGCCGGAGAGCGCACCGGGGCGGCGCCGCGGAATTCTATGAAAAAACAGAACTGGCTCGCCAAATTCGCACCGGGTATCAACAGGTGTTTGACCGATTAAAAACGGAAGAGCACATTCTCACCGTGGACGGCAGCGGCCGGCCGGATCAGGTAGAGGCCCGCATTTGGTCCGCCTTGCAGGGGTATTTTGAATCCGGCGTTGACGAAGAGATTACGCAGCCGTAAATACAGGGCAGGCGCAAGCCCCGGCCCTACGAAAACCCACACAAAAAAGAGCACCCACATGGGTGCTCTTTTCTTTTTGCGTTTATTTATTCTTCCCCCACCGGGCGATTACATCTTGCAGCTTATCGTACTGCTTGGTGGTGATATTGTCCGGTTTCGCCACCAAAATGCGCTTCATGGTATCGCGCCGATCTACGGTCCAAACAGAGAGTTTGTACCCGTTCTTATGCAGGAAGTTGCTCAGCCGACCGCCCACATGCTTATAATTACAGTTCAGCCCGATGGCGCCGCTCTCTTCCAGTATTTTCAGCAGGCGCTGCTGGTAATCCGCAGAAAAAATCTGGAACCGGGAGGGAATATAATTGAGATAATAGGGCAGGTCACGGCAGGTGGAGGCTTTTACGGCGTTCATATTCCACACCTCCAGCCCGGTGAGAAACACCCGATCGTACAGGTTGTACTCCACCAACAGATCATGGAGCGCACCCAGCACTTTGGTCTCCTTAATATCCAAATTCAAGCGAATGGCAGTCGGCTCCAGCAGAGCAAAGGCGTCTGCCAGGGGCACGCCGTCGCTGTTTTTGACCACCAAGTCGTGGGCCATCACCAAAATACCGTTCGGCCGCTGGCGCACATCAATCTCCATCACCTCTACCTGATTGTCAATCGCCGCCTGCACAGCCTCCAGGCTGTTTTGGTTCGTATTGAACGCGCCGGTATGGGCCGTAATGGTAAATCCATCCACAAAAGTCAACTTCCTTTCGTCATACGAGCGAGTGATGGCATAATTGGCCACCCCGATCACCATAGCCACAGACACTAGGAAGCTGAACACCTGGTACGAAAAATGCTTGGCCCAGGTGGGGGTCATATTCCGTTTTAAGAACCTCTTAAACCGCACCCAGCGGCTTTGCGGCTGTGCCATAGACTCACCTCAAAAGCGGACAAATGCCGAGAAACGGCTGGATCTCGGCATTTGAAACATCATTTTCCTAAAATCAATCCTGGCGGCTGCCGGAGTAGTTGGGCGCCTCCTTGGTGATATACACATCGTGGGGGTGGCTCTCCACCAAACCTGCACCGGTGATCTTAATAAACTTGGCATTGGTGCGCAGCTCCGCAATGCTGTGGCAGCCCACATAGCCCATACCGGAGCGCAAACCGCCCATCATCTGGAACACGGTATCGCCTACCGGGCCCTTGTAAGGTACACGACCCTCTACACCCTCCGGCACGAACTTCTTGGTGCCGTTTTGGAAGTAACGGTCGGCAGAGCCCTTGTTCATGGCGCCCAAAGAGCCCATACCGCGGTACACCTTAAACTGACGACCCTGGTAAATCTCCGTCTCACCGGGGGACTCCTCACAGCCGGCCACCAAAGAGCCGACCATCACCACGGAACCGCCGGCCGCAATGGCCTTTACGATTTCGCCGCTATACTTAATACCACCGTCTGCAATGATCGGGATACCGTACTTGTCGGCCATCTCTGCCGCGTCATAAATCGCTGTGATCTGGGGCACACCGATACCGGCAACCACACGGGTGGTGCAGATAGAGCCGGGGCCGATACCCACCTTTACCGCATCTGCACCGGCCTTGATCAAAGCCTCGGTGCCCTCTGCAGTGGCCACATTACCGGCAATCAGAGAGATCTGCGGGAACGCATTTTTCACCTGCTCCACTGCCTTCAAAATATTGGCGGAATGACCGTGGGCAGAGTCCAAAATCAGGGCGTCTACCTGGGCGTTAACCAGCGCACCGGCACGATCCATGATATCCTTGGTTACACCGATAGCGGCGGCGCACAGCAGGCGACCCTTCTCGTCGCGGGCGGTGTTGGGGTACTTAACGCTCTTTTCAATATCCTTAATGGTCACCAAGCCGGTAAGCTTGCCGTTCTTGTCTACCAAAGGCAGCTTCTCCACCTTGGAGCGCATCAGAATTTTCTTGGCCTCCTCCAGGGTGGTGCCGGCCATCGCGGTGACCAGCTTATCCTTGGGGGTCATCACAGTGGAGATGGGCACGGAGAAATCCGTCATAAACCGCATATCCCGGTTGGTAAGGATACCCACCAGCGTGCCGTCCGCCTCGCAGATGGGCACACCGCTGATCTTGTATTTACGCATCAGATCCTCCGCATCCTGGGCCAAGTGCCGGGGAGAGAGGAAAAACGGATTGGTAATGACGCCGTTCTCCGAGCGCTTTACCTTATCGACCTCAGTGGCCTGATCCTCAATGGTCATATTCTTGTGAATCACGCCGATACCGCCCTCACGGGCAATGGCGATGGCCATATTGGACTCGGTGACCGTGTCCATGGCAGAGGTCATCAAGGGGATATTCAGGGTAATATCCTTGGTCAACTTGGTGGACAAATCCACTTCGTTGGGCAACACATCGGACTCTGCCGGGATTAGCAGAACATCGTCAAAGGTCAGCCCTTCTTTTACAAACTTTGCGCCGTATTCGCTCATTACATTACCTCCGTTATCAATAAATTCCTATTCCGTGAAGAATATTTTTACTATAATAGCACTTTTTGCGCCGCCCTGCAAGTAGAAAATCCGACGCAAAAGGTGATATTCATTTGGTAGAAATGCTCTTTTTGCCGGACCAGGTGCCCCGATAGGTCACCGTTTTGCCGTCTGCGTTCTTGCGGGTCTTAACCGCCCGCACCTGCACATAATATTTTTTATGACGGGAGAGCTTGCCTAATTTCTTCTGCACCGTCTTGCCGGAGCTGATCTGCACCGTCTTGGCCTTTTTCATATCCGATCGGGTGGAATAACGCACCTCATAACCGGAAGCGGTCACCTTCTTCCACTTCACCGTGACCGTACCCTTGCCGGCTGTCAGCTTAGGCGCCGCCGGAGCAAGCGGGGTGGTGCAGGTCACATAATTGCTGCCGTATGCACCGGCAATGCCGCCCTTGTAAGCCGCAATCCGGAAAGTGTAAGTGGTAGCCGGGGACAAACCGCCGATTTTGGCGCTGTTGCCGCTGACGGTCTTAACGGTGACCCACTTGCCGTTCTTCTTTTGCTGCAAGCGGTAGGTGCTCGCCCCCACAGCCTTTTGCCAGCTGAAGGTCAGCGTCTTGGGCTCCCGCTTGGTGATCTTGATCTGCTGTACCTTAGCCGGTCGAATGGTGTAGGTGCGCCCGGTGCTGTCACCGCCGGTGCCCCGCAGGGTCACGGTGTACGTACCCGGATTGGTAGCGGTGCCGCCGCGGACGGTGTAGCCGCTAAAGGGCTGCCCGGCGTAGGTAGCCGTCAACTTGGGCCCCTGTGCCTTGCCGTTGTAAGTAAATTGGGTTTGGCTTAGGCGCACCACCACATTGCCCATATTGGGCAGCAGCGGCTCATAGCTGCGGGCGGCCACCCGATCCACATAGTTGCGGGTCAAGTCCGCGTCTGCATACACGCCGTCGTCCAGCCGGTGCTCGTGGTAGTCGCTGTCCATCGCCTGCAAATCCGTGTAATTCTTTAAGAAGAAGTTATAGACGATATTGCCTTCATGGTAGGTATCGTCCCAAGTGCAGTCCACATAATAGTATTTGCCACCCACCTGTACCAAGTTCCAGGCGTGGCAGCCCTCGTGCGGGTCCGAGTACACAAAGCGCACCGACAATCCCAGCTCCCGACACAACCGGTAGTACGCCAGCGCATACCCCTGGCACACGCAACGACCCACATACAGGCACCCATAGGCAGAGAAATCATAGTCGTCGTAGCGGCTGTCCATCTCCATATCATAGACCGTAGCACGGCACACATCGTCGTGCACCTTCTTCGCCAGGTCATAATCGCTCATTTTGTTTCGGTCTACCCGGCGCACATACTTCTGCACATACCGATCCACCCACTGCTCCTCGGCGGCGGTGGTGTAATAACCCAAGCCGTAATAGATCACCCGGTAGTAATAGACCCCGTTTTTGCTGCCGTCCGCATACAACACACCGCTAACGCTGCCCAGCTGCCAGCGCAGATAGTCCCCATCCCGAGCAGAAACGGAGTTCCGCTGGGCGGTGGCGTCATTAAGCAGACCCAAAAACAACTCCTCACGCGCTTGTGCGGCGCTGTTACTCCTGCCGGTCAACCCCCGCCGATCGGTGGCCAAGCGCAGCACTACCTGGTCGCTGCGCTTTACCATCTGGTCCCGCAGTTGGCGGCTCAGATCGGTTTGGCTGCCGTAGTAGGTATTGCCGTTGACCTTGTAATTCTTCTCTAATTTATCCCGGTATTGCAGCTCCATCTTGGCGCTGCTGCCCAGGCGAAAACCGTAAGTGCTGTGAAACGCCGCCTTTTCAGGTTGGGCGGCAAAGCACTCTGCCGGCAGCGCGCCCAGCGTGCCCGTCAGCAGAGCCAGCGCCAGCAAAAAGCTGGTAAGGGCAGAAAATCTCTTTTTCGCCTTTCTTCTCTTCTCCATTTCTTTCTCCTTTTATCGGGCGCAGCGGGCGATCTGCTGGGCAGTCTGTTCCACCGTGTTGTTGTCGCACTTAATCACTGCATCTGCATACCGGCGGTACAGAGGCAGCCGCTCCTTGTACATATCCTGCAAGGTGTAGCCCGCTTGCAGTACCACGCCCCGACTGTCCAAATTCTGAATACGGCGGCACATGGTCTCATACTCCAGATGCAGATAAATCACCTTGCCCATGCGGCGCAGGTGCTCCATGGCCGCCGGGGAATACACCACGGAGCCGCCGGTGGCGATCACCGTACCGGCAATATCCAGGGACAAAACGGCCTCCTCCTCTGCCCGGGCAAAGTAGTCCAGCCCTTTTTCGTCAATGATCTGTTGCAGGCGCTGACCCTCCCGATTTTGGATCAGCAGGTCCGTGTCAAAAAAATTCTTCAGCAGCAGCTTGGCTGCCACCACCCCGCAGGTGGATTTGCCGCTGCCGGGCATACCGATCAATATGATATTGCCGCTGTTTGCTTGCATTTTCTCGTCCTCAATTCTTCACTTTTTGGCAGCCACACCTATGCGGCGGCAAGTACCGTCTGCCAGGGGACACCTCTCGCACTTAGGGCTGCGGGCCGGGCAAATATCCCGCCCAAACAGCACAATGCGGTGGCAAAAATCCGACCCCATATCCGGGGGAATGATCTTCTTTAAGGCAAATTCGATCTGCTTGGGATCTTTCGTTGCCACCAGCCCCAGCCGATTGGCAATGCGGATCATGTGGGTATCTACCACCACGCTCTCCTTGCCGTACACATCACCCACGATCAGGTTGGCGGTTTTGCGTCCCACCCCGGGCAGGGTCAGCAGATCCTCAATGGTGTCCGGCACCCGACCATCGTAGTCGTCTCGTACTTTGCGTGCCATTTCTATAATATTCTCCGCCTTGGTCTTGTAAAACCCGCAGGAGTAAATCAGTCGCTCTATATCCGCCACATCGGCGTTGCAGTAGTCCTCCAATGTGAGGTACTTGGCAAACAGCGCCGGGGTCACCAGGTTCACCCGGGCATCCGTACACTGGGCAGACAGACGCACCGCCACCAGCAGTTCAAAGGCGTTGCCGGAGAACAGAGAGCATCTGGCGTCCGGATACAGCTGCTCCAAGGCAGCCGCCACTCGCAAAAATCGTTCTTTCCTGGTCATATTTACAGTTTCCTCTTCTTCACCCGCTCCCAGTAGGCATGGGCGGCCTGCTCGGTCTTGTTGTCGCCAAAATGATAATACTGCGTACCCTTAAGCACATCCGGCAGGTACTGCTGCTCCACCCAGTGATTTTCATATTCATGAGGGTATTTGTAAAACTGCCCTTTCACCTTGGCGTCTGCACCGTCGTAGTGCTTGTTTTGCAGTCGGCGGGGAATGGGCGAGTAATTGCCCCGCTGCACATCTGCCATAGCCGCGTTAATGGCGTCATGGGCGGTATTGCTCTTGGGACTGGTGGCCACCAGCACCACCGCGTCCGCCAGGGGCAGCCGTGCCTCCGGCAGACCCAGCATTTGGGCCGCGTCCACCGCCGCTTTAACAATGGGAATGATCTGGGGATACGCCAGCCCCACATCCTCACAGGCGCAGACCATCAGCCGCCGACAGGCGGAGGGCAGGTCCCCCGCCTCCAGCAGCCGCGCCAAATAATGGAGCGCAGCGTCCGGGTCCGAGCCCCGCATAGATTTTTGGTAGGCAGAAATAATATCGTAATGCTCATCGCCCAGCCGATCATAGCGGGCGCCGCTTTTTTGGGTCAGCTGATCCACCAGCGACCAGGTGATCCGTTTTTTACCGTCCGTCTCCTGGGCAGCAAAGTAGCAGTTTTCCACCGCGCCCAGGGACTTGCGCACATCACCGCCGCCCCGCTCTGCCAGGGTGCGAGCCACGCCGTCCGCCAACTCTGCCGGGGTGCCGTTCTCCTCCTCCAGCAAACGGAAGCCCCGCTCCACCGCGGGCACCACATCTGCCGGGGTGACGGATTTGAACTCAAACACCGTGCACCGGCTGAGCACTGCCGGATAAATATAAAAATACGGGTTCTCCGTGGTGCTGGCGATCAGGGTGATCTTGCCGTTTTCTATGTATTCCAGCAGGGACTGCTGCTGGCGTTTGTTAAAATACTGGATCTCGTCCAAATACAACAATATGCCGTTAGGCGCGGACAGGGTGTCCAACTCTGCCACCAGTGCCCGAATATCCGCCGTAGAGGCATTGGTGCCGTTAAGCCGCCGCAAGGCGCGATCCGTGCGCTTGGCAATAATGGATGCCACCGTGGTCTTGCCCACCCCCGGCGGGCCGTAAAAAATCAAATTGGGAATATCGCCGCTCTCGATCAGCTGCCGCAGAGCCTTGCCGGGTCCCAGCAAGTGCTGCTGGCCCACCACCTGCTCCAGGCTTTCCGGGCGGATACGGTCTGCCAGGGGATTGGTCATACCGGTTTCTCCTTCTCTTGCTTAGAATACACACAGCCGCAGAAGTTTTGGCGATACAGGCCGTACTCCCGGGACAGCGCAATGGAGCGCTTGTACCGCTCCTGCTTCTTAAAATCCGAGGGCAACCAGGCCACCCCGTATTGCTCCCCTACGCTCTGCCCAATGGCATTGATCTTTTGGGCGTCCTTTAAGGGGCTGATGCTTAGGGTGGTGCAAAAATAGTCAAAGCCCATTTCCTTGGCCAGCGCCGCCGTCTTTTCCAGTCGTTGGCGATAGCAGCGCATACAGCGGGCGCCCCCCTCCGGGCAGTCCTCATACCCCTTGGCAACAGCCGCAAAGGCCGCCGGTTCGTAGTCCCCGGCGATCAGCTGCACCGGGTGCACTGCCGGCTGGTGCGCGATCAGCCGCCGCTGCTCCGCCAAGCGCTTTTGGAACTCTCCCTCCGGGGCAATATTCGGATTATAATAAAAGACCGTGATCTGAAAATACTGCGACAGCCACTCCAGCGTGGCACTGGAACAGGGGGCGCAGCAGCTGTGCAGCAGCAGGGTGGGTACTCGCCCTGCCGCCGTTTGCTGCCGGATCACGGCCATACACATACGATCGTAATTGATTTTGTTCATGTTATTTGCTCAAATAGTAAGTGGGGTTCACCCGGGTGCCATTCAGCCGAATTTCAAAATGGCTATGGGGCCCGGTGGAATTGCCGGTAGAACCGCTCTTGGCGATTTGCTGACCCTTCTTCACCGTTTGGCCGGTGCCCACTAAAATAGACGAATTGTGGGCGTACAGGGTCACCACACTGCGGCCGTGGCTGTCTGTGCCGTGATAGATCATCACATAGTAGCCGTAGCTGTAATCCAGCCGCTTGACGGTAATCACCACCCCGGACTGGGCGGCCACCACCTTGGAGCCTACGCCGCAAGGGAAGTCCAGCCCACCGTGGTACTTGCCGCTGGAGTAATTGGGGAACCCGGCGCTGACAGTATAGTGCCCGGGCACCGGATAAGTCATATTCAGCGCCGCGTCCGAGTGGCTGTAAACCCCTTGGGCCTTGCCCCCGGCGGTGTTGTGCTTAGAGGTGGTGTGCTCCTTGTCCTTTTTGGACAGGGTGGTCACCTCGTCTGCGTTCTTCAAACCGCTGATCAGGGCGTCGATCTCGCTTTCCACCTGCTGCTGCAGCTTTTCGTCCTCGTTACGGTACTCGGTGTACATTCGGTTCTGCGCTGTCAGCTGCGCCAAGAGTGCGTCACTCTCCGCCCGGTCCTGGGCCAGGGTCACCTTGCTGGTGGCAATGCCCTCCTGGTCCCGCTCAATGGCAGCCTGCTTGGCTTTTAAGGTTTTGTTTTTTTCGTCCAGGTCTTTTTTGACCTTTTGGTACTGCGCTTTTTGCTGGTTCAGGCCGTTTTGCTTGGAACAGATCTCCTCCATCTTGCCATTGACCTCTTGCAGCAACTCCGTGTCGCTCTTGGACACGGCCTTGATCATCTCGTACCGGGTAAGGAAGCCGGAAATATCCTTGCACCCCAGCAGCGCGGTGATAATGCTGTACTCACCGCTTATGTACATCACCCGCAGCCGGTAGCAATAGGCCTGATAGGTGGCCTCAAACCGGTCGTTGAGCTTGTTCAGTTCCTTTTGGCCGGCGTCCACTTCCTTTTGCAGGGCGTCCAGCTGCTTTTTGTTGGCAGCAATCTGGGGCTTTAGCGTGTCAATGGCCTTTTGGCTCTCGTCCACCTGAGCTTGCAGCACCGTCAGTCGGTCGTTCATGGCGCCGATTTTTTGATCTAAAGTGTCCACATAATCCTGGGTCACCTTGGAGCTTTTGCCCAGCTCCGCCAGCTTCTTTTCGCTTTCTTCTATGCTTTTTTGCAGCTCTTTTTGCTGCTGCTCCAGGCTCTTTTTGGCCTGATCCTTTTTGGCGTTCTCCGCCGCCTTGTCCGTGGTGGTCTCCGCCGCCGTGGTACTCTCCGCGGTCTCCGCACCCCAGGCGCTGCCCCCGGGCAGGGCGCACAATAGAGCGCACGCCAGCACCAACGCCAGGAGCTTTTGACTGTATTTTTTCATATTCTGTTCCATCTCCTTGACGCATTAGGGCAAATAAATTTCCGGGTTCACGCAGTCGTTATACGACGCGGTGGGGGTGCGCACTTCAAAGTGGCAGTGCGGGCCGGTGGAGTTACCGGTGGAGCCGCTGTAAGCAATCAGCTGGCCACGGTGCACATGTGTGCCGGCAGATACCACTCGCCGACTGTTGTGGGCGTACAGGGTATACACCGAATTGCCGACACTGTCCGTCTTGTCGTGGGCGATCACAATGTAGCGCCCGTAGCTGCGGTAGCTGCCATCGCTGTTCGTCAGATCGGCCGACACGATTACCGTGCCGCTTTCTGCCGCCACGACACGGGAGCCGCTGGCGCATGCAAAATCGCAGCCGGAGTGCCCGGCGTAGCCATGGAATGCGGTGGTAATGCGGGTTTGGCTGGGCACCGGATAGGTTAGGCGCAGCCGCTTGCTCTCCGTGGTGGTGTGCTTCTTTGTGGTGGAAGCCGTCGTGCCTGCGCTCTCGCCGTGCTTTGTGGTGGTATGCTTCTTTGTTGTGGTCGTTGTTGTGGTTGTGGTGGTTGTATATTTCTTTGCCGCTTCTGCAATTTGGCGGTCGATCTCATCCAGATCGTTTTGGGTCACATCCCGGTACTCGGTATAGGCCTTGGTCTTGTCCGTCAACTGCTTAAGCAGCCGGTTGGCTTCTGTCTGCTGGTCGGTAAGCACCTGCCGCCGGGTGGTCAGATCTTTCTGATCCGCCTGCAAGGTGGTCACCGTCTGTTCCAGCTCCGTTTGGCTGGCGGCCAATGCCGTCTTTTTGGTTTGCAGGTCTTTTTGCCGGGTGGTCAGGTCCGTTTTGGCCTGTTCCAGCCGGGTGCCCTCTGTCTGTACGGACCGGAGCAGCGCCGTGTCCTGCTTGGCAACCCTTACCACCATCTCGTAGCGGGTGAGCAGCTGGCCGATGTCCGTGCTGCCCAGCAGGAACGCCAGCACATTGGTCTCGCCGCTGATATACATGGCCCGCAGCCGCTGGCAGTAGCGCTGATAGTTCTGCTGAAACTGGGCGTCCAGCACAGTGATCTGCTGCTTGGTGTCTGTAATCTGCTGCTGCAGCGCCGCCTGATCCTGCCGATTTTTCTTCTGCTGCTTTTGCAGCACGGTAATGCGGTTCTCCGCCGTGTCCACCTTTTGCTCCGTCAGCTTTAACTGACTGCGCAGGTAGCCGATCTTCTGATCCAGGGCGTCCAGGTACGCCTGGGTGTCCTTGCTTTGCTTGCCCAGGGTCTCCAAGGTTTTTTCCGTTTGGCGCAGCTTCATTTCCAGGTAGGATTGCTGCTCCTCCGGCGTCATTTGGCTGTTGAGCCCGGTGTCCGCTGCCGGCACAGCCGCCGGGGTGGAGAACACAGCAGGTAAAAACAGACAGAAAGCCAGCAAAACAGCCAAAACTTGTTTTCCATGTCTTTGCCGCTTCACTGGCTTCACTTCCTTTGTGGTCTATTCTTGTTGTATGGTACGGCGGCAGCCCACGGTGGGGCGCCGTCACCGTTTCTATTTACAGATAACTCAGCGGGTTCACTTGGGAGCCGTTGACGCGCACTTCAAAGTGGCAGTGCGGGCCGGTAGAGTTGCCGGTGGAGCCGCTCTTGGCCACCACCTGACCGGCGCTGACCTTATCGCCCACGCTCACCAAAATTTGGCTGTTATGGGCATACAGGGTGGACAGGCCGTCCCCGTGGTCAATGATCAAATACCGACCGTAGCTGTAATTCAGGTACTTAACCAAAATCACCGTGCCGCTGGCGGCTGCATACACATTGGAGCCGGTGGATACCGGGAAGTCAATACCCCCGTGGTAACGACCGCTGGAGTAGTTGGGATACCCGGCAGAAATGGAGCGGCTGTCCGTAGGATAGCGCAGCCGACCGTTGCCGGAGCCGTGAGAACCGCTGATGCTGCCGGAGCCGTGAGAACCGGCGGCGGCAATGGCGGCTCTGATATCATTTTGCACCTGCTGCAACTGCTTTTGATCCGTCTCAATGGCTTCCTGATACTCGGAGCTCTGCTTGGAGAGCTTGCGCATTTGGGCATTGCACTCTGCGGCCTCGCTGTCCAGATCCGCCTTGGTGGAAGAAATATCGTTAATATTCTTCTGGAGGGCAGCTTTGTCCGTCTCCAGGCTCTTTTTGTCCGCGTTCAGCTGGTTGCGTTTTTCCTCCAGCTTCTGCTTTTGCGCCTCGATCTCCTCCATCTTCTTCATCAGGCTGTCCAAGGTGGCGCTGTCCTGCTGAGAGACGGACTTGATCATCTCCGACCGGGTCAAAAGACTGGACAGGTCAGAGCAGGTGAGCAGCACTTCCAAAGTGGAGGCGCTGCCGCTGATATACATAGCCCGCAGCCGCTGACAATACTCGGCGTATGTAGCGTCAAATTCCTTTTGCTTTTGGTCAATTTGACGCTGGGTCTCCTCAATATCCGCAGCGGTTTTTTCAATCTTCGCCTGGGTGGCATCAATCTCCGATTGCAGGGCGGACTTGTCGCTCTCCAAATTGGAGATCTTGTCCTGCAACAGACTTATTTTTTCCTGCAGGGTGTTGATATATTCCTGCGTATCTTTCTTTTGCTTGGACAAGCTGTTCAGCTTGCTTTGGGTGCTGTTGATTCGGGACTGAATTTTGCTCTTTTCGCTCTCCAGCTCCGAGCGGGACTTCGCCTCTGCCACAAAGGCGGAGCTTACCCCGGCGGTCAGCACCAACACAAGGCTGCAAAGCAGGCAAAACAGCCGCCGCAACCAAATTTTGGATTTAGACTGCACTAATCTCACTACCTTCCTTATTCAGGTACTTGCGCATGGTGATCATGGAGCCGCCCACACCGCTAATAATACCGATGGCAACAAAGATGCCCAGCATTTGCAGCGCATAGGGGGCAAAGGGCAGCGCAGACAGGGACAGGCTTCTCAGCAGGTCGCCGAACTGGCGCACCGCCAGCTCGTACAGACCCCATACCAGCCCCAGCGACACCGCGCCGGACACGATACCAAGGATCATACCCTCTACCACGAAGGGCAGGCGCACAAAGCTGTTGGTGGCGCCCACGCTCTTCATAATGCTGATCTCCAACCGGCGGGAATACACCGTCAACTTAATGGTGTTGGAGATAATGAACAGAGAGATGGCAAACAGCACGCCGATGATCACAACGGAGATCACCGTAATGCCCTGCCGAATGGACACCAGCTTTTGCGCCAGGTCCTTGTTCTCTCGAATGGTGTCTACATTTTGCAGCCCCTTTAGCCCTTTGACCGTTTGATCAAACTTGCCAAGATCGGCTACCGTCACCTTGTAGGCATTGGGCAGCGGAATATCCGAACTGATCTGGGTAAAGAACTTGGCCTGGGCGTCCTCCATGGTTTCCAGCTGCTGTGCCCACGCCTTTTCCTTGGGCACATACTCCAGCTCCTTCACATTGCCCAGGGCCTTAATTTCCTGACCCATGGTGTCAATGGCGGCCTGGTTTGCGTCATCCTTAATATAGACCATGATCACGTTCTCCTCCTCAATGCGGGAGAGCAGGGAGTCCATATTCAAAAAAATCATAGATGCAGAGCCGATGAGCACCAAGCAGCTCATCAATACGCAAATGGACGCAATGGACATCATCCGATTGGTCCAGGTGTTGCGAAAGCCCTCTTTAATTAAATATCTTAAACTTGCGCCGGTCATTCTGCCGCACCTCCGTTCTCATCCTCCGGGGTGGCCGCTGCCTGCGCCGGGGTCTCGTCCGCCAGGGACTCTAAGTTGTCAAACACATCCTCATCCGTCCGGGCGTCTGCCGTCTTGGACAGGTCAATGGAAGTGCCCTCTTCGTAAAAGAACATATCCGTTTCTTTGCGGGGCTCGCTGCTCTCAAACCGGGCGTGGGTGGGATCCGGGGTGTCGGAGACCACTTCGCCGTTCTTGATCACGATTACCCGCCGCTGGAAAGAGCGCACCAGATCGTGTTCATGGGTCACCATGATCACGGTGGTGCCGGCGTTGTTAATCTTGGTAAGCAGTTCCACGATCTCGTGGCTCATCTCCGGGTCCACATTGCCGGTAGGCTCGTCCGCGATGATGACCTTGGGATTGTTCACCAACGCGCGCGCCAGGGACACACGCTGCTGCTCGCCGCCGGACAGCTCATTGGGCATGGAGCGCGCCTTTTGGCTCAGCCCCACCAGTTGAAGGATATAAGGCACCCGCTTGCGAATGTCCTTCTCCTTAGCGCCGATCACACGCATGGCAAAGGCCACGTTGTCATACACCGTCATCTTGGGGATCAGGCGGAAGTCCTGGAACACAATACCCATGGTGCGGCGGTAATAGGGCACCTGCCGCTTCTTCAAAGTGGCGGAGGAATACTCGTTAAAGATCACCTCGCCCTCCGTGGGCTTTTCCTCGTGCATAATGAGTTTCAAAAAGGTGGACTTGCCGGCGCCGGAGGAGCCTACCACAAACACGAACTCGCCATCTTCAATCTTAATATTCACATGATTGAGGGCGTGGGTGTCCGTAGAGTCGTACACCTTAGATACATTTCTGAATTCAATCACAATTTTTACCTCTTTTAACTTGGTGCCGCAGGCTAAGGGTAACACTGCGGCACTATATAGTTAATTATAATATATAGCAAATGAAGGGATAAATCAACCCCTTACTTGTTATTATTTTGTAAAAGATGTGACAGAATTGTTAAAATTTGGGCGAAACACACCGGGCAAATTCGCTTGCTACGGTGCGATGTGGGCATCGCACCCTACAAGGATTTTGTAACCGGAGTGAAATGTGCCTTCGGCCAATCCCCCCCTGCGGCTACGCCGCTCCGCCTAACGGGCGCCCGTCCCCTCTGTCGCTGCGCGACATCTCCCCGCACTGCGGGGAGTCACCCTTTGCAAGGGGGGCTTAGATTTTGTAACCGCATTGGCTCCCTTGTAAAGGGAGGTGGCAATGCCGCAGGCATTGACGGAGGGATTACACAGCGGGCGGCAATCTGCCGCCCGCCATGCTACTAAATTGCACCGCAATTTTTCCGCTTTTGTCCAAACAAAAAAAGCGGCACCAAAAGGTGCCGCAAATGCCGTTAATATTTTATGGGGCTGGAATCCAGATACTTATTGACCATCAGCGCCACTTTGAACACAATGGCGTCGTCAAACTCCCGCAGATCCAAACCGGTGAGCTTTTTGATTTTCTCCAGTCGGTACACCAATGTATTTCGGTGGACAAACAGCTTTCTGGAAGTCTCAGACACATTCAGGTTGTTCTCAAAGAACTTTTGAATGGTAAAGAGGGTTTCCTGATCCAGACTGTCAATGGAGCCACGCTTGAACACCTCTTTCAGGAACATGTCGCACAAGGTGGTGGGCAGCTGGTAGATCAGCCGGGCAATACCCAAATTCTCGTAGCTGATAATGGACTTCTCCGTGTCAAACACCTTGCCCACTTCCAGCGCAACCTGGGCCTCCTTAAAGGAATGGGCCAGGTCCTTAATGCCGGTAACCCGCGTGCCAATACCCACAACGGCGTTGCAGTAGAACTCGGTGGAAAGGGTGTCGCAAATGGAGCGAGCCAGCTTTTCCAAATCCTTGCTGTCCACATTGGGGCGCACTTCCTTCACCAAGGCAATGTCCTTCTCGTTAATGTCAATAACCAGATCCTTGGTCTTGTCCGGGAAAAAGTTTTGAATCACATCATAGACGGACACATCCGTATCCTGCGTCACTCGAATGAGAAAGACCACGCGAGAAGCGTCATTATTGAAATGCAGCTCGCGGGATTTGATATAAATATCGCCGGGCAGGATATTGTCCAGGATCACATTCTTTACAAAATTGGAACGATCGAATTTCTCGTCGTTATTCTGCTTGATTTGGTCCAGCGACACGGCGATAATGTCCGCATAATGCTTGCTCATATCGTCCGTACCGTCCACAAATACCGCATAATCCGGGTGCACGGAGTTGCCAAAGGCCTTATATGTGCAGTTATCCACACAGATTTGTGCCCCGCTGAACACGCCGGCAGAGATAATGCCCTTGCGTGCCTCGCCGATCTGGCCCAGCTCACTGCAAGCGATCACGGTACCGCTCTCGTCCACCACACCGATGGTACGGTCCAGCACCTCACGCATTTGGTTTATAATGCCTTGAAACAGTCTGTTGGGCATCAGGATCCAACCCCTTTGTCAATTCTTTATCAAATAAAAGGGATAAAATTGCACAAATTCAATCACCCTTTATTGGTCATATTATACAATGCCTTTAATCAAATTGCAACCTTTCGACAAAAATTTTTATTATTTTTTGTGCGACTTGCATAAACGGCCGACTTTTTCACACCAAAACCACAATATGTTGTTGCCGCGCAGTTCTTAACACCTATTGTACGGTGTCTTTTGCCAACAGCGCCACCTCTGCCGGGGTCAATGCACGACAGTCCCCTGGCGCCAGCGTTGGATCCAGTTCCAACGCGCCCATGGCGGTGCGGTGCAGGGCAGTGACGGTGCAGCCCACCCGGGCAAACATGCGCTTAACCTGATGATAAATACCCTGCCGCAGCACCACCTGCGCCCGGGGCGGATCGGCAGATAAAATCGTCAGCTGCGCCGGCTGCAGTACCTTGCCGTCCATCTCCATCCCTCCGGCAAAGGCCGCGGCAGCCGTAGGGGGCACCGGTTTGTCCAGGGTGGCGATATAGGTCTTTGGAATATGGCTGCGGGGGCTGAGAATGCGGTGGGCAAAGGTGCCGTCGTCTGTCAGCAACACAAAGCCGGTGGTGTCCTTATCCAGCCGCCCGGCGGGGAACAGCCCTTTGCGCCTCAGTGCCGAAGGCACCAAATCCAGCACCGTCGGCTCTCCCTTGCCGTCCGTGGCAGAGAGCACCCCTGTGGGTTTGTTGAGCATCAAATACACAAAAGCCCGGCAGGCAATGGGTTCGCCTGCCAGGCAAATCTCTTGGGTGTCCGGGTCTGCCTGCTGCCCGGTGCGAGCCACTACGCCGTCCACAGTCACCTGCCCCTTTTGCAGCAGCGTTTTGACCCGGCTACGAGGCTCGTTCAACTCTCGGGCCAGTATTTTCTCGATCCGTTCGCTCATTTGCGTTTTTCCAATCCCAGCATAAAGCCGTCCTTGGCAGAGGTGTTGCACAGATCTGCACCGATCACTCTGCCGTTACTGACCAACAGATCCGCCACGATTCCTTGGTCGTAGCCGGTGTAGTTGGTGATCTCATATGTATATAGCTGTACCTGCTTGCCCTTATAGGGGGTCAGGTCGTAGCCCTGCTGCTGTTGCAGGGCGTTGTACTCGGTATAGACCGCGTCCCAGTTGCGCGGCACGGTAATGGTCTTTTGGTTGCTGTCGCCTACTTGCCAACCCATATCGGTCAGCAGCCGGGCACCTGCCTGCACATCCGCACAGGTCAGTCCCGCAGGCTCTGCCGCAGAGGGTGCCGCGTCTCCGGTCTTGACATGATTGGCCAGGAAGGTGAGCAGCACCACCAGCACCCCGGCGGCTACTAAAATCAGGCCGAACACCGTCTTAGGGTTCAGCTTTACCGTCATCACTTTCATACTCTACCACCTCATAACAAAGTATGCGGCGGCAGGGCAAATTAGGACTGTTCTGTTAAATAAAATAGGGGCGCAGTTCTTCCAGAAGCGCCGGGTCGGCCAGCACTTGCAGGCGGGTACCTGCCGGGGTGTAATCCTCTGCCAGCACCTTACCCTCCCGGTGGAGCCGATCCGTCAGATCGCCCCGATCAAAGGGAATACAAAGTGCCGCTCTCGCCCACTGCCCGGGCAGCAACCGGTCAATCTCGGTGAGCAGCTGTGGCAGTCCTTCGCCGGTGCGGGCGCTGATTCGCACGCTGGTGCCCAGCAGCGGAAAGCGCTCTTCCTCCGGCACCCGGTCGCATTTGTTCAGCACATGGAGCAAAGGCTTGCCCCCGCAGCCCAGGCTGTCCAGCACCTGGGCAGTCACCTGCATTTGGCTGTTGCAGGCCGGGTCGGAAGCGTCGCACACATCCAGAATGACATCTGCCCAGGCTGCCTCTGCCAAAGTGGAGCGAAAAGCGTCCACCAACTCATGGGGCAGCCGCTGCACCAGTCCCACCGTATCCACCAACATCACTTGACGGCCGGAGGGTAGCACCAGCCGCCGGGCGGTGGGGTCCAAAGTGGCAAACAGTTGATCCGCTACCAGCACGCCCGCGTCCGTTAAAGCATTCATCAAAGTGGACTTGCCTGCATTGGTATAGCCCACCAGCGCTACCGTCAGCGCCCGGTTCTTTTGGCGGCGCAGATGCATCCGCTCCCGCCGCTCCTGCACGGTCTTTAACTCCCGCTGCAAGGCAGTAATCCGGCGGCGAATATGGCGCCGGTCGCTTTCCAACTTGCTTTCGCCGGGGCCGCGGGTGCCGATACCGCCGCCCAATCGAGACAAAGAATTGCCCTGCCCGCCCAACCGGGGCAGCCGGTATTGCAACTGGGCCAGCTCCACTTGCAGCTTGCCCTCGCTGCTCCGTGCCCGGGCGGCAAAAATATCCAAAATCAATGCGGTACGGTCAATGACAGCCGTGCCCAGTGCCCGCTCCAAATTACGAGCCTGCACCGGGGTCAGGCTGCCGTCCGCCACCGTTAAATCCACTTCGTTCTGCCGGCAAAATTCCGCCAGGCTTTCCACCAGCCCGCTGCCAATGTAGGTAGCGCCCTCCGGCGCCGGGCGCTTTTGCACCGTGTGGCCCACTACCAGGCCGCCGGCGGTATCCGTCAGCCGCTCCAGCTCCGCCATAGAGGCCTCTGCGTCATAATCGCCGCAGTCCAGACCGATAAGCAGCACCCGCTCCGGGGCGGCTGCGTCTGTTTTTGTCCACTGGTACGCCACGGTTACTTACTCTCCTTGTCCACCAAGGTGCGCAGCACGGAGCCGGCAATGGGACCGGCCGTCTGCGAGCCGGAGCCGCCGTGCTCCACCACTACCACAAAGGCATACGGGTGGTCCACGTCGTCCATAAAGCCCACAAACCAAGCGGTGTTGTGGTCCGTGTCCTTGTCCACCTCAGCCGTACCGCTTTTGGCGCACAGGTGCAAGCCCTTGTAGTTATATTCGCCGTACTGGGCTTTTACATTATTGCGCATCAGCTTCTTCAGCTGGGCGGCAGTCTCCGTGCTCAGCAACTGAGTCTCGTTCTTGGTAAGATTCAAATTCAGCGCCTTGCCCGCCTGGGTGGCCAGAGAATTCACCTCGTTAAAGGACACCGCCTTGCCGTCGTTGGCAATGGCCGCCATATAGCGCAGCATAGCAATGGGAGGCAGCAGCGTGTCGCCCTGACCGATGCCCGTCCAACCCACATAATCGTCCGGGTCGCTCTTTTCCAGGAAAAAGCGCCCCTGCTCGGAATTCAGCTTGTTGCTGACGGTAACCCGGCTGGTCAGCCCCAAGGTCTCTACGGTACTTGCCAGTTTCTCCGGCCCCAGCTCAATGGCGATCTGCGCAAAAGTGGCGTTGCAGCTCTTGGCCAGCGCTTGCTTAAAGGTCAGGCGGCCGTGCACGCCGTTGCAGCGGATGGGCTCGCCCTTGCCCGGGTCGTACTCCCCGGTGCACTCCCAGGTGCGGTCCATCAAGTCCGGAATATTCTCAATGGCACAGGCGGCGGTCACCAGCTTAAAAGTGGAACCGGGGGTATAAAGCCCGGTCATCAGCCGGTTGATATACACGCCCTCGTAGGCGGAATTGGTGTTCAGGTCCGACGGCTCGTCCTCCATGTCATAAGAGGGGGTAGACACAGCGCACACAATGTCACCGGTTTTGTAATTGACCACGCCCACGGTGCCTGCCTTGTAGTCGCTGAGCAGACTGTACGCCTTGGCGCACACCTGGCTGTCTATGGTCAGCCGCATGTTGTTGCCCTTGCCGTAGCGCTCAATGGAATACACGCCGAACAGCAGGTTGTAACCGGTTAAATCGGCCTTGTACACGGACTGAATACCGGAGGAGATAAAGCCCTTGGTGTCGCCCACCGTATGCAGGGTGGCCTTGCGCACCGTAGGGTCTTCAGCATACACCCGCTTGCCGTCCTGGGTCTCTGCCAACACCGCGCCGTCCGCAGACTTGATGGTGCCGGCGCCGATCAAATCGCCGTTTTTGTAAATATGGGTATTGTAGGTTTTCATCACCCAGGTGTCGCCGTTCTCCACCAGGCTGTAAGTCATAAAGCCCAGCCCAAAGAGAAAGGCAACTGCCAGAATCCACAGGAAAATGCCCCGCTTGGTAATCATCTTCATTTCTTGCGCACACCTCCCAGATAGTTGTATGTCCGCACATCGGAGGCCTTAATAAAGGCCAGCACTGCCCAGCAGGAGATCATGGAAGAACCGCCCTGGCTCACAAAGGGCAGGGTCACACCGGTAAGCGGCAGCACATCGGTAATGCCAAAGATATTCAGCGCCGTTTGGAACAGCAGCAGGCCCGCTGCCGCCACGGCGGCGATGGAGTAGAAAGTGGAGCGGGCGGCAATGCTGTTTACCAGTGCAGACACGGCGATAGCCACAAAGGACAGCACCAGCAGCAGCCCAAAAAGAAAGCCCCATTCCTCGCAGATCACGCCAAAGATCAGGTCTGTGGTCCGCGCCCACACACCGCGGGTGGTGCCGGCGCCAATACCCAGCCCCAGCAGTCCGCCGGAGGCCAGACCCACCAGTACCCGGGTCTGTTGATACCCGCTGTCGTTATAATGCTCCCACACATGGCGGTACACGGAGAAACGAGCGGTCACATAGGATTTGTACTTAATAACGATAAACCCGCCCATGGCCGCAGAGGCCAAGGCCAGAAAAATGGTCTTAATATCGCCGGAGTTCATAAAGGCGATAATGAGAAAAGTCACAAAAAAGATCAGCGCCGTACCAAAGTCCTTAATGACAATCAGCGCTCCCACGCACACCAGCGAAAAGGCAATAAAGGCATACAGGTTCTTAGAGGTCTGAATTTTTTCCAGCGTGGCAGCGCCTACAAAGATAAAGGCAACCTTTACAAATTCCGAGGGCTGGAAAGTCACACCGAATATGGTAATCCAGTTGCGGGCGCCGTGGGTCACCTTGGCAATGGCAATGTTGACAATCAGCAGCAAAATAGCCGCCACCGCCACCGGCAGACGCAGGCGCATACACAGGTCCACATCACCCATCAGGAACACCAGCACAATAAAGCCGATGACCCCGGCGATCAGCATCAGCAGCTGCTTAAAGGCGTCGTCCGGCTTAATGCTGCCGATGACGGTAATGCCCACCCCGGATAGGAAAAAGGCAATGAATTCCAACTCAAAATTCCGCCGGTGCATGGCAAAGTAAAACACACTCACATACAGCCACTCCAGCACGATCAGCGCCAGCGTGCACAGCAGCACCTTGACTTCAAAGGTGCCGGTGCCACCGGCGGCCGCCGTGCCGCTAAGCAGCTGAAACACGCTAAGCACCATTAAAAGAGCAAAGTTGTTAATGGGTTTAATATGGGGCAGCTTCTTTTGCTTGGTGGCTGCCGTTTTCTTCTTTGGCATAGGGCTGCTCCTTTCTTATTTTTCGTAAAACAGAAACACCTTGTCCCCAAAGGTGAGCATATCTTCGTCAAAAATCAGCTGGGGCTGCGTAATAAACCGACCGTTGAGCTTGGTGCCGTTGTGGCTGTCCAGGTCATACACCGCCCATCCCTTGGAGGTGCGGCGCAGCCGTGCGTGGTGGGCGCTGACCGTGGGGCTGAGCAGCTGAATATCCGCGTCCTCGCCTCGGCCGATAAGCACATCCTGCTTTTTGATATATACCGGGCGGTGGGTCTCTGCGTCCACCAATACGCCATAGGCCACCGTTTGGCCCCGGTTCTGCCGGGCGGCGGTGCGCATTTGACTGCGGTCGTCGGTAGAGATGGCTTCCTTGCACAGGAATTGCAGCGGAATGGTGCCGATCATCAGAATATCCCCGTCCGCCAGCGGTGCCCGCTGGTCCACCTGCACGCCGTTCACCTGCACGCCGTTCTTAGAGAAGGTGTCCGTTACCATCCAGCCGTCCTTTTTCTTGGCGATCACCGCGTGAAAGCGGCTGACGCTGGGCAAAGGCAGCACCACATCGTTGGCCTTACTCTTGCCGATAGAGGTCTCCCAGTGGGTAATATCCATCACGGAGCCGTTATTTTGGTCCACCAGCTGGGCCATCTTGTGCACCCGTGGGCGGTTGCGAAACAGAGAGATCACGCACACCGCCAGGATCAGCAGCGCCAGCACCGGCAGCACATACCGCAGCACGCCGGTCAAGAATTGTAAAATCGTATCCATAGGTTCAACATCCTTTTTATCTGCATTTCAAAAGGCAAATTATACTTCTTATTATTAACAGAATACTGATAAAGGGAGAAAAAGTCAAGAAGTATTGCAATTCCCGCCCCTTTCGTTTATACTGAAAATGGAAAAATTGGGCGGCATTTTCGCCCGGCAAGGAGCATTTGTTATGATTGAAAAGACTGTCTTTGGCCATCTGCCCTCCGGGGAACAGGTGGACCTGTATACCATCACCAACAGCCGGGGCGCCAGCGTATCGCTGCAAACCCTGGGCGCCGGGATCGTGCGCCTGTATATGCCGGACAGGAACGGTAATTTGGGCGATGTGGTGCTTGGCTTTGACGACCCGGCTCTTTATACAGACCCGGACCTGGGCTACCAGGGGCTGGTGGTGGGTCGCTGGGCCAACCGTATTCGCGGCGCCGCCTTTGACTTTCAGGGCCAAACCTACCACACCCCCATGAATCAGGGGCAGTGGACCCTACACAGCGGCGGGCGTATGAGCTTTCACCTGTGGCAGGTGAAGGACACCGCAGAGAACAGCATCACCTTTTCCCGCTTTTCGCCGGATATGGAGGACGGCTTCCCCGGCAACTTCACCTTGCAGGTCACTTATACGCTGACGGAAGAGAACACCCTGCGGCTGGCCTACCGGGTAGACAGTGACCGAGACACGGTAGCCAACCCCACCAACCATGTGTACTTTAATCTGTCCTGCAACCCGGCAAAGACCATTGAGGGGCATGTGCTCACTGTCCACGCCCATCGGTTTACGGAGACGGACGACGACCAACTGCCCACCGGCGAGCTGGGCGACCTGACCGGTACAATGATGGACTTTTCTGCCCCCCACCCCATCGGGGAGCGGATCGATGCGCCTTTCCGTGCCGTGATTCCCGGTATCGGCTATGATAACAATTTCTGCCTGACCAAGGCAAACCCCAGAGCCTTTGCAGAAGCGGCGGTGCTGTGGGAGCCGGAGAGCGGACGGCGGCTGTCCGTGTGGACGGACCTGCCCGGTGTGCAGGTCTATTGCGGCGGCTGGCTAAAGAAAGACGGCAACCCGGGCAAGGGCGACTCCAAGGTTACCTACCGCCGGGGCGTAGCGCTGGAAACCCAGTTCTACCCGGACAGCCTTCATTGCCCCAACTTCCCGGTAGAATTCGTCAAAGCCGGCGTGCCCTTCACCACCACCACCGAATTCCGCTTTGATACAAAGTAAACACTTATGGATAACAAAAAGGCCACCCGCTGTGGGTGGTCTTTTTTATGGCTTGTAGCCGTATGGTATGGGGTTAAGCCCTCCGTCAACGCCTATCGGCGTTGCCACCTCCCTTTACAAGGGAGGCAAATCGGTTTCAAAATCTCCGGTTCCCTTGCAAAGAGTGACTTCCGCGGTGCGGTGTGGACACCGCACCCTACATAAATTTTGTGTAGGGCTCGATGCGAGCATCGAGCCGCTTTCATTGATCGCTGGCAATAACAGGGCATACCACTTTTCCCTGTGTCCGGGCGTATTGAACTGCCGCATACGCACCACCGGTTTGGCGTATCACATATCCGATGACCATATCGCTTCTATCCACCATCCATCGGTTGCGTGCAGGTATCGCCCTCTTGTAATGCAAGCCCACCAGCTCCTCCGGCACAAGCACATCATCATACAGTGCGTCATACTGCGCCTTGTGGGTATTCATTTCGTTTGTTAAATACGGCTTCACGCAAATCAACCGTAATCCCAAAGCGGGGTAACGCCTTTTGGCTGCACGCACAGCAGAAATGAACACACTGTCAAATTCGCCCATGGCACCGGTGTAAAAAACCGTACACCCCATTTCAATCGCCTGTATTACGCAAGCCTGCACTGCCAATTCAATATTGCCAAACACGGTTCTATGCCCAAATCCACTACACGCCTTTTCCATTTTGACCCCACAACAAACATATTATGAACGCATTTTACATTCATTTAGGACATTGTAGCACATATAGAATATAAAATAAAGCCATAATAAACACAGTTTGGAGTGATATTATGGCCGGCAAGATCAAAAGTCTGTCCATTCGCATTGATGAGGAAATGCTCAACAAATTGCATGTGGTTGCGGATTACGAGGGGCGCTCTGCCAACAGTGAAATCCTCATTCTGATCCGCGACGCCATCGCCGCATACGAAAAACAAAACGGCAAAATCGAATTGTAATTTCTACTCACAAAATGAAAGGCCACCCGCTGTGGGTGGCCTTTTTTGTGGCTTGTGACCGCCAAAATATATTTTGTTCACCGTAGGGGCAGATCACATCCGCCCGCCAATCCCTCAGCCACTGCGTAACAGCGCCTAACGAACGCCGTCCCCTCTGATTGTTAACGCCGATCGCGCCTTACTTCTCCGGAATATAGATCTTGGCCACCAAAGCGGTGACAGCGGAAAGGGGCAGCAGCTTATTCAATCCGCAAAGGAGCTTATACTTGGTGCCCACGGTGGTCACCGGAGGCAGGTGTTTCTTATGGGCAGCACGAACCACAGCGGCGGCAATGGCAGCCGGGGGCATACCGTTTTGCTCGTCGCGCTCCATCACCGCCACGCTGCGCGCAATGCGCCCGGCGTACAAATCGTCACCGGAGCCACTCTTTTGACGGGCGGCGGTAAAGCCGGTCTTTACATCCCCCAGCCGCAGGGCGCCGACGGTAATACCAAAGGGTGCCAGCTCGCTGCGCAGGGCGCAGGTCAAGCTTTCCACCGCCGCCTTGGTGGCAGAGTAAAAGCTCTGGAATGGAATGGAAAACACCGCTGCGGCGGAGGAAATATTGAGAATACGCCCCCGGCTCTCTCGCAAGGCCGGCAGGGCCGCCTGAATCACCGTGACCCATGCAAAAAAATTCAAATCAAACTGGCGGCGCATCTCTGCCTCCCCGGTGCATTCCACCGCGCCGGAAATACCGAACCCGGCGTTATTCACCAGCAGGTCTACCCGGTCAACGGCCGCAAAGGCCGCCTGCACCTGGGCGCTGTCCGTTATATCGCATGGAATGCTGCGCACCCCCTCCAACGGGCATGCATGGCGGCTTAGGCACACCACCTGCCAGCCGTCTGCCAAAAGCGCCCGCGCCGTCTCCAATCCAATGCCGCCGGATGCGCCGGTAACTACCGCTGTCTTCATACCCATACCTCCAAAAAAACAAAATAAAAAAGGGTAAGAGCCTACTGCCCTTACCCTCTCTTGGTTTGCATTACTGCTTTACGGGATAAACAGAAACTTTCTTTCTGTCCTTGCCCAGCTTTTCAAACTTCACGGTGCCGTCCACCAGTGCATACAGGGTATCGTCAGAGCCGATGCCTACATTGGTGCCGGGGTGAATGTGGGTGCCGCGCTGGCGATACAGAATGTTGCCGGCCAGCACGAACTGACCGTCTGCGCGCTTGGCGCCCAGGCGCTTGGACTCGCTGTCACGGCCGTTCTTGGTAGAACCCATACCTTTTTTATGTGCAAAAAGCTGAATATCTAACTTGAGCATGACTTACACCTCCGAAATCAAAACTTGAATACTTTGCGGGTACTGCTCTGAAAGGGCGCTCAAATGGAGCTTTAGCCCTTGCAGGAGCACCTGCGCCGGGGCGGTATCCCCACTGAGCCGCAACTGAAGGAACCCGTCCTTCATCTCCGCTGCGGCCGGCAGGTGCAGCACCTCGGTTATGGTGTTGGCAGTGAGCAGGCAGGCGCTGGATACGGCGGCGCAAACAATGTCCTCTCCATAAGGGGCTGTGTCTGCGTGGCCGCGGGCGGAAAAGCCCGTAAGCGCTCCCTGCGCTGCGAAAAAATCAATGGAAATCATTATGCCTTGATGGAAGTGATCTCAACCTTGGTGTAAGGCTGACGGTGACCCATCTTCCGCTTCTCGTCCTTCTTGGGCTTGTAGGTAAAGACGGTGATCTTCTTTGCCTTGCCGTTCTTCAGGACCTTAGCGCTAACAGCAGCCTTGGCACAATCCTTGCCTACCTTCAGCCCGTCGTCGGTGCCTACTGCAAGTACGGTGTCAAAGGTGATCTCGGCGTCTGCCTCGGCGTTCAGCTTCTCGATATAAAGCACATCGCCCTCAGACACCTTGTACTGTTTACCGCCGGTAACAATAACTGCGTACATCTGTCATTCTCCTTTACTTAAACTCGCTACGGCAGGCGCGCGCCAAAAGGGCGCAACTTACCAGCCCGCAATATGCGGCTTAATTATTATAACAGAATTCAGCCGATTGTCAAGATTTTTTTGTGCACCGGGGGCGCACGGTAATCTCACCGCTGCGCAGGGTAATCACGCTGCCGTCTTCCAGGCGCACCACCAGCCCACCGATCTCATCAATACCGATAGCCGTAGCCGGGGTGGTCACGCCGTCTCGGATAAAAGTAATGGCCTTGCCCAGCAGCATACTGTGACTGCGGTAATAATCAATATAACTTTCGTAACCGTCGTCCAAGATCTCCCACAAATGGTCCGCAATCGCGGCGATCATGTCCGCCCGGCTCACATCTGCGTCCAAAGACGCGGCGTTCTCCACATCCGGCGGAAACTCCTCCGTCTGCATATTGGCACCAATGCCGATGATCATAGCCTCGGCTAAGCCGCTCTCCATCCCCACAACGGCCTCCGTCAAAATGCCGCAGATCTTCTTGTCGTCTATGTACACATCGTTGACCCACTTAATCTGCGGGTGCTTGTCCGTCAATTCCTCAATGGCTCGGCACACCGCCACGCCGGCAGCGGTAGTCACAGACACCGCGTCCTGAAGCCGTCGACCGTGATGGACCACCACGGTCATATAAATCCCGGTGCCCCGGGGAGAATAAAACTGCTTGCCCTGGCGGCCGCGGCCGGCGGTCTGCTCATCTGCCACCACCAAAAAATTGCCTCGATACCCGGCGTTCAGCAGCCGCTTGGCCTCCGTGTTGGTGGAGTCCACCGTGGCATAATAAATGGGCTCCAGCGGGCAATGCAGCCGGGGGGTAAGCACCTCTGCCGTAACCAGATTGTTGTCGCCCAGGAACTTATAACCCAGTCGCTGGGTGGCTTCAATTTTGTACCCTTCCTCCCGCAATTGCTGCACACACTTGCCGACGGTTTGGCGGCTGACCCCCAATCGATTGGCCAGCTCCTGACCGCTGATGTAATTGGGGCTGCCCAGCAACATATGCAGCACCGCGCTCTTGCTTTTTACGCGCATACGATCACCTCGTGTCTCCTCACATTTCTTTTTATTCAATAAGAGCCACGCTCTTATTTTTGCAGATAAAACACCGCCAGCGTGCCCGGCCCACAGTGACTGGAAATGGTGCACCCGGCATCTGCCAGGATCAATTCCTTGCACCCGGTCTTGCCGCTGATAACGCCTCGCAAAAACGCCAGCGTATCCGGCGCAACACCGCCGCTGTCTGCCAGCACAATTTGGCCGGTGTCCATGCGCTTCAAATCCAGCAGTCGGTCCGTTACATACTGGCGGTAAACACTATCAATCTTGCCCCGATATTTTTTAGACACTTCCAAACTGCCCTCCGGGGTGACGGCGATACTGGGCTTGATCCCCAGCACATTGGCGCCGAAGCGGGCCACGCCGGAGCAGCGTCCACCTTTATACAAATACTCCAAGTCGCTGAGCACAAAGGTGGAAGACACCTTGGGCACCAACCGGCTCACCTTGGCGGCGATCCGCCGGGCGTCCATACCGCTGTCCCGCAGATCGCAGGCGCGCAGCACCAGCAGCCCCATGCCCATGCACAAATTCTTAGAGTCGATACAATATACATTGTCCAGATCCGCCGCAGCGGTGCAGGCGTTCTGATAGCTGGAAGAAATGGCGGAGGACAGTCCAATGTGCACGACGCTGCACCCGGCGTCCGTCCACTGCTTAAATTTGTCATAATACACACCGGGGGGCACCGCCGCCGTCTTGGGCAGGCGATGGTTCTCCGCCACATCGGCGTAAATATCCGCCGGGCGAATTTCCACCCCGTCTGCATACGCCGTATCGCCCAGCAGAATAGACAGGGCAAAGCAGTACACATGGCGCTGCCGTTGCAGATCCACCGGCAGATCGCAGGTGGAGTCCGCCGAGATCATGACTTGGTTCATAATAACGCCTCCGAAAATAGTATAACACAAAAGCAGTGTCTGTCAACCAATGCGCGCAATGTTTACAGCAAGCGAAAAACTCTATGCACCAAAGCGCAGGGTTACCTTTTGCAGGTCGCTGCGCTTGTAGCTTTTGTCCAGCGTAAAGGTAAGCACACTGCGGCCGTCCGCCTCTGTAATCTCTGCACTTTTATCAATACGGTAGGTCACTTTGTTCCGGGTGATCTGCACCGCATAGTCCCGGGCATTCGCCGTATTTTGCATAAAGCTGTAGCCCTCCGCTGCCGTCAGCACAATCTGCTTGTTGGTAAAGCGCACGGCGCTCACCGCCTTGATCTGACTGTCCATCCCGCTGAAGGATCGCACCCCGTCCGCGCCGCTGTCCGGCACGGTAAGGGTACCCTCCACCCGGCTCAGCTGCGGCTCGGTAATGCCTGCGGTGCCGGAAGCATTGGTGAGGGTATAGGCCCAGTCCCGCTCCGCCACATCCCGGGGGTCCGTAATGCGGTAGTTCTTGGCAGCCCGATAGTAAACGCTGCCTTTCTTTAAGGAGAAGCCGCCCCCCAAATAATCCAGGCCACAGTGGACATAGCCCGCAATCTTGATCTGGCGGGAGGGCTTGTAGTCGATACGCACGGCGATTTTAACTTTAATCTGCCCGTCCTCCACCGTGTAGGTGCCGATACCGTAGTCCCAGCCGTAAATGGTTTGCGGGGTGCCGTCCGTATTCGTTTCCGCTCGGGAAAATGCGGTGTACTTGGAGGTGGAAATACCGGTTTTTTCGTCAAAACTCAGGCTGCCGGAGGCATTGCCCATGGCCACCTGCACCCGCATAGGGTCATTCTTCAACTGGGTGACGCTGCACTTCACCGCCTGGGTAAAGGGCCGTTTCCAGCTTTCTCGGTCGGCAACCACAAGATCGTATTCAAAGCTGCCGTCCTTTTGCTTATGGGGGGTGAGCACATACAGGTCATAGGTGTACAGCTCCTGCCCGGTGGACCGGTCAATACCACTGACCAATCGCACCACCAGCTCTTTCTTTTTGTCGCCGTTCAGATCCGTATAGTAGAGCTTGGGTCGTTCCTTGGTCAGGTAATGGCTCCAGCCGGAAAAGGTCTTGCTTTTGCCCTGATGGACCAAGATGGCCTTGTCTCCCTGGGCGTACAGCTGAAAGTCGCCTTCTTTATTCTCTGCCAAAAGGGTGCGTTTATTAGAAGCGGTGGTGCTCTCGGCGGTAACCACCGTCAGTCCTTCCTCCGGTGCCTTGCCGTGGCGGTAGGTCTGAAAATAATAGCCCACCCCCACCAGCAGCCCGATCACCACCAGTGCAGAAAGCAAAATAATAGGTAAATTCTTTCTCATTCCGGAAAATCCTTAAAAAATGTCAGTCTTTATATTGGGTTCGGTAGTCAAAGGCATGGGGTTCATGGCCGGTTACATGGTAACAGGTGCCGGTTGCCAGGCCAAAAATGGGTTTGTCGTGGCCCAAAGAATCAGAGTACACATCCACCACCTGCACACCGGGGAACGCCCGGTGAAAGCGGCGCACCTTTTCTTCACCCCGGCAGTTCTGCCCTAAAATACGCCCGGTCTTTGGGTTGTGCCGGGTACACAGCAGATACGGTAGCCCCAGTCGGCGCTGCAATTCCTCCAGCAAAAAATCCGGTGACGCGCTGATGATCACCGCCGGGCGCTCCTTTTGGGTAAACCAGGGATACACCTGGTGCAAATGCTTCTCCCAAAAGCCTTTTGCCGCCCGCTGCACCGGCACCATGGGCAAAAAGCCGAAGCACAGGTTCTTAAACTTTTGCAAAGACAGAATCCGCAAGGCAAACAGCAGGCACGCAATGAACCAAACCGGCAAATACACCAGCACCCAAGGATAATGCAGGGCGCAGTAGCCGATAAACAGGGAGCCGCTGTCAAAGGGCACCAGGGTTTTGTCAAAATCGTAAATATCCACCTGCGCCGGCAGCGCCGTTTGAGGCGCCGTCTCGCCGATGGCAACCGGGTTTGGCATAATTAAACTTCCTTTTCGTCAAACGAGATGGTAATGGTCTTGTTGCTGGCAAAGCGGGTCAGCTTGACCCCGGCGGAGGCCAGCATACGCTTGCTGGCTAACGTGGCGTCCGAGTCAGCGTACTTGTCGCTGATATAGATCACTTCGTTAATGCCGCTTTGGATAATGGCCTTGGCGCACTCGTTGCAGGGAAACAGCGCCACATAAATGCGGCAGTCCTTCAGACTGTTGCCCCCGGCGTTCAAAATGGCGTTCAGCTCCGCATGGCACACAAAGGGATACTTGGTTTTGTTGGGGGCATCGGCCGTGCGGTCCCAAGGATATTCGTCATCGCTGCAGCCACGGGGCAAGCCGTTGTAGCCCACGCTGACAATGTGATTGTCGCCGTTGACAATGCAGGCGCCCACCTGCGTATTGGGGTCCTTACTGCGCAAACAGCTGAGCAGGGAAATGCCCATAAAATACTCGTCCCAACTAATATAATCCTGACGCTTAGCCATCTTAATCACCATAGCCTTTCAGTACATCAATAAAATCTTGCAGCTCCGGGCGCTGCACATCCTCTACCCGACCGGCGTCCACCAGCGCATTCACCGCCGGGTCCAAAGGCAATTTCGCCAGCACCGGCACGCCCAGCGCCGCCGCCGTCTCCTCTACTTTGGAAGTACCAAACAGCGGGTGGGACTTGCCGCAGTCCGGGCATACATAAGAACTCATATTCTCCACCAAACCCAGCACCGGCACTTTCATCATCTTGGCCATATTGAAAGCCTTTTCCACGATCATCTGCACCAGATCCTGAGGGGTGGTAACAATCACGATCCCGTCCACCGGCAGGCCCTGAAACACGGTCAGCGCCACATCGCCGGTGCCCGGGGGCATATCCACAAACAAATAGTCCAGCTCTCCCCAGCGCACATCGGACCAAAACTGGTTAATGACCCCACTAATCACCGGGCCACGCCACACCACCGGGGCGCTCTCGCTCTCCAGCAGCAGGTTAATGCTCATCAATTTAATGCCGCCGTCCGTAACGGCAGGCAGCAGACATTCGCCGTCCTGCATCGCCCGGCTGTGCACCCCAAAGGACTTAGGCACGCTGGGACCGGTAATGTCCGCGTCCAGCACACCCACTTTCAGTCCCGCCTTGGCGCACCCGGCCGCCAGCAGACAGGTGACCAGGCTCTTGCCTACGCCGCCCTTGCCGCTGACCACACCGATGACTTTCTTGATATGACTGTATTTGTTGGCAGGCTGCTTAAAGTCCGCCTTGCGGCTGCCGCAGTCTGCCTTGCAGCCCTCGCAGTTATGATTACAGTTTTCGCTCATCTCAAACACCTCTGCATACCGGCGCTGCCGCCGGTTAAACTCTTAATAGTATTGCCGGATCACGAACTTAACCCGTCCCAGCACTGCCAATTCGTCCACAATGATGGGGGCGTAGGCATCATTCTCCGGTTGCAGGCGGAAGTGACCGTGCTCCTTATAAAACCGCTTTACCGTGGCCTCCTCGTCGATCATCGCCACCACGATCTGGCCGTTCTCCGCCACCGGGGTGCGCTCCACCACCACAATGTCGCCGTCCTCAATATGGGCGCCGATCATACTGTCGCCTCGCACATGGAGGGCAAACAGCTCCTCCCCCGGCCGAGCGCCGAACACAGGAATATACTCCTCAATATGCTGGGTAGCAAGAATGGGCACACCGGCAGTCACCGTGCCCAGCAGCGGCACCTGGGCCACCTGGGCCGCGCGGCCGGGCAGTCGAATGGTGCGCTTGCAGTTGGGGTCCCGCTCAATGCAGCCCATACGCTCCAGTTTGTTCAAATTGTATTGCACGGAGGAGGTGGAGCTGAGCCCCACGGCGTCACCGATCTCCCGCACGGAGGGCGCCACGCCCCGCTCGTCCAAAGTGCGCTGAATATAGCGCAGAATCTTTTGCTGCATCCCGCTGACAGCGTCCATGTTCGGGACCTCCCTTCCGTCCGCTTTTTCCTGTTTTTTATTAAAGACAGTATAGCATTTGGCCCCTGCCTTGTCAAACAAATGTGCTAATCCGTCGGTATTCTGATCTCTTTTGCAAAAAAAGTGTTGACAAACGGGGCGCAATCGGCTATAATTCTGTTTGCAAGTTTTTCAGTATGGCTTTATAGCTCAGTTGGCTAGAGCACACGGTTCATACCCGTGGTGTCACTGGTTCGAATCCAGTTAAAGCCACCATGGCCCGGTGGTCAAGAGGTTAAGACACCGCCCTTTCACGGCGGTAACACGAGTTCGATTCTCGTCCGGGTCACCATAGGAACTTGAAGGAAAGCAGTCACCTATAGGGTGGCTTTTTCTTTATCCGTTTGCATTTAGCCCGCAGCGCAAAGAGCTGCTACATAAAATTAGGGAATGAAAACCGCGCAATCCCCCCTGCGGCTACGCCGCATCCGCCTAACTGGCGCCCGTCCCCTCTGTCGCTGCGCGACATCTCCCCGCACTGCGGGGAGTCACCCTTTGCAAGGGGGGCTAAGATGTTGTACCCGATTTGGCTCCCTTGTAAAGGGAGCTGTCACGAAGTGACTGAGGGATTATGTGGGCCGATGTAGGTATCGACCCCTACATCATTTTCAAACAAAATACCTACACCCGTCCCGTTAGCTCAGTTGGATAGAGCGACCGCCTCCTAAGCGGTAGGCCGGAGGTTCAAATCCTCTACGGGACGCCAAAAGCTGCAAGCCACCCGGCCTTGCGGCTTTTTCTTTGCTTTTCCACGGCAGAAATTTGGCTGCCGCAGACAGGTAAGTCTTGACTAACAGCCAGGCAATCCAGTACAGTAAAAAGATAGAAATATATGGAGAAAAGGAGACCGACCGATGACGCTGAAAGAACTGGAAGTTGGCAAAAGCGCCGTAATCCTGCGAGTGGGCGGCGAGGGCGCGCTGCGCCAACATTTTTTGGATATGGGCATGATCCCCGGAGCAGAGGTAACGGTCATCAAGCTGGCGCCCATGGGCGACCCGATGGAAGTACAGGTGCACGGTTATGAACTGACCCTGCGCCTGGCAGAAGCGCAGCAAATCGACATTCAGACCATTGGGCGCCGCAGCCGCAGTCACACATTCAAAGACCGAGCCAAGGACCAGGACCACCCGGGGCTGGGCGAAAGCGGCAAATTCCACAGCAAAGCGGACGAGCACCCCTTACCGGACGGTACCGTGCTGACCTATGCACTGGTGGGCAACCAAAACTGCGGCAAGACCACCTTGTTTAATCAACTGACCGGTGCCAAGCAGCATGTGGGCAACTTTCCCGGCGTAACCGTGGACCGCAAAAGCGGCGCCATTCGCGGCTACCCAAACACGGAGGTTACGGACCTGCCGGGCATCTATTCCATGTCGCCCTTCAGCAGCGAGGAGATCGTCTCCCGCAACTTTGTGCTGCAGGATAAGCCCACGGCCATCATCAACATTGTTGACGCCACCAACATTGAGCGCAACCTGTATCTGTCCATGCAGCTGCTGGAAATGGGAATACCCATGGTCATTGCGCTGAATATGATGGATGAGCTGGTGGGCAACCGCGGCTCTATTGATGTAAACACCATGGAGGCCATGCTGGGGGTGCCGGTCATTCCCATCTCCGCCGCCAAGAATGAGGGCGTAGACGAGCTGATTCGCCACGCCGTTCATGTGGCCAAGCAGCAGGAGCCGCCGCTGAAGCAGGATTTTTGCGACAAAGACGACCACGGCGGTGCCGTGCACCGGTGTATTCACGCCGTAATCCACCTGATTGAGGACCACGCCGCGCTCGCCGGGCTGCCGGTACGCTTTGCCGCTACCAAGGCCATTGAGGGGGACGCGCTGATCCTGCAGCAGTTGCAGCTGGATCGCAACGAGCAGGAGATGCTGGAGCACATTGTCCGCCAAATGGAAACGGAGCGCGGGCTGGACCGCAGCGCCGCCATTGCGGATATGCGCTTTGACTTTATCGAGCGGCTGTGTGCACAGACGGTGATCCGCCCCCAGGAGAGCAAGGAGCGGATTCGAAGCGAAAAGATCGACCGCATTCTCACCGGGCGATATACCGCCATTCCCTGCTTTGTCGGCATTATGGTGCTGGTATTTTACTTAACCTTCAATGTAATCGGCGGCGGACTGCAAAAGCTGCTGGAGCTGGGGATCGACCGTCTTTCCGCCCTAACGGACACGGCGCTGACCCAGCTGCATGTGAACCCGGTCATCCACAGTCTGGTGATCGACGGTATCTTTACCGGCGTGGGCAGTGTGCTCAGCTTTCTGCCCATCATCGTCACCCTGTTTTTCTTCCTATCTTTAATGGAAGACAGCGGCTATATTGCCCGCGTGGCCTTTGTAATGGACAAGCTGCTGCGCAGAATCGGCCTGTCCGGCAAGAGCATCGTGCCCATGCTCATCGGCTTTGGCTGCACCGTGCCGGCGGTCATGGCCACCCGCACCTTAACCAGCGAGCGGGATCGAAAGATGACCATTCTGCTCACGCCCTTTATGAGCTGTACCGCCAAACTGCCCATCTATTCCTTCTTCGTCAGTGTCTTTTTCCCGGGCAAGGGCGGGCTGATCATGTCCGGGCTGTACCTGCTGGGGATCCTGGTAGGCATTGGAGCCGCCTTTCTCTATAAAGACACCCTGTTTCGCGGCGAGCCCATCCCCTTTGTTATGGAGCTGCCCAACTACCGTCTGCCCAGTGTAAAAAATGTGGCTCAACTGCTGTGGGAAAAGGCCAAGGATTTTTTGCAGCGGGCATTCTCCGTCATTCTCATTGCCACGGTGGTGGTTTGGTTCCTACAAAGCTTTGACCTGCAGCTCAATATGGTATCCGACTCGGCCGACAGCATTTCGGCCCGGATATCCGGCATTCTGGTTCCGCTGTTTGCGCCCCTGGGTCTGGGCGACTGGCGCATTTGCACCGCCCTGATCAGCGGTTTTATGGCCAAGGAAAGCGTGGTCTCCACCCTGGAGGTCCTGTTTGGCGGCACCATCGGCAGCATTTTGTCGCCGCTGTCCGCCGGGTCGCTGCTGGTATTCAGCCTGCTGTACACCCCCTGCGTGGCGGCGGTGGCCTCCGTGCGGCGGGAACTGGGCGGCAAGTGGGCTGCCGGACTGGCGCTGTGGCAGTGTTTGATTGCGTGGGTGGTTGCCTTTGTGATCCACGGGATCGGAGCGCTGCTGTGAATATTTGGGACATTCTGCTGCTGGCAGCCATTGGAACGGCGCTGTTCCTGGCTGTCCGCGCCTTGATTCGGCGCAAAAGCTGCGGCTGTACCGGCTGCGAAAGCTGTAACCGCTGCGCCCATTGCCGAAAAAACGAACGCAAGCAAAAACCGAAATCATAAAAAAAAGCAAAAAGGAAAGCACGCTGTCTGCCTGCTTTCCTTTTTTTGCACAACCAAACGCCTTTATACCTATTGTGTTGTGCCGCCTGTAATTTTACACATTTTCCACCGCGTTTTCCCCAAATAAAGCCGGCTGCTGTGTGGAAAACCCCAATATGCCCGCTGCAAAGCGCAGAGCAGAAAAAGCGCCCGGCAAAGCCGGGCGCCTGCCAAAAGCGGAGAAATAGGTGCGCCGCCATTCGACGACCGCCTGCTTAAATATCGTCCCGCTTCAGGGTTTCAATAATATTGTCCTTTTTGATTTTGTCCAGCGCGTACAGCAGCGCCACACCGATCACGGCAAACACCGCCAGCGCCGCCGCCAGATAATAATACCAGCGGAAGGTATAGCCGTAGTCGAAGGAGCTGCCCAATATCTTGTACATCAGGAAATCCAGCCCCAAGCTAACCGGCAAGCCCCATATCAGCGCCATAACGCCGTAGCGAATATTCTCCAAATAAATGGACTTCTTAAAGGAACGGGGCGTCATACCCACGCTCTTAATCATGGCGAACTCTCGACGCCGCTCCTCCATACCGGAAGAAATGGTATTGATAATGTTCATAACGGAAATCAGGGTAATCAGGGTAATAAACCCATAGCCAAAGGTCATCACCACCACATTCAGCGCCTGCATGGTCTGCGCCTGTGCCGTTGCGTCATAGCCGGTATGAGAAATACCTTTTGTGTCACTAAGCAAATCCGACACCTCGGTATAAACCCGGTCGTGGTCCTGCGCAGTAATATAATACCGTGCATAGCTGACAATATTGCCCTTTGCCAAAACAGGCGGAAAATGCACCAGATAGCTGTGCATGGGCACCACCAAAGTGGGGCGCATAAAGCTGCCTAAAAGATTGCTTGCTTCCTTGTTCATCTGAGCAGCCACCTTTGCCGTGTACTTGGCATACAGCTCGTTACCCTCACTGTCATAGCCCTCCATAGCGCCGGTAAAGGTTTGACCTACCAAGCTGCCTTGCAAGGGGTTTAACACCAGTCTTTGCTTCTTCTCCGTTGCCACTTGCACCCGGTTGATTAAAATACCCGTGGGGATTTTGTCATCCTGACAAACAGACGGGTCTATGCCTGCCTCCTTTGCCAAGGCGGCAAAGGTGTCGTTGTCCACACCCAACACATTCACGGAGCGGTCCATATTGGCTTTCTTTGCCTCCGCCGTCAGCTGCTTATCCAAGCCGTCCACCATCATCTGATTGTCGGCGCAAATACGCATGCTCTCAATTCCGGGCAACCGGCTGACTTCTTTGTTGAGTTTTTCTACCAAGTCCACAGACAAAGGACCGTTGCTGCTGTTTACGCTTTCGTACACATCAAACTGCATACCGTCGTACTCGCTGTCTACCATTGTCGTCAGCATACTGGTAAAGTTGGTTGTGGTCAGGAACAGAATAACGCTGACCGCCAACGCGAATACGACCGTGCGGGAGCGCTTGGCGTTGCGCTTGTAGTTCTTTACCGCCAGCACATCCTCAAAACCAAAGAGCTTTTGGCGCAGGCGAGAGGTTTTCAGCTTCTTTGCCTTTTTCACCTTAACGGTGTTGGTTTGGCGCAGCGCCTCAATGGGCGTTATCTTAGACGCCCGGTGCGCCGGAATCCAAGCAGAAATAAAGATGGTTAACGCACTGATCAGCACGCTGAAAACAATGATTTTCCAGTCCACCACCGCGTGCAGGCGAATGCTGTCGCCGGTGGCCACCATAACGGTTTTCATAAAGCTGTCGCTAAGGGCACGCAGGGTAACGGCAATGCCGCCGATGCCGCAAAGAATACCGATGGGAATACCGATACAGCCTAAAATAAAGCCCTCAAAATACACGCTGCCCCGCTTTTGCACCCGGGTAGCGCCTACGCTGGCCAGCATACCCAAGTACCGGGCCCTCTGCTGATAAGACACCGCAAAGCTGTCATAAATCATAAACACGGACGCCAAAATGATAATCAAAAGAATAATGGCTACAAAGCCGTACAACGCCCGCATGACCCCGTCGCTCATTTGCACACCGTTGTACATCAGATAGTCCGTATGAATCATATAGAGGTCGGACCGATCGTTGTTTACTGCCTTGCCGTATACGGCCTTAGCGGCAGCCTTTATGTCCTTTGGCGTGTTGCTTCCCAAATTGGAAAACTGCACCTGCGCCGTATAGCCGCCGGCAACCGTGTCATCCATACCGCAAAAAGCGCTGTTCATACCGGTCAGCTGATTTTGTACTTCTAAGATCCCGCAGATGGTAAAGGTGCGATTTTCCACAATCGGCTCGCCGCCTGTCGCCTCCGCCTCCTGGGCGCCGGTTGGATAACTGGCGGTCTGCACCGTCACCGTGTCGCCCACCTTCCAGTTCAGCTTGTTGCGCTGCAGGTAGCTTTTGGTTACCATCAGCTCCCGTGTGTTGTTGGGCAGGCGTCCGGCCGCCGGCTTCATCTTGTTGATGGCAAAAAGATTTTGGTTACCGGCAATAATAGAAGTTTCGTTTCTGCCGCTGTCCTCTTTGGTGTTGCAGTCCATTTGACCGATATCGGCAAGCAGACCGATGGTTTTTACATTCTTTTGCTTAGACAGCGTCTGTACGTCCTTGTCTTGCAAATTCATATACTGGGCGTGCCACGCACCGTCATAAGCGGCGGTAATGTCGCTTAAGGAACGCATCAGCGAGCCTACGCTGGTAAACACCGCCGTCACCATTGCCACGCTGATGATAATGCCAAACAGCGTAATCACGGTACGACGACGATTCACCCACAGGTGGCGCCAAGTTAACTTATTGATGATCTTCACTGGCGGATCACCTCATCCTTCACAATTTTGCCGTCCTCAACGGCAATCACCCGGTCTGCGTCCAGCGCAATGCGCTCGTCATGGGTAATAATAATAACCGTTTGGTTCAGTGCCTTGTTGAACTGACGCAGCAGCTCCACAATTTCTTTTGAGTTTTTGCTGTCCAGATTACCGGTAGGCTCATCCGCCAGCAAAATGGCAGGATTGTTCATCAGCGCACGGCCGATAGACACCCGCTGCTGCTGACCGCCGGACAGCTCTGAGGGCAGGTGCCCCAGTCTGTGCTGCAAGCCCAGCACCTGCACCAAAGAATCAAAGTGCGCCTGGTCCACCTTTTTGTCATCCAGCAGCAAGGGCAGCGTCATATTTTCCTCTACGGTCAAAATAGGAATCAAATTGTAAAACTGATAAATCAGACCGATTTGGCGGCGGCGGAAGATGGCCAGCGCCGTCTCGTCCAAAGTGGTAATATCCGTTCCGTCCACATACACATGCCCGTCCGTAGGCGTATCCACACCGCCCAGAATATGCAGCAGTGTGCTTTTACCGGAACCGGACGGCCCGATAATAGCCACAAACTGTCCTTTCGGCACGGTAAAGGACACATCGTCCAGCGCCCGTACCTCCGTATCGCCCTTACCGTAAACTTTGGATAAGTGCTCAATTCTCAAAATGTCCATAATGGCTCTCCTTTTCGCTTTGTTGCCCTCATTATACCCGGCCAAAGTGTCAGTTCGGTGACAGTTTTGGTGACAATTTTGTCATCTTTCCCCCTGCGGGAGATAAGATCCGGCTTTGCTCCGTTTCTTTTATACCATATCTTGTATGCCCCTGGCAAGCACCCACTATTTTGCAAAATCTCTTTACAACGGCGGGGGTTTGTGCTATAATTGGCTCGCTGTGTACGGATCACACGGTACCGGGTACAAGCTCCTACGGAGAGTCACCGATCCCGTAACTGTGTCCTCCGCCAATCGGCAAATACTGTAATGAGGTGAAAGATTATGACACAAGCTGAGAAGCAAGAAATCATCAAGGCTTACGCAACCCACGAGGGCGACACCGGTTCTCCCGAGGTACAGGTAGCTGTGCTGACCACTCGTATTAACGAGCTGACCGAGCACCTGAAGACCCACAAGAAGGATCATCACTCCCGCCGCGGTCTGCTGAAAATGGTTGGTCACAGACGCAACCTGCTGGTTTATCTTTACAACAAGGATGTAGAGAGATACCGTAGCCTGGTGAAGAAGCTGGGTATCCGCGATACCATCGACAAGTAAGAACGCGCAAGCAGACGACGGAGCACTTCTGTCGTCTGCCTTTTTTGTCCAAGGCAAAATCGTATCTTCCAAGGAGGTTCTACTAATAGTAGTAAATTGAGGTCACCGGGTGCGGCGGCTTGAATTTATTACTATTGTGCCTCCTTGATGATAAATATTATTTATGAAAGAGGTAACCAAATGTTTTTCAAGAACTACAAAGTTTGGGAAACGGAACTGGCCGGCAGAAAGCTGACCCTGGAGACCGGCAAAATGTGCGGTCTGGCCGGTGCGTCCATTATGGCCCGCTACGGCGACACCAATGTGCTGTGTAACGTGACCATGAGCGCCAAACCCCGCGAGGGCGTGGATTTCTTCCCCCTGAGCGTGGATTATGAAGAGAAGATGTATTCCGTGGGTCGGATCCCCGGTTCTTTCCAGCGCCGTGAGGCTCGTCCTTCTGAGAAGGCCATCCTCACCTCCCGCTGCATTGACCGCCCCATTCGTCCCCTGTTCCCCAAGGATATGCGCAACGATGTAAGCGTTGTGGCGACCGTAATGAGCGTGGACCCGGACTGCTCTCCGGAGATCACCGCCATGATCGGCGTGTCCGCTGCCATCGCCATCTCCGACATTCCGTGGGACGGCCCCATCAGCGGTGTGAATGTGGGTCTGGTAGACGGCCAGATCGTCATCAACCCCACTCTGGAGCAGCGCGCCCATAACGATCTGAACCTGACCGTGGCTTCCACCGGTGACCTGGTGGCTATGATCGAGGCCGGCGGTAACGAGATCGACGACGATACCATGTTCAACGCCATTATGGCCGGTCATGAGGAGAATAAGAAGATCGTTGCCTTCATCAACGGCATTGTTGAGGAAGTGGGCAAGCCCAAGAAGAGCTTCCAGTCCTCCGACCCGGATCCGGCGATCCTGCAAGAGATTGAGGACTTCTGCATTGAAGATGTGAAGAAGGCTCTGGATACCGACGACAAGAACGTGCGCGACGAGCGCCTGCGCCCCATCTATGACGCAGTACATGAGAAGTTCGATGCGCGCTTCGAGGGCGAAGAGGGCAAGATCGAGGAGATCCTGTACCTGGTACAAAAGCATGTGGTGCGTGCTTGGCTGAAAGACGAGCACAAGCGTGTGGACGGCCGCGGCATTGACGAGATTCGTCCCCTGAACGCAGAGATTGACCTGCTGGCCAGAGCCCACGGCTCCGGTATGTTCACCAGAGGCCAAACCCAGGTGCTGTCTGTGACCACCCTTGGCCCCATGAACGACGCCCAGCAGCTGGACGGTCTGGACGAGCAGACCGAAAAGCGCTATATGCACCACTACAACTTCCCCAGCTACTCTGTGGGTGAAACCAAGCCCTCCAGAGGCCCGGGCCGCCGCGAGATCGGCCACGGCGCACTGGCAGAGAAGGCACTGCTGCCGGTTCTGCCCTCTGTGGACGAATTCCCCTACGCCATCCGCGTAGTGTCTGAGGTGCTCAGCTCCAACGGCTCCACCTCTCAGGGCTCCATCTGCGGCTCCACCCTGTCTCTGATGGCTGCCGGCGTGCCCATTAAGGCACCGGTTGCCGGTATCAGCTGCGGTCTGATCACCGGTGACGACGGCGTGTACGGCGACTTTATGACCATGATCGACATTCAGGGTCTGGAAGATTTCTACGGCGACATGGACTTTAAGGTTGCCGGTACAAAGAAGGGCATCACCGCCATTCAGATGGACCTGAAGGTGCACGGCCTGACCCCGGAGATCATCAAAGAGGCCTTTGCCAAGACCCATAAGGCCCGCAACTATATTCTGGACGAGATCATGCTGCCGGTGATCAGCGAGCCCCGCAAGCAGCTGTCTCCCTACGCACCCAAGATGCTCACCCTGCAGATCGACCCGGACAAGATCGGCGATGTAATCGGCAAGGGCGGCAAGGTGATCCAGGAGATCCAGAACACCTACGATGTGAAGATCAACATTGAAGAGGACGGCCGCGTGTTCATCAGCGGTATAGATATGGACAAGTGCAACGGCGCTGTGGAAGTGGTGAAGCTGATCGCCACCGACCCGGAAGTGGGCGCCTTCTACAACGGTGTAGTAACCCGCCTGATGAGCTTCGGCGCATTCGTAGAGATTGCACCGGGCAAAGAGGGTCTGGTTCACATCAGCCGCCTGGATGTAAAACGCACCGAGCGTGTAGAGGATGTCGTTAATGTTGGCGACTCCGTTGTGGTTAAGTGCATTGAGATTGACGATCAGGGCCGCATTAACCTGTCCCGTCGGGATGCACTCATTGAGCTGGAGGGTATGACCCCGGAGAACGAGATCGACGATACCCCCCGCCGCCCCCGCAGAGACGACCACCGCGGTCATGATCGTGACCGCCGCGACCGCCGTCCCCGCAGATAAGGCGTAAAATCGTATAACAAAAGACCGATACCGTAAGTGGTATCGGTCTTTTTTGTTGAGGGGAGAGTTATAAAAGAATAATCCCTCAGTCAGCTACGCTGACAGCTCCCTTTACAAGGGAGCCTGATCGGTTTGCCCCCCTTGCAAAGGGTGACTCCCCGCAGTGCGGGGAGATGTCGCGCAGCGACAGAGGGGACGGGCGCCCGTTAGGCGGAAGCGGCGCAGCCGCAGGGGGGATTGCACCGGAGGTGCCCCAATCCCTGCCCGACGGAGGGATTTACCTTTTATTCAATCCCAAAATGCACCTTTGCCAAGCGCACGGTCTCCATAGCATCCTTGGCGTAATGATCCGCGTGAATCATCTCCGCATAAGAGCGGGTAAGCACCGCACCGCCAACGATCACCTTGGCATTGGTGTTCTTGTGCACCAGCGCAATGGTACGCTCCATGGCCGGTACGGTGGTGGTCATCAGCGCAGACAGCCCCACCAGCGTGGCGTTGTTGTCCTGCACCGCCTGGAGCACCGTTTCCTCCGGCACATCCTTGCCCAGATCCAGCACATCAAAACCGTAGTTCTCCAGCAGCACCTTCACGATATTTTTGCCAATATCGTGAATATCGCCGTGCACGGTGGCAAGCACAATTTTGTGGGGACTTTTCTTTTGCTGGCCGGTGGTGCGCAGCTTTTCCTTGATCACATCAAAAGCAGATTTGGCCGCGTCTGCGCTCATCAGCAGCTGGGGCAGAAATACTTTATTTTTCTCAAATCCGTCGCCCACCACATCCAGTGCCGGGATAATATGCTCGTTGATGATTTGCAAGCTGTCCTGCTCTTCCAGCAGCCTGGCAGCGCACTGGCCCGCCTCCTTGCGCATACCTTTGATAATGGCGGTTTTCAAATCCACCGTAGTGCCTGCAGGCGTAGCTGCCGCCGTCTCCGTCACCGAGGCGATATAGTCCTGGCAGTTGTCGTCCAGCCCCGCCAGGGCGTTGTAGCTATAATAGGCGTTCATCATGGCGTCGCTGAGGGGGTTCATAATCCCGGCGGACAGCCCCGCTTCCAGCGCCAGGGTAAAGAACGCGGTATTGATCATCTCCCGCTTGGGCAGACCAAAAGAAATATTGCTGACGCCCAGGGTGGTGGCAACGCCCAGCTCGTGGCGCAGCACCCGCACCGCCTTCAGCGTCTCAATGGCGTTGCGTTTGTCCGTGCTGACGGTCATCACCAGCGCGTCAAACACCAGCTGGTGCTTAGGGATACCGTATTCCGCAGCGGTGGCAATGATCTTCTTGGCAATGGCAATGCGCCCTTCTGCCGTAGGGGGAATGCCGCTCTCATCCAGGCACAAGCACACCACAACCGCACCGTACTTCTTCACCAACGGAAAGACGGCGTGCATACTCTCCTGCTTGCCGTTCACAGAGTTGAGCATAGCCTTGCCGTTATAATGGCGCAGGCCCACTTCCATAGCCTCCACATCGGAGGTGTCGATTTGCAGCGGCAGATCCAGCACCCCTTGCAGGGCAAACAGCGCCTGCTGCATCATAGCCGGCTCGTCAATCTCCGGCAAGCCTACATTCACATCCAAAATATGGGCGCCCTTATCTTTTTGGGCAATACCCTCTTTGATAAGATAGTTAATATCCTTTTCCCGCAGGGCGGCTTTCATCAACTTTTTGCCGGTGGGGTTGATCCGCTCGCCTACAATGACCGGCTTTTTGCCCAGCTCCACCGTTTGGGAATAGCTGCTCACCAGCGTGCGGGGCGCCGGGGTGTGCACCACTGCAGGAATATCCTTGACCCGCTGGATCATTTTTGCAATATGCGCCGGAGTGGTGCCGCAGCAGCCACCCAGATAGCTGACCCCCAGCTTGGCAATGGCCTCCATCTTCTCCGCAAAGGCCTCCGGGTCCACATTATACACCGTCTCGCCGTTGACAGACTCCGGCAGCCCGGCGTTGGGGTTCACGATGATGGGCAGGCAAGTCAGCTCCCGCAGCTGCGCCACCAGGGGCAGCATTTGGTCCGGTCCCATGGAGCAGTTAAAGCCCAGGGCGTCTACCCCCAGTCCCTCCAGCATGGTCACTGCCGTTTCAATATCCGCGCCGGTAAGCAGCCGCCCTTTTTCGTCCATGATCATGGTGGTAAATACCGGCAGGTCACAATTTTCCTTGGCCGCCAGTACCGCCGCTTTCAACTCCAGCGTGTCGCTCATGGTCTCAATAAGCACCAAGTCCGCACCGGGGGCTCCGGCACGAATGGTGCGGGCAAACAGGTCGTAGGCGTCGTCAAACGCCAACTCGCCCATGGGCTGAAGCAGCTTGCCCAAAGGGCCAATGTCCAGCACAACTTTCTTTCCGGTACGGCGCACCAGCGCGGTAGCTGCCTGCACCAGTTCCTCTACATTGTCAAACTTCAGGCCGTTGGCGCCAAAGGTATTGGTGCTGATAAACTCTGCTCCGGCGTCCGCATACGCCTGGTGAATGGCGGCGATCTCCTCCGGGTGGGTCAGGTTCAGCGGCTCCGGCAGCTCACCGGGGCCAAGCAAACCGGCTGCCTGGAGCATGGTGCCCATGCCGCCGTCAAAAAAGCGAATCTTATTCATGCGCTTGTCCTCCGTCCTGGGGTTCAATACCGATAATGGCCGTTACGCTCTTGGTGGGGATCATTTGGCAGGTGTCACTAAGGGTCAGCCCAATGCGCTTGGTCAGATCCAACAGAGCAAAAATCTTGCGTTGCTCGGTAATATCCAAATCAAAATAGCCCGGCGAATATCGCTGCCGCAGGGTCAGCCCCTGGGCACGCAGCCGGTCCTCTATACCGTCGCAGACCTCCTCGATCTTAGAGGCCAGCACCGCCTGCATCACCGCGCCTCGGGCAATACCGTCCACCGAGTAGGTGCGCAGCAACCGATCGCACTCAAAGCCCAAAGTGGCACCGAAAATGCACACCCGATCGCACCCGGCAATGGTTTGCGCCAGGCGGCGGCTCTTTAGAGTAAAGCCCTCCACCTCCAGCGCGTCCTCCGTCACCCGGCAGGGAAAGATCCGCTCCAGGGTGCGGGGCTGCACCGTAGCGTCCACTTCCGCCATACAGTCGTCGATCAGCGCCAGCAACCGGGGATCATCCACCCGTGAGGCGGTGCGCAGATAGTGTAAAATCTCTGTCTTATTCATGAATAATGCTGCCCAACTCTCGCACAATGGCACCGGCCACATCCGGCTTGTTCATGGTGTAAATATGAATATGATCCACGCCGTTGGCCATCAGGTCGATGATCTGCTCGGCAGCGTACACAATGCCCGCCTGCTGCATGGCGTCGTCCCGATCGCCGAAGCGCTCCACAATCTTTACGAACTTGGTGGGTAGAGAGCAGCCGGACAGCTTCACCGTCCGCTCCAGCTGGCTGGCCTTGGTAATGGGCATGATCCCGGCGATCAGCGGCACATCAATGCCCTTAATGGCACACATCTCCCGGAAATTGTAAAACACCGTATTGTCAAAGAACATTTGGGTGGTCAGGAAGTCCACGCCGCAGTCCACCTTTTGCTTTAAGTGCTCCAGATCTTCCACCCGGTTTTTGCTCTCCGGATGCACCTCCGGATAGCAGGCACCGCCAATGCAAAAATCGCCCAGCGTGCGAATTTCGTTTACCAGTTGGTAAGCGTGCTCAAAATACTGCTCTGCCGGGAACTGAAAGTCCCGGGGAATATCCCCCCGCAGGGCCAAAATATTCTCAATGCCGTTCTCTTGCAGCTCCGCTACCACCTGATGTATTTTATCCCGGGTAGAGGTCAGGCAGGTCAGATGGGCCAGTGGGGTCACACCGTCGTCCAGGATCTCTCTTGCAATCTCCGTTGTAAAGCCGCTGGTGGTACCCGCAGCGCCGTAAGTAACGCTCATAAAGGCCGGGTGGCTCTTTACCATCTCCTTGACCACTGCCTTGGTGCCCTCAATCTTGTCCCACTGCTTGGGAGGGAACACCTCAAAGGATACGGTAGGTTTTTGCTCTAAAATCGCTTTAATCTTCATGCTTTTTATCCTCCGTCAGCAGGTCGGCAAGGGTCCTGCTCTCTAAAAAATCGTCAATCAACCGGTCCAGCTCCTGCCACATGGGGCGGGTCATACAGGCGTGCACCCGGGTGCAGCCGCTGTCACAGTCCATACAGGCCACCGGCGCCAGCGTGCCCTCCGTCAGCTTTAAGACGGCGCCCACGGTGTAGTCCTCCGGTGCCCGGGTCAGGCGGTAACCGCCGCTTTTGCCCCGGCGGCTCTCTACCATACCGGCTTTATTCAGCATAGCCACAATGGCCTCTAAATATTTCATGCTCACTGCCTGCCGCTGGCTGATATCGTGCAGCGAAATATAAGCGTCCGGACATTGCTGGGCCAAATCCAGCATCACTTGCAGGGCGTAGCGCCCCTTTGTTGAAATCATCATTTCACATCACCGCAGCAATAATACCACAAAAAAGGTAGGAATTCAACTGCACCGGGCGGTTTTTCCTATATATTATCGGTATAAGCACCATAGGCTGGGGCACTGGCACCGGTGGTGTGCACTCCGCCAAAGCGCCCACCGCCAAATGCACCGCGCAAGGATCCATTTCGCTCCCTTTTTTCATAAATTAAAAATGAGCATTTGGCAAGAATAATCGAGATAACAAGAGAATAAGCGAGCAACGACAGGATATATTAAATTTGTTTGCCAAAAATGTTGACTTTGCCCCTCGCCTGTGCTATTATATTTCGGCACGCAGAAAGAGCCAAGCGCTCTGCGGAGAATTTGAACAACGGAGGACTAGCGATTATGTCAACATTTATGCCTAAAGCGGACGAGATCGAACGCAAATGGTATGTGATCGACGCTGCTGACAAGCCCCTGGGCCGCGTAGCCGCTGAGGCTGCCACCCTGCTGAGAGGCAAGCATAAGCCGATCTTCGCCCCCCATGTGGATTGCGGCGATTTTGTCATCATCATCAACACCGATAAGGCCGTTCTCACCGGCGACAAGCTGAACAAGAAGCTGTATCAGCACCACACCGGCTACATCGGCAACCTGAAGGAAGTCAAGTATGGCACCCTGATGGCCGAGAAGAGCGACTTCGCCATGGAACTGGCTATTAAGGGTATGCTGCCGGACAGCACTCTGGGTCGCAAGCAGCTGACCAGATGCCGCATTTTCAAAGGCGCAGACCACAAGCACGAGGCCCAGAAGCCGGAAGCTTGGAATAAGTAAGGGAGGTATCTGAATTATGTACGAAACGAATCCGTATTTCTACGGCACCGGCCGCAGAAAAGAATCTGTTGCTCGTGTACGCGTTTATGCAGGTACCGGCAAGATCACCATCAACGACAGAGATATTGATGATTACTTTGGTCTGGAGACCTTGAAGCTGATCGTGCGTCAGCCTCTGGCCATCACCGACACCACTGAGAAGTTTGACATCGTTTGCCGTGTAAGCGGCGGCGGCGTAACCGGCCAGGCCGGTGCCATCCGTCACGGTCTGTCCCGTGCCCTGCTGCAGTATGACGAGAGCCTGCGTCCTGCACTAAAGAAGGCCGGCTTCCTGACCCGTGACCCCAGAATGAAGGAGAGAAAGAAGCCCGGTCTGAAAAAGGCCCGTCGTGCTCCTCAGTTCTCCAAGAGATAATTTATACAGATTATCCCAACAGCACTTCCAACACGGAAGTGCTGTTTTTCTTTACCCATTGCGGTAGGATCCGATTGCGTGCCGTTTCAGCGCTATAAAATCGACAAATGAAAAAGCAGCTGCCCAAAAAATTCCGAGCAACTGCTTTTTGACGATGAAATCTGTTTTCACACGGTTATTCTTCATTTGATCCATCATCTATTTTGTTAAATTTTTAAAAAACCGAATCTGCGCTTTCTCGTTGTCATACCCGATGGAACGATAGAATTTGTGCGCCTCTGTTCTGGCCTTCCCGGAATTCAGCCGAACGGCGTGTATGCCGCAAACCTTTGCCCAATTTTCCACAGCGCGCATAAGGGCTTTGCCGCAGCCCCTTCTGCGATATGCTTTTGACACGGCTAAACCTAAAATGTTGACCAGGCTTTCAAAATAAAGCGTGTTGTATTGCTCCGCATGAACATAACCGACGACCTTACCATCTATTATGGCAACAAAAACCCTTTCTCTGTTTGAATCCAGATTCTTCAATCTTTCCTTGACCAAATCGGCGTTACAGTTATAACCCAAATCCTGACAGCAGATTTTGTGAATATCAATATAGTCGTTTACATTTGCTTCTCTGATCATCCATTCATCCTCAAATCGGGTCAATACTCGCCAATACTATCCTGATTTTAACACACGAACACACAAAGTGCAATGCGCATTCTATCCCAACAACACCGTATTTTGCGTATGGCGCAAACGGTAGGCGTGGATATCATCCGCCTGGGAACACACGGCAACCTATGCCTATTGCGCGGCGGGGCGGAATGTGGTACTATGGAGAGAGAACGCCGAGGAGGTGTGGTATGAATATTCTAATGCTGGAGGACGACCCGGCCATTGCCCAGGGGCTGCGTTATTCGTTGGAGAGTGAGGGCTACACGGTCACCCACTGTGCCACGGTGACCCAGGCGCTGGAGGCGGTGGGCGCCGGCCGATTCGACCTGTGCCTGCTGGATTTGACCCTGCCGGACGGCAGCGGCTACGATGTGTGCAAGGCCATTAAAGCCAAGGACGACACACCGGTGATCTTTCTCACCGCCTTTGACGATGAAGTGAATGTGGTGATGGGCCTGGAGCTGGGCGCCGACGACTACATCAGCAAGCCCTTTCGCCTGCGGGAACTGATGGCACGGATCAAGACGGTGCTGCGCCGCAGCAAGGGCGCTGCCACCGAGGAAATCCGTATAAGCGGTCTGACCGTGCGGATGAAAGAGGGCAAAGTGCTGAAAAACGGGCAGGAAGTGATTCTAACCGCCCTGGAATACAAGCTGCTGCTGACCTTTTTGCAAAACCGTGGCCGGGTGCTCAGCCGCAATATGCTGCTGGAGAGCATTTGGGATGTGGCCGGCGACTTTGTCAGCGACAACACGCTGAGCGTATACATCAAGCGGCTGCGGGAGAAGATCGAGGACGACCCGGTGGAGCCGCAGATCATTAAGACCGTGCGGGGCATGGGCTACAAGGTGGACGAATGAGCGGGGACAAACATTTTCGCCGCGCGCTGGTGTCGGGGCTGGTGATCAGCGCCCTGCTTATCGGCGTGGGCTTTTGGCAAAGCATCACCATGGGCATCGTCTGCCTGGTGGGCTGCGGGGCGCTGCTGGCAATATTCTGCCTGTACACCCGCAATCGAACCCGAGAAATTCGGCGGCTGTCCGATTACCTGACCACCCTGGTCAACGGCACGGCGCCGCTGCTGGTGCCCGCCAACAACCAGGAAGGCGAGCTGTCCCTTCTGGAGAATAACATTTACAAAACCGCCCGCAAGCTGCAAACCCAGGCGGAGCTGATGCAAAAGGACAAAACCTACCTGGCAGACGCGCTGGCCGACGTCTCGCACCAGCTAAAGACCCCCATCACCTCCATGACGGTGATGACGGATCTGCTGCTGGAAGAGGATCTACCCGCCGAAAAGCGACTGGAATTCCTAAAGGGTATTTCCGCCCAGCTGGAAAAAATGCAGTGGATGATCACCACTCTGCTGAAGATCAGCAAATTTGACGCGGGCACGGCAGTGCTGCACAAGGAACCGGTGGAGCTGGCCGCGGTGGTGGAGCAGGCGCTGGCGCCCTTTATCATTCAAGCGGAGCTGCGCCAAATGACGCTGGCCGTGGACTGCCGGCAAGGGCAATTTTTGGGTGACCGGCTGTGGACGGTGGAAGCGGTGCAGAATATTGTCAAAAACTGCCTGGAACACATGGACAACGGCGGTACCCTGCGCCTAACCGGCACCCAGACCGCCCTCTATTGCCAGCTGGTGATCGCCGACGATGGCTGCGGAATCGAAAAAGAGGACCTGCCCCATATCTTTGAGCGGTTTTACAAGGGCAAAAACGCCGGGCCAGACAGCGTTGGCATTGGACTGGCGCTGAGCAAATCCGTGCTGAACCGGGAAAACGCCACCGTGGAGGTGCAAAGCACCGTAGGCGTCGGTACCACCTTTACCATTCGATTTTATCGGAATATTATTTAAGGGCATTGACGGACGGTTCTTACGGCGGGCGGATACTATCCGCCCCTACGAGGGCACTTTTGTAACCGATTGACCGTAGGGGCGGCAACCTGCCGCCCGCACTGCGTGCAATTCACTCATCGCACCCTACAAATGTATATTTTACGCAAATACATTGCCCCATTTTATAACAACGAAAAAAGGACCACCCATACGGGTGGTCCTTCTGTTTTGTGGGTTTATTATTTTGCAGCGTTGAACTGGCGATCCAGCAGCACGTAATCCCGGGCGTTGATGATCCCGTCGCCGTTCACATCCAGCAGCTGCTCATAGCGGTCGCTGCCGGTCTTGGCATTCAGGCAGTCCAGGAAGGTGACCGTGCGCGTGTCTACCCCACAGCCGCCGGTGCAGGAGATGGTGGCCACGCCATCGGTGCTAAAGGCGGTAACTGCGTAGTGGTGATCGTCCGTGTACAGGGCGTACACCTCTTTATCCGCCGTGATATTCTCCAGCGTGTCGCTCCAACCGGCCAGCGCCTTACACTGGGGCAAAGCAAAGTCCGTAGGTGCAACCGCTGTTTGGCCGCTGCTCACCGCTACGGCAGAAAGGAGCACATTCTTGGTTTCGTCCCCATAAAAGCGCACCTGATAAAAGTCTTTGACAACCGTCACATCTACCGTCATGGCGCCGGCCAGATCCGAACCGGTGGCGTACTCATAAGTAAAGCCGTTTTGCATCAGCGCATAATCCGCGGTGACAAAATTGCCGTTCTCATACTTTTCCGTATCCTGGTACACCACGCCGTCCGCAGCCAAACCGCCCACCGGGGCATAAAACACATTATCCTGTTGCGTAGCGTTCACCGTAATGGTCTGCTGGCCCAGGGTCACAGCGGCCAGTGCCGTATTGGCGCGCAGATCCAGCGACGGCAGGTGGTTATTGGACACGATCAGGGTGGAAAGCGCTGTGTTGGTACCCAGGTTCAGTGTAGCCAACTGGTTGTTGGCACACTTTAGATAAGTCAGCGCTGTGCAGCCGGACAAATCCAAGGCGGTAAGCGCGTTGTTCTCGCACAGCAGGCGCTGCACACCGGCAGGTAATTTCAGCTCCGTCAGCTGGTCGGCAGCACAGTTGATCTGGGTCAGCGCCGTGTTTTTGCTTAGATCCAGTGTGCCCAACGCATTGTCCATACAGGTCAGCTGGGTCAGCTTGGACAGGGCGCTCACATCCAGCGAGGTCAGCCCAATGTCTGCGCAATAGAGATTTTGCAGATTATAGAAATACTGTATGCCCTCCAGGCTGACAATGGGGGTACCTTCCCCCAGCACATCCTCCTGCCACGCAGGCAGCATCATACGGGTGATGCTGCTGCACTCAGAATCAGAGAGAATACCGTCGCCGTTTTTATCGCACTTCTCTGCCACGATTTGACGGAAGCCGGCGTCCGGGAAATGGGTCTCATCAATCGCCACATCCTGCGCCGCCCGTACAAGGAGTGTACCCGTAAAACAAGCGGACACCAGCAAGACGGCCAGCACCAGACTGAGCCATTTTTTGGTTTTTTGTTGCATAACTTAGAGTCCTTTCGTTGACGGGTTAAATTCTGTTAAAGGTCACCTGAATGGAGTTGGTCACAGTGGAGCCGTCCTCCAGGGTCAAGGTGCAGGTGATGGTGGCGGTGTATTTGGTGCCCAGCATGACGCCGCTGGCAGAAACCTTACCGGTTTGGTCTACCACCAGGTTCTTATTGTTGGAGGTCCACAAAGCGGACACATAGGCGTCTGCGTCTGCGGGATAGGCGCTCACGCCCAGCTGAATGCTCTTGTTGGTGTACACACCGCTGCAGCCGTAAGACACAGATTCTACCTCATTGCCGTCATAAGTGAACTTGAAGCTGTCAATGTTGATCTTCTGGTTCACCAGCTTGACGGTGATGGTCTTGGTATAAGTCCGATCGTAAGCGTCTTTCAAGGTGTAGGTCACCTTCACGCTGCCGGAGGCATCTGCGTTGGTCTTGGTAAGCACCAAGTTACCGGCAGCATCCGTAGCAGCGGTTACATTGTTTTCTGCCGCCGTGGTCCAGGACGGATCCTGCACCATCGCGCCGTCGGCATAGGCAGCAGACAGGGTCACCTGCTGGTTGTCATCCACAACCAGCGCCTTGCCCTCGGTCACCGCAGCGCCGCCGCTGGTAAAGCCAATCTCGCCGGGGCCGACGAACTCGTGGCCGGCCAGGGCATTCTGGGCCTGTTTCAGTGCAGAAGTGGCAGCGTCAATGGCATCCTGTGAGGACTCATAGTCCGCATTGACCGCCACGGCCTTATCGTAAGCGGTCTTAAACGCCATACCGTAATCGTAAGCGTAATCCTTGTAATCCACCGCACCGGCATCCGCAATAGCCTGCTGCAAGGCGGAGAAATCATAAGTCGTATAGGCAATCACCGTGGCGGTGTAGCCGCCGTCCACCGTGGTGGCGGTAATGGTGGCCTTGCCCTGCGATACAAAGGTGATCTTGCCGCTGTTGTCTACCGTAGCGATCTCCGGGTGATCACTGGTAAAGGTGCAGTCCCGCAGCGCCAAGGAAGCAATGGTGGCAGAGGAGGTTACCGTGGGCGTAATGGTCACGGTATCCTGCGGTGAGCCGTGGACCATATCCGTGTCCATGCTTACACCGGTCACCGCATAGCGGGTGAAGCAAACAGTAGTGGTGGCGGTGAAGCTGTCGCCCTTCACGGTGGTGATGGTGCAGGTGATCTCTGCCCACTGGTTGCCGCTGTCTGTATTGGTCACCAGCCCGGTGTCGCTGACGGTGACCTTGTCGTTGGAGCTGGACCAGGTAATGCTCTGGTACAGACCGCCGGCAGGCGCCGTTACAGCAGACAGCTGAACGGTCTTGTTCTTCAAGCTCAGTTCATTGTGCAGGTAGCGGATATGACCCGGATTGGGAATGGTCACATTGGCCTGGGTCTCCGTATCTGTCGTCAGGCTCACGCCCTCGGCGATAATGTACTTCACCAAACCGTTGTGGGCGCTCTCCAGCAGCTCCACCTGGGCGTCTATCTCAGCCTGGGTGGACAAACCGCTGTCAATCATCGTCTTGGCCTGGGCACAGGCGGTCTCCAGCACAGCCAGGGAATCCTCCGTGTATATATACTGGCCCTTTGCCTGATTGACCAGGATTTGGTATTCAGCGTACTTGGCTTCCAGCACGGAGTAGTCCGCACGCACGGTTACGGCACAAGTGGCGGTGTAGCCGCCGTCCAGGGTTTTCACGGTAATGGTGCAGTCGCCCACATCCACCGGCGTAACCAGTCCGTTCTCTACCGTAGCCACCGCCGGGTTCGAGGAGGTCCAGGTTACATCGTTAAAGGTTCTGTTAGAGGAACCGGCAAGCGTTGCATTCAGTTGTACCGGCTTCTGGGTCACCAGCAAATTCAACTGGGTCTGATCCAGGCTGACACCGCTGATCACGCTGCCGCTCATTACAACGGTAAAGCTGCGGCTCAGCGTGCGGCTGTAATGGTCTGTGGTGGTCACCGTCACCTTCGCCCAGCCGTTGGCAGTGGCAGAGGAGGGACTCAGCACCAGCTTGCCATCGGTCTGCGTGGCTTTGATGTTTTTGCTGTCGTCCACCGTCCAGCTGATGCCATTGCTGTCTGCACCCGCCGGCACTACGGCGGCGCTCAGCTCCAGCTTGTTGTTCTCATGCAGCGTATTGGCGTAGCCGTTCTTGCTCAGGTCAATGGTCAAAGCGTCGTTGTCGCCAATCGTACCACTGGTGCGCTGATTATAGCTGCCTATGGCGGTGTTGCGGCTGTAACCCACATAGCTTACATCAACGGACTGCGCTTTGATGACCTGATGACCTTCCAGCGCAGCGCCGGCCTCTATCAATGCCTGTGCGGCCTGGTTGATCTCGTCCTGGGTCTTGGTGTTGTCGTTCATCACGGACTGGGCTTCCTCATAGGCCTGCTTAAAGGTAATGCCTACGGTGTACTCATAGTCCTGATAATCCGTATCTTTATACTTCTCCAATGCGGCCTGCAGCGCGCTGCGATCACCGCCGGTGGATACGGAGCAGGTGGCGGTGTAGCCGCCGTCATAGGCAATGGCACGCACGGTGGTGGCGCCGGTGGACACAAAGGTCACCAAGCCTTTATCGTCTACGGTGGCGATATTTTCGTTATCGCTCTCCCAATAGAAGTCAGAGATGGATGCCTTGCCCACGCCCAAGGTGCCTGATGGCTGTACCGTCGCCGTCAGCTGATGGGTATCCCCAATGGAACCGCTGACAGCCGACTCGGAAATGGTAATGCCGGTGGCAGGTGTGTACGCAAAGGATACCCACACATCGTCCGTCCAGGTCTGGCCGAAGTGATCCGTAACCGTACAGGTGATCTTGCCGTAGTAGCCCTCGTTCTTCAACACATTGAAGGAGGTGTTCTTGGCGGGAGAAGCCACGCCGTTTTCAGAAATCACGATCTTGTCGGTAGAAGAGGTCCAGGTAACGGACGCATAGTTGGCATTGTTGGGGTACAGGCGTACATTCAGATCCAGCTTAGCATCCTTGTATGCGCCGTCGGTAAGCAGCGACACATCATATTGATAGAAGTTGCTGGCCTCCTCGCCGTCCAAGTAAATCTCTACATTATTAATATGCGTATATTTCTCCAGGCCCTTGTAAGCGGCGATCAGCTTTTCCAACTGGGCGTCCACTTCTTTTTGGCTGGATGCGTTGGCGTCGATCAGCGCCTGGGACTCGGCGATGGCATCCTGGAAGGCCTGCCAGGTGGCCGGGTAATAGTTGGTTTCTGTCAGCTCCAGCGACTTATAGGTATCAATCTGGGCTTGCAGGGCGTCATAGTTGGTCACCACATTCACCTTGCACTGGGCGGTATAGCCGCCGTCACAGGTGGTCACAGTCACCACGCAGTCGCCACCGCTCTTAAAGGAAACCACGCCGCTCTGGTCCACAGTGGCAATCTCCGGGTCAGAGGTGGACCAAATCACATCTGCCACAGAGGCCTTGCCCACGATGCCAAAGCCGGTGGGCTCCACCGTTGCCTTTAAGGTCTGGCTTTCGCCTACCTTGCCGCCGACGATCTCCGTGGTGTCCAGCTTAATGCCGGTAACCGGATCGTTGGCAAAGGCCACATACATGCTATCGGTGTATACATTATCCATATAGTCGGTGGCGGTTACGGTAATCTTGGCCTGGCAGGCCTTGTTGCCTGCGGGCTTCACAATACCGTTGGCGTCTACCTTTACACGGTCGTTATCGCTGCTCCACTTGATGGTGCGATACATAGCGGTCTTGGGTGCCACCTGGGCGTCCAAATCCACAGAGTAGCTGTCATACCGCTTAGAGGTAGACACCTTCACGCTGCGGAACGCGCCGGCGTCCGAGCCGTCCTTGTTTACAAGGGTCACACCGGTCAAGCCGATATAACCGCCCAGCTTGTAGAAAGCGTACAGCAGTTCACGGGCGTACGTATTACAGCTGTCCTGGGCAGCCATAGGCTCATCATAATAGACATAATAAGCATAGTCCAGCTTTCGGCTGAAGTCCTTATATAATGTTTTATTTTCGTTGGTGCGCTCGATCACCGTGTCCTCGCAGATGTTAATCACCTGCTTTAAGTAATCCTTGTCCGGATACACGGTCACCTGCTTCTCCGCCACAATACCGCCGGAAGCAGACACGCAGTACAGGGTAGCGGTGCCTACATCCACACCGGTAACCACCGCGTCGCCGTTGTCGTTGCCCTTGGGGGCTACGGTCAGCACGCCCTCATCGGAGGAATACCAGTTGGCGCCGTAGCAGGCCTGTGCCGAGGAGGTGGAGCCGCTAAAGGTCATGGTATGAGACACGTCCAGGGTCTTGCCGTTGATCACGGACAGGTCGTCACCGTTAATGGTATTGGTCTCTGCGGCGTTACGCACCACGCAAAGGGTCACCACATCGGACTGAATATCGCCATCCTCAGACACGCACCAAATATGTACGCTGGAGGCGCTGGTGCAAGAAGCCTTAGCCACCACCTTTACGGTGCCGGCGGTCTTATCCTCGTCCTTCAGTTCAAACTGATCCTTATTATCAATATACCATTTTACATTCTTATTGGTGGCGTCTGCCGGGTCCACATTGGCCTTAACCAGCACACCGGAGCCATCATACACCGTGCTGGCAGTAACGGTGGCAAAATCCAGCGTTTCACCGGCCACCTCCGTCTGCTGCTGCTGCAACTTCACGCTATTGGCCAAAACAGCACTCTTTACGGCACTTTCAACAGTCACATCAATGCCGGACACCGGCAGACCGTTGAAAATCGTGGTCTGGGTCTGCACCTGGGAGATGGTGTAATAGCTGCCATCCAGCAATTTGTAGCCGGTGGAGGCTTTCAGTACCACCGTGGCGGTACCGCCGGACAGCGCCGTGTAGTTACCATTCTTGTCCAGCCTGGCGATCCCGTCCTCTACCGAGCCGTCGTGGTGGACCGTGGTGGTCTCGCCGGTGGTCTCGTCGGTCACCGTTTCATCATAGGCGTCGCCCGCCCACAGATACTTGGGATTGCCGTCAGCGTCCGTGCCGTCCAGCAGCCCCCAGGTAATGTTCAAATTATTGGCCTTGCTTACACGCACCGGGTACACCGTGTAGGTCAGCGTTTGCTGATCGCCGATATTGCAGTCCCGCTGAGCGTGGATCACCGCGTCGCTGAGCACCCGCCCGGTTTTGCCGGTTACGGTAAGCTCTTTGGTTCGCACCACCTGATTGGCAGCGGAAGTCGCCGTGATGGTGCACTTTTGACTGTTTGCAACCGTGCCCATGTTGCCCCCTGCGTCACGACCGGTGATGATACCGGTTTTGGGATCTACATAGGCCACACTTTCATCCGAGGAGGACCAGGTAATATCCGAAACATCGGCCGCAACGGGTTTTGCGTCCGTAATGGCCATTTGGATCTGGGCACCCTCCTGTACCGTATCCGGACCGGTAATGTTAAAGTCCGTGCAAGGCACACCGTCTACAACGTTAAACGTGATGGTATCATTATATTTCAATTTGAGCAGAATGTTGGCGATGATCTTTACCGCAGTTGCCGTCAGCTGTATAGCATCGGCAGAATCGCCCACAATATCCTTAATGGCAAAGCAAGCGTCCAACAACGCCGCCAGCACATTGCGGTCAATGTCGATACCCAAATACTTGATCAGAATATCCGCCAGTTTTTTGGTATCAATGGTGCCGGTATGATCCAACTTGTAAATATAGTTGACCAGCTTTAACAGATTGTTGATAAATCCTTCTGTATCCGGCGACACAACGATGGTCACCGTACCGGTGTTCTTAAAGGTTACCAAACCGCTGTCATCCACCGTGGCAATCACCTTGCCCTGGGTAAAGACGGAAGAGCTTTTTACAGAGTAGACCACACCCATGTGCAGCCGCACCGGGGTGGTCACGGCGCTCAGCTGGCAGGTGGTACCCTTGGCTACCGTGGTCTCAATCTGGGACTTATTGGTGATATGGGTACCGTTGGGCAGGAAGTTGGCATAAAACGCATCGTTCTTCGTGACCGTCACAGCCAGCTTGTCGTCTGCCTTTACTTCGCCGTTGGCGTCATACAGGGTAACATGAACAACGGAATTGATATTGTCCAGGTATTTGCGCAGGGACTCGATCCATTTGGCGGAATAGGATTCAAAAATCTTGCCCAGGGCAGAATCCGCACCCATGGTCTTTTCAATCAGGGCAATGATCTCGTCCGTGTCCATGGTGTCCACATTCACCTTATCATTGAACAGTGCTTTTTCCAGCGCGGTGCCAGCAATCTTGCCCACCAGCGGCACCGGCTTTACCTCATTGTCAATCCAGTTGTGGATCACAGCACCCTTAGAGGAGTCAAAGGCCTTGACCAGGCCATTTTGGTCCACATCCACCAAAGTGGGCGCCTCGCTGTACCACTTGACATAGCCGTTGTCCGGGATCTCGCAGTCAATGAGCTTGTAGCTCAGTTGCAGCGTGTCGCCCTCCTTCATCGTCTCATGGTAGGCGTTGCCCTGCTCGTCCGTATCTTGTACCGCATTGCCGTCTTCATAAAACAGCTGAATGTTGTACACGCCGATCACGTCGCCCGCCCAGGCAGAAAACGCCGGGGTTAGCATGGTGATCACCGTGAGCACGGACAAAAAGACACTGAGCAAGCGCTTCTTGCTGTACATAAACTTCATAGAACCATCCTTCCGCTTTGCCGCAACGACAGCACCCCTTGCACTGCCCGCTTAGCACCTGTATTTCGGCGCACCTCGACAACATTTATACATAATAATTATAAAACATAAATAGAATTATTGCAACGCACTTTCCGCGGTTTTGCCCCGAAAACATGCCAAACTTTGGCACCGGCTTTTGTGGATTATCGACAAAGAAAAATGAACGAAAAATAAATAAAGGACGGAATGCGAATATCCGTCCTTTAACTTTTTGTATACGCCTATATTACATTGAGTACACCCAAAAAGGCTTTAGAGCCGTCCGGATGTTCAATCACTTTGCGGCTGTCCCGCACACGCAGGGCGCAGGCGTCACCGATATAAAGGGTGTATTCCACCGTTAAGAGCCGCCGGTCCGCTGCGCCGGTGCGCAATTGCACGGCCACAGCCGCCGCCTCGTTCTCATCCATCAGCCGCGCCAAATTGCCGGAGAACAGCTGGAACAGCTCCGTTCTGGAATAGCCGATAAACTGGATAAAATCCTCGCTGACCAAGTCCAGCTGCAAAGGATCGGCCGTGTCTGTAAAGAAAGTGGCGCCGGGCAGATTCTTAAACAGACTCACCATCCGCTGCGCCTCTCGGTCCGCCTTTTCCTCCGCCGCCTTAATGCGGGTAATATCCGTAAATACGGCGTGAAACACCGGGCACTCGCCCTCGTAGCGCTGAATACCCGCCCGCAGCTGGCACCAAATAAATTCGCCCTCATGCACCCGCACCCGGCACTCGCAATCCACTTCCTCACCTACGGCCATGGCGCGACCGATGGCCTGGAATACCCCAGAGCGGTCGTCCGGGTGAAGCAGTTCGTCCAGTCGATAGGCTCGCAGGCGGCTGCTCTCCTGGGAGGTGCCGAACAACCGACAGCAGCCTTTGTTCAGATACAGGCACTCAATGTGCATTTCCGGCGTGACCTTAAACAGACACACGCCGCCGCACACCAGGTCAATAAGTTCATTCATCTCCACCGCCTGGGCCCGCAGCTGCTCCTGGCGCCGCCGGCTCTCGGACACATCCGCAAAGGTCATGCGGCACAGGGTGGAGTCCTCGTAATTCTGACCCACACAATGGACAAAGAGCGGCGTGCCCTTTTTGTCCAGCAGGTCCATGGTCATATATGTAAATCGGGCGCCCTTTTTGCAGATGTTTTGCATCACCCGCTCCCGGTCCGCCGGTTTTAATTTGTCGTACAGGAACAGCTTGCCCTGTTTGATCTTAGACGGGTGCACACCGGCAAACTGGGCAAAGTGGCTGTCTGCGTCTGTCACCTGCAAATCGTTGGCCTTATCCACCACCACATTCATAAATTCAACTTCATAGGGGGCTGGGTCCATATTTTCCCGCTGCGTGGCTCCCACCTCTCTTTCTCTGCTTCTCTGCGCTGTGTATCTCTGCAAAATTCTTTCTGAAACGGCGGCAGACCACCTGCCTGCGCGCCATAGCCATTATAGCACACTTTCTTCCCCATTTGCGAACGATTTTTTACAAGTTAGTAAAATTTTCATAAAGTCCGTAAAAATTTCATAAAACGGTAGGCAATCGGCCGGATTTGTGCTATTATATCTTTATTCTATACACCCGGAGTGAATACTATCAGTTAGGAGAACCCCCATGGCAAATGTTTATCGGATTTTTGTGGAAAAGAAGAAAGGCAACGACATTGAGGCCATGCAGATCTTAACGGATCTGCGCCAAAATGTGGGCATTACAGCGCTCACCGGCCTGCGGCTTATTAACCGCTACGATGTGCAGGGCGTCAGCGAGGCGGAGTTCCGCCGTGCCGTGCACGGGGTCTTTGCCGAGGACAATCTGGACAATACGGCAGACGAAGTAACCTTCGCCCCCGGCGAGCGGGTGTTTGCCATGGAGTTCCTGCCCGGCCAATACGACCAGCGGGCAGACAGCGCCGCCCAATGTATTCAGCTGCTCACCGCAGGAGAATGTCCCCGGGTAGCCAGCGCCAAGGTGATCGCCCTTGCCGGCGACATTACGGACGCGGAGTTTGATAAGATTAAATCCTACCTGATCAACCCGGTGGAGAGCCGGGAGGCCACCATGGCCAAACCGGAGAGCCTGGATCTGACTGCCGATGTACCGGCGGACATTGCGCGCATTGCCGGCTTTATCACCAAGAGCGATGACGAAATCGCCGCATACCACAGCCAAATGGGCTTTGCCATGAGTGTGGAGGACCTAAAGTGGGTGCGGGACTACTTTAAGAACGAAGAACACCGGGATCCCAGCTTAACGGAGCTGAAAGTGATTGACACCTACTGGTCCGACCACTGCCGCCACACCACCTTTTCTACCAAGCTGGACAAGATCACCGTGGAGGAAAGCAAGTACGCCGCTGCAGTGGAGGACGCCCTGCGCCTGTACCTGGATATGCGCGGCGCCCTGTATGCCGGCAAAAACAAAGACATTTGCCTGATGGATATGGCCTGCATCGGCACCAAATATCTGAAGTCACAGGGCAAGGCAGACAATCTGGACGAGAGCGAGGAGATCAACGCCTGCTCCATTGAAGTACCGGTAACGGTGGACGGCAAAACCGAGCAGTGGCTGGTGCAGTTTAAGAACGAAACCCACAACCATCCCACGGAGATTGAGCCCTTCGGCGGCGCGGCTACCTGCCTGGGCGGCGCCATTCGTGACCCGCTGAGCGGGCGTGCCTATGTGTACCAGGCCATGCGGGTGACCGGCTCCGGCGATCCCACCACCGCCTTTGCAGACACCCTGGAGGCCAAGCTGCCCCAGCGGAAAATCACGACCGGCGCTGCCCAAGGTTACAGCAGCTACGGCAACCAGATCGGACTGGCCACCGGCCAGGTCACCGAGCTGTACGACGCCGGGTATGTGGCCAAGCGTATGGAGATCGGCGCAGTGATTGGCGCCTCTCCCAAAGAGAATGTAGTGCGTGCGTGTCCTACTCCCGGCGATATCATTGTGCTGCTGGGCGGGCGCACCGGCCGTGACGGCTGCGGCGGCGCCACCGGTTCCTCCAAGGCCCACAATTCCGAATCTATCGAAACCTGCGGCGCCGAGGTGCAAAAGGGTAATCCTCCCACCGAGCGCAAAATTCAGCGGTTGTTCCGCAACAAGGATGTGTCCACCCGCATTAAGCGCTGCAACGACTTTGGCGCCGGCGGTGTGTGCGTAGCCATCGGCGAGCTGGCAGACGGCCTGACCGTGGATCTGGACAAAGTACCCAAGAAGTACGAGGGGCTGGACGGCACAGAGCTGGCCATCTCCGAGAGCCAGGAGCGCATGGCTGTGGTGCTGGATCCCAAGGATGTGGACGCCTTTATTGCCGCAGCTTATAAAGAGAACTTAGAGGCCACCCCGGTGGCCGTGGTCACGGACAACAATCGACTGGAAATGACCTGGCGTGGCGACAAGATCGTGGACATCAGCAGGGATTTCCTGAACACCAACGGTGTGACCCAGCACGCCACCGCGTCCATTGCCCCCATTGACGAGAGCAAAAACTATTTACATACCGTACCGGCAGAGCTGCAAGGATTGTCTCTGTCCGCTGCGCTGAAAGCCAATCTGTGCCGACTGGAAGTCTGCTCCCAAAAGGGACTGGTGGAGCGGTTCGATTCCTCCATCGGCGCCGCCACGGTAAATATGCCTTACGCCGGCGTGTACCAGCTGACCCCGGAGGAGGCCATGGTGGCCAAGCTGCCCCTGGAGCACGGCCAAACGGACGACGCTACGGTGATGGCCTACGGCTTTATCCCCGGCGTATCTCGCTGGAGCCCCTTCCATTCCGCCGCCTTTGCAGTAACGGAGAGCCTTGCGAAACTGGCTGCCGTGGGCTGCGACCCGGCAGAAGCACGGCTCACCTTCCAGGAATATTTTGAGCGCCTGGGCAACAAGCCGGAGCGCTGGGGCAAGCCCGCTGCCGCCCTGCTGGGCGCCCTGACCGCACAGGCCGGGTACGGCACCCCCTCCATTGGTGGTAAAGACTCTATGAGCGGCTCCTTTAACGAACTGGATGTACCGCCTACCTTAGTGAGCTTCGCCGTGGGTATGAGCAAGGCGTCTCACACCGGCACCGCCCTGCTGCAGCACCCGGGCAGCAAAGTGTATCTGCTGCAAATTCCGGTAAAGGATGCCACCGGTCTGCCGGATTACAAAAACGCTATGGCCCTGATGCAGGCAGTTTGCGCCGGCGTGCAGGACAAGTCCGTTCTCTCTGCCGCTGTGGTGAAAGAGGGCGGCGCCGCTGCCGCCGTGTGCAAGATGGCCTTCGGCAGCAAACTGGGCTTTACCTTTGCCCAGGGGTTGGACGCTGCCACCCTGTTTGCACCCTATGAAGGCAGCTTTGTGGTAGAAATCCCCGAGGATGGCGTCCTGGCCGACAGCCTGGCACCCTATGCCACCGCCCTGGGCACCGTCAACGGCAACGGAATCTTTATTTTGGACGGCGATGTGTTGACCGCGGACGAACTGATTGCCGCCTGGAGCAGCAAGCTGGAGAGCGTGTTCCCCACAGACAGCGGCAAGAGCGCGGCAGTGGAGGATGTGCCGCTCTATAAAGAGCGCTCCATTTTCGTCAGCCAAAACAAGGTGGCGCGGCCCCGGGTATTCATTCCCGCGTTCCCCGGCACCAATTGCGAGGTAGACACCGCCCGCGCCTTTGAACAGGCCGGTGCGGACCCCCATATCTTAGTCGTAGGCAACCTGACCCCTGCCGCCATTAACGAGACCATTGAGAAGATGGTGGAGGAAATTAAGCAGGCGCAGATCGTGATGCTGCCCGGTGGCTTCTCCGGCGGTGACGAGCCGGAAGGCTCCGGCAAGTTCATTGCCACCACCTTCCGCAACCCGGCGGTGGCCGAGGCGGTCACCCAGCTGCTCAACTGCCGCGACGGCTTAATGCTGGGTATCTGCAACGGGTTCCAGGCGCTGATCAAGCTGGGTCTGGTGCCCTACGGCAAGATTGTGAACATTCAGGAGAACGACCCCACCCTGACCTTTAATACCATTGGCCGCCATATCAGCCAAATGGCTTACACCCGGGTCACCAGCACCAAATCCCCGTGGCTGGCAGGCACCCAGGCAGGCGACATGTTTGCCGTGCCCATCTCTCACGGTGAGGGCCGGTTCGTAGCAGATGAGGCCACCCTGCGCCGGTTGGCGGAGAACGGCCAGATCGCTACCCAGTATGTGGACCCGGACGGCCATGTGGCCACGGATATGCCCTTTAACCCCAACGGCTCCGTATGGGCGGTGGAAGGCATTACTTCCCCGGACGGCCGCGTGCTGGGCAAAATGGGTCACTGCGAACGCAAGGGCGAAAATCTATACAAGAACGTACCCTTTAACAAGGATATGCAGATCTTTGAGTCCGGCGTTAAATACTTCAAATAAGTGCAATTTCAGCCGCCGTCTGCTCTCGCAGGCGGCATAGGCTTTTCAGGAGGATCCGTATGAAATATGTTGTAGTGCTGTGCGACGGCATGGCAGACTACCCGGTGCCCGCCCTGGGCGGCAAAACCCCCATGATGGTGGCAAAGAAGCCCCATATTGACGCCCTGGCCGCCAAGGCGGAGGTAGGGCTGGTGCGCACCGTAGCGCCGGGACTGAAGCCCGGCTCCGATGTAGCCAATATGAGCGTGCTGGGCTTTGACCCCCACCGATTTTACACCGGGCGCAGCCCGCTGGAGGCCGCCTCCATCGGCATTGATATGAAAGACAGCGATGTGTCCCTGCGCACCAACCTGGTGACCCTCAGTGACAAGGGTGAACCCTTTGCCGATAAGGTGATCGAGGACTACTGCGCCGACGATATTTCCACTGAGGAGGCTCGCCAGCTGATAGAAGCGGTGCAGGCAGCCTTTGGCGGCGAAGAATATGATTTTTACACCGGCGTATCTTACCGCCACTGTTTGATCTGGCACGGCGGCACCACAGAGCTGGGCAATATGACCCCACCCCATGACATTACCGGCAAGGTAATCGGCCCCCATCTCTCCACCGCAGAGACGGCGCGCCCTCTGCTGGAGATGATGGAAAAGTCCTTTGACCTGCTAAAGGACCACCCGGTGAACAAAGCCCGCGTGGCTGCCGGTCGTCGCCCGGCCAACTGCATTTGGCTGTGGGGCGAGGGCAAGCGCCCGGCGCTCCGGCCCTTTGAGGCGCTGTACGGCATCAAGGGCGGTATGGTCTCTGCCGTAGACCTGCTCAAGGGCATTGCCAACTGCGCCGGTATGGAAGTGGCAGAAGTGCCCGGCGCCACCGGTTATATTGACACCGACTTTGAGGGCAAAGCCAAGGCGGCGCTGGATCTGCTGACGCGCAACGATCTGGTGTATGTGCACTTTGAGGCGCCGGACGAGTGCGGCCACCGCAACGAACCGGAAAACAAAGTAAAAGCCATTGAGATGATCGACAGCCGGGTACTGCCCATTCTGGAAGAGGGACTGGAACAGTACGAGGATTACAAGATCCTGCTGCTGCCGGACCACCCCACCCCCATTGTGACCCGCACCCACGCCAGCGACCCGGTACCCTACCTGCTGTACCAAAAGTCCGCACCCAAGACGGGGGTAGACACTATCAATGAGGAGACCGCCAAGGCCACCGGCATTTATATGGAGAACGGCCCGGCTATGATGCCCCACTTCCTGGGGCAGGACGCCTAAGGCAAAAAATATGAATTTAACGGAGATGGAAAAGATATGAAACTGTCAACGATTTGTGTACAGGGGGCTTACCGCCCCAAAAACGGCGAGCCCCGGGTGGTGCCTATTGTGCAAAGCACCACATATAAATACGACTCCAGCGTGGAGATGGGCGACCTGTTTGACCTAAAGAAAAGCGGCTACTTCTACTCCAGACTGCAAAACCCCACCTGTGACACGGTGGCGGCCAAGATCGCTATGCTGGAGGGTGGCGTGGCCGGTATGCTCACCGGCAGCGGCCAAGCGGCCAACTTTTACGCCGTCTTTAACATTGCCGGCGCCGGTGACCACATTGTCAGCTCTACCGCCATTTACGGCGGCACCTACAATCTGTTTAACGTGACCCTGCGCAAGCTGGGCATTGACTTTACCTTTGTGTCGCCCAGCGCCACGGAGGAGGAGCTGGCGGCAGCCATCCGCCCCAACACCAAGGCTATTTTTGGTGAGACCATCTCCAACCCCAGCTTGGAGATTTTGGATATTGAAAAGTTCGCCCGGGTGGCCCACAAGGCCGGTGTGCCGCTGATCGTGGACAACACCTTTGCCACCCCCATCAACTGCCGCCCCTTTGACTTTGGGTGCGACATTGTAACCCACTCCACCACCAAGTATATGGAGGGCCACGCCTCCACCGTTGGCGGTGCCATTGTGGACAGCGGCAACTTTGACTGGACCCAAAATGACAAGTTCCCCGGCTTGACCACCCCGGATGACAGCTATCACGGCATTACCTACACCGAGGCATTCGGCAAGGGCGCCTACATCACCAAGGCGGTGGTGCAGCTGATGCGGGACCTGGGCGCAGTACAAAGCCCCAACGAGGCATTCCTGCTGAATGTGGGACTGGAGAGCCTGCACCTGCGGATCCCCCGCCATTGCGAGAACGCCAAGAAAGTGGCGGCCTACTTAAAGCAGCACCCGGCGGTAACCTGGGTGGAGTGCGCCATGCTGGAGGGCGATCGCCAGTACGATCTGGCGCAGAAGTATATGCCCCACGGCACCTGCGGCGTGGTGAGCTTTGGGGTCAAGGGCGGCCGTGCAGCCGCCACCACCTTTATGGACAGCCTGGAGCTGGCAGCCATCGTCACCCATGTGGCAGACGCTCGCACCTGCTGCCTGCACCCGGCATCTACCACCCATCGCCAGCTGACGGACGAACAGTTGGAGGCCTGCGGCGTGCGCCCGGATCTGGTGCGCCTGAGCGTAGGCATTGAGGATATTGACGACATTTTGGCAGACCTGGAACAGGCCCTGGCAAAGATCTGACGCCTATGGACGAAAAACACGCACCCACCTCGGCGCATAATCACAATCACGACCACACCCATACCCGGGAGGTGGTCAATCGACTGGCCCGAGCCATCGGCCACCTGCAAAAGGTGAAGCAAATGGTAGAGGACGGCGAGGATTGCTCCCAGGTGCTGGTGCAGCTGGCGGCGGTCAAGTCCGCCTTAAACAGTACCGGCAAGGTGATCCTCAAGGACCACCTAGAGCACTGTATCGTTCACGCCGTGGAGGACGGCGATACGGAAATGCTCACCGAACTGTCCGACGCCATCGACCGGTTTGTGAAATAAATACGGCAATCGGTGCAATCCCGCCACCGCCGACGAAATTTGGCTCCCCTTGTTTTTATCAAGGGGTGACTCCCCACAGTGTGGGGAGATGTCGCGCAGCGACAGAGGGGACGGGCACCGGTTAGGTGCTGTCACGATGTGACTGCGGGGATAAACGCGCAAAAAAAGCGGGCGGATCATATCCGCCCCTACGATGTACCGATATAAATTTGCCACTCACGATATTTCCAACTGCACGCATAGCAAAAAATGAGATGTGCCTATGACAACCATTCAAAAGGCTGACTATGTTTTTTCTGTCGACACCGAAAAAACCAAAAAATATTATGAGATCCATACGCTTTGCAACTGCGCATATTGCCGCAATTTTTACGTACAAGCAAAAGATAAATTCCCAAAATTATCTGCTTTTTTAAGTGAATTTGGGGTAGACATCGCCAAACCGGATGAAACGCTTTCTGTGGAGACAGACAATGCCATAGATTATATCAGCATTGATTATACCGTTTGTGGAAGCATCGCATCAACAGGACATAATTTTGAAATTAATGACTATTTTCCTTTAAGCGTTGTGATCACCAACGGTTTTGCCTCCCCAAACGAGCAAACCGGGAGATACTTTACAATTTCCGTAGAGAACATAAAACTTCCCTGGGAATTGGACGAACCACGCCCGGAGCCTTGCACACCAAAAGCAAATAAAAATTCCAATAAAATACTCAAAAAATGAAATCAAACCACAGGGCAGCCGCTGTGATCATTCCCGCATCGCCTAACGGCGCACAATCCATCCACCGCCTAACGGCGGTCCCCCTCCCTTTTCAAGGGAGGCATAGCGGTTGCAAGATTTTCGTAGGGCGGGGGCTTGCTCCCGCCGATCGTAGGGGCGGCACAAAGGCAACCGATCCGCCGCCTGCATTTTCCATATAAAAAAGAGCACCTGTGTAGGTGCTCTTTTTTACTACCTAATACCTATACTTATTTAATAATCGTGCCGGGGGTATTGGGTGCCATACCGGCGGCGTTGGCCTCGTCCGTGTCAATGTGCATAGCCAGGGCATAGCTGTCAGACACACGCACCACCACATCGCCAAAGGTCAGGTTACGGCCGTTGGCAGAGGGAATCTCTACGCTAACGATCTGGCCATTCTCCAGACCCATACGCTCTGCGTCTGCCGTAGTGGCGTGGATATGGCGCTTGGCAGCGATCACGCCCTCGGTCAGTTCCACCTCACCGGCAGGGCCAACCAGCTTGCAGGCGCCGGAACCGGCAATATCGCCGCTCTCCCGTACCGGGGCGGTCACACCGATGGAGCGGGCGTCCGTCAGGCTCAACTCCACCTGGGTAGCCTTACGCACCGGGCCCAGAATAGACACAGCCGGGAACTCGCTCTTGGTACCGACCACGCGCACGCGCTCGTTGCTGGCATACTGGCCGGGCTGGGACAGCATTTTCTTCACCGTCAGCGCATAGCCCTTACCGAACAGGGTCTCCAGATCTGCCTGGCTCAGATGTACATGGCGGGCAGAAATCTCAACAGTCACTTGATTGTCCATGATAATACCTCCAAAAAGTTGTAATTCTCGCTTACGCACATATTTTATACCTTTTTTTATTGTTTTTCAACCATTATTTTGGTACAATGAGCAAGGTGATAAAAATGACATTAGACGAACTGAAAACCCACTGCCTCAGCTGCACCGAATGCGAACTGTGCAAGGCCCGCACCCAGGTGGTCTTTGGCGTAGGCAACCCGGCGGCAGACATTCTCCTAATCGGCGAAGGACCGGGAGAAAACGAGGACCTGCAAGGCCAGCCCTTTGTGGGTCGCTCCGGCAAGCTGCTGGATCAATTTCTGGAGAGCATTGACCTGAGCCGGGAGAAGAATGTGTACATTGCCAATATGGTCAAGTGCCGCCCGCCTAAAAACCGAGACCCCAAGCCGGAGGAGCAGGAGGCCTGCCTGCATTGGCTGCGGGAGCAATTTAAGATCATTCGCCCACGGCTGGTGATCTGCGTAGGGCGCATTGCCGCCCAGCGGCTGATTGACAAGAACTTCCGGGTCACCCGCCAGCACGGCGAATTTATCGACAAAAACGGCACCCTGTTTATGGGCACTTACCACCCGGCGGCCATTCTCCGCAACCCCAATAACAAAGAAGCCGCCTTTGGCGACTGGCTGAAAGTGCGGGATAAAATTGAAGAATTGCACCTGAACGTGTGATTTATACATTATATATAGAAAGAGCACACGGTTTTCGCCGTGTGCTTTCTTTTTTATTTTGCTTAAATTTTGCCTTATAATCCCTCCGTCAATGCCTACGGCATTGCCACCTCCCTTGTTAAGGGAGGCTTATCGGTTACAAACTCCAAGGCTCCCTTGCAAAGGGTGACTCCCCGCAGTGCGGGGAGATGTCGCGCAGCGACAGAGGGGACGGGCACCGGTTAGGTGCTGTCACGAAGTGACTGAGGGATTGCACCGGAGGTGCCATAAAAACGCAGGGTGGGAGCAAGCCCCCACCCTACAAAATCTCTGTTAATTCACATTTTGCAGCCGCTCCGGCACATACTCGTCGTTCAGCGACTGGATATGCTGCTCCACGGTGCTCACCCGGCTGCGGATGGCGTCCTGGTGCGTCTTGTCGCCGGACAGGTACACCACGGTAAACACCTCGGCATCGTACCCGGCATCGTTCATAAAGTACGGCACAGTATAGCCCTTGGTGTTAAAGGTGGACTCGTACACACTTTCGCCGTCCAGATAATAGGTTTTGTAGCCGTACTCGTACTCCATCTTCGCGTCATACACCACAGAGAACTGCTCTCCCTTGAGCCGAAAGATCCGAGAGGCCGCCGTATACGCCGACTGGCTCTCCCGCCGATAGGCATTGAAGCACAAGTCCGTCTTTTTGCCGCTTTTGCGCAGAATATAGAACTGGGTGTTTTGGGCCGTTTCCTCATCATCTGTAAAGGGCTGGCAAATCTGATCCCGGGTAAAAATGCACTTGGCGATGCTGCCGTTCCAGTTGTACACCCGCAGGCTGTATACCGGCACATTGATCAGGGTCTGCTCCCCGGTCCAGTCGTTCTTCTCCGTCTTTTTCACCTGGCGGCGATAGACGGTGAGCAGCTCCTTGTTGCCGTCGCCGTCAAAATCAATCTCTTCCACCACAGCCAGGCCGTCCACATAGCCGATACCGCCCTCGGTCTTGTAGGTAGCGGAGCCGTACTGCCGGTTCAGATCGTCTACCACATCATAGTAGGCTTGCTTTTTCAGGGTGGCATCCGGCAGGCTGGCCTCGATCTCCGCCGTGGTCTTGGTGTTGAATTCCTCCATGGCGGCGGTCACCGTATCCACCAGCACCTCCGCCCGGGTCTCCCGAATACAGGACAGCTGCAGCCGCTCAAAATCCTCGGTATTGGGCTTGTCATTTTGGGAAAACACGCCGGTATCTACATTATATTGGCAGCTGCCGGCCTTTTTGAACTTCTTGCCCCGCATGGCATACAGGGTCACTTCCGTTGGTTTTTGCGGGTCGCACACCCCCACCTGGTAGCGGCGCCCGGTGTGGTACAGTACCACCCAGCTGCCCAGCTTGCCGTCGCCGGTAGCATAGCAGGCGTTGGCGGAGTAGAACTTGCTGAAGTTCTTGCCGTCAAAGCCCCAAATATCAAAAAAATACAGGCCTTTTTCCAAATAGCAGATCAGCAGTTCGTCCCGACCGTCGCCGTTAAAATCCATCCGCCGCAGATAAGACACGCCGGTCATCCGTGCCATTTTCTTGCCGTAGCGCTCGTCCATGGACTCCCAGCGGCAAGCGCCATACTTGGCGATATAATCGGTGCACACCTGCCCCGCCTGATCGCAAAAGCGCTCGTTCCACTTGCTCTGGTTGTGCAGGGACACGGCAAAGGAGATAATGGCAATCACCACTGCCAGCACAAACAGCGCCACCGCCAGCCACTTCAGCGCAGCCCGGCGCAGGTTGGGATAGTCCCGCAGTTCTTCTACGATTTCTTCGTCCCGGCGCACCGTGCGGCGCAGCTTGGCGCCGTTCACTTGCAAGGCAGCAACCAGTTGAGCCAAGCGCACCTGCGCAGACGGCTGCGGCTGTTCTTCCTCGTCGTCAAAGTAATTATACGGCTTCACGGCGCCACCTCCCTTCGGTAATGCTGCCCGGTTCTTCCCTCATTTTAACACGGATCGCCCCAGTACGCAACTATATCGGCAAATTCTTTAGAGAAACCCCACTTCTTACCTATATGTTGTGGTGCCGATCGTTATGCCCACAAGAGGGCGGCACTTTTTATTCCCATCGGCAAAAAAAGGGCTTGACAAACCAGCCCCTGCTGGGTATAATAACACTATCGTTTGCGGATTTAGCTCATCTGGTAGAGCGCCACCTTGCCAAGGTGGAGGTAGCGAGTTCGAGTCTCGTAATCCGCTCCAATAAAAAAAGCAAGGCTTTTTGCCTTGCTTTTTTTATTTTACAATTATTGAGAGACTCGAACAGGGCAACCCGTCAGGGTAGCAACAGTCCGGGGGACTGTTGCGATGCCCGCGTGCGTGCCGGTGCGCGCAGAAGCGCACCGGGCGAGTTTCGTAATCCGCTCCAATAAAGAAAGCAAGGCTTTTTGCCTTGCTTTTTTTGTTCTACAATTATTGAGAGACTCGAACAGGGCAACCCGCCAGGGTAGCAACAGTCCGGGGGACTGTTGCGATGCCCGCGTGCGTGCCGGTGCGCGCAGAAGCGCACCGGGCGAGTTTCGTAATCCGCTCCAATAAAGAAAGCAAGGCTTTTTGCCTTGCTTTTTTTGTTCTACAATTATTGAGAGACTCGAACAGGGCAACCCGCCAGGGTAGCAACAGTCCGGGGGACTGTTGCGATGCCCGCGTGCGTGCCGGTGCGCGCAGAAGCGCACCGGGCGAGTTTCGTAATCCGCTCCAATAAAGAAAGCAAGGCTTTTTGCCTTGCTTTTTTTGTTCTACAATTATTGAGAGACTCGAACAGGGCAACCCGCCAGGGTAGCAACAGTCCGGGGGACTGTTGCGATGCCCGCGTGCGTGCCGGTGCGCGCAGAAGCGCACCGGGCGAGTTTCGTAATCCGCTCCAATAAAGAAAGCAAGGCTTTTTGCCTTGCTTTTTTTGTTCTACAATTATTGAGAGACTCGAACAGGGCAACCCGCCAGGGTAGCAACAGTCCGGGGGACTGTTGCGATGCCCGCGTGCGTGCCGGTGCGCGCAGAAGCGCACCGGGCGAGTTTCGTAATCCGCTCCAATAAAGAAAGCAAGGCTTTTTGCCTTGCTTTTTTTGTTCTACAATTATTGAGAGACTCGAACAGGGCAACCCGCCAGGGTAGCAACAGTCCGGGGGACTGTTGCGATGCCCGCGTGCGTGCCGGTGCGCGCAGAAGCGCACCCCATTTTGCACACCATACCCCACCCCGCTTGTGGCCGAATTTACCGGCACCGCCATATCTTGCGGCTTTACAAGGGTGCGCGGATTTGCTACAATAAAAGGCAGAGCGCCACCGGCGCAGAAAAGAGGAAAATTCCACCTATGCAATACATCATTCCCCCCTTTGGCCCCCTGTGGACGGACGGCGTGTTTACCGTGCCCACCTGCGTGGCCGATCGTTACTTAAAACTGGCCAGCGCCTACCAACTCCAGGCGCTGCTGCTTCTTTTGCGCCACGGCGGCAGTCTCAGCACCCGGGAGCTGGCCGGCGCGCTGGGTATCCCGGAGCGAGACGCAGACAGTATTATGGATTTTTGGGTGGCCGAGGGTCTGCTGCAAAGCGGCAACAGCCCGGCAGCCCCTGCGCCCGCCGAGCCCGGCACAGTACAGATCCCGGTTATGACAAAAGTACCCCCCACTATGGGCGCGCCGGCCGGCCTGACCGTGCACCCGCCGGTAGCGGAACCGCCAAAGCCGAAAAAAGAGACCCTGTCTCCGCCCCGGCTGACCCCGCGGGATATTGTGACCCTGTGCCGGGAAAACAGTGCCCTGTCCGATCTGCTGACCGAGGCGCAAACCGTGCTGGGGCGCACCATCAGCACTGCCGAACAGGAAATGCTGGTGAATATGCACATCTACTACGAGCTGCCGCCGGAAGTGATCCTGATGCTCCTGGGCTATTACCGTGGCGAAAAAGAAAAGGGCCGCTCCATCAACCTGGCCTACATTAACAAAATGGCCAACTCCTGGTCCGAGGACGGGGTGCGCACCGTGGCGGACGCAGACGAAAAGCTGCTGTACCTAAGCGGCACGGACAAGCTGTGGGACAAGGTGATCGCCATGACCGGCATTCGCCATCGGTCGCCCACCGCCCGCCAGCGCCAAATGGTGGCAGACTGGGGTCGGGATTTTAGCGAAGATATGCTACAACTGGCCTGCGATATTATGAAAGAGAACGCCGACAAGCCATCGCTGAAGTATATGGACAGCGTGCTGCGCCGGTGGAAAAAAGAGGGGCTGACCACCCCCACCCAGGTGCAGGAACAGCAACAGAGTTTTACCGCCGCCAAGGCCAAAAAAGCCGACGGCCGCCTGCAAGGCAAGCCCTCTTACGACCTGGAGCAGATCAAGAGAGACACCATGAATAATACGGATATTAAGTTCTAAGGAGAAGCTATGTATAGTTCCGATCTTTACCAAAAAGCGCTGAACCGGCTGGATCGCCGCCGGGAAGAAGACGAGCTGCGCACCGCCGCCACTTTGGCAGAGGTCAGCGCCAAGGTCCCCCGGCTGGAGGAAATTCAAAATCAGCTGCGGCAAGTGGGCTTTTCCATCTCCAAGGCGTTCTTTGCCAAAGACGCGAAGGCGGAGATTGACAAGCTGCAAGCGGAAAGCCTGCGCCTGCAAGGGGAAAAGGAGCGGCTGCTGGTGGCTGCCGGTTATGCGCCGGACGCTCTGGCCCACCACTATCAGTGCCCCACCTGCAAGGACACCGGCTATGTAGGCGACCGAATGTGCACCTGCCAGCGCGAACTGCTCAAGGACTTGCAGCGAGAGGCCATTCGCCGCCTGGCACCCTTGGACAGCTGCACCTTTGACAGCTTTGACACCAACTATTACCCGGAGACGGCGGAGGACAACGGCATTTCGCCCCGGGCGAAGGCGGATAAGATCGCCGAGGCCTGCCATCGCTACGCCCAGCGGGTATCTTTGCGGGAGCCGGCCAACCTGATGCTGATGGGTCAGACCGGCCTGGGCAAAACCCACTTAAGCCTGGCCATTGCCAATGTTGCCATCGGTCGGGGCCTGTCCGTAGAGTACGGCACCGCCTACAATATCCTGTCCGACCTGCAAAATGAGAATTTCGGCCGCACCGGCAACCTGCAATATACGGAGGAGCGGGTGCTCCATACGGATCTGCTGATCCTGGACGACTTGGGCACCGAGTACACCTCTGCCTATACCGTGGCCTGCCTGTACAATATCATCAATACCCGCATTCTTTGCAGCCGCCCCACCGTCATCAGCACCAACCTGGGCTTTGACGAGCTGGCGCAAAAATACGACCAGCGCATCACCTCCCGCATCGCCGGTGCCTATTCCCGTCTGGTACTGGTGGGCAACGATATTCGGTATATCAAATAAGCGCAAATCTCCGCGCGCCGAAAGGGAATAAATCAAAACGCATGATATACAGAACATCCTACAAAAAAAGCACCCTTAAAGGGTGCTTTTTTCTTGTGCTCGCAGGGCGGCAAAGTCTGTGACGGTTTGGCGAGGGGCGGTGGGGGTGGAATACACCCAACGGTCCATGCGGGTGCCGTCCACATAGTAGGTCAGGGGCGTCACCGGCGCCGGCGGATCAAAGGCCTCTACGACCACCAGCTTGATCTTCATTTTCTCCGGCAAAATAGACTTCACATACACAGCCACCGGCTGACCCGGCTCCAAAGCGGCGCTGGGCTCTGCCAGACCCGCCAAATTTGGGGTCAACTCTACAAACACGCCGTAAGGCTCTACGCTACGCACCACGCCGGGCACCGTCTCACCGGAGGAGAAGCCCGCTGCATTCTGCTGCCAGGTGCCCAGCAGCTCCTTTAGACTAAAAGTCAGCTTATCCGGCTCTCGGCTGCGCAGCACCACCCGTAGTTCCTGTCCCTCTCGCAGGCGGGCACGAGGGTGGTCAATGCGGCTGACCGAAAGCATATCAATGGGGATCAGGGCGTTCAACCCCGCCCCCACATCAATAAACGCGCCAAACTTCTCCAAATGGGTCACCCGGGCAGGAATCACGTCGCCCGGCTCTAAAGTGTCCAAAAACTCTGCCTTGCACCGCAGCTGCACCGCCCGGCGGGAAAGAATAGCGGTAAAGGGGCCGTCGTCCTCCCGCTGAAAGCCTAAAATCGAAAAGCACACCCGCTTGCCAACCTTAGAAATCAGGGCAATATCCCGCACCGTGCCGTCGTCGATTCCTACGGCGCCCTCCTCCCGGGGAATGATCCCTCGCATGGCACCCAGGTCCACATGAAGATTATGCTCCCGGTCACAAAGCAGCACCCGACTCTCCAGTATGGATCCCTGCATCATCGCCCGGCGCAGCGCCTCCGGTGTAGTAAATTGCCGGTCCAGTTCTGCATTCATTCCCTCCGGGTAGAATTCCATGTTCTCACGCCTTTCCGAATTGCCTGTGCTATAAATATATGCCTGCCGATAGGCGGATATGTTGTAAAATCGGCCAAAAGGTGCTATACTGTAAACAAGAATAAACGAGGGGAGAGCCCCATGGAATTACAACTGCACGATCGGGTCAAAATGAAAAAGCCACACCCTTGCGGGTGCGCGATCTTTGAAGTGACCCGCCTGGGCGTAGACTACAAATTAAAATGCACCGGCTGCGGGCGCGAGGTGCTGCTGCCCCGGATCAAGGCGGAAAAGCTGATCCGTGGGGTGGTACAGGACGGGTAGCCCGTCTCCTTTTCATTATATAATACATATAAAAGGAGACGCTTATGTTTGAAAAACTCAGCCGTGTAGAAGAACGGTACAACAAGATCGCCGCAGACCTGTGCGACCCGGCGGTGGTGGCAGACATCAGCCGCTACACCGCCCTGATGAAAGAACAAAAGCACTTAACCCCGGTGGTAGAGACCTTTGCCCGCTATAAAACCGCCAAGACGGCGGCGGAAGAAGCCCGAGAGCTGCTGCAAAGCGAAAGCGACCCGGAGCTGTGCGATCTGGCAAGGGAAGAACTGAAAGACAGCGAGGCCGCGCTGGAACAGCTGCAAGAGCAGTTGAAAATTTTGCTGCTGCCCCGGGATCCCAACGACGACAAAAATGTAATTATTGAGATCCGCGGCGGCGCCGGCGGCGACGAAAGTGCCCTGTTTGCCGGGGTGCTGTACCGTATGTACAGTATGTACGCGGAGCAAAAAGGCTTTAAGAGCGAAATTCTGTCTGAGAACGCCACGGAGCTGGGCGGATACAAGGAAATCAGCTTTTCCATTGACGGCGACGGCGCCTACTCCCGCTTTAAGTTTGAAAGCGGGGTGCACCGGGTGCAGCGGGTGCCGGAAACAGAAAGTCAGGGTCGCATTCACACCTCCACCGTAACGGTTGCGGTGCTGCCGGAAGCGGAGGAAGTGGACTTTGAGCTGGACCCCAAGGACTTGCAGATCGACACTTTCCGCTCCTCCGGCGCAGGGGGGCAGCACATCAACAAAACCTCCTCCGCCATTCGCATTACCCACCTGCCCACCGGCACGGTGGTGGAGTGCCAGGACGAGCGCAGCCAGCATAAAAACAAAGACAAAGCCATGAAAGTGCTGCGCGCACGACTGTATGACGCAGAAAAGGCCAAGCACGACGCCGCCATTGCCGGCGAACGGAAAAGCCAGGTAGGCACCGGCGACCGCAGCGAGCGGATCCGCACCTATAACTACCCCCAGGGGCGAGTCACCGATCACCGGATCAACCTGACTCTGTATCGACTGGAACAAATCTTAAATGGCGATCTGGACGAATTGATCGACGCCCTGATCACCGCCGATACGGCAGCCAAACTCAGCGCCGCAGAGGAATAATGTAGGGATTGATAACCGTGTAATCCCTCCGTCTGCTCGTAAACTCGCAGCCACCTCCCTTTACAAGGGAGGCAAATCGGTTACAAAATCTTCGCCCCCCTTGCAAAGGGGGGAAAGCGGCATAGCCGCAGGGGGGATTGCGCCGGAGGTGTTCTACCTCAACCGCAAATCAAATCAAGGACACAAGATATGGAAACCAAACAACTGGGAACAACAGAACAAGACCTGGCGCTGGCCGGGGAACTGCTGCGGCAGGGGCAGCTGGTGGCCTTTCCCACCGAGACGGTGTACGGACTGGGCGCCGACGCCCTGAACGAAACTGCCGTGGCACAAATTTACGCCGCCAAGGGTCGCCCCAGCGACAATCCGCTGATTGTGCATGTGGCAGAGAAGACAGACATTGCTCCGCTGGTGCAGGAAATTCCGGAGAAAGCCAAAAAACTTTTTGACCGCTTTTTCCCCGGACCGCTGACGGTGATCCTGCCCAAGAGCGATAAAATCGGCAAAGTGGTCAGCGGCGGACTGGACACGGTGGCGGTGCGTATGCCGGAGAACCCGGTGGCCCACCGACTGCTGCAACTGGCAGGGGTGCCGGTAGCGGCTCCCAGCGCCAACACCAGCGGGCTGCCCAGCCCCACCAGAGCCAAATATGTGCAAGAGGATATGAACGGCAAGATTGCTGCCATCGTAGACGGCGGCGACTGCGCCTACGGGGTGGAGTCCACGGTGATCACCCTGGCTACCCATACCCCAACGCTGCTGCGCCCCGGCGCAGTAACCAAGGAAATGCTGGAGGCAGAGATCGGCCCCATTGCCGTGGCTCCCGCGGTGCTGGAAAAGATGGCAGACGGCGAGACCGCCGCCTCTCCCGGCATGAAATACAAGCACTACGCCCCCAAGGCGCAGGTGATTTTAGTAAATGGCGACAGCGCCGCCTACGCCGCCTTTGTAAACAGCCAACCGGGCTGCTACGCCCTGTGCTATGAAGAAGACCGGGTGACGGTGCCCAAGGTGCCCTACGGCAAGGCCACCGACGACCTAAGCCAGGCACGAGAGCTGTTTGACGCCCTGCGGCGGCTGGACGAACTGGGCGCCAAAAAAGTCTACGCCCGTATGCCCCGCAAAACCGGGGTGGGTATGGCAGTATACAACCGGCTGATCCGGGCAGCGGCCTTTCGCATTTTAGACCTAACCAAGCCTTTTCTTATCGGCGTAACCGGGCCTACCGGCGCAGGGAAAGGCTATGTGTGCCGCCTGCTGGCACAGGCCGGGCTGCACCCGGTGGACTGCGACCGGGTCTATGGCCAACTGACCGTCCCCGGCGCGCCCCTGCTGCAAGACCTGGCGGCTGCCTTTGGGCAGGAGATCATCAAGGATGGCGCCCTGGACCGCAAAACCTTGGCAGCCAAAGCCTTTGCCACCCCTGCCGCTACGGAAAAGCTGGATCAGGTAACCCATCCGGCGGTGCTGGATGCCTGTGTGCAGCAAGCAAAGATACCGGCAGTGCTGGACGCGCCCCAGCTGTTTGAAAGCGGCGCGGACGCCCTGTGCGCCTACACCCTGGCGGTGACTGCGCCTAAGGACACCCGCCTGGCTCGAATTATGGAGCGGGACGGCATAGACCGGGCGGCGGCACAGCTGCGTATGCAGGCGCAACCGGCGGCGGACTTTTACACCGAGAAATGCACATTCACCGTCACCAATGACGGCAGAGATATAAAATCCCAAGTGGACAGAATACTGGAGGCTATCTTATGAATGAAGAAAAAACCAAGGGTCAGCAGCTGCAAGAGCTGCTGTTCAACAAGCGCGAGAACGGCGTAGACTTTATGGACGACGCCGAGCTGGGCGTGTGTGATGATTTTTGCGAGGGGTACAAGGACTTCCTCTATCACTGCAAAACCGAGCGAGAGGCCGCTGCCCAGGCACTGGACCAGGCGCGGGCTGCCGGGTTCCTGCCCTTTGACGAATTCGGCGACCAGCTGGAGCCGGGCGCCAAGGTGTACAAGATGAACCGGGGCAAGGCCATTATCCTGTGCGTGAAGGGCAAGCGCAGCATTAAGGACGGCGTGCGCATTGCTGCTGCCCACATTGACTCTCCGCGCATTGACTTAAAGCAGCGCCCGGTGTACGAGGACAACGGGCTGGCGCTGTTTAAGACCCACTACTACGGCGGTATTAAAAAGTACCAGTGGACCGCCATTCCCCTGTCCCTCCACGGCCGCATTTGCAAAAACGACGGCACTTATGTGGATGTGCGCCTGGGCGAAGAGCCGGGTGATCCCAAGTTCTGTATTACGGACATTCTGCCCCACCTGGCGCTGGAGCAGTACACCCGCAAGATCAACGAGCTGATCAAAGGGGAAGAGCTGAACATTGTCATCGGCTCCCGCCCCTTTAAGGACGACAAAGCCAGCGAAAAGGTGAAGCTCAATATCCTCAATTTGCTGTACGAGAAATACGGCATTGTGGAGCGGGATCTGCTGTCTGCCGAGCTGGAGCTGGTGCCGGCCTTTACCGTTGACGACCTGGGCTTTGACCGCTCCCTGATCGGCGGCTACGGCCACGACGACCGTGTGTGCGCCTATCCGGCCTTGCAGGCCATTCTCAGCGTCAGCGAGCCGCCGGAGTACACCTGCATTACCGTGCTGACGGATAAAGAGGAGACCGGCTCCGACGGCAACACCGGGCTGAACTCCAGCTATCTGAAATACTTTATTGAGGATTTGGCGCGGCTGGAGGGCTACGAGGGCCGCGATGTGCTGCGCAACTCCAAGTGCCTGAGCGCCGATGTAAACGCTGCCTTTGACCCCACTTGGTCCTCTGCCTTTGAGAAGAACAACGCCTCCTTTATCAACGAGGGCGTGGTGGTCACCAAGTTTACCGGCTCCCACGGCAAAAGCGGCACTTCCGACGCCAGCGCCGAGTATGTGAGCTTTGTTAAAAACTTGCTGGAGGAAAACGGCGTGCTGTGGCAAAGCGGCGAACTGGGCAAGGTTGACGGTGGCGGCGGCGGCACCGTGGCTATGTATATTGCCAATTTGGATGTAGATGTGATTGATGTAGGCGTGCCGGTGCTCTCCATGCACGCACCCTATGAGATCGTTTCCAAAATTGATGTATATATGGCGTACAAAGCCTTCACCACCTTCTTTACCAAATAAGAAACGAAAAAGAAAACCGACACTCCGCGTGTCGGTTTTTTGTATATAAATCTTATACCTTTTTGCCTCCCTTTACAAGGGAGGCAAAAAGGTTTATCGTAGGGGCGGCAATCTGCCGCCCGCAGGCGGATAACCCCCTACGAGCAAAACTTATGATTGCCGATCACCTTGATCACCGGTCGGGAGTGCATAAACTTGTCCGAGGTTTTGGACGCATTGAAATAATACACCGCACCGCCGGAGGGGTCCCATCCGTTGAGGGCATCCGTGGCGGCGCGCTTGGCGCTGTCTGCCACCGGGGCGTACCAGTTGGAGTCGTTGACGCAGGAGAACGCCCCGTTTTGGTACACCACGCCGCTGATGGAATTGGGGAAGGAGGGATGCGCCACCCGATTCAGGATCACGGCACCCACCGCCACCTGACCCTCATAGGATTCGCCTCGAGCCTCGGCACTGATCACCTTGGCCAGCAACTCCACATCCGCATCCGAATACCCGGTGCTGTTGCCGCTGCTGCTGCCGCCCAGCCCCAGGTACAACAGGGTCTTTGGTCCGGCCACGCCGTCTGCGGTAATGCCGCAGTTCTTTTGAAACGCCTTCACCGCCGCCTTGGTGGCATTGCCGTAAATACCGTCGGCCGCACCACTGTAATAGCCCAGCTCCTTGAGCTTCTTTTGCACACGGGTCACCTCCGCACCGGTGGAGCCCAGCTTGGAGAGCACCTGGCTGCTGGCAGCGGACTGCACCGCATAGTACACGCCGCCGCCAATGCAAAGGGCACCGGCAGCCACAGCCAGCACCACAAACACCGTTAAGAAATTCCGCACGGCCTTATAAATCGTCATGAGAGATCACCCTTTCAACACAGCGTGTAGATCAAAAAGGACAGCGCCACCCCGGCCAGGGCACTGAGCAGACAACGCAGGGCAAAGTGCCACTTCTCTCGCCTGGAACGGCGCACTCTGGGCGGCCGACCGGCGCGGGCAGCCAGGGAATGGGCCTCTCGCTCCAGCACAGCCCGGTCCTCTCGGGCGTACTGGGGTTTTACAAAAAACACGATTTTTTCAAAATACGGGTTTTCCGGATTGGTCACCTCAAGCACCTGTTTGCTGACGCCTTTGATCATGCTGTTCGTCCTTTCTGTTTGCTGAATTTAGTGTGTGGCAAAGATGCCAAAAATATACCGGAATTTTGTGAATTGTGAGCATAAAAAAAGCCTTGACAGCCCACGCGGCCACTACAATCAGTATATTGACCTTGCGCCCACAGATTGTGGAAAAGACGGTGGAAAATGTTGAAAATTTGGGCATTTTTCGCATAATATCGGGCATTTTTCCGGTTGAAAACTCAAAATCATAGGAGTTTTTAACCCTTTACACATAGTTTTCAACATTTTTGAGAAGAAATCCCACACCGCGAATTTTTGTGAAAATTGCTATTTTTTAGAAAATTTCATCTTTTCCTCTTGACAGAGAATAGAACGCCCGCACCGCCGTTTGTCAAGAAAAAATATGCACAAAATCGCCCTGAATTTTTTAGTAATGATGGATAAAAGGCAAAAGAAAAAGAGACTGCCCAGCAGTCCCTTTTTTGTTTTATCCGATTGCTTTTCTGTTTTACTTTTTCTTCTTGCGGATATGCAGCACCCGCAGGGCATTCGCCACCGCCAACAGGCACACGCCCACATCGCCGAACACTGCCAGCCACATGGCATTCTCATCAAAAATACCCACGGCGCAGCCAAGAATGATCAGCAGCTTAACCGCAATGGCAAAGATAATATTCTCCCGGGCAATGCCCACGGTCTTGCGGGCAACGGTCACGCCCACCGGCAGCTGGCTCAGGGAGTCGCCCTGAATCACCATATCCGACGCCTCAATGGCCACATCCGCTCCGGCGCCGCCCATGGCTACGCCCAGGTCCGCCGCTGCCAGCACCGGCGCGTCGTTAATCCCGTCGCCGGCATACAGCACCGTGTGCCCCTGCTGCTGCAAGGCCTGCACCCGCTGCACCTTCTCTTCCGGCAGCAGCTTGGCATAGTAGCCGTCCAGCCCGGCCTTGGCGGCAATATCCGCCGCAATGGGCTCTCGGTCGCCGGTGAGCATAATGGCCTGCTTCATACCCATACGGTGCAGCCGGTCAATGGCCTCCCGGCTGTCCGTTTTAATAATATCCGCAAACACAATGTCGCCCAGGAACTCCGTATCCGTGCAGCAGTACACGGCGGTGCCCACCAGCTGCGTTTCTGTAAAGGGCACACCGATCTTTTGCATCAGCTTTTCATTCCCGGCATAGTAGCGCACGCCGTCCACCACCGCAGACACGCCCATACCGGCGTAGTTCTTGGCGTCCGTCACCACGCAGTCATCGGCAAACTGGCCAAAGGCCAGGCAAATGGACTTGGCAATGGGGTGGGTAGACAACCGCTCGCAGGCGGCAATAATCCGCAGCAGTTCCCGGTGGTTGTGCTTATCAATACAATGGCAGTGCACACACTCGCACCGCACAAATTCAAACTTGCCGCTGGTGATGGTGCCGGTCTTGTCAAACACACCCACATCGCAGCGGGCCAGGGTCTCCAAATGATCGGCGCCCTTTACCAAAATACCCTCCCGGGAGCAGGTGCCCAGCCCGCCGAAGAAGGACAGGGGAACGGAAATGACAATGGCGCAGGGACAGGATACCACCAGAGCCGACAACCCACGGTAGATCCACTCGTGCCAGTCGCCGCCGAAGAACAGGGGCGGGATCAGCACCAGCGCCAAGGCAATGCCGCACACAATGGGGGTGTAAATGCGGGCAAAGCGGGTGATAAATTTTTCCGTATGGCTTTTGCTGTCCTGGGCGTGCTCCAGTGCCGCCAGCACCCGGGCCACCGCCGAGTCCCCATAGGGCTTGTCTACCCGAATGGTCAGCGCACCGTCAATGGCTACGCTGCCGGCCAGCACCTCCATACCCGGGGCAACGGATACCGGGATGCTCTCGCCGGTAAGGGCGGCGGTGTCCACCTCCGCATTACCCTCCAGCACCGTACCGTCCAGGTGGATCTTCTCCCCCGGCTCCACCACAATGGTTTGGCCCGGCTGCACCGTCTCCGGCGCCGCCTCCGTCAGACCGTCTTTCGCTTGTACCCGCACGGTGTCCGGCTTTTGCTCCAGCATACCTTTAATGGATCTGCGGCTCTTTTGCACCGCCAGGCTTTGCAAAAATTCGCCCACGGTATAAAGCAATACCACGGCGCAGCCCTCAGAATACTCCCCAATGGCAAAGGCGCCCAGAGACGCCACCGCCATCAGCAGATTTTCGTTAAAAATGTTCTTGGCCAGCACGCCCTCCACCGCCTCGCGCAAAATGGAGAAACCCACAAAAATATACGACAAGGCAAAGGCTGCCAGCTCAACATAATGCCACAGGGTGCTGCTCTCGCTGCCGGGGATCAGGTGCTCCACCGCCGCGCCCAGCAAAAAGAAGAAAAGCCCCGGCACAAGCTTGCGCAAAAAGGCCTTTTTGTCAATGTCTTCATGGGCGTGGTCGTGACCGCAGCCGCAGCCGCAGCCGTCGTCGTGGTGATGGTGGTTGTGGCCGCAGGCGCAATCCGTCCCGTGGGTGTGCAATTCTTTTTCGCTCATATTACTCCTCAATATGCTCAATGGCGCAGTTTATAATGGTCTTTACATGGTCGTCCGCCAGGGCGTAGATCATATTCTTGCCCTCCCGGCGGTACTTGATCAGGTGGTTTTGCTTTAGAATACGCAGCTGGTGGGAGATGGCGGTCTGGCTCATCTCCAAATTGGCGGCAATATCCCCTACGCACAACTCCCGGTCAAACAGCAGCACCAAAATGCGAATGCGGGTGCTGTCTGCAAACAGCTTAAACAAATCGGCCACATCATAGGCCAATTCGTCCGACTGCTCCAAATTATTCGTCAAATATGCATCCATAACAGGCTCCTTCTCCGGCAGGTTCAGTGTTTCTCCCTCGATTTTATTTTATTTTACACCCCTTGTCAACCCCGCCCCTTGACAAACGGCCAGGCTTGCATATAATAATAGGTGACAAATACTTTTCGGGGCAGGGTGCAAATCCCTACCGGCAGTGAAAGTCTGCGAACCCGGCAACGGGCCGAGCCTGTGGAATTCAGGCACCGACGGTGAGCAAGGTATTTCCTTGTAAGTCCGGATGAGAGGAAAGGTACGGCGCAGTGCTGCGCCGCCGTTGGTCTTGTCAAACCAAACTGCCCCGGTACGCCATGTGCCGGGGTTTCTCTTTTGCCCACGGTCAAAAGGAGTAAGAAAGATGACCGCAAATTCAAAAACCACCAAATCCACCTCAAAAACCGGCGCCGCCCGGCGGCTTACCGGCATTGCCATGCTGTCTGCCGTTGCCTTTGCACTGCAATTTTTGGAATTCCCCATTCCCATTATGCCCGCTTTTATTAAGCTGGACTTTTCCGACCTGCCGGAGCTGCTGGCGGCCTTTGCCTACGGTCCGCTGGCAGGCGTGGCGGTGGCAGCAATCAAAAATCTGATCCACCTGCCCCTGTCCTCCAGTATGTATGTGGGCGAGCTGTCCAACTTCCTGCTGGGGGCGGTTCTGTCCGTTGCCGCCGGCGCGATCTATAAAAAGCACAAGACCAAGCGGGGCGCCCTGGCCGCCGCCGTGCTGTCTGCGGTGATTATGGGGCTCGTCAGCGTGCCGGTCAACTACTGGATTATCTATCCTCTTTACTACAATGTGCTGGGCTTTCCCCAGGCGGCGGTGCTGGATATGTACCAGGCCATTTTGCCCGCCACCAAAAGCATTTTGCAGGCGCTCTTTATCTTTAACCTGCCCTTTACCGTTGCCAAGGGGCTGCTGTGCGCTGCGCTTTGCGCCGGGATCTATAAACCCCTGTCGCCGCTGCTGCATGGTAGAAAATAAGATAGAGAATACCTCTGGCACAATCCCCCCTGCGGCTGCGCCGCTTTCGCCTAACGGGCGACCGTCCCCTCTGTCGCTGCGCGACATCTCCCCACACCGTGGGGAGTCACCCTTTACACAAGGGAGGCAAGCCCTACACAACTTGGCTCCCCTTATTTTTTATTAAGGGGAGCTGTCAGCGCAGCTGACTGAGGGGATAAAACAAAAAACGGCGGGATTTTTCCACCACAAACGCCTAAAAAACAAAAAACTTCCCCCACCTTGACATTTCCCCCGGGCGTGTTATAATGACTTCATTACCGGATACGATACTATATCTGTTGTGAAAGAGAGGAATTTCCATGCGCCTGTCGCTGATCGTACCCTGCTTTAACGAGCAGGACAATATTTTTCCCTTTGCCCGGGCGGTGGCTGAGGTATTTCCCGACCCGTCCGATTACGAGATCGTCTTTGTCAACGACGGCAGCAAGGACAAGACCCTGCAAAATCTAAAGGAACTGCACCGGCAAAGCCAGCAGAACATTCGGGTGGTCAGCTTCTCCCGCAACTTTGGCAAGGAGAGCGCCATTTACGCCGGGCTGCAACACTGCGACGGCGAGTATATCAGCTTGATTGACGCGGACCTGCAACAGGATCCGGCCATCGTAAAGCAAATGACAGAAATTCTAGACGCAGAGCCGGACACGGACTGCGTGTGCGCCTTTCAGGAGACCCGGCACGAGAACAAGCTGATGACCTCCGTGAAATCCGCTTTTTACAAAATGGCCACCAATATGAGCGAAGTGGATTTTGTGGACGGTGCTTCCGACTTTCGCACCTTCCGCCGCACCGTACGGGATGCGCTGCTGCAAATGCCGGAGTATTTCCGCTTTTCCAAGGGGCTGTTCAGCTGGGTGGGCTTTAACACCAAGTACATTCCCTATGAAGCCAAAGAGCGGGCCAGCGGCACCACCAAATGGGGGTTCAAAAAGCTGCTGAAATACGGCTGGAACGGCATTTTGGCCTTCTCCACCGCGCCGCTAAAGCTGGCAACGGTATTGGGGCTGCTTTCCACTGCCTTTTCTATTATCTACTTTATCGTGACCCTCCTTCGCAAGGCCACGGAGCACATTGCGGTAGACGGCTTTACCCAGACGGTGATTCTGATCGTTTTCTTTGGCGGTATGCAGCTGTTTACCATCGGCATCATCGGCGAGTACCTGGCCAAGAATTACATTGAGACCAAGCGCCGCCCGGTGTACCTGGCAAAAGAAATTCTCGATTACAAAAAATAATGACGAAACGAAAGAGAACGGGAAAAGGATACACTTCGTAAGGAGGCGTATCCTTTTAAATTTATTTAACCAGACAGAATATATGGCAGCTTGCCGAGAGTAGTGTTGATGCTAATTATGATTATGTGCTATACTTACAATACGATAAATGGGAATTTTTATAAGGGGAATAAATGACTGAAATTTATTGTATGACCCAAATACATGAATATTGGAATGAAACTATTTGTTTGGCTGAAAAATGCTCGTGGAAAGCGGGCCCTTATTTGGCTCAAAAGATGAAAAGCAATGACTTTAATACATGGGAAAGAGTGTTTGTTGCTTGTGTAAATGGAAAAGTGGCAGGATTTTGCACATTGGCTGAAAAGGATGAGTTGCCAAAAGAATATCCGTTTACACCATTTATAGGATTTGTTTTTGTTGATGAACCATACCGTGGTAATAGACTATCGGAGTTAATGATTCAAAGCGCGATTTTTTATGCTCGTGAGCTAGGATATGAAAAAGTATATATCCTGAGCGGAGAAATAGGGCTATACGAAAAATATGGTTTTGAAAAGTTGGGTGATTATAAAACAATATTTGGCTCAATTGATCAGCTATTTGTTAAGTCAACAATATGATCATTAGATATTCGGCTTAGAGGTTAGCGTATGAGATTACTTTCAAACCGACTGTGTCCGCAGGTTTAGCGAGCATCGGATTGTGTCACCACAATCCAAAGTAGAAGTCCGCGCCCTAAAAAGGGCGCGGACTTCTACTTTTCCATATATTCTCTATGTAACTTCCTTACGGAGGGTGTACTCCCACCGTTCTCTTTTTTATGGATTTGCGGTTGCTTGTAATCCCTCCACCCAGCCGGTGCTGTCAGCGCAGCTGACTGAGGGATTTAGAAATTATACCCCCAATCTGTCAAACCATACAAAAAATGGGGCGCAGGCGGCCGGTTTTGTGGCAGAACTGCGGTGCAAAATCTGCCCTGCGGCTTGCTATTTTGGACAAAATGGTGTATAATGCACAATGAATGATCCGCCGGATCATAATTTACTTTGAATGGAGAGAACACTATGCCACTGGTAACAACTACCGAAATGTTCAAGAAGGCTTATGAGGGCGGTTACGCCATCGGTGCTTTCAATGTAAATAACATGGAGATCGTGCAGGGCATCACCCGTGCAGCCAAGAAGCTGAACGCCCCGGTGATCCTGCAGTGCTCCGCCGGCGCACGCAAGTACGCCTCTCACGACTACCTGGTTGCTATGGTAAAGGCTGCCGCCGAAGAGACCGGTCTGCCCATCGCCCTGCACCTGGATCACGGCCCGGATTTTGAGACCTGCAAGGCCTGCATTGACGGCGGCTTCACCTCCGTGATGATCGACGGCTCCAGCAAGCCCTATGAGGAGAACATTGCTCTGACCAAAAAGGTGGTTGAGTATGCCCACGCCCACGGTGTAGTGGTTGAGGGCGAGCTTGGCACCCTGGCCGGCGTGGAAGATGATGTAAAGGTAGAGGCCGGTAACGAGAGTTACACCCGCCCGGAAGAGGTTGAGGATTTCGTAAACCGCACCGGTGTGGACTCCTTGGCCATCGCCATCGGCACCAGCCACGGCGCCTACAAGTTTAAGCCCGGCCAGAAGCCGCAGCTGCGTTTTGACATTCTGGAAGAGGTGCAGCGCCGTCTGCCCGGCTTCCCCATCGTACTGCACGGTGCGTCCTCCGTTAACCAGGACCACATTAAGATGATCAACCAGTACGGCGGTCAGATGCCCGACGCTATTGGTATTCCGGAGGATATGCTGCGTGAGGCTGCTTCCATGGCTGTCTGCAAAATCAATGTAGACTCCGATATTCGTATCGCTATGACCGCTGCCATCCGCAAGCACTTTGCAGAGAACCCCACCCACTTCGATCCCCGTCAGTATTTGACCCCTGCCCGCGACCTGATTGAAGAGGTTGTGGCACACAAGATCGATGTTGTGTTCGGCACTGCCGGTCACGCCAACGACTGATTTTAATAAAAAAAGACCCTTGGTTATTTTTACCAAGGGTCTCTTTTTTTGCCCGGCGGCTACATCATAGACGATACATTATCTACAAAATTCGCCACGGAATTAACCGCCTTTTTCATGGTCTTTTGGGTTTTGGCGGAATTGCTGTTCATGGTGGCAACCGTGCCGGCGACCATACTGCCAACAGCCATGGCCACGCCCAAACCCTTCATCATATTTACCGTTTTCTTTTTCATATTCGTCCTCCGTTATTAAATTGCAACGCGCCTTGCTCTATTAGTTTGCACCGCGCGGGCACAAAAAGTCCACGCAGTTTTTGCCTGTGCCCGCACATTTTAACGGAAAAAAATGGCAAAAAAATGACCCTGCTCTTATCCAATGCGCAGGGTCATTTTTTTGTTTTTTCAGAAATTCCAGTTCGGCTGGGTGGGAATCTTCTCCACTGCCTGGCCGTCGATTTTGTCCAGACAGGAGGCAAACTCCATACCGAATGCCCGGCCGTCTACGAAAATATCAAGGAGCGGTTGGAGCACAAAGCGGCGTTCCCGGTAGCGGGGGTGGGGCACCACCAAATTCTCCGTTTGTAATTGCAAGTTGCCGGCAAAGATCACATCCACATCCAGCACCCGAGGGCCGTTCTTTACCCCGCGCACCCGGCCCAAACCGGCCTCCAGTCCCAGGCACACGCCCAGCATCTCATGCGGGTTTAGCCGGGACTCTACCAAAAAGCACACATTGTAAAAATCGTCCTGCCGGGCATAACCCACCGGCTGGGTTTGATAAACGGCAGAGGCAGACACCACATGGGTGCCAGGCACCAGGTCCAGCGCCTCTCTGCAATAAGTTAAATTGGCCAGCCGGTCGCCCAAATTGGTGCCAGCGCTGAGTACATAATACATATTACTTCCTGTCTCTGGAAATGGTGACTCCCACCCAGTCAAAATCCGCCTGAATGGGCGCCTGTGGTTTCTTTAAGGTCAAATCCACCCGCAGCACCTCCGGGTACTCTGCCAGTACCGCGGCGGTCAGATCCTCTGCGGTGCGCTCCAACAGATCATTGGTGCGCTCTGTGAACACCCGGCGCAGCGTTTTGATCACCTTGGCGTAACTGACAGTGTCCTCCACCCGATCGCTGTGGCAGGCCTTTGCCAAATTTACATACAAATCTGCGTCAATCTCAAAGCGCTGACCCTGAATTTTCTCTTCCGGGTTCACCCCGTGATAGCCAAACAGCCGCAGACCGCGGATCAAAATTCTGTCTGTCATTTGTTCTGCACCACCACTGCGGTGCCGGTGGCGCTGACCATCAGCATATTGCCCTGACCCAGCACCTCGTAGTCGATATTGACGCCTACAACCGCATTGGCGCCCAGCCGGACAGCGTGGCTCTCCATCTCTGCCAGCGCGGCCTGACGGGCGCTTTCCAGCTCCTCCTCATACCCGGCGCTGCGCCCGCCCACAATGTTGCGAATCGAGGCGCCAAAGTCCTTAATAAAATTCACGCCGTTGACCACCTGACCGGTGACAATACCCTTGTACTCCACAATCACGCCGTTCTCAACGGTAGGGGTGGTTACACTGATCATAGTTTTGCTCCTTTCAAATGCTGCGCCATGAAGACGCCCTGTTTTTCCTGTTCTATATTATGCAGGCGGATGATGTCCGCACCGCCTAAAATACCCACAGTATCGGCGGCAATGTTGCCGTATGTGCGCGCCTTTGGCTCCGGCTGATCACTGCCCCGGCCGATCACCCGCTTGCGGGAGCAGCCCAGCAGCAGCGGAAAGCCCGACATTTTGTATTGGGGAATATTGGCGATCAGCGCCAAGTCCTGCTGAAAATTCTTGCCAAAGCCAATGCCCATATCCAGGCAAATTTGGCTGTCCTGCACACCCAGTGCCCGGCAGGCGGTCACGCTGCCTTCAAAAAATGCCTTTACATCCGCCGGCGTGCCCGGCCCGGCGTGCATAATCACCCAGCCGGCACCGTAGCGGCACACCACATCAGCCATTTCCGGATTGACCACACCGCTCACATCATTGATGATCTGCGCCCCGCAGCGCAGCGCCTGCGCCGCCACATAGGGGTAATACGTATCTACCGACACCGGCAGCGCCGTCTCCTTACAAAGAACGGACAGCACCGGCTCCAGCCGCGCCCATTCCTCTTTATCTGTCACCGGGGTGTGCCCCGGGCGCGTGGACTGACCGCCAATGTCTAAAATATCCGCCCCCTGCGCCTCCAGCGCCCGGGCGTGGGTCAGCGCCGTGGCCGGGTCCAACCAGTCGCCTCCGTCGGAAAAGGAGTCCGGGGTCACATTTACAATACCCATCAGCAAAACCTTGCTGCCGTACGCAATCTCTTTCTCTCTGCAATGCCAAACAGCCATAGTTACTCCTTACTTGGTCAGCAGGGCCAGCGCCTCGGCGCGGGTGCGCGCGTCCGTTTTCATAATGCCCCGCAAAGCGGAGGTTTGGGTGGTACTGCCGGCAGCCTTGGCGCCACGCATATTCATACACATATGCTCCGCCTCTAAGATCACTGCCACGCCCTTGGGGCGCAGTTCCTCGTTCAAAAAGTCCGCCACATCGTGGGTCAGTCGCTCCTGCACCTGGGGACGGCGGGCAAAGCAGTCCACAATGCGGGCAAACTTGGACAGGCCGATAATGCGGTTGTCTGCCGGAATATAGGCAATATGTGCCTTGCCCACAAAAGGCAGCAGGTGGTGCTCACACATAGAGGCAAAGGGAATATCCCGCACGATCACCATTTCGTCGGTGCTTTTTTCTTCAAAAAATTTTAAGTGCTGACGCGGGTCCGTTTCCAGTCCGGCAAACACCTCGGCGTACATATTCGCCACGCGGCGGGGGGTCTCTACCAATCCCGGGCGGTCCGGGTCCTCACCCACGGCCAGCAAAATCTCCCGCACAGCGGCTTGCAATCTTTCTTTATCCATTGATCTGTTCTCCTAAAATCCGGCACAGACGGCCCATTGCGGCACTTTTGCCGTAAAAGCAGTGTGTACCCGTTATTTGCTGAAATAACCCTGTATGGTGCTTTTATCACGGGCTGTTAAGGCATTGCCGTTGTATTCCGGCTCCACATTGTAGGCATTCACGCCGTTTTTGGTGCCGGTAAGTACCTTGATATTGTCGCTACGACCGGAAAAATCACGCACAGTCAGATTGGTACGCGCCAGGGTCACAAAATTCCGGAACAACTCGTCTTTCTCCGTGCCGTTGTCTGCACTGAACAACATATTCAGCGCCGCCAGTCCTAAATCGTTGGCAGACTTTAAGTCTTTTTCCTCCAAAAAATAGCGCCACAAAGCAGTAAAGCGCTTACCGTTCAGACTGACCTCGCCGGCGCTGATTCGCAAACTGAACGGATCTGCCGCGGTGGTGTTGCGGTACTTAACATCCGCTGCAAGAGGATAATTTACCTCCCCTAAATCATCAAAGAATGACGCAAAATCTGTAACGGTCATTACAATGTAAAAATCCGGCTTGATCCCGGTGGCTGTCTCCGTCATCTGTACCAAGCTGTTGATTCCGCCGCTGTTGTAAACGCCTGCTAAGGTGCTGCCCTCTGCGGTGGTTTGGGGCAGCAGATTGCAAATTTTATAAGACACGCTGTCCATATCCGTTTGGATCAGCACAGCCGCATACAAATTTTGATTATCTTTGCCGGTAAGTGCCAGCAGATAATTGGTTTTTCCGCTGACCCGGGGCAGCTCCGGCGGGGCGGTGGTATCGTCGGCTGTTTGGGAAATTGCTACCGTTTGGTCCGGGGCAAAAAACTTCTTGGCGGAAAAATCATTTTTGGCCCCTACATAGACCACAACCACCACAGACACCAGGAGCACGGCTGCCAAAATACCCAGGAGAATATGCTGTTCCCGATCTGCCCCGGTGCGAGACTTGGAAAGATAAATATCGCCCCGGTTTTTAAAGATCTTCATAAGGGGTGCTCCTTTCTGTCTTAATATGCTTATTATACAGGATCGCACCCGCCGGTGCAAGGTGCACCGGCACATTTTTATTGTTCTGCATCTATACCAAATCCACGCTGCACAAATTCGTTATCGTGCCCGGATTTTATATTATAGAATATCTACTCTATATTATATATATAATATATATATTTTTACAATAAGTATTGATTATAATCATAAATACTGCTATAATAGACTCTGTATTCTGGCGTCGTGGCGAAAGGCGGCTCCGGTGCCCCAACCACGACCATTATGAGATTTGTGAAGTACCCTTAAGGAGAAGATATGGATTCCATAAATGAAATTTGGATGGCTGTTTTAAATTACATGAAGCCCCAGGTCAGCGAAACCGCCTACAGAATGTGGCTGCAGGATCTGATTTTAAAGAACCTGGACGGCAAGTGTGCTGTGGTGGAATGTAATAACCAAATGAAATACAATATTGTCAGCGAGCAGTATAAAGAACCGTTGGAAGCGGCATTTGAAGAAGTGATTGGCTTTCATGTTACGGTAGAGATCACAACCCGGGACAATACGCCTAAAGAAGAAGTAAAGCCCACGGATACCCATCTGTTGCCCACGGAGCAGCCGGGGGATATTCATACTTTTGACACCTTTATTGAGGGCTATTCCAACAAATTTGCTTACCGTGCAGCCATGGCGGTGGCAAAGGATCCGGGCGGCGTCAGCAGCCAAACCAACTATAACCCGCTGTTTATTTACGGTCCCTCCGGACTGGGTAAGACCCACCTGCTTAACGCCATTTGGCACGAAATTCAAGACAATTTTCCGGAAAAGCGTATTCTTTATGTAAAGGCGGAAAGCTTTGGCAACGAATTTGTAATTGCCTTGCAGCGGCACACTACCGATGACTTTCACGACAAGTACAGAAAAAATATTGATGTACTTTTGGTGGATGATATTCAGTTTTTAGCCGGGAAAGAATCCATTACTGAGGAGTTCTTCCACACCTTCTCTGCACTGAAGGACGCAGGCAAGCAAGTGGTCATTACCTCTGACCGGGTGCCGAAAGACATTCCCATGATTACCGACCGATTGAAAACCCGGTTTGAAAGCGGTCTGCTGGCGGACATTAACCCGCCGGAATTTGAGACCCGCTGTGCCGTCATTAAGCGCAAGGCAGAAATGCTGGATTTTGACATTCCCCAAGAAGTGGTAGAATATATTGCAAAAAATGTAAAAAACAATATTCGCCACCTGGAGAGCGTGACAAAAAAATTGCAGGCCATGCAAAACCTGTTTAACCAAAAGCCCACCATTGCCGGGGCACAGACAGTGATTAAAGATATTATTGAGGACAGCCAGCCCCTACCGGTCACTATTCAAAGAGTGGTAGACGAGGTGAGCCGGGTTACCGGCATCTCTGAGGAAGAAATTTACAGCACCAAGCAACAAGCAGCCGTAACGCACGCCCGCAAGATTACCTTTTATGTGATCCGGGAAGTAACCGGTATGAGCTATGTGGCGATCGGCAAAGAATTTAAAAAAGACCACTCCACCATTATGTACAATGTGAACAGTATTGAAAAGGCCATGAAAAAGGACTCTCGCCTGGCTCGCCAGGTCAACGACATTGTCAACAACATTAACCAACACAAGGATAATCAGTAAGACAAAAATACGCACCTTACAAACCAAAATTTTCAACATTTTTTTCATTTTGCACAAAGAAAATTTGCACACCCCTTGTGAAAGACAAAATCTTTCCACATCTTCAACAAATTTTCAAAATCCGGGCGTGGAAGAAAAAGGCGCCAAAAATCCCGCGGTTGACCGCAATTTTGCCGCTTTCCACACTTTCACCGCCCTATACTACTACTACTAAAACCCATACTGTAATAGGAAACGGAGGGAGCGAATTTTATGAAATTCACCTGCAACGCCAGAGAACTGAATACCGCCTGCAATAATGTAATGCGCGCAGTCAGTACCAAAATGACCGTACCCACCATTGAGGGTATCTTAATGGAATGCGGCAGCGATACGCTGAGCCTTACCGGCTATGACTTTGAATTTGGCATCAACACCACCCTGCAAGCCAGCGTTACCGAACCGGGTGCCATAGTGATCAATGCCAAAGTGCTTTGCAATATTATCAAGGAGCTGACAGCAGAGACGGTGACCTTTGACATCAGCGGCACTTCTGTTTCCATTATTTGTGGCGCTGCCCAATATGCCATTACCGGTATTGATGCAGACGATTATCCGGAGCTGCCCAGCGTCAGCGGCGGCTATCCTCTGTTCTTAAATCAGAACCTGTTGCAAAAGATGGTACAGCAGACACTGTTTGCAGTGGCAGACAGCGAAGCCTCTAAGCCAGTGCACACAGGACTTAAATTTGAAATGAGCCTGAACCAGCTGCGCCTGATTGGCGTAGACGGCTACCGTTTGGCCATTCGCACGGAAACCGTGAAATATGACGGCGAGGATATTAGTTTTATCGTACCCAAAAAGACGGTACGGGAGCTGATCAAGCTGCTGAACCCGGAGGAGGACGAAAATATTTCCGTCTCCGTAGGCAAGCGTCATATTGTATTTGAAGTGGGGCAGTACAGCATTATCAGCCGGTTGCTGGAAGGCGAATTCTTAGATTATAACGCCGCAGTGCCTAAAAGCAGTAATACCACGGTACTTATCAACACCGAGGACGCCATTCACTGCATTACCAGTACCATTCCGGTCATTGAAAATAACCAAAAGAACCCCATTCGCTGCCTGTTTGATGCAGACGAAATGCGGGTATCCACTGTGTCCGGCTTGGGCCGGGTGGTAAACTACACCCACGCCAATGTAAGCGGCGACCGGGTGGAGATCGGTTTTAACTCCAAATATGTGCTGGACGCACTGAACGCCGCAGACACCGATCAGGTACGTATTGAGTTGTCCGGCCCGGTTAGCCCGGTGAAGGTGCTGCCGATGACCGATGACAGCTTCCTGTTCTTGGTGCTGCCTATGAGGCTGAAAAATGAAGCTTAATGTAAATATCAAACCCCACCGGCAAGAGACGGTGACCATCAGTACCCCTTTTATCCGGCTGGACGCGCTGCTGAAATTCAAAGGCGAGGCGGAAACCGGCGGCCAGGCCAAGCAAATGATCCAGGACGGACTGGTGAAAGTGAATGGGGAGACCTGTACCGCAAGAGGCAAAAAAATCAAGCCCGGCGATGTGGTGGTCATCCACGGCACCGATTATACCATACAGCAATGAAGATAGAACGCATGGGTATTGACGCCTACCGCAATCTGGAACACCTGGTGTTGGATTTTGACGATGTAAATGTGATCTACGGCGAAAATGCCCAGGGTAAGACCAATTTGATTGAAGCGGTGTACCTGTTTACCGGCGCTAAAAGTTTTCGCGGTGCCCGGGACAGCGAGCTGGTACAGTTTGGCAAAGAACAGGCACAGCTGCAAATTCATTTTGTCAGCGGTAATCGACCCCAAACGGCCATGTTACAGATTAAAAAACGCCGCAGCGCTACCTTAAACGGCATTGCCAAGACTTCTGCCGCCGCACTGGGGGAGGAGATCAAGGCAGTGGTGTTCAGCCCCGCTCATTTAACCATGATTAAAGACGGCCCGGCAGAACGGCGCAAGTTTTTAGATCTTGCTCTGTGTCAAATCCGTACAGGATATAAAAAATTGCTCAGCGACTACAACCGCAGTTTGGCTCAGCGGAATATGCTGCTGCGAGATATTGCGGCAGGTAAAATGAGCGCCGACACCCTGTTTATTTGGGACGGCAACCTGGCTCGTGCCGGGGCAAAAATCATTTATCAGCGCCGTGCCTATGTGGCTGCGCTGGAAGAACCGCTTTCCCGTATTCACACCGGTCTGTCCGGCGGGCGGGAGCAGATCGGCGCCCGACTGCAAGGCGCCTTTGATTACGGTGATTTGGCCGTAGAAGAACTGGAACGGCGGCTGCTCTCTCTGCTGGAAAGTGCTCGCAGCGAGGATATTTACCATCGGGCCACCACCGTTGGACCCCACAGGGATGATCTGGATATTACCTTAAACGGTATCTCTGCCCGAAAGTACGGCAGTCAGGGGCAGCAGCGCAGTTGTGTGCTCTCCCTAAAACTGGCGGAGGCGGAAATTCTGCAACAAAAAACAAATGAAGCCCCTATTGCCCTACTGGACGATGTAATGAGCGAGTTGGACGAAGGGCGGCAAGATTATATTCTCAACCACATGAAGGGTATGCAGTTGTTTATCACTTGCTGTGATGCGGGCACCATCTTGCGTGGCACCCGGGGCAAAACCTTTCATATTGAAAACGGCAAGGTGGTGAACTGATGCTCCTGCACATTGGCGGCGACACAGTGGTGCGTACCGGCGATATTATTGGTATTTTTGATATGGATACCTCCACGGTAGGCAAGGCCACCCGAGATTTTTTAACCAGGGCAGAGCAGCAAAAGCGGGTGCAGTATGTAAATTACGACCTGCCCAAAAGCTATGTGCTTACCAAAGAAACGGTGTATATCAGTCCCCTGAATGTAAGCACGCTGATCAAACGATGGAAATAACCAATTTTCGATAGAATACGGACACAGGCACCGCACCTGCCCACAGTGCGGAGGACGCCTTTGTGGGCAGAAAGGCAGAAGTTATGGCTGAAGAAGAAAAGACTGTTTTGGAAGAAGCGGATATGGACACCGTTGTAACGGAAGAATATTCCGCAAAAGATATTCAGGTGCTGGAGGGCCTGGAGGCCGTCCGCAAGCGCCCGGGTATGTATATCGGCTCCACCGGCCCCCGAGGTCTGCACCACCTGGTGTATGAGATCGTAGACAACTCCATTGACGAGGCATTGGCCGGGGTCTGCACCCACATTGAGACGGAGATTTTGCCCGGTAATGTGATTAGCGTGCGGGATAACGGCCGTGGTATTCCCACCGGCATTAACGAAAAGACCGGTCTGCCTGCTGTAACGGTGGTGCTCACCGTGCTCCACGCCGGCGGTAAGTTCGGCGGCTCCGGCTATAAAGTATCCGGCGGTCTGCACGGCGTAGGCTCCTCTGTGGTAAATGCTCTGTCCCAGTGGCTGGAGGTAGAGGTGACCCAGAACGGCCATGTGTACGCCCAGCGCTTTGAGCGAGGCAAGCCGGTGGATGACCTGCATATTATTGCCGATCGAGAGGGGCACGGCACCCTCATTCGTTTCCAGGCGGACCCGGAGATTTTCTCCGAGACCACCGAGTACGAGTACGATGTACTGGCCCGCCGTCTGCGGGAGCAGGCGTTTCTGAACGCCGGGCTGTCCATTACGCTGACGGATAAGCGGGGCGAAGAGCCGGTAGCCGAGGAATTCTGCTACGAGGGCGGTATTCGGGAATTTGTAAAATACATCAACACCACCCGGGGACTAAATCCCATTCAGGACGAAGTAATCCACATCTCCACGACCAAGGACGACCGCAGTGCAGAGGTGGCGCTGTGCTATACGGACAGCTATAATGAGACCCTGCTGTCCTTTGCCAACAACATAAATACCATTGACGGCGGTACCCACGAGACCGGGTTCAAAACCGCCCTGACCCGGGTGTTTAACGACTACGGCAAAAAGTTTAATATTCTGAAAGAAAATGACAAGAAGCTCTCCGGCGACGATGTGCGCGAGGGGCTGACTGCCGTCATCAGCGTGAAGCTTACCGAGGCCCAGTTTGAGGGCCAGACCAAGGGCAAGCTGGGCAATACGGACATTACCGGCCTGGTTAGCTCCCTGGTATATGACAAGCTAATGACCTATTTTGAGGAGAACCCGGCGGTAGCCAAGGCACTGCTGTCCAAGTCCCTGGACGCTTCTCGCGCCAGAGAGGCAGCCCGCAAGGCCAGAGATAACGCCCGTAATAAGACCGGGCTGGAAAGCAGCAAGCTGCCGGGCAAGCTGGCGGACTGCTCCTCCAACGACCCCTCCCTGTGCGAAATTTACATCGTCGAGGGTGATTCCGCCGGCGGCTCCGCCAAGGACGGACGGGACCGTGCCCACCAGGCCATTCTACCCCTTTGGGGTAAAATGCTGAATGTGGAAAAGGCACGGCTGGACAAGGTTTACGGCAACGAAAAGCTGATGCCTGTGGTGACCGCGCTGGGCACCGGCATCGGCGAGGACTTTGACATTACCAAGCTGCGCTACCACAAGATCGTGATTATGGCCGATGCGGATGTGGACGGCGCGCATATTCGTACCCTGCTGCTGACCTTCTTCTTCCGCTATATGAAGCCCTTAGTTGAGGGCGGCTACATTTACCTGGCCCAGCCCCCGCTGTTTAAGGTGCAAAAGGGCAAAAAATTCAAGTATGCCTTTAGCGACGAGGAGCGGGACCGGCTCATTGAAGAAATGGGCGGCCAGTGCGACATTCAGCGATACAAAGGTTTGGGTGAGATGGACCCGGAGCAGCTGTGGGAGACCACGATGGATCCGGAATTTCGCATTATGCTGCGGGTGACCGTAGAGGACGCCCAGCAGGCGGATGAAACATTCTCTATTTTAATGGGCGATAATGTTGAACCCCGCCGTGAATTCATTGAAAAAAATGCAAAATATGTACAGAATCTGGACATTTAATTGCAAGTAATCGCCTACCCCGGCGGGGTTCAAACGACGCTCCGCGGGCTGGCGTAGCCGGGCTGCGGGAGAACGCTCCGGTGGAGCGTTTGATAGCGGCGTGCACCAACTGTGCCGTGGCAAAAGCCCCCTGCCGGATCAAAGGCAAAATATGTACAGAATTTGGACATTTAATTGCAAGTAAATGCCTACCCCGGCGGGGTTCAAACGACGCTCCGCAGGCTGGCGCGTTAGCGCGACTGAGAGATTCAATCACATTTTCTCCCAAACAAAGGAGAACACCATGACCACATTTGAATTCAAAATGACGCCACGGGCGTATTACGCCGGGTGGCGGGTGCTGCAACGGCAGCAGCTGCGGATGCAATGGGTGTTTTGCGCCCTATGTGCGGTGCTGGCAGTGGCGGGTATTTTACTGTATTTTCTGCTGCAAGATGTAGAAGAGACGGCGATACTCCCGGCGCTGAGCGGTATTGCAGCAGCCATGGCTGTGCTGCTGCCCTGGGTGCGGCGCAGTTCCGTGCTGCGGGAGTTTGGCAACTCTCCCACACTGACCCAGCCCTTTACCCTTCGGCTGGAGGAGCAGGCGCTGCAGGTGTGGAGCAAATTTGAGCAGTACACCCTGCCCTGGCAGGGAATCACCTACGCTAAGGAGACCAAGGATTATATTATTCTCATCGGGTGCTACCGAATGGGGCTGTTTGTGATTGAAAAAGCAGACTGTGACCCGGCGGATCTGAACGCGCTGCTCAGCGCCCTGCACGAGAAGGCACCGGCCTTTGGAGGTGCAAAATGATCGAAGTAAACTACTGCTTAGAAGCCATGGATTTTGCCGATATGGCGGCGCTGCGCCGGCGGCTGACCCGCATAACCCCCATTCTCTTTTTTGCAGCTGTTGGATTTGGCTGTGCGGTGGCGGGCTTTAGTGCCCGATCCCACCGGCCTACCGTTGCGCTGGCGGCCTGTTTGCCCCTGTTGGCCATGGGCGCTTTGCTGCTGTGCCGCGAACCTGTATCTCGGCGGATGTATACCCGCCTGTGCAAAGCACATCCGTCCCTGACTGCGCCGGTGCAAATGCGCATTACCGGCACGGAGGTGGAGTGGACCATGCCCGGGGAAAAGCCGGATCAGTGCGAAATTCACGCTGTGTACCCTATGGCCATGTTCGGCGCCGTATTTGAGACCGGGCGGCTGTTTGCCTTTGCCATTCCCGGCACCGTTACGCTGCTGCTGCCCAAGCGGGCACTGCCGGAGAGCGAACTGCCCCGGCTGCGGGAAATGCTGCAAAACACCGCTTATTATAAATTGACCAAGTAAAACCTGCCGGGCTGTGGCCCGTATTTAGGAGATGAATGCCAATGGATAACAATGAGATCCGGTATGACAATCAAAAGATCGTAGATGTAGAGATTAACAAAGAGGTGCGCAAGGCCTTTTTGGACTACTCTATGAGCGTGATCGTCAGCCGTGCCCTGCCGGATGTGCGGGACGGGCTGAAGCCGGTACACCGCCGTATTCTTTACACCATGTTTGAGAACAACCTGTACCCGGATCGGGCGTACAGAAAGTGTGCAGACACCGTAGGTACCGTGCTGGGTCGTTACCACCCCCACGGCGACGCCTCTGTGTATGACGCCATGGTGCGACTGGCCCAAACCTTCTCCATGCGCTACACGCTGGTAGACGGTCACGGCAACTTTGGTACCGTAGACGGCGACCCGGCCGCTGCGTACCGATACACCGAGAGCCGAATGAGCAAGATCAGCATGAAAATGCTGCAAGATATTGACAAGGACACGGTGGATTTTGCCTCCAACTACGATGACCGACTGAAAGAGCCGGTGGTACTGCCGGCCCGCTATCCCAATTTGCTGGTGAACGGCTCCAGCGGTATCGCCGTAGGTATGGCCACCAACATTCCGCCCCACAATCTGCGGGAAGTGATTGACGGTATGTGTTGCCTGATCGACAACCCGGATGCCGGATTGCCGGAGCTGATGCAGCACATTAAAGGTCCGGACTTCCCCACCGCCGGTATCATTATGGGCGCTCGGGGCATTCGCCAGGCCTATGAGACCGGCCGGGGCAAGATCTATCTGCGTGCCCGGGCAGAGATCGTAGAGAGCAAGGGCGACCGCTACAAGATCGTGGTTACCGAGCTGCCCTACCAGGTGCGCAAGGCGGCGCTGATCGCCAGCATTGCCGAGTTGGCCCGAGACAAGAAGATCGAGGGCGTGGCGGACATTAAGGACTTCTCCTCCCGCAAAGGTATGCACATTGAGATCACCGTCAAGCGGGACGCCAACGCCCAGGTGGTGCTCAATAACCTGTACAAGATGACGCAAATGCAGGTAACCTTCGGTGTAATTATGTTGGCGCTGGTAGATGGCGTGCCCCGCATTCTTTCCCTGAAGGAAATGCTGCAAAATTACATCTCCTTCCAGGAAGAGATCATCACCCGCCGCACCCGCTATGATTTGAAGAAAGCCCAGGATCGCGCCCATATCTTAGAGGGCCTGGCCCGCGCCATTGATATTGTGGACGAGATCATCGCCACCATTCGCGGCTGCAAGGGCGGCCAAGCCGAGGCCAAGCAGGAATTGATGGCCAAGTACGACTTTGACGAGCCACAGGCTGCGGCCATTGTGGCGTTCCGTTTAGGTCAGTTGGCCGGACTGGAAATTGAAAAGATCCGCACCGAGTTGGGCGAGCTGCACATCAAGATTGCCGATTATCAAGACATTCTCAGCAGTGAGACCCGGGTGTTAGAGATCGTAAAGGAAGAGGCCCGCGCCATCGGCGACAAATTCGGCGACGAACGGCGTACCGAGATTACCGCTGCCTCCGGCGATGTGGATGACGAGGACCTGATCCCGGTAGAGGACTGCATGCTCACCCTGACCACCATGGGGTATATGAAGCGCCAGACGGTAGATACTTATAAGGCACAGAACCGCGGTGGCAAAGGCATTATGGGCATGAGCCGCAGAGAGGAAGATGTGGCCAAGACCATGTTTACCTGCTCCACCCACGACTACATTATGCTCTTTACCAACAAGGGCAAGGTGTTTAAGATGAAGGGATACGAGATCCCCGCCGCCTCCCGTACCAGCAAGGGTATGAATGTGGTGAACCTGCTGCCTTTGGAGAATGAGGAGCAGATCAGCGCTATGGTGCGGGTGCCGGACAGCGAAGAGCGCCAGTACCTGTGCATGGTTACCAAGAACGGTGTAATCAAGCGCACGGAGATCAGCCAGTACGATCATATTCGCAAAACCGGCATTATCGCTATCAATTTGGACGAGGGCGATGAACTGAGCTGGGTGGAGATCACCGACGGCAACCGCAATCTGATCGTGGCTACCCACGATGGTATGAGCATTTGCTTTAAGGAGAGCGACGCCCGCCTGATCGGCCGTACCGCCCGCGGCGTACGCGCCATTCAGCTGGCAGAAGGCGACTATGTGGTTGGCTTTGCCGTGGCGCTGGAGGACACCCGCCTGCTTACCGTCAGCGAGACCGGCTACGGCCGCAAGAGCAACTTTGACGACTACCGGGTGCAGTCCCGTGCCGGCAAGGGTCTGATCAACTACCATACCGAGACCTACGGCAAGGTGGCCATGATCGCCCCGGTGCGCGAGGACCAGGATATTATTATGATCTCCCAGGAAGGCATTGTCATTCGTACCCCTGTGGATCAGATCTCTGCCTTTAAGCGCCCGGCCAAGGGTGTAAGGGTGATGCGTACCACAGACGAGGACAAGGTGGTTACCCTGTCCGTGGTGGAGCACATGGAGCCGGAGAAAACGGACGACACCCTGGAGGGTGACGGCACAGAAACCCCGGTATCTGCCCCGGAAACCGCAGAATAATAGACACTTAACCGTCTGTGTGTTCACAAAGCACAAGATTTTACAAATTTTTTATTGTAATGACATAAAAAATGAAGTATAATTGTGGCTATGCTTTGGGGCACACAGGCGCTTTTGTTTTTTGCGCCGTCGGTCCCAACGGAACTACCTGCAAAAAGAGGAGATCTTTTTCATGGCAAAAGACTATAATATTGACGATATTTTGTCCGAGGTAAAGCAGCGCCGGGCAGAGCAGGAAAGCAACTTAAAGTCTGCGCCTGCGCCCAAGGCTGCGCCTGTACAGACGGACGCCAATCGAGAAGCCTACGCCGGTAAACTGGTGGAGGAGCTGCTGGGTCCGGAAAAGCCCGCTGTAAAGCCGGAACCGAAGGAGAAAAAAGCAGCAGCGCCGCAGCCGCCGAAAGCAGCGCCGCAGCCCGCCCCGGCACCCCGGGAGAAAGCGGAGCCGCAGCAAAAAGCTGCCCCTGCGCCGGAAGCCAAACGGGCACCAAAACCCGCCGCACCCAAGGCAGACACTGCCGATGTGCCGGTGCAGCAGGTGCGCCGCAAGTTGCAACCCCCGCCCCCGGCATACGAAAATCGGGATCGCACCGTGACCCCGGACAAGCCGAGCCAAAAGCCGGAAAATCAACCTCCGCTGGAGCCGGCGAATCTGCGCCACCAAGCCACGGACGAGATGATTGATTTGTTCTCTCTCTCCGGCAAGGCGGAGAACGCCCCGGCGGCAGCGGACAAAAAGCGCAAAAGCGGCAAAAAGCAAAAAAGCGGCAAAAAGCAAAAAGATCCGAACGCTATGCCCTGGCGCAAGACCAAAAAGGGCAAAATTTCCATTGCCATTATTGTTGTGCTGGCTGTGCTGATTGTGGCCGGCGGCGTTTTTGCCGTGTGCTATGTAAACGGTCTGTTGGGTAAGTTCACCGACGAAGCGGACGATTACAAAAAGACGGACACCTCCTATCATGGTATGGATTTCTTAAAAGAGAACTTTCCGGAGATCAAGGAGCCGTCTGCGGCAGACGCTACGACCTATAAAGAATATTTGAAAAACTGGTACAAAAACGGCGATCCGGTCAGCTCTACCCATGTAAAGAACATTTTGCTCATTGGGGAGGACACCCGGGAGGAGCAGATCAGCGACACCTCTCGTGCCGACTCTGCCATTATCGCCAGCGTCAATATCGACACCGGCAAGATCACCCTGACCTCCGTACTGCGCGATTTGTATGTGTACTTTGAGGCGAACGGTGAGGGCCAGTACGACAAGATCAACGGCGCTGCCTCCATGGGCGGCATGAAGGAATACATCAAAACCGTGGAGCGTTACTATAAGATCCAGATCGACAACTACGCGGTGGTGAACTTTGCCAGCTTCCCCAAGATCATTGACAGCCTGGGCGGCGTGACCATTACCATTACCGATCGGGAAATCAACGAGATCAACAACCACCCCAAGCGCTACGGCAATGTGTATATCGAGAAGAGCTACGAGGGCACCGAGGGTAAGCAGAAGCTGAACGGTAAGCAGGCGCTGGCCTACTGCCGTATTCGTAAGATTGACACGGATAACGCCCGCGCCGATCGGCAAAAGACCGTGCTGCTTCAGGTGTTTAAGAAGATGAAAGGCTCTTCCACCACCGAGCTGCTGAAAGTGGTCAATGACCTGGTGGGCTATGTGTACACCGGGTACAGCAAAAAGGAACTGTTGAGCCTGGCTACCTACGCGCTCTCTAACGGTTGGATGAATTATGAGACCCAGACTTTTTCTGTGCCTACGCCGGATCATGCCCGCGGCGGCACCTACCTGATCGGTCCCACCCAGCTGACCCCCAGCCGCTCCGGCGGTGGGCTGTGGCTGTGGAAGTCAGATATTCCCCAGGACGCCTACGACCTGCAAATGAAGATCTACGGCAAGAGTAATATTAAGTTGGCGGAGAACCGCTGCGATTATTGCAACCTGCTGTAACGGCAGAATAAACAGAAGAAATGTAAAAAAAGCACCCCACCCGGGGTGCTTTTTTGATAATGATTTTATGTAAATGCGGGCGGCAGTAAATGCGGGCGGCAGATTGCCGCCCCTACGAGTAAATAGATGTTAAAAAACATAAAAGACCGCAGGCGTTTTGGTAACCGGTGGACCGTAGGGGCGGATACCATCCGCCCGCTTGATCCCAACATTTTTTATTTATCAAATTCCATTTTGTAGGGTGCGATGCCCGATCGCACTGTTAAATGCCGTTACAAAATCTTAGTCCTCTACCTGCTCCAACTGCGCCATGGGAATGGGGGCGGTGTCCTCCACTTGCATTTTATTGGCGCGCATCCACAGGGCCGGGTCCAGGTGTAGCTTGTAGCCAAAGCCCGGGTCCGTCTGCCAGTTGGCCATGGCTGCCTCCGGCAGGCCGTAGCAGGTGAGCAGGGTCATCATGACCCCGGCGTGGCACACCAGGGCGATCCGCCGGGTGCCGGTTTGGACACAGCCGGAGATCACTTTTTCAAAAGCGGCGCACACCCGGTGCATAAACTGGGCGTTGGTCTCGCCGTACGGCGGGCTTGCCTGCATATCCCCTTGCAGCCAGTCCCGAAAGTCCAGGTTGTCCTGCAATTCCGCAGCGGTCTTGCCCTCAAACTCGCCGAAGTTATATTCCTTAAAATCCTCAATGGTAATCAAATTGTTACGGGGAAAGAGAATGGCGGCGCTGTCCTTGCACCGCTTTAAGGGGGAGGTAAACACGGCGTCCACCTCCGGGTACGGGTACTTGCCCCGCAGGGTATGCAGTTGGTTAATACTATCCATAGTGAGTGGCAAATCCGTCTGCCCAATATACTGTGCGTTTAGGTTGCCTTTGGTGAGCCCGTGACGAAAAAGATAAACCGTGTATGACTTCAATGCAAAATCCTCCTGAACAACGGCGATAGCCGACGAAACATTACAAATTGTTGACAGAATAAAATAGCCCTTTACAAAGAGTATAAGCTGATATATAATACTCGTTGTAATATTTTTGGGAGTGAATAAACAAATGGAGATCCAAAGCGAGAACCTGAAAGAGCGGGCCAAAGCCGCCAAGCGCGCCATGCGCCAAAGTAAAGCCGACAAGGCGGAGAAAAACAGCAAGTTCGCCGCCACTCTGAGCCAGCTGCGTCGGGAGCGGGGCATCAGCCAAAAAAAAGCCGCCGGCGATTTGGGGATCAGCCAGGCACTGCTGTCCCATTACGAAAAAGGCATTCGGGAGTGCGGGCTGGACTTTGTGGTCAAGTGCGCCGACTACTACGGCGTGACCACCGACTACCTGCTGGGGGTGTCTGCCAGCCGCAACGGACTGGATCCGTCCGTGTATGCCAGTTTGGGTGCAGAGGACGATGATATGCCCCTGAGCACCCTGAGCCAAGCCACCCGTATTTTGCTGGATACGGCAGCCGCTGCCTCTCGCGGGGGCGCTGCCCGGTATATTTATGATTACTATATGCTCAGCCTGTACCGAGGCGCGCTGACGATGGCTAAGGCCGGTATTTTGCCCAAAGAGATGTTCAAGCTGGACTACAATCTGGGTCGTGAGTTAGCCTCTGCTGCCTTGGCGGTGCAGGACGCCCGCTTTGTGTTTATTGAGGACAAAAGCCGCACCGGCTCCGATGTGCCGGAAAAGACGGCGCTGCATACCATCATTGCCGAGGCGGAAGAATATATCCTGAATAATTTTGTGATCGAGTGATCAGAACAGGCTCTCCTGGGTCTGCTCCTCCGCCACAAATCGCGTTAAGATCGTCGCAGACAGTTCTGCGGCGATTTTTTTAAATGTGGGGTAATCCATGGCTGCGTTTTCGTCGCCGCCGTCGCTGATGGCGCGCATTACCGCAAAGGGCACCCCGTTGGCAGCACAAACCTGACCCACGGCACCGCCCTCCATCTCGCCGCACAGGGCGTCAAACTCCCCGGCGATGGCAGACTTCAGCGCTGCGGTGCCGATAAAGGTATCGCCGCTGGCTACCGTGCCCCGATGGATACGCTCGCCGCTGTTGATGGCGGTGCGCGCCAGCCGATCGGACAGGGTTGGGTCCGTTGCCACTTTAATGGTGCCCAGGCCGTTGATAAAGCCCTTTGGCTCACCTAAAGCGGTAATGTCAATATCGTACTGGCACACATCGGTGGCAATGACGATATTTTTAATCACCACCCGCTCACTTAGGGAGCAAGCTACGCCGATATTGATGACCCGATCCACTTGGAAACGGTCAATGAGCAGCTGGGTGCACAGGGCGGCATTTACCTTGCCCGGTGTGCACTGCACCACGGTGATCATCACGCCCTCCAGCTCGCCGGTCACGAAGTCGCAGCCCGCCGCCCGGGTGGTGACGGTGCCGGTCATCTTGTCCTTAATGGTGCGGACCTCCACATCCATTGCGCCGATAATGCCTAACATATACGGGTCTCCTTTTGCAGTAAGGGCCGCAGCAGCAGCCGAAAAATCAGGACGCCGAGCACGGCACCCAGGGTGTTTAAGATAATATCGTCCACATCCGCGTCCCCGCTTTTGGTGAGAAGCTGAAAACTCTCTACAAACACGGACAGGACCACAGGCACCAAGGTGCCCCACAGCACCGGACGCCGCCGCACCGTGCCGCAAAGGGCCAGGGACAGGGAGGTGAAGTACAGCACATTCCCTGCCGAGTGCAGGGCGGTGGAAAAAGACAGGGTGCCGGTCTTGGCATAATACCACAGGCAGTAGATCTCGCCCCGGAAGGGTACGCTGTTGGCAGTAACGAAAATATTGCCAAAGGTGCGCAGCAGAAAAAACTGCAAGATAAAAAGAAACGCGCACAAAGGCAGATAGCCCAGGGAGAACCGGCGGTAAAACAGGGCAAAGTCCACACACGCCTTGCTGCACCGGGCGCAAATCCAGCCTGCCGCCAGCAGGGTAAACACGCTGATGAGGGTGTAAAGAAAGTGGTAGATAATGCGGCTGTCGTCCAGCCGGGCAATTAAATTTACCGTATAGCGGTCGATAAAGAACAGCACCAGCGACACCTGCATTAACACGGCGCAGGCGGTGCCCGCAAAGCGCAGGGAGCGCTCGGTCAAAAAGTTCCACACCGTGACCGCCGCAGGGATCACAAAAGAGAGGATCAGCTTTAACCACTGGTAGTGGAAGTTGAAAAAGAACGGTGCGTGCCAGCTGTCTAAAAAGCAGCAGCCTGTAAAAAACAGCCCCAAAACCAGGACCACACGGCTGACAGCGCGCCACGGACTTGTAGTGTGCATAGGTTCTACCCCCAACATATAGTGACATTATAATATATTATGAGAATAAATACAAGAAGTAACAGATTTTTATTGACAACAGGGCGCATTTTATAATATAATATCAACCGCTAATGTGGATCACTATCCCACAAGCCAAAAGTCAATTCGCCTGCACTATGCCGTGCAGAGCATAAGTAAAATCAAGACCAGTTTGATTTTCAGAAACGGAGTGAATGCAAGATGAAAAGAACTTTCCAGCCTAAGAAGCGGCACGCACAGATGGAGCACGGCTTCAGAAAGAGAATGTCCACCAAGAACGGCAGAAAGGTACTGGCCCGCCGCCGTGCTAAGGGTCGCAAGTCCCTGTCTTACTAATTGACCGAACGGAGCGTATTGTGAAAAGCAGCGCCATAAAGGAGAATAAGGTCTTTCGCCGCCTGTACCACCGTGGTAAAAGCAAGGCCGGAGCCAGCCTGGTGACCTATTGTATGAAGAATCGCCGAGGTGAGACCCGGGTGGGCATTACCACCTCCAAGAAAATCGGCACCGCCGTAGAGCGCAATCGCGCCCGCCGGGTGATTCGTGCCGCCTTTTCACAGTTGGAGGACGGTGTGACCGGATGGGATCTGGTGTTCGTGGCGCGCAGCCGCACCACCAGAGTGAAGATGCAGGTGGTCCTGGCGGATATGGAAAAACAGTTGACGGCCTTAGGGGTGTTATCGCATGAAGAACATCGTTAAGAAGCTGGCGATCTTCCTGATTCGTACCTACCAGCTAACCCTCAGTCCCCGATTTTCGCACGGCGCCTGCCGCTATACCCCTACTTGCAGCCAGTATGCACTGGAGGCCATTGAGATCCACGGCGTGTGGAAGGGGTGCTGGCTGGCGTTTTTGCGTATTTTGCGCTGCAATCCTTTCTTTAAGGGCGGGTATGACCCGGTGCCCCCAAAGAAGGACAAGCCCTGCGCTCCCTGCTCTACAACTGAATCTAACGAGGACAATGCATGAACAGTATTTTATTAGCTGCCACTTCTTCTTCCGCTGGCATGGGCCTTTTTAAGCCGCTTTATTGGCTGTTCGGTGTGTGCATGGGGTTCCTGATGGATCTGCTGAACAATCAGTATTTCGTGGCCATCGTCATCTTTACGGTGGTGACCCGAGTGATCCTGCTGCCCTTTAACATCCACCAGCAAAAGACCATGGCCAAGACCGCCCGCTTGCAGCCCAAGCTGGCGAAGCTGCAGAAGAAGTACCCGGACCCTAAGGACCGGATGAAGCTCCAGCAAGAGACCCAGGATCTGTACGCCCGCGAGGGCCACAATCCCATGCAGATGGGCTGCGGACCGATGCTTTTCCAGATGGTGTTCCTGATGGGCATCATCGGGATTATTTATTATCCCCTGTCTTATGTGCTGGGGATGAAGGGCTTTGCGGATCAGTCCGCCAACATTGCGCAGGTGGTGCAGGAGCTGGGCTACAAGGGCCAGTATTTGCAGCTGGGTATTTTGGAGAATTTCGGCGCCTATAAGGACACTTTGGTTGAGAAATTCCCCACCCTGTTTACTGCGGACAACTGCGCCGCCATTCAGGCGTACCGCGACGGTATGGTGATCGGTAATTTGGATATGACCGCCATTCCCCATTGGAAAGACGGGATCATTATTATCGTTCCCCTGCTTTGTCTGGTGACCTCCCTGGCCTCCACCCTGGTGTCTACCATGATCCAGAAGAAGAACAATCCGGCAGCCGCACAGCAGACCAGCCAGATGCTGATTATGATGCTGATGATGCCGTTCTTCTCCTTTTACATTTCGTTTAAGGTACCGGCAGCGGTCGGTTTTTACTGGATCATCTCCAACCTGGTGGCCATTGTGCAGCAGCTTTTCCTGGCCAAGTTCTTCCCGCCGAAGCGCAGCCAGGCCAGACTGATGCTGGAGAACACCATTTACCGGCGCTCCAGAGAAGCGAACATCAAAAAAATGAAATAACACGACCCCCCGGGTCACCGGGAGGATAAGTCGGAGGAAAGCATGTTAAAAGAATTTGAAGGCAGAGGCAAGACCCTGGAGGAGGCCCGCAACACGGCCCTCATCGGTCTGAATGCGCCCGCCTCGGCAGATGTGCATGTGGAAGTGGTACAGATGCCGAAGAAGAAGGTGCTTGGCCTGTTTGGCGGCAGCGACGCTGTGGTCAAGGTCAGCTACGACGACGGCAAGCGGGAAAAGAAGTCCCAGCCCCGCCGCGAAGCACCGGCGCAGCCCAAAAAGCAGGCGCAGCGCAGCGACAAGCCCCAAAAGGCAGAGAAGCAGAGCGCGCCCCGTGCTGCCAAGGCAGACAAGCCTCGTGCACCTAAGGCGGACAAACCCGCCCGTGCACCCAAAGCAGATAAACCCCGAGAGAAGGCAACCGTGCAGCTTAGCGACGCAGATCTGAACAGCGCCTGCCTGTACTTAAAGCGCCTGATCGAGGGCCTGCAAGTGGAGGATCCCCAGGTGGCCGGCATTCTGAAGGACGGCCTGGTGGAGATCACCATTGACTGCGAGGATTACGGTATTATCATCGGCCACCGGGGCGAGACCCTGGACGCCCTGCAATATCTGACCTCTTTGCAGATCAAAAAGCAGACCGATAAGTATGTGCGTGTGGCCCTGAATGTGGGCAACTACCGGGAAAAGCGCCAGGAAACCTTGAAGAACCTGGCCAAGAAAAATGCGGCCTATGTGCTGCGCACCGGCAAGCGCTACACCTTTGAGCCTATGAATCCCTATGAGCGGCGCATTTTGCACACTGCCATTCAGGAAGTAGAGGGTGTGACCTCTCGCTCCATCGGTGTGGATCAGAACCGTCGCGTGGTGCTGGAGCCGGAAGGCGGCGTGACCAACACCGGCAGTGATCGGGAGCGCTACAACCGTGGCAGTCGCGGCGGTCGTCGCGGCGGCAATCGTTCTGCCGGCAGCAAGCCTGCGGCAGCCCCCAAGGCAGACCGGGCAGACTTGCCCAAGTTCGGCAAAATCGAAGTGCCGAAAAAGGAGACCCCCGCTGAGGAAGCAGCCCCTGCTGCACCTACGGCGGAATAAGTCCAAATACCAACGGCGGAACCGCAGGGCAACCACGGCTCCGCCGTTCTTGTATTTTGCCCGGTGGTATATTATAATAGGTATAAATAATATTTTGGGGTTTGTAAAAACAGAGAATGTAGGGTCCGATGCCCACATCGGACCGTGGTAGGGCGGGGGCTTGCTCCCGAGTGAATTGCACGCAGTGCAAGAGACACGAGGCTCCAAATGCGTCAGCGTTTGGGAGAAACAGTCCGGGGGACTGTTTCGTAGCGAGTGCATCAATCCCTCCGAGTTTGCCTACGGCAAACCCACCACCTAACCGGTGCCCGTCCCCTCTGTCGCTGCGCGACATCTCCCCACACCGTGGGGAGTCACCCTTTACAAGGGAGGCAAAAAGGTTTATTGTAGGGGCGGCAACCTGCCGCCCGCGGGCGGATACTATCCGCCCCTACGCAGATATTGGTATTTTATGGAACATCACTTTATCATAACTCCAAACAAAGAAGGTGCAGGTATGGCAAAAACCATCGCAGCCATCGCCACCCCCCACGGTGTGGGCGGGATCGGCGTGGTGCGGCTGTCCGGTGATCGGGCGGTAGAGATCGCCCAGGTAGTATTTCGTGTAGCAGACGGCAGTCGGCTCGCCGATCTGCCCGGCTACACGGCCCGTTTTGGCAGCGTGGCACAGGGCGAAAAAGCCTTTGATCAGGCGGTGGCGCTGGTGTTTCGTGCGCCCCGCTCCTACACAGGTGAGGATGTGGTGGAGCTGAGCGTTCACGGCGGTCTGGTGACGGTGGAACGCACCCTGCAAGCGGTTCTGGCCGCCGGTGCAGTCCCTGCCGGTCCCGGCGAATTTACCAAGCGGGCGTTTTTACACGGCAAAATGGATCTAACCGAGGCAGAAAGCGTGGCGGATCTGATTTCCGCCTCTGGCCAGGCGGCGGCAGACAGTGCCTATACCGCCCTGTCCGGCGCCCTGCGGCAAAAGATCGAGGGCGCGCTGGATATTCTCATGGAAGTGAGCGCCGGTATGGCGGCCTGGGTGGACTACCCGGACGAGGAGATCCCGGAACTGGACAGTGACACCTTGCTGGAGAGCCTGCAACAGGCGCAGGGTTTGCTCTCTCACCTGCTGGCAGGCTATGACAATGGTCAGCTGATGACCGCCGGGGTGGACACGGTGATTGTTGGGCGCCCCAATGTGGGCAAAAGCGCCCTGATGAATGACCTGACCGGTCAGGAGACCAGCATTGTGACCGCCGTGCAGGGCACCACCCGGGATGTGGTGGAGCGCACGGTGCGGCTGGGAGATCTGACTCTGCGGCTGGCGGATACCGCCGGGCTGCGCCAAACGGACGATGTGGTGGAGCAGATCGGCGTGGAACGAGCACAGGCCCGGTTGCAACAAGCGCGGCTGGTGCTGGCGGTGTTTGACGGCAGTACGCCCCTGACTCCGGCGGACGAAGAACTTATGACCCTTTGCAAGGGCAAAACCGCTGTGGCGGTGGTGAACAAAAACGATTTGCCCCCGGCGGCGGTGCTGGAAAAAATCAGAGCCGCCTTTGATCGGGTGGTGGCGTACAGCGCCAAGAACCACATCGGTCGGGATGATTTGGCGGTGGCTGTGGCAGACGCCCTTGGGGTACAGAATTTTGACGCGGCGGATCCGCTCCTTGCCAACGAACGACAGCGGCAGTGCTGCCAAACGGCGGCAGATTGTGTGGCGGAGGCTGTGGCCGCGCTGGAAGGCGGCATGACCTATGACGCGGTGAATGTGAGCATTGACGCGGCGGCGGATGCCCTGCTTTCTCTCACCGGTGCCCGGGCGACACAAGCTGTGGTAGATCGGATTTTTGAAAAATTTTGTGTAGGTAAGTAATGGAATATTTTGCAAAAGCATACGATGTGGCGGTGATCGGCGCCGGCCATGCCGGGATCGAAGCCGGATTGGCAGCGGCACGGCTGGGGTGCAGTACCGCTGTGTTTACCATCAATATGGACTGGGTGGGCAATATGCCCTGCAATCCCTCCATCGGCGGTACCTCTAAGGGTCACCTGGTGCGAGAGATCGACGCATTGGGCGGCGAAATGGGCAAGGCGGCGGATCGCTACACCCTTCAATCTCGAATGCTGAACCTGGGCAAAGGCCCGGCGGTGCATTCCCTGCGGGCACAGATTGACCGGCGCGCCTATGCCGGAGGGATGAAGCACACGCTGGAGCGGCAAGACAATTTGGACCTGCGCCAGTGCGAAATTACAAGTATTGTCCAAGGCGAGGACGGCCTTTGGCGCCTGACCACTAAGCTGGAAGCGGTCTATACTGCCAAGGCGGTGGTGCTGGCCACCGGCACTTTCCTGGGCGGCCGGGTGTATGTGGGCGATGTGAGTTACGAAAGTGGGCCGGACGGTATGTTCCCGGCAACGGCGCTGGCAACGGCGCTGAAAAAGCTGGGTCTGCCCCTGCGCCGGTTCAAGACCGGCACCCCTTCCCGGGTGAACGCCCGCAGTTTGGATTTTGACAAAATGGAAGTGCAGCCCGGCGACGACCGCACGGTGCCCTTTAGCTTTGAGACGGATACACCGCCGGAGAACAAGGTGGTGTGTCACATCACCTACACCAATGCTGCCACCAAACAGGTGATCTTAGACAACCTGGACCGCAGCCCTATGTACAGTGGCAAAATTGAGGGCAAAGGCCCGCGGTACTGCCCCAGCTTTGAGGACAAGGTGGTGCGCTTCTCCGATCGGGAACGGCACCAGTTGTTTGTGGAGCCGTGCGGCGAAAAGACGGAAGAAATGTACCTGCAAGGGCTGTCCTCCTCCCTGCCGGAGGATGTGCAGCTGGCGTTTATCCACACCATTCCCGGTTTGGAGCACGCCCAGGTGATGCGCACCGCCTACGCCATTGAGTACGACTGCGTGGACCCGCGGGCCATGAAAGCCAGCTTGGAGTTTCACGACTTCCCCGGGCTGTTTGGTGCGGGGCAGTTTAACGGCTCCAGCGGCTACGAAGAAGCCGCTGCCCAGGGCCTGGTGGCCGGGATCAACGCCGCTATGTTGGTGCTGGGACGGGAGCCGCTGGTGCTGGATCGGGGCAGCAGCTACATTGGCACCCTGATCGACGATTTGGTGACCAAGGGCTGCACAGACCCCTACCGTATGATGACCAGCCGCAGCGAGTACCGTTTGGTGCTGCGCCAGGACAACGCCGACCGGCGACTGACACCTACCGGTTACCGGGTGGGGCTGATTTCACAGGAACGGTATGATCAATACTTGGAGAAACAACGGCTGATTGAAGAAGAACGGCACCGGGTGGCGCAGGTGAGCGTGCCTCTGACCGACACCATTCAGCAAATCTTGACTGCTAAGGGCACGGCGCCCCTAAAAACCGGCTGCAAGCTGGAGGAATTGCTAAAGCGCCCCCAACTGACCTACGCAGATTTGGCACCGGTGGATCCGAAACGGCCGGACCTGCCGGCAGCGGTGTTTGAACAGGTAGAGATCGGTATAAAATACGCCGGGTACATTGCCCGTCAGGAGCAGCAGATTAAGGAGCTGCGCCGGGTGGAGGCCCAGCGGATACCGGCGGACATAGATTACAGCAAACTCACCGGCCTGCGGCTGGAAGCGAAGGAAAAACTGGCTGCCGTTCGCCCGGAAAACTTGGGGCAGGCTGCCCGGATCAGCGGGGTCAATCCGGCGGATGTGGCAGCGTTGCACATTCTATTGGAGAGCCTATGATCGACACGGAGAAATTATCCCGACTGCTTGAAGAACGAAACATTGCTGTGGATGGCTACGCAGCCCAACGGCTGGATCTGTATGCCCAGCGACTGGTGGCGTGGAACGAAAAAATGAATCTGACCGGCATTACCGATCCGGATGGCATACTGGAAAAGCATTTTATCGACTCCATAGAGCCGCTGCGTTTTGTGGAGATACCGAGAAATGCCCGGGTGATTGATGTGGGTACCGGTGCCGGGTTCCCCGGTCTGCCGCTGCTGATCGCCCGGCCGGATCTGGATCTGACCCTGGCAGACAGTCTACATAAGCGGCTGGTGTTCCTGAAGGATGTGCTCCATGGCTGCGGGCTGGTGGCAGAGCGGGTGCATGAGCGGGCGGAGATTTTGGGCAAAGACCCGGACTATCGGGAGCAGTACGATATTGCCACTGCCAGAGCGGTGGCGCCCCTGCCGGTGCTGTGCGAATACTGCCTGCCTTTTGTGAAAGTGGGCGGCGCGTTCTTGGCGCTGAAAGGCGCGGAGGACGAGGTGGCGGCGGCAAAGTGCGCCATAGCGACCCTTGGCGGGGAGTTGGAACAGAATGTTTCATATAAACTACCAAGCGGAGACAGCCGTCATTTGGTTGTGGTGCGAAAAATATCGCAAACCCCGACAAAATACCCGCGAAAGCCTAAAAAAATAGATACCAAGCCGTTATAAGCCTGTCGAAGCTGCGGTTTTAGATTGACTTTCCCCCGATGGGAAAGTCTTTCTTTTTGTTCTAAACTGTGATACAGTATAGTCAAAGGAGATGAGGACATGGCCAAAGAGATCGTAGAGATCCCAACGGAACGGCTGCTGCCCAACCCCTACCAGCCCCGCAAGCAATTCAGCAGCGAGGAAATGCTGGGGCTGGCAGACTCCATTCAGCAAAACGGCGTGTTGCAGCCATTGCTGGCACGGCGGATCAACAACAGTGATTATTATGAGCTGATTGCCGGGGAGCGGCGGCTGCGGGCGTCCATCTTGGCCAACCTGCAAACGGTGCCCTGCATTGTGCTGGACTGTGATTACCAGGACAGCGCCGTGATCTCCATTTTAGAGAACATTCAGCGAGCGAACTTAAATTTCTTTGAGGAAGCCCTGGCTATTGCGCATTTGCACGAGCATTTTGGACTGACGCAACAGGAGATCGGCAAAAAACTGGGCAAGAGCCAGTCAGCGCTCTCCAACAAGCTGCGACTGCTGCGACTGCCTGCCGATGTGCGGTACTATATTGAGAAAGAAGGGCTGACGGAGCGCCACGCCCGGGCACTGCTGAAAGTGGACGACCCGGAAGTGATGTGGACGGTGCTAAGGGCAGTCACCGACCGCCACCTGAATGTAGAACAGACAGAAACCATGATCGCCCACCTGCTGGGCGAAGATGCGCCGGCGGACAAGCATCGCCGCAAGGTGGTGCCCCTGTTTCGAGATGTGCGTATCTTTGTCAATACTGTAAACAAGGCCATTGCCACAATGCAAGCCAGCGGTATTGATGCGGTCAGTAATAAAACAGAGACAGACGATTATATCGAATTCCATGTACGCATACCCAAGCATACAGACGAAAGCACTACACAATCCTCTGCAAATGCAGACAAACCTGCTTAAAACGGGAAACCGTTTTAACATATTCTCCTCTTTTCATCACACGGGATGGCTCGGCGGCAACGCCGGGCCATTCTGTGTTTCATGTGAAACACAGCGTAGGCTCGCAATTTATATGTTTCATGTGAAACACGCCGGAAAAGCAGTCCAATGTTGTTTCATGTGAAACACGAAAACGGCGCCACAAGATATGGTATGGCCAAATTCGACAGCCACAAATCTCCAAAAATAATACGCGCTGTTTCACGTGAAACCCTTGAAGCAGACGGGACTTTGTTGTATAATACCAATCGGAGGTGCCGATATGGGAAAAACCATTTCAATTTTTAATCAAAAAGGCGGCGTGGGCAAAACCACCACTTGCGTCAATTTGGCGGCTGCTTTAGGCGCCAAGGGCAAAAAGACTTTGCTGGTAGACGTTGACCCCCAGGGCAACAGCACCAGCGGCGTAGGTGTGGATAAAAGCGAAATTGAGTATTCCACCTATGATATTTTGGTGGTCAACCAGCCTGCCCGTGCGATTTTGCACGAAACGCCCTTTAAGAACCTGGATTTGCTGCCGGCGAACATGAACTTGGCCGGAGCGGAGCTGGAGCTGGCGGAGACGGAGGATCGGTTTCGTGCGCTAAAAAAAGCCATTGCCACCCTGGTGGTGGAGTATGACTATATTATCATTGACTGCCCGCCCAGCTTGGGGTTGCTGAGCCTGAATGCACTGGTGGCATCAGACACCCTGATCGTACCCCTGCAATGCGAATATTACGCCTTGGAGGGCTTGAGCCAGTTGCTTAGCACCGTGCGCACGGTCAAACAGCACTATAATCCCCACTTAGAGCTGCAAGGGGTGGTCTTTACCATGTATGACAGCCGGTTAAAGCTGACCCAGCAGGTGGTAGACGAGGTGGAGAAATACTTCCCCGGCAAAACCTACCACACCATGATCCCCCGCAGCGTCAAGCTGGCAGAAGCCCCCAGCTACGGCAAGCCGGTGCTGTATTATGAAAAATACTGTAAGGCCAGCTTTGCGTATAAAAAGTTGGCAGACGAGGTGGTTAAGCAGAGCCGTTGACCCGGCTCTATAATATAATAGGTATAGGAAAAGCGGAGGAAATGCGATGGCAAATAAAAAATCCGGCCTGGGCAAAGGACTGGGCCAGTTGTTTTTAGAGAATTCCGTTGATGAGTTGGTGGCAAACAACACGCTGCCCTTAGAGGAGATCGTACCCAACAAGGAGCAGCCCCGAAAGACCTTTGACGAAACGGCGTTGGAGGAATTGGCGGAGAGTATTCGCCAGCACGGCGTGTTGCAGCCCCTTTTGGTGCGGCCCCTGCCCGGCGGCGGGTACCAGCTGGTGGCCGGTGAGCGGCGATACAGAGCCAGCCGCATCGCCGGACTGCGAGAGGTGCCGGTGGTGATCCGGGAATTGTCCGATGTGGAGACCATGGAGATCGCCATTATTGAGAACTTGCAGCGTGAGGATCTGAATCCCATTGAGGAAGCGGAGGGGCTGCAAGCGCTGATCGATCGCTGCGGTTTTACCCAGGATCAGGTGGCAGCCAGCGTAGGCAAGTCCCGCCCGGCTATTGCCAACAGTCTGCGGCTGCTTAAGCTGCCCCCGGAAGTGCGGGAGATGACCAAAAGCGGCACCATTTCTGCCGGTCACGCCCGGGCGCTCCTGGGACTGCCCAATGAAGCGCTGATTTATGCGGCGGCGGAGCAAATCGTTTCACACAAACTTACGGTGCGGGATGTGGAAAAGCTGGCCAAGCGCAGCCAGCAGGAAGCCGGTGCGGCACCCAAGCCCCGATCCCGACGGGACGCGTTTTATGACGAGGTGGAACTGGCGCTGAAGGAGACCTTGGGCCGCAAGGTGCGCGTGGTGCCCGGCCGGGGCAAAGGCACGCTGGAAATTGAATTTTATTCCAATGAAGATCTGAAAGATTTGGCTAATAAGTTAGGAGAATAAAAGTATGCTGGATATGAAATTTGTGCGGGAAAATCCCGAACTGGTAAAGGAGAACATCAAAAAGAAATTTCAGGACGAAAAGCTGCCCCTGGTGGATCAGGTAATCGAACTGGACGAGCGTCGTCGGGCTGCCATGACCAAGGCAGACGAGCTGCGTGCAAACCGCAACAAGCTGTCTAAGGAGATCGGCGCTTTGATGGCGCAGGGCAAGAAGGAAGAGGGCATGGCTCTGCGCCAAAAGGTGGCGGATCAGGCCAAGGAGCTGGAAGAACTGACCAAAGAGGCCAATGAGCTGAACGAGCAGGTCACCAAGATCATGATGACCATTCCCAATATCATTGACCCCAGTGTGCCCATCGGTAAGGATGACAGTGAAAATGTAGAGGTGGAGCGCTTTGGGGAGCCGGTGGTGCCGGACTTTGAGGTGCCGTACCATACGGACATTATGGAGCGTTTTGACGGTATTGATCTGGACGCTGCCCGCAAGGTGGCCGGTAACGGCTTCTATTACCTGATGGGCGATATTGCCCGGCTGCACTCTGCGGTCATCAGTTATGCCCGTGACTTTATGATTGACCGTGGCTTTACCTATTGTGTGCCGCCGTTTATGATCCGCTCCAATGTGGTTACCGGCGTAATGAGCTTTGCCGAGATGGACGCCATGATGTACAAGATTGAGGGTGAGGACCTGTACCTGATCGGTACTTCCGAGCACTCTATGATCGGCAAATTTATTGATACCATCACCCCGGAGAGCGAGCTGCCCAAGACCCTGACTTCTTACTCTCCCTGCTTCCGCAAGGAGAAGGGCGCGCACGGCATTGAGGAGCGTGGCGTGTACCGTATCCATCAGTTTGAGAAGCAGGAGATGATCGTGGTCTGCAAGCCGGAGGAGAGCAAAATGTGGTTCGACAAGCTGTGGCAGAACACGGTGGACCTGTTCCGCAGCCTGGATATTCCGGTGCGCACCCTGGAGTGCTGCTCCGGCGATTTGGCAGACTTGAAAGTCAAGAGCGTAGACGTGGAGGCCTGGTCCCCTCGCCAGAAGAAATATTTTGAGGTGGGCTCCTGCTCCAATCTGTCCGACGCCCAGGCCCGCCGCCTGAAGATCCGTGTTAAGGGCGAGCACGGCAACTACCTGGCCCACACCCTGAACAACACGGTGGTGGCGCCCCCCAGAATGCTCATCGCCTTCCTGGAGAACAACTTGCAGGCAGACGGCAGCGTACTGGTGCCCAAGGCCTTGCAGCCGTATATGGGCGGCAAAGAGCGCCTGGTGCCGAAAAAATAATAGTGTTCCACGCCAAACAGCGCCTGTCTGCGGACGGGCGCTGTTTTATTGTGGGTTTATAAATGCGGCTCGATGTGGGCATCGAGCCCTACAAATACTATATTCTATCGGTCATAAAACCTCGTAGGGGCGGCAATCTGCCGCCCGCGAGCAAAAAGCGCCCATTCCGCTTTATGCAATTCCACCAAAAACAATGTGAACCGTGTAACACGATAGTAGGCGTGTTTTGAGAAATGGGGGAGAAACACCGGGAAAAAGGCGGAAAATTGTTCCGAAACTGGATGAAATTGTGAACTTGTAACAAATAATTTCGGCTTATTCAAAAATATGCCCAAAAACATCGTTAAAAGATTATCAATTTTTAGTGGTATGGTAGATTTGTGCCCAAAAGGCTTGCAAAGGCAAAGGCTTTTCAGTATGATATAGATGGATTAGCGGAACACCGCTATGATAGTAAGTACGACTTGGAGGCAATAAAATGGCAAGAGAAATCATCGACAGCGTAGAAAAGCTGGAGGCGGAGCTGAACCGTGTGCGCGCAGCGCAGCGGGAGTTCGCCACTTACACCCAGGAGCAGGTGGATAAAATCTTCTTTGCGGCGGCCATGGCTGCCAACAAGGCAAGAATTCCCCTGGCCAAGATGGCGGTGGAAGAGACCGGCATGGGCTTGGTAGAAGACAAGATCATCAAGAACCACTACGCGGCAGAGTACATTTATAATGCATACAAGAACACCAAAACCTGCGGCGTGATCGAGGAAGATAAGGCCTACGGTATTAAGAAGATCGCAGAGCCTCTGGGCGTGATTGCGGCGGTGATCCCCACCACCAACCCCACCTCTACGGCCATCTTTAAGACCCTGATTTGCCTGAAGACCCGCAACGGCATTATCATCTCTCCCCATCCCCGGGCCAAGAAGAGCACCACTGCTGCGGCCAAGATCGTGCTGGACGCTGCTGTGGCAGCCGGCGCACCGGAGGGGATCATCAGCTGGATTGACGCACCGTCTCTGGATATGACCAACCTGCTGATGAAAGAGGCAGACACCATTTTGGCAACCGGCGGCCCCGGTATGGTAAAGGCCGCGTACTCCAGCGGCAAGCCTGCCCTGGGCGTTGGCGCCGGTAACACCCCTGCCATTATTGATGATACCGCAGATATTAAGCTGGCGGTGAACTCGATTATCCATTCCAAGACTTTTGATAACGGTATGATCTGCGCCTCCGAGCAGAGCTGCATTGTGGATAAGAAGATCTACAAGGCGGTGCGCAAGGAATTTGAGGATCGAGGCTGCTACTTCCTGAAAGCGGACGAGATTGACAAGGTGCGCAAAACCATTATTATCAATGGCGCCCTGAACGCAAAGATCGTGGGTCAAAAGCCGGTGACCATTGCGGCACTGGCCGGCGTGACCATTCCAGAGGAGACCAAGGTGCTCATCGGCGAGGTGGAGAGCGTAGACATTAGCGAGGAATTTGCCCACGAAAAGCTGAGCCCGGTGCTGGCTATGTATAAATCCGAGAACTTTAATGACGCACTGGAAAAGGCTGCCCAGCTGATTGCAGACGGCGGCTACGGTCATACCTCTTCCGTATATCTGAATGCTGTGACCGAGCAGGAGAAGCTGGACGCATTCTCCGCCAAGATGAAGACCTGCCGTGTGCTGGTGAACACCCCGTCCTCTTTCGGCGGTATCGGCGACCTGTACAACTTTAAGTTGGCACCGTCCCTGACCCTGGGCTGCGGCTCCTGGGGCGGCAACTCCGTGTCTGAGAATGTAGGGGTCAAGCACCTGGTGAACATCAAAACCGTTGCAGAAAGAAGGGAAAATATGCTGTGGTTCCGTGCCCCGGAGAAGGTATACATTAAGAAAGGCTGCCTGCCGGTGGCGCTGGACGAAGTGGGCAATGTGATGCAGAAGAAAAAGGCATTCATTGTTACGGACAGCTTCCTGTATAAGAATGGCTACACCAAGCCTATCACCGATAAACTGGACGAAATGGGTGTGACCCACACCACATTCTTTAATGTGGCACCGGACCCCACCCTGGCTTGCGCCAAAGAGGGTGTGGCTGCCATGAACGCTTTCCAGCCGGATTGCATTATCGCCGTTGGCGGCGGCTCCGCTATGGACGCCGGCAAAATCATGTGGGTGATGTACGAGCACCCGGAAGTGGACTTCCTGGATCTGGCTATGCGCTTTATGGATATTCGTAAGCGTGTGTACACCTTCCCCAAGATGGGCGAAAAGGCGTACTTTATCGCCGTTCCCACCTCAGCCGGTACCGGTTCCGAGGCAACGCCCTTTGCCGTAATTACCGATGAGCGCACCGGCGTGAAGTACCCGCTGGCGGATTATGAGCTGATGCCCAATATGGCGATTGTGGACGCAGACTTCCACATGACTGCGCCTAAGGGTCTGACTGCTGCTTCCGGTATTGACGCAGTGACCCACTGCCTGGAGGCTTACGCTTCCATGATGGCTACCGATTATACCGACGGTCTGGCGATCCGCTCTTTGCAGATGATCTTCCAGTACCTGCCCCGCGCCTACGACAACGGCCCCAACGATCCGGTGGCTCGTGAGAAGATGGCCAACGCAGCCACCATGGCCGGTATGGCATTTGCCAACGCGTTCCTGGGTGTGTGCCACTCTATGGCCCATAAGCTGGGCGCGTTCCACCACCTGCCCCACGGTGTGGCAAACGCACTGATGATCGACTATGTACTGCGGTTCAACGCGGCGGAAGTACCTGCCAAGATGGGCACCTTCCCCCAGTATGACCACCCCCACACCCTGGCGCGCTATGCCGAGGTGGCAGACGCTCTTGGCGTTAAGGGTCGCACGGATGCTGACAAGCTGGAAGGCCTAATCAAGAAGATCGACGAGCTGAAAGACTATGTTGGTATTAAGAAGAGCATTCAGGAATACGGCGTGGACGAAAAGCATTTCCTGGACACCCTGGACGATATGGTGGAGCAGGCATTCGATGACCAGTGCACCGGCGCCAATCCCCGCCTGCCTCTGATGAGCGAAATTAAGGATATGTATCTGCGTGCCTACTACGGCAAAGAATAAGGGAGGTTATCTGTATGAAAGCACTGAAAGAGCGCGAGCATAAAGTTATCTATAAAGACGGAGACAAGGTCGTCAAGGTGTTTGACGAGACCTTTTCCAAGGCCGATGTGCTTAACGAGGCACTGAATATGGCTCGGGTAGAAGAGACCGGTCTGCGGATTCCCAAATTGCTGAATGTCAGCAAGGTGGACGGCAAGTGGGCCATTACCAGAGAGTATATTGAGGGTACGCCCCTGAGCCAACTGATGGCACAGCACCCGGAGAAGCAGGACGAGTACCTGAATACCTTTGTGGATATTCAGTTGGAGATCTTGGGCAAAACCTGCCCCCATCTGAATAAGATTAAGGACAAAATGCACGCCAAGATCAGCGCCTCCGACTATGAGGCCACCCTGCGCTATGACCTGCACAACCGCTTGGAGGGGATGAAACCCCACAAAAAGGTGCTCCATGGCGACTACTGCCCCAGCAATGTGATCGTGACACCGGATGGCCGGTATTACATTATCGACTGGGCGCATGCCACCCAGGGCAACGCCTCTGCGGACGCGGCCCGCACTTACCTGACCTTTACCCTTAGCGGCCAGAGCGATGTGGCAGAGAAGTACCTGGCGCTGTTCTGCAAAAAAGCGGATATTCCCAAGCAGCTGGTGCAGCAGTGGATGCCCATTGTGGCCTGCTCTGAGAGCACCAAGCACATTCCCGGCGAGCGGGAAGTGCTGGACCGCTGGGTCAATGTGTTTGACTTCCAATAATCAGCCCCCCTCCATGTTGGGTTCCCTGCCCAACAAGGTGTGTACCCCGACAGTGCGCCCCCCTGCGCTGCCGGGGTCTTTTTTAGGAATCATGCGGTGGGAGCAGTCCCTGCCGCTGCTGTAATACTTCCCCTCTCTGCATAATCCCCAAAAAATGTTAAATCCTATTGACAGGGTATGCATTGTGTGGTATTTTTTAATTCAAAGTTTAGATGAAAGGGCGTGCGGGTATGCAGGTGTATGCGGACAATGCGGCCACCACCAGAATGAGTGACCGGGCGGTGCAGGCCATGCTGCCGCTGTTGCAAGAGAATTTTGGCAACCCCTCATCCTTGCATTCTGTGGGGCAGCGGGCCAAAGAAGCGCTGGAGAATGCCCGGGACAGCATTGCTGCGGACCTGGGCGTCTCGCCCAAGGAGATTTATTTTACCTCCGGCGGGTCGGAGGCGGACAACCAGGCCATTCGCTCGGCGGCGGCTATCGGTCGTCGCAAGGGCAAGACCAAGATCATTTCTTCCGCCTTTGAGCACCACGCGGTGCTGCACACTTTGGCGGCGCTGGAGAAAGAGGGCTTCACCGTAGAGCTGCTGCCGGTACATGAGAACGGGATCGTTCGCCCGGCGGAGCTGGAAGCAGCCCTGGACGAGAACACCTGTTTGGTAACCATTATGGCCGCCAATAATGAGATCGGCACCTTGCAGCCGGTGGCAGAGATCGGCAAAATTTGCCGTGCCCACGGGGTGCTGTTCCATACGGATGCGGTGCAGGCGGTGGGGCATACCCGGCTGCATATCACACAGAGTGATATTGACCTTTTGTCCCTGTCTGCGCACAAGTTTCACGGTCCCAAGGGCGCCGGGGTGTTGTACGCCCGCCGCGGGGTGGCGCTGACCAATGTAATTGAAGGCGGCGCCCAGGAGCGGGGCAAGCGGGCCGGTACGGAGAATGTGCCTGCCATTGTGGGTATGGCTGCTGCGCTGCATGAGGCCATGGAAAATCTGGATCGGAACGCCGCGTATGTAACGGAGCTGCGCCGCACATTGGAAGATCAATTAAGCCGGATCCCGGAGAGCCGGATCAACGGCGACCGGGCGCTCCGGCTGCCGGGCACGCTGAATATGTGCTTTGCGGGCATTGAGGGCGAGAGCCTGCTGCTCCTGCTGGATCAGGCAGGTATCGCAGCGTCCTCCGGTTCCGCCTGCACCAGCGGCAGCCTGGATCCCAGCCATGTGCTTCTGGCTATCGGCGTACCGGTGGAGGTGGCCCACGGCTCCCTGCGGCTGTCTCTTAGCGGGGAGAACACGCCGGCGCAGGTGGCGCATATTGCCGAGACGGTGCCCCGGGTGGTGGCGTATCTGCGCTCCATCAGCCCGGTTTGGGAGCAAATGCAAAACGAGAAAGCGTAAAGAACAGGAGCGAAAAGATGGCTTTGTATTCCGATAAGGTGATGGACCATTTTATGAACCCCCGCAATGTGGGCAAGCTGGATAACCCCTCCGGTGTTGGCCAGGTGGGCAACGCCCGCTGCGGCGATATTATGAAGATGTATATTCAAGTGGAGGACGGCGTGATCACGGATGTGAAGTTCAACACCTTTGGCTGCGCCTCTGCCATTGCCAGCAGCTCTATGGCAACGGAGCTGATTAAGGGCAAGCCCATTGACCAGGCGCTGGCGCTGACCAATCAGGCGGTAGCGGAAGCGCTGGACGGCCTGCCTGCAATCAAAATGCACTGTTCCGTCCTGGCCGAGGAGGCCATCAAGGCGGCGGTGAAAGATTATTATGACAAGAACGGCATTGCCTACGACCCGGTGGCCTTTTGCCCCGGCGACTGCGCCCATTGCCATGAATAACCCGGTGTAAGGGAGGAGAAAACCATGATACGGGATATACAAGATGAAATTATGCGGCTGAAAAAGGAAAACGATGTGTGTATTCTGGCTCATTTGTACCAGAACGACGCCATCTTAGAGGTGGCGGATTACACCGGCGACTCCTTTGCCCTGGCCAAATTGGCTCAGACCGTGCCCAACAAGACGGTGCTCATGTGCGGTGTGCGCTTTATGGCGGAGACAGTGAAGATGCTGGCGCCGGACAAGCGGGTACTGCTGAGCAATCCGGACGCCGGCTGCCCTATGGCGGAGCAGATGGACCGGGAAGTGATCCAACAGGTGAAAGAGAATTACCCGGATTATACCGTGGTGGCGTATATCAACACCACGGCGGAGCTTAAGACGGTGTGCGATGTGTGCGTTACTTCTTCCAGTGCGGAAAAGGTGATCCGCAAGATCGACAACGACAAAATTCTCTTTATCCCGGACTGCAATTTGGGGGACTATGTGTCTCGCCAGGTGCCGGAGAAGACCTTTAAGCTGCTTAACGGCGGCTGCCCCACCCATGCCCGGCTTACTGCCCGGGATGTGCAGGCGGCCAAGGCCAAGCATCCCCAGGCGCTGTTTTTGGTGCACCCGGAGTGCGTGCCTGCCGTTGTGGAACAGGCGGATTATGTAGGTTCTACCACCGGCATTATGCATTATGCCATGCAGAGCGACGCCAAAGAATTTATCATCGGTACGGAGAACAGTATTTGCGAGCACCTGCAAATGCAGTGCCCGGACAAGCGCTTTTACCCCCTGTCCAAGGACTGCGTGTGCCACAATATGAAGGCCACCACCCTGGGCGATGTGCTGGGCTGCCTGCAAGGCACCGCCGGTGAGGAGATCACCGTGCCCCCGGAGATTGCGGAAAAGGCCGTGCGCTGCATTGACCGTATGATGGAACTCTCCCAGTAAAGCAGAATAGATAGAAATACATAAGGACGGCTCCGGCCGTCCTTTGTTTGTTGTGAAATCTCTCCAATGCCTCCGGCGCAATCCCCCCTGCGGCTACGCCGCTTTCCGCCTAACCGGCGCCCGTCCCCTCTGTCGCTGCGCCACATCTCCCCGCACTGCGGGGAGTCACCCTTTGCAAGGGGGGCCAAGATTTTGTAACCGATCAGCCTCCCTTGTGTAAAGGGAGGTGGCTGCGAGCGTGCGAGCAGACGGAGGGATTGTCCGCTACAACGGATTTCCCACAACGCCCCGCAAAAATGTTGACCTTTGCCCCCGGTTGTGCTAAACTTGTATTCGTATTATTATATAAAACAAGCGGAGGTACTTTTTTATGGATAATTCTGAGAAAACACTGGAAAAGCTGGTTACCCTCAGCAAGGGGCGCGGCTTTGTGTATCCCGGCTCTGAGATTTACGGCGGCCTGGCCAACACCTGGGACTACGGCCCCTTGGGCGTGGAACTGAAAGAGAATATCAAAAAGGCTTGGCGCAAGAAGTTCATTCAGGAGAATAAATATAATGTTGGTCTGGACAGCGCCATTTTGATGAACCCCCAGACCTGGGTGGCCTCCGGCCATTTGGGCGGGTTCTCCGATCCGCTGATGGATTGCTGCGCTTGCAAGACTCGCCACCGTGCGGACGATCTGATCGAGGCTTTTGACGGCACCAATGTGGCCGGCTGGACCAACGAACAGATGAGCGACTATATTAAGGAAAAGAACATTCCCTGCCCCAACTGCGGCGCCCACGATTTTACGGACATTCGCCAGTTTAACCTGATGTTCAAGACCTTCCAGGGTGTTACCGAGGACAGCAAGGACGAGATCTATTTGCGCCCGGAGACGGCACAGGGCATTTTTGTGAACTTTGCCAATGTGCAGCGCACCACTCGTAAGAAAATTCCTTTCGGCGTGGCCCAGGTAGGCAAGTCTTTCCGTAACGAGATCACCCCCGGCAAGTTCATCTTCCGCGTGCGCGAGTTTGAGCAGATGGAGCTGGAGTTCTTCTGCAAGCCCGGCACGGATTTGGAGTGGTTCGATTACTGGCGCAGCTTCTGCCGTGACTGGCTGTATTCTCTCAATATGAAGCCGGAGAACCTGCGGCTGCGTGACCACGATCCGGAGGAGCTTTGCTTCTACTCCAAGGCCACCACGGACTTTGAGTACCGCTTCCCCTTTGGCTGGGGCGAGCTGTGGGGCGTGGCGGACCGTACCGACTACGATCTGACCCAGCACATTAAGACCAGCGGCAAGAATTTGGAATACTTTGACCAGACCACCGGCGAGAAGTATGTGCCCTATGTGATCGAGCCGTCCCTGGGTGTGGAGCGGCTGTTCCTGGCGCTGCTCACCGAGGCGTACGATGAAGAAGTGATCGACGCAGAGAAGAACGACACCCGCGTGGTGCTTCACTTCCACCCGGCCATTGCGCCCTTTAAGGCTGCAGTGCTGCCCCTGAGCAAGAAGCTCAGCGATCAGGCGGGCGAAGTATTTGACACCCTGTCCAAGAAGTTCAATGTGGACTTTGACGACGCCGGTTCCATTGGTAAGCGCTATCGCCGCCAGGACGAGATCGGCACCCCCTATTGCATTACCTATGACTTTGATTCCGTAGAGGACGGTTGTGTCACTGTGCGTGACCGCGACACCATGGAGCAGGTGCGCCTGCCCATTAGCGAGCTGACCGCCTTTATTGAGAGCAAGCTGGAATTCTAAGTAAAAGCGAAAGGCATTTCTTATGGAATTGAACCGCAAGCAAATTAAATCCCAGGCGCGCATACTGGTGCAGAACAAATGGGGCTCCCTGTTTGTAATCACCTTTGTGGTGATGGTGCTCACCGGTATGGGTATGTTTAATAACTCCCAGATTAATCTGGTCAAGCAGATCTCCAATTATAATCATGCCAGCGACTATGGCAGCTGGGATAATCGTGAGGATAACCCGCTGGATGAGTTTGATTTCGACGATCAGGATGAGGACGACAACCCGCTGGAGGATTTTGACGGCACCGGCGCCATTACCCCGGTAGCGACCAGTAACAATACGGCAGAGACCATGTCCGTTGCGGCGCTGGCCGGGTTCGGTGCGCTGTTCAGCTTGGCAGCTTTGTTGCTGTCGCCCTTGAATGTGACCCTGGACGGCTACTATGTGTACTTTGTGCGCACGGCGCCACCGGTACGCCTGAGTGCGGATCTGGGCCAGGTGTTTAAGAACACCTTTAACAAGCACTATTCCGGGCGGTTGCTGTTGGTGATTTTAGGTGGTTTGTTCACTTTCCTGTGGTCGCTGCTGTTGATTATCCCCGGCATTGTGTACAGTTACGGTATTTATTTTGCCAACGAGTTGATGGTGGATAACCCCAACCTGTCACCGATGGAAGCGCTGAAGCTTAGCCGTCGTATGGTAGACGGTCACCGTGGCGAGTTGTTCCGTCTGGATCTGAGCTTTATTCTGTGGTGGTTGCTGATGGCGTGCACCGCCGGGATTGCCGGCATTTATGTGCTGCCCTATTACAAGACCACCCGGGCGCTGTATTATCAGAATTTCCGTATGCGCGCCCTGGCCACCGGTCAGCTGACGGAGGATGACTTCCTCAGCGAGGCGGAGCGAATGGCCAAGTATGGCGCTTATGGCGCCTATACAGCGCCCCGCCGGGAGCAGCAGCCCATGAACGGTCAGTATAATCCGTATACCCCGCCTGCGGCAGACGATTTTCGGTCTTATGAGCAGTACGGCTACGGCGGCACCCAGCAGGGAACGAATCCACCGGAGCAGCCCCAGGCGCCCGGTGCCCCGACTGCCGATGGGCAGCAGCCCACCCAACAGCCGCCGGTGTGGAACCAGACCCCGCCTGCGGAACCACCGGTGTGGAATCAGACTCCGCCTGCGGATCCTACCGATGGTACGGACGAATAAGTATAATTGTATAAAACAAAAGAGCACCCACCGGGTGCTCTTTTTTGATAGAGTTGCATAACCGTATTTTGTTGGCCTCGTAGGGGCGGCAATTTGCCGCCCGAGTGAATTGCACGCAGTGCAAGAGACACGAGGCTCCAAATGCGTTAGCATTTGGGAGAAACAGTCCGGGGGACTGTTTCGTAGCGAGTGCATCAATCCCTCCGTCAATGCCTAGCGGCATTGCCACCTCCCTTGTAAAGGGGGGATGCGGCGTAGCCGCAGGGGGGGATTTCGCCGCATTCGCATCACTACCGGAATTGGCAGGCGGCAATCTGCCATCCCTGCAATAAATGACAATCCGTTGTTGCTCACTCCACCCGCTTGCCGTTTTTGAAGGCGTAGCTGATGGTGCCGTCCGGGGTTACCAGACCGGTGACCTTGCCACTCCAGCATTTGGGCAGGGCACCGCCAATGAGCATTTCTGCAATGCCGGCGGTCACGCCAAAGTTGCCGTCGATCTGGAACGGCGGGTGGGCGTCCAGCAAATTGGGATAGGAGCCGCCGCCCCGCACCCGGATCAGCGCCTTGGGGTTAATGGGGCGCAGCTGATTTTCGATCAGCCGCAGGGCATTCTCGCCGTCGCCCAGCCGTGCCCACAGGCACACCTTCCACCCCAGGGACCAGCCGGTGCCGCCAAAGCCCCGCTTTAGCAGGGACTGCTTGGCTGCCGCTTGCAGCGCGTCGCTTTGCACCCGGTGAGAGGGGTAAATGCAGTACAGGTGGCTCACATGGCGGTGCTCCACCTCGGTCTCTCGGTAATTTTCCGCCCATTCCGGTACCCGGCCGTCCGGCGCGGGGGCTACCTGGTCAATGACCGGTGCGTCCAGCCCCAGCGCTCGGCAGTTCTCCATAAAATCGTGGAGAATTTCCCGATCCATGGAGGGCATATAGGTTACGGCGCTGCGCTGCCCATTGTCCGTGAATGTATTTTCCGGGCTGATGGAGGGGCAGGTGACCGGTTGACCGTTGTGCGCCGTCATACTTGAATGAAAGAATGCCAGCGCGCCGGCGAACATGTCTTTCAGCTTTTCGTCAAAGGCCGGATCCTTTTGGTACAGGCTGTGGGTGTATAGTTGGTTCAGAATCCAGGCGCCGCTCATAAACCAAACGGCGTAGCAGCTGGAGTCGCCGTCGCCGTCCGGGAACCCGGCCGGGTAGGTGGCGCCCCAAATATCGCTGTTGTGGCAGGCGCACCAGCCATCGGCGTCAAAGTACGCCTTGGCGGTGGATGCGCCGTTTACCGCCAGCTTTTCCGCAAAGTCCACCAGCGGCGTGAAACATTCGCCCAGCCCTACTGCGTCTGTGGGCCAGTAGTTCATCTCGGTGTTAATATTGGTGGTGTAGCTGGAGGACCAGGGCGCGCGCACCTGCTCGTTCCAGATCCCTTGCAGGGTCATGGCGTTGGTGCCCGGCCGGGAACCGGAGACCGTCAGGTACCGCCCGTACTGGAACAGCAGGGCGATTAGGCTTTGGTCGCTTTTGTCCTTTTGCATGCGTTTTAGCCGCACATCGGTGGGCAGGCTGTCGTCGCCCCCCTCCAACTCCAGGGTCACCCGATCCATCAGAGCGGAGAAGTCCGCAATGTGGGCGGCCAGCAGCGTGGGGTAGTCTGCCGCACCGTCAAAGTAGGCCAGCATACGAGCCTTTTCGTCTGCGGTGGGCATGGAGCGGAAGTCCACATAAGAGGTGGCCATGGACAGCAGCAGCGTTACTTCCTTGCGGTTCTCAATCCGCAGGCTGTCGCCGGTGCAGGCCACTTGGCCGTCTGCCCGCAGCCCGGCGCAAAAGCGCATACCCCGGCTGCCTTGCACCACCGTCTCTCCCTTATTATAGTAAGGGGGCATACACACCTCCGGCGCTTGGCCGGTGAGCAGCAGGGTGCCGTCCTGAGCGGTAACAGTGCTTTGCAGCAGGCTGTCCAGTCGGCATGTGGCGCTAAAGGGCCGTTCGCTCTCAATATGTACCACCACCAGCTGGGCGGGGTGGGAGACGAACACCGTCTGGGTCAAGCCGTCCGCTTGGGTCACCGCCACGCCGGTGCGCAGGTCCAGGGTGCGGCTGTAATTCTTTTTGTACGCCCGGTCGTAGTCAATGCGCAGATTGCCCAGGGGCAGGTACGCCTCGCTCCAGTGGCCGTGCATATCTCGGTTGAGAATGTCCTTGGCCTTGGCGTAGTCCTTGGCAAAGATGGCCTCCCGGCAAGCAGCCAGGTACTTGTGGGCGTCTGCCTTGTTTTGATCCTTGGGGTAACCGGACCATAGGCTGTCCTCGTTTAGCGACAGGCGCTCGTGGCGCAGGTTGCCGTAGGTCATTATCCCCAGCCGTCCGTTGCCCAAGGGCAGCGCCTGCTCAAAGCACTTGGCCGGTTTGGTATAGTACAGTTGGTTTTTCAAATCAACACCTCCGTTGTCTTTCTCTATTGTACTGGATATAAAAGGGGATTGCAACAGGATTTGCAAGTTTGGTGATCGGTGAACCCCTCTGTTTGCACGCATGCCGGCTGCGTCGCTGACGGAGGGATTGGACGAAGGCAAACGCCCCATGGAAATACAAAAAAAACATTGCAATTCAAAAACAAAAGGACTACAATAGGGTGCGAAATAGATGAAAAGGAGCGAGCAGAATGAAAAGAAGACCGGTGCCTATTCACGAAACAGGCTATATCTGCGCCTCTCTGGCTATGGTCAGCGGCTTTTTGGAAACTTATACTTATTTATTAAAGGGTGGCGTGTTTGCCAATGCCCAAACCGGCAACTTTGCCCTGCTGGGTATGGCCATCGCCCACGGCGATGTGAAGAAGGTGTTTACCTACCTGATCCCCATGTGCTTTTATGTGGTCGGCATTGCCATGACGGTGACGATGCCCCGCCTGCTGGATGAGAACAAGCTGCTGCGGTGGGATACAGTGTTCGTGGCACTGGAGATCGGCCTGCTGTTTGTGGTGGGCTGCCTGCCAAAATCGGTGCCCTTTACCGTGTCCACCGTAACGGTGGCCTTTATCTGCGCCATGCAGTACAATACGTTTAAGCGCACCAACAATATGGCGTTTTCCTCCACCTTTTGTACCAACAATCTGCGCCAGCTGGCGCTGCATTTTCTGGATTATCTGCGCACCAAGGAGCGCCAGAGCCTAAAGAACAGCCTTACCTATATGATGATCAACGGATCCTTTTTGCTGGGGGCAGTGATCGGTACCCTGTGCGCCCGTTGGCTGGGCGATCGGGCAGTGTGGGTGTGCTGCGGCGTTCTGGTGCCGGTGTTGCTGTCGCTGATCTTTGGCAAGCGGGAGGTAGAGAGCGAACTGCTGGCCGAGGAGCGACAGGAGATGGCCGTGGAAGAACGCGCTTTGGAAGAAGAGCAGCGTGAATTGCAGGACGAAGATAAGGGATCGTAAGCAGACGGAGGGTATCCGCGCCTACGGTTATATACATTAGGACAACTTAAAAAGAGCACCCAACCGGGTGCTCTTTTTTATATATAATAGGTATGCTTGTCCCGCATTTGGCGGGTCGAAGGGTGTCGGCGGGGGCGGCAAGGCCAAAATACCGGTGTCGGGCAGCAAAATAACGGATTTTTGGCTTAAAATCGAGCAAAATGCGGGGTACGAGATATTGTGGATCGTGGACAAAATATGACACAATTTTACCATATCTTGGGAAAAATATGAAATTTGGCAACAAAAAGGTTACAAATTGCAATCTTTGGAAGCCGGATTTCTACCAAACCTACAAAATTTTGCTTTCACGCGGTAAAGCGTGTAAACGAAAGACCACAAGATATTGATTAGCGCGGCAGCATTTTTGTTTTACATCAAACGGGATTTGTGCAACTTCAACAAAAACATCCGGTTTGAAAAGTTGACTTCTTAGTGATTTGTGATATAATCGTCAGCGTCTTAGGGAAATACTAACGGAAAAGGCAGAATAAATTGCTTCTGCTCTTGTGGTGGCTCCCCTCAAAAGAGCCCCTCAATAAAAAACGGCAAGCCTGTTTTCTATTTTCCAAAACAAAAGGAGATTCAGATGATTTATCGATCCAAATCCGGTGGCGTAAAACGCTGGGCAAAGATGCTCACCACAGCTGTGCTGGCCTTTGTGCTGGCCATCGTTGTGTTCGCCTCCACTGCATTCGCTGGCCTGCTCAACGAATATAATGTGGATATTGTGGTAGATGGCGTGACCACCACCGTGACCACCAGAGAAGAGAAACCAACCGAGATCCTGACCAATGCAAACATTACGCTGGAGAGCACCGACAAGCTGGACCTTTCAGGCTTTGAAGCCGGCAAGGGCGGCAAGATCGTGCTGGACCGGCAGCATACTGTCAATGTGGAAGTGAACCACACCATCACCGCCTATGCCGTGTATGCGGATACCGTAGGCGATGCCCTTACAGAGGCGGGTATGGCGCTGCACAGCGCAGACAAGGTGAATTACGCCCTGACCGATCCGGTAACGGACGGCATGGTCATCCGGGTAAATACTGCCTTTACCGTTACCATGACGGCAGACGGCAAGACCCAGAGCTTTGCCATGGTGGAGGGCACCGTGGGCGACCTGCTGGACCTGGCTAAGGTACAGCTGGGTACGAATGATTATGCAGAACCTTCAGCCGCAACATCCCTTAAGGCAGGCATGAAGATTCATGTGTACCGGGTCAGCTACAAGACCGTCACCGAGACGGAGACCCTGTCCTATAAGACGGAGACCAAAACCGACAGCAAGCTCACCGTAGGCAAGACCAAAGTGGAGCAGCAAGGCCAGAACGGCTCCGCCGATGTGACCTATAAAGTGAAGCTGGTTAACGGCAAAGAAAAGACCCGCACGGAAGAGAAGCGGGTGGTTACCAAAAAGCCGGTGAAGAAGATTGTGCGCACCGGTACCAAAGCCGCCGGCGTAAAGGCAAACGGCGTAAAGTCCAGAGGCGGTTATTCCGTGGGCCAGAGCATCCGCGGTCGGTACACCCATTACTGCGCCTGCGCAGTATGCAACGGCAATTCCCGCGGCATCACCACCAGCGGCCGCCGCATTTATAACGGTATGTCAGATCCCCATTATGTGGCCTGCAACTGGCTGCCCCTGGGCTCCGTGATCTCCGTGAACGGCACCAACTACACCGTAGTGGACCGTGGCGGCAGCGGGCTGTCCAGCCAGGGCAGAATTGATATTTTCACCCCGGAGGGGCACGCAGCCTGCTATCGCTACGGCACCGGCAGCTGCTCCATTAAGATCGTTCGTCTGGGTTGGTAAGTTGGTAAAAAAGAACCCCATCGGTATTGCACCGGTGGGGTTTTTACTTTGTAGCGAGTGCATGATTGTGCCGTTGCATTTTGTAGGGGTGGAAACCTGCCACCTGCCAATTCCGGAGGTGCTCTAAATGTATCACGGGCGGATACTATCCGCCCCTACGGCGTTTCTGTTGCCATAACGCCATAAAAAGCCGTAGGGCGGGGGCTTGCTCCCGAGTGAATTGCACGCAGTGCAAGAGACACGAGGCTCCAAATGCGTCAGCGTTTGGGAGAAACAGTCCGGGGGACTGTTTCGTAGCGAGTGCATCAATCCCTCCGAGTTTGCCTACGGCAAACCCACCACCTAACCGGTGCCCGTCCCCTCTGTCGCTGCGCGACATCTCCCCACACCGTGGGGAGTCACCCTTTACAAGGGAGGCATATCGGTTACATCTTTTTAAGCTCCCTTGTAAAGGAAACTGGCGCGCTTGCGCGACTGAGGGATTGCGCCGGAGACGATGGGAAGAACGATCAAAAAACAAGCCGCCGTACCCATGCGGTGCGGCGGCTTTTGCATTCTGTTCATTCACTGACTTTTCTTGGGCTTGGCGTAGGTGGAATAGGTGGTGTAATTCACCTTGCCGCCTACGGTGCGGGTGAGTACATACTGCTTGCCGGTTTTTTTAATGCTGATTTTTACATCCTTGGGCTTTACATTCTTTTGCCCCATTACCTTGCAGGTGAGGGTGCCGTTCTTGGCGGTCATTTGCAGCCGAATGTCCGTGCCGCTGGTGTTCTTAAACTGAAAGTCCGTGGTGTTCCACTGGACGGTAGCGTCCCCGCCCAGGGGTACATAGCTAATCTCCAGCGAGTGGGGCGCCCGGCTGACCACCTGTAAATTGGCGCGGAGAATGCACTCAAAAATGGTGCTGCTCACCTGGCATACCCCGCCGCCCAGGCCGTCTACAAACTCGCCGTCCTGCACCACCTTGGCAGTGGCGTACCCGGCCAGCACCGTGCGCTTGCCCACCGTTTGGTTAAAGCTGAAGGTGCGCCCCGCAGGGATTACCAGGTTGTTCAGCTTGCGAATAGAGGCGGTAATGTTGGCAGTGCGGGTCTCGTTCTTGGCGTCGTAGTAAGTGGTGTAGCTGGCTAGCTCATGGCTGTACCCGCTGCCGCTTTTGCGGTGGAGCGCCGGATAAATGGTAGAGGTATAGCTCTCCCGGAAAGTGGTTTTGGTGTTCTCCGTGGTGGTGACGGTGGTGGTTTCCGTAGTGGTTTCCTGTTTGGTTGTGGTGTCTGTGCCGGCAGCGGGCTTGGCGGCGCACCCGGTAAAGGCGCCCACCACCAGTGCTGCCGCCAGCAAGCAGGTGCAAATGCGTTTCATAACCATTTTACTTCTTTTCTTTATAAGGCTTCTTCACCGTGACCCAGCCGGGCTTGTTTACCTGGCGGGCACGGGCAATGGACAGGGCGTCGCCGGGAATATCGTCCGTAATGGTGGAACCGGCGGCAATGTATGCCCGGTCGCCCACTTCTACCGGTGCCACCAGGTTGGTGTTGCAACCGATAAAGGCGCCGTCGCCGATCTTGCAGCGTCTCTTGTTTTTACCGTCATAGTTGACCGTTACCGTGCCGCAGCCAAAGTTCACCCCGGCACCCACATCGCTGTCGCCAATGTAGGTCAGGTGGGCGCTTTTGGTGCCGGCACCTACGGTACTGTTCTTTACTTCTACAAAGTCGCCGATGTGCACACCGGTGTGCAGCACGCTGCCGCCACGGATTTGTACAAAGGGGCCTGCGTCCGCGCCGTCCTCCACGGTACTGTCCGTCAGCTTCACATTGTCCAGGGTTACCCCGTTGCCCACGGTGCCGTCCATAATATAGGTGTTCGGCCCGATCAGGCAGTCCTTGCCGATGGTGGTGTTCCCCAGCAGGATGGTGCCGGGCAGAATGGTGGTGCCGGTGCCGATCTGTACCGTGTCGGCGATCATCACACCGTCGGTGCAGGGAATGTCCACCCCGTCTACCATCCATTGGTGCATGATCTTGTGGCGCAGGATTTCGTTGAGAATGTGCAGCTGGGCTCGGTCGTTGGCACCCAGTACCACATCGCTGTTCTCTACTACATAGGCGTTGGCGCCGTTGCCGGCACCCAGCAGAATGGAAAGGCTGTCGGTCAGGTAGTACTCATTCTGGGCGTTTTGATTGGTAATCCGATCCAGGGCGTACAGCAGCTTGTCGCCCATAAACCAGTAGCACCCGGCGTTGCTCTCGTTGATCTTTTTTTCTTCCTCGGTGGCGTCCTTGTGCTCCACAATGCACTGGAGCTTACCGTCGGCGCTGCGCTTAATGTGGCCGATCCCGTTGGTGTCCTCCACCAAGGCGCTGATGAGGGTGATGGCGTTGCCCTCGCTTTTGTGCAAAGCGTAGGCACCGTTAATGGTAGGCTCGTCCAGCAGCGGACCGTCGCCGTTCAGAACCAAAATATCGTCTCCCCGGTGGCGCTCAATAAAATCCCGGGCGCACATCACCGCGTGGCCGGTGCCCAGCTGGGGCTCTTGCAGGGCGGTCTCAATGGTTGGATCCAGATTTTGCAGGTGGTCCTCCACCTCCGTATGCCGGTAGCCGGTGATCACGCAGATGGCCGCACACCCGGCGCTCTTTACGGCAGAAACCACATAGTCGATCATGGGCTTCATCAGCACCTTGCACATCACTTTGGGGCAGTCCGCCTTCATCCGGGTGCCTTTGCCCCCGGCTAAAATAATTGCACATTTCATAGGTCTATCGTTCCTTTCCAAACCGGATATTCTTTGATTTGTGCCTTCATTATGCAACAATCGGCGGCGCTTTGCAAGTCTATTTGACAGAAAGCGTATAAAATAATAAAAAAATAAGAAAAAGTATTTGTATTTTGGCCCCCGCTGTGCTATAATTTTACCGCATTATACTGACGCAGTGTAAATTTGCGGGTATATTACAAACTATTTTTTGGAGGTATTCTCAATGGCAAAAAAGTATTGTTACCTCTTCTCTGAGGGTAATGCAAACATGAGAGAACTTCTCGGCGGTAAGGGTGCTAACCTGGCCGAGATGACCAACATCGGCCTGCCGGTGCCCCAGGGCTTCACCATCACGACTGAGGCCTGCACCCAGTATTATGAGGACGGCCGCGAGATCAATCCTGAAATCATGGATGAGATCAACCAGTATATCGTAAAGATGGAAGAGATCACCGGCAAAAAGTTCGGCGACAAGCAGAATCCGCTGCTGGTATCCGTTCGCTCCGGCGCAAGAGCTTCCATGCCCGGCATGATGGACACCATCCTGAACCTGGGTCTGAACGAGGATGTTGTGGACACCATCGCTACCCAGTCCGGTAATCCCCGTTGGGCTTGGGACTGCTACAGAAGATTTATCCAGATGTATTCCGACGTGGTTATGGAAGTGGGTAAGAAGTACTTTGAGGAGCTCATCGATGAGATGAAGACTAAAAAGGGCGTTACCCAGGATGTGGAGCTGGACGCTGACGATCTGAAGGAGCTGGCTTCTCAGTTCAAGGCCGAGTACAAGGCCAAGATCGGCGAGGACTTCCCCACGGATCCTAAGGAGCAGCTGATGGGCGCCATCAAGGCTGTGTTCCGTTCTTGGGACAACCCCCGCGCAAATGTATATCGTCGTGACAACGACATTCCGTATTCTTGGGGTACTGCCGTTAACGTGCAGTCCATGGCCTTTGGTAACATGGGCGATGACTGCGGCACCGGCGTTGCCTTTACCCGTGACCCCGCTACCGGCGCCAAGGGCCTCTTCGGTGAGTTCCTGACCAACGCCCAGGGCGAGGACGTAGTGGCCGGTGTGCGTACACCTATGCACATTCAGGAGATGGAGCAGAAGTTCCCCGAGGCTTTCGCACAGTTCACCCAGGTTTGCCAGACTTTGGAGAACCATTACAGAGATATGCAGGACATGGAGTTCACCGTGGAGCACGGTAAGCTGTTCATGCTGCAAACCCGTAACGGTAAGCGTACCGCTCAGGCTGCTCTGAAGATCGCTTGCGATCTGGTAGACGAGGGCATGAGAACGGAAGAAGAAGCCGTTGCTATGATCGATCCCCGTAACCTGGACACCCTGCTGCACCCGCAGTTTGACGCTGCCGCCATTAAGGCTGCTACCCCGGCCGGTAAGGGCCTGGGCGCTTCTCCCGGCGCTGCTTGCGGTAAAGTTGTGTTCACCGCTGATGACGCTGTGGAGTGGAACGAGAGAGGCGAGAAGGTGGTTCTGGTTCGTCTGGAGACTTCTCCCGAGGACATCACCGGCATGAAGGCTTCTCAGGGCATCCTGACCGTTCGCGGCGGTATGACTTCTCACGCTGCCGTTGTTGCTCGTGGTATGGGTACCTGCTGCGTATCCGGCTGCGGCGACATTGTAATGGACGAGGCCAACAAGCAGTTCACTCTGGCAGGCAAGACCTATCACGAGGGCGACTACATCTCCATTGACGGTTCTACCGGTAATATTTATGACGGTATTATTGCAACCCAGGACGCAACCATTTCCGGCGACTTCGGTCGTATCATGGGCTGGGCCGATAAGTTCCGTGTACTGAAAGTACGCACCAACGCAGACACCCCCGCAGACGCGAAGAAGGCTCGTGAGCTGGGCGCTGAGGGTATCGGTCTGTGCCGTACCGAGCATATGTTCTTTGAGGAAGACAGAATTGCTGCTTTCCGTGAGATGATTTGTTCTGACACCGTTGAGGAGCGCGAGGCTGCTCTGGAGAAGATCCTGCCGTATCAGCAGGGCGACTTTGAGAAGCTGTATGAGGCGCTGGAGGGCTGCCCGGTAACCATTCGTTTCCTGGATCCCCCGCTGCATGAGTTCGTTCCCACTGAGGAAGAAGATATTGAGAAGCTGGCTAAGGCACAGGGCAAGAGCGTTGAGCAGATCAAGGCCATCATTGCTTCTCTGCATGAGTTCAACCCGATGATGGGTCACCGTGGCCTGCGTCTGGCTGTGACTTATCCTGAGATCGCTAAGATGCAGACCAAGGCCGTGATCCGCGCTGCCATCAATGTACAGAAGGCACATCCGGATTGGACCGTGGCTCCGGAGATCATGATCCCCCTGTCTTGCGATGCCAAGGAACTGAAGTATGTAAAGGACATCGTGGTTGCCACCGCTGATGCAGAAATCAAGGCTGCCGGCAGCGATATGAAGTATGAAGTGGGCACCATGATCGAGATCCCCCGCGCAGCTCTGACTGCCGGCGAGATCGCTAAGGAAGCAGAGTTCTTCTGCTTCGGCACCAACGACCTGACTCAGATGACCTACGGCTTCAGCCGTGATGACGCCGGTAAGTTCCTGAACGCTTACTATGACGCCAAGATCTTTGAGAACGATCCCTTCGCCAAGCTGGATCGTGACGGCGTTGGCCAGCTGATGCAGATGGCTGTGAAGAACGGTAAAGCTACCCGTCCCCAGCTGCACTGTGGTATCTGCGGTGAGCACGGCGGTGACCCCAGCTCCGTAGAGTTCTGCCACCAGATCGGTCTGGACTATGTGTCCTGCTCTCCGTTCCGTGTGCCGATCGCGCGTCTGGCCGCTGCACAGGCTGCCATCCGCGAACAGCGCCAATAAGAAGTTGACGCTTGTAGCGTAGGCAAAACAACTGATATAAATACGGTCACACAGTCCGTTTGGATTGTGTGACCGTTATTTTTTTGCCCATTTTCAGATGAATACACCGCAAATCAAGCCGCTGGTTTCACTACGAAATCAGCGGCTTTTTTCGTGCTCAAAAAAATTTTGAAATTTTTTCGCTCAGGGGGTTAAAAAATGAGCCTTCTCGCTGGCTACCTATTGAGGGACAAAACAAGTTTCCTCGTGATCCTTGAAAACAGAATACACACTCAACAGGTACATTCCTGATCGGGGGCGAAAGCCCCAGCTGGATGAAGGTGCGCCACGAACTTCCTGCCCACAAGGGTTATCACGGAAAGCAAGGTTGGTAGCGATTCCGAACCATTCTGAAATATTCGCTTGCTACGGATAAGGCGATGAAACGATTCAGGGACAATGATACTTCCCTATGGGGCTGGCGGAGTACCCGGCAGAGGTGAGATTCCTATGAGTTCGGTCAGCAGCCGAACGCCTGTTGATTTCCTTTTACGCATTTGGGGGATGAGATCGAGTTAAATGCGACCACCAAAGCACAGGACTCCGCTTCCTGTGTTTTGGTGGATCAAGCGATCCAAATCAAACAAGAAGGAGGAAAAGCGAAATGCCAAACTGTAAAACCATAGCGATATGCAACCAAAAAGGCGGCGTGGGGAAAACCACCACGGCAGTAAACCTCGGCGTAGGATTGGCTATGCAGGGCAAGAAGGTGCTTCTCGTGGACGCTGACCCGCAGGGCGACCTTACTACCTGCCTCGGTTGGCAGGACACGGACAGCTTGCCGCAGACCCTTTCCAATAAGCTATCAGCGGTAATGCGGGAAGAACAGCAAGACCCGTTCTCTGGCATTCTCAGCCACGAAGAAAAGGTTGACCTTGTTCCGTCAAACCTTGACCTTTCAGCGTTGGAGATGAGCCTTGTGACTGCAATGAGCAGAGAGAGCGTGATGAAAAACTATCTCAGCCAAGTGAAGGACAGATACGACTATGTGCTGATAGATTGTATGCCGTCCCTCGGCATGATAACGCTCAATGCTCTGACTGCGGCAGACAGCGTAATTATTCCCGTGCAGGCACAGTATCTCCCCGCAAAAGGTATGACGCAGCTTTTATCGACGATTGCCAAGGTGAAGAAGCACACCAATCGGAACCTGACAATCGACGGTATTCTGCTCACGCTTGTAGACGGTAGAACCAATCTTGCCAAAAGTACGGTAGAAGCACTGCGAGAGAACTTCGGTTGTCGGATCAGGATATACCGGACGACCATTCCCATTGCCGTAAAAGCCGCCGAGGTTTCATCTAAAGGGAAAAGCATATATGCCTATGAGCCGAGCAGCACCGTGTCTAAGGCTTACACGAATTTTACGAAGGAGGTGTTAGCCGATGGCAGGCAGAAAGAGCGACTTCACGCTTCCCACGAACACACTCGATGAGCTGTTCTCTACGCAAGAGGAACGGGATGATGCTAAGCTCAGTAAAATCCGAGATATTCCCCTTGAGCTGATCGACGATTTTCCCGACCACCCATTTAAGGTGCGGGACGACGAGGATATGATACAGCTTGTGGAGAGCGTCAAGGAGCGAGGAGTCATTACTCCGGCTACCGTCCGTCAGAAAGAGGACGGCAGATATGAGCTGATTTCCGGTCACAGGCGAAAACGGGCTTGTGAGCTTGCCGGGTTTGAAGCACTCCGCTGCGAGGTCGTAGACCTTGACCGTGACGCCGCCACTGTGCTGATGGTGGAGAGCAACTACCAGCGGTCGCAGATACTTCCCTCGGAAAAGGCGTTTGCCTATAAAATGCGGCTGGAAGCGATGAACAGACAGGGACAGCGATCAGATTTAACTTGTGCACCAGTGGGGCACAAGTTGGATGGTGCAAAATCAAGAGATATTCTTGGCGATGAAGTTGGCGAAAGTCGTGAACAGATTCGCCGATATATCCGACTGACAAATCTTGTACCTGAACTGCTCGACCTTGTGGACGAGGGCAAAATTAAAATGCGCCCTGCGGTGGAGCTTTCCTATTTGGACGAGGACAGCCAGCGGGCGGTGGTTGATGAAATCGACCTGAACCAATGCACCCCGTCCCACGATCAGACCATTCGTATGCGAAAGTTCTTTACAGATGGAAAACTCACGCCGGAGGTGGTGTCCGCCATTATGGGCGAGGAAAAACCAAATCAGCGTGAGAAGATCGTCCTGCGTGGGGACAAGGTGCGAAGTCTGATCCCGAAGAATATCCCCGTAAGCCAAACGGAGGATTATGTGGTCAAAGCGCTGGAGCATTACAGCCGCTTTCTTCGTCAGCGGGCAGAGCGTGACAGCCGATAGACACACGGAGTATGTTTCCTACTGTCCCCTTCCTCACACTCCAACCCCTGAGAACCACCAGACTATCCGAAATAAACTATCTCCTGATTTATCTCTATCTCTCTAAGCTAAATCTATCTAAGAGCAAACGGAGTTCGCACAATTCGGAAAACTGCGTTTTGGCGGTATGATGAAAAGTTGCGCTTCAAAACGCACCTTTGTCGGAGCAGTTCTCATCGGGTAGAATGTAGTCGAAGGGAGTGAAGCGTATGAAATCCAAAATCGCAGTTATTCTACTCGCCGTGCTTCTGTGTCTGACTACGGGATGCAACAACACCTCGCATATTGCAGAACAGCCCGCCCCGGTTTCTTCTTCGGGAAGTAACGAAGCTCCCGACCAAGCGGAAACGGCGCAGGCGACAGAGAAAACGGAGGTTGACCGTCCCAAAAGCACAGAATCGCAAACGGATAGCCGTGCCGCAGAGAACCCGGCAAGCGTATCGGAAAGTGACACCCAAACAACAGAGGTTCCCGATCAGGCTGACCACAGCACGGCAGTGCTGCCACAGCCGAGCGAACCTGAAAAGAAAACAGACGAGTCCGAACGCCGACCGGAAACCGCTGCCCCGACAGAAAAAGAACAGCCCACACCTCCGGCAACTGAGGAATCGACGCCACCGGAACCGCCGAAAGAAGAACTGACTGAGCCGGTCTTTGACATTGACTACTGGATCAGCTTTGCCAAGAGCTACGCTGAGAGCATCGGACTTGTGCTTGACAGCGGAGCCGTGTATTGCTGGGATAACCCCATCGCCGCAGGTGTAAAATGCAAATACACCGAACGGGATATTCGTGGTTATCTCGACCGATATGCCAAGGACGGCGACATCACCGATGTGTGGATTTGGTATGAGCAGACCGGAAGCGGCTCTTATGAAATCTATATCGGCTACGCATAACAACAAAACACATTTCACCCGAAACGCATCGTCATTGCACGGTGCGTTTTTTTATTTTCAAGGAGGTAATCAACACAATGAAAAAGAACCTTTTCAAGCGAGGAATGGCGGGACTGCTTTCCCTCGTGATGTGCCTGACAGCCCTTGTGGGGATTGGCACAACCACTGCCTATGCCGCAGGAGAAAGAGCAGAGGTCTACCTTGTTTCTTTTCCGAGAAGCGGCGATGCTAATATTGATTACAGCGGTACTTGGGGGCATCCCAATCTCCGGTATATGAACGGCTGGCATTCCGGTGAGTCCAAGTACACTACTATTCGAGCAATGCACTCGTATGACGGTAACATCTGTTACTGCATTGAGCCGGGAGTGCAGCAGGATGCCGGCGACACTTATACCAGTAAGGACGAAACCTTTTGGGACAACCTGCCCTCAGACATCAACAGCACCATTTCCCCCTATGATATGAAGCTGTTCATCGGGCGTATTATGCAGTACGGTTACACGGGACCCATCAGCACCTCGTGGCGTTCACAGAACCCTGCTGATGCCGCAACGCTGGCGGAAGCTATGGCAACACAGGTTCTCATTTGGGAAACCGTTGTCGGTGAGCGTGACGAGGACTTCGATTATGTCAGCCCCGGTAGCTACGATGCTGTTAAGGGCGTTATCAGCACCGCCCATCCGCTGTATGACCTGTTTTGCGATTACTATGACAGCATTGAAGCAAGCGTCCAGCGTCACTCTGCCATCCCAAGCTTTATGTCCAAAAACCCGAACAGAGCGCAGAGCGTGGAACTGGAATGGGACGGCAGCAGTTACACCGCTACCCTGACAGACCACAACCGAGTGCTTTCCGATTACAGCTTTTCCGCTAATGAGGATGGCATTTCATTCAGCGTCAGCGGAAACCAGCTCATTATCACAGCAACGGATGCTCCTTCTGACAGCGTAAGAATTACCGCCAATAAGGTCGGTTCAACCCGCCGAGGTATCATTACTTGGACGGATGGAAGATATGCTCCCGGAGGCGGTATTCAGGATATTGTCAGCTACGCTCAAGAGGTTAATGACCCCGTGCAGGCGTTCCTCAATCTGAAGGTGTCCTACGGCTCTGCCAAGATCGTCAAGACCTCGGAGGACGGCAAGGTAGATAACCTCAATTTTACCGTCACCGGCAACGGCATCAATCAGACCGTCAAGACCAACTCCAAGGGCGAGATTCAGATCGACAATCTGATGCCCGGCGTTTACACCGTGACCGAGATGGATTACGACAAGTATGAGCCGCAGGAGTCCCGCCGTTTGACGGTGGTTTCCGGTCAGGTTTCTACCGTGACCTTCAACAACAAGCTCAAGCGTGGAGATTTGCAGGTAGTGAAGTCCTCGGAGGACAATCTCAACGAGGGTGTGACCTTCCACCTTTACGGCACTTCACTCTCCGGCATTGCCGTGGACGAGTATGCCGCAACCGATGCAAACGGCGTGGCGACCTTTGAAGATGTCCTCATTTCCGGTTCCACACCTTATACCGTAGAGGAAGTGGACACTGCTGTTCGCTATGTTGTTCCCGAAGCGCAGTCTGCGCCTATCAACTGGAACGAGGTCACGAACCGCAGCTTCCTCAATATTTTGAAGAAGTTTTCCGTGACCGTTACCAAGAGCGATGCTGAAAACGGCTCTGCACAGGGCGACGCTTCTCTTGCCGGTGCTGTTTACGGCATCTATAAGGGCGAAACTCTTGTGGATACCTACACCACCGACAAAAACGGGCAGTTCATTACCAAGGAGTATATCTGCGATAACGACTGGACGGTGCGAGAGATCACACCCTCCGAGGGTTATCTGCTTGATACCACCGTCCATAAGGTCGGTGCAGAGCCGCAGCTTTATACCGTGGAGCATAATCAGACGGCAAATGATGTGACCGAGCAGGTCGTAAAGGGCAATATCGCCATCATCAAGCACACCGATAACGGTGATACGCAGATTGAAACGCCCGAAAATGGCGCCGAGTTTGCCGTGTACCTGAAAGCCGCAGGCAGCTACGAGGTTGCCGAGGACACCGAGCGTGATTATCTCACCTGTGATGAAAACGGTTTTGCCCAGACCAAGGATATGCCTTACGGCATCTACACCGTCCATCAGGTATCCGGCTGGGAGGGCAGCAAACTGATGCCCGACTTTGATGTGTTCATCTCTCAGAATGGGGCGACTTATCGCTACCTTATCAACAATGCACCCTTTAACAGCTTCATCAAGATCGTGAAGCAGGACGCAGAAACCGGCAAGACCATTCCTTACGCCGGCGCAGGATTCAAGATTTATGACCCGGACGGCAATCCCGTAACAATGACCTTCACTTACCCCACGCCCACCACTATTGATGTGTTCTACACCAATGCAGAAGGTTCTCTTGTCACGCCGGAAAAGCTGTCCTTTGGAAAGGGGTACTCTATTGTCGAGGTACAGGCTCCCTACGGCTATGTCCTCGATGAAACGCCCGTGTACTTCGATGTCACGGAGGATAATTCCACAGAAGAAAGCGGGGTTACGGTAGTAAAAGTGGATAAGCCCAATATGGCACAGAAAGGCACCATCACCGTGGAAAAAACCGGCGAGGTGTTCTTCGGCGTTTCCGTCATCGGCGGCGTAGATGAAAGCGGAAACGAACTGCCCACCATCTATCAGCCGCAGTATGAAAAGGGTGGACTTCCCGGTGCGGTCTATGAGATCATCGCCGCAGAGGATATTATCACGCCGGACGGCACTGTCCGAAATCAGAAGGGCGAGGTTGTGGACACTGTTACAACCGATGAAAACGGCACAGCCGTGAGCCGTGAACTCTATCTCGGCAAATACGAGGTGCGTGAGATCACAGCACCCCACGGGATGGTGCTCAACCCGGAACCCCACTGTGTCGAGCTTGTCTACGCCGGTCAGAATGTTGCCGTAACAGAAACGGCGACTTCGTTCGAGAACGAGCGTCAGAAGGTGGAGATCAGCCTTGTAAAGTCCATCGAGCAGAATGAGCACTTCGGCATTGGCGCAAACGGTGAAATGAAGAACATTTCCTTTGGACTGTTTGCCGCCGAGGAAATCGTATCTGCCAGCGGCACTTCCATTCCCGCAAATGGTCTTGTTGAGATCATCTCTCTGAATGAGGACGGAACGGCGAAAATCAAGACTGACCTTCCTTTTGGAAGCTACTATGTGCAGGAGCTTACTACCGACAGCCACTATATGCTGTCCGATACCAAGTATCCCGTTACCTTTGGGTATGCCAGTCAGGATACAGCGGTGGTGAAAATCACTGTCAATGATGGGAATGCTGTTGAAAACAAGCTGATCTACGGCTCTGTTTCCGGTAAGAAGGTCGATGAAAACGGCGATTCCCTCGGCGGTGCGCTGATTGGACTGTTCCGCACGGATGACGGCGAGTTTACAAAGGAAAACGCTCTGATGACTACCACTTCTGCTGAAGATGGTAGTTTTTCTTTTGAGAGCATCCCTTACGGCACTTGGTATGTCCGTGAGATCGAACAGCCCGCCGGCTTCGTACTGGATGATACCATCTATCCCGTGACGATCAACGCAGACGGTCAGGTCGTGGAGATTGAAATCGTCAACGAGTATGTCCGTGGAAACATCCATCTGACCAAGGTGGATTACGAATATCCTGACAATAAGCTGACCGGAGCGACCTTTGAGGTCTATAAGGACAGTAACGCAAACGGCAAGCTGGACGACAGTGATGAACTGCTCGGCACACTGACCGAAAGGGAAATCGGTGAATACGGTATGAATGACCTGTTCTATGGTCGCTACTTCGTCAAGGAAACCAAAGCCCCGGAGGGTTTTGTCCTCGATACCGGCGTGTATGAAGTGATGATCGACACGGGCGGCAAGACCTACGAGGTGGAGAACAAGGCAGGTGTCGGCTTCGTCAATGATGCTATGCGTGGCAACCTGAAAATTGTCAAGACCTCCTCTGACGGCAAGGTCAAGGGCTTCGCTTTCCGAATTACCGGAGCAAATGGCTATGACATTATCCTTGAAACCAATGACAAGGGTGAGATCTTCATTGACGGGCTTCGCATCGGGGACTACTCCATTTCTGAGGTAAGCAACTCGGCTTCTTCGATGTATGTTATCCCTGCTGATAAGAAGGCAACGGTCAAACTCGGCTCCACAACCATTGTGGAGATGCACAATGTTCTGCGTGATACGCCTAAGACCGGCGATACCACCAATCTGCCGCTGCTCTATGCCCTTGCAGGACTGTCCGCAGTGGGCATCGCTGTGTGCGGCGTTATCGGATTCAAGAAAAAGAAGAAGGAGGATCGTAACTAATGGAACCTAAAACCATCGTGGCTATCGTACTGGTAGCCTTTATCATCGGCGGCTTTATCTTCTTGCAGATTAGATCGAAAAACAAGAAGTGAGCTGATTATCCAAGGGGCGGAGCAAAAACTCCGCCCCTTTTCTACTACCCGAAGGAGGGATTCAATGAATCAACAGAAAACGGTGGAAAGCCGTGTGCTTTCTATCTTGAAGGACTGTCCGAGAGCAAGGTTCGACGATATGATCCTCATTATGCACTACTACAACCGCTATGCGACTTACCTCAGAGCCGGTGGACTGCCTCTCAATGACCTTGCATTCAACTACAAAGTCTACGGACTGCCGTGCTTTGAAACCATCCGCAGGGCAAGGCAGCGTGTGCAGTCGCTTTTTCCGGAATACTCCCGCAACGCCGAGCAGGATGATATGGTTATCATCATCGGCATTCTCTGAGGTAACGGCTATGGAAAAAGAAAAGAGAAAGGTCGGTGATTACACCGTCCTCTGCTCCGTGAATATCGGCTCCCGTGAAATCATCCTTGCCGAGAATGAGCAGAGTACCAACGGTGAACGCTTCCTCTGTTGCTACGGAGAGCGCGACGACATATTTGAGAAGTTTACCGAATGCGCTGTTGGCGACGACTATATTGATGCGGCACTGTTCTTTGCAGAGCGCATCAAGCAAGACGCCGAGAGGTTTCGGGCAGAGATGGAAAAGCTGGATATTCCCGTGACGGTTATCACCGAGGCGGATTGTATTCCTGATCACTACAAGAACGACATCAACGGCAAAATCATTGCCATTAACCCGGCAATCCTCAAGCCGGAGTACCAACGAGCTGATCGGCAACTCTATTATGTGACCGGCGGCTTCGGTGCTTCAGCAAATGCCCGTGGCAGCGCCGTATTTTGCAAAAATCTCTATGACGGCAAGAATACCCGTTATGAGCGTATGGATGTGCTGGGTGAAGTAAAGCCGGAGTGTATGCCCGATTGGGCAGAAAAGAAAGCAATTCTTTTTCGGCATACGCAAAGCAGTAAGCTGATGTTTGAGTATGGTGGCAGGATGTTCAGCCCATATCGCTTGTTCACAAAAGCTGAAAATACGCTTGATTTCATATCACTTCATACCGCAAGAGATTTTGAACTTGGCTTTATGAGCAAAGACTGCCCTGAAAGCAAAACCTCATATAGCTATGCGGAGTTCTACAAGAAGTCGAGTATAAAGAACTGTGATCTGTTTGTGTGTGCAGACAACGGCAAACTCTACTGTCCGGGAGAAAATGAACTATTCGAGTGGCAAGGTGAGGTCGGGAAAAGTGATTTCGATAGAAAGCTACATACGAAACCTCAGAAGGAGCACGAACGATAAGGAGGTAGATATTTCTATGGCAACAAAGAAAACCGCAGCCGAACAGGGCTTGCAGCAGAAAATGAAGGTGCTGGCAAAGCTCTTTGACGCAGGCTGTAAAACCGAAAAGGATTTGAAGGCGCTGACCTTGCCGACGATCCTGAAAATCCCCGATGTGACCGTGCCGGATATGACGGTCATCACCGAGCTTCAGGAGCAGGTTGCAAAGAACCGCCTTTTCTCTTACTTGGGAGGTGGAACAGATGAGCCAAGCGACACGACCGAATGACCGCCACATCATTTGGAGCAACCAAAACCTTGATGTGGACGACTGGCGAGAGGACTACAAGGAGTTCCTTGAAGCCAACGAGCTGGACGATGACCCGAATGATGAGCAGGCACTCTATGAGTGGATGGAGGAAACCAATTACGAATACCTCTCCGATGAGCGAGTCAACCTGAATGTTCAGCTTTCCCAGCCGATCATTGTCATTGGCGACATCGGCAGATGGAACGGCAGAGTGATGGGCTACAAGGACATCCCCTCCGGCAACATCCGAGATTGTCTGTATGCCGACACCGACTATACCGAATGGTATGTAGATAAGTACGGCGATCTTCGTGCCGATGCTACTCACCACGACGGCACAAATCACTATCTCTACCGAGTGTTTAAGGACGGCGTTTCCGAAACACAGATGGAGAACCTGAGAGATAAAATCTATCACGGCAAAGCCACACGAGCCGATATTACCCGGCTGACCCGGCGACTTGGGGATGAGATCGCCGCCGTTTACGGCTTTGACATCCCGAAACAACGAACACCGCAAGAAAGGGGCGCAAGATAATGACAGATTTCACACTGCGACCGCTGACCGTTCCCGAACGCAAATACACCTACGCTCAAAGCTCGCAGCTTCAAGGGCAGACAGGCAATATCGGTTATCTGCGTGGGGACTTCGGCTCAAGCGGCGATCAGTTTTATACCACTTGGTTTGATACCCGGCCGCAATGGAAAAGCGATGAGTTCAAGCGGGACTTGGATGATGTAATCAACGCCCTGCGCTCCGAGGAGTACGGACTGCTTCAAAGCCGTTCTCAGATGGTGCGTTATGGGCGTGAGAACAAGGAAAGCGAAATGCAGGGTGCTTATACCACTGAGTTCGGCTTCCGAGCAGATACCGAGAAATATGCGTTCGTGCTTCGCTGTAATCCAACGAGGGGCGACTATAACTTCTACTGCCTCTGCTATGTAAAGGAATGGCTGGACAAGCACATCGAAGAAGCCAACCGGGATATTCGCTTTATTGACAGCCACTATAAAGAGCTGTTCCGTATCCCGGACGGAGAGCGCATCATTGTGACCGACCGTGACGGTAAGACGGAAAGCTATCCCTGCCGCTATATTGATAGCTATCACACAGAGGTTGGACGCAATCTTTTTCACATTTGCGAGTTTGCCGAGCGTATGGAGCAAGGCGGCTGTACCTACGCTCCAATGGAGGCGCCCTTGCCTCCGATGTGCTATTCCATACTCCCGTCTACCGGCGAAGTCATTCAAATCGACCGCTGGCAAAAGGGCTATACCGCCACAAGTTTTAACGACGGGAACCGTGCGGAGAACGAAGCAATCAAAGACAAGTTCAATGAAAAGCTGGGTGTCAGCAAGGCGCAGGAGCAGGCGATGCTTGCAGGTTCTATGATCCGGTGGGACTCCATTGCCGCCAAACCCAAGAGCTATGATGAGAACGGCAAAGCCATCAAGCCAAAAGACTATGAACGATAAGGAGGTGTCCGCCGATGGCACGAAAATACGACTTCATCTCGGAGCTGTATAACCGAACCTGCAAAACGGTCGTTGCAAACCCCGCAAGCTGGGAAGCGTTTCTGCGATCTGCCTGCTACAACTACCGTCTGCGCTTTGACGAGCAGCTTTTGGTACACGCACAGCGACCGGACGCCACCGCCGTTCTTCAGATTGACGACTGGAACCAAAAGTTCGGGCGATGGGTCAATCGTGGAGCGCACGGCATTGCCGTCTTTGAGGATGCCGATCAACGCCGCCAGCGGCTTGTCCACTACTTCGATATTTCCGACACGCATCCCAGCCGCTTTTCCCGCAGAGTTCCCATTTGGCAAATGCGGGACGAATACACGGCAGAAGTGATCGACACGCTGGAAAGCACCTTCGGAGAGTTGAACGATAAGGAAACCCTTGCCGTTGCCATCGAGTCGGCGGCGAGAAATGCCGTAGAGGACAACATCCCCGACTATCTCTCCGATCTGATTTACAGCGTGAAAGACAGCTTCCTGGACGGCGTATCCGAAGAAGAAATCACCCACATTTTCAAAACGGCGGTGAGAAACAGCGTCGCCTATATGACGATGACCCGCCTGGGCATTGAAGCCGGAGAATACTTTGAACCCGATGATCTTCGGGATGTGGTGAATTTTACGACCCCTGCCACGCTGAACGCCCTCGGCTATGCCACCAGCGATATTGCGGAGATGGGACTTGCGGAGATTTCCCGCACCATTCTTGCCCTCGACCGTCAAAATCGCATAATTGCAGAGAAAACCAAAGCCGATTACAATGTAGGCAAAGAAAAACCCGAAAGGAGTCCTGACGATGAACGAGATCACTTACACGAGGCAGGGGGATTATCTGCTCCCCAATCTGACAATGCCGGAGCAGCCGGAGCTGTCGATGGGCAGGTACGCCCGGATGCGGAAGAAGTTCCTGAAGGAGCATCACAAGGTACGCTACTACAACCTGCTGACGAGCTGCGCCCTGAACGAGCATCTGAACGACACGGAGCGCAGAGCGAACGAGCTGGAACAGATGCTGACGGAGCAGATGGCAGCGTCGGAGGGCGTGACGGAGAATCTGAAAGCGACGGATATGATGAGCTGGGTTCGGAAGATGAACAGTATCCGGAGCCGGGTTCAGGAGATCGTGATGGCGGAGGTAATCTTCGCTTAGACTATTACGACCGAAGCCACGAGGATAAAAGCCTGCCGTTCTTTGGCGGCGACGACACCGTTCGTGAAATCCTCGGCACTACGCCGCACCTGAAAGCAAGCAAAGACGAGATACGGGCATTCTTTGAAGCTACCGCTGATGAGAACGCCCGTATTTCTTATATCAAGCGCATTTTCAACAACGACTACACCGAGGTCATTCTGAGCGATGGACGGCGTGTGGGCTACAAGACCTATCAGAATGTGTTGCAGCTTTGGGAGGGCAGTTATCTCTCCCGCACGGCACAGAGTTTCTATGATTGGGGCGTGATTGCCCAGCACTTTGAAGCGATGCGGCTGCTTGGAGAGTTGCAGGACACGATGAAGCCGCTGTCGTCCATTGACGGGCAGTTGAGCTTGATGACAGCGGGAGCAGAGGAACGAAAGCCCTCTGCTTTTGCTTTCTCTCAGGAGATCATCGACGCTGTTCTCACCCGTGGCAGCGGCATCTCTGAGGGGAAAATGCGAATCTATGAGCAGTTCCACAAGAGCCTGTCTGCAAAGGAAAATGCCGATTTCCTAAAAAATGAATACGGCTGGGGCGGAGTCTATCCGGCTATTGTCGGAGCCGATATTGATGAGCAGCACGACGGCAAAGGTATCCGTATTTCTAAAGGCATCGGAAGCGATAAACCTCATATCGACCTGAAATGGAGTCAGGTAGAGAAGCGCATTGCCGAGCTGATAAAACTCGACCGTTACCTGAACCCCAAGGAAAAGGCACAGTATCCTGAATGGTTGCAAAGGCAGGAGGAACGCCGAGCAGAGCTTGCCGAGGAACGCAGGAACAGAGAAATCTTGTCTACCGCACCTTCCGAAAAGGCAGAGCCGAAAAATGAGCGATATGAGTACCACCTCGGCAGCACCGTCTATCTCGGCGCAAACGAGTATGAAATCCTGTCCTTTGATGATGAGCGTGTGATGCTCTATGATACGCAGTTTCCGCTTTTCAACAAGGAAATGACGAGAACTGAGTTCGACAGCAAGGTGCAGGAGAACCCGCTGAATGACCATTTGAAGGTCGCTATTAAACAGCCCGAAGAAAAGGCGGTCGAGTATGACATCGGGATGGGCTATCTCGGCAACGGACTGACCGTTTGGAACCGTGCCGTGGAGGTCAATGGGGACTATCAGAACATTGCCCACATCTCCCCCGAAGGTGAGATCACCTTCTATGTTCAGGACTTGCCGCAGAGCGTTGTGGAGCGTATCGAACAGGCGGCAGAAAGAGAAAAGCCAAAGGATGCTGCTTTGCCGGAGTTCTATCAGGCGTATCTTAAAACCAAAGCAGACAATCCGAGCAGCCTTTTGCTGTATCAGGTGGGTGACTTCTTTGAAGCCTATGCCGATGATGCAGAGGTCGTCGGGTCTGCTCTTGACTTGACGCAGACGACCCGTGCCGTCGATCACAACACCCGTGTCCCTATGGTAGGATTTCCGCAGCACCGCTTGGAAACCTACCTTACAATGCTGACCGACAGAGGGTACGATGTAGCGGTCAACGCTTTGGAGGATGGTAAACGCATTACCCGCACCGTGGTTTCCACCACGAAGGAAGCACCCATCGAGTCCAAACCTATCGGCAGGATCGACTATCTCGGCACGGACGGCAAGGTCGGTGAAAGCATCGAGTACACCAGTCCTTATCAGTTCGAGAAGGACATCAAGGAGGAAAACTACTACGGTGTGCCGATGAGTATTGTTCTGTATAAGGACAAGGACGGCAGTACCATTCCCTATGACTTTGTTACTCGACTTGACCCACCGCCCAAGGGCTTTGAGATCATCGACAGCCCGTATTTGCCGGAAAATGCTCTGGATAAAGCGAAGCATCTCATTGATGATTTTTGCCGTGAGGAGTATCAGCGTGAGGACGGTGCGGATTACACCGACCTTAACAATGTAGGTATTGCCTATACCACCACAGAGGATGACAAGCACGAAATACAGGCAAGGGTCAACCTTGTGGATTTTCGCATTGAAACCCTTGCGGATGGAAAAGTCGTCCGCAGTGAGCAGTATGCGTCCCTTGAAGAACTGACCGAAAAAGGACTGCAAGCACTGTCCTTTGACGACCTTGTTTATCTCTCCGAGGAAGAACTTGCACAGGTGGAAGCACCCCTTACCCCTGTTTGGGAGCATCCGAAGAAAAGCCGGGTGCAGTCCTTTGACATTCATCCCGAAATCCCAATGGCAGACCGTCATACCTTTGACCTTGCTTCTCACGAGGTCGAGGAGGTCAACAAGAAAGAACGCTTCCACCGCAACTATGCGGCGATCACCGTTCTGAAAAGGTGTCAGGAAGAAAACCGCTTCACCACACCGGACGAGCAGATCATCCTCTCTAAATATGTGGGCTGGGGCGGTATTCCCGAAGCCTTTGATGAGCGAGCCGGTTCTTGGCAGACAGAGTTCGGGATGCTGAAAAACATCCTGACGCCGGAGGAATACGCTTCCGCAAGAGAAAGCACTTTGACCGCTTTCTACACGCCGCCAACGGTTATCAATGCCGTGTATAAGGTGATGAAACAGCTTGGCTTCCGTGAGGGCAACATCTTGGAACCCTCCTGCGGCATCGGGCATTTTATCGGTATGCTTCCCGAAGAAATGAAGGAAAGCAAGATCTACGGTGTGGAGCTGGATACGGTTTCTGCCGGTATCGCACAGCAGTTATATCAAAAGTCCTCTATCGCCGCACAGGGCTTTGAGGAAACAAATCTCCCTGACAGCTTCTTTGATGCCGTTGTGGGGAATGTACCCTTCGGGGATTTCAAAGTCCCTGACAAGCGTTACGAAAAGCACAAGTTCCTCATCCACGACTACTTCTTCGCCAAATCCTTGGACAAGCTCCGTCCAGGCGGCGTAATGGCTCTCATCACCAGCAAGGGAACGATGGACAAGGAAAACTCCGCTGTCCGCAAGTATATTGCTCAGCGAGCCGACCTGCTTGGTGCTATCCGTTTGCCGAACAACACCTTTAAGGGAAATGCCGGGACAGAAGTTGTTTCGGACATTCTTATTCTGCAAAAGCGTGACCGCATTGTGGATATAGATCCGGATTGGGTACAGCTCGGCACGGATGAAAACGGTATCCTGATGAACAGGTACTTTGTTGAGCATCCCGAAATGATACTCGGAGAGATGAAAATGGTGTCGGGGCGTTTCGGTCCCGAAGCCACCTGCGTTCCTTACGAGGGGGCAGACCTTGCCGAGCAACTCAGCGAAGCCGTTTCCAATATTCACGGTGAGCTGACCGTATATGAGGTGGAGGATGAGCTTGCAGAGGAGGACAATTCCATTCCCGCAGATCCCACCGTCCGTAATTTCTCCTATACGGTGCTGGACGATAAAATCTACTTCCGAGAAAACAGCCGTATGGCTCCGGTGGAGGTATCGGCTACCGCAGAGAACCGCATAAAGGGTATGATCCGCATCCGTGATTCGGTCAGAAAGCTGATCGAATTGCAGACAGAGGATTACCCCGACTCGGAAATTCAAGCGGAGCAGGAGCGATTAAACGCTCTTTATGATACCTTTTCCAAGCAGTACGGACTTATCAACAGCCGTGCCAACATCTCCGCCTTTTCGCAGGACAGTTCCTTTTCTCTGCTCTCGGCTCTTGAGGTCTTGGGCGATGAAGGACAGCTTGAACGCAAGGCGGATATATTCTACAAACGAACCATCAAGCCACACACCCCGGTCACTTCCGTAGATACCGCCAGCGAAGCGCTTGCTGTTTCTATGGGCGAAAAAGCCCGTGTGGATATGGATTATATGTGCGAGCTGACCGGCAAGACCGAAGAAGAAATCTTTGCAGACTTGAAGGGCGTTATCTTTCTGAATCCGATGCACGGGTACGGCAATTCCACACAGGCAAAGTACCTGATGGCGGATGAATACCTCTCCGGCAATGTCCGTGAAAAGTTGGCACTCGCCCGAAAGTCGGCGGAGCTTTACCCCGAAGATTACACCGTCAATGTGGAAGCACTGGAACGGGTGCAGCCCAAAGACCTGACCGCCAGCGAGATCGCCGTTCGGCTCGGTGCTACTTGGCTGCCGACCGAAATTGTCGAACAGTTTATGTTTGAGTTCTTGGGGACACCGAGGTACGCACAGTGGAACATCAAGGTTCATTTCTCTGCCTATACCGGCGAATGGAACATTGAGGGCAAGTCCTATGACCGCAGCAATGTGAAGGCATACAGCACCTACGGTACGGGGCGCATCAACGCCTACAAAATCATCGAGGAAACACTGAACCTTAAAGATGTCCGCATCTTCGACTATGTAGAGGACGCAGACGGCAAAAAGAAAGCCATTCTGAACAAGAAGGAAACGGCAATCGCACAGGCAAAGCAGGAGCTGATCAAGCAGGGCTTTCAGGATTGGGTATGGTCTGACCCTGAACGCAGAGAACGGCTTTGCATCCTTTACAACGAGAAATTCAACAGCCTGCGTCCCCGTGAGTACGATGGAAGTCACATCGTTTTCAGTGGTATGAACCCGGAAATCGAGCTTCGGGAACACCAAAGAAATGCGGTGGCACACATCCTCTACGGCGGCAATACGCTGCTTGCACACGCCGTGGGCGCAGGGAAAACCTTCGAGATGGTTTCGGCGGCGATGGAGTCCAAACGGCTCGGATTGTGCAGCAAATCCCTGTTTGTCGTACCCAACCACCTCACTGAGCAGTGGGCATCGGAGTTCTTACAGCTCTATCCCTCAGCCAATATTTTGGTGGCAACGAAGAAAGACTTTGAAACCAAGAACCGCAAAAAGTTCTGCGGCAGAATTGCCACCGGCGATTACGATGCCATCATTATCGGGCATTCGCAGTTCGAGAAAATACCGATGTCCATTGAACGGCAGCGGGCGATCCTCGAACAACAGCTTGATGAAGTTACGGAGGGTATTGCGGAACTGAAAAAGAACCGTGGAGATAACTTCTCCGTAAAACAACTGGAGCGCACAAAGAAATCTGTCAAGCAGAAGCTCGATAAGCTCAACGACCAATCCAAAAAGGATGATACAGTGACTTTTGAGGAATTGGGTGTGGACAGGCTTTTCATTGATGAGAGTCACTACTACAAGAACCTGTTTCTCTTTACAAAAATGCGGAATGTAGGCGGCATTGCTCAAACCGAAGCGATGAAATCCAGCGACCTCTTTATGAAATGCAGGTACTTGGACGAGCTGACCGGAGGGCGTGGGACAGTGTTTGCGACAGGAACGCCGATCTCCAATTCGATGGTCGAGCTTTACACCATTCAGCGGTACTTGCAGTACAACACTCTTGTTCAGAACAACTTGCAGCACTTCGATGCCTGGGCTTCCACTTTCGGAGAAACTATTACGGCAGTAGAACTTACACCCGAAGGAACAGGATACCGAGCTAAAACACGCTTTGCCCGCTTCTACAATTTACCGGAGCTGATGGCGATGTTCAAGGAAATCGCAGACATCAAAACAGCGGATATGCTTGACCTGCCAGTGCCGACAGCGGTCTTTCACAATATCTCGGTGAAGCCCTCTGAAATCCAAAAGCAGATGGTAGCCGAGCTTGCGGAGAGAGCCGAAAGAGTACGAAACGGTATGGTTGATGCCAAGGAAGATAATATGCTCAAGATCACCAACGACGGCAGAAAGCTGGCTCTTGATCAGCGGCTTATCAACCCGTTGCTCCCTGATTTTGAGGACAGCAAGCTCAACGCCTGCGTGGACGCTATGTTTGAAACTTGGGAGCGTGGCAGTGAGAAGCGGTTGACCCAGCTATTTTTCTGCGACCTGTCTACGCCGAAAAACGACGGCTCCTTCAATGTCTATGACGACATTCGACAGAAGCTGATTGCCCGTGGCGTACCCGCCGATGAAATAAGGTTCATCCACGAAGCAGATACCGAAGCAAAGAAGCTGGAGCTGTTCAAGAAGGTACGCCGAGGGGATGTCCGCATCCTGATGGGCAGTACGCAGAAGATGGGAGCCGGTACGAATGTGCAGAACAAACTTGCCGCATCCTCCGATCTCGATTGCCCGTGGCGACCCTCTGACTTGGAACAGCGGCTCGGCAGAAGTATCCGGCAAGGCAACGAAAATGCAGAGGTTCACATCTACCGTTTCGTGACGGAAGAAACCTTTGATGCCTACTTGTATCAGCTCGTGGAAGGCAAGCAGAAGTTCGCTTCGCAGATAATGACCAGCAAATCGCCGGTGCGATCCTGCGAGGATATTGACGAAACCGCACTGTCCTATGCTGAGATCAAGATGCTGGCGACCGGCAATCCCCACATCAAAGAGAAGATGGACTTGGACATTCAGGTTCAGAAGTTGCGGCTCTTAAAGTCCAGCTTCCTTTCCGAAAAATATGCTTTGGAGGATAAGATCATCAAGTTCTATCCGCAGGAGATCGCACGGCGCTCTGATGTAATTGCGGGATTAAAATCCGATATTGAAAGAGTGGCAGAGCACCCGAAGCCGTCTGATGAAACCTTTGTTGGTATGACGGTCAAGGGTGCTTTCTATCCAGAGAAAACGGATGCCGGCAACGCCATCTTGGAGGCGTGTAAGGCAATGACGAATCCCGACCCCATTCCCCTCGGTGAGTACCGTGGCTTTACGATGGAGCTGTACTTTGAAGCAAGAGAATACAAAGTGCGGCTCAAGGGTGAGCTTGGCTATCCCGTAACCCTCGGCACGGACACCTTCGGTAATATCACTCGCTTGGATAATGCGCTGGAGGGGCTTCCAAAGCGTTTGGAGATGAACGAAATGGAGCTTGACAACATCAAAAAGCAGTTTGAAACTGCGAAGGTCGATGTGGAAAGACCGTTCCCGCAGGAGGAAGAATTGAAAGCCAAGACCGACCGGCTGAGCGAACTCAATGCCCTGCTCAATGTGGATAAGCGTGAGAACGAGATCGTCGGCGGTGAACCCGATGAGGGTGATGAACCGCCCGAAAAGAAACCGAGGGACTTGGAACGCTGACTAATGCGGTATGGGAACAATCCCATACTGCCGACACATAGCCGCTTGGTTTTCAAAAGAAATCAGGCGGCTATTTCTATTTTGAAGGAGGTATTCGCTATGAGCGAAACAGATTACAATGCTCGCCTTTATGAGAAAATGAAAGCCGAGCAGGACAAATATCGGGACTGGTTGCTACATCAAGAGCCGCCCGAAATCCTCAACCACACCTACGAATACACGATGCGGGAGGACATTGTAATGTGTATGGAGGAGCTGGAGCTTGAGCCGAAAAAGGCAAGAGCTTTGCTTCGTTCTCCTTGCCCTCTGAGTGATGTGTATAAGGAGTTCCGGGACAGAGAAACCGAGCATATGGATACCATCCGGGACTCCATCGAAACGGAAGCGGATAAGAGCCTGCAACGGCAGGAGAAGAAACAGCAACGGGAAGGCAGGTGATTTTATGCCGTATATCCCACCGGAGGTGGTGGAACAGGCACGGCAAATCGACCTGCTGACTTATCTGCAAAGCTGTGAACCGCAGGAGCTTGTTCGCATTTCCGGCAACAATTATACCACCCGCACCCACGACAGCTTGAAGATTTCCAACGGCAAGTGGATGTGGTGGTCACAGCGCATCGGCGGCTACAATGCCCTTGACTATCTTGTGAAAGTCAAGGGCTGTTCTTTTGCAGAGGCAGTCGAAACGCTGATGGGAAAGGCGGCGGTGATGCCGTCGGTGACGGTCAAACCCAAGCAGAAAACGGAGCCAAAGATCTTGCTTCTGCCGGATAAAAGTGCTTCCACAGATAAGATCACAGAGTATCTTTTCGGCAGGGGCATCGACTATGCCATCATCCAATACTGCATTGACAAGGGGCTGATCTTTGAGAGCCTGCCGTATCACAATCTTGTGTGCGTGGGCTTTGATGAGAAAAATACCCCTCGCTATGCGTCCTACCGAGCGACCAATGACCGCCGTGTTTTGGGTGACTGCTCCGGCAGTGACAAGCACTATTCTTTTCGGATCGCAGACAGCGACAGCAGTACGGTGCATCTCTTTGAGTGTGCCATTGACCTGCTTTCCTATGCGACGCTTGAAAAGATGGCGGGCAGAGATTGGCGGAAAGACAACCTCGTTTCCCTCGCCGGTGTGTATCTGCCCAAGGAGAGAATCGAGGACAGCACTACCCCTGCGGCTCTTGTGAAGTACCTCGATGAGAAGCCGCAGATCAAGAAAATCTTCCTGCACTTCGACAATGATAATGCCGGAAGAAAAGCCAGCCTTGCGCTGAAAACCATATTGCCGAGCAAGTATGAAGTCATTGACAGCCCTCCGCCCTACGGCAAGGACTACAATGACTTTCTTTGTTTCCAGCTCGGTATCCACCGCAACAAAACCAAAGAAAGGACGAATGAACGATGACTGAGTTCAGTATTTATCAGATCAATGTGGACAGGGATGCCGCTAATGTGTGCTTCATCGGAATGGAATCCCTCGAAAAAATCAAAGGCACTAAGGATGTCAACGCAGCCGCTTACGACAGGGTTTATGACGGCAAAATGGACTGCATTTCCCTCGAAAACATCTATCAGAAGTTCAATGTTGACCATCCTGCCGACTACAAGGGACGCTCTCTTTCTGTATCGGATGTAGTCGAAATCAGGAAAAGCGATACCCTTAATCCCGGCTTCTACTTCGTGGACAGTATCGGGTTCAAGTCGATTTCTTTCGACAAATCGCTCTGCAAGGAGCCGGTAGAAGCAGGTGGCGGAAAGATTTCCGTCCTGCTTGTGGAGCCGAACAAGTACCCCAAGATGATTGAGATCGACGATACCTTGGAGGCGATGCAGGAGGTGGTCGGCGGCGACATCGAGGAATATATGCCCTTTGAGGATGAGGTCGCCATCATCTGTAACGAGGAAGGAAAAATTACAGGGATGGCACCTAATCGTGCCGTTTATGAGGAGAACTCCCGTGAGATGCTGGACATCATTTGCGGGAAGTTTTTCGTTGCCTATGCTCCCTTTGAAGCAGAGAGGTTCCAGTCCCTCCCGCCTGACCTTGCGGAGAAATACCGTGAGAAATTCAAATACCCCGAACGCTTTATGAGAGTCAACAATGAGATCGTAGCTGTGCCTTTTAAGCCCGTCAGGGCGGACAAAGAACGCTGATCTCAACGAGAACGGGGTTCCCCCGAACGCTCTGTATTATCTTAACGAGCAGTGCCTTTTTACTCCGCTTTTTCAAAGCATCGAAAAAAGTCCTCGTTAGGGGGAACCCCTAATACCCCGTGCAAGAAGCACCACACATTTCAATAGAAAGGATGAAGTCCATTTATGAAAAGAACGATCAAGAAGCAGTTTTGGTTTTCCCGTGACGAAGCGCAGGACTTGCAGAAGAAAGCCAAGAAAACCTGCCTCTCCGAAGCGGCGCTCGTCCGTCTGTTGCTCCGTGGCTATGAGCCAAAGGAAAAACCCGACGACCGTTTCTATGATGCGATGCGGGAGTTCTCCGCCATCGGCAATAACATCCATCAGATCTCCGTCAAGGCAAATGCCCTTGGCTTTATCGACACACAGAAGCTGAACAGCGAGCTGGAGCGCCTGCACAAGTTTCAGGCAGATATGGAGTGCCAGTTTCTCCGCCCCGGTGAGAGCAATCTGAAATGGCAGTAAGTAAGCTGTGGCCGGTCACGGTTCGCCTTGCGACCGTTCTCGACTACGCTTCCAACCCTGAGAAAACCACAAAGTCAAAGTCGAAGTACAGCGACGCCGATTATCAGGCGCTCCGTGATGTCGTCAACTATGTAAAAGACGGCGAGAAAACTGAACAGGAATTATTCTGTGAGGGAATCAACTGCACTCCGGCGATTGCCCGTGAGCAGTTTGTCACTGTCAAGGAACAGTTCGACAAGACGGACGGCATTCAAGCCTACCACGGTTATCTCAGCTTTAAGGAAACTGACATCACACCGGAGCTTGCCCAACATATCGGAATGGAGTTCGCAAATTCCGTTTGGGGCAAGAAATATCAGGTGTTGGTAACGACCCATCTGAATACGGAGCATCTGCACTGCCACTTTGTCATCAATTCAGTATCCTTTGTCGATGGGAAGCGTTGCCGGGATACCTCGTGGTTTAAGTTCTATAAGGAAGCTGACCGCATCTGTGAAAAGTACGGTATCAGCACGATCAAGGAGCCGGAGCGTTATCCCGACGCAAAGTACCTGACGCAAAAGGACAAAGCCAGGATGCCTACACGCTATAACCTCGCCCGTGCCGCCTTGGATGAAGCCATCGCAATGAGCCACAACCTTCGACAGCTTGAATATCATCTGTCCGAGATGGGCTACACCCTTGGCTCCAATCCCAAGCGGAAGTATTGGACAATTAGGGGCAAGGGCGATGAACGCCCCATCCGATTGCACAGGCTCGGTGAGGAATACACCAAAGAGCGCATTACACAGCGGCTCATTGAAAACCGTGACAACATCGACTTCGAGCCGTTTCAGCCTAAAACCTACCGACCGAAGCAATACCGGCTCAGAACACGGAGCGACAGAATTGGAAAGGTCGGTGGTCTGTATGGGCTGTACCTTTACTACTGCTACCGGCTCGGCTATTTGCCGAAGTACAAGGCAGGACAACAGAATCACGCACGAGTCCACTATCTTTTCAAAGAAGATCTGATGAAGATAGATGAACTCACCAAACAAGTCACGCTGCTCGGCAAGCACCACATCGGTACAGACGAGCAGCTTTTTTCATATCAGCACTCGGTCGAGGAGCAGATCAAGACCTTAACTGCCGACAGAACGCACCTCCGAAATGAAATACGAAAAGTGAACATCACAGATGCAGAGCTGTCACAGGCAAAGGCAAGTATCTCGCTTCTCGGCGAGAAGTTGAAAGAACTCCGCAAGGAGGTCAAACTCTGTCAGGACATCGCTGTCCGTTCCAAGGTTATCGAGGAAAAGGTGGATGCAGTCCGAGCAGAGGAAGAAAAATCAAAACGAAAGGAGAACCGCAACTATGAACAACGGCGGTGATGCGGCTGAGCAGGTCGTCAGGCTCTCGCTTGAAGGCTTTGAAGTTGCCGCAAAACTCACAGGCTCAGCGGCAAAGAATGTCGCCCTGCTTCTCATGTCCGTGCTGAAGCAGGAACAGCAGACCAAAGGCAAGGCACGGCTCACCAATATGATCAAGTCCGGCAAGGAACTGAAAGTTTTTTCTATCCCGAACAAGGACTTGGCACAGTTCACCAAACAGGCAAAGCGCTATGGCGTTCTATATTGTGTCCTGAGAGATAAGAGTGCCAAGGGAGATGATGTACCCGTGGATATTATCGCCCGTGCAGAGGACGCTTCCAAAATTCAGCGCATTGTGGAACGCTTCGAGATCGGCAAGGTCGATAAGGCAGGCGTTATCACGCAGGCGGAGCAGGACAAGGCTGACCGTGAAGCGGTGGCACGGGAAGTTCCGACAAAAACCAAGGGCGAGATCATCGTGGAGGAAGCAATGGGAAAGCCTTTGCAGAAAGAAGGTCAGTCCCACGAAAACCCTACGGTCGCAAAGACGGAAAAAAGCCCTCCGTCCGAGCGAAGCTCCGAGATCAGCGGTACGGCTATTGACCGGGGTACAGCAAAGCAGGCAGATAAGAAGCCTTCCGTGAGAGAAAAGCTGGAGCGCTACAAGATTGCTGCAAAAGCTGACAAAGAAGCAGACCGTGCCGAGCCTGCGCTTTCCAAGGAGAAAAGCAAGACTCCGGAACCGAACCGTCAGACGGTTCACACCCAGCCGAAAAAGCATAAGAAATCAAAAGAGAGGTAATCAGCTATGACTAACAATTTCACTCCTAAGAAGTCCGGGACTGCGGCTCGTCCGCAGCTCTCCCCGGAGGAATACGCCGCCAAAAAAAAGGCGGAGAAGGATGCCGTGTATCAGATGATCGACGATACCGCTGCTGAGATCGTCAGCGACCCCGACAAGTTCAGGGCATATCTCGACACGCAGGCACGAATGGATCGCTACTCTGCCGCCAACGCTCTGCTCATTTATAAGCAGCAGCCACAGGCGACGCAGCTCAAGGATTTTCGTGATTGGCAGGAGGACGGCGTGAAGGTCAACAAGGGTGCTAAGAGTCTGTCCATTCTTGAACCTGTTGAATACACCAAGAATGACGGCTCTACCGGCATTGCCTACAATGTCAAGAAGGTATTCGATGTGGCGCAGACCAGCGGCAAGAAGCCTGCTGCACCGACCCTTGACCGTGACCCCCGAAAGCTCGTTGCCATTATGCTCGACACGGCTCCCATTGATGTGAGCACTGTGGAGGAGCTGCCTTCTCCCAATATGGGGGCGTTCTATAAGAACGAGGATCAGACCCTTTATATCAAGAGGGACATTGGGAACAGCGTTGCGCTCTGCCAGTGCGTGGCACAGGAGTTGGGTCACGCTCAGCTTGCAATGAACTGCGAAGCATACAGCCGCAGGGATATGGGCTTCTCTGCCGTATGCGTTGGCTATATGCTCTGCCGCAAGTTCGGGGTGGATGTGAAGAACTTCGCCATTGACCGTATTCCGGAGGAGCTGGCGGGCAAGTCCCCCAAGGAAATTCGTGCGGAGCTTTCCAAGACCCGTTCTGCGATGAGCGAGATCGGCTCTCGTGTGTCGGAGGAAATCTACCGTCGCCGAGCAGACCGAAGCAAAGATCAGGAAAGATGAGGTGCGAGCGATGAAAGAGGAACGCTATCACATCGCCTTGGACGATTATGAACACGGCGTAGTGATTCGAGCTTTGAACGATACCAAAACCGAACTGATGAGTGAGGGTAAATCCACCGATGCCGTGGACGATCTTATCATCAAGGTCGGGTATGCCCCAAAGAAAAAGTTCAAGGTAGTGGAAAGAAAGGACTGCTCCTGTCGTGAATCGAGATAACGACAGACAGACCTCCATCATTCTCGCCGTACTCGGCATCCTGCCGATTGTGTGGCTCGGACTTCTCATTGCACCATCCGTTAAGGGTGGCTTGCCGGAGATACTGCCGAGCTTGATGAATGTGATGAGCGACCCGTTTCATATAGAGCTTTGCGAGGACAGCGTAAAAACTGTCCTCGTTTTGCTTCTCTGCTATGGAATGGGCATCGGCATCTACTTCTCTACACGCAGGAACTACCGACGCCGAGAGGAACACGGCAGCGCAAAATGGGGCAATGCCAAAGCCGTGGACAAGAAATACCGGCAGAACCCACCGTCCGAAAACAAGCTGATGACGCAGGCAGTCCGTATCGGACTCAACGGCAAGAAACACCGCCGCAATCTCAACACCCTTGTCTGCGGAGGTTCCGGTGCCGGTAAGACACGCTTTTACTGCAAACCGAATCTGATGCAGGCAAACACCAGCTTCGTGATTCTTGACCCGAAGGGCGAGATCGTCCGGGATGTGGGAAATCTGTTGGAGAAAAAGGGTTATGAGATTCGAGTCCTTGACCTGATTTCAATGGAAAAGAGCCACTGCTACAACCCGTTTGTCTATCTCCATTCGGACAACGATGTGCAACGGCTTGTGACAAATCTGTTCAAGAGCACAACGCCAAAGGGGTCACAAAGCAACGACCCGTTTTGGGATACCTCGGCTTCAATGCTACTGTCTGCTCTCGTCTATTATCTTCACTACGAAGCACCGGAGGACGAGCAGAACTTTGCAATGGTAATGGAGATGCTGCAAGCGGCTGCCATCGACAATGAGGAAGATCCACTACCCTCGCCGCTGGACTGCCTGTTTGCCGATTTGGAATTGGACAGACCCGACCACATCGCGCTGAAATACTATCGGTCTTACCACACCGGTTCGTCAAAGACGCTGAAATCCATTCAGATCACCCTTGCCGCAAGGCTTGAAAAGTTCAACTTGGAGAGCTTGGCAGCACTGACCTGTACCGATGAGCTTGACCTTGCTTCTATGGGCGAAAAGAAAGTGGCATTGTTCGCTATTATCCCGGACAACGATTCGAGCTTCAATTTCTTGGTCAGCATCCTTTATACCCAGCTATTTCAGCAGCTTTTCTTTTCCGCTGACCATATTCACGGCGGCGCATTGCCAATTCCCGTTCACTTCCTGATGGACGAGTTCGCCAATGTCAGCCTGCCGGACGACTTCGATAAGATTCTTTCCGTTATGCGTTCCCGTGGCGTGTTTGTGTCCATCATTCTTCAGAACTTGGCACAGCTCAAGGCACTGTTTGAAAAGCAGTGGGAATCCATCGTCGGCAACTGCGATGAGTTCCTCTACTTGGGCGGCAATGAGCAGTCCACCCACAAATATGTGAGCGAATTGCTGGGCAAGGAAACCATCGACACGAACACTTACGGAAAGAGTTCCGGGCGAAGCGGAAACTATTCCACCAACTATCAGATCAGCGGTCGAGAGCTTCTGACCCCGGATGAGGTTCGTATGCTTGATAACCGCTACGCCATTCTGTTCATCCGAGGGGAACTCCCCGTGATGGACTTAAAATACGACATTCTCAAGCACCCCGCCGTTGACCTGACTGCCGATGGAAAAGGCGGCGTCTATCAGCACGGCAAGATCACGAGTAGTGTTGCGACCATCGAGGTGCAGTACCTCGACCCTGATACTCTGCCGGATACAGAGGTATCGGAAACCACCTATGAGCTGCTGTCCGATGAGGATTTCAACTCGGAAACCACCAACAATACAACAACAAAATTACGGAGGTAACTAATATGAGCATTTTTAAGAAGAACACTGAGAAGCATACCGAAAGGCTGCCTATGACCGGCAAGGTCAAGAAGGGCTTCCGCATTTACTGCACCGCCATTATGGGTGCAGCACTCGTCCTCGGCAGTTCGGTTACGGCGTTTGCCGCCAACGACCCCATTACCGTTATCAACAACCTGTCTACCTTTATCTTCGGGCTGATCCGTGCCATTGGTCTTATCCTGTTGGGCTTCGGCGTTGTGCAGGTCGGTCTTTCCCTGAAGTCCCACGACCCCTCTCAGCGAGCGAACGGTTTCCTGACCCTTGCAGGCGGCGTCATCATCACCTTTGCAAAGGAAATCCTCGACCTGATTCTCGGCTAAGAAATTTCACACCGAGGGGTGTTCCCGAAAAATCGGGAGCACCCCTTAACTCTATGAAAAGGAGGTGCTTTTCGTGAGCGACAACTGGGTCGTACAAAACCTTGAAAACGCACTGGAAACTTGGAACGAAAAGCTGGCTGAGATTTGGCAGCTTATTACGACAACGCCGCAGGACTTCAAAGGCGGTGGAATATGGGGCGTGATCGTCAACATCAACGGCGCAGTGCAGTCTATCGGACTTGCACTCCTTGTGCTGTTCTTTGTCGCCGGTATGGTCAAAACCTGCGGCTCGTTCACAGAAGTCAAGAAACCGGAACACGCTCTGAAGCTGTTCGTTCGCTTTGCCATCGCCAAGGGTGCCATCACCTACGGTATGGAGCTTATGCTTGCCCTGTTCAATATTGTGCAGGGAACGATTTCGACAATTATGAGTTCGGCAGGTTTCGGTTCACCACAACAGACAGTTCTACCGGCTGAAATGATAACGACTATTGAGGACTGCGGATTCTTCGAGAGTATCCCGCTATGGGCTGTCACGCTTATCGGCGGACTTTTCATTACCGTGATGTCCTTTATCCTGATAATGACCGTGTATGGGCGATTTTTCAAGCTCTATATGTATACGGCGCTTGCTCCCATTCCGCTTTCCACTTTCGCCGGTGAGCCGAGTCAAAATGTAGGCAAGTCCTTCATCAAAAGCTACTGTGCCGTTTGCTTGGAGGGAGCAGTGATCGTGCTGTCCTGCATCATCTTCTCACTATTTGCGTCCTCGCCGCCCGTGGTAAACCCCGATGCGGCAGCGGTCACGCAGGTGTGGAGCTATGTGGGCGAACTACTCTTTAATATGCTTGTCCTCGTTGGTTCGGTCAAGATGAGCGACCGCATTATCCGAGAGATGATGGGCTTATAAGGGGTTCGACGGTAAAATCGCAACTTTTTTAAGGAAATTCTTGACACAACCTGTCACTATAAGTATAATTATATGATTTAGCTTGCCAAGAGCTGAATGGACGGTTTGGGGGTGAAAGGAGCTTTTATGTTTAACTATGTAGAAGATAAGGAATACCTAAGCCGTGTACGCAGCGTGTGCGGAGAAATTATGCAGGACTTTTGCCATACCTTGAAAGAGGACTATGACATAGGTTCAACATTTTATCTTGTGGGTAGCGGCGCTAAAAATCTCATCGTGCAAAATGCTTCGCAGCCGATAGATTTGGACTATAATCTTGAAATTGTCCGCTGTGAAGATTTTGAAGATTGCCGCACACTCAAAGAGTGTGCGAGGAAAGCCTTGAACAAAGCCCTATCTATGAACGGTTGGGGCGATTGCGAGGATTCCACTTCGTCGCTCACAACGGAGCGTCGCCACTTTACCCAAGGCAATCAGACTTCATTTTCAATGGATGTCTGCATTGTGGTTACGGATACACAAGACCGAATGCATCGACTAATCCACGAAAAAACGGGGTTCACCTATAACGACAGGTACTATTGGAATCAAGCGCCGCATTCTTCGGGAATACGGAAAAAGGTTGATTTCATTAAACGCAAAGGAAAATGGAATTTAATCCGAGAACAGTATTTGCGGCTCAAAAACAAATATCTGACGAGCAACGATTATAACCATCCGTCCTTTATTTGCTATATCGAAGCAGTCAACAATGTATATAATTCAAGAATGAGTTGGAAATAAGCAATCCAGCTTTACGAAATCGTCACCTTAACCGGTGACGATTTTTTATTACCCCAAAGGAGGTATTACTTTGGAAGTTAAAATCAATCGTGAAATCCGCAACTATACGGAGGCGATGTTCTTTGGACTGTCTATGCGACAGTTCATTTTTTCTGCCTGTGCCTGCGTGGTGGCAGTGGGACTCTATTTCCTGCTCAAACCTTATGTCGGCACGGAAACCGTATCGTGGATGTGTATTTTGGGAGCCGCCCCCTTTGCGGCTCTCGGCTTCATTAAGTACAACGGAATGACGGCTGAAAAGTTCGTATGGGCTTGGTTCAAATCCGAGTTCCTGATGCCGAAGAAGCTGACCTTCCGTTCCACCAACACCTACTACGAAATGATGAAGCCTGAAATGGAACACAAGCAGAAGGAGGTATTGAAAGCCAATGATTAAAACACTTCGCAACCTGCTCAAGCAGGACAAAGAACGATTTGTTGTGCCGAGAGGGGTTCAGGATGTGATCCCCATCAAGGCAATTTTCGACGACGGTATTTTTCAGGTGGGCAGAGATAAGTTCTCCAAGACCTATAAGTTCAGCGACATCAACTATGCTGTCGCCAGTCGTGAGGATAAGGAAGCTATGTTCCTTGAGTATTCGGAGCTGCTCAACAGCCTTGACAGCGGCGCAACCACCAAGATCACTATTAACAACCGCCGTTTGAACCGTGCAAACTTTGAGAAAACCATTCTTCTCCCCCTGAAGGGCGATGCTCTTGACGAGTACCGTGAGGAGTACAATCGGATGCTCCTTGATAAAGCGACCGGCGCAAACGCTATCATTCAGGAGAAGTACATCACCATTTCGGTATGCAAGAAGAATGTGGAGGAAGCGAGAAACTACTTTGCCCGTGTGGGAGCTGACCTGATCGCCCACTTCGGACGGCTCGGCAGCAAGTGCGTGGAGCTGGAGCCGGATGAACGGCTCCGCATTTTCCACGACTTTTACCGTGCCGGTGAAGAAACGGAGTTCCGCTTCGACATCAAGGAAACCCGCAGAAAGGGTCATGACTTCAAGGATTTTATCTGCCCTGACTCGATGGAGTTCACGGGCGACTATTTCAAGATCGGTGAGCGTTACGGCAGAGTGCTGTTCCTGCGTGAGTACGCTTCCTATATCAAGGACAGTATGGTAGCGGAAATGACCGACCTCAACCGCAATCTGATGATGTCCATTGATGTTATCCCTGTACCTACGGATGAAGCCGTGCGAGAAGCCGAAAGCCGTTTGCTTGGTGTTGAAACCAATGCGACTAACTGGCAGCGTAGGCAGAATGCCAACAACAACTTTTCTGCCCAGCTTCCCTACGACATTGAACAACAGCGCAAGGAAATGAAGGAGTTCCTTGACGACCTGACGACCCGTGACCAGCGAATGATGTTTGCCGTTCTGACGATGGTTCACACGGCGGACACCAAGGAGCAGCTTGACAATGACACAGAAGCTCTGCTTACCACAGCAAGAAAGCACCTTTGCCAGTTCGGTATTCTCAAGTTTCAGCAGCTTGACGGACTGAATACAGCGATGCCCTTCGGTGTCCGCAAGATCGAGTCGTTCCGTACTCTGACCACAGAGAGCCTTGCGGTCTTTATCCCGTTCCGTGTGCAGGACATTTGCCACACCAACGGCGTTTACTACGGTCAGAATGTCATTTCCAAAAATATGATCATCGCAGACCGCAGACAGCTCCTGAACGGCAACGAGTTTATTCTCGGTGTTTCGGGCGGTGGTAAGTCCTTTACCGCAAAAGGCGAGGTCATCAATCAGGTGCTTGCCGGCAACGCAGACATTATTATCATTGACCCGGAGCGAGAATATTCGCCCCTTGTTCGAGCACTTGGCGGCGAGATCATCAACATCTCTGCCACTTCTCCCACCCACATCAATGCGATGGATATGAACCGGGAGTACGGCGACGGCGCAAATCCCATTATCCTGAAATCCGAGTTCATTATGTCCCTGTGTGAACAGCTTATCGGCGGCAATAATCTCGGCGCAGTGCAGAAGTCTATTATTGACCGCTGTACGGCAAGCGTCTACCGCACCTATCAGCAGAACAACTACACTGGTGAGGTGCCGACCTTGCAGGACTTCCGGGAGGAGCTTCTCAAGCAGCCCGAACCCGAAGCGCAGGAGATTGCTCTTGCCATCGAGCTGTTCACCAACGGCAGCTTGAACACCTTTGCCAAGAAAACCAATGTGGACACGGACAATCGCCTGATTTGCTACGACATTCTTGATCTCGGCAAACAGCTTATGCCCATCGGTATGCTGGTCGTTCTCGACTCCATTCTCAACCGTATTACGCAGAACAGAGCCAAAGGCAAGAACACCTTTATTTTCATCGACGAAATCTATCTTCTGTTCCAGCACGAGTACAGTGCAAACTTCCTGTTCACCCTTTGGAAGCGTGTGCGAAAGTACGGCGCTTATGCCACGGGCATCACGCAGAATGTGGACGACCTGCTTCAGTCCCACACGGCAAGAACGATGCTGGCAAACTCCGAGTTCATCGTGATGCTCAATCAGGCATCCACAGACAGATTGGAACTTGCGAAGCTGCTGAACATCTCGGACACCCAGCTTTCCTATATCACCAATGTGGATGCCGGTCACGGACTGATCAAAGTCGGCTCCAGCCTTGTACCGTTTGCCAATAAATTCCCCAAGAACACGAAGCTCTATAAGCTGATGACCACCAAACCGGGCGAGGGTGCTTAACCCTCGCCTTTTGATATACAATCCGCAGTTGAATAAATTGTCGAAAAGTTTTGCGGTTTATAATCGCAAAATAAATTGACTTTTGATGAGAATTGCGGTATACTATCTACAAACGGAGGTGGTCACGATGATTTACAGACCTTTGTATGTAGATAAGATTATGGCTTATGTGGATACGCCATTTGTAAAAATCCTCACAGGAGTGCGCCGCTGCGGAAAGTCAACGATCCTGAAAATGATTATGGAGCGATTGAAAACGCAGCATAACATCCCGGAGGAGCGCATTGTCAGCTGCCGCTATGACTCGATGGAATACGAGGACATGACGGCAAAGCAGATGTACGCACAGCTCAAGGAGCGTCTTTCGCCGGAGGGAAAAACCTATTTGTTTCTTGATGAGGTGCAGGAAATCAAGGGCTGGGAAAAGGTCGTCAATTCGCTGGCGTCGGACTTTGATGTTGACCTGTATGTGACAGGCTCCAACTCCCGAATGATGTCCTCTGAGATCTCGACCTATCTGACGGGACGGTATGTGTCTTTCCGCATCTTCACTTTGTCCTTTGGCGAATACCTGATGTTCAAAAGTCAATATACCGAGGTTGGAGAGCCGAAGGCAGAGCTTGCTAACTATGTGCGCTTGGGCGGTTTCCCGGCAACGCATTTGCAGGAGTTCTCTCAGGACGAGGTCTACACCATCGTGCGGGATATTTACAACTCCACGATCTTCTCGGATATTGTCAAGCGCAATCAGGTGAGGAAGATCGACCAGTTGGAGCGAGTGGTCAAGTACACCTTCAACAATGTAGGCAACACCTTCTCTGCAAAATCCATTTCGGATTATCTGAAAGCGGAGCACCGTGCGTTGGACAATGAAACGGTTTACAGCTACTTGGAGAAGCTGGAAAAGGCGTACCTGCTTCACCGATGCTCCCGCTTTGATTTGCAAGGCAAGGAAATCCTGAAAACACAGGAGAAATTCTATCTTGCAGATACCGCACTGCGGTACAGTGTCCTTGGTTATAACACTGACAGCGTGGCATCCAGCCTTGAGAATGTCGTGTACTTGGAGCTTTGCCGCAGAGGTTATACCGTCAATGTCGGCAAGTCCGGCAGCGGCGAGATCGACTTTGTGGCTGTTCGGCAAAATGAAAAGCTCTATGTGCAGGTGACGCAGGAGCTTCGTTCTCCGAAAACGGAAAAACGGGAGTATGAGCGTTTATTGGAGCTCCACGACAACTACCCCAAATATGTTCTCACAACGGATGAGTTCTCAGGAGGAAACTACGAGGGCATCAAGACGATGCACATAGCAGACTTCCTGTTAAGCTCTGAATATTAAACGACAGAATCGTGAAATGCTCGCTTGGAAACAGGCGGGCATTTTGCTTTTCGGAAAGAAAATTCAATGAAAAAGAAAATCTGTATGATTCTTGTTGCGGTGTTTGTAGCCGTCCTCGGCACGAGCACCTTTTTTATTATCAATCACTACAAGGAGGCGAATAAGCAAGCCGAGCTTTATGGCGAGCTGGCTGAACTTGTAGACGCTGCGGCTCAGACAAATGCCGCAACGGAACCGCTGGAGCAGATTCCATACTCCGAGGAAAAGATGCTTCTGCCGGAGCTTGCAGAGCTTTATCAGCAGAACGACGATTTGGTGGGCTGGATCAGCATTACAGACACCAATATCAACTATCCCGTGATGCAGTCGGTGAATGAGCCAAACTTCTATCTGAAGCACGGCTTTGATAAGGAGTATTCCGACTATGGCTGTCCCTATGTGCAGGAGGATTGCGATGTGCAGGAGCCGTCCGACAATCTTGTTATCTATGGACACCATATGTCCAACGGTTCGATGTTTGCCCACCTTGAAAAGTTCAAGAGCAAAGACTTTTGGAGTGAGCATCGGATGATCACCTTCAACACACTGACGGATAAGCAGGAGTATGAGATCGTTGCCGTATTCCGCACGGTGGTTTACACCGACAGTCCCGAAGCATTCAGGTTTTATCGCTTTATAGACGCAGAGAGCACCAATGAGTTTGACGACTTCGTTGCCAAGTGCAAGGAGCTGTCTTTCTATGATACCGGCGTGACCGCCGAATACGGCGATAAGCTCATTACGCTGTCTACCTGTGAGTACAGCCGCAACAACAGCCGTCTTGTGGTCGTGGCAAAGCGCATAACGGAGGACGGTGGTGCGGATGCTGCCAAGACTCACGCCGAAGCAACGGCAGAGGGCGAACGCCCTAATTAAGCGCCTTTGTGCCAATTATGACAACGGCAACTGCCTTGCGCTGGATGACGGAGAACCCTGCGCCTGTGTGCAGAGCATCTCATACTCACTTCTTTGCAAGTATTTCCGCAAAGCTGTTTTGCCGGCAGAGCCTTTGCTGGAAGTGGATATTCTCGGCACACGCTTTGAAAAGTGCGTGTCCTGCGGTGCGCCGATCATCAAGAAGGGCAACCGAAAGAAATACTGCGAGAAGTGCGCTCAAAGAGCTTACAAAGCACAGCAGGCAGAGTACGCAAGAAGAAAACGGGCTGAGTCGAAAAATAGGCGCTGAAAAAGCCAGCAATATCAAGACTTTTCAGCTCCCGCACTTTGAGGGGTAAGGTGTTTATACCTTTACCCCTCATTTTTAATTTAGGGGCGTTTGGGTACGCCCCGGAAAGGAGGGTTCAATGGCTGATATTAAAACGAGAGATGTCGTGAAAGGCACAATCAAGAAGATCGACAAAGCGGCAATCGCCGCAGACCGTATGCGCTCCGCCTATGTGCAGACGAAGGAAAAGGCAGAACACGCAACGCATCCCGATGAGCATAATGCCGAGGAGTATGCCTCCGACCGTGTGGAAGGCGGCGTTGACCGTATCACGCACGAAGCGGCGCACCAGTTTGATAAGCAGGGGCGCAAGGGGCTGGAAGAAACGAAACGGAATGTGTCCAAAGCAAAGGACGGTGTTCAGAGGTTCCGGGAAAAGCGGGTGGCTGAGTCAATGAAAAGGCAGACTGTCCGCACCTCCGGGAATAAGACCATCAAGGCGGTCGAGCAAACGGAAAAGACGATCAAACAGTCTGCCGGTTCTGCCGGTAAGAAAACCATCAAGACTGCCGGGAAAGGCACAGCCAAAGCCGCACAGAGGTCGGTCAAGACCACAAAAACGGCAATCAAGACCACGCAGCAAGCTGCAAAGGCGGCACAGAAAACCGCACAGGCTACGGTGAAAGCATCGCAAAAAGCTGCACAAGCCGCCAAAGCCGCAGCCAAGGCAACAGTTGCCGGTGTGAAAGCTGCTGTTAAAGCAACGATTGCCGCAGTCAAAGCAATCATAGCGGCGACAAAAGCATTGGTCGCTGCTATCGCCGCAGGCGGCTGGGTTGCTGTTGCGGTCATTGTCGTGATTTGCCTGATTGCTCTGATCTGCGGCTCGGTTTTCGGGATATTCTTTTCCGGCGAGGATTCCGGAACGGGAATGTCGATGCAGACTGCCGTGCAGGAAATCAACGCTGATTACGATGCCAAGATGGAAGCGGAGAAAAACTCGGTAGCCTATGATAATATGGAGATCAGCGGCGGTCGAGCCGTGTGGAAGGATGTGCTTGCGGTCTATGCAGTCAAGACGAATACAGACAAGGACAACCCGCAGGAGGTTGCCACGATGGACGAGAGTAAGAAGCAGCTTCTATCGGACATCTTTTGGGAGATGAACTCCATATCCTCCCGCAGTGAAAGCCACTCGGAAACGGAAATTACCGAAACGGACGACGGAAACGGCAACATCGTTCAGACGGAAACGACGGTTACAAAGACAACACTTTATATCACCGTTTCTCATTTGACGGTGGATGAGATGGCTGACCTATACGGCTTTGACGCAGAACAGCGGGAATACCTTACCGAGCTTCTTAAGGACAAAAACAATTCCCTTTGGGCGGCAGTCCTTTACGGCATCCGTTATAGCGAGGATCAGATCGTCACTGTGGCGCTTTCGCAGGTCGGCAATGTAGGCGGCGAACCGTACTGGTCTTGGTACGGCTTCGGAAGCCGTGTGGAATGGTGTGCTTGTTTTGTAAGCTGGTGCGCCGATCAGTGCGGCTATATTGACACCGGGGTTGTACCGAAATATGCGGGCTGCGTGAACGGCGTCCAGTGGTTCAAAGATCGTGGACAGTGGATCGACGGTTCTGCCGAGCCTGTCCCCGGAATGATCATTTTCTTTGATTGGGATAACAAGGGTTCGTCGGGTCCGCAGGACGGACAATCCGACCACACCGGCATTGTCCAAAAAGTCGAAAACGGTATCGTTTATACCGTTGAGGGAAACTCAGGCGATAGCTGTCGGGTAAACCAGTACAGCGTAGGTTACTACGAAATCCTCGGATACGGAGTACCGCAATATTAAAACAGGTGGCTATGGGCTTTATTGTCCCATAGCCACCTATTTTTCTTTTTTGTTTAGAATTTGATCCGGGATAATTGAGGTGTTCAGCAAATCACCCGGTTCAACCTTCAGTGCGTCAGCAATATTAAATAGAACCTCTACGGAAAAGGGTCTGACGATATTCGGCGCTTCGATTGCGCTAAGATGCGAACGGCTCATCATCGCCTCTGCCGCAAGCTGCTCCTGCGACATTCCTCGCATTTTACGAAGAACTGAAATTGTGATTCCCAGTTGAATAAATCTATCTCTATTTTTGAAGTCAATTTCTTTGCTCATTTGCTCCACCTCGAATCCATAATAATTATATGTTATTCTCCACTTGCTTTCTGTTCTCGATGTGAAGCTATTGACTTATATATAGAGCAAAAATATAATAATAAGTGCAGATGAACAATAATATACTCATTTGCTCTACTGTTTTTCTTGGTGGTGTTTGTATGACCTGTTGTTTTATCGGGCATAGGAAAATTAAGCATAAGAAGGAGCTTGCAAGTCGTTTGCGGGACAGTATTTGCTATCTGCTTGAGCAGGGCGTAGCAATCTTTCTGTTTGGAGATCATTCCGAGTTTAATACCCTCTGCTACAAGGTGGTTTCAGAACTAAGAGAAGTTTACCCCCAAATTCGCAGAATACACTATCGGACGGATTATCCTGATGCAGACGCTTATACGATGCAGTTCCTATTAGATGGATACGAGGACAGTATTTGCCCTGACGGAGTTGCTGCTGCCGGGAAAGCTGCTTATGTGGAACGCAATCAAGCTATGATTCGGGCAAGTGACTTTTGCGTCTTTTACTATAATAACGAATACCTTCCGGCGAGTCGAAAAGAGTCGAAAAAAGCAATAACAAGCTATCAGCCCAAAAGCGGCACCGGGCTTGCCTTTGACTATGCAAAAGCGCACGGAAAAACAATCATAAACCTATACACAGAAGATGAACACCGCAATTAGGCATCGAATCTATGGGGATTCGACTTTTTTGTAACATTTGTATCCGAAATCCTGCACTTTAGATTGAAAATCCAAGAAATATGTGCTATACTGTTATATATTGGTTGGCCCATATACACAAGCCGAAGGAGAATGATTATGGCAGTCAGATACAATAAGCTTTGGAAAATCCTGATTGATAAGAAGATGAAGAAAAAAGACTTACAGGAAGCTGCCCACCTAACCCGTTATCAGATGTTAAAGCTCTCAAGAGATGAGAATATAACAACTGATGTTGTCGGCAGTATCTGCAAAGCCCTTGAGTGTACTCCTGACGAAATAATGGAATTTAACGATGACTGATTAAAGTCCGGTTTATAGGACAGCAATTAAACTACAATTATCATACAAGTATATTGAGCAAAATCCGAATATCAATATGGGTACATTGTGATGGACACACATACAGCAGAACAAAGACATAAAAACATGCAGGCTATAAAATGCAAAGACACTAAAATTGAAGTCCTTTTGCGAAAAGAACTGTGGTCTCGCGGCATCCGTTACAGGAAAAACGCCAAAGATGTAGTAGGAAAACCCGATATTGTATTCAAAGGAAAGAAAGTCGCGGTTTTTTGTGATAGTGAATTCTGGCACGGTTATAATTGGGAAGTTAAGCAGAGTGATATCAAGAGCCACCGCGAGTTTTGGATCCCGAAGATAGAAAGAAATATAGAAAGAGACAAAGAGGTTAACGCTGCATTAGAGGCGAACGGATGGAGAGTCCTCCGTTTTTGGGGCGATGATATTAAAAGAAATGTGAAAGCCTGTGCGGATTTAATCGTCGATGCTCTCAAGGAGAGAGATAGATGAACTTGAAAACTATTGACCTGTGTGCAGGCATAGGTGGCATAAGACGGGGGTTTGAATTAGCCGGAGAGTATAGGAATATTGCCTCGGCAGAAATCGACGAGATGGCTTGCAGAACATACGAGCATCTGTTTCATGAGAACTCCCGCAATGATGTAACGAGCGAAGAATTCAAAAAACACCTTCAAACACTTCGATATGATGTTTTACTTGCTGGATTTCCGTGTCAAGCATTTAGCAGTGTGGGCTTACAACAGGGCTTCGAGGACAAAACAAAGGGAACAATTTTTTTTGATATTGCAAAAATCATCAAGATGACTCGACCCAAAGTTGTGTTTTTGGAAAATGTACAAAACCTTCTTTCGCATGATAAGCAGGCAACATTCAAAACCATTGTTGACACCCTCGATCGACAGCTTGATTATCATATAGTTGGTGTAACACACGATGAAAAAGGGGAAACACAATACGAACGATCAGCTTTTTTGCGTAATTCCAGGGATTTCGGTGTTCCGCAGAATCGCCCTCGCGTATATATTGTTGCATTCAGTCGAGCTTATTTCGGACAACACATAAGTATTTTGCCGAAAGAAGCTCCAAGCAAAAGATCAAGAACACCCGTTTTTGAAAACCTCAAAGATGTACTGGACGAAAAGGTCGATCCGCGTTTTTTCCTTTCGTCAGGATATCTTGAGACATTAGAAAAGCACATAGTTACACAGCATGATAAGGGGTATGGTTTTGGGTATTGCATTGTTAACGCACCTGAAATTAAAAATCCAATTGCCAATACGCTTCTTGCAACTGGCGGCTCCGGGCGTGAGCGAAATCTCATATATGACCCAATCAACGGTGCGTCTTGTGCCGGAACAAGCGTAAAGGGCAAATATTCTCCGATAAATGATAAATATATCCGAACAATGACGCCGAATGAATGGGGGCGGCTGCAAGGATTTATTGGATATGCCTTTGTGGACGAAAACGGAGCTGATCAATTTTCCTTTCCAGAAGGAATCCCTAATGTACAGAAGTTTAAGCAATTCGGCAACTCAGTTACAATACCCGTGATTGAGGAGTATGCCATCTTTATACAAAAATGCTGTGATATAATGTACAGTTCTTTTTCCGAGATTGAAAAGCGCATTTTCAGTATGTATGGAAATGAGTTTTTGCTTTGTAGCCAAATAAACAAAGAACTGTCTTGCCATCTGCGAACAGAAACCTTGAACCGTTATTTTGATATTGTATATCATTATAAATCCAATCGCTTCAGGGTTAAGGAATTGGCTTCGTATCTAAATATGTCTGCAGCACGGGCATCGCAAATCATATCACAATTGGTTCAAGTCGGATGTGTGCATCATGAAGAAGACGGCACATATCAATTTGAAGATCTGCTATCCTTTAGCAAATGAAAGGGAGTGCATCTAAATGGATTCGATTCAGAACACAATGAGCAAAATTATCAGAAACTGTGATGTTTGTATTGACGGTAATGTTGTTTCTAAAGAACTGCTTATTAAGACATTTTCCGACTTTGTTTCATCTACGATTGAGGACAAGCGGCATAATGTCGGAATTGTGTTGCATACGGGTTCAATCTGTTTTGATGCAATTCTTTTGGCATACGCAGCAATCTCTGATGTGTTGTACAACGAAACAAACGCTAATGACATTATTTCCTCACTTCAGGCTGACGACATGGTATTATGCTATGACGGTAGCAAGGGAAAAAGCAAACCATCAAAATGGATTTTCAAGGGCTTCGTAAACTCTGTCGAGGAGAATCCTCGGCCGACCCCCGGAAAGTTTATCGTGCTGCAAAGCGACAAAAGCGGGCAGAGATATTTGCCTGAGTCAAGTTGGACAAAGATTGTTCCGTACTTTGGACCGTCAAAAACTATGGACAATCGAGGACTTCGCCGTGAAAGCGGCGAGAGATATAACTTTTTCAGGTATGTCTTGGGTATGGAAGATGCAGAAATCCCGCGAACTGTTGATACCTCCACGGTAATTGTTATGTCTCGCGAGGAGGCGAATAAGCTTGTCGGGAGCGTAACATTCAGGTTCAATGGTACAGATATTAAACTGACCGATTTGGTGCCGGTGTCCTATTACACAGAAAGCGAACAGGAGTATCAATACGGTATTAATCCATCAAAAAACGAACCGGTAATTAAGATTACTGGAAAGGTTTCTGTTGCAAGAAAACTGCTGCTTAGAAAAGGCGGTAATAAGCATATCGGACTTGTTGTCTTTGGTGAAGATGCCTACCGCCGAGGTGAAACCGAACTCCCTGAGTTGATTGACCGTCAATCTATCCAATATGTTTATCTATGTATGCATCTTGACTCCGAAGTCTCCGCAAATTTGATTGCTAATTATGAAGAAGCAAGCCTGTTTGCCTGTACGAAAGATTTCTTGCTGTCAAACAGTTGTCCTCCGAGATTGCGCAATTCATACACGGAACAAATGGATGCTCAAATAGGCGCAATTATCGACAAGGAAGTCAACGCAACTGTTGTTCCCGGGTTTATAAATTGGGGAAAATACAAGGAATTCAAAAAGGCAATTTATTTGGTGAAATCCTCAGAGTACAGTTCCGATCAAAAAGATGATTTCATCGTGCAATCCTATTCGTTGATGAATTTGTTTATGACTGCCGTTTTTCCGATAGGTTTGCTGGAAGACCTGATTGAATGCGGGGTTGTAGACAATGTTGAGAAACCTGAACTACGGTTACATCGACTTGAAGAAACAGCAAAGAATTTTCCGGATTATCTGAAAGATTCAGCAGCTGCTGTTATTAGTCTTTTAGAAGATGTCTATTTAGAACTTCACGACAGCACCCCAAAAGAAGCGGCATTTTTGAAGGCTCTTGAAGCCCAACAGAGTAAAATTGCAGTTGTTGTACCCAAAGCCTATTTTAGTATTGTGATAGACAGGTTTCTGCGCCTACATAACCTCAACATCGAAACTAATATATGCATAATGACAGCAAATCGATTCGACAATACACAGTTGTACGGCGCAGTTATTGTTGTCGGTAATATTTCAGGGAAACGGTTTGATGCCCTCCGTTGCCGTTCATCACGGGATATAAACTTACTGCTTTACGAATGTGAAAAATATCGATATAAGAAGCAAGTTCGCAATGCGAGAGCAGCAGAGCACTTGCTTAACAAACGGTCTACAATCCTAACCGATGATGAATACGAAGAAGATCCGTTAGGGATTGATGAAGAAGACCTGAATGAAGTAGATAATATCGATACAGAGATTATGGGCTATATCAGTTCGGCTCCGATTAAGGCAATTCGGAACAGTTTTTCCGGTAGCGACGGAAAAAGCATGGCCGATATTGTTGCTGTGGCAAAATTCGATTCTGACGAGATTGCTTTCTTCACCAAGAATTATAAGGCTTATGTTTTGGACGAAACGGATAATTCAGTTAAAGAAGTTGTTGCGTCGGATCTGTCAGAAGGCGATGTTATTGTATTTACGCGCAGCACCTCCAAAACGAGGGATATTGTTGAAGAAATCCTTCGAGATATGATTAGCAACAAACTTGTTTCTCCCGAAATTGAAAATGCCTATTACAAATCCCGGGAATGGAAAAAAACGCTGATTGACTATATGAAGCGAACCGGGAGCAGTGCAAAAGAGATTGCTGATGAGATGATTTCAAACGGAGTAAGCGTTCAGGAAATAACGATTCGGGGATGGTTGGATGAAGAATCTCATACAGTACGCCCTCAAAAGCTCGATTCTATTCAGCAGATTGCTTTAATTGCGGGGAACGATGAGTTATTTGACGGTGCAGAAATCTGCTTTGATGCAGGCGGACAAATATATAAGCTTCGTCGTCAAATCTTGAAAGTAATCGGTCAGGCAATTCTGGGTGAAGTTACCGGAAATGGTGATCTTACAGGCACAATGACAGCGGCTATTGCCGATCGAATTAAAGATGCCGCTGTTACGCTACAAATTGAAACTATTACTTTTGTGAACGACGAGGTTCCGATAAACACAACAAATCGCCCAATTACTATTGACCAATAGGAGGATATGCTATATGAGCTCTATTAACGAGTACCTGTCGGCTCGGGATGAGTATATTGCTCGGGTAAAGGCAGAATTACTTGGTCCGGGATCGGAAATATCAATTCCCGATGCAGAGCATGAGCTGATAACAAATTCCCCGGATGTGCGTTACTCCATAGGGATACTTTTCCCAAAGAACAACAAATTAAACGCAGATAATAACGACCCTTCACGAGTGGAAGAATCCAGTGAACCGTCGGAAGATCTCTCCGACGAAGAGGAAGAAACCGCAGACGATGAAAAGGAGAAACCAGATCCAGTGACCCCAGCGGAGGAAGAAAACCTGGACGAGGAAATCAGCTTAGCCGCACAGAATATGCCGTCCTCACTTGGCTTTACTTTCCTTGCTTCATCTAACCCGCAAGTGTTGAAGTGCGAAGTTGCTTTTGCGACCTACAGAAAAGCCAAGATGTCCGATTGCAGGATACCTTTTTATCCGGATTCTCCGGAGAAATACTCAGTACCGACCCAACTGTCCTCATATGTGGTTTACGATAGCGAAGAAAAGTGCCTGAAACTCTGTACCGGCTTAAACAGAAAAACAGTTCATGATCTATACGAACGGGATTTTCTTGACGGAGAAGAGTATGGTATTTTCCCTGCAATGTATAAGCTTTGTGACCAATTAAAAGGGGGATATGTGCGCGTCCCGCATAATGTAGAAGCTGTTGTTGATTTTTCATCAGGCGATTATGTGGATGATAATAAGCACCTTGATGAAACAAGCGCTAAAATTACAGCACTGAAAAGAAAAATCAATGAACACTTATATTCTGTTACAATCATGCTTGTAAATGACGACGAGGAGAAATCTAATGGAACTCGCTGTCTGTTTCAGCCAGTGATAAAGATTGAGTCTGAAATGAACGGGTTCAGGTTCTGTGAATATTCATCCCTGGTCGATTTCAATGTGTTAGACTCTGAGGAACAGTCTCTGGAACTGCAATACAGGAATAAGCGTGTTTACGGAACGGGACTTGGCACATCTGTTAACTGGGAAATCGATACCAAAGGGAACGGGATAATATATAATGACTTTTTCCCGGAAACGGAAGTACCCCAAATGGATTTCACTATTCCCAAGAGTTTTGGAATTAAAGCGGAAGCTCTTTCTATGCGCCATCTATCAGATTTGGATAGGACGGAGAAATCTCAAAAACTGTCGGAACTCAGGAGCGTAGTCGAAGCCTACGGTAGTTGGATAGATGCGCTGGTCGAAAAAAAGAAAGACCTTCCTGCTCATTATCAATCTGCTGCCAGCATTAATATTTTCGGCTGTTTGAAAGCGAAAGACAGAATGTTAGCAGGGCTGCGGGTCTTAGATGAAGATGCGGTTGCATGGACTGCGTTTTCTCTTGCAAACAGGGCAATGTTTATGCAACGAGTGCATCTAAAACTACAATCCGACACAGGAAACAAAGACCGCTATCCCGGAGATGAGAACCTTGCGGAATTGCTTGATTCCTTGGATTACAGTAAACCTATTGGAATAACCGGGGACAACTATGCTTGGCGTCTGTTTCAGATAGCGTTTTTGCTGATGAGCATTGAATCTATTACAAATGATTTTGCTCGTGACAGAAATATTGTGGATTTGATTTGGTTTCCTACCGGCGGCGGAAAAACAGAGGCGTACCTTGGATTGACCGCTTTTACCATATTCTTCAGACGCCTCGCTCATCTTCCCGAATCGGATGGGACTGCTGTTATTATGCGCTATACCTTGCGACTACTTGCTGCACAACAATTTACGAGAGCATCTACTCTTATATGTGCTTGTGAATATATTCGCAACGATGCAGTGTCCCGCCGCCCCCAATACGGCAAATATCCGCTGGGAAATACCGAGATTACAATTGGCTTGTGGATTGGGCGGGAACATATCCCTAATACGAATGCGGATGCAAAAAAGCATTTGAAAGAGCTTACTGATGCTCGAACGGATACCCTTCAATACGCGAAGGAGCAGCACAACAAATTTCAGGTATTGAAATGTCCTTGGTGCGGAACCAAATTAGTCAAAGATCGAGACGGAACAAAAATGATTGGAACTTTTGGCTACCGCATGAGAAACAACAGGCACTTTGAGCTGTTTTGCCCTCAAGAGAGTTGTTTCTTTAATCAGCAAGGGAAACTTCCAATTCAAATTATTGATGAAGAACTGTACGCCTGCCCGCCGACGCTTCTTTTTGGCACGGTGGATAAGTTTGCAATGATTCCGTGGAAAAAGGATATTGGTGCATTTTTTGCTGCCGGAACCGACAATCGTGCCCCTGATTTAGTTATTCAGGACGAGTTACATCTGATTTCCGGCCCGCTGGGTACAATGGTTGGTTTGTATGAGGCGGCAATTGATGCATTATGCACACGAAATGGCATTCGAGCAAAAATTGTTGCATCTACGGCAACAATTCGCAGAGCAAAAGAACAGTGTTCTGCTCTGTATAATCGTGAGGTCAGTCAGTTCCCTCACCCTGGGCTGGATGCAGAAGATTCATTCTTTGCGAGAGAGTCAATCATCAACTACGATCAAAATATCTATGGCCGGAAATATGTCGGTCTTATGCCCTCCGGAAAAACTAAAGCCATGATGGAGGTGCGCTCAATTGCTGCACTGATGCAGGAGATAAATACAATGGATCTCCCTGATGACATTAAGGACAAGTTTTGGACACTTACGGTTTATTTTAACAGTTTGAAGGATTTAGGCAAGTGTTCAACTTTAGTGGACGACGATGTCAAAGATTTCATTAAAAGGACTGCGTTCCGACTTGGAAGTGCAAAAGATGCCAGAATGGTTGCCCGTGCAGACGAGCTGACAAGCCGGGTAAATACCACCCAATTGAATGAAACGCTGGATAAACTCGAAAAGCTCTGCTATTCGAGAGAAAATATTGAAAACAAGCGTTACCCATCCAATGTGCTGTTGGCTACGAATATGATTTCAGTGGGTATAGATGTTGCTCGACTGAATGTTATGCTTTTGGTCGGGCAGCCCAAGTTAACCAGCGAGTACATTCAGGCTTCGAGCCGAGTCGGACGCTCGTTCCCAGGTGTCGCTTTTGCGTTGTATGACGGCTCAAAAAGCAGAGATCGTTCGCATTATGAGCAATTCAAACCTTATCACGAATCGTTTTATAAACATGTCGAGCCGACAGGTGCGACGCCTTTTTCAAAACCTGCGAGAGATCGTGCCCTTCACGCTGTAATGATTGCGATGGTGCGTGTTCTTGAAGATGAACTCAGCCCAGAAAAAGGCGCAGCCAAGTTTAACTGCAAAGACTATGCGGCACGGATCGCCGAGCTTAAGAAATACATTACTGAGCGTGCATCGGAGATTTCTAAACGAATGAACACCGAAATGGTTGATGATTCTTCTGAGATTGCACTTGAAATTGATTCGGTGTTTGAAAAGTGGGAACAACTTGCTGAGAACTTTGATGAAGATCACTTTTATTACGGAGAGAAATTCTTAATCAAAGAACCTGATGACGGCGAAGGGCGACTGATGAAACCTTTTAACACGAGCCGCAACGATCCTGCATTCGATACAATGACATCAATGCGAAATGTTGATTCTACCGTTGTAGGAAATGTTTTGATATGGGAGGAGGAATAATCGATGGAGTTGGAATCGGCAAAGAAAGTCCCATTGAACCGAATAACTCATTCCGTTCGTGCATCGCAAGCGGTTTTACAATACGGTGTAGGCGCAATGATTGATTTCCCCAATCAAACTTTGATGACTGCTGCACCAGAGTATTGGCGGGAACAGGTTGTTCAAATACATGATGAGCGTCTTGAAAAAGTGCTTCATGTTGATTACTTCGGACTTCCTGGTGGACAAGATGATCCTCATTGTCGTGAGGGTATATCGTATGCCCGTTTTCCCGAATGGTACTTTTGTCCGAAATGCAGACGGTTTCAGCCAATCAGTGATTGGGTTTCTGATTACAGGAAGTCGGCAACACAAAAAAGACGCGATAGCGATCCGGATATGGTTAAGTTTATGCAATGCCCGAAATGCAGACAAGATCTTGTGGTCACGCGTATCATCGTTGCCTGTGAGTGTGGGCACATTGACGACTTCCCGTGGGTTAAGTGGGTTCACTGCAAAAATATGTACGGCGGAGCGAAACCAATCTGTTCACACCCAATCCTGACATTTAAGACCAGTGCGTCCTCTACTGAAGGGCTTGAAGGACTTACTGTTTCGTGTGAGTCTTGTGGTGCAAAAGCAACACTCAAGGGAGCATTTGACAAGGACGCTTTGAAGGAACTTGATCAAAAATACGAAGGCAAATACAGTTTTCGCTGTACAGGACGGCATCCGTGGAAACATACAAAAGATAAATGTGTGGCATATCCGAAAGTATTGCAAAGAGGCAGTTCTTCTGTTTATTTTCCAATCACAGTGAGTTCGCTTGTTATCCCGCCGTACTCGAGCCTGATTACAAAAAAAATCGAGGATAGTAGCGCTTTTGCGGAGTGTAAGAGTATTATCTCCGGTTACAAGCGAAATAGTGCTGTTTCTAAAGAATTACTGCCGTTGTTGATTCAGGGGACAATAGGAGAGTATGCACAGAAAATTGCAATAGAAAAAGGAATAGCAGCAGAAAAGGTGCAGCCGATTTTGGAGAGAAAATGGGTTGTTCCAGCCAGTGAAGAAGAGTACCTCACAACAAGCGTAAAATACCGAGCAGAAGAGTACGAAGCACTTAGCGGCGAAGTGTCGATGTCAACTGATGACTACGGAGACTTCCTGCGTGAAGGAACGGAGATTTCAAATTATGCAATTCCGTTTGTAAGAAACATCTCCTTAATTCATAAAGTTCGGGAAGTTCAGGCACTTGTTGGTTTTTCCAGACTTAAGCCCGTTGAGGCTAACATGGCAGACAACTCTTCGGATTACATTGTTCCTGTCAAGCAGCAGGACACTAATTGGTATCCTGCTTATGAGGTTCGAGGTGAAGGGATTTTTATCGAATTTGATGAAAACACAATTTCAAAATGGCAGGACAATAACCCGGAAATTCAGCACAGAGTCGATGTTCTGAACGAGAACTATCGGAAGTCATTTATAGGACAATCAAGGCCGAGAAAAATAACTGCAAAATTTCTTCTGTTGCATACGATTTCACATGCGCTTATTAAGCAACTGAGCTTTGAGTGCGGATACAGCATTGCTTCATTGAAAGAACGTTTGTATTGCAGCGAACCAGCCGACGGAAAGCAAATGTCAGGAATCTTCATTTATACTGCAAGCGGAGATTCGGAAGGTACTATGGGAGGTTTGGTACGGCAAGGTTACGCGGATACATTTCCCGGAATATTCAAAAAAGCGATGGAAGAATCAATGACTTGTTCCAACGATCCTGTATGTAGTCTCAGCATGGGACAGGGACGCGATTCGCTCAATTTGTCTGCATGCTATTCGTGTTGTCTGATTCCTGAAACAAGCTGTGAAGAGTTCAATATCTTCTTGGATAGAGGAACTATTGTCGGCACTTATGAGAATCGTGAGATGGGGTTCTATAGCAAGCAATTGCACGGTGCTGCCCCTTGGAAGGAGAATAGTGTTTCCGAAGATAACAATGAAGCAAGACTGAGAAGCAGAACACATGTTATCATTACAGACCAAGGGACAGATTTGAGAGACTCTGCCTATGCTGAAATATGGAAAGACCTTAAAACATGGGCTGTTGATGCAAAAGAAAGAGCATTACTTTCTGAATTGGAAAACAGCAGTGATTTGTTTTTACTAAAGGAAAAACCGTATAGAGACTGCATATTCCAAATAGGCGGAAACGAAGAACAATACAAATGTGACCTTTTTTGGAAAGAGTCACAAGTTGCACTATTCACTTCGGATAATGAGGATTGTTACGAAGTAGCAAGAAACTGCGACATTTACTGCATTTATTGCGCCGATGATACGGTTACTGTCAGAAAAATACTTGATGCGTTAAAGGGGCGATAATATGGCGATAATGATTCCAGAGAAGCCTCGAGACTTTGATCCGGCAAGCCAAGAAGGATTAATATTCGACGCATTAGCACTTCTTCCTGAAGATTATTATGTATTTCATTCTTTCCGGATCACTGATACAAGAGATGGTACCTTCCGCGAAAGCGAAACGGATTTTGTTATTTTTAATCGTACTAAGGGTGTTATCTGCTTGGAAGCCAAAGCAGGTCAAGTGAGGTATGAAAATGGCTGTTGGCTTTATGGCAGCGGTATTCCGATGCATAACGGCGGACCATTTAATCAGGCAAGTGCCAACAAATACAAACTGATGAGATACATATCCGACAGCAACATGGCGTTTGTTTTGGAGAAATGCAAGTTTTTTCATGCCGTGTGGTTTCCGTCTGTGAGTAATGACCGATTGAAAAACTTGACTTTACCATCGGAAGGCGACAAGGCTCTTGTCCTGACCAAAGAAGCACTGTCTAATCCCAAAGAGTTTGTTGACAAGATCTATACACTGCAATTGCCAAGCCGAATTGAAACTAAACTGAGCGAGATCGAAAGCAAACGCTTGGTCAGAGAAATCTTCTGCCCACAGTTCAATGTATTCCCATCTGCATCTTTTGAAGCGGATTTGAAGAAAATCGTGTTTCATCGTCTTTTGGATGAGCAAGCCGGAATTTTGGATTTCCTCGATGAACAGCTGACAGCTGCGGTCAATGGAGCCGCTGGAACCGGAAAAACAATGATTGCGGTTGAAAAAGCACGCAGACATGCAGTTGCCGGAGAACGGGTGTTGTTTCTGTGCTTTAATGCTCAATTGAAAGAATACTTAGAAGAAAACTACGCAAGAGATCTTGTTAGTTACTACACTATTGCTGGATTCGCTTGCAAGACCTGCAATACGGTAAAACCGGACTATGATGAACTTAAATCCAAACTTGAAGATTACTATATATCAGGATCCTTCCCTTATAAGCATGTTATTATTGATGAAGGGCAGGATTTCGGAAGCGAAGCAATAGAAGAAACGGATATTATTCAGCTTATCCACGATATAATAGTTGATGCGGGTCAAGGCGGGACATTCTATGTCTTTTATGATCGGTTACAGTTGATACAAGCAAGAGAGATGCCTAAATTTATAGGCGACTTGGATTGCCGATTGACACTATACCGGAATTGCAGGAATACCGAAAATATTGCCGTAACTTCTTTGCGCCCAATTACTGAGCGAAAACCAAAAGTGTTCGAGGGGGCAGTTAAAGGCGCGCCTGCAAAAATTCACTTTTGTGATTCAACTCAGAACGAAAGAGAACGAATTGATTCAATAATTGATGATCTTGCTGCTGACGGGTATCGAGATATTGTCCTTTTGACATGCAAAACAGAGGCGACGAGCATCTTGAGCGATTCCGTGAATAATGGAAAGTATCGCAACAAATATTTGTTCACTACATGCCGAAAGTTCAAGGGGCTTGAAGCCGATGTCGTGATCCTGCTTGATGTTGATAAGAACACTTTTGACCAGGAAAATGTTCTGATTTTCTATGTCGGTACTTCGCGCGCTCGAACCAAACTTGAGATTACTGCCATATTAAGTGATGACGAATGCAAAGAAATACTCTTATCAGTTCTGAATTATCAAGGAAAAGTCCGCAGAGCGAAGAAAGACTTTGCTGGAGCCCTCAATGCTATTGGGAGTTTGGATACCTAATTGAACTTGTTATCAAGAATATCTGTGGACGCGAAAGCACCTGCGCTTCAATTTGAGCGCAGGTGCTTTTTTACTTGTCATATCTAAGAAACTCGTTACAGTGTTCCTGCTGGCGCAAACGGTAGCCCTGAGAAATCAGCGTATCGGCTTTTAGAGCGACAAGGTTAATATCTGAATTCAATGTCCGTGCGATCTGCTGCGTGTCGTATCCTCTTTCTGCAAGTTCAAGGAAGTCCTCATCTGATAGGGAAATCTGTGCGGCAAAGAGATTGGCTTCGTACTCCATACGGTTGTCCCTCATATTGAAGATCTCAAACTCTTTGAAGCCCCCGACTTTCGTGGCTTCCTCCCGATGTAAAGCATCGTGCCCTAATTCGTGAAGTAGCACGATGTTCTCCATAACCGGATGCAGATCATTTTTGATAAAGATGAAGCGATTACGCATCAAGACTTTATATGCTCCACGCTGTTCATTGAACGGATAATACATTACCTCGATTCCTAATTCCCTTGCTATTCTGAGAGGATCACGGGTTCCGCATTGAGCAACGATGGAGTTTGCTTTTTGTACGATTTCCGAAGTGCTTACATACATCGGCTTCACCCCTTTTCAGCTTGTTCCTGTTTCCATTCTAACACACAATGTGTCCCATAAACGGGACTCAGTCCTGCTTGCCCTTAGAACGGTACTTCTTTGGGGTGTACTTTTTGTTTTTCTCTTTCGCAAGCCAATAGGCATCCATAATGGCTTGCATCATAACATCCATATCATCCTGTGCCAACTCGCCGCCGGTAAACAAACCGGTTACTTCATCTGTGAGCTGTTGCGCTTGTTTGGCACCTCGTGCGCCGTACTGCTCCGCAGCCTGAGCAACGAGCATACCATCCGTACCGAGAAGCTGATCCACGGAAATATTAAGTGCCTTTGCCAGTTTCTCCGCTGCATCCAAGCGAGGACGAGAGGTTCCGCATTCGTATCTCTGTATGGTACGGGGGGAAACACCGGAAACCTTTGCAAGCTGCTCCTGCGTCATATCATTTTTTTCTCTCAGCTCTTTTAATCTGTCGCTGAACTTCATTATCAATTCCCTCCATAAGATTTCTATTTTTAGCAGCACGACACTTTTTTCGCCACTTCTTATTGACACGACATTGGTGTCGTGCTATAATCTGAATCACAACAACGACACTTATGTCGTGTTCATATGATACAACACGACACTTTGGTTTGTCAAGAGGTTTCGCAGAATTTCCACGAAATAAGGTGATTTAGTTGAGCAGATCAATACTGCATTGCGATATGAACAACTTTTATGCGTCGGTTGAATGTATGCTCGACCCGGTTTTGAAGAAGTATCCTGTCGCAGTCTGTGGTTCGGTGGAAGAACGACACGGTATTGTTCTCGCCAAAAACTACGCCGCAAAAGCCTTTGGTATAAAAACCGGCGATGCTGTATGGCAAGCGAAGCAGAAGTGCAGAAACCTTGTTGTAGTGCCTCCGCACTTTGAGGAGTACATCAAATACTCTAAACTTGCAAGAAGTGTCTACCAGCGTTACACAGATCAAGTTGAGCCGTATGGAATGGATGAGTGCTGGCTTGACATCAGCGGAACAGACTATACCTGTGGTTCCCCTGAAAAGGTGGCAAATGACATAAGAGAAACAATCAAGTTTGAGCTGGGGTTGACCATCTCAGTCGGTGTGTCTTTCAATAAGATATTTGCCAAGCTCGGCTCGGATATGAAAAAGCCAGACGCTGTGACAGTCATTCCGAAGGATAGCTTTCAGGAAAAAATATGGGGACTCCCCGCAGCGGACTTGCTCGGTGTGGGACGGGCAACGCAGCGTGTATTAGATAGCTATTGCATTAGAACCATTGGCGATTTAGCTAAGACCGATCCTGACTTTCTGAACCGACGGCTCGGTAAAAACGGAATTGCCCTTTGGCAGTATGCAAACGGTAATGACCGATCCCGTGTTATGAACGCCGACTTTGTTTCTCCGGTTAAGAGCGTGGGACACGGAATTACTACCATCGAAGATTTGGAGAACGACGAGCAGGTGTGGCCCGTCTTTCTCGAATTGACGCAGGACATCGGACATAAACTCCGTGTCCACAAAAAGTGTGCGGATGGAGTCGCCATTCACATACGGGACAACACACTTTTTTCAAAGCAATGGCAAACGGCATTGGATATGCCTACACAATCCCCAATGCTGATCGCAAAAGCGGCTTTTGCCCTCTTTGAAAAAAGATACGACTGGAGGAACCCGATTCGCTCAGTCACGATTCAGGCAATCAACTTGGTGCCACAGGACACGCCCCGACAAGTCGATTTGTTTATGAACATCGAAAAGATTGAGAAAGCAGAAAGGCTCGACCAGTGCATTGAAACCATTCGCCAGCGGTTCGGCAAGAACAGCATCCGCAACGGCATTCTTTTTCAAAATCTCCGGATGCCGAGTGAAAAGCCTGAGATTACTATGCCGACCGGGGTGCTTTGTTAAGGAGGTCAGTATGATTAGTACAAGCAGTAACAAGATTGATGAAATTGTTGTGCCTGATGAGATTGAAACCTATGTTTCGATGCCGTCCTGTTTGTTGCAGGGGTGCAGCAATGAACTGATAATTTTCCGTGCAGATGGAGGGAACCATTTCACTCACTACGGCATTTATGAGGGAATGTTTCTTATCTTTGATGTCAGCAAGGACTTCAAGGACGGACGCCTTTCCTGCTATCTGAACAATTCCGGCGATGATCGTCCTAAGTTCAAAGTTTCTGACAAGCCATTGGATGGCTATCGCCATTTTGGTAGGCTGGTTGCCAGTATGAAGAATTATGAGGTGTAAGGATGGAAGAAGAACGGCGCAAGGTATATGTGGAAGTCGATGTTACCCATAAGACGGATGGAACGGCTCAACCCCGAAAAATCAAATTTGAAGATGGTGAAGTCTACGAGATCGACCGTGTAAGGCACTGCTGTCGTGCGGCATCGACCAAGGTCGGTGGAACAGGGCTTCGTTATACGGTAATGATATGCGGCACGGAAACCTTCCTTTTCGATGAAGAAAACGGAAAGTGGTTTGTAGAAGGCAAGAAAAGAGCAGTTCTCTAAGGATGCCACCATTCATCAGCCCTGAAAGCGTCAAGGAACTTAATGAGGTGATGTGCGTGACAAAAGATAATTGGACACCTATACCGATGTATTGCTCCAACTGCGGAGCATTGCTTTACGGATATAGAAATGATGAGGGGAAAATCAAGTATGAATGCAAACGGTGCGGAACCGTAGCGGTTCGAGTCCAAAAAGGACGCCGACACGACAAGATTGACCTTTATGCCCCGGAAGGGCAAATCCGATACTATTGATCGGCTAAAAACTGAATACGGCAAAACGACGGAATGGTTGAGGTGAAACAGACTGCGTAATTCCATCTCCAGGTCACTTGCTTTGAACACTTCGGTTGGTTAAACCAAACTTGCTATGCAGATATGAGAGGCCACCGACAAGACAGTAAGCCATAGGCTTACCCTGTCTTGCCGGTGGCTTCTTTTTTTCGGCAAGAACAACCGACCAAGGGCTTCCGGCAGAGAAAACTCTGAAAGGAAGCCTCTTTTGATGCTGAATAAGTGGCTCTGCTATATCGCTGAATATCCGTGATCTCCGAATTTTGAACCCGAAAACCAAATTCAAAATTCAAAGGAGATTTTACTATGAGCTGGAATAACGGCTACGAAAGAAGAAAGTTTGAGCAGGTGCAAAAAGCGCAGGCAAAGGAATACCGGAAATGTGGGATGAACGAGGAACAGATACAGGCGATGTACCTGCAAGATTTGCAGGAATACCGAAATAACCGCATTTACGCCATTCACATTCAATCCATTGAGGAGCTTGAAAGTGACGGTGAGGAAAGCAGAAACGCACTGCACAAAAAGTTCCTGCTTTCAATGACCTGCACGATGGATATGAGCGAGTGCGGTCGATATGGCTGGATCGACGAAATCGAAAACAATGCTCTATATTGTGCGATTTGCAAGCTCAACACAAATCAGAAGGAGCTTCTGACTCTGCTGTATCGGGATGGATACACACTTTCAGAAGTCGCAGACCGGATATATCACACCTCTGTTGCGGCTGTTTCGCTCAGGCTCTCCCGCATACAAAAGCGAATCCGCCAATTTGTTGCGGAGAATGGAGGGCTGAGAAATGACTGATTTCAAAAATCGCCCTCCTTATATGGAGCTTTGCCTGTGCCGCAGATGTGCGGATGTCTACTTCAATGATCCTGCTTATTGGGTCGAACGCTCAAATCCCATTCAAACGGTGCGGGAGCTTTGTGATGTGTGCAGCCAATACCGTGGCTTTGACTATTCAATTTGGAAGAAGCCCTCAAATGTGCGATTGCCGAAATCGCATCGTTGAGGAGGTGTCCGAAAGTGAATATGATTAAGGCAGATAAAGAAAACAATATTTTCGGTGCACTGAAACTCATTGAGCAGCTTTATCTTGACGGCGAAATCCCCGGCCATGTATTTAGGAACATCCTTCAGGAATACAAGGATGATGTCTGCATTGCCGATTTCACCTGTTACAAAAAGGAAAAGCAGGAAGGTGAGGGTAAGTAATGTATGGATTAAATTCCGATTTTCAAAAGAGAGATGTTGCTATATACGCTCGTGTATCAACAGAGCACGAAGCACAGCTTTCAGCTCTCGGTAACCAGCTTGACTGGTATAAGCCAATTTTGGCGGCAAGACCTGACTGGACTCTGACCGCACAGTATATTGATGAAGGTATTACGGGAACATCGGCTGAGAAGCGTCCGCAGTTTATGAAAATGGTTGAGGATGCACGGCAGAAGAAGTTCAATATGATTATTACCCGTGAGGTTTCCCGTTTTGCGAGAAACACGGTGGATACCCTTCAGTACACTCGGTTGTTGAAGGAATACGGTGTGGAGGTGTTTTTCCTCAACGATAACATCAAAACCTTTGACGGCGACGGTGAACTGCGGCTTACGATCATGGCAACGCTTGCACAGGACGAGAGTCGCAAGACATCCATCCGTGTAAAAGCCGGACAGGAGACCTCTATGCAAAACGGTGTGTTCTACGGCAATGGGAATATCCTCGGATACGACCGTGTCGGCAAGGAGATGGTCATCAACCCCGAACAGGCAAAGACGGTGCGAATGATTTATGATATGTACCTGAGTGGAGTGGGAGTAACAACCATCCAGTACGAACTTGAGAAAGCGGGACGGCTGACGGCGCTGGGAAAGGAACGGTGGTTTGCCTCGTACATTTCGAAAATGCTTCGCAATTCCTTTTACTGCGGCATCATAACCTACCACAAGGAATATACGCCTGATTTCCTGAAGCAGAAGAAAATCAAAAATTACGGTGATTTGGAGTATGTTCAGGTTCAAGGCACACACGAGCCAATCGTAACCGTTGAGGAGTATGAGCAAGTACAAAAACTGATGGATGCCAAGTCGGCGGTTCTGAAAAACCATAACAAAGGAAAACGCAGAACAGGAAGAATGCAACATACCACTGTCTACGGACGGTTGATGATTTGCCAGTGCGGAAACAAATTCAACTTGCGGTTTCATTCCCGTGACGGACGGACAGACGGCGTTGATTACCAATGCTACACATCGGTAAACCGGGGGAGCGTCGCCAAACGCTTGAACAAAGGCATCTCCATTGAGCATTCGTGTGAATCACCCTATATTCAGGGCTGGAAGCTGGAAATGATGGCGGAGCAAGTCTTTGACCGGTACATCGAAAATGCAGACAAAGTAATGGACTTGTCCTATGCGATGCTCGAAAAGCATATTGCGGATCAGGAGGAATTGCCGGACAATACAGATGTTATCCGGCGCAAGCAAGGCGAAATCGAGAAGCTGATGAATAAGCGGACAAACCTGATCGAGATGAGAGCCGAGGGGGACATTGATAAGGAAATGTTTCGCTCAAAGAAGCAGGAGATCGAGGATCGTGTTGCAAAGCTCACGGAAGAAATCAAAGGCTTGCAACCTGAGAAGGAGCAGACAAGCAACGAGGACTATTCCGTTAAGCTCTTGGAACTGCGAGAGCGTTTGAAGGAGTACACCGGATTTGATTACTCTGTTATCCCAGAAAGCATTGTGGAGGCATTCATTGAGCGCATTTGGGTGTCAAAGGATGAATTCCGTTGGTATCTGAGAACCGGGAACAATGCAGATGGCGAATTTGACCCTGATGACCACATCAAAATCGGCGCCTTTACGCTGACGATTGACGATGCAAAGAAGTATATCTACAGCTTTTCGACCCGCAGGAGAGTCTACAAGTGGGCGGATTTGAATGTGAGCGTGTGGATATGAAATGGTTGGCGCTATGTACCGATGGCAGCACAGGCTGCTATCGCTGAGAAGAACGCATAAGTTCTCCTTATAAATCCATAACAAAAAGGACAGTCCTCGGACTGTCCTTTTTTATTGTTGCTTTTCATCGCCGAACAGGGGACGGTTCCTTGTTTTGCGGGCGCGCTGCATTTTTTTTGCCTTTCTTTTGCCTTTTGCCGTTGACAAGGGGCGCGAGTGGTGTTATAATACGACCTAAGCACTAATGGGCTTTAAAGCGCTAAAGTGCCAAGTGCAAAATGATAACAGGAACAGGAGTAACCAACCATGACCCCCAGAAAAGGCAATTTAATGGGCGTGCGCACCGACATTAAGGTGCTGGACGCCACCATTCGCGACGGCGGACTGTGCAACAACTTTGACTTCAGCGACGAATTTGTGCGGGAACTGTATAAAACCAATATCAAAAGCGGCGTGGACTATATGGAGTTTGGGTATAAGGCCAGCCGCACCCTTTTCAACGAGGCGGATTTTGGCAAGTGGAAGTTCTGCAAGGAAGAGGACATTCGTGCCATTGTTGGCGAAAATGTAAGCGATATGAAGATTTCCGTGATGGCAGATGTAGGCCGCTGCGATTTTAAAACGGACTTTCTGCCAAAGAACGAGAGCGTCATTGACATGGTGCGCGTGGCCTGCTACATTCATCAGATCCCGGCAGCCATTGAGATGATCGAGTATTTCCATGACCTGGGGTATGAGACCACTTGCAATATTATGGCCATCAGCCAGGCCGGTTCCGGCCAGGTGGGCGAGGCGCTGGAGATGCTGTGTAACTCCTCGGTGGATGTGATCTACCTGGTAGACAGCTACGGCTCCCTGTACCCGGAGAATGCCGGTGTGCTGGCCCAGCGGTACTTAGAAGCGGCCACTGCTGCCGGCAAACAGGTGGGCTTCCACGCCCACAACAACCAGAACTTGGCCTTTGCCAACACCATTGAGACCCTGTCCTACGGTGTGTCCTACCTGGACGCCACCGCCATGGGTATGGGTCGGGGCGCCGGCAACTGCGCTATGGAGCTGCTGCTGGGCTTCTTAAAGAACCCCAAGTACAGCTTGTATAGCCTGCTGATTTTTATTGAAAAGTATATGATCCCCCTGCGGGAGGCCGGGGTGCAGTGGGGCTTTGACCTGCAATATATGTTCACCGGCCAGCTGAACCGTCACCCCCGGGAGGCCATGAACTTTACCGCCCAGCACCGCACGGATTACTGCGAATTTTACAAATCTCTGCTGGACAACGACTAACATACAGAAAATCGCCCCGCAAGCGACCGTTTCGGCTGTCTGCGGGGTTTGTTTTGTACTTATTTGATTTTCTCCAAATCCTGAGCGATTTGGGCATGGTCAATGGGGTGATCCCGGAAGTAGTATTTTTTGTCCCGATCACTGATGGGGCGCAGCACGCGGCAGGGGTTGCCCACAGCCACTACATTGGCGGGAATGTCTTTGGTAACGACGGACCCGGCGCCGATGACCGTGTTGTCACCGACGGTGACCCCGGGCAGGATGACTGCTCCGGCGCCGATCCAGCAGGTACGGCCAATGTGCACCGGCATATTGTATTGGTAGTCGTACTCCCGCAGCTCCGGCAGCACCGGGTGGCCGGCGGTGGCGATGGTCAATGGTGTTGTCGCCGATGTAAATATGGGTGTCGTCCACCATGGTAACGGCAAAGTTGCAGTACACATGGTTGCCCAAATGCACATGCGCGCCGCCGAAGTTAGAATAAAACGGGGGCTCAATATAGCAGTTCTCGCCCAGTTCGGCAAACATCTCTTTCATCAGGGCCTGGCGCTTGTCCGTTTCTGAGGGTCGTGTGTGGTTGAATTCATACAGACGGTCCAGGCACAGCCGCTGCCGGTCCATAATCTCATCATCGCCGGGCAGGTACAGCGCACCGGTGTGCATTCTGTCTTTCATTGCCATAGGGGGCACCTCCGTGCATTTTTCTTCATTATAAGCAAAGAAGCGGTCCTTTGTCAATGGCCACTTGCAGCAGCCCCGTCGCCGTGCTATAATACACTGGATTTCTGCCGGCAGTGCGCTGCTCGTCAAGGAGAAAAAAGATGAAAAAGCCCTATCAAAAGACCATGTATGCCTGCTTTATCGGCTATATTGTGCAGGCCATTGTAAACAACTTTGTGCCCCTGCTGTTTGTCACCTTCCAGACCGACTACCGGGTGCCGCTGCAAAAGATTACCCTGCTGATCACTGTGAATTTTCTCATTCAGCTGTGTGTAGATCTGCTGTCTGCCGGGTTCATTGACCGGATTGGCTACCGGGCGTCTGTTCTGCTGGCCCACGGCTTTGCAGCTGCCGGGCTGATCTTGCTGACGATTTTGCCAGATCGTACTGCCGATCCGTTTGTGGGTATTTTGCTGGCAGTGGTGGTGTACGCGCTGGGCGGCGGGCTGTTGGAGGTGCTGGTCAGCCCCATTTTGGAGGCCTGCCCAACGGATAACAAAGCCTCCACCATGAGCCTGCTCCATTCGTTCTATTGCTGGGGGCAGATGGGTGTGGTGCTGCTGTCTACTCTGTTCTTTACCGTCTTTGGTATCGCCAACTGGAAAGTGCTGGCGCTGGTTTGGGCGGCGGTGCCCATCTTAAACGGCGTGCTTTTTGCCACTGCGCCGATTTATCCTTTGAACCCGGAGGGCGGCGCGGGTCTGACCTTAAAGGAACTGTGCCGCAACAAGGTGTTTTGGCTGCTCATGCTGATGATGCTGGGCGCCGGTGCGGCGGAGAATACCGTCAGCCAGTGGGCGTCCGCTTTTGCAGAGGAGGGGCTGGGGGTCACCAAAACCGTAGGTGACCTGGCAGGACCCATGGCTTTTGCGGCGCTGATGGGTACCGCACGGCTGATTTACGGCAAGTGGGGTCACAAACTGCATTTGGAGAAGTGCATGCTGGGCAGCAGCCTGCTGTGTGTGGCAGCGTATTTGGCAATCGCGCTGGTTCCGGATCCACGGCTGGCGCTGATGGGCTGCGCCGTGTGCGGCTTTTCGGTGGGTATCCTGTGGCCGGGCACCTTTAGCAAAGGCTCTGCCGCCATTCCCAAGGGCGGCACGGCGATGTTTGCCCTGTTTGCTCTGGCCGGTGACCTGGGGTGCAGCGCCGGACCCACCCTGGCGGGTATGGTTACCCGGGTGTGCCACGGCAATATGCGCCGAGGGATTTTGGCGGGGATCGTCTTTCCCTTGCTGCTGGTGCTGTGCTTGGTGTTTGGGAAGAAGCGGAAAGCCGCAGCGGGAATTTAGCAGGCGGATACGAACCGCTCCCATGGTTAACCGATTACAAAAACAAAAACGGTGCCCTTTTCTATAAGGGCACCGCGGTTTTTATGGGTGTTTGGATTACATTTGGAATTTGCGGATATACTCATCCATGCAGGACTGGATGATTTCTTCCGCCTTTGCCCGGTCATCCACTTCCAGCACAGAGGTGCTCTTGCTCACTTCCAGGGTCTTATACACCTCAAAAAAGTGCTTGATCTCCTCAAAATAGTGGGCGGGCAGCTGGTCAATGTTGGTGTAGCAGTTGTAGTTGGGGTCGTTTACCGGCACAGCGATGATCTTTTCGTCCTTGGCGCCGCCGTCCTCCATCATCAGTACGCCAATGGGGGCGCACTCCACGATGGTCATGGGCTGAATTTGCTCGCTGCACAGTACCAGCACATCCAGCGGGTCCTTGTCGCTGGCGTAGGTGCGGGGGATAAAGCCGTAGTTGGCCGGATAGTGAGTAGAGGTAAAGAGCACCCGGTCCAGCTTGAGCATTCCGGTCTCCTTGTCCAATTCGTACTTGTTTTTGCCGCCTTTTTGAATTTCAATTACGGCGTAAAAGCGGTCTTTGCGGATCCGCTTGGGGCTGATGTCATGCCAAATGTTCATCGTGGAACCTCCTTCTTAGGGTCTTGCTGTTCTCTTTTTTGTACACTCTTATTTTATCATAGTCCCCGGCGGGGCGCAAGGGAGCGGGCGGCGGCATTTTCCACGAACTTTTGTTGTAATTCCCGCGTTTTTATGGTACTATTGAAAAAACAACACAGAAAGGAAGGGATACCCTGTGTTTGCAGATATTGCGAAAATCAAAATCAAAGGCGGCGACGGCGGTGCCGGTGCAGTGGCCTTTCATCGAGAGAAGTATGTGGCTGCCGGCGGCCCGGACGGCGGTGACGGCGGCAAGGGCGGCGATGTGGTCTTTGTGGTAGACGATAATTTGGCTACCTTGGCAGACTTTCGTTACAAACGGAAATATGCGGCCCAGAACGGCGAGCCGGGTCGTGGCGGTCGGCAGTACGGCCGTAAGGGCCAGGATCTGGAAATTCGCGTGCCCCGGGGCACGGTGATCCGCGAGGTGCAAAGCGGCGCCGTCATGGCGGATATGAGCAAGACAGAGCGGTTTATTGCAGCCAAGGGCGGCAAGGGCGGCTGGGGCAATATGCACTTTGCCACCCCCACCCGGCAGGTGCCTCGCTTTGCCAAGCCCGGCGTGCCCGGCGAGGAGTGGGAGATCAGCCTGGAGCTGAAGCTCATTGCGGATGTGGGGCTGATCGGCTTTCCCAGCGTGGGCAAAAGCAGCCTGATCTCCGTGGTCAGCCAGGCCAAGCCCAAAATCGGCGACTACCACTTTACCACCTTGGTGCCCAATTTGGGCGTGGTGTCCATGGGCGCGGGCAACAGTTTTGTGCTGGCGGATATTCCCGGGTTGATCGAGGGCGCGTCAGACGGCGTGGGCCTGGGTCATGACTTTTTGCGCCATGTGGAGCGCTGCCGGCTGCTGGTGCACCTGGTGGATGTAAGCGGCCACGAGGGACGAGACCCGATCGAGGATTTTGACGCCATCAACCGGGAGCTGGAGAAGTTCAACCCGGAGCTGGCCAAAGCGCCCCAGATTGTGGCGGGCAATAAAATCGACATGGCGGAGCCGGAGCAAATTGAACGGCTGAAAGCTTATGTAGAGGCCAAGGGCTACGACTACTATTCCATTTGCGCTCCCATTCAGGAGGGCACTCGGGAATTGATGAACGCAGTGTGGAACCGGCTGCAAACGCTGCCCCCGGTGAAGGAGTACGAGCCGGAGGAGATCCCCACGGAGCTGCTGGTGCAAAACAGTACCGGCTTTACCATCACCAATCCGGAGCCGGGCTACTACCTGGTAGAGGCTCCCTGGTTTCCCAAGGTGCTTAAGGGCATTGATGTGGAGGACTACGAGGCGCTGCAATACATGCAGCGGGTGCTGGAGAAGAGCGGCGTGTTTGAGGCGCTGCGGCAGCGGGGGATCCAGGAGGGCGATATTGTCAGCCTGTATGATATTGAGTTTGAGTACATTCCGTAAGGAGCAAGTATGGAAGTGTTGAACACAGATCCGCGGCAGCTAAGCCCGCTGAATTTGGCCTTTATCGGCGACTGCGTGTATGAGATGCAGGTGCGCTGCCACCTGGTGGCGCTGGCCAATCGGCCGGTGAACGACCTGCACCGGGAGAGCGTGAAGTTCGTCAGCGCCAAGGCCCAAACGGCGGCCTTTACCCGCATGGAGCCGCTGCTGACAGAGGAAGAACTGGCGGTGTTTAAGCGGGGGCGCAATGCCAAGACCGGCCACCAGCCCAAGAGCGCCACTGTTGGCGAGTACCACTGCGCCACCGGGGTGGAGGCGCTGTTCGGCTATTTGTACCTAACCGGTCAAACGGAGCGGATTGAGGAACTGTTTGCCGTAATCTTTCGGTGATCAGACCGTCGATAAAGCGGCTAAACCGCGCCGGTTAAAAAATGAAGTATTCCATTCGTAGGGCAGGGGCTTGCTCCTGCCGCTGACATTTGTTGTTACCATTGATTTGAAAAAAGCGGCTTGAACATCGAGTTCAAGCCGCTTTTGGCGCTTTTCGTCTTTCTCTTGGTCTGTCAGCGTGTAAAAAAAGACCGGCAGGCGAACCTGTCGGTCTTTGGTTTTCTCTGTATCGAGAGGGATTAGCCCAACTCGGAGAAGTATTTGATGGTGCGAACCATCTGAGAGGTGTAGGAGTTCTCGTTATCATACCAAGAAACAACCTGAACCTCATAGGTGTCGTCAGCAACCTTCAGCACCATGGTCTGGGTAGCATCGAACAGAGAACCGTAACGCATACCCACGATGTCGGAGGATACGATCTCGTCGGTGTTGTAACCGAAGGACTCGGTGGTCTCAGCCTTCATAGCAGCGTTGATGGCCTCAACGGTCACTTCCTTATCGGTCTTGATGACAGCGGTCAGGATGGTGGTGGAACCGGTGGGGGTGGGAACACGCTGTGCAGAGCCGATCAGCTTGCCGTTCAGCTCGGGGATAACCAGGCCAATAGCCTTAGCAGCACCGGTGCTGTTGGGAACGATGTTCACGGCAGCAGCACGAGAACGACGCAGGTCGCCCTTTCTCTGCGGGCCGTCCAGAGTCATCTGGTCGCCGGTGTAAGCGTGGATGGTGCACATAATACCGCTCTGGATGGGAGCAAAGTCGTTCAGGGCCTTTGCCATGGGAGCCAGGCAGTTGGTGGTGCAGGAAGCGGCGGAGATCACGGTGTCCTCAGCCTTCAGGGTCTCGTGGTTTACATTGTACACGATGGTGGGCAGATCGTTGCCTGCGGGAGCAGAAATAACAACCTTGCGGGCACCGGCCTTAATGTGAGCAGAAGCCTTCTCCTTGGAAGTGTAGAAACCGGTGCACTCCAGCACTACGTCTACCTTCAGCTCGCCCCAGGGCAGCTCAGAAGCGTCAGCCTTTGCATAAATCTTGATCTCTTTGCCGTCTACGATGATGGAGTCATCGGTAGCGGACACGGTGTCAGCCAGTGCGTACTTGCCCTGAGAAGAATCGTACTTCAGCAGGTGAGCCAGCATTTTGGGAGAAGTCAGGTCGTTGATGGCAACCACTTCATAGCCTTCTGCGCCGAACATCTGACGGAAAGCCAGACGGCCGATACGGCCGAAACCATTGATAGCAACTCTTACCATTTGGAATTACCTCCGAAAAATATTTGAATTTACCCGGGCGCTATGCGCCCTTGTATTGCAGTCTTTATTTTATACCGCTTTTGCTAAATAATCAAGCGGAATTTCCACTTTTGTCAATGTTCACCAAAATTCAGCTTTTCAGCGGTGCTTTCTTGTGTTATAATGATTTGCAGCGGGCGGTTGCGCCGGGTGTTACAGCAGGAGCAAGCCCTCTGCCCTACAATATAGAAGAGGGGACCTACTATGAAAAGATTAAACATTAACAAATACTACTGTAACTGCTCCTACAGCTTAGATGAGCAAGAAGCGAATCAGCAGCACTATTGGTTCGACATGAAACACTTCAAGATGATCGATCACAGAGGTCCGTGCGATATGTATGATGATAATCCGGATATTATCCCATTTCCTCATTTTATTCCAGAATCTCGATACAAAGATTTAATGCGGGCTTTGAACAATCCGCAGGTGACCGAGTTCTTTAATGCGGCTAAGGATAAAGAAGATGTATATTTCCGCTATCGTGTATTTATTGATCAAAATGGTTTGTCATTTACTGAGCAATATAGGTTGAATCAAGATAAAGCAATTACCTTGATGAAATGGTGCAACGATCATGATATACCGTATAAATACCGCTCTGAAGCTCGCGGAACATATCTACAGTACGATTATGATGATCTGGAGGGTGAAATCTGGCAAATTCCGGATATGGAATGAACAGGGGACGATTCCCTGTCCTAAGACAGGGTGCTGCCCTTATACCCATGAGGCAGATCCCCTGTACTACACAATAGAAACTTAACCGGAGGCGACGGTATGTACAAACCGATTTCTACCTATACCGGGCGGCATTTTGACCCGTACCACGCGGTGGCGGCGGATCTGGATGTGCGGGATATTGCTCACGCCCAGTCTTTGATGACCCGCGCCAACGGCCATTTCCCGGCATTTTACTCCGTGGGGCAGCACTCTTTGGCTTGCGCCCGAGAGGCGCTGGTGCGGGGTGAAGCGAACCAAACGGCACTGTTTTGCCTGCTCCATGACGGCGCAGAGGCGTATATGAGCGATGTGACCCGGCCGGTGAAGGCCCGGCTGCCGGAATTTGTCCGGGCAGAGGAGCGGCTGCTGGCGCTGCTGTTTGACACCTTGGTAGAGGCTCGGCCTACTCCGGCGCAGTGGCAGACGGTCACGGAGATCGACAACGCCATGCTGTCGGCGGAATTTTTGCATTTTACCGGCGAGGTGATCCCCACGAATGCCCCGCCCCTGCAACGCACCCCGGATTGGACGCAGCTGCCCTTTGATCGGGTGGAGCAGGATTTTCTCCATCTGTACGCCCGTCTGCGCGGCTGAAAAGGCGCGCTTTCGGTAATACATAACATAAAAGGAAAAAGGAGCAATTCCATTGTTGGATTGCTCCTTTTTGTAGATAATGTGCCTTATCGCAGGGCGCGGAGGCGGGGGTCGGTGCGTACTGTCGGCTTGATCTTGTCGCCAAACTGGCGCCGCCGGGGCGTACCGGTCCAAATTCGCCTTGGCCGCACGGCGGGGGGAATAAGATAGAACGCAAGGCCTTGATGAAATCGGGCACAAGCGGCCGGATGTGGGCATCCGGCCTTACATTTTTGTAAATTATAATCTTGTAGGGTGCGATGAGTGAATTGCATGCAGTGCAAGAGACACGAGGCTCCAAATGCGTTAGCATTTGGGAGAAACAGTCCGGGGGACTGTTTCGTAGCGAGTGCAGTATCACACCGCCGATCCGTCAGCCTGTATCGCAGTGCGGACGGCAGATTGCCGCCCCTACGATTATGTTATGGGGTCCCCAAAAAGGCTTTTGCCTTTTTGGGGAGAGGAGACATTACGAAATGCGCGCGGGGTGGATTTTGTTAGAAATCCGCCACAAGCAATATGAAGTCAATGTCGACGAGGTAGGGGCGGATAGTATCCGCCCGCCGTATTGCGCCAAACCGCCCGCGCAAATCACAATAACACAAAAAAGCACCGTTCGCCGGAACGGTGCTTTGTGCTTATTTTTTCTATTGTGCTTACTTGACCCGCACGGCGCGGGCAGTGGTGTAGCTGCCGTAGTAGCGGGCGTTGCCTACGGCAGTGTAGGGGCGCAGGCGCACATAATAGGTGCGGCCGCCCTTGGCGGTTTTAATATTCCCGGTGGCCTTGCCGCTGCTTACATACAGGGTCTTTTTGTCGCCGGAAAAGTTCTTCTTGGTGGAGTATTGCACTGCGTAGCCGTTGCATTTCACTTTGTTCCAGTGCACGGTAATCTGCTGTTTTTTGGCGGATTTGGCGGCGGTGCATTTGGTGGCAGTGGGGCGGGTGGTGGTCGCCAGTTGGGTGCCCTTGCCGCCTTCCTTGGTCTTGGAGTCTACCGTGTAGGGTGCCACATAAAAATAGTATTTGGTGCCCGGCTTGGCGCCGCTGCCCTTGAACACAAAGCTGCGGGCGGTGGTGGTGGCCAAGCGCTTTGTCTGCTTTTTGGCGGCAATATATTGGTACACCACATAGCCGTCGGCGCCGGGCTTTTTGTTCCACTCCAGGGTAATGGAGCCGGTGGCGGTCTTTTGCGTTTTCAGCCCGGTGACGGTGCCCGGCAGGGCGTGCTTGGCGTTCACCTTGGAATAGGGACCCCGGTAAGCGGTGTTGCCCCGATAAGCCGCCACCTGCACCTCGTACAGCTGGGTGTCTGTTAAATCGGTCAGATCCACTCGGGTGGTGCTTACTGCCTTGTCAAAGCCTTTGCCGGTGGTGCGGTTGATGACCTTCACCAAGTAGGCGTTGGCGCCGGGGGTGGCGTTCCAAATGTAGGTGAGCCGTGTTTTGCTGCGTCTCTCCAGGGTCAGACCGGTGACCTTGGCAGGCAGGATCTTAAAGCGATAGTACCACCGCCGCCCGGTGTAAGTACCCAGCCCCTGGGCGGTAATGGTGGCCATGCCCACCGCTTTGTTGTTGATATAGGTCAGGGTGTAATCCTTGTTCGCTTTCAGCGGTTGGCCGTCCTCGCCGGTGACGGTGGGGGCGGGCGTGATGGCTTTGCCGGTGTAGGTTTTGCTTTTCAGCAGGGTGGCAGAGCCGGGCAAACTGTTTTTATTGCCATACAGAAAGTCCATATCCGTGTTGCCGTTGACCCCGGCCACCTTGCCGTTGTCTGCGTACTGCCACATCAGGTAATCGCCGTCGTACTTGCAGGTCTTGGAGCCGTATTCCGCCACCCACAGGGCGTAGCGGCCCCGGGTCTCCTGCTCAATGTAGTCCAGCAGCGGGCTGCGGCTCATATACAGCCCCGGGGTGTGCCCGGCAGCGGCAATGATGCTGCAAAAGTGCTCTACCAGCTGGGTGCAAAAGGCCTTGCCCTTGTTCAGCTGGCTGCTCTCCTCTAAGTCATAAAACACCGGCAGATCCAGGGTGCGGCTGCCCAGTACTTGCAGGCACAGGCGCGCCTCTTTTTCCACATCCGCCACGCTCTTGGCATAAGAATACCAGTAAATACCCACCGGCAGCCCGGCGGCAGTGGCGTTCTTAAAGTTGGTGGCAAAGTAGGCGTCCTCCTGGCTGGCGTTCTTGCCGTACCCGGCGCGTAGAATGGCAAAGTCAATGCCGTCGTTCTTTATCTTTTTCCAGTTCACCTTTTCTTGCCAAGCGGAAATGTCTACACCGTTTAGCACCTCCAGCTTGTTAAATCGGGCGTTGTGGGTGTAGCTTTTGCCGGTGTATTTGGATCTCATGGTGGCGGCCTGGGCTGCGCCCGCCGTAGGCAGCAGCGCCGTTAAGGCCACCAGCACCGCCAGCAGTACGGCGGTGACAGAAAACAATCTCTTTTTTGCTTTTTGCATTAGGAACCTCCCAGATACCAGCGGTTCAGGTCAATGTACTTGCTGCCGTTGCCTTTGATCTTACCGGTTTTGGAATATTGCCAAATATCAAAATCCCCGGTGTAGGTGACGGCGCTGTTGTAGTCCGCCACCCAGCGCAGAGTGCCCTTGGGCAGGGAGGTGGCGTCGAATTTAGAAATGTAAAAGTGTGAGTTGGCGTACACCCCGGCGGTGTAGCCGTCGGCGGTCACGGTGTCACAAAAGGCGGCGAGCAGCCGGGTGGTGTCCTTTTTGCTCACATTGGCGTCATACAGCCGACCGGCGTGCTCTCCGGCGGCGTTGTAGCCGTATTCATAGTCTATGATCAGCGGCAGCTCCACTTTGGCAAAGCGCACGGCTTCCAGCACAAAGCGGGCTTCCTCTTGGGCTTCTTCCTCCGTGGTGGCTTGAGAGAAGAAATATACACCCACCGGCATCCCGGCCTTGCGGGCAGCTTTTAAGTTCTCTTTTGCCATTTTGTCTGCATGGAGCGCACCGTCGTTGTAGCCCCGGTAGCCTACCCGGATAAAGGCAAATTTTGCGCTTTTTGCCAGGGTAGTCCAGTCCACGGTGCCGTTGTGCTCGGAGATGTCTACCCCCTCCACAAAGGGGGCGTCGGTGCCAAAGTCATAGGTTACCCGCTGATGGCGGTTCCCCAGTGCCAGCACTGTGGCAGCCAGCGCACCCACGATCACCAGCGCCAGCGCCGCCTGCACCCACCGGTTGGCAAACAGAGATTGGCCGTTGGTTTTGTGCCGCCCCTTGCGCCGGGCGGTGCCGGCGGGCTTTTTGCGGGTGGCTTTTTTACGGGTGCTTGTCCGCCGTGAGGTTGACCGACTGTGGGTATTCTTTTTTGCAGGTTTTTTTCGTTCGTTTGCCATGCTTTGCTCCGCTTTACCTGTAAATGATCCTTTTAATAGTAATACAAAGCAGGGAGCGGGTCAAGGGCAGCGGGCCAAAATTTACAATTCCCCCGGTATTCTACTATTGTGGTAATTTAAAGCGCTTTCTTGACAAGTGATTCCGGGCAGTATAATATAATAGGTATCACAGTATAGAAATCAGGTAAAGCCCATGCAGAATTTTGATAAAATGGATCATATGCACTTTATTCGCAAGCTGCCCATTCCTCAGGAGCTGAAAAAAGAGATGCCCCTGACGCCGGAGCTGGCTGCCTACAAGGACAAGCGGGATCAGGAGATCGCCGCCATTATCCGCAGCGAGAGCGACAAGCTGCTGTTGGTGATCGGCCCTTGCTCGGCGGATCGGGAGGATGCGGTGATTGACTATATCCACCGCCTGGCAGAGGTGCAAAAGCAGGTGGCGGACAAAATCTTGATCGTTCCCCGCATTTATACCGGCAAGCCCCGCACCACCGGCGCCGGATACAAGGGCATGCTCCACCAGCCGGATCCGGGTAAAAAGCCGGATATGTATGAGGGTATTCGCGCCATTCGCCATATTCATCTGCGTGCCTTGCAGGAGACCGGGCTGTCTTGTGCAGACGAGATGCTGTACCCGGAGAATCACCGGTACCTGAGCGATCTGCTGAGCTATGTGGCCGTCGGCGCCCGCAGCGTAGAGAACCAGGAGCACCGGCTGATCTCCAGCGGACTGGATATTCCTGTGGGTATGAAGAATCCCATGAGCGGGGATCTGTCTGTGATGATCAATGCCATTAAGGCCGCCCACGGCGACCATTCCTTTATTTATCGCGGCTGGGAGGTAGAGAGCCAGGGCAACCCCTTGTCCCACGCCATTTTGCGGGGCAGTGTGGACCGACACGGCATCAACCACGCCAATTATCATTACGAAAATTTGCGTATTCTCCACGATCTGTATGTGGAGAGCGGCATTGCCAACCCGGCGGTGCTTATTGACACCAACCACTCCAATTCCTCCAAGCAGTACCTGCAACAGGTGCGTATTGCCAATGAGGTGCTCCACTCCATGCGCCACTCGGCGGATATACGCCGTTTGGTGAAGGGCTTTATGATTGAGTCTTACATTGAGGACGGCGCCCAAAAGTGGGAGGACGGCATTTATGGCAAGTCCATCACCGACCCCTGCCTGGGTTGGGACAAGACCCGGGACCTGATTTTCTCCTTGGCGGACCAGCTGTAAACGGAAAAGCATTTACTGCGCCCCGGCAGATCGTTTTCGGTCCCGCCGGGGCGTTTATTTTTCCAACCCCTGTCCGTTATTGCGATTTTGGGTATTTTTTTGTTCCAATGGTGTTGACAAATGGCGCAAAAGTGCTATATTGGTAGTACAAATTCAACAGTCAAATGCAACGAACAGGACAGGACGAACCGCATCACCGCTTACAGAAAGCCGCCGGTTGTGGAAGACGGCAGCAAGGCGCGGTCCTCGTTATCCCCTGCAAGCAGCACCTGTGAGCGGCCCTCGGGCTTCGTAATCGGTGCCGGTACTCCCCGTTATCGGAGCGTGCTATCCGCCTTGGCGGGCAGCGCATGAGCGGTCGGCAGCTTTGCCGGCAAGCAGAGTGGTAACGCGTGGGTTTCTGATTTTTACCTTCGTCTTTGCACAGCAGCATTGGCTGTGCCGGGGCGAAGGTTTTTTGTTTTTTGTATTTGACTGGGAAAAGAAGAATGAAAGGAGTCTTTCAAATGAACACATTGGTTATTGTACTGATTGCCATTGTTGTGTTAGGTGCGGGCTATGTGCTGTATGGTCGCCATATTGCCAAGTCCTGGGGTATTGATCCCAAGGCAGAGACCCCCGCAGTGAAGTACAACGACGGCAAAGACTTTGTACCGACCAACGGCTGGACGGTGTTCAGCCATCAATTTTCCTCTATCGCAGGTGCAGGCCCTGTTACCGGCGCCATTCAGGCGGCGGTCTTTGGCTGGGTGCCGGTGCTGCTGTGGATCCTGATCGGCGGCGTTTTCTTCGGCGCCGTTACGGACTTCGGCGCCCTGTACGCTTCTGTGAAGAACGAGGGCAAGAGCATGGGTATGCTCATTGAAAAGTACATCGGCAAGCTGGGCCGCAAATTGTTTACCATCTTTTGCTGGCTTTTCTCCGTGCTGATCATCGCCGTATTTGCGGATATGGTTACCGGCACATTCTCTGCCTTTGATGCGGAGACTCTGCAAAAGTTGCCGACTGCCGGGGTCAACGGCTCCGCCGGTATGGTGTCCATTATGTTTATGGTGTTTGCCGTGGTATTCGGCCTGATCCAGAAGAAGTGGAACCTGACCGGGTGGAAAGAGTTTGTTGTGGGCGTTGTCTTTATCGTTGCGTCCTTTGCCGTCGGCATTAAAGTGCCCATCATCATGGACAAGGCCCAATGGGCTGCCGTGGTGTTCGCTTATATTTTCCTGGCGGCCATTATGCCCATTTGGCTGATGAAGCAGCCTCGGGACTATATGACCACCATTATGTTTGTGTGCATGATCGCCGGTGCCATCATCGGTTTGGTCATCGGCCACCCCACCATGGAGCTGCCTGCCTTTACCGGGTTTAATAACGAGAAGCTGGGCACCATGTTCCCCATTCTGTTTGTGACCGTGGCCTGCGGCGCTGTGTCCGGGTTCCATAGCCTGGTGTCCTCCGGCACTTCGTCTAAGACCATTGCTAACGAAAAGGATATGCTGAAAGTTGGCTACGGCGCCATGATTTTGGAGAGCGTGCTGGCTGTATTGGCGCTGTGCGTGGCCGGTGCCGCCGCCAAGAACGGCGTGGCTGCCGAAGGCACCCCGTTCCAGATCTTCTCCCGCGGCGTTGCAGGGTTCTTTGAGAAAATGGGCGTGCCGGTGCAGGTAGCCACCGTGTTTATGACCATGTGTGTGTCCGCCCTGGCGCTGACCACGCTGGATGCTGTGGCTCGGATCGGTAAAATGTCTTTCCAGGAGATCTTCAGCGTAGACGATATGAAGCACGCAGCTTTGTGGCGCAAGGTGGTGTGCAATCCGTATTTTGCTACCATCATCACCCTGCTTTGCGGCTATGTGCTCACCAAGGTGGGCTACCAGCAGATTTGGCCGCTGTTTGGCTCTGCCAACCAGTTGCTCAGCGCACTGGTACTGATTACGCTGTGCGTGTTCCTGAAGGTTACAGGCAGAAAGAACAAGATCCTGTTTCCGCCTATGATCATTATGCTGTGCGTTACCTTTACTGCATTGGTGCAGCGGCTGATCGCCATGATCAAGGCCGTTCAGCAGGCTGCCGCAGTGGAGATCCCTGCCGGACAGACCAGCTGGGGCGCTGTGTTTATTGCCAACGGTTTGCAGCTGATCATCGCCGTGCTGCTGATTGTACTGGGCTTGACCATTGTGGTCAACAGTGCCAAGAGCTATGTGAAGAGCAAAAAAGGCAGCGAGACCGAAGAGGTCGCCAAGGCATAACGGCGTGCGTATAATATTGATATAAACCATGAACCGTCTGCGTATTTCTGCGCAGGCGGTTTTGTGTTGTATTTGGCTGCCTGCAATAAAGGAGGCAAATCGCAACCGATTCTCCTAAAATATGGAACATATTCCGATGAATGACGGTACAGATTTTCAAATGTGCCAAATAAAGAACCAGACAGTTGTCAAATGCGCGGCTGCGTGCTATAATACTGGACACAAAACAAAACCAAATCTGGAAAAGGGGATTTTCATGTCTGACAAAACGGAAAAAAAGTACATGAAGAAGTCAGAGATCGTTACCTTTGGTATCGGTCTGTTCGGCGTGGCTCTGATGACCGGCTGGATGCCGGACTACACCGCTACCTTCTTCGCTGACTTCGCGTTCAAAGGCAAGGGATTTGACTCCGCCACCATGGCAAACGCCATCTCTATGGTGTTCTTGGTGGCCGGTATCATCGGCGCCGTGTGCGAGCTGGTGATCGGCTATTTGGTGGATAACACCCGCACCAAGCTGGGTAAGGTAAAGCCCTGGGTGGGCTTCGGCGTGGTGCCGCTGGCCGTGGTGGCTATGCTGGTATTCATTGCGCCTAATACCTCCAATCAAACTCTGGCGATCGTGTGGATGTTTGTGATCTACTCCTTGTATACCGCCTTTAGCTGTGCGGTAGAAAGCCCGTCCAACTGCTTCGGCTCCCTGTGCTCGCCCAATCCGGCAGAGCGCTCCACTGCCATCTCCATCGCTTCGTTCCTGCGCAGCGTGGGCCAGTCCGGCGGTATGGTAGTCGTGATGGTGGTGGGCCTGGTGATGAAGGCCTTGATGGGCAAGCAGCAATATAAGAACGCCGAGGGCCAGGGCCTTGACCTGGTGATCTCTACGGCGGTGTGCGCCCTGGGTCTGATCCTCTTTGTGATGATCTTCTTTACCAATAACAAAGAGCGTGTGCCTTTCACGCAGGAGAAGGTGAGCCTGAAAGACGCCGTCAAGGTGGTCTTTACATACAAGAACCTGCTGATGGTGTCCTTGACCAAGCTGTGCGGCTTTGGCCGCGGCGTGTACGGCACCGTGTCTTTGTACATTGCCATTTACCTGCTGGGCTCTAAGGACCTGAAGCTGGCGCTGCTGCTGCCCATGGGTATCGGTACCGCTGTGGGCACCCTGCTGGTGAACTTTGTGCTTAAGAAGTTCTCCACCAAAAAGACCTTTATTCTTTTCTGCGTGTACGGTGCGTCTTCCATGGCGATCCTGTTCCTGGTATCTAAGGGTATCGGCTTTAACAGCACCCTGATTGTGCCGTTCCTGATCCTGAACTTCTTCTGCGGTTTGCAGCACGGCAACACCAATGTAACCCCCAATATTATGATCGCCGACTGCGTAGACGAGATTGAGTGGAAAACCGGCCAGCGCAAGGACGGTCTGGCGTATGCCGGTTACGGCCTGTTCTCCAAGATCGCTTCCGCCTTCACCAAGGCGCTGGGTCCCTGGCTGCTGTACACCTGGTCCGGCTATGCCGTATCTCGTGACGCCAATGTGGCTTATGCCGCCCAGACGGATTCTACTTTGAACAAGATCTTAATGATCTACACCATCATTCCCGCCGTGTTCGTTGTGCTCCAGGCGGTGCCTATCTTCTTCTACGATATGGTCGGTGAGAAGAAGGAGCGCATTACCCGCGAGCTGATGGAGCGCCGTGAGGCCGCCGGCTTGGTTGCCGGTGAGGGCGAAGAGACTGCCGATGCGGCAGCAGCCGAGTAAGGGGGCGACGAGAATGGCAAAACAGGAAAAGACTTTTAATACCAAGTTGTATGCGCTGGTGGTATTTTTGTTGGTTGCAGCCATTTTGGCTGTGTCCACCGTGGCCACCTTTAGCAGCAAGTATATTGCATTTAAGCCGGAGAAGGTCGCTCAGTCGTATGCGGATACCATTGTGCAGACCGGTGACGGCTACAATGCCAACAAGTATGCGCTGGTGAGCAAAAGCGAGAAATACGGCGATTTTATCCGCAAGTTTTATATGTACCCGGTAATCTATAAGGACGCCGGTTACAAGCCCGGCGATGATACCAAGAATTTAAAGGGCTTGAACGACGATAGCTACAAGTCCGATAAGACCAAGAACGACGACGGTACGCTTACCGGCCGGGTGACCGAGGCCATGTATCCCTACTATGTGGAGCTGCTGGGTCAGTACGGCTGGGACGATGCAGACGCTATGTTCACCAATTACTTTGCCAAGTACCAGCAGGTGCGGGGGCAGGTATTCGGTGATTCTTACCTGGATGACGAGGGTATGTTCACTGCGCTGGAGGCCAATGTAAAGACCTACGGCGAGAGTCTGACCGGTACGGAAGAGACCTATGACGAGAACACCAAGGTCAAGCTGACGGATAAGACCATCGGCGCTTACCAAAAGGCGCTGGGCGAGGATTACAAGCTGACCACCACCGTGACCGATGTGCAGTCGGTGGAGGATGTAAAGGCTTATACCGCCAAGATGAATACCCAGCTGCTGGCGAATTATGAAGTCAGCGCCGACGACATCCGTGCCGTTTCCACCTGCACTGTGCAGGTAACGGACGCTAAGGGTACCCAGTTGGCCACCTGCAACCTGACCGTGGTGCAGATCGGCCATACCTGGTATGTAGACAATACTACCGCAGATACCTCTGCGTTGTATCAAATCGGCAAATGATCTTTCGCTTGCCGTAAGAGAGGGAACCGCCCGGACCGTAAGGCCCGGGCGGTTTTTTGTGTGTGAGGGATAAGATCCGTTTGGCTTTTATTTTTTTGTAGGGTGCTTGCACGCTCTGTCATTCGCCGCCAGTTCCTATCCTGAAAAAACGCCATATTCTTTTGCAACCCACTATGCAGGCATGCAAAAATATGGTATAATTCTTGCGAGACAGTGTGCATTATCCGACAGCTGTCGGGTGGTACCCATGGGTCTGACGGAAAAGAGAGCATCGGCCTGTTGATCGGGGAAGCGTAAGGCTTTCACTGGATTTATCATTCTTTACAAAAAAATAAGGCCCCTGCCATTGCAGGGGCTTTGTGCGTATCGATCATCGTATGGATTACCGTATTTTGCGCAGCTGCGCGGTGAGTACGGCAGTCAGCTTTTCCCGGTCAAAGGCGGGCAGCGGCTCCAGAATCACATCAATACAGCCGCCTACGGCGTAGATCACATTGGTTACCTGGTGATAATTTTTCTCCATAGTGAAGTTGTTGTGTGAGCAAATGGCCTCGGTCATCTGCTGTTTGAGCATGCGCAGGGCGGGGGCACACATACGGCTGTTTTTGAATTTGGTCAGCCGCTCAATGTTGTTGTTGCGCTCAATCTCATTGAGCATACTGTTAATTATATCCGTGGGATCCCGCTGGATTTGATCGTAGTTGATGCCCTTGGCGATCTCCACAATGCCGTTGGTGATGGTCTCAAAGCAGAATTGAATGCACGCGCCCATGCTCTTAAAGTGCAGATAAAAGGTGCTTTTGTTAATGTCTGCTTTTTTGCACAGCTCCAATACGGTGATCTTGTCCGTTTCTTTTTCAATCATCAGCGCGATCATAGCGTTAAAGACCGCCGCTTTGGTGCGCTTTACCCGTCTGTCCATTTCTTAGAAAAACCCCCCTCAAATCGCTTTGTAATGGACACCTGTCCAATAGCAAATACTATGATAACATAAATGAAAGAAAGGTTGCAAGCAACTTCACGGAATTTGTAGGAAGTGCTGGAAAACGCCATGAAAACTTGTGCAAAAACACGAAAAATTGTCCCGCTGGTACTGGCGCTTTTGCTGCTTTTTGGCGGTTGCAGTGCGGTCAACAGGGCTGCAGTCTTTGGTACAAACGGCAACGAGACCACCCGGCGGCAGGATGTGTTGACGGTGGAATTTTTGGATGTGGGTCAGGCCAATGCAGCACTGCTCACCTGCGGGGGTAAGAGTCTGCTCATCGACGGCGGCAATGTGGCAGACGGCGCCAAGGTCACGCGTGCGGTGCAGGCGGCAACGGACCGGCTGGACTATGTGGTGAATACCCATGGCCATGAGGACCATGTGGGCGGCCTGGCTGCTGTGGTGGACGCGGTGCCGGTGGGTCAGGCCATTGTCAGCCCGGTGGCGGCGGACAGCGACGATTACCAAAATTTTTTAGATGCGCTGGCGGATCGAGGCGTGACTCCGGTGGCCGGGCAGGTGGGTATGCAGTTTCCTTTGGGAGATGCGAAGTGTACCGTGCTGGGCCCCGTCGCTGCCGGCAGCGATCTGAACAACAGCAGTCTGGTGCTGCAAGTGCGCTTTGGCGGCGCGACTTTACTCTTTATGGGTGACGCCGGGGCAGAGGAGGAGCGCAGCTTGATCCAAAGCGGTGCAGATGTAAGTTGTGATGTGCTGGCGGTGGGTCACCACGGCAGCGGCTCTGCCACCGGCTATGTGTTTTTGCGCCAGGCGTTGCCCAAGTATGCGGTGATCTCCGTGGGCGCGGGCAACCGTTATGGCCATCCGGCAGAGAGCACGCTTTCCCGCCTGCGGGATGCCGGGTGTACCGTCTATCGTACGGATCAAAGCGGCACAATCACCATAGTGACGGATAAAAACGGAAAAATCCGCTGTCCTGCATAAAAAAATGTTGTATTCTTTGGTTTTTTCAGCTATAATAAATACAGAATTTTACATATTGGAGGAATTTTACCTATGTATTGTTGGTTAGACGGCAAAACTGTTGTTGTAACCGGCGCTTCCGGCGGTATGGGCGCAGGCATTGCGGCTACCTTGATCAAGAAGCACGGCTGCACGGTGATCGGCGTGGCTCGGTCAGAACCCAAGATGCTCAAATTCATTGAGGAGCTTGGCCCCACTTATGCCCAGCAGTTCTCTTACAAGCTGTTTGATGTGTCTGTTAAGGAGAATTGGGAGAACTTCTATAACGAGCTGGTAGAGGAAGGCGTGCAGGTGGATGTGCTGGTCAACAACGCCGGTATTCTGCCTAAGTTTAAGCGCTTTGACCGCTACAGCGATGAAGAAATTGAGCGTGCCATTAACATTAATTTCTACAGCTGCGTGTATTCCGTTAAGACATTTCTGCCCATGCTGCTGCAGAGCACGGACCCGGGCATTGTTAACATTGACTCTTCCGCCGCACTGATGAGCCTGGCCGGTACTTCCATGTACAGCGCTTCCAAGGCTGCACTGAAGGGCTTTACCGAGGCTCTGCGTGAGGAGTTCCGTGGCAAGTGTTATGTGGGCCTGGTTTGCCCCGGCTTTACCAAGACGGATATTTTCCGCGGCCAGTCCAACGCAGGCGGCAAGGGCGAGAAGGTCATCAATATGATCTCTACCGATTGCGACCTGATGGTGAAGATGATCATGTTCGGGTTGGAGCACAAGCAGGCACTACAGATCCACGGTGTGGATGCCCACGCCATGAGCGTGTTTGGCAAGCTGCTGCCGGTGAACGGCTCTCGCCTGTTCAGCGCTGTGATGAAAGCGGCGGACATTGACCTGTTTAAGGAAGTTTTTAAGGACGACGCCGAGCTGGCGGAGTAAATTTTAAGCATTTAAGGGACGCAGCCGTTTCAATGAGGGAATGGCTTTGCGCCCCTTTCTGCTTTTTTTGCAATAAAAAGGAGGGGTTTTTATGGCAGATGCTGTAACGGCAACGAAAAAAAAGTATATGAATTTTAAGGAGATTGCGGCGTACTCCCTGGGACTGTTCGGGTTCCAGGCCATCGTAGGCTTGCTAAACTCCTACCAGGCTGAGTTTGACGGCTCCATTTTGGGCGCCAATGTGTCTGTGGTGGCCATTTTAATTTTGGTGGCCAAGATCGTGTCTGCTGTGGCGGACCCGGTGGTGGGCAACCTGATCGACCGGTCCAAAAGCAAGCGGGGCAAGTTCAAATCTATGATCCTGTACTCTCTGGTGCCGCTGCTGGTGATGACCGCTGTGGTGTTTGTGAAAGTGCCGTTTTCCGGCACCGGGCTGTATGTGTGGATCTTCCTCACCTATTTGGTTTGGTCCATTGCCATGACCATGGGCGATGTGCCCTCGCAGGGGATCGCTTCCGTGCTGACCCCGGATCCCACGGAGCGCACCAATGTGGTGTCCATTTCCAATACCTTTAAGCAGATCGGCTTTTCTGCCTGCGTGGTGATTGTGCCGATTGCCTGCCTGATCATTCCCGGCGGGTCCAAGGTGTTCGTCAAATCCGGCGAGACAGATACGCCTATGATCGCTTCCGAGTTCTTCTGGACCGCAGTGCTCACCGCCATCTTTGGTTGTGTGCTCTTTGCCCTGATTCCGCTGCTCAATAAGGAGCGGGTGCCCTACCAGGCCGGCGAAAAGACCACTTTTAAGGATATGATGGGCGCGCTGAAGAACAATAAACCCTTAATGCTGGTGATTATTTCTTACTTCCTGGGCTTTGGCCGTCAGATGGCCATGGGTATCCAGGTACAGGCCGCAACGGTGATCCTGGGCAGCCAAAACTTGGTGGCTGTTTTGGGTATCGTTACCGCCGTGGGTTCCATGATCAGTATGGCGCTGTGCCCCCTGCTGATTAAGAAGCTGGATGAGCGCAAGGCGTACATTCTTCTGTCTGTTTACGGCTTTGCCGCTTCCATTTTCTCCTTTGTGATCGGCCATTTCTGGTTCCAGTCACCGGACAATATGGTGCTCACCGTGCTGTTTTATGCATCTCTGTTCCTGATCGGCTTGCAGTTCGGCGCCGTCACCTTAATGCCCATGATCATGACTGCCGATTGCGTGGATTATTACGAGTATGAGACCGGCAAGCGGATGGAGGGCGCCGCCTATTCCATCCTGACCTTGACCATTAAGGTGTGTCTGGCACTGGGCACCGCCGTGGGTCTGATCTTTGTGCAGGTGTCCGGTTATTATGACGCTTTGGGTGCCGGTACTTTCACCACCAAGACCAAGGACATTATCTTTTTTGCTTATACCGCCTTGCCGGGCGTGCTGGCACTGCTGTCTATCTTCCCCATGTTTAAGTACGACATTGTGGGCGAGAAGAAGGCGCAGATCTCTGCCGCCCTGTCCCAGCGCCGCGCCGGTAAAGAATAAGTGTATAATAACAGATACAATATGTATATATAGAGAAAAGCGACTTCCCCCGGGAGGTCGCTTTTTTGTGTGGTGTTCAGCGGGTTTAAATATGTGTGCATATCCTTTTCCATTGAAAGTGGAGCCGATTCCACGGAGCATTCCTTGTAATTCGCGTGCCACGCCATTTATACTGGTATTGTTAAAAAAGAAAAATCTTGGCTATTCGGTCAAAAGGGGAGCAGTCGTTATGAAAAAACGGACGGTTTTTATATGCACCATACTTATTGCGTTGGTACTTGTTGTGGGTGCATTTTTGGCACCGCAAATGGTCAAACCGAAGCTGATGGCCACATACGATTTGGAGCCGTCTTTTTGTGATACCTACAAAGATGGTGGCTATTGCTACTTTTTCGTTCAAAGTGATGCGCATTATTGCTTTAACGGAAATGGGCAGCAGGAGTTGGAACGCCTGGCGCCTCAATTTGATATTTCGCAGTTGGATGTCAACCGATACGATTATGTTGTTGCAGTGAATTGCCGGATCCGGTCCATTCGTTATAGTTATGGCTCGGCGTATAAAACCATGTCCGTAGGCATAGATACCTATGTTGCAGACGCCGATTTGACAAAAACGCAGGACGACAGCGTAAGAGTCTATCGAATGAAAAAGGTGAATATCGACTACGACTATAAAAAGTATGGCTCCATCGGCACGGACTTTCGTGTCGCGGAAGAATAATACCAAAAGCGCAGCATATAAAAGAAATAGAATATGTATTTTTTACGCGGTGGGTGATCCTGCCGCGCTTTTGTTTGATTTTTTGCCAGCTGGGGCACAAATGCACTGCGGGCGCAGATTGCCGCCCCTACGATAAAATTCTTTGCTTTCCTTATAAAGGGAGGTGGGTTTGCCGTAGTCAAACTCGGAGGGATTATGCGGCTTTATATCCCCGTAGGGGCGGATACCATCCGCCCGCCTTGCGCGTATTCACACGGAAACCGGCTCCTGTGCTACGGATGCCTTTCGGTAACGACTTGTAGGGTGCGATGCCCACATCGCACCGCTATTGCGGCGGGAGCAAGCCCCCGCCCTACGGGTCATTCCATTTGCCTCCCTTGTGTAAAGGGAGGTGTTGAGCGAAGCGAAACGGAGGGATTGACGCGTACTACGCACATTGCACCGCATTTTTATTCTTTCATTTTTGGCCTGGTTAAGCGAAATCTTGGTGGTTCAGAAAAAATTTTTTATATTTTCCCACATTACCTATTGACATAGTAGGCATTATGGTGTATAGTTAAGTCAATCCAACGGGGAGACCCGAAGAAATCAGGAGACCGCTATGAACCGGTTATTTCCCACCTTGTTAAGACAAAATTTCCGATTTGGACGAATGAGCCGATGTATGTGACCCAATCGTAACCTACATTTTATCATTTGAACTTGAAAGGAATTTGAATTATGAGCAAGAAATACGCATTTGAGACCTTGCAGCTGCATGTTGGCCAGGAGCAGGCGGATCCCGCTACCGACTCCAGAGCCGTACCGATTTATCAAACCACTTCTTATGTATTCCATAACAGCGACCACGCCCAGGCTCGTTTTGGCCTGGCAGACGCCGGCAACATTTACGGCCGTCTGACCAACTCCACCCAGGATGTGTTTGAAAAGCGCATTGCCGCTTTAGAGGGCGGCGTAGCCGCTTTGGCTACCGCCAGCGGTGCGGCTGCTTTGGCTTACACCTTCCAGGCACTGGCCAAGGCCGGTGACCATATTGTCAGCGCCAAGACCATTTACGGCGGCACTTACAACTACCTGGAGCACACCTTTCCGGAGCACGGGGTCAAGACGACTTTTGTTGACCCGGACGATCTGCAAAATTTTGAGGATGCCATTCAGGACAACACCAAGCTGATCTTCTTTGAGACCCTGGGCAACCCCAATTCTAACTTGGTGGACATTGAGGCGCTGGCCAAGATCGCCCACAAGCACGGCATTCCGCTGGTGGCGGACAGCACCTTTGCAACGCCTTATCTGCTGCGCCCCATTGAGTACGGCGTAGACATTGTGGTCCACAGCGCCACCAAGTTCATCGGCGGTCACGGCACCACCCTGGGCGGCGTGATTGTAGACAGCGGCAAGTTCGATTGGGAAAAGAGCGGCAAGTTCCCGCAGCTCACCGAACCCAACGCCAGCTACCACGGTATCAGCTTTGTGCAGGCTGCCGGCCCGGCTGCGTTTGACACTTATATCCGCGCGATTCTGCTGCGCGATACCGGCGCTGCGATTTCTCCCTTTAACGCATTCCTGCTGCTCCAGGGCGTAGAGACCCTGTCCCTGCGAGTGGAGCGCCATGTGGAGAACACCAAGAAGGTGCTGGAGTACCTGCAAAATCACCCGCTGGTCGAGCATGTGAACCATCCGTCCTTGGATCCCAAATATCAGGATCTGTACAATAAATATTTCCCCAACGGCGCCGGTTCCATCTTCACCTTTGACATCAAGGGCGGCGAAAAAGAGGCAAAGGCCTTTATCGACGCGCTGGAGATCTTCTCTCTGCTGGCCAATGTGGCAGATGTAAAGTCCCTGGTGATCCACCCCAAGACCACCACCCACTCTCAGCTGTCTGAGCAGGAGTTTAACGAGCAGAAGATTTTTGACAACACCATCCGTCTTTCTATTGGTACAGAGAACATCAACGACATTATCGCCGATCTGGAGCAGGGATTTGACGCTGTAAAAGCGCTGAACGCCTAATTTGACCGACAATTTCATTTGAATTTGACAAGGAGTTATTATCATGGCAATTTATAAATCTATCCTGGACCTGGTTGGCGGCACCCCGCTGGTGGAGCTGACCCAGTTTGAAAAAGAGAACGACCTGAAAGCAACTGTTTTGGCGAAGCTGGAGTATTTTAACCCGGCCGGTTCCGTGAAGGACCGTATTGCTAAGGCCATTGTAGAGGACGCAGAAAAGTCCGGCAAGTTGCAGCCCGGCGGCACCATTATTGAGCCCACCTCCGGCAACACCGGCATCGGTCTGGCAGCCGTTGCTGCGGCCAAAAAATATCGCCTGATCATCACCATGCCGGAGACCATGAGCGTGGAGCGCCGCAACCTGATGAAAGCCTATGGCGCAGAGCTGGTGCTCACCGAGGGCGCCAAGGGCATGAAGGGCGCCATCGCCAAGGCAGAGGAGCTGCACGAGCAGATCCCCGGCTCCATCATCGCCGGTCAGTTTGTAAACCCGGTGAACCCGGCCACCCATAAGGCCACCACCGGCCCGGAGATCTGGAAGGACACCGAGGGCAAGGTTGACATCTTTGTGGCAGGCGTAGGCACCGGCGGTACGGTGTCCGGCGTGGGCGCGTACCTGAAGAGCCAAAACCCCAATGTGAAAGTGGTTGCCGTAGAACCCGCTTCCTCCCCGGTGCTGTCCACCGGCCAAGGCGGTGCCCATAAGATCCAGGGTATCGGCGCCGGCTTTGTTCCGGATACGCTGGATACCAAGATCTACGACGAGATCATTACCGTCACCAATGAAGATGCTTTTGCCACCGGCAAGCGCCTGGCTAAGTCCGACGCGGTGCTCACCGGTATCAGCTCCGGTGCAGCCGTTTGGGCGGCCGAGCAGCTGGCCAAGCGCCCGGAGAACGCAGGCAAGACCATCGTAGCCTTGCTGCCGGATACCGGTGACCGCTACCTGTCCACCCCGCTGTTCCAGGACTGATTTTAGCCCCCAAAGAATACCACCGCCCCGGCGTGAGCCAAAGCGGTGGTGTTTTTCTTTGCGTATGCATAAGTGCGGATGGAGCAGCCACAGCTGCCCGCCCAATCACCCGCTTGACAAACCCTGCCGGATATATTAAAATAACACAAGTGCGCAGCAGCATATCTTAATAATAGATGCACCGAGGTGTAGCTCATCTGGTAGAGCGCTTGGTTTGGGACCAAGAGGCACGGAGTTCGAGTCTCCGCACTTCGACCAATAAGAAAAATCCGAACTTTATCATCACTGATAAATGTTCGGATTTTTTATTTAGGTTTCCCAGCTGATACAGTTGAGTAGGCCGCCGTCAACGGCAATTTCGTTGATATTAACCGGGATGATCGCTTTATGGAAAATGTGTTTTGCCGTTTGGACAGCCTTGTTGTCTGTATCAACGCTGAATACCGGTAAAAATATAGCCTGTTCGGTCTCTAAAAAATTTAGATAACAGCCGATGGCAGTGTCGCCGTTTGAATCAAAATACGGAAAATCAAGCACTTCAATTCCATGATTTTGCAAAGCCTTTTTAACTTTTGTCTCAAATCCAAACGGTGATAGAGGAGCATTTGCAACAACTGTATTTTCATTCACAAAGCGTACCATACCGTCGGCGTGCCCTGTCATATCGCTTTTGAGTGAGGGAATTATAAGTACGCTTGCTTCGAGCAATTTTTCAAGTTTGGCCGTAAGTTCTGCTTTGTGCCAACTTGGATTTTCCGAGTACACTCTGTCGCTGATGATAACTTTTTCTTTGGACGGAGAAAAGACCACATTCCCACCGTCTAAATTTATATCTGTATAAACAAGGTTATCGACCTTAAAGCTCGGTGCAATATCGGTTTTAAAATTTGTTCTTAATTGCGGATCGCCTGCAAGATAACTCGGCTCGTATCGAAATGATACATATTTGCCCGACTTTGTTTTCACCGGCATAAAATCCCTTGCCCAAATATCCTTTGCTCCGTCAAAAAGGGTGAATTTTTCTCCGCAATTGGATAAAACGGGAAATAAATTTTTCGCTGATGATGAATATTTGAGGTCGGTTTTCAAAAGTGATGAAAAGTATAGCATGTCCCGCCTTGTTATATGTTTTTGAGGGAATATCCCAAATGTTCCTTGCACCACTTTTCCTTATCAGAATCATATGTTGAAAGAAAACTGCGTGCAAGGCTTTCAATGTGGGGGAGTTTTTTCTTAACAGAGTATGTTTGGTCAAAATTTTTGGCTATCGCCAGTTTTAGTGAAGCGTACTGCTTTTTTGTATCTCTCAAGGGATCGGAATCTTTAACATTAAGTCCTATTCTTGTAGTATACCCCACAGTATCGATTTCACATTTGTTGCAAGATATTTCAAGAATATCGTTTTTGTTTGGTAACGAATCATAAGCTTTTCGAATTTTTGCACTCAATTGTGACTGAGTTGTAAATTCTCCGTTTACTAATGTGTATTTAAGCAAATACGAAAGATAATACTTGCTTTCGGTTCTATTTTCGTTACATAACGAAAGACAAATGTCTACACCACTTCTGTTGTCATCTGTCTTGTGGTGAAAGTATAAAATGCCGAATTCACTTTGCTCTTCTTTACCATGAATAAATGGATCTACAAATCCTTTTGCAACATTTGAATAATATGCTTCTACCCATAATGGTTCTATTTTAAGATCGCCAATTTTAATAACATAATTAGTTATCAACATTTCACCTAGAAGTTGCAGTTTTTCTTCAACCTTTTCATAAGCATTGTCCACAACTGTAATCTCAGAAAGATTGCGTATTTCCTTTTTCAAGTTATCCATTTTAAATTTCTCCCTTTGTCTTTTTTTACATTATACCACACATAATAATAAAACCTATTTATAAAACTGTGCTGTAAAAATTAATCCCAAATTCTGAAGATAACAACCGGGCCGCCGCCTTTGATTTCCTTATTGTCGATGGTCATGGAATAATCTTCGTAAGGCCCAATGACGATCTTTTGGACAGCTTCTCTGGTTGCTAACTCGTCAACCAGTTCCTTTGTTGATACATTTTTCAAATCCATAGTAACACTCCTTTTAATGTTCTTTGGCGATAAATTCACCCGATGCATTTCGGGTAGTCAACTGATTTCGTCGCAGGATATTCAATCTTGCGGCATTTTTGTAGTGGTTTGCTGCAATTTTATATTGCTTTTGCGTTTGATGCAGCCAACCAAGCGAAAATGCGGCCTGAGGATCGCCTTGGTTCTCCGCTTTTTGCAGCCAATAGATGGCTTTTTCATTATCTTGATTTACGCCGGTGCCGTGGTAATATGCATTTCCTATTTCATACATTGCGTATGGGTCGCCGTTCTTGGCTGCTTTCTCGGCCCAATATGCGTATTCCTCGGTATTCGATTCTACATTTTTGGCACCGAATTGATATAGATCCATTAAATATCTTTGTGCTTCTGCATCACCGTTCTCCGCACTTTCCGTCACGCAGTCGATAACTTCCGGTTCTATTTCTTCATCGGGTTTGCTTAACAGTACATGAAATTTGTCTTCATAGGCAGAATAAATATCGTTGTTTGCATTGATATAGGCTTGCCTATACCATTTTGCCGCCTGTTTATAGTTCTTTGTAATACCCTTTCCATTTTCATAACAAGAAGCCAGCATATATTGTGCGTCTGTTTGTGCAGCAGTATAAGCTGCATTGGCGAGTTGTTTTAATAAGCAAAGCGCTTTTTTGTTGGTGTTTTCTCCGTTCACATTTAAATAGACTTTTGCAAGACGAAGCATAGCATTTGTATCGTTTGTATCGGCGCAACGCTTCAGATCCAGAAAATGCTGCAGGTTAGGAGAGTATGATAAGTGATCCATCCTATTTTCTAACTCCTTTCAGAAATTTTGTCGTTTCTAAAAGAAGTATAGCACACCTTTTAATAAAACCTTGTAAATATAAAATTAAATTAACGCGTGGATATAAAGGTGAATCAGCCGCCTATTTTCATTTTACTGAGGCGAAAAATGTTTGTCAAGTTGAAAAAATTCATTTGAAAAGTATGCCAAAAATGAAAAAAGACCTTGACGAAAAAGGGGGAATGGGTAGATTGAAACCGATTGGAAAGTTATTTAGAGAGACAAGAGGAAGAACAGAAAATCGAGGATTATGACGAATAGCAAAGCAGAAAGCCACCGATGATCGGTGGCTTTCTTATGTTATACGGGGGAGCAAATCGCTGCCTTCGTGGAATAAAACAGGGGAATTTGTGGGGAAAGGGGGCGCTTTTTGCCGGGGACGGCGAGTGACAGGATCTGCTAATTTTATAGGTTATACTGGTCCAAAAAGACCGTTGAGGACAAGCTTATGAAATTACTGGAAAAGCCAAAATTCACCACCGCCCACAGCCGCGCCGGGACCAAGCGCGCGCTGCTGGGGTGCGCCGGGCACTTGCTGGGTGGGTTTGTACTATCCGTCGGGGCGGTAGCCGGCGGGTGCAGCCCCTTTGCGGTGGCACTGGTGGCGGTGTCCGGGCGGCGGGATTTTCTCTTTTCCGCTTTGGGTGCCGGGTTGGGATATATGATCTTTGGTACCGGCACGGCTCGTGTGCGGTACTTTGCGGCAGTGCTGATCGCCTTGGTAGGCGCGCTGGCAATGGCTGCCTTTCTCCCCCGGCGAGACGCCCGGCTGCCCATGGCGCTGTCTTGTCTGGCAGTGGGGCTGACCGGGGCGGTGCTGCAACTGCGATTGGGCGGCGGCGCGGCAGATTATGCGCTGGTGCTGGGCGAGAGCATTTTGGCCGGTGGCGGCGGATATTTCTTCTTCCGCGCAGAACACTGCAATTATCGCCGTCTGCGGTGCAAGGCTGCGCCTACCGGCGATTTGGTATGCGTGCTCATTAGTGGTTCGCTGCTGTTAATGAGTCTGTCTCGATTGACGATTTTTGGCATTGCACCGGCGCGGATTGCGGCTGTGCTGCTGATCTTGATTACCTTGCGTTTTGGCTCGTCTCGGCTGGGGGTCACCCTGGCCCTGTGCCTGGGATTTGCCCTGGGTCTGGCCGGGCAAGACACCATGTTTTTGCTAGGGGCCTACGGCTTTTCCGCCCTGCTGGCGGCACTGTTTGATCGTTTTGCCTCCCTGGGCTGCGCCGGGGCGTTTGTGCTGTCTATGGGCTTTTTCTCTGTGGCGGCCAACCTGGGGCATTTGAGTGTGTGCACCTTTGTGGAGAGTGCGGTGGCCGGCGTGCTACTGCTTCTGCTGCCTGCCGCCTGGGGCGATCGGTGCACGGCCTTTTTTGAAAACGGTGCGGATATTGCCCCGGAGGGCTCTCTGCGCCAAAGCCTGGTACTGCGGCTGCGATTTGCCGCCTCCGCCATGGCCAGCGTCAGCGACAATGTGCGGGAGGTGCGGGAGAAGATCGACCGCATTAACGGCAAAAGGGGGTTGCCTCCGGATCCGGAAAAAAGCGATATGCGCATGGTGGCGGCGGACCAGTTTTACTCCATCTCCGACATGCTGTCCGATTTGGCCTTTGAGTTTGATCAGGCGGAGTGCTTTGACGCCAAAACAGCCGGAAAGCTGCGGCGGCTGCTGGGCGAGAGCGAAATTTATCCCAAAAACATTTCTGTGATTTTAGACAAATTTGACCGTATGCGCGTGGAGATCGCCTGTGACGATCCGGCACCGGGATTGTCCAGTCCGGTGCTCCAGGCCAGGATCAGCAAGACCTGCGGGCGCTCGTTGGAGGCAGGCCAGGTGACCCGCTACGGCAGCGAAAGTCTGTTGACCTTTAACGAAAAGCCCCTGTATTGTCTGTCTGTGGGTTACGCCCAGTACGCAGCGGAGGGACGGCTGTGCGGAGACACGGTAAAGGTGGCCCGGGACGGCCGTGGTCACCAAATTCTTATTATCAGCGACGGTATGGGTCGCGGCTCTCGGGCGGCGCTGGACGGCGCTATGGGCGCCGGGCTGCTGAGCCGTCTGCTCAGTGCAGGCTTTGGTTTTGACGCGGCGCTGAAAGTCGTCAACTCTGCGCTGCTGGTCAAGAGCAATGAGGAAAGTCTGGCTACCCTGGACTGTGCTTGCGTAGATCTGTTTACCGGTCGGTGCGCCTTTTACAAAGCCGGCGCACCCCGATCCTATGTGCTGCGCCACGGGCGGCTGACCCGGTGCGAGCTGGCCAGTATGCCGGCGGGCATTTTGCGGGGCATTACCTTTGCCAAGCGCACGGCGGTGCTGGGTGCCGGGGACACGGTGGTGCTGCTCAGCGACGGCATTACAGACGCGGACGCGGTAGGGCTGGAGGCGTTGCTTTGCCGCTTTCAATCCCAGGATCAGCAGGAGCTGGCAGATACGGTGCTGGCCTATGCCAAGGCCCACACCCCGGCGGATCGACGAGACGATATGAGCGTGATCGTGGCCCGGTTGCTGCCAAATTAAGGAGGAGCGAATACCATGTTTCTATACGGATTTGTCGGCAGCGCCCCCTGTGGCGGGCTGCTGCTGGAGAAGTTGCAGGCCTGCACCCAGCCGGGGCTGGACGGTTACGGCGCCGCCCTAATGCAAGGGGGCCAGCTGTTGTGTGTCAAAAGCAAAGAAAGCGTGACGGCATTGGCACAGCAGCTGCCGGAGAGCGCAGCGCCCTGTGGATTGGTACACGCCCGGTTTGCCACCTGTGGCGGGCGCACCGCAGAGAATGTGCACCCTTTTGTGACCGATGATTATTGCCTGGCAATGAACGGCACGGTGGAGAACGCCGTTGCCTTGCGCAGTGCGCTGAACCTGCTGCCCTACCCGGACAGCGACGGCGCGGTGCTGGCGGCGCTTTTGCAGGCGTATGCAGACAGCGGCACCGTTGCCGCTTTGCGTCTGTGCTGCCGTGAGGCTCGGGGCAACTATGCTTTGGCCGTGCTGCGTCGGGGTGAGGAATGTCTGTTCGCCTGTGCTCACGGGGCGCCGCTGTATGCGGCGGTAGGCGGCGGCAGCGCTTGCGTTTCTTCGGATTTGGCGGCACTGGAACCGGATCAAATGAAAATCTATGCCCTGTCTGCCGGGGAGTGCGTGCAGCTACGCCCGGGCAAGCTGCAGTTTTGGAACGCCAAGGGCAAAAAAATCAAAAAATCCCCCTGCGCGGTGACTTTGCGACGGCCGCCGGCAGCGGGCTTTGTAGACCCGGGAGAGGCGTTACAGGCGCTGCCCGGAGATTTGGAACTGCTGCTTCATCGCTTTGTGCGTGGGGACCAACCTCGGTTGGGCAAAAGCCGCCTGCGGCCTCGGGGCATCAGTCGGGTGCTGCTGGTAGGCTGCGGCACTTCCTATCAGCTGGCGCAAGCGGCGGCTTGTAATTTTGAGTCGGTGTGCGATGTGCCCGCTTTTGCCTATTCTGCCGGTGAGTTCTGCGCTGGGGGCGTGGTGTGCGACCGAGGCGCGCTGGTGGTGGGCATTTCTGCCAGCGGCCAAACGGCAGAGGTGGCGGAGGCGCTGCAAAAGGCGGCGGCCTTCGGCGCCCGTACGGCGTCGCTGACCGGCGACCCGGACAGCCCTTTGGCTCGTGCCGGGGGCACGCTTCTGTCCCTGCCTTGCAGCCTGCCCGGCGGGTTGCCGCCGGTGACCCACTTTGTGCTGGGCTATGTGCTGCTGGCGCTGGTGGCGGTGGACTGGGGGCTGCGCCAAAAGGCCATTACCCCCTTGTTCGGCCGCATGGCGGTAAAGCTGTGCGCCACCCTGCCGGACAAGCTGCGGCTGATCTTAAAAAGCGGCAGCGAACTGGACGCTTTGGCGGCGTACCTAACCGGCTATGATCGGCTGCTGTTTGTGGGTCAAAACATTGACCTGGCGGCAGCGGGCGCGATGGCCGGCGTGTGGAGCCGTACTTTGGGTGTGCCGGTGGAGACAGTGCCTGCGGCGGAGCTGCGCCACACCTTGCTGCCTACGGTGGACAGTCACACGGCGCTGGTGGCGCTGATCAGCAGTCGGGAACTGACGGAAAAAACCTGCGCTGCCCTGCAACTGGCGGCCATTCGGGGCGCGGGTACGGTGGCTTGCACGGTAGAGAGCCTGGCAGGGCAGCTGTCCGGCGCACGGCAGGTGTTTTTGTTTCCGGACAGCCTGCCTTTACTGGCGCCTGTGTGCCAGTGCGCTACCCTGTCTATGCTGCTTTTGCGGCTGTGTACCGCCCGGGAGCAGGCCGGGCGCCCGGTGGAGCAGCCGCCGGTGCTGCCCCGGTATTTTGCCGGATAGGGCCTGTTTAGACCCAAGGGGCGCTTTTTCGCTATTTTCCTTGCAAAGCGGCGGGCTTTTCGCTATAATAGACCCGTATGAACGCGCGTTGCGCTTTGGAGGAATAGTATGGAAAAAATTCTTGTTTTGGATTTCGGCGGTCAGTACAATCAGCTGATCGCCCGCCGTGTGCGTGATCACGGCGTGTTTGCCGAAATTCTGCCTTATACCACCTCGCTGGATACCATTCGGCAGGGAAATTATAAGGGCATTATCTTTACCGGCGGTCCCAATTCCGTGTATGACCCGGCCTCGCCCCATTACACCCCGGAGGTGCTGGAGTTGGGCGTGCCGGTGCTGGGCATTTGCTACGGCTGCCAGCTGATGGCATGGATGCTGGGCGGCAAGGTAGAGACGGCGCCGGTGTCCGAGTACGGCAAGATCAAGTTGACCGTGCTGGGCGGCAGTGTGCTGCGGGATGTGCCCCAGGACTCCACCGTTTGGATGAGCCATACGGACTATATTGCCCAGCCCCCGGCGGGCTTTACCGTCACCGGTAAGACGGCGGACTGCCCCTGTGCGGCAATGGAGAACCCGGAGCGTGGCCTGTATGCAGTGCAGTTCCACCCGGAGGTGACCCATACCACTTATGGTAAGGAAATGCTTCATCATTTCCTGTTTGATGTTTGCGGTTGCTCCGGTGACTGGCAGATGGATAATTTTATCGAAAAGACCGTAGCTGCTCTGCGTGCGCAGATTGGTGACAAAAAGGTGATTCTGGGCCTGTCCGGCGGTGTAGACTCCTCCGTGGCAGCGGGCCTGCTGTCTCGCGCGGTGGGCAAGCAGCTTACCTGCGTGTTTGTGGACCAGGGCTTAATGCGCAAGGACGAGGGCGATTTTGTAGAAAAGACCTTTACTTCCCTGTTTGATATGAATTTTGTGCGGGTCAACTGCCAGGAGCGCTTTTTGCAGGCGCTGAAGGGCGTTACCGACCCAGAGCAAAAGCGCAAGATCATCGGCACCGAGTTCTTTAATGTGTTTTGGGACGAGATCCGCCACCAGGATGAGCTGGGCTACTTTGCCCAGGGCACCATTTATCCGGACTGCATTGAGTCCGGCAAGGGGGATGCGGATACCATCAAAACCCATCATAATAAGGTAAAGATGCCGGAGGATGTGCAGTTCCTGGGCTTGGTAGAGCCGCTGTGCGACCTGTTTAAGGACGAGGTGCGCAAGGTGGGTACCATGCTGGGCATTCCTAAGGAGCTGGTGTGGCGCCAGCCGTTCCCCGGCCCCGGTCTGGGCGTGCGAATCTTGGGCGAGATCACCGCGGATAAGATCAAGGTGCTACAAGAGGCGGATTGGGTCTTGCGGGACGAGATGGCCAAGAATGGGTACGAGAAAGAGATGGCCCAGTTCTTCTGCGTGTTGCCCTGCGTCAAGACGGTGGGCGTGATGGGCGATCATCGCACCTACGATCACCTGGTGGCCATTCGTGCCGTTACCACGGATGACTTTATGACTGCCGATTGGGCGCGCATTCCCTATGATATTCTGGCTACTGTCAGCAACCGCATCACCAACGAGGTGGAGCATGTCAACCGCGTGGTCTACGACATCACTTCCAAACCGCCCGGTACGGTGGAGTGGGAGTAGTTTCCCTTGGTTTAGATGTGGCTAAAACCTAAGTAATATCAAGGGTTTCGGGACTTGACACTTTTTGAACAACCGCTTTTGCAACACTTTTGCAACACTTTTTTTCAAAAACGTGTTTTGCAACAGATGAAATAGTCCCCCTTGGCTTGCAACTAACCTCCAAAATCGCATAATTTTTAAGGCTTTTGCCCTGTTTTGGGCAGAAGCCTTTTTTGCATATTTGATAAAATTTTCTCTTTAATATATCATCAAATCAGATAAAAACAGCGAGGTGGATAGTATGAAAGGAGAAAAATACCATATATATTTAAGTACAAAAGAAAGAAACGAAATTGTTGCTTTCCTTATAAATCTAAAAAACAAATTGATTGAACAAGGCAGATACACCGACGCCGTCGATGATGTTCTCTGCAAAGTGCTTTCTGCCAAGAAGAGAAAGCTCAAAATCAAATAATCTTGCCACGAAATAAGACCGCCTACACGATGTAAGCGGTCTTATGTTTTAGTTCGATAAACTGGAATTTATATTGCAATCATTTTTTCTTTAATTCTAGAATATTCTTCTCGATCTG